>BNJT01001141.1_pt1 | contig 402356 bp, 639 predicted proteins | sample 8540491 | NCBI WGS metagenome assembly BNJT01 (sample SAMD00202455, study PRJDB9452) | human saliva metagenome | host: Homo sapiens | reverse complement strand
TAAAACTCAAAGAAAGGCCGTCTGAAAACCCGAAACGGGGTTTTCAGACGGCCTTTCGTTATTTGCTGCTACTCCTGCGCTATGATTTCCACGCCCGCTTCTTTGCAAGGCATGTATCAATTCCGGCGGCGGATTGCAGTTTTCCAGCCCTATGATGCGTCGCAGGTTCGGCAAGATGCCAAATCGGCAACGGCCTGTTTGCCGATGGGCAAAAGTTCGTCGCCGCAACCGGGGTCGAAAAAGGGAAACATTTCTTCGTAAAGGTGCCGAACCGCCGTCCAAGCCGCCGTCGATATAGAGTTCGTCTACTTCGTTTAACAGATGCTGCGGGATGTCCAACCGCTTGAAATATTCAAGGATTTCAGGGATAACGGCATAACCGTCGGCTTCCCTGTCTATCCGCCGACCTTCGTATTCTTTGACAAAAGTGTCCAGCAGCAGGCGCGGCTTGAGCAGGTCCCGCCGGTACATCAACTCGTCAATCACGGCAATTTTCAGGCCGATATCGGCAAACGGTACGCTGGGTATCTGGTTCAAATTGTACGTGCCGACAGCTTTAGGCGAACTTTTCCGCTTCCGACAGAAGCGTGCGGACGGTTTTCGGCGGTGGGATTATCCGGCAGGCTGTCGGCCAACAATTTCAGGCAGTGTCGCGTAACAGGGGTCTCGGCGGATACAAATATGCGCTTCTTTACGACTGTCGTTTTTCAGGGCGCAAAATTCAAAGGTATCCAAGGCGGCACAAAGCAGGGCTTCCCGTTTATCCAACGATATTTTGCCGTCGGTAGTGAGCGCAGTTAAAAGCTGTTCCGCCTGTCGGTAAACATTGCTGCGTTTGTCTGCATAGATACCCATCATATTATTCCATAATCCGCCTGCAGGACGCGACTGTTGACGGGCATTTTGGGCTTCAATCATCAGGTATTCCGATAATGCGGACGCATCGCCCCAATCGTCAAGCGCGCTCAAAATCAATATATCCCCAGCTCAGGCCAACGACGCAAAAACGACACGATCCACGGAGCGGCAGCAATCTTGGAGGCATGATTATTGGCGGCAGCATGATAAAACAGACGGAACACTTCGGCAAGCCACGCACCGGTTTGCATTTCAGCAGGCCATTCGCGTTGTAGTACGGCATCGATGCGCGCGCAGATTGCCGGAGCATATGAGGCAATGGTTTGGTCGGCTTCTTGTTCAGATTTACCGCGACAACGGTCTACGGTATGAAAAAATTTTATCGCTGGCAAGTGCTTCGGTGAATTTGTGCAGCCCTGTTCCGTCTTTTCAGACGGCCTGCCAGTGCGGCATCAATGTTTTCCAACAAGAAATCGTAAAAATAAGGCAAGCATGTCGCTACGGAATAAGTCTCAAAATGCTTTTTCCATGCAGCGCGGATTTTGCTTGTTTTTACCCGCTTCCATGGCCGCCGTATCGGCAGCAAGCATGGCGTACAGGGGATTGGGCGGTGTTTCAGGCGGAGACGGCGGTTGGTTGTCAAAGAAATTTTTTTGAGTTTGGAAAAACATCGGGAGTCCCTAAACAGGCCGTCTGAAAAAGACAGATTTTCAGACGGCTTTTTGTATATTGTACGGATTTACACGTCGTAAGTACCCATTACGCCGGCACTGGCGAGGATGTGCCCCTGCATGGCGAAGTGCAGGTCGTTGAAGCGGAACCCGCGCGGCAGGTTCAGTTTGGTGTTGAGTGCGTAGACAATCAGTTCGTAACGGTGGCGGCAGTTGGGCGGTGCCATGCCACCATAGCAGGAGGCTTCTTCGATGTCGAGTTTGCCCAGCACGCTCGCCCAGCTGTTCGCTCCTTGAACATAGTCGGTAGCGTGCAGGCTTTTCGTTTTCGGCAACGGAAGTGCGTTGCAGGTCGGCAATCAGCCAGTGCGTCCAGACAAAAGCCGCTGGCGGTAATCGCATCTTTGTCTTCCAATACGACGGCGAAGGATTGCGTGCCTGCGGGCGCGTCGCTGATGTCGAACGGGATGGAGTAGGTCGGCATGCCGTTCGGGCTGAATTGGCTGCCGCGTTTGCCGAAACGGTCAGCAAATTCGCCGTTGATAATCGCGCCGGTGTTGATTTGCGTATGATGGTCTCCTGAAGGGGTTGGTTGGGGGATGACTATGATATGGAGATAAAAAGGCCGTCTGAAAAGGGGGAGACGGGTAAAATGCGTATGGGATTTCGGTTTTTAAATAATGCAGTTAAAGGGCCATTCCCTATTTTCAGACGGCCTGGTTCGGTCTGACGGGATGAATATCGGATTCGGACGGATGTTGCCGAATCATCACGTTCAATACCTACTGGCCTCGTTTTTCCCACCCACACAAAAGAAGCAAACGGTGGATAGGGCATTCCTCTTTCAAGCCGCCATCTGTCGGTCAGCCGCCCGCTTCTTCGCCGAATACCTGCCGCCACAATTCGCGCACGGTTTGGTAGTGCTCCGCCAGTTCTTCGTCGTTTTTCGGCAACGGCGGTGTCGCGCAGTTTGGTGTCGTGCTGGCAGGCGCGGTAATGGCGGTAGGCGCGGCGGGCGCGTCCGGCCAGCGCGGGGTCGATTAAGTCGTGTTCGGCGGCAGTTTCGAGCAGGGCGATGTTGCCGGTGTTGTCCATGAGTGCGGGACAGTCGGCGGCGTGGGCGAGTATCAGGTATTGGACGATGAATTCGACATCGACGATGCCGCCGCGCGCGTATTTGATGTCGGTGGGCAGCGGAGGATGGGCGGCGGTGATTTTTCGCGCATGGCAGTATTTCCCGCCGCAGGGTGTCGGGGTCGCGGCGGAGGCGGAGTATGCGGCGGCGGGTATCTTCGAATTGGCGGCTGATGTCGGGATCGCCGCAGACGAAGCGGGCGCGGGTCAGGGATTGGTGTTCCCATGTCCATGCGTTTTCGTGCTGGTATTTGTCGAAGGCGGCGGTGCTGTGGACGGGAAAGCCGTCGTCGCCGTTGGGGCGCAGGCGCAGGTCGATGTCGTAGAGTGTGCCGGCGGCTGTGCTGCCGGACAGCCATGTGGTCAGGCGGTTCGCCAGTCGGGCGTAGGTCTGCCCCTGCTTCTTGGTCGGGGTCGTCAAACAGGTAGACCAAATCCAAGTCGGATGTGTAGCCGAGTTCTTTGCCGCCGAGTTTGCCGTAGCCGATGATGGCGAAGGCGGGTTCGTCGCGGTGTTTTTCGGCATCTGTTGCCATGTGTGTGCAGGGTCTGGTTGAGTATGATGTCGGCCAGATGGGAGAGTTGGTCGCTGACGGCTTCAACCGTCCATCTGCCGGACAGGTCTTGTACGGCCAGACGGAAGGTGTGGGCGTGGTGGAAGTGGCGCAGGGTGTCCATTTTGGCTTCGGCATCGTCGCAGGCGGCCAGTGCGGCGGCCAGTTCGGTTTGCTGTTGCGGCCAGTCGGGTCGGTTGTCGGTCAGCTGCGCGCTCAGGAGTTCGTCCAGCAGGATGGGGGTGCTGTTGCAGGTAGGCGGCTATCCACGCGCTTTGGCTCATGAGTTCGGCCACGCGGGTGAGTTCGTTGGGGTATTCGAGCAGGAAGGCGAGATAGGGACGGGCGGCGGCTGACGGTTTCGAGAAAATCGGTCAGGCGGGACAGGGTTTCGGTCGGGCGGCGTGTCGGCGGCGGCCTGGATGATTTGAGGCATAAGTGCGTCGAAACGGGGCTGGCTGCGCGGCGACAGGCTGCGGTAGCGCGTGCTCAGCCTTAGGGCGTGCAGGCGGCGTATGGTGTCTTCGGCTTCGAATCCCGCCTGTTGCAACAGGGGATGTGCTCTTCGGCAGGTTCGGGCCACAGGGGCGGCAAAAGCGGGCGGCAGGCTGCTCTTCGGGTTCGGAAAGGATGTTGTCGAATTCGGCGGTAACGGCGGCGCGGTGCGCGTTCAGGCCGTCTAAAAAAGGCTTCGTAGTCGGTGTAACCCATGCTTTCGGCCAAGAGTTGCCGCTGTCCGGCATCTTGCGGCAGGGGTTTGGGTTTGCAGGTCGTCCCAGTATTGCAGGCGGTGTTCGAGTTGGCGCAGGAAGCGGTAGGCTTCGAGCAGGGTGTCGGCGGTATGGGCGGGGATGATGTTTTGAACGGCGAGTTGGCGCAGGGTTTCCTGCGTGCCTTTCAGTTGCAGGGTTTTTCAGACGGCCTGCACGTATCATTTGGAAGATTTGGGCGATGAATTCGATTTCGCGTATGCCGCCCGCACCGAGTTTGATGTTGTCTTCATGCCTTTTTACCGACTTCTGCGCGGATTTGGCGGTGCAGGCCGCGCATGGCTTCGTAGGCGTTGTGAGTCGAGATATTTGCGGAAGACGAAGGGGCGGACGATGGCGGCGATGTCGTTTGCGCCGGGCGTGATGACGCGGCCTTTGCACCATGCGTAGCGTTCCCATTCGCGGTACGTGGGTGATGAGGTATTGTTCGAGTGCAGCTTCACTCCACACCAGCGCGCCCGCGTCGCCGTCGGGGCGCAGACGCATATCGACGCGGAACACTTGGCCGTCGGGGGTAATGTCGTTTAGCAGGGCAATCAGTTTTTGCCCGACTTTGGTGAAAAATTCTGATTGTCGCGTTCGCGCCGCCCGCTTGTCGCGCCGCCTTCGGGATAGGTGAAAATCAGGTCGATGTCGGACGAGACGTTCAACTCGCCGCCGCCCGCCTTGCCCATGGCGACGACGGTGAGAAACTGGGCTTCGCCGCTGTGGCGGCCCATGGGCGTACCGTAAAAGTCCGACGTAGTAGCCGTAGGCGTAGTCCAACGCGGTATTGACGGAGAAATCGGCAAAACGGGTAATGGTTTGGGTTACTTCGTCCAAACCGCTCAATCCGTTCAGGTCGCGGACAATGATTTGGGCGACGACGTGCCGCCGCAATATCCTGAGCTGCCGCGCCAAACCGGCTTCGTCTTCGTTTTCCCGCAACGCCTGCCAGTCGGCGAAGTTGCGGAAGTCGTCTTCGGACAACTGCCGCGCCGTCCAGTCGGCCAGCAGGTTCAGGTCCAACGTGTTGCTGTCGAGGCAGCGGGCGAGAAAGCGGGAATGGCGGCGGGCATGGGCAAACAGTTCGGCGGTGTTCACGGCGCGGTCTTTCGGCTAATGGAAATAAACGGGATTATAAGGCCGTCTGAAAACGCCGTCTGCGGCAAAACCGCCTAAACCGCACCTTTTAACCGCCCAAGCGTCCTTCCACCGCCTGCCAAACGGCTTCGGTCGGAATCGCCGTCAGCAGCGAACGTTCGTCGCGCGTGTCTATTTGGTCGGGATGCGGCAGTTCGCCGTAGTCGCCGGCCCAAACCACAGTGGCGCGGTCGGAATACGTACCGCCAGTTTTCCAGGCGCGTGGGGGCCGAACAGCGCGACCTGCGGCTTGTCGAGTGCGGCGGCGATGTGCATGGGCACGGAATCCACCCCGACAAACAATTCCGCGCCTTCGATGGCGGCAGCCAACTCACGCAGGTTGAGCGTACCGTCCAACACAAACAGCGGCGCGTCTTCAGACGGCACGACCTGCCGCCGAACCGCTTCCAACATCGCATGTTCGCGCGCGTCTGGCGCAGCGGTCAAAACCACCGCACGTACTGCCGTCAATCAGCCTTTGCACGATTTGCGCCGTGTTTTCAGACGGCCAACATTTGAAAAACCAGCGCGACCCCGGATGCAGCAAAAACATAATCCTGACCCGTCCAGCCCTGTTGCGCCAGCTTCTGCCGCAACGACGTGCGGACGGCATCCGAAACTGCCATCCACACGCGCCCCGATTCGGCAGCGGGCAGATTCAACGGCGAAAGCAGATGCAGATTGCGCTCAACGACATGCACGCCTTCCCGCTGCCGCAAGACCGAAGTGTGCATCCGCCGCCAAATCCCGTTGCCGCGCGCGCGCGGGGATACGCCAACCGTACGGGCGCGCCGCTGAAAACCGCCGCCAAGCCTGCCCGCCAACGGTCGGAATAATTCAAAACCACATCGTAGCCTTGGGCGCGTATCTCGCGCAGCAGCGCATATTCCTGCCGCAACTGATACCCGACACCCTGCTTCTTCCAATTCCTGTCTACCGTCAAAACGCGGCGGATAAGCGGATTATCGGCAACAATGTCTTCCATACCCTTTGTACACCAGCATATCGACCGCACAATCGGGTTCGGCCTGTTTCAAAGCATCGGCGGCGGCAGTGGCCAGCAAAAACATCGCCGTGGTGCATAAGTTGGATAATCAGGATGGTTTCAGACGGCATAATCGGACAGGTATCGGACAAAAGGGCGTGCAGATTACCGCCGACCTGCCGTCCGGTCAAATACGGCACAACTTCCCGCCGACACACCGCCCGTATACCTGCCTGCCCGCACCCATGAAACAGTGCTACAATCCGCCCCTTTACTCCACAATCCGACCGCCCGACCAACCGCCATGAAAACGACCTGCCGCCCTAATGTTGTTGCTTGCCCTCAGCCTGCCCGCCGCCGCTGCCGATACGCCGAATAGCGATTCAGACGGCCAAAACGAAGCGGACAAGCCAACACTTATCGAACGGGTAAAGTCAAAATTAAGTCCAAAAAGCGACGAAGCCGCAGCCGTTCTCAAACTGAAAATATCCGGTGCGTATCAAGCGCAGCTTACCGACGTGAAAGAAATGCTGCAGGAACACCTGCCGCTGATTACGCAGCAATTGGAAGAAGAGCTGGATGCCGAACAGATGGAATTTCTGGCGGAAGAAGCCCCCGAACAAGTGCTGACCATGCTGAAAACCAAAGGCTACTTCAACGGCAAAGTAACCGTCAGCCGCAAAGGCATAGGCTATCTGGTGAGCGTAGACAGCGGGCCGCAAACCAAAAATCGACAACGTCAGCGTCGCCATTCTGGGCGATGTGCTGCAAGACGAAAAATTTGGGCGCGTATTACCGTTCGGCGATGGAAAAACTGGAGCCTGCCGGTGGGCGCGACATTCAGCCAAGAAGAATGGAGCGGCAGCAAAAGTTCGGTTTTGTCGGCAGTACGGCGGAAAAATACCCGCTGGCCGAGTTTTCCTCCACCCAAGCCACGGTAGACCCGACCAAACATCAGGCCGACTTGTCGGTATCGGTGGACAGCGGGCGTAGCGATTTACTTCGGCGAATTTGAAATCAGCGGCAACAAACGCTATCCCGCCGGCGTCGTGCGCGGACTGGCGCAGTTCGACACAGGTTCTCCGTACGATTTGGACAAGCTGCTCGACTACCAACAGGCTTTTGGAGCAGGACAGCCACTATTCCGGCGCGTCCGTGCAGGCCGATTTCGACCGTCTGGAAGGCGACCGCGTGCCGGTAAAAGTAACCGTGTCGGAAATGAAAAAGCACAAGCTCGAACTCGGCCTCAGCTACGACTCCGAATACGGTTTGGGCGGCAAGTTCGGTTACGACTACTACAACCTGTTCAATAAAGGCTACACCGGCTCCTTCGTCGCCTCCGGCGACAAATACGAACAAACCGTGGCGCTGGGCGTCAGCCAGCCGCGCCAAAAACAACGGCCACTACTGGACAAGCTCGCTTGCCTACAACCGCAAAAACCACGCAAAAGCTGGAAACCGAAACCTGGTCGGCGGGCATGTGGTATGTGCGCGACCGCAACAACATCGAATCGCGGCTCGGCATCGAATACGTCGGCGACCAGGCCAAAATTCCCGAAGCCAAAGTGGATTTGGGACACTCCTACGCCACCATGCTGACGGCCTCATGGAAAAACAGAGCATCGAAAACCCAAATGCGGTACGGAAAAACGGCTACTACCTCGATGTCAAAGGCGGCACCACACTGGGCAAACTGCTGTCTTCATCCTCCATGCAGCGCGTACTCGGCAGCGCGGGCTATTACTCACGCCGGAAAACAAAAATCGGCACCTTCGTCGCGCGCGGGCAAATCGGCTTCGTCAATGCGGGCGAAAGTAACGACGTACCCTCCGCCCTGCGTTTCCGCACCGGCGGCGCAACCTCCGTGCGCGGCTACGAACTCGACAGCATCGGTATCAAAGGCCCGTCCGGCTCGGTGCTGCCTGACCGCGCCCTCGCCGTGGCCAGCGTGGAATACCAATATCCGATCAACAGAAGTTTTTCCGCCGCCATTTTCCACGACATGGGCGATGCGGCACACAGTTTCAAAAACATGACACTCAAACACGGCACGGGCATCGGCGTACGCTGGTTCAGCCCCGTCGCACCGTTTTTCATTCGACATCGCCTACGGACATCAGGACAAACGCATCCGTTGGCACATCAGCTTAGGGACACGTTTCTAAATGACCGCACAGGGAAGATATGCAGAGGCCGTCTGAAAACGGCGCGCCCGACAATAAAAGGCCGTCTGAAAAAACACGCACGGACAGATCCCCGCCCGCAGACTGTTGAAAACCGTTCTGTGGTCGTCCGTCCTGCTGTCGGCTTCGTCGGTACCGGCTTTTTATATTGGCTCGCGGCCACCGAATCCGGCCTGCGCTTCGGCCTGTACACCCCTGCCTGAACTGGGCGGCGTGAAAATCAGCAGCAAAAACCCTCAAAGGCACACTGTGGCACGGCTTCAGCGGCGAAGACTGGCGTATCGAAACCCCTCCGCGGATTTGACCGTTTCCGGCCTCGGCCTGCAATGGCAGCCGCAGGAACTCTTTTCAGACGGCCTCCTCCACATCCGGCACCCTGTCCGTCGGCGACCTCCACATTACCGCCAAACCGACCCCACCCAAAGAAGAACACCCGCCAAACTGCCCGAAAGCACCAGCCTGCCGCTGGCTGTGAAACTGGACAAACTGAGCGTCGGCAAAATCAGCAGCGGCAAAGCGGGCAACACCTTCCCTGCTCCGTGCGGAAGCCGCCTACGACTACGACCACAAACGGCACAAACTGATTCTGAACAGCCTGCAAACCCCATGGAGCAGCACGGGCGGCGAACTGGAAATTCAGACGGCCTCACCCTTTGCCCCTGCAAGGCAGCATACACGGCGGTGCGGAACTCGACGGCATCGCGGGCAGCGGCAAAATCCTCTTGTCGGGCGATCTTGCACCGAACCGCCTTCAAAGCCGATTTGGCCGGCGGCAAGTCAGCCTCAAAGCCGAAGGCCTGGTCGGCCCGTTTGAAAACAGCCTCGACGAACAAATCGACCATATCCTGATTAAAGGCCACGCGCTGAATCTGGCCGAGTTCGCCCCTCCGCCCCGCAGACCGACCTCGACTTCGACGCCACCATCGTCCCCTCGCCGCAAAAAGGTCTGGCACTGGAAGGTTCCATCGACCTGACCAACAGCCTGGCCGCGCCTGCCGACCAAAACGGCATCCCCGTCCGCAGCATACTGGGCGAGTTCACCGTCGGCGACAGCGGGATACTCAAAGTACACGACGTAACCGCCACCCTGCTGGAAGAAGGCGCGCTGATACTCGGCGGCGAAACCGATACCGACAAAAAAACACCTTCGCACTCGAAGCCATACTGAAAAACGCATCCCTGTCCGACTTCGTCAGCCAGAAATACGACGACGTATTCGAAGGCAGCCTGCTCCTAAACGGCACCTATCGCGAACCGCAGGCCAAATGGGATATCCGCGGCAACCGCGCCGGCTCCACCGGCGAACTGGCGATTGCCAACGACACGGCCAACGGCCAACGCAGCCTCAACATCATCAAAGCCTCCTGCTGCCCTAAAGACGGCGGCGGATTGGATATCAAAGGCAAACTGGAGCTGTTCAACGACCGCCTGCTCGAAGCCGAAGTCAGCAGCAAAAACTTCAATCCAGGCAAACTGCACCCGGACTTTCCCGTCGGCAGCATCAACGGCGACATCAAATTGAACGGCGTGCTGGCCGAAGAAAAATTCAGCGGCAAAATGCAGTTCGGCAACAGCGTGCTGTCCGGCGCAGTATTGAGCGGCAATGCCGACGTGCTCTATGAAAAACAACATCTTGCACGTGCGGCAGCCGATATCCGCCTGGGCAGAAACCGCGTCAAAACCGACGGCAGCTTCGGCAAGGCGGGAGACCGCCTCAACCTCGACATCAACGCACCCGAATTGGACAAATTCGGCTTCGGTCTCGGCGGCGCGATGACGGCGAAAGGCTTCCTCGCGGGCGAACCGAAAAGCATCTCCGCCGACCTTTCCGGCAGCGTGCGCAACCTGCGCGTCAAACAGGCGGTCAATATCCGCGAACTCGACTTCAAAGCCGCCGCCTCGCCCGACTACAGCCGTCCGCTCAACCTGCAAATCAACGGTAGCGAATTGGTCATCCCGGGCAGCTCGGGCGAATCCACGCGCATCGATACCGTCAACGCCGCCGTATCGGGCACCGGCATGCGCCACAGCATCCGCAGCAGCGGCAGCATGGCGATGGGCGGCAAAAAAACTACAAACTCGATTTGGAAGCCGACGGCGGGCTGGACAAAGAAAACCGCTGGAAGGGCACAGTCGGCAGGCTGGACTTGAGCGGCGGCTTCAACCTGAAACTGCAAAAACCGCATGAGCTTGGAAGCAGGTGCGGAACGCGTGGCCTTGGGCGCGGCGCAGTGGTCGGCGATGGGCGGTACCGTCTGAATCTGAACAGCTTCGTGTGGGACAAGAAAAACGGCCTGACCAGCAAAGGGACGGCGGCCAATCTGAACGTGGCCGAACTGCACAGCTTCTTCAAAAATGCCCGTAGAACACAATCTGGTGCTGTCCGCCGACTGGGATTTGGCGTACAGCCAAAAATGCACGCGGCTTCCTCAACGTGCGCCAACAAAGCGGCGACATCGTCCTGCCCTACCGCAAACAAGCTTTTGGGGCTAAACGGCCTGACCCTGCAGACCCGTTTCCAAAACTACCGCATCGACAACCAAAATCAACGGCAAAACGCGCTACGGCAACATTAGCGGCAACGTCGGCATCAGCCAGCAATTCGGCCATTCCATCATGCAGGCCCCCGTCAGCGGCAACCTGAAAATCGACATTCCCGACCTGACCGCGCTGAAAAACCTGATGCCGGTCGGCCAAAAGCATCAGCGGCACACTAAATGCCGAAGCGATCCATCGGCGGACGGGTGGGCGAACCGCAACTCGGCGGCAGCCTCAACGGCGACAACCTGTATTACGTCAACCGCGACCTGGGCGTGATTCTGGACAACGGCAGCCTACGTTCCCGCCTCAGCGGCCAACAATGGCAGATACAGTCGCTGCTCTTCAAGCGCGGCAACGGTAATATCAACCTGTCGGGCACCGTCGGTTGGGGCGGCGGCGTGCCGGTAGTGGACGTGAATGCCGTGTTCGACAAATACGGCATCCTCGACAAACCCCGCCGCCGCCTGACCGCCAGCGGCAACACCCGCCTGCATTATGACGATAAAAACGGCATCATCCTCGGCGGCAGCCTGAAAGTGGACGAAGGCCATTTCGGCTTCCAAAAATCCGGCATGCCCGAATTGGACGACGACGTTGTGGTGTTGGGCGAGCCGAAAAAGAAACCCGTGATTCCGTTCCGTTCAGCATGAACATCGACCTGGATTTGAACGACAAAGTCTTCTTCCGCGGCGAAGGCGTGGACGTTACCCTCGGAGGCCGTCTGAAACTGACCGCCCAACCCAAACAAGACATTCAGGGCCGTCGGCACGGTTGCCGTCGTGAAAGGCAAATACAAAGCCTACGGTCAGGATTTGAACATCACCAAAGGCACCGTGTCCTTCGTCGGCCCGCTGTTGCGCTAGAACCTCAACATCCGCGCCGTACGCAACCTGTCGCCCGTGGGCGCAGGGGGTGGAAGTGTTGGGCAACTTGGAAAAACCCGCGCGTTACCCTCGTTGCCAACGAACCGATGAGCGAAAAAGACAAACTCTCCTGGCTGATTCTGAACCGCGCCAGCAGCGGCAGCGACGGCGACGAAAGCCGCTTTTAAGCACCGCCGCCAGTGCCTTCCTGGCCGGCAAGATCAACGACCGCATCGGCCTGGTAGACGATTTCGGCCTCACCAGCAAGCGCAGCCGCAACGCGCAAACGGGCGAACTCAACCCGCTGAGCAGGTTTTGAACCGTCGGCAAACAGCTTTCAAGCGAGCTTTATCTCGGCTACGAATTCGGTCTGACCAGTGCCAGCCAGACCGTGAAGCTGGTGTACCAACTGACTCGGACCATCCAGGCCATCGTCCGTGTCGGTTCGCAATCTTCGGGCGGCGAAATCAAATACGTCATCCGTTTCGATTAAAGGCCGTTGAGCATAGAGGCCGTCTGAAAACTTTTCAGACGGCTTCCCGACATATCCGTTGCCGCTGCCGATAATGTCGCCATTCAAACCGAACCCAAACAAAGCGGCGGCATAGGAAGTCATGCCGCCATATCGTGCAATACGCAAATAGGCCGAGACCTTTGCAAAATCCCCCCCAAAAATCCCTAAATTCCCACCAAGACATTTAGGGGATTTCTCATGAGCACCTTCTTCCGGCAAACCGCACTAAGCCATGATTGCCAAACACATCGACCGCTTCCCACTATTGAAGTTGGATCAGGTGATTGATTGGCAACCGATCGAACAGTACCTGAATCGTCAAAGAACCCGTTACCTCCGAGACCACCGCGGTAGTCCCGCCTATCCCCTGCTATCCGAGACCTTTTGCAAAAAGCCTTTCCTTCGACAGCCGAAACCCAAACACAGGTTTTCGGCTGTTTCGCCTCAATCACGCCTAATTTTACCCAAATCTCCCTTAATCCTCCCCGGATACCTGATTATCAGGCATCTGAAAGAACATCGGTTGTTGGACGGCATTATGCGCAAAGCCCACCGCAACCGTCCGCTGACGGAAGCGCAAACCAAACGTAATCGCTATTTGTCGAAAACCCGTTATGTGGTCGAACAAAGCTTCGGTACGCTGCACCGTAAATTCCGCTATGCCCGGGCAGCCTATTTTGGGCTGATTAAAGTGAGTGCGCAAAGCCATCTGAAGGCGATGTGTTTGAACCTGTTGAAAGCGGCTAACAGGCTAGGTGTGCCTGTTGCCGCCTAAAAAGCGCTACCGGATGCCTGATTATCAGGGTATCCAAGGGAGATTAAGGGGTATTTGGGTAAAATTAGGCGTAATTAGGGGCGAAAACAGCCGAAAACCTGTGTTTGTGTTTCGGCTGTCGGGGAAAAAGAATTTTTGCAAAGGTCTCGGCTTCTCAAAAATCTTATCATATAAACAATAAAATGTTATATAATAACAGCCTTTCGAAAATATGATGAGAAACTAAAAATGACACAAACCACACTCAAACCCATTGTTTTATCTATTCTTTTAATCAGCACCCCCATCCTCTCCCAAGCGCATGAAACCGAGCAGTCGGTTGACTTGGAAGAGGTTACCGTCGTCGGTAAAAGCCGTCCGCGCGCCACTTCGGGGTCTGTTGCACGCTTCGACCGCCTCCGACAAAATCATCTCCGGCGATACCTTGCGCCAAAAAGCCGTCAACTTGGGTGATGCTTTAGACGGCGTACCGGGCATTCATGCCTCGCAATACGGCGGCGGCGCATCCGCTCCCGTTATTCGCGGTCAAACAGGCAGACGGATTAAAGTATTGAACCATCACGGCGAAACGGGCGACATGGCGGACTTCTCGCCCGACCATGCCTTAATGGTGGACAGCGCCTTGTCGCAACAAGTCGAAAATCCTGCGCGGTCCGGTTACACTCTTGTACAGCTCGGGCAATGTGGCGGGTTTGGTGGATGTTGCCGACGGAAAAAAATCCCCGAAAAAAATGCCTGAAAAACGGCGTATCGGGCGAACTGGGGCTGCGCTTGAGCAGCGGCAATCTGGAAAAAACTCACGTCAGGCGGCATCAATGTCGGACTGAGCAAAAACTTCGTGTTGCACACGGAAGGGCTGTACCGCAAGTCGGGCGACTACGCCGTACCGCGTTACCACAAAGAAGAGGGCGTCTGAAACGCTTGCCCGACAGCCATGCCGATTCGCAAAACAGGCAGCATCGGGCTGTCTTGGGTGGGCGAGAAAGGCTTTATCGGCGCGGGCGTACAGCGACCGTCGCGACCGCTGGCCTGCCTGCCCACAGCCATCTCTACGACGACTGCCACGCCGACATCATCTGGCAGAAGAGCTTGATTAACAAACGCTATTTGCAGCTTTATCCGCACCTGTTGACCGAAGAAGACGTCGATTACGACAATCCGGGCTTAAGCTGCGGCTTCCATGACGACGATAATGCACACGCGCATGCCCACAACGGCAGGCCGTGGATGAGACCTGCGCAACAAACGCTACGAAATCCGCGCCGAATGGAAGCAGCCGCTCCCCGGTTTCGAAGCCCTGCGCGTGCATCTGAACCGCAACGACTACCGCCACGACGAAAAAGCGGGCGATTCAGTGGAAAACTTCTTCAAAAACAAAACGCAAAACGCCCGCATCGAATTGCGCCACCAACCCATAGGCCGTCTGAAAGGCAGCTGGGGCGTGCAATATTTGGGACAAAAATCCAGCGCGCTTTCCGCCATTCCCGAAACCGTCCAACAACCGATGTTGATTGACAACAATGTGCGCCATTACAGCTTTTTCGGTGTAGAACAGGCAAACTGGGACAACTTCTCGCTTGAAGGCGGCGTACGCGTGGAAAAACAAAAAGCCTCCATCCAGTACGACAAAGCATTGATTGATCGGGAAAACTACTACAACCAGCCCCTGCCCGACCTCGGCGCGCACCGCCAAACCGCCCGCTCGTTCGCACTTTCGGGCAACTGGTATTTCACGCCACAACACAAACTCAGCCTGACCGCCTCCCATCAGGAACGCCTGCCGTCAACGCAAGAGCTGTACGCGCACGGCAAACACGTCGCCACCAACACCTTTGAAGTCGGTAACAAACACCTCAACAAAAGAGCGTTCCAACAACATTGAAATCGCGCTGGGATACGAAGGCGACCGCTGGCAATACAATCTGGCGCTCTACCGCAACCGCTTCGGCAACTACATTTACGCCCAAACCTTAAACGACGGACGCGGTCCCAAATCCATCGAAGACGACAGCGAAATGAAGCTTGTGCGCTACAACCAATCCGGCGCCGACTTCTACGGCGCGGAAGGCGAAATCTACTTCAAACCGACACCGCGCTACCGCATTGGCGTTTCCGGCGACTATGTACGAGGCCGTCTGAAAAAAACCTGCCTTCCCTACCCGGCAGGGAAGATGCCTACGGCAACCGCCCACTCATTGCCCAAGCCGACCAAAACGCCCCGCGCGTTCCCGCCGCACGGCTCGGCTTCCACCTGAATGCCGCGCTGACCGACCGCATCGATGCCCATCTCGATTACTACCGCGTGTTTGCCCAAAAACAAACTCGCCCGCTACGAAACGCGTACGCCCGGACACCATATGCTCAACCTTGGCGCAAACTACCGCCGCAATACGCGCTATGGAGAGTGGAATTGGTACGTCAAAGCAGACAACCTGTTCAACCAATCCGTTTACGCCCACAGCAGCTTCCTGTCCGACACCCCGCAAATGGGACGCAGCTTCACCGGCGGCGTGAACTTTAAGTTTTAAGCGCGGATAGATTTCTGGCGAAACCTTAAATATTTTTCAGGGGCAGCCGTCAGGTTTTGCTTTTGGGGATGTCGGGTTTTCGCAGGAATGTGAGAAAGGTCGTCTGAAAAATCACTGGCTTCCTCAATCTTGAATATTTATAAAATCTGTTCAGGAAATATATTTCTATGACGTAATAGGTGTTAAGATTGAAGGGGACACTGTTATGTCATGAATATGTTAGAGGTAGCCGGCATTGAAGAAGACTTGGAATGAAGCCCTTAAACTAGCCAAACCCATTGTTGATTTTTTTATCGTCTCCCGATTTTTCTACTCCATATAATGGGGAAACCGAAAAAAATTTGAAGTGTTGACTGATTCAGAAGAGATAGTTGGGATTATTGGGAAACAATGGGATAGCTGGGAGGAGATAATTGAGCAACCATTTGATGATTCGTTTGAATGGCACTATTTATTTGGCTCTAAATTAATTGATAGTAATTGCTTAGGCGCTCTTGATAAAAATTTCCATGGTGCTGATGAAAAAAATTAACTTACCAAAAATCTAACTAACCTGATACACGAAATATTTTTTTCGGGATATGGAGATTTTATTAAATTGTTATGCCAACAATTTTGTTCCGGAGATTTGGAAAGATATTTTATATGTTTATCAGCACAGCGGTCTTCCTTGTGGCTGGCAAGGCGATTATCCAAAAGGGAAAATGATCATTTTTCTAATGAATAAATTATGAGTAAGCCATTATTTGTTCATCTGCCTAACGTCGAAGCCTCTCTAATAAAAATATTGAGCTATAAAAACTGCACCCTCAGCTTGGCGAAATAGCCAACTTTAGGGTGCAGTTTACGTTTCTCAGACGACCTGAGACCTTTGCAAAAAGCCCTTCCTCGACAGCCGAAACCCAAACACAGGTTTTCGGCTATTTCCCTCCCCAATACCTCCTAATTCTACCCAAATACCCCCTTAATCCTCCCCGGATACCTGATAATCAGGCATCCGAGCCGCCTTTTAGGCAGCAACAGGCGCACTTAGCCTGTTGGCCGCTTTCAACAGGTTTAAACACATCGCCTTCAGATGGCTTTGCGCACTCACTTTAATCAGCCCGAAATAGGCTGCCCGGGCGTAGCGGAATTTACGGTGCAGCGTACCAAAGCTTTGTTCGACCACATAACGGGTTTTTCGACAAATATCGGTTACGTTTGGTTTGCGCTTCCGTCAGCGGACGGTTACGCTGGGCTTTGCGCATAATGCCGTCCAGCAACCGATGTTCTTTCAGGTGTTGCCGGTTTTCCTTACTGTCGTAGCCTTTGTCGGCATAGACGGTCGTATCTTTGGCTATACCTTCCAGCAAAGGCAACAGGTGGTTGCACTCATGGGTATTGGCGGGAGTGATGTACAGTTTCTCGATATAGCCTTCCGCATCGGTACGGGTATGTTGTTTGCACCGAGTTTGTAGAGGCCGTTTTTCTTTGTCCAACGGGCATCTTTTGTCCTTACTCGGTGTGGTTTGGCCGCTGACTTGTCCTTCTTCATCGACTTCTATGGCCTGACGCTGTTTGCCGCCGGCGGTCTGAATAATGGTGGCGTCAATGACGGCGGCGGATGCTTTCTCTATTTTTAGGTTTTTTTCGGTCAGTTGGCGGTTAATCAGTTCCAGCAATTCTGACAGGGGTGTCGTCTTGCGCCAGCCAGTTGCGGTAGCGGCATAAGGTGCTGTAATCGGGGATGCTCAACTCGTCAAAACGGCAAAAACAGGTTGAAATCGATGCGGGTGATGAGGCTGTGTTCGAGTTCGGGATCGGAGAGGCTGTGCCATTGTCCGAGCAGGACGGCTTTAAACATGGACAACAGGGGATAGGCGGGACTACCGCGGTGGTCTCTAAGGTAACGGGTTCTTTGACGATTCAGGTACTGTTCGATCGGCTGCCAATCAATCACCTGATCCAACTTCAATGCGCGGGAAGCGGTCGATGTGTTTGGCAATCATGGCTTGTGCGGTTTGCCGGAAGAAGGTGCTCATGAGAAATCCCTAAATGTCTTGGTGGGAATTTAGGGGATTTTGGGGGATTTTGCAAAAGGTCTCGGCCTTTTTATTCTGCTTATTTCACACTTTATCTTTTCCGCCGCGCAATTCTTTCGGCAGCACAAAACGATGCTTTCTTCCGCGCCCTCGCCTTCGCGCAAAATATCGTGCCCCCAGTCTGTCAGCACGGCAATCACTCCTGCACCAGCACTTCGGGAGCGGATGCGCCGGCGGTGATGCCGACCTGTTTTTGCCCTCAAACCATTCCGTACCGCAGATAAGAGGCGTTGTCCACCATATAAGCCTCCACACCGCGCTGCGCCGCCACTTCGCGCAGGCGGTTGCTGTTGGACGAATTGGGCGAGACTGACCACAATCACGATGTCGCATTCCCTCCGCCAAATCCTTCACTGCCTTTTGACGGTTGGTGGTGGCATAGCAGATGTCTTCCTTGTGCGGATTTTTGATGTTGGGAAAACGCGCGTTCAATACGGCGATGATGTCTTTGGTTTCGTCCACCGACAGCGTGGTTTGGCTGACGTAGGCGAGGCGGTCGGGATGGTCGGGCATTACCTGTTCGGCATCTTTCACGGTTTCCACCAGCAGCATCCGCCCTTTGGGAAGCTGCCCCATCGTGCCTTCCACTTCCACATGGCCTTTGTGGCCTATCATGATGATTTGGTAGCCTTGCGCATCGAGCCGCGCCACTTCTTTGTGCACTTTGGTCACCAGCGGGCAGGGTGGCGTCAACACGCGGGAAAACCGCGCGCGGCAGCCTCTTCCTGTACGGCCTTCGATACGCCGTGGGCGGAATAAATCAGCGTCGCGCCGGGCGGCACGTCGGCCAAATCCTCGATAAAAACCGCGCCTTTTTCGCGCAGGTTGTCCACCACGAATTTGTTGTGCACTACTTCGTGCCGCACATAAATCGGTGCGCCGAATTCTTCCAACGCGCGCTCGACGATGCTGATGGCGCGGTCTACGCCCGCACAGAAGCCGCGCGGATTGGCCAGCATGATGGTTTTTGCCGCTCATTGTTCCCGCCCTTCCACCGTTTCTTTTTCAGACGGCCTTTTGTTGATGAACCCGTCGATAACCAGCAATACCGCGCCGACGCAGATAAAGCTGTCGGCCACGTTGAAGGCGGGATACGCCCAGCCTTCGCCATAGAACAGCAGGAAATCTACCACTTTTCCATGGATGAAGCGGTCGATGACGTTGCCGACCGCCCCTGCCGATTACCATCGCCGCGCCCCACGAACCCCAAGGGCCGAATTCGTTTTTCCGCACGGCGTTAACCAGCCAGAGGGCACACGATTGCCGCCAGCACGATGAAGAAATATTTCTGCCAGCCGCCGGCGGTGGAGAGAAAGCTGAAGGCCGCCCCGGTGTTGTAAAACCAAGGTCAAATCGAAAAAGCCGGGGATGATGCCCAGACGCTCGTAATCTTCGAATTTCGCCAAAACGACGGATTTGGTGATTTGGTCGAAATGACCGCGCCGACGGCCAGCAGCCAGTAGCGCAATTTGGAAGGGTTTGTAGAGGACATATTACGGTTTGCCGCCGAAAGGTTTTCAGACGGCCTTTCAATCAAAGTTGCCAAAGTCGGGCATTTTAACCGATATTGGGCGGCAGGCCGTCTGAAAAACGGTTTCTGCCGGTAGAAAGGCATTCCGGCGTGTCCGAAACGGTTTTTCAGGACGGCCTTTCATGCGTTTTTTCAGCCATACCGCCGCCGCCGCCAAACACTGGGGCATAGGGAAACGGGACGTACTGCGGTTTACCGTCCGCCTTCATGCTGCCTCACCAGGGCGCGGACGATGGCGGTTGGGATGCAGTGCCTCGCGCAGGCGGCGGGAGAGCGGGTCGGGCAGGCCAAGGATGCGGGCGGCACGCTTTCGGCGCACCACGGCGCGGTGGCCAGCCCGCGGCTGCCGTGCGCGCTGTTTACCCACACATTCGGCAGGTAGGGGCAGGAGTCGGACAGCGGATAGTTTTTATCGTGCGCCAGCTTGGCATACACCCCGCGCATGGCGGCATAATCGGCCACCGGCCCGACGGTCGGCAGGTGGTCGGGGCTGTCGCAACGCACGGCGGCGTGTCCGCTTACCGTCGGCGCTGCGGTCTGTCTCACCGCCAGTTGCGGGTGCAGCCTGGCGAGTTCCCTGCCGGTTGTGTTCGGCCTCGCTGTCGCGCCAGTCGCCGCAGGCATCGTGCGGCACGAAACTCGCGCCGTAGCAGTGCCGCCCTTCCCATGCGGGACTGATGTAGCTGGCGGCCGACAGGGCGGTTTTCAGACGACCTGTGTAGGCGGTGGCGGCGGCAAGGTTGGTTTGGCCGCGTATCAGCTGCCACGGCAGGGCGGCAAGCGGCGGCTGTTGCGGCGAGGATGCTCCGGTGCAGTACACGATGTGGTCGGCAGACAGGGTGTGCTGCGGCGTATCCAACCGCCAATGCGGGGCGCAGTATTGTGCCGATAGCAACTACCGCCCTTCATACAGGCGGATATTCGGGTGGGCGAGGTAGGACGGACGAGTGCGGGCGGGTGCAGCCACGCGCCCTGCGGCCAGTAGAGGCCGTCTGAAGACAGGTCGATGCCCGCCAGTTCGGAGGCCTCGACCGCGCTGACGCCGCGGTAAAGGTGGGCGTGCCAGTCTTGGGCGGCGAGGCGGCGGTTGCGTTTTTCTTCGGCGGGGCTATGGTTGAGGTGGAGTACGCCGCAGGGGCTGCCAGCCGCCGTCGGGCAGCAGGCGGTCGAGCAGGCGGCGGCTGTGGCCGTAGCCGCCGAGCAGCAGTTCGGTCTGTTCGGTATCGTGGGCGGAAATTTCTGGCATACAGCAGGCCTTGACGGTTGCCACTGGCGGCATGGGCGGCGGTGCGCGCTCCAATACGCTGACCCGCACGCCGCGTTCCGCCAATGCGCGGGCGGTAGCGCCCCGGCAATGCCCGCACCGATGACGGCGACGTGTTCGGGCGGTGCGCCGTTTCGGTTTTTCAGACGGCCTAAACCAAGTTTTTGTGCGGCGGCAGGGGCTTTGCAGGGCGGGCTTCCGTCTGCCATTCGAGGCCGTCTGAAAAATAGTCGGACAAGCAGTCGGCAGCGGCGGGCGGCATCAGCCAGAGTTCCGCACCTTGCGGCAGCAGGCCGTGCAGAATGTTGGCGGCGGCAAATTGCAGGCAGGCGGATTGTTGCGGCCAGTGTTGCTGGAAACGGCGTTCCGCCTCGTCGGGCTGTTCTGACGGTTCGAAGCGGGGATGCGTTTTTCGGGCAGGCAGACGGCAAGGCGGCGGTTGTGTGCGGCGGCGGCAAGCAGTTCGCGCAAGGGCAGGGATGTCGTTCCAGACGGCGGTTTGCATGGTGGGACTCGGTTGGGAAAGGGGGGAAAGCAAAAGGCCGTCTGAAAGGGGGCGTGTTCGAACCCTGTTTTTCAGACGGCCTTCCTATTGCGGCAATGCGTTATTTTTCGACGAATTGGCCGTATGCCGCGATGCGGTCGAAACGGCGGTCGAGCAGGTCGGACAACGGCATGTCTTGGGCAGTGCGGAGCTGTTCGGCCAGCACTTCGCGCAGACGCTGCATCAGTTCGCCGTAATTGCGGTGTGCGCCGCCCAACGGTTCTTCGATGACTTTGTCCACCAGATTCAGTTTTTGCAGGCGGTCGGCGGTAATGCCCAAGGCGGCGGCGGCATCTGCGGCTTTTTCCGCCGTTTTCCACAAAATCGAGGCGCAGCCTTCGGGCGAAATCACGGAGTAGGTAGAATATTGCAGCATATTGACAAAGTCGCCCACGGCAATCGCCAGCGCGCCGCCGGAACCGCCTTCGCCGATGATGGTGCAGATGACCGGCACTTTCAGCTTGGTCAGTCTCGTACAGGTTTTACCGATGGCTTCGGATTGGTTGCGCTCTTCCGCACCGATGCCGGGATAGGGCCCCGGGCGTATCGACAAAGGTCAGTACGGGAGGGCGGAATTTTTCCGCCAGATGCATCAGGCGCAGGGGCTTTGCGGTAGCCTTCGGGGCGCGGCATGCCGAAGTTGCGGCGGATTTTTTTCTTTGGTGTCGCGGCCTTTCTGGTGGCCGATGACGACGACGCTTTGCCGTTAAACTGCGCCAAACCGCCGACGATGGCGTAATCGTCGGCATAGTGGCGATCGCCGTGCAATTCTTGGAAATCGGTGCAGAGCGCGGAGATGTAGTCCAAAGTATAGGGACGCTGCGGGTGGCGGGAAACTTGGGAAACTGTGCAGGCGTGAGCTTGGCGTAGATGGATTTGGTCAGCTCGTTGCTTTTTTTCTGCAGGCGTTCGATTTCATCGCTGATGTCCACGGCGGATTCGCCTTGGACGAAACGCAGTTCTTCGATTTTTGGTCAATTCGGCAATCGGCTGCTCGAAATCAAGAAAGACGGGTTTCATGCTGAACGTTCTCGCTGAAGAATAAATATTTGCGCGGAATGATACGCTAATCCGCGCCGCTTGGCGAAAAACGTGAAATTTACGCGATAAACGGTAGGCGGGCAAGCAGAATATTGTGCCGTTCGGCAACGGTCCGACATCCGGACGTACCGTCCGTGTTACACTCGCGCCTTTTAGAATGACAAAGGGCAAATCATGGAAGACGGGCAAACAATGCGGCTCGACAAATGGCTGTGGGCCGCCCGTTTTTCAAAACCCGCGCCTTGGCGCAGAAACACATCGAACTCAGTAGCGTGCTGGTCAATGGCGCGAAAAGTGAAAAAAACAGTAAAAATATCGCGGCGGGCGATGTGCTGCATCTCACGCTCAATTCGCTGCCATACGAAATCACCGTACAGGCGTTGAACCACCAACGCCGCCCCGCTCCCAGCGCGGCTGCTGTACCGTGAAAAACGAAGAAGTGGCCGCAAAGCGCGAACAGCAAAAGCTGCTCGATCAGGCATCCCGCATCAGTGCGGCCCACTCCCGAAGGCTCAGTCGACCAAGCGCGACCGCCGTCAAATCGAGAAGCTGAAACGGGAGCGAATGGTAAAGGCCGTCTGAAAAATACGTTTCGGATTGTTTTTCGGAGTCCGTATTTACAATTAGCATGGATAAGCCCGGCTCGGTCCGCCCGAATGGGACAAAAGAACATTGCGAGGATTGCGGTGGCGGTTTTTCAGACGGCCTCACACATCTCCGCACATCAAAACATCAATCAATAAACTATCGAAAAGGAACAAATTTATGCGTTGGCAGGGACGTGAGCAAAGCTCTAACATTGAAGACCGCCGCGGAAGCGGCGGCGGTGGAAAGCGGCGGGATGGGCATCATCGGTGTCATCGTCGTGCTGGTAGGTGCGTACTACGGCGTCGATTTGTCCGGCCTGGTTGGCGGAGCGCAGCAGCTGAGCGGCGGGCACAGCAAACCGTCGTGGAAAGCAAGCAGGAGGCACAGCTGAGGGAATTGGCAGGCGTGGTGTTGGCCGATACGGAAAAACCTGGGCCAATTACTTTTGCCAAACGCAATGCCCGCTATACGCCCACCACTCTGGTACTCTATACCGGCGGGACACGCACCGCCTGCGGTATGGGTCAGGCGGCGATGGGGGCCGTTTTACTGCCCGGTACCGATAAAAGGTTTACCTCGATTTGTCGTTCTACGAAGAGATGCGTACCAAACTCGGTGCGGCAGGCGATACGGCCTTCGGTTACGTCATCGCGCATGAAGTCGGCCACCATGTGCAAAACCTGCTGGGCATCCTGCCGCAAGTGCATCAGATGCAGCAACAGGCCGGCAAAACCGAAAGCCAACAAATTATCGGTAAAACTCGAACTGCAGGCCGACTGCTTCGCCGGAATTTGGGCGAAAAGACGCGCAGCGACAGGACTTGCTGGAAGAAGGCGACATAGAGGAAGCAATCAATGCGGTACGAAGCCGTGGGCGACGACACCCCTGCAAAAACGCAGTCAGGGTTATGCCGTGCCCGACAGCTTTACCCACGGCAGCTCGGCGCAGCGCATGTATTGGTTCAAACGCGGCTTTGAAAGCGGCGACATCAACCGCTGCAACACTTTTGACAATTAAGCAGCTACCATTCTAAATAGAAGGCCGTCTGAAAAAACGATTTTCAGACGGCTTTTTCGTATAAACACCAATTTAAAACGGGCATTACGCCCACTGCCGAAAACGGCATGATGCATGCTACAAAGCAGCCGATATTGCGTTACCCATTTTTACAATGCCATCCCGACTATCAAACGGCAAATCATGGCTGTAAAAATCCGGCGGGCCCTGCATATTTTTGATATTGATCCTGCCGACCGCCTATTGCTTACTCCTGCAATCTCATTAAGTAAATCAAATTCCGCAACTGTTTATATTTGCCTGATCCGTACTGGTGGCAGCGGCATTCTCTCTGATTCCGTTCTACCGTTTAATCCGCCGGTTAAGCTCCACCCTATTTTTGGCACTGATGGCAATTTTTATCTTCCTCGCCCCTTTACAAAACCGCATCTCAACTGACCGGCGGCAACAGTGGTTCAATAAAAAAGCGGAAAAGAGCGCTGGCTGCCCGTTAAAGAGCTGATAACAGGCATGCGCTTAACACCCTGCTGCCAACCTCGACTTTGATGCAGATTTCCCTGAAAATCCGTATCAACAGGTCGGATATAATCCGATAAACTCCCAAATATTGATGAAATAGAAATCAACTACGGAAAAATGCAAGAAGAAACCATGCTCTTAAAATCAAACTACGACAAAATTGATTTTAACGAACTCTATAAAGAGCAAAAAAATCCAAAAGTTCTTTTTAGCAAAAACTGGCACGAAGATTGGGATAAGAAGGCACCAAGCTTTAATGAGGGGGTATTTAAAAGCCAATATGCCAAAGATTTTATTTCCAAAGTGAACTTCAACAAAGCCGATTCTGTGCTGGACTTTGCTTGCGGCACAGGAGCTTTAAGTATAGTACTGCCGATAAAGTGAAAGAAATTTACGAATATGATTTCTCGTCTAAAATGCTTGAGTTTGCACGCAGAACGCCAAAGACTTCGGCATTGGCAATATTCGATTGCCCGGAAGGCATTTGAAGATGATTGGAGCGATGTACCGGAATGCGATATCGTGTTTACATCCCGCTGCCTTGAGGTTGATGATGTAAAATCGGTTTTTAATCAAACTTCTTTCGAAAACCAAGCGTACTATTTATATTACTTTTAAGGTAGGCGGCAGTTTTGTAGATAAAGAAATTTTAGAGATTATTGAACGGGATATAGAACAAAAACCCGATTTTGTATATTTGGTTAATATCCTTTTTCAAATGGGTTATCTGCCAACAGTGGATTATATCAAGAGCATTCGTCACTCAAGCGCACCCCAAAGTGTTGAAGAACTGATTCAAAAAAACAGAATGGAGTCTTGTCGGCAATCTTAATCAGGATGAAATTTTTAAAACTTACCGACTATTTTTACAGCAATAAAAATGAAGCAACAAGAATCTATACTCTAGGCTTTTTGTCAAAGTTGATGTATAACAGACTAACAGTTAGCCGTAGCGGAATTTACTGCAGCATTGTTTTCACTGAATTTGAAACACCCAATAAAAATAACGAGACAAACCCATTATATTCAAATAAAAATATCCAAACCGCAACAACATGACGTTTTGCCGCCGTACTCATTCGATAGCGGCTTTTGCAGATTTCCAATATACTTCGGTTAAGTGCAAACAATAAAAGCATCGTCTGCATGAAGCGAATTTTCCCGATACTCCTCACCTTGGTTGCATTGTTTTTCTTTGGGCCAAAAACAAAATAGTCCCATCAAAATCATCAGTTAATCCGCCACATCGAAATATTATCCTACACATGAACAAAGGTCGTCTAAAAAGTAATTTACTCTTTTTCAGACGGCCTTAGTTGATAAAGGTATGCCTGATTCGGCATACCCTTTAATGTTCACGGCCTTATCAGAATTTACCGCCGGATTCATTCACCATATAGATAACGGCAGCTTTTACCTCATCGTCGCTCAATTCGGTATTTCCGCCTTTAGCCAGCATCATGCCTTTTGTCTTGAGAAACCTTCAATGGCATGTTTGAACAAGGTTTCTTTTGCCTTTTTGATGCGCGGTGCCCATTCGTCTTTATGAGTCAGACGCGGGTGTATTCGGAATGGCCGAATTGGCACCGTGACAACCAAAAGCACAATCCGTCAAACACTTTCTTACCGTCTGCCGCTGCAGCAGGTGCCGCCGCTTCGGCGGGGTTTGCCTGCAGCAGCCTCAGCCGGTTTGTCGGCAGCAGGTACAGAAGCAGCAGTTTCTTTTTGCTGCAGCTTCAGACGCAGCTTTGCTGCAGCTTCGGCATCTGCCTTTTTCTTCTCGGCTGCCGCAGCTTCGGCAGCAGCCGCAGCTTTCGAGCCCTAATACATTTTCAGTATCGGTTTTCTGTGCCTTGCCGTCTTTGTGCGACAAACCCCAAACATAAGCGGTCAAAAGATGGATTTTGTCTTTATCCAAGAAACCTTCCCATGCCGGCATTTGATTATGGCGGCCATTGATAATGGTTTCACTAATGACTTTTGAGTACCACCCCACAACCATACGTCGTCAGTCAGATTCGGGCCGAAACCACGAACACCCTGGCCTTTGTCGCCATGGCAGGTGAAGCATTTTGCAGGCGGGCCGTTAAACAGTTCTTTACCGCGTTCTGCACGAACTGCATCATATTGTTCCGCAGGTTTGGACAACGACATGACATAGTGTGCAACGTCTTTAACACGCTCTTCACCCAATTTCGGACCCCATGAAGCCATTACACCAGTACGGCCTTTTAACAATGGTTTCATGAATTTTCCGGGTACCGCCGAACAACCAATCGGAATCGGTCAGATTTGGGAAAACCGCGCGCACCTTTGGCATCTGAGCCGTGACATTGGATACAGTAAGTATCAAACAGATTTTTACCTATTTTTTGTGCTGCAGGATCTTTTGGCAACTTGCTCGACCGGCATTTTTGGCATATTTGTCGTAAAGCGGTTTGTAGCTCTGTTCGGCCTGCGCCACTTCTTCGCGGTATTGCTCAATACTGGTCCATTTTTTACCGCCGAATCCGATACCACCAAAATCGCCTAAGCCGGGATACATCACCAAATAGCCGATACCGAACAGCCAAGTCCCGATGTACAGGAAGAACCACCAGCGCGGCATGGGGTTGTTGTATTCTTCAATACCATCCCAGTTATGGCCTGTGGTATTGACATCTTCCCTTTTTTAAGCGGTTTGACCTTGTTTTTGTGAAAGCAAAAGCCATATCAGGCCGATAAAGCTCAATACGACTATGCCGATAATGTAATAGTTCCAGAAATCACTGGTGAAATGTGAAGTTGTGTTCATTATTTTAGCTCCGTGGCCACGGTTTATCGGGCGGCACCGTTATTATCATTATCATCATGTGCAGTATCGTCATCTTCAATGATGCTGCGGGATGCTTCATCGTAATTCGATTTGTTTCGTTTGTTCATCACGATATACAGCACCAACATGAAACAGATAAACACTAATACTGTAAACAGACTACGCGCCCAATTAACGTCCATGATGTTACCTTACGTTTTTCAACGCCAAAGCCCAATCCTTGCAGATAAGCGATTACTGCATCCAATTCGGATTTATCTTTCCAGCATTTCTGGTGCTTTGGCGATTTCTTCATCAGTGTAGGGAGTGCCGAGAGTTTGTCAGCCCTTTCATGTGCGCCACGATTTGGTCAGGATTAACCTTGTTGCGCGCCAGCCATGGGAAGGCAGGGCATAGTGGACTCGGGTACGACATCACGAGGATTGAGCAAATGGATGCGGTGCCATTCGTCGGAATAGCGTACGCCTACACGTGCCAAATCAGGCCCTGTACGTTTGGAACCCCCATTGGAACGGACGGTCATAAACAGATTCACCGGCAACGGAGTAGTGGCCGTAACGCTCTGTCTCTGCACGGAACGGACGAATCATTTGCGAGTGGCAGTTGTAACAACCTTCACGTACATAAATATCACGTCCCGCCACCTGCAGCGCATTGTGGGTTTTTACCCTTCAATCGGCTGAGTAACAGCAGGTGAGAAAAACAGAGGTACGACTTCAATCAGCAAACCCACGCTAACCACCAGCAGGGTAAACACGATAAGTATGCCTACTTTTTCTTCGACTAATTGTTGTAATTTCATTTTGGTAGCCCGTCTTTTGTTTAGTGATGTTGCGCTTCAGATATGGCGGGAATTTCAGCTTCAACCGGTTTACCGTTGGCAATAGTACGGTAAGTGTTGTAAGCCATAATAAGCATACCGCTCAAATATAACAGGCCGCCTGAAAAACGAATTGCATAATACAGTTTGCTTTCCTTCACACTTTCAACGAAAGAGTAAGTCAATGTACCGTCGGGATTCATTTCACGCCACATCAGACCTTGCATCACACCCTGCGATCACATGGAGGCGATATACAGAACCACACCGATGGTCGCGATCCAAAAATGGGCATCAATCAATTTAGTACTACACATTTCTTTTTGACCGAACAATCGTGGAATCATATAGTAAATCGAACCGATGGTTGCAAAACCTACCCAACCCAACGCACCGGCATGCACATGGCCGACAGTCCAATCAGTATAGTGGCTCAAAGCATTGACGGTTTTAATCGACATCATCGGACCTTCAAAGGTAGACATACCATAGAACGACAAAGATACGATCAAGAATTTCAGAATAGGGTCGGTACGCAATTTATGCCATGCACCGGACAAGGTCATAATACCGTTGATCATGCCGCCCCAAGACGGTGCAAACAGAATCAGAGAAAGCACCATGCCGACAGATTGAGTCCAATCCGGCAAAGCGGTGTAGTGAAGATGGTGAGGACCTGCCCACATATAGGTAAAAATCAAGGCCCAGAAGTGAACGACAGACAAGCGGTAAGAATAAACCGGACGGCCTGCCTGTTTCGGCACATAGTAATACATCATACCCAAGAAACCGGCAGTTAAGAAGAAGCCCACGGCATTATGGCCATACCACCACTGAACCATCGCATCAATTGCGCCTGCATAAATCGGATACGATTTCATCAATCCGACAGGCAGGGCTGAGGTTGTTCACGATGTGTAGCAAGGCAACAGCCAAAAATAAAGCCGCCATAGAACCAGTTAGCAACATAAATGTGTTTGACCTTACGTTTAGCAATTGTTCCAAAGAAAACAACCGCATAGGCCACCCACACCAATGCAATCAAAAATATCTATCGGCCACTCTAGCTCGGCATATTCCTTACCTCGTGTAACCCAATGGGAAGCTGATGGCTGCAGCTAAAATAACAGCCTGCCATCCCCAAAAAGGTAAACGCTGCCAGCCAGCCGCCAAACAGGCGTGCATTACAAGTACGTTGCACCACATAATATGATGTACCGATCAAACCGCAGCCGCCAAAGGCGAAAATCACAGCATTGGTGTGCAGCGGGCGGATCCGTCCGAAGTGAAACCACGGACCAATCTCAGACAGATTGAGTGAGGGTAAAAATAACTGGGCAGCAGCAATCACGCCGACCAACATACCCACCACCCCCCAAACTACAGTCATAACGGCGAACTGCCGCACTACTTTGTAGTTATAAGTTTGCGCTTCCATGAAAGTCTCCATTAAACACGGAAAATAAATAGCTGCTTTAGCGGGCATCCGTTGCCGGTTCCCGCGAAAGCCGTTTCCATCAATTTGCTCCGACTGCCGCATCAAACCATTCGACAGCCGTTTTTACCGAACGAGCATTGGGGAATATCTTGGCAGACTGCCTTTCGGCTGCCATAATGGCAACATCAACCAAAAATATGGACTTTTGTCAAGAAAAATCCATTTTTCTTTACACTAAATTCCCTATACACTTTACAAGGTTATAGATTTTAACTAATTTATGATTTGACACCAACCAAATAATTCTTAACATTGCTTTATTGCATCAAGCCGATAAATTTTTATCATGATTACCTATACCCTAACTCCCTGACCCCAAAGCCCATCAATGGCATATTACCCTTAAATTTCAAAATCCTTCGGACTCTTCAGTCGTTCTCAAACTACCAAACTGGGTACCCGGCAGTTACTTGATTCGCGACTTTTCCCGCCACATCATTACAATAAGTGCAGAATGCGACGGGCAACCTGCCGCCTTATCGCAAACAGCAAAAAACATCTGGCAGACCGGCCCAAAAATCCGGACATTGGGTGATCCGATATACCGCCTACGCCTTCGATTTATCGGTTCGCGGCTCATTCTTAGACACCAATCGCGGTTTTTCGACGGCAGCTGCCTGTTTTTCTCCATAGAAGGCCGCCTGAAAGACACCCACAGCCTAAGCTTCAACGACCTCCCCTAAGGAATGGCGCATCGCAACCAGCATGCCGACGACAGGCTCAAATACTTTTCAGACGACCTCCTACCACGACTTAATCGACCACCCTGTCGAACTGGGCAACATCAATTTCTCGATTTCGAAGCCGGCGGCATCCCTCACCGCATCGCCTTGAGCGGCCACTATCCCGATTTCGACCGCGACCGCCTCGTGTCGAGACATCCGCGATCTGCGAAACCGAACTGGCCATGTTCCCTCCCCTGCCCCGTTCACCCAGATACCTCTTCCTGCTCCACGTCGGCGACAACATCTACGGCGGGACTGGAACACATCAGCAGCACCGCCCTGCTCGCCGACCGCCACAGCCTGCCGCCGCACTAGCATGGACGACGCCAACGACGCCTACACCCAACTGCTCGGACTGTTTCTCCCACGAATACTTCCACGCCTGGAACGTCAAATCCATCAAACCCGCCGTATTCGCACCCTACGACCTCGACCGCGAAAAACTACACCGAGCAGCTTTGGGCATTTGAAGGCATTACCTCCTACTACGACGACCTCTTTCTCGCCCGAAGCCGCACCATCGCCCCCGAAGCCTACCTACGCCTGCTCTGCCCAAAGCATCACACGCGTCCAGCAGACACAAGGCCGTCTGAAACAAAGCACTTGCCCGAATCCAGCTTTCACCGCATGGGACAAATTCTACAAACAAGACGAAAACAGCCCCAACGCCATCGTCAGCTACTATCAAAAAGGCGCACTCGCCGCCCTCTGCCTCGACCTCATCATCCGCAGCAAAAAGCAACGGACGACACCCTCGACAGCGTCATGCAGCAACACTATCGCGATTGGCTGGACACCCGGCAAGGCATCCCTCGAAAAACAATGGCAAGCCCGTTGCCAAGCGTTTATCGGCTGAACCTCGAAGACTTTTTCAGACGACCCTTTACACACACAACAGACCTGCCCTTGCCGAACTCCTCGCCACCATAGGGCATCGGACTGCAATGGCAGGCACAACCGCGCGGACACGGCGGCGCATTCCTGTCCGAACCGCCAACCCGAAACGCCCGCCCCAGCATCCGACTTTGGCGCAAGGTTCAAACAAAACAGCGACCACGCCACCCTGACCCCACGTCTTCAACGGCGGCAGCGCAGAAAACGCCGCCCTCTGCCCGCAGGATAAAATCATCGCCATCGACGGCTACGCCTGTACCGACCTTGCCGCACAGTGGGTGCAACTCCCCATCGACACCACTGCCCGCCTCCACTACTTCCGCACCGGCATCTTGTACGTCGCCGACATCACCGTCAGCCGCCGAAGCCGACACCGCCGTCCTCTACATCACCGACCGCGAATTATTTGAAAAACTGGCTTTATAATGACCGAGTCTAATTTCAGACGGCCTCAAGTGCCAGATTGAGGCCGTCTGAAACATCAACACTGAAAGAAACAACCATGATCCTTGTCAGCATCACCGTCCTGTTACTCAGTTTGCACGCCACAGCCGCCCCCAATCCAGATTCGGCATATAAAGTGGGAAAGGATATCGCCGTCTTCTACAAAAATCCTCTCGCCGAACGTGCTGCTTCTCTAATGGACCAGATTGTCAAAGCCAATATCATGCGCAGAAACCACCCTTGCATGGGGGCGCAAGTGCTGCAAAAATATCCCCGAGGCAGCACCATTTGGTGTGACAAAATCCGAACCTACCGAGGCGACGCCCTGACCTTTTCCGCCTACACCTCGCCCTGACAGGACGCATCAAGCCAAAACCTGCCTTGACAGCCTGACATTAAATACCGAGCTTAAAAACAACCTCAAAAAGCAAAAGCCTCCATCCACTTCAAGAACCCATCATTTCCGCTGCATCACTGGATTTTCATTGGGTAACTTATTTCGCCACCGGCAACTCGAAAGCGATCGAACGTATCGTTGACTGCATCATCAAAGCCCAAACAGCTGCCGCCAACACCCTAACCATGTAGACCTACCCTTTCCGCTGCCATTTGGTCAACCCGATCCAATATGCAACAAGATACAGCGATTGACGGCATTGTCCGCAAAATACATACAAAAACGGTCCGAAGTCAATAAAAACGATTGGAAAAAGCCCTGTTGGCCCCTCAAGGCAACTAAAATCCATCATCAAACCTAGAAAAGGAAAACCCATGTCTCATCCAAAAACTTGCCGACAACCTCTACATCGCCCCGCAACTGACTGAAGCAGACGTGCAAGAAGCCGCCAAACTCTGGCATCCAAACCGTCATCTGCAACCGTCCGACGGCGAAGAAGAAAACCAGGTTACGTTCAAACAAGTCAGCTGGCTTTGAAGCCGCGGGCATCCGCGAACACCACCATCAGCCCGTCGTCGCGCCCGCCATCAACGCCGCCGATGTCGCCGCCTTCAAAACCTGCTCAAAAGCGTTTCCCAACCCGTTCTCGCCTATCTGCCGCACCGGCACCCGCTGCCCCTGCTCTGGGGGCTATCATCAGGTGCAAAAACGGTGCAAGCGTCGCCGAAGTCGTCGCTGCCGCACAACAAGCAGGTGTCAATTTGAGCAACTTCGAAGCCCGCCTGCAACAAGCATCCGAACACGGCTTCAAATTGAGCCAGACCAATATAATGAAGGCCGTCTGAAAACTATTCTTTCAGACTGGCCTATCTATAAATAACCTCATTATAATTCATTTTACAACAATGAATTATAATGAGCGTAATCATCATCCATATTATCAAACTTATGCAAACGCCCGGCTTCCAACACCATTGCATTATCGCAATACTGTTTCATCGCGCTGTGGCTATGTGAAACCAAAATAATTGATCTGTCTTTACGCCGTTCAAACAATTCATACTTTGCACATTTTTCCGAAAAACGCAGAATCACCGACAGCAATGACCTCATCAATCAAATAACAGTCAAAACTCCACTGCTAAGGATAAAGCAAAAGCCAAACGCGCTTCATCCCTGAAGAATAGCGTTTCACAGGTTCATATACATACTGCCCCAATTCCGGGAAAATGTTTGTGTGAAATCAGTTACATATCCAATATCCACATTATAAATCCGACAAATAAAGCGCAGATTATCCATACCCGTCAAACTACCCTGAAAGGCACCGGAAAACGCCAACGGCCAAGAAATACTCATCGTGCGCTTGATTTCGCGAAGTCGGAGCCTCAACGCCGCTAATCAGCGGATAAGTGTTGATTTACCCGCACCATTCCGCCCTAAGATACCGATTTTCTCCCTTTTTCAGCTTAAAATCAATATCCTGCAAAACCATTCGCCAACCTCTTGCCGCGTTTGGTAACGTTTAGAACATGCTCAACGGAAAATCATTGTGGCTCAACCCTTTACTGACTTTAGCCACCATAGCCAAACCAAATAACAACAACACCAAATTGCATAGCACTGACAAACCACGGATTGCCATACGTTGTTACGCTACTGCCGAAATAACCGGCACGGAACATCTCTGTGCCATGCACCATAGGAATCATCAAAACATAATGCTGCAAATTTTTGAGGCAAATGATGCACAAAAGAAAAAAACACCGGAAAGCGGCATCATCACAAAACTGAGCGTACTCCATACTTGCTAAATGGTTCAAACTGAACTGCAATCAGAGCAAATCACCGAAACCCAACCCAACGGCAAACATTGCCATCAACAACCAAGCCAACAGCATATAAAAATGTCGGTAAGCATTTCAATCCAACACACTGCAATCAAAACGGCCATAATCGCAATTTGGGCAATAGTTGCCCCTGCAATTTCTAGCAGCATTCATGCAGAAATTGTATCCAATACACGAACATTACGGTGATACAGCAGGCTGGTGACTGGCAGTGCACCCATCGCACGATTGGAAGCATTGCGCCACATCATCATCATCGGATAACCGGTAATGGTAAAGGCTACAATATTTAAAGTAGAAATACTATTTGCCCTAAAAATTTCCACATCAGCACCGTACCAACGTCATCAACAGCGGCTCTACAAATAACCATAAAAAGCCAATATTGTTGCGCCCGTATCGGGTAATGATTTCACGCATCAACAAAGCACCGAGCACCCGCTTCTGGATGACCAGCGATTCCCAAAATGATGTTTTATGCAACTCTTTCATCAATTTTATGCTCGCGTATACTTGCCGTCAATAAAGTGCCAATGCCGTACACAATCAGGCCGATAACAAAAAGTAGCAATAATATTGTAAATGCGCTTGGGCTCATAGAGCTAAGTCGGGCAAATTTGGCTGTGAAAATGACTTCAAAATAAAGCTGCTGGCGGTCAGCTTCAGCTTGGCACTTTCAACGATGTCATGGCCGCTGCCAGTGTTTTTTCCGCCAACTCATTTTCAAAAAAACCCGCTGATATTCAGCTGCATGGTTAGATAGCGAATTTTCCCCGCCGCCGGAAATAGCCTTCATTTTGTTGAGAAATTTCCCTTCTCAAACTTTTTCTCTCGAGCAAAGCAATCCAGGAATTTGCGGATTTTTTCAGGAGTAACCGCTTTCACCTGATCCAGCTGAGTCCTAATTACAATTAACTCGTCCTGCAATTTGGAAATCAAACTCATCTGAACTTCAGATTGCGCCTTTAAGTCAAAAATACCATTTGTAATTCGAAATTTAGTCAGCTGCGCGGAAGCCTCTTTTTACTTTTTCCTCAGCAGAAACAACAGCATCTTCGGCATATTGAATCGTATCTTTTGCGAGCACGCTCATTAAGCTGATTAATCAATATTTCCCTTGTTTTAACAAAGCAGCATTAATTGCCTGGATTCGCCTGCATCAAATGATGTTACATTCAAATTTGAAATACGGATATGGAATCAAAATGAATAGAAACTTTTATCCCGATAGTATTGATAAAAACGCTTCATCTTCGCCACGCAAACCAAATCCAGTTAAACCGACTGAAAATATCACCCTTGGTCTCTGTAAAAACTTACGCACAGGCATCTGCTTCTGCAATTCATCCAGAGATGAACGAGGACTGCATATACTCTTGAACCGTATAAATATCGTCCTGGGGCGAGAAAAAGCCGGATCCCTGCAGAATCGCACCCAAACCGTTGAAAGAAGATTGGCTCTAGGCGATCTCACCACAAAAACTAGCCTGCGAAGTAAATTGATCGGATGCAATCAAACAAAATACAATACACGAACAAACCTGTAGGCAGGATAACTGAAAACCCATAACAGCAAATTAACCTTCCGAAAAAGCTTTTTACTTTTTCCTGATTTTTGCTGCTGGATCACTTCGTTTTTACTTCACTCTCAACAGCATCTGGCTTTTTTCAGCAGACATAATCAAAATACCTAGTTAGTGGGTAAGCTATTAATGCTGTTCTACCACTACCACTGGAGAAAAACACAAACGACAGAAATTTTCGTACTTTCAGTCCAAAGGTGCATTCAGACATACACAATATCTTTGTCTTTAATTGGGAAACGTTGCATCCAAAATAAAGAATTCGCATCCGATAGATTTAACCTATAAACCACTGGAATTGTAGCCTCACTACTATATCCCCTGACTGACCCATTTGCCTTGCTTTTTCAGCCGGAAGCTCTGCCAACGGCGTATAACGAAAACAAAAACTCCGAGTGCATCTGCACGAAAAATCGTGTAACTCCTCCATACGCCACAGCTTCAGCCAAAAGACAATCCTTTTTACGAAAAACCTAGTTGTTAGGGTCCGACTAACCGCACCCATAGAGGTAAAGCTATGGATTTGTAATCATCAACTAACATCGCCACGCTGCAATAAAATATTTTGGCGCGGATTTAGCCACCAAATCCTCAAGAGCCACTGTTCGTAACCTGGTTACTACGGGTAAGCTGTCCATTCGTATCTTGAACATTTGCCGTACGAACCACCTACCGCAGCTACTGCATCAAGCACGCGCTCACCTGCTGCTCGTAACGGCATACGTACACTATTACCGGCACGAATAACCGATACCGTAGCCGCATTATTTTGTACCAAACGCACCACAACTTGAGGGTTGATTAACCATTTTTCAGACGGCCTCTAATGAGCATCCTGAACTTGAGCTGGCGTTTTTCTCCTGCAACTTTGATATTTCAATAAAGCGGAACCGAAATTGTACCTGCAGCACTTACCCATCTGCTCGGGCAATTTTTGTTTTGCTGGGCGTTGCCCGAACCAATAGAAGATAGAGCCCCACCGAACAATACCGCGGGCGGAGCCTCCCAAATTGCAATATCCAGCACATCACCAGCATTGATCGCTCCAGCAGAAACATTCTTACTTCCAAATTGTGCAAAAGGGACTGATCTACCTTAGCCTGATACAAGTATTGTGCCACTTCATAATTAACATCAACCAACTCCGCATCAGGAGAGCAGTTCACTATTTCCCAAGGCAGTAATCCAGTTACCGCTAGGGACCGGAGGACGGCAACAAGCCGAGAAACAAGAAGATGTAAACTTAATATGCACCCGAACACTTTGAAATGCCAATGTTCTTAGTTCTTAGTCTCACATTAAAACCTTTAAAACAGGACATCTAGCAAATAAAAATATCTATCAAAAACCGACTTTAAACAGCGATAATTATCACGACTTCGCACATTTTCATTTGTGCAGTATACTGAAACTCAGAAAGAAAGAACTTCACTAGAAATAAGAACTAGAGCTTGAAAATGAAAAAGTTAGCTACATATGGGTACTTTTGATTTATTGCATCACGGGCATATCCGCCTACTAGGCGCGCACGCGCCAGGGAGACCACCTAACCGTTGCAGTTTCTACCGATGAGTTTAATTTTAGGGAAGGTAAAGTCTGTGCTTATACCTACACCGAGCGAAAGCATATATTCTTGAAGCCATCCGTTACGTTGACGAAGTCATTCAGAGACAACCTAGGAACAGAAAATTATTGACGTAAAAAGAAAAGAAATATTGATGTACTTCGTTGTGGTGATGACTGGACAGGTAAATTTGACTTCCTAAAGGAATTTTTGCGAAGTGGTTTATTTGCACTCGAACAGCAGGCATTTCCACTAACTACAAATATAAAAGAGAGTTTGAGCGGGTCATGAACAAAATTTGGAAAGGGTTAAAGAAAAAAATCCAAGCCAACTATTTTGATTTATAAATATTACCTATATTTAGAGAGTTGCCGCGTACAATTACGTAAAAAGCCATCTGCATATTTTTATATAAACAATTAAATGACAGCCTAAGAGAAGGAGTCATGAGAATTACCAATCTTATTAAAAATAATCAGCATTTTTCGCAACCGTATTGTTTTTAGCCAAAGAAAGCCAATTTTACGGAAAATCAGCTGGATCAAGCAGTCAAAACTCTGCAATCCTTCTTCCTGCATTACCGCACCATCCTGACGCATGTTATCTGTACGCTGAAATATTGTCCTTACACATAACGCCTGAAAACGTTAGAAATGCTCTTGAATTACAGTAAGCGTAAAAACATGGCAAGCATTATCAAACCTAGTTGACAATGAAAAGATTTTGAGCAATACACCTCTTTATTTCAACGTTATTTTCCTCTAGAGAAAAATGGGATACCTATAAATCATTTATCCTATGATCGACATCCCACTTTGCTAATGCTGCTCAACGAGGAGGAAAAATCAAGTTTGCATTATTACTTTGGCAAAAATCATTATCAAAATTGTTTTAAAAATATGGTTTTAATTCATCAAAACACTCTGCCTCTTCAACTAGTAAAAATATACAGATAAACTTGCCAGTCGCGCTTTTATCAGACTTAAAAACATGCCTGGACACAGCCAACATTACTTTTTCTTAATAAGTGGCACATTATTAGGGCTGTATACGCGAAGGAAAAATGCTTCAACATGATAAAGATATAGACATCGGCATATGGCAAGACTCAAAAGGTAAGAGAACTGATTGAGACTATCTGATGCAGTGGGTATTTTTATATTTTACCTTCTTCAAACGATGATATTTTAGTTGCACGCCATGTGAATGGAGTAACTATAGATATGTTAGTCACTATGACGAAAAAGGTAATTATTTTCATGCTGGAGGAAAATGTAGATGGCGCAATACACCTTTTACCTTAGCTCCACATAAAATTCTTAGATGACCAATATTTAATTCCTGAAAATTATGGTTTGTATCTGACAGAAAATTATGGTAGCTGGGAGATACCCAACAAAGAATTTGACAGTGCATTGATACGCCCAATATGGAGGTAACCAATATAGACAAAAATGCTTTATTTACTTATATAAACGCCTTAGCAAAAACCTGATATCCAGCCTTCTTTACGCATCAGGCTGGAACAGAAACTACATTATTATCAAAACCAAGTTAAAGTAGAAACATTATGAAAAACTTAAAGAATATCATTAATCATATTTTCGCCCCTCCTTCATATCGCTAAGGCTTAAATTTATATAATAATAAAAATTGGCATCAAGCAATGAATGCTTTTGACCAGGCAATAAAGAAAAACCAACGCACCCCCAAAGTAATTTTTAAACTGGAGCTTGTCACATGAAGCTTGGAAACTTGGCTGGAAGCACATCAATATATACAGGAAGCATTAAAGCTTGCTTCTGATAATCAATGGGAAAAAACAACTACAACAAAGCCAGAAAAAACTTGAACAAAGCTTACAATACAACCCAGGTAATACACCTGCACAAACGCCCCACCAGTTAACCTTAATTCTCTCCTCCACGTATTACAAGGGAATACAACAAAGTTGATTGATATATCAATAAAGAAAAATTATTGCTAATTCCTTCTGATTACAATCATAGAGCTTTTAGCTGATATTTTGCCGTTCGTTAGCTATTACTCTAATGATTTTGATATTTATATCATCCTGCGCGAAATCAAACACGATATTGAAAAACAGCAAGGATATACTCTTATCAAGAATGGTACCAGTTATGGAGAATTTCTAAAGTTTACTGCCGATTATGTATTAGATGCCGGCTCAATGAACTTTGGATATCGTATCAGTGATGAGTCAACTTGGGTTTCCGTTTGGCATGGTATCCTTACAAAAATGTTTGTTGATTTGGATGTCAAGCATTTGCCTGGAGCAATCCGCTACGGCTTAGCTTACGACAGCATGATTTTCCATGTCCCGTTCTATACTGAGACATTTCTTCAGGAGACAATGCGCTATGACGGAACCATTCATCAGGTTGGATCAGCCAAAATAGATAAGCTATTAACAGCACCTAAAGATATTTCTATTAGGAGGGCTTTAGGCATACCTCCAGAATGCAAAAATCATTCTTTATGCACCAGAAACTCGCGCTAAAGGTGATTTTTACTCCCATTCGATGCTTCTAAACTTTTTGGCTAATTTTTAGTGATGACTACCGCCTGCTTGTATGGCTAGATGATGGTTTTTACTTTAGCAAATACAGACAACCAACCGAATAATAAAATAATTGTTACCAACAATCCTTGACCCAGGTACAAGCCGATATTATTTCTGATTTACTATTGAGCGATTGTAGAAGCCGTCTGATTGAAATGTTTTCAAACCTGGAAACCTGTAATCCTGTACCAGTATGATTACAATGAATTTTTCTGCAATGCATCCAAACCGTACAGAAGAATTGGAAAATTTAACAAAATTTCCATATTCATGCACAAGGGAATACCAGCTTAATCATTTAAATTGGTCGAGATAGTTTTTAAATACAGTACGAAATCACCACCAGAAGCGACAACTGTTTCAGTATTGCTCAACAATCATTGGGTATTTCATTAAATAAAAAGTTGTATTGTATGCCCCCTACCTTCCGTGAACGCGGAGCTGTAACCCTTCCATTCGATCCAGATAAACTGCTTGATGCGTTAAATGGAAAATTCGGACGCCCCCGAGATTTGATGAGGGAGACGGAAATGAACTGCTAAAGTGATAAGTGACTATGTTATTCTTACTAAGTTACACTATCTAAAATACACTTAAAAACTCAACACCCCGCTATTATCGACTGCACAGAATATGGTGAAATTACTGATTTAATGAAAATTTCAGATATTCTTATTAGTGATTACTCTTCACTTATTTTGGATTTTGCATTATTGAATAAACCGATCGTTTTATTTCAATACGATTATTTCTAATATACACATAGCCGTGGTGTGTACTTTGACTTTGAAGATTATCTTCCTGCCAAACAAATTATTGATCGGGAAATTGATTTGTACCATGGGCATTGGAGTAATCTTGACGGAAATAATCAAAAATTATTGAAACTTTCTATCCACTGGAAGACGGCAACTCTACCCGCCGTATGAGTTGAAACCCTTTGCCTTTGATTCCTCCTTACGCCACACCAAGGACATTATTTTCCTAGTAAATGATTTAGAATCAAATCGGAGGCGTCCATACTTTGTCCACAACATGGCCAAATATTATAAGGAAAAATATAACAGTAGAATTTATCTCCTCGCCATTAAAAGAATTTGCCGAGCACAATAGTGAATTTCATGTTTTTGACAGTCCTTATGTTGACTTCAAAATATCTTCACAATACCCTCAAAGGCGGATGATGCCAACATTTTACAAAAATACAGATGGAATTGTTATTTCTCTGCAATTTTCTGCTCATTTGCATTTTCAGCAATATCTCTACGGTGCCAAATCTATCCTAATGTTCCATGGGGATGTGAAAGATATGATTTCAGGCGAGCTATATGCTCCCACTTAGGGTGGCTGAATAATGGTGATTTATTTAATTATAATAAATTACTGCTTTTTAACCGAATCCAATTTAGAACTACTAGCCCCCATTTGCATGAATCCGTCCGCAGTAAATTTAGATTTATGCATAACCTATTGATGCTGTTTATACCCGCTACCTAAACTGGAAACCAATGAAATTGCCATTATTAGCCGTTTGGATACGGATAAAAATATTTTTTTGCGGCAGTGATGGCCAAAGCTATTAGAGAAACGCAGCAGCATATCATCATCAGCATTTATGGAGATGGCGGGCTGAAAGATGAATTACAGCATCAAATTGATGACAATGGATTAAATGAATGCATCCATTTACATGGTTACAGAACCCAATAAAGAAAATATATTCTTAAAACAAAGCACTTGTAATGGTATCTAAATCAGAAGGTCTCAGCCTGGTTGCATTGGGAAGCCTACAGCTACGGACGTCCGATCATCGCGTTTAATACCTTCTACTCAGCCGTAGATACTATCCAGCATGGTAAAACGGGTTACTTAGTAGAACCATGGGATTTTTGAGCAAATGATAGACTACATAAAACCCGAACAGAAGAACTGGATCAAGAGTCTATTGCCGCGTTATTTGAAAAACTTCTCCAACGATACCGTCTTTGCGGAATGGAATAAATTATTTCATGAAATCGATGAGGAAACTCTGCCCGCAAGACAAGGAAACTAAAAATAATTTGCTACAACAACCCATAGTCAGCATTCTCGTTCCATGCTTTAACTCAACCGCGACTTTATCTGCCACCCTCGAATCAATTTGCAAATCGCAATATCCGTATTTGGATGTAATGATTGTCAGATGACGGTTCGAAAGAAACGGTGGAGATATTGTTAAAAGATTTCTCCGACGAAAGATTCCGTTATTTCTGGAAGGAAAATCAGGGGCTTGGATTAACTAGGAATTTCGGTATCGACAACGCAAAGGGAGAATATATCTTTTTCTTGGATTCCGATGACCAGATTTATCCTGACTCACTACCAACTTATTACAGTATGCCCTTGAAAATAATCTAGATGTGGTATCAGGTGTGACCGTACGTAAAGAGTTTGATACCGGTAAAGAAGGGGAGTGGTTTCGCAGCCTCTATACCAAAAAAGCCATCAATACAAAAACAACGTTTGGGTCTTTTTAACGACGCCTTAACCACTAATAAACTATATAAAGTCAGTATGTTGAAAGAAAAATATCTACTTTAAAGAGGGTTTGCTAGAGGATAAATTATTTTCTACGCGAATCATATGTAGAGTAGAATCGGCCTGATAGATAACCATGTATATTTTTGGTTCATATATGGTAAAGACAGCATCACCATGAATAAAGTGCTGTCCAATTTTAAAGAACGGCAAGTGATCAATCGACCGATTGTGGCAGTATCTGCCCGAAATTAGGAAGGCACACCAAATTGCTTTCTACATGAATCATGACCCTGTTGATTTATTTGCGAGTTTTATGCTTATAGCGAAGAAGACAAAAATGAAATTTTTCGACATTGCCTCGAGTTTATCCAAAAGCATAAAAATATATTTATCACAGACTTGTAACAGCCAGTTTAAATCGGGCATGCTTTGGATGCTTTAGCGGATGGAAACCATGAGAAATTCATCTATACGTACTGATATTTTGTCCAAAACTGTTTCAAGACAGAAATGAAAGCCAAGCTCAGAAATAAAACGGGAACGCTTTTAAAACCCTTCCTATGCTTTTTCAGACGGCCTCTCGGTGGATGATTTCGATAACACCAAATCATCTTGTGTTTATCAATTTGTAAGATACTTACATACATGACTATCCTCCTGACCGGCGGAACCGGCTTTATCGGTTCGCACACTGTTATCTCATTGATTCAATCTGGCTTTGATGTCGTGATTTTTGAGACAACCTGAGCAATTCGTCCGTAAAAATCCTGCCGCGTTTGCAGCAGATTACCGGGAAACCCGTGCAGTTCTACCAAGGAGATATCCGCGATCGCGAAATTTTACGGCGGATTTTTGCTGAGCATCGACATCGATTCGGTCATTCATTTTGCCGGCCTGAAAGCGGTTGGCGAGAGTGTGGCCGAGCCGATCAAGTATTATGACAACAATGTGTCGGGCAGTTTGGTGTTAGCGAAGAAATAGCAAGGGCGGGCGTATTCAAGATCGTTTTCAGCTCTTCGGCCACGGGCATATGGCGATCCGGGAAAAGTCCTTACACGGAAGACATGAAACCGGCGACACCACCAATCCCTATGGCACATCCAAGACTATGGTGGAACGGATTTTGACCGATATCCAAAAAGCCGACCCTCGTTGGAGCGTGATTTTATTGCGTTATTTCAACCCTATCGGTGCACATCAAAGCGGCTTAATCGGCGAGCACCCTAATGGGATTCCGAATAACCTTCTGCCGTATGTCTGCCAAGTGGCCGGCGGGAAACTGCCGTTTCTTTCCGTATTCGGCGATGATTATCCGACTCCTGACGGCACCGGTATGCGCGACTATATTCATGTGGTGGATTTGGCGGAAGGCCATATTTTGCCGCAATGAAGGCCAAAAGGCCATGTTCCCCGGCGTACACCTGCTGAATTTGGGGTCCGGGTGTGCGTATTCGGTGTTGGAAATTGTCCGCGCCTTTGAAGCTGCTTCGGGCTTGACCATTCCTTATCAAATCAAGCCGCGCCGCGAAGGCGACTTGGCCTGTGTATATGCCGACCCTGCTTATACCAAACAGCAAACCGGCTGGGAACTAAACGTGATTTGACCCAAATGATGGAAGATGCTCATGGCGTTGGTGAAAAAGCAACCCGTGGTTATGAGGACTAGCATTCAGGCCGTCTGAAAACTTCGCCGAAACATTTTTATCCAATATTTCCTCAGGATTCAAGCATGACCGTATCCATCAATTCGATTACCGTCGCCAACAACGCCCCGTTCGTCCCTATTCGGCGGACTGAATGTATTGGAAGACTTGGATTCCACGCTTTATGCCTGCGAACAATATACCGCAGTTACCGAAAAACTCGGCATTCCGTATGTATTCAAAGCTTCGTTTGATAAAGCCAATCGCTCGTCCGTACACTCTACCGTGGCGTCGGGTTGGATGAAAGGCATGAAGATTTTTGCCGCCGTCAAACGCGCAATTCGGCGTGCCGGTGATTACCGACGTGCACGAACCCTACCAATGCGCGCCGGTGGCGGATGTATGCGACGTCCTGCAACGCTGCCCGCCTTCTGGCACGCCAGACCGATTTGGGGCGGCGATGGCGGCAACTGCGTGTCATCAACATCAAAAAGCCCCATCCTCAGCGCCTTCGCAAATGAAGAACATCGTGGAAAAATTCAAAGAAGCCGGTAACGACAAACTGATTCTGTGCGAACGCGGCCTCAATTTCGGCTACGACAACCTGGTGGTAGACATGCTCGGTTTCGCGTTATGAAGAAAAACTGCCCGGGCGTACCGCTGATTTTCGACGTTACCCACTCCTACAAACCCGCGATTCCGGCTCTGCCGCTTCCGGCGGACGGCGCGAGCAAAGTATTGGACTTGGCTTTGGCCGGCATGGCGACGGGATTGGCCGGCCTGTTCCTCGAAGCCCATCCGACCCGGACCGCGCGAAATGCGACGGCCCCAGCGCACTGCCGCTCGCTCAAACTGGGAAGACTTCCTGCTGCGTGTCAAAGCGGTGAGACGACCTGATCAAATCCTTTCCGGCCTTAGACATCCAATAATAGATAAGGCCGTCTGAAAACACCGTATCCGACACAGAAAGGTTTTCAGACGCCTCATACCATACTCAGCCATTCTTTCTATTTTTCAAACCATCAGAATCCATACAGAGTGAAAACCGCCCTTATCTTCTCCCGAGGCATCCGCAACACCCCATTTATCGGCCTTTTGCCTGATTACGACCTACACAAAACTCCCGCAAACCGTCATCGGCTGGGGCTTACAAACCGACGGCGGACAAAGCCCGTGCATTTGCCGCCGCACACACACTGCCTGCACACCGCCTTGGAAGACGGTTTCCTACGCTCGCTCGGATTGGGCGTCGAAGGCTACCCGCCCTTGTCCCTCATCATCGACGACATCGGCATCTACCACCACACCGCACAACCTTCGCGTCTGGAACAGCTCATTATGCAGGCCGACCGCCTGCCCGCAGAACTTTCCGCACAAGCCGAAACCGCCATGCGGCTGATTGTCGGAAACCGCCTGTCCAACTACAACCATGCGGCAGACTTTGCCGAAACAGACGCATCAAAAAGGCCGTCTGAAAAACCGAGTTGTCCTGCTGATTGACCAAACCGCCGGCGACATGGCCGTCAAATATGGCGGCGCGGACGAACGCACACCTTCCAAACCATGTTTCAGACGGCCTTACAGGAAAACCCTCAGGCGGAAATCTGGATTAAAACCCATCCCGATGTTTTTGAGCGGCAAACGCAAAGGATACACTGACCGACATCGCGCGCAAGAAAACATCCGCATGCTGGCCGAAGACATCCACCGGATTTCCTCCTGCAACAAAACCGACAAAGTCTACTGCGTTACCTCGCAAATGGGTTTTGAAGCCCTGCTGCGCAGTAAACCCGCCACCTTCGGCCTGCCCTGGTATGCCGGGTGGGAGCGTTTGCGACGACCGCCATCCCGACATCGCCAAACTCGAACAATCAGGCCGCCGCACGCGCAGAACGCTGACCCAACTGTTTGCCGCCGCCTACCTGCAATACAGCCGCTACATCAACCCCAATACAGGCCAAAGCGGCACCATCTTCGACGTTATCGGCTACCTCGCCCGCGCACGCCACCTGAGACGAATACCTGCGGTAACCTCTACTGCATCGGCGTATCCCTATGAAACGGGCGGTTATCAAACCGTTCTTCAACGTCCTACTGCCGCCTGCATTTTTGTCCCCACGGTAGAGCAAAATGTTGAAAATCAACCTGCCGCCAGATGCACGCCTGCTTGCCTGGGGCGGCGGCGAGAAACGGTTATCCGTTTGGCCCGGCAACTCAACCTGCCCCTGCTGCGCATGGAAGACGGCTTTATCCGTTCCGTCGGACTAGGCTCCAACCTCGTCCCCTGTCGCTGGTAATAGACGACATGGGTATCTACTTCGACCCGCCCGCCCGTCAAGGCTGGAACACATCCTGCAACACCGGCGCTTCCGACGAACATGACCGCGAAACAGCGCAAAACCTGCAACGCGAGACTCATCGAGAGCCAACATCAGCCGATACAGCGTCGGTACGCACCGAAACAGACGCAAAGGCCGTCTGAAAAACCGCATCCTGCTTGTCCCAGGGCAAGTTGAGGACGATGCATCCATCCGCTTGGGTGCGCCGGAAATCTGCCGCAACCTCGACCTGCTGCGTACCGTCCGCGAGGCGCAATCCGGATGCCTACATCATCTATAAACCCCACCCGGATGTCGTCAGCGGCAGCCGCATCGGTGCCGTCCGCCCGAAGAATGCGCCCGTTACGCCGACCAAACCGCCGCCGAAACCGACATCCTCACCTGCCTGCAACATGCCGACGAAGTCCACCCATGACCTCGCTTTACGAGCTGAAGCACTGCTGCGCGGCAAAGCCGTCTACTCGCTATGGCCAGCCGTTTTATTCGGGCTGGGGCCTGACTTGCGACGAACACACTCATCCCTGACGACACGCAAGCTGGAATTATGGCAACTAATTGCCGGCACACTCCTGCACTACCGCTCCATCCATCCCGACAGCCAAAACCATGACGGATGCTGCCACTGCCGCGGCCATACTGATAAAAAGAAATACGGAAAAAGCGGCAAACTGAAACAGGCTGGCCATCCAAACAACTCAACAAAATCCGCCAACTCTGGCACTCCTGCAAATAACGTATAAAAAGTAGCATATAATGCAAGGCTGCTCACCAAACTATCTGACAATAAATATAGAAATAATAATAATGGCTAAGATTAAAAAGCAACCTGCATGCCTAACCGATTCGGTAGAGCCGTATCCTCCTGCTGCAAGGCCCGGTCGGACATTTCTTCAGGACTTCGCCCGTTGGTTGGAACAACGCGGCAAACAAGTCTTCAAAATTAACTTCAATGCCGGAGACGAAGCCTTCACCCTGCCACCATCCCGCACACCCATGCCTACCGCGGCGGCACCGAAGACTTTCCTGCTTTTCTAGCCGAATTTACCGCTAACAATAAAATCGATGCCATCGCCCTGCTTCGGCTGACACGACACTACCACACCGTCGCCCGACAACTGGCCGAAAATACGGAAGGCATCCGTTTTGGGCTCTTTTGAAGAAGGCTACTTCCGGCCTTTTTCATCACTCTGGAACAAAGGCGGCGTCAATGATTTTTCCCCTTCCGAAAGAAGCCGCATTCTTTCAGACGGCCTACCACGCTTGGCCGAACAACAATACCGCACACCGCCAGCCGTTCCCGGCGGCTTCCCTGCCCTGTGCGAGTACGCAGCCACGCTGCTACTACGTGGCAGCCAACCTGTACCGCAACCGCTACCCGCACTACACCCACCACCGCCCGTCTCGACCTTTGGCACTACATCAAACTTTGGAGCCTGTCCGGCATCAAGCGCGCCAATTATTGGTTGAAAGACAGCCGTTTTTGCCAAACGGGTGGAATCGGGCGAATGGTGGCCATTCTTCGTCGTCCCCTGCAGGGTTTTCAACGACAGCCAAGTCCGTGACACAGCGACTTCTCCTCCGTCCGCAACTTCCTGCTGCACGTTCTTACATCCTTTTTCCCTTCCATGCGCCCCAGAACACCTCGCTGCTGATTAAACACCGCGATGGACCGCGGTTTCATCGACTACGGCAAAGTCATCAAACACTTCATCAAAAGGCATCCGAAACTCAAAGGCCGCATCCACTACGTCCACGACGTCCCCTGCCGTCTTCCTGCGCCACGGCGCCGGCATGGTTACGCTCAACAGCACCAGCGGCATTTCCGCCCTGGTGCACAACATGCCTGTCATTACCCATGGCCGCGCCAATTCGACATCCCCGGCCTGACATGTTCAAGGCAGCCTGGCCGAATTCTGGCAACGCCCCATCCTCCGGATGCAGAACTGTTTCACGCCTACCGGCAATACCACATGAACGTGACACAAATCAACGGCAGCTACTACAGCCGCGTCAACCTCCAATAAAAACAAACCGAAGGCCGTCTGAAGACACATTTTCAGACGGCCTTTTCATCTCCCGCAAAAATGCCCGGCAGCATTATCCAAACGGTTTATTTCTAGCACAAACGGTTATTATCGGCTAGAATCAACAACCTTCTGTTAAAATAAGAAATCCAAGCAGACACCAACCATGACAGAAACCGAAAACGCCGACTCTATCTTCCAACAGGCACAAAAAGCTCCTAACAGCCATGCCGCCTGACTACGCAACCGCGCTTCCCTGCTCGAACAAGCGGCGGAAGCTGGTCATGCCGAAGCAGCCTTCCAACTCGGCGGCTGTACGCAGTACGGCATGGGCACGGATCCCAACCGAGTACAGGCTACCTACCGGCTGCGCAAAGCGGCGGAAGGCGGCCATACCACGACACGCTACAACCTCGCACTACTTCGCGAAGACAACGGCATCAACATCCAAATCCGTCCTGCCCGCCTACCTCTCGCTGGCCGAAGAAGGCCATACCGACGCACAAGTCCGCGTCATGCACTACTACGCCGAACAAAAAGACGACCGCGCCCTCTACTGGGCCAAACAAGGCACAAAAACACCACCCCAAGCCCAACTTTTTCCTTGCCCAGCACTACCAAAAAGACGGCAGCCTCACCTGCCCGCCGCCCACCAGCTTTACCAACAGGCCGCCGCACAAGGCATCGTATCCGCCCATTGGCAACTGGCCAACCAATTCCTGCACGGACAAGGCGTCGTCAAAAACCACACCCAGGCACTCTACCACCTATCGCCGCCGATGCCGGCGATACCCGCCGCCCAAAGCCGAACTGGGCAAGCTCCTGCTGGAAGGGCAACACTTACCCTGCCGACCCGGAAGAAGGCATCAAATGGATCAACAAAGCCGCCCGACAGGAAGACGACAACGCCTGCGCCTTTTTGGCCAAACAATACCTCATCGGCACCAACCCGCCGCGACTATAAAAAGCCGCCCTTTTTGCCGCCAAAGCCGCCCGGCACAGCCATCCTGACGCACTCTGCCTCTTGGGCGACATCCGCCAATCACGGCCTCGGCATCCATGCCGACTCTGGAAAAAGCGCGCAGCTATTACGAACACGCCGTCCAACATGGCAGCCTCGTTGCCAGCAATGGCGCTGCGATGCTCGATTCCCGCAGCCACGTTGCCAACCCGCCTACAACCAAGAAGTCTCGAATTCCAACAATCCGTCGAACGCAACTACCAGTCCGGTTTCGCCCTGCACTACGGCATAGGCGTACCGCAAGACTTTGAAAGCGCGTTCGCCCACTACTCGCTGGCGCCCGCAACGGCCACCCCAAAAGCACAAACCAACCTCGGCATGATGTACTACAACGGCGAAGGCATAGAGGCCGATCCCAAACAAGCCGCCCGCTGGTTTTACCCAAGCCGCACCAAGGCGACACCACCGCCCAATCACAACCTCGCCTGCCCGCACTACTCCGGCACCGGCGTCCCGCAAGACACAGCCGTCGCCTGCAAATGGCTGCAAACCGCCATCGACAGCGGCCACGAACACCCGGAACAACTGCGCGAACTCATCCACCAATGGCGCGAAAAACCCTCTAAACACAAATCAGGCCGTCTGAAACCTTTTCAGACGGCCTGATTTTACTCGTATAACCGCCCCAAACCGACTAAAAATCCGCCCGCAACCCTAAAAAGGAAAACCGCCATGACACTGCGTACCGACAACACCGCCTGCCTCATCGTCGACATCCAGAACGCCTGACCCCGGCCCCGCACGAAGCCGAACGCTTCACCGCCGCCTGCACTCCTCATCCAAGGACTGCACGCCCTCGGCATCCCCATGATGGCGACCGAACAATACCCCAAGGCCTCGGCACCACCCCTGCCGGAAATTAAAAGCCTGCTGCCGGACACCCCTTCGTCGAAAAACCCGCTTCTCCGCCGTCCTGCCCGAGACCGAAGACTTCATCCGCCGGCACAACGCGCAAAACATCGTCCTCATCGGCGCGGAAAACCCACATCTGCATGCTGCAAACCGCACTTGACCTGCGCGCGCAAGGACTGAACGTCTACATCCCCGCCGAATGCGCCGCTTCGCGCAACCCCGCCAACAAAACCAACGGCCTCGAACAAATGCGCGCGGCAGGTGCAACCGTCGGCAACGGCGAAAGCCTCCTTTTTCACCCTCCTCCGCGATGCCAAACACCCGGCGTTCAAAACCATCTCCAAACTCGTCCGATAGGCCGTCTGAAAAATGAACGGCTACCGCATTACCGAAGCACGGCAAGACGACCTGGCCGCCATCGTGAGACATCTACAACAGCACCATAGACAGCCGCCTGCACACCGGCGACCTCAGCCGGCCACCGTCGAAAGCCGCCAAGAGCTGGCTCGATGCCCACGGCGGCAACCGCCCGCTCTACGTCCTGAAAAACCAAGGGAGGCGAACTCCTCGCCTGGGGCGCCTTCAGCGACTACTACCCGCGCGCGAAGCCTACCGCATCACCGCCGAAATCAGCATCTACGTCCGCCACGACATGCGCGGAGTCGGCGTCGGCAAAATCCTCGTCCGCTATATGCTGGAAAAAGCCCCGTCCTTAGGCATCAAAAACATCATCGCCGCCATCTTCGGCCACAACCACGCCAGCATCCGCCTGTTCCACCTTCGGTTTCCAGAATGGGGGCAGCTGCCGCAGAGTCTGCGACCTCGAAAACCATGCAGGCCGACATCGTCCTTTTTGCGTAAAACCATCAACTAAACCACAGGCCGTCTGAAAGCACAGCCCCGACAACATAAAACCACACCTTCAGACGGCCTCCCATTCGGCAAACCCGCCGACAAAGCGTACAATCACTCGTTTTCCATCACCCTTCCCGCCATGCAACGTACCCTCTCCGCCATCGCCGCAGGCCGTCTGAAAAACCACCTCAAACGCGGCGGCCTCATCGCCCACTACCACCGAATCCTGCACGGGGCTCGGCTGCCTGCCGACGCACACGAAGGCACTGAAAAACTCATCCGCCTCAAACGCCGCCCCCAACACAAAGGCATGATCGTCATCGGCGACAAACTCGACCGCCTCCGCCCCTTTTTACAACCCCTCGGCGAAACCGACCGCCGCCTGCTCGAAAGCCAATGGCCGGCACGCATAACCTTCCTCCTGCCCGCCGCCGACCGCATCCCCGCGCCCTGCTGCGGCGGTCGCAACCGCCACAAACTCGCCGTCCGTGTCCCCGACCACCCCGGCGCACGCAGACTCTGCCGCCTGCTCGGCCAACCGCTGGTCTCTCACCTCCTGCAACAAAGCCGGCAAACGCCCCTGCCGCAACCAACACGAAGCCCGCCGCCAATTCGGTCGCCACGCCCTCATCATCGGTGGCCGCTGCGGCGGCGCACAGCCCAGCCTGATTATCGACTGGGAAAAGCGGCAGACAACTGCGCTGATTTACCTGAAAACAACCCGCTGAACCGACAAAAACGATGAGCTTCACCACCGAAATTAAAAACTATCCGCCTTCTTAAGGAACAAGGCTGTAACCGTACCTCAAAACGTACGTGGCATGCGTTCATGAGGTCAAAGAACCGGACGGTGAGAATTTGGTTTAGCAGCCAAAAGCGGACATCTGATTGTTTCGCCGCCGCGCAATAACGACGACGGCTGGGAACGCACCGCATTGGCATTCGGTATCCCGTTAGATGAAAAATTGGGATTTGGAAACCAGCTTTTTCGACAAATACATCAACAGGCTCACCAACCTACCGCCGAGCGCCGCCTGTTTAAAAGATGTCGTCATCAACGAAATGCGCAATCCCGGCGAAATTGCCACCGCCGGCATCAACACGGCCAGGGAACTGGCCCTGCGCGAAATACGCGTACTCGAAGCATTCCATCAATTACGGCAATCGGAAGATTTTTCCGAATTGTGCCGAATCAGCCAAAACGCCTAGTTTCAGCAAAAGAGATTTACAACCTCGATGCCGAATCGGCAGAAAAATATTTAAAAGCCTTATGCCGATGAAATTATTATGGAATATATCGACAGCTACATCCGGCCTCAACATGGTTTTGGCCACATACAGCGCATTCCGATAACGGGCACGATTACATGATGAAGGCCGTCTGAAAACGCAGTCCGGGCTTTCAAAACCCGTTGAAACATTGTTTTCAGACGGCCTCATCCGTTTCCGCACCTTCCGTGCACACCGCCCCATGCGGCACCTTGTCCAGCCGCCAATTTGCCGCCGCCCAATCCAACAAATCCTTAGGCTTGTCCACATCGGGGGCGGGCGGCAGGTTTCAGATCAGGGACGACACCTGCCGCAGTAAAGCCTCGCCGGCGCGACAAATCCAGCGCGGGGGCGAGCGTCTGCTTCGACCACTTCTGCCCGTGGCGGTTCACCAGCAGCGGCAAATGGGCATACTGCGGTGTCGGCATCGTTCAAGCAATGCTGCAGCCAAAGTCTGGCGCGGCGTGGAAACCAGCAAAATCCTGCCCGCGCACCATGCGTTACACCTGCGCCGCATCGTCGGCCACCACCGCCAGCTGATACGCCGACCGTCGGCACGCAGCAGCACGAAATCGCCGATGTCCGTAGCAAATCCTGCGCGTAACGCCCCACCACCGCATCGTCAAATGCCACTTCTCCTCAGGCACGCGCAAACGCCAGGCGGGCGGGCGGCTGCTTTCAGACGGCCTCAAAGCCGGATTGCGGCGGCAGTAGCGTTGTAAACAAACCCGTCCGCACCCTGCCGTGCCGCACCCTGCCATTCGCGGCGGCTGCACTAACACGATACACCAGCCCCTGCCGCTTTCAGACGGCCCAAAGCCTCCGCATACACATCATGGCGGCGGCTCGATATTCCACCGCGCCGTCCCACTCGAAACCGAGCGCCTCCAGCGTGCGCAAAATATCGTCTGCCGCACCCGGCATCTCGCGCGGCAGGGTCCAAATCCTCCATCCGCAGCAGCCACCGCCCGCCGACGGCGCGCGCATCGGCATACGAAGCCAGTGCGGTCAGCAGCGAACCGATGTGCAGCCGCCCGGTCGGGCTGGGCGCAAAACGTCCGATATAGTTCATATCCATCAACACTTCATGCTCAAGTTTCGCCGATCAGCATACCGACTCAAAAGCAAGTTTCATCTTTGGAAAACAAAGCAGCCATTCCATACGCCCGATATAACGGATTAAATTTAAATCAGGACAAGGCGACGAAGCCGCAGACATTACCAAATAGTAAGGCAAGGCGGGGCAACGCTGTACCGGTTTCATTTAATCCACTATAAAAACCGTACCTCCGCCATGCCTTGGCCGGACAGCCGACGATAATTTCCAATAAATTGGGCAATCCTACACTTTTATTTTTAACCCGTATGCGCCGCCTAAATCAGGATTTGAAAACCTATGTGCGCCAATCTGCAAACCCTGCGCCATTGCTTTTTAACCGCTTTAGGGGGAAAAGGCCGTCTGAAAACCTGATTGACGGTTTTCAGACGGCCTCACATTTCAAATCACGGCTCAAAATCAAAAGCCGCCATCAATACCCTTATAGCGGACGCGGGAGACATCCGGGTAAAAATACCATCTATACCAAGGGAAAGTATAGATGGCCAAACACATGTACGGGAAAAACGTCTTACTCACATGTTTGCTAGGAAGCAAACGTCTGTCGAACGGGACAAATAGTAATCAACTCCCGTTGTCTTCCGTATAAAAATAAACAGACGGTTGATAAATAAAATAAACGGCATTCTTCAAGTCAATTTATTTTTATTGTAATAAAGTGCCATTCGCCGGGTGCAAGATGCTCGGCAGACCATTCGCCGAATTTCAGGCGGTGCAGCGTTTCCACTCGGTTTCCAGCAGCGCGACCATGCGTTTGACCCGATGGTATTTGCCTTCGGTAATCGTCAGCAGCAATGTGTGCGGATTTTTCCAGCACCGCTTCGGCAGCCTGCACGGTTTTCATCGTCATCATGGAGCAACACGCCGTTTTTCAGGCTTTGGGCAGAAAGTTTCGTCGGCGGGATGTTTCAAGCCGGTACGGTAGAGCTTGGCCGCTTTGTATTTGGGCGAGGTCATACGGTGGTTGAACTGGCCGTCGTTCGTAATCAGCAAAACGCCGGTGGTGTCGGCATCCAAGCGTCCGACGGCCTGCATGTCGATGTTGCGCATGTGGTCGGGAAACAGGCTGAACACGCTCGGATAATCACGCGGTTTGTGCGAAGTTTCGTAATCGGCAGGTTTGTTCAATACGATATAAAAAGTAAGGCTGGGGAACGGCTTGAACGGCTTCGCCGTCGATGTGCAGGGTGCGGACTTCCGCAGGATCGATTTCGCTTTTGCCGTCGTTGCGGATTTCGCCGTTGACGGCAACGCAGTCGTTATTAATCAGCCATTGGCATTGTTTGCGGCTGCCCAATCCTTTGGGCTTGCAGATATTTGAGCAGTTGCATGGTTTATCGCGTGATGCTTTTCAGACGGCCTCAATTATGCCAAAGAAGGCCGTCTGAAAAAGGCGGCAAAAATCGCCCCTGTTACCAGGGGCGCAAAAAGCAACACAAACCACTACCAAAAACTTTTACATTATCCCAAAGTCGGACAGACGCGTTCTGCCGCAGGATATAAGGCGCGTTGCAGGAGTTGCGGGGACAACGCGGAATCAAATTTGTCGCTGATACTTAATCTGCCTTGCTCGGGACAAAGCTCCAACAGGCGGCAGTTGCAATCGATGCCTTCTGCCTCCCGACACCTCCGCCGCAGGGCGGCACAGGCATCCCGGTAAACACATTCTTTGCAGGGAAACTTCCCGCGTCCGGCCTATCCAGCTCAAGCGGATATCGGCCTCTTCGTCTTCAATCAGTACAATGCCGTTTTGCTTTGTTCAGCGCGGGGCATTGCTCGGGTACAGCAAAATAATAATGACCGTCCACATGGGCATATACGCTGCAGAAAAACGGTACCGGTTCGGCATCATCCTCCGCCTGGGGCACGGCCAACCAAGAAGAAAAGGTCTGGCGGTGCAGCTAGTAAAATATCCAGGGCAAAGAGTTTGAACATCGTTTCGGACATTTCCCCTCCTGCTGCGTTGTTGTCTGCTTTCGATGTGGCGGCTATTAGCCGAACTTTTTGAAAAATCAAACGATAATTATTAGCAATAAGGAATTTATAGTTATCAGATTGAAATACAAAGAATAAATTTCAAAAATTTATTCGGAATATAAAAACCGTCTTAATTCCTTGAAAACCACGCTTTCAGACGGCCTCCGACCATGCGTGCAGCCAAAGCGGCGGCCATAGGTTAAAATGGCGGGCTGCCCGATTGGAACCAACGAAAGGATTGAAACATGGCGCGGGAAAGACAGATTATTTTGGATACGGAGACCACGGGCCTTTATGCCGACCGCGGCGACAGGGATGCTGGAATTTGCCGGCATCGAAATGAAAAACGCCAGCTGACCATGAACAACCTGCACCTCTACATCCATCCGACCGCGACATCCCTGAAGAAGCGGCGGCGGTGCACGGCATCACGCTCGAACAGCTTGAAGAACGCAACGCGCCGAAATTCGAGCAGGTCGGTCGAAGCAAATCGTCGACTTCCTGCGCGGGGCGGAACTGATTATCCACAACGCCCGCTTCGACGTCGGTTTTTCTCAATATGGAATTTGCCCGCATGGGGCTGCCGAGCATCGAAGAACTCGATTGCGAAATAACCGACACCCTTGGCTCATGGCGCGGGAAAAATTTCCCGACAAAAAGCCAGCCTGGACGCATTGTGCAGCCGCCTCGACGTAGACCGCAGCAAGCGCGTCCTGCACGGCGCGCTCATCGACTGCGAACTGCTGGCCGAAGTCTATCTGGCGATGACGCGCGAACAATTCGACCTCGTCGGAGCGGAAGAAAACGGCTGCCGCCGCGCAGTCCGCCGATACGGGCATAGCCGTTCAGACGGTACCGGCGGCGGCTTGAAAATCCTGCATGCCGATGCCGAAGAGACCGCCGCCCACCTCGAATATCTGGCCGAACTCGACAAAGCATCCGGCGGACAATGCCTCTGGACCGCGGAAAAACGGAACAGGCATGAAACGCCGCAACATCGCCCTGATTCCCGCCGCCGGAATCGGCTCGCGTTTCGGCGCGGGCAAACCCAAACAATATGTCGAAATCGGCGGCAAAACCGTTTTGCAACACACTTTGGACATCTTCCTCAACCATCCCCTGATAGACGGCGCGGCAGTGGTATTGTCGCCCGACGACATCCGTTTTTCAGACGGCCTGCAACGATGAAAAAAACTAACCGTTCTGCACTGCGGCGGCGCAACCCGCGCCGAAACTGCTCCGCAACGGTATTGCCGCCCTGCTGGAACGCGCGCTTGGCCGACGGAACCGACAACGTCCTGGTTCACGATGCCGCCCGCTGCCGCCTGCCGCCCGAAGCCCTGACGCGCCTAATAGAAACAGCGGGCGGAACCGTGCAAGAGCGGCATTCTGGCCGTTCCCGTCGCCGACACCCTCAAACGCGCCGACGACACAAACCATATCGGCGAAACCGTTTCCCGCAACGGATTGTGGCAGGCGCAAACGCCGCAGCTCTTTCAGACGGCCTTACTGCACCGCGCGCTCTGTCGGCAGAAGATTTGGATGGCATCACCGACGAAGCGTCGGCGGTGGAAAAAACTCGGCGTGCAGCCGCTGCGGTACAAGGCGACACGCGGAATTTGAAGCTGACGCTGCCGCAGGACGAATTTATCGTGAGATTGCTGTTACAGGCCGTCTGAACCTTCAAATAACCATCATCAGGAAATAGAATGTTCAAGCCATTGATGTTTTTATTCCTTGTTTTCCAACTTCTTCCGTACCGCCGCCGCACCTGTTGCAGGTGGATGCGCCGTCCCGTGCGGCAGCTCGACATCGCGGGCATCAAACTCGGCGAACCGGCCACCGCGCTGCAAAAACGATTTCCAAAGTCATGCCGCTGTCCGAGGGGGACAGACATTTTTGTTTTTCCCGCCCGACAGCGGCGCGGCATTTGCACCGAATATCGCAGACATCTTTCTTGAGCACAGGGGTCTGGCAAAATCACCGGCATTTCTTTAAAATACCGGGATGACGAAACCGATTGGCCCGCCCTGCTCAAAAACCCTACGCACACGTTTCGGATTACCCCAAACCGGTTGGGACGAAGGCACATTTTTCGGAAACCGCCGTCTATTCGTGCCGCGATTACGGCATCGTGATTTCCTTGTCGGACGGCAATGTGCGCGGCGCAGTGCTGAGCGTGCATACAAACCCCGACGGGCGGTACTAATCCGTCGGAAGGCCGTCTGAAACATTATCTGCCGTCCGCCATTTTTCAGACAGGCCCTCAGCCCAATAAGGAACACCAAATGAACATCCGCATCGGACAAGGCTACGATGTCCACCAACTCGTCGAAGGCCGCGATTTGATACTCGGCGGCGTACACATCCCGTTTGAAAAAGGCCTGCTCGGCCATTCCGATGCCGACGCGCTGTTGCATCGCGCTTACCGACGCCTTGCTCGGTGCGGCGGGCTTGGGCGACATCGGCAGCCATTTCCCCGATACTGCTGCCGAGTTTAAAGATGCCGACAGCCGCGTATTGTTGCGCGAAGCGTATCAAAGCGTGCAGGCTCTAGGTTGGCGCGTTGTGAACGTGGATACCACCGTCATCGCGCAAAAGCCCAAACTCGCGCCGCACATTCCCGCCATGCGCGCCAACGATTGCCGCCGATTTGGGCATTCAGACGGCCTGTGTGAACATCAAAGGCAAAACCAACGAAAAAACTCGGCTACCTGGGACGCATGGAAGCCATCGAAGCGCAGGCGGCGGTATTGCTGATGCGCGACGGCACGCCTCCCGCCGCTTTTCAGACGGCCTGACCCTATGGACAACCGCAAACTGCCCGCAAACCTGCCGCCCCTGCACAGCCCCTCTGGCTGCCCGGCGGCCACCTGCAAACCGATGCCAAACTGTTGCAGCGCACCCTCCGCCCTACCGCCGCGAACTGCTGCCCGACAGCGGCGGCAGCGAACAGGCGGCTTACGACTTCGTCGATGCGGCAGACGCGGAAGCCCCGCTCGTCGTCCTGTTTCACGGCTTGAAGGCAGCAGCGGCAGCCATTACGCCGTCGAAAATGATGCACGCGGTGCGCGAACGCGGCTGGCACGGCGTGGTGGCGCATTTCCGCAGCTGCGGCGGTGTGCCACTGAAAAATACCACAGCGGCGACACGCGCGAAATCGCCCACATGCTCGGCCTGCTGGCCGCCCGCTACCGCCGCATTTACGCCGTCGGCATCTCGCTCGGCGGCAACGCGCTGGCCAAATACCTCGGCGAACAAGGACGCGCCGGACAAGCGCGTAGTCCCGCAGGCCCGCAGCCGCCGTCTCCGCGCCCGTCGACGCTTCCCGCCTCTGCCGCCGCACTCGAACACGGCCTGCCGCGCCTGCTCTACACCCGCTATTTTTTAAACAGCCTGCTGCCGAAAGTGCCGCCGCTGCCGGATGTCGCATCCGCACACTGGGCGATTTCGACAACGCTACACCGCGCCCCTGCACGGCTTCGCCGACAAAGACGACTCACCGCCGCTCCGCCGCCAAACCCTACCTACGCGACATCGCCGTACCAACCCTGCTGCTGAACGCGCGTAACGACCCCTTCCTGCCCGCCCGCTTCCTGCCGACGGCAAACGACGTTTCGCCGCAGGTCTGCCTGCTCCAACCCGAACAGGGCGGCCATGCGGCCTTCGTTTCAGGCATAGCGACCCACCTGCGCTGGATGCCGCAAACCGTACTGCGCTTTTTCCGAGCTGGCGTCGGACGGGCATTGAAACGGAACGCCGGCAGATTCGTTTCGGCCATCCCGCCTTTACAGCCACCTGTCTGCATATTGGACAGCCCTTTTTCCCTTTTCAGACGGCCTCCCTATGTCTTCCGAACTCACCCTGCTGCATTTCCACCGCAATCTGCGCCTGCACGACAACGCCGCCCTGCACATTGCGGTAGGCCTTGACCGCCCGACGGTGGGTGCGTTTGTCTTCCCGCCCGACTGCAATCCCCGCCAGCGCGTTTTCCTGCGACAGACATTGGCCGAATTGCGCGGCGGGCTGGCTGCGCTCGGCATCCCGCTGCACGTTTTTACAGGCGATGCCGCCGATGCCCTGAACGACCTGCTGGCGCGTTACCCGTTTGCCGCCTTCGTCAGCCCCCTGCCCGTCCGCCGCGCAGCGGACGAACGGCTGCCCGCCGTATACCGCGCAGACGATGCCCTGCCCGTTTTGTCCGTGCAGCCCGACGGCCTGCCGCCCGATTTCGCCGCCTACCGCACGGCCTGGCTGCAACAGGCGCGTCAGGCCGAAATACTACCGCCGCCCGATGCCGCCGCCTGGCAGGCACGGCAAACGCGGCTGCCCGCCGAATGCCGGAACGTGCCGCCCCTGCCCGATGTGCAAGCCGTACCGCTGACCGCACAAGGCGGGGAAGCGGCGGCACGGCGGCTGTGGGCGGGCTTCCTGCCGCGCCTGTCCGACTATCCGCTGCACGGCGGTTTCCCGGCCAAAAAAGGCGTATCGCAACTGTCCGCCCACTTCTGCTTCGGCACCTTGTCCGTCAAAGAGGTGTGCCGCGACATCCCGCGCAGGCGGACAAGATCGAGCGGCATGGCTGGACGGGCTGGCGCGCGCGCGCTACTGCCGCCGCGCCTTGCCGTTTTCAGACGGCCTGTTGGAATTGGCCACGAAAGGAGGCGGGGCGGTACTGCATTGGCGCAACCGCCGAAAATGATTCGGGAGACGGACGGGAGCGGCGGCGAAACCTTGATGCGCTGGCAGGAGGGGCGGACGGGCGTGCCGATAGTCGATGCCGCCATGCGCGCCCTCAACGGCGGCGGAAACCTGCATCCCGCCCTGCGCCGCCTGTGCGCCGACTTCCTCACAGGCCGTCTGAACATCTCGGCGGCGCACGGGGAAACCTGTTTTGCCGCACGGCTGACCGATTACGAATATGCCGTCAATCACCACAGTTGGCGGCAGGTCGGCACTATCTGAACAACCCGTTTGCCGAATCGCTGAACCTCGACCCCGATGGCCGCTTTCATCCGCCGCCACCTGCCCGAGCTGGCGCACCTGCCCACATCCGCCATCCACGCCCCGCACCTGGCCGGCAGCGATGTCGAAACCAACGGCTATCCGCCGCCCTGCGTGTAGGTTTAAGCGCACATCGAAAGGCCGATCCGAAAACGGAAAACAGTTTTTCAGACGGCCTCACGTATATTGGCGTCAGGTGCGGGCGGTACGGAATGCGCCAACCCGTCGATGGGAAAACGGGTCTGCCGGTGAACTGTTTATATATAGTGAACTAAATTTAAATCGAGACAAGGCGACGCAAGCCGCAGACAGTACAGATAGTACGGAACCGATTCACGCGGTGCTTCAGCACGCCAGATCGTTCTCTTTGAGCTAAGGCGAGGCAGCGCCGTACTGGTTTTAAATTTAATCCACTATAATCGCTTCATCTATCGCGGCAATTTTTGCTATACTGCCGCCGTTTCCATTCCAACCGACGGAGCTTTGATATGCGGGTTTTACTGGTTGAAGACGACGCGATGATTGCCGAAGCCGCCGCCTGCGGGCTGAAAGACGGCGGTTATGCCGTCGATTGGATTAAAAACGGCGGACAGGTGGCCGCGGCGGTGCAGGCACAGCCTTACGACCTCATCCTGCTCGACCTCGGCCTGCCGGGCTGCGACGGCTTGCAGAATTTTGGCCGAATTGCGGGCTGCTGGCTGCCCGTGCCGATATTGATCGTTACCGCCCGCGACGACCTGCACAGCAGGCTCGGCGGGCTGGACGGCGGTACCGACGACTACATCGTCAAACCGTTCGACATGGCCGAACTGCAGGCCAGGATGCGGGCGGTTCTGCGGCGGCACAACGGGCAAAGCCAAGCCCTGCCGAGCAACGGCCTGCTCACGCTCGATCCCGCGACCCACAGGGTGCAGGGTGGTCGGACAGGAAGGCGACATCGTGTTGAGCAACAAAGGAATTTGCCGTTTTGCAGGCACTGCTGATGCGTCCAGCATGATTTTGTCGCGCACTGATTTGGAAGACAAAATTTACGGCTGGGGCGGAAAAGGGTGGAAAAGCAACGCCGTCGATTTCCTCATCCATGCGCTGCGTAAAAAGCTGGGCAAAGAGCACATTCAAAAACGTGCGAGGTGCCGGCTGGCTCGTACCGAAAGGCGATGAGGGCCGTCTGAAACACTGCTTTGGCGAAATGAAAAGGGGCGCGGCGGCAAAAAGCAAACGTGCCGCCATCCATGCGGTTGCCCGTCTCGCCGTTTTTCAGACGGCCTTCAGCCTTTTGCATATTGAAACGGCGGCAAATCCCGCACAGCCGTCGCCCTGATGACGATAACGGCCCGTATCACTTACAATTCGGCGCGGACGGGGACCGGATAATGTTCGGCCACATAAACATCGCCGACCTTACAGGCCTCGTATATCCATGCGTTCCAGTTGTCTATCAGCCACTGCCTGTCGATACCTGCCGAACCAACCGCTTCAGCCTCTTTGGGAAGCTTGACTAAAATCAGCCCCGCCTTATGGCCAGTGGAAACGACGAAACCAAATTTCCTGTCGCTGTCCGGAAATTCAACCAACATCAAATCAACATATTTTTTTCATGCGGATATGAACCGGGAAGCGCAAAAACGGCACCATGCCCCAAATTGCCGCGATAATGAACCAATTTCGCATCCTTGCATCCCTATCTCATGATTACTGCCAAAAATCCTGTTTGCCCCATGACCGATTCCGTTTCCTTCCTCACCCTCTTCCTGCTCGGTTTTTTCGGCGGCGGCCACTGCGTCGGCAGTGCGGCGGCTGTCGTCGGCCTTCGCCCTGCAACTGCCGCCGCACGTCAGGTAGTTTCCGCCTGATTGTGCTGCTCAACCTCAGTAGGATATCCAGCTACACCGTCATCGGCCTTTTGGCGGGCGCGCTCGGCCAATTCGGTATTTCGCTCGACCAAACCCGCACGCCGCAAACCGTCCTCTTCACCGCCGCCCGTCTTGCTGCTGCTGCTCGGCCTGTATCTGGCGGGCTTATCCGACTTGGCACGCCGCATCGAAGGTGCGGGCAAACCCGTCTGGCGGCGGCTCAACCCGCTGCTCAACCGCCTGCTGCCGATTAAAAGCGTACCAGCCTGCTTCGGCGTCGGCCTGCTGTGGGGCTGGCTGCCCTGCGGCCTGGTTTACAGCGCATCGCTCTACGCGCTGGGCAGCGGCAGCGCATGGCAGGGCGGGCTAATGATGCTGGCCTTCGCCTTCGGCACCCTGCCGAACCTGCTGGCCATGGGTTGGTTTGCCGGACAACTGAAATCCCTGCTGCAAAACCGCCGCGTCCGCCTGTTTGCCGGCCTGACCGTCTGCGCTTGGGCGGTGTGGCAGCTGGTGAAGGCCGCGCGGCTGTTTGCCCTGTCTTAGGGCGGATGGGCTTTGCCGAAACCGTGCATCGGTTCCGCTCTCTTTCGGCGGCTTTGTTTTCAATCGATTGAAACCGCGTTTCAGCTTCGCAGAAACTTTTGCTTTCAGACGGCCTCAAATGACAGATTCCATATCGTCCTCCGCCTGTTTCCGGTATTGCCCGGGCGAAATGCCGTAAGCCTTTTTTAAACGCCTTGCCGAAATGGGTTTCGAACCGAAGCCCACCGCCAATGCTGTGGCCAGCACCGAATCCGACCCCTGCTTCCAACATTGCCGCCGCCTGCTGCGAGACGGATTCAGTTCTACAAATCGCTACGGGCTCGTGCCCGTTTGCGCTAAACAGCCGCATCAGCTGCGCGCGCGACACCGTGGCCGCCGCCGCCATTTCTTCGATATTCCACGCCCGCTCCGGCTGCGCCAACACCGCCTGAATCACACCGCGCAAACGGCGGTCGTGCCAACGCTCAATATGCCGTCCGGCAGCGCGGGTATGCGGTTTTCCGATAAAAACGTCCGTACCAATAACACCAGCAGTACCGTCGACAGCGCGTCCACCACCGACTTGGAGCCGTGCTGCGGCCGTTCAGCCTCCTGCTGCAAAACCGCCACCACGCTTTGCAACGCGGTATGGCGCATATTCAGAAACACCGTTTCCGGCAGGCTGTCCATCAAATCGGCCTGACGGTCGTAATCGAAAACGGGCGCAAAACAAGCTCAAATCCGCCTTGCCCGACCCGCTGCGTTTTTGCGTAAACACACCGTTGGACGCTATCTCCACCCCCGCGCCCGTATTGGCGCAAGCCGCATCACTACTCAAAAACACATGGCCGATTTTGTGCGGAAAAACACTACGTCGCCGCTGCCCAGCAGGCGCGGTTTGTCCATGCCGTCCACCTGAAGCCAACCCTCGCCGTCCGTTACGATGTGCACCAAAGCCTGACCGCGCCGCGCCTCGTGCCGCACATACCATCCGCCCTAGAACAGGCATTGCACATCCACACTGCCGCTGATTTGCGCCAGCGACACCAGCTTGTCGAGAATATCCATTTTTACGCCACCAAATGATACGATTTGCAGATTATTTTAATATAAAACGCGCAACAATGGCCGCCGAAATCCGAACGACACGCTAACCATACGGATACGGTTCAAATCGGGAGAGGGCGGCGAAACGCCGTCGATTCGCAGCCAATCCGCCATCAGGGAGCAAATCATGTTTAAAGAACTGGAACGAACACACCGCATTGGTCAAAAATCCTTCGGCGAAATGGGTAAAAACACCCGAAAAATGCTGCAAAGCCTACGGCGCACTCGAGCAAGCCGCAGCAGCAGAGGCACTGGATGCCAAAACCCGCGAACTCATCGCCATCGCCGTGGCCGTAACCACCCGTTGCGAAAGCTGCATCAGCGTCCACACCGCCGCCGCCGTTAAAGCAGGCGCGACCGAAGCGAAATCGCCGGCGCATTAGCCACAGCTATATCGCTCAACGCCGGGCGGCTTATACTTGCCGCCCTGCGCGCCTTCGAAGCTGCGGAAAGCCAACGCTAACAAAGGCCGTCTGAAAACTCAACTTCCCTAATAGAGTTGAGTTTCTGCGCAACTAAAACAGGTTTCCGAAGGATGCCGAGTTTCTGCGCAGCCAAAACAAAGTTTCGCAACAAGGCTGAGTTACTGCAAAACCAAAGCAAAGTTTCACGAAACCCGAACGCCTAACCGTCAAAACAGAAAGAAATGTCATGAAAAACAAATCCTGACCGCGCTGCTTGCCGCAGCCATGCTCTCCCACCGTTTACGCCGCCGGCGCACGCCGCCGCCACCCGGCCCCGTCCGTCCAACCTGCCAAAGCAAAAGGCATCTGGATAGACGTGCGCACGCCGGAAGAATATCAAGAAGGCCACCTTGCCGACGCAGTCAATATCCCGCACGACCAAATTGCCAATAAAATTTCCGCAACGGCTGCCGACAAAACGCCCCCATCCACCTCTACTGCAAATCCGGTAGCCGTGCCGAACTAGCCAAACAGCAGTTGGAAAAATGGGCTACACCAACGTCAGCAACCACGGCGGCTATCAAGATTTGCTGGCCAAAAGGCATAAAATAACCACCCTTCCTCACTGTATCACGGATGAGGTGCGAGCCGGCAGGGCGGTACTCCCCTACCCTCCTGTGCCATATGCGCCCGCCCATCTGCGGCCCTCCTTCGGCCCTGATTCGAATTTCATCCACCACATCATCCGAGGCCGTCTGAAAACGCAACTTCCGTCAGGAAGTTGCGTTTCTGCTGGCTTCAAAACAGGGTTTTTCAAAAGGAAGACGAGTTTCTACGAAGCTAAAACACAGCTTCAACGGAATAAACCCTGTTTCAGACGGCCTCAAATCCATCCTATCCCGACACGGAGCATTCAAAAATGAACCTCAAAGCCACCTCACTGCGCGCCATCGCCCTTAGCCATCCTTCTCGGCACGGCTGCCTGCGCCGCGCCGTCCCAACTTTCCGCAAAAAGGAGCAAGCCATGCCCTCCGTCCACAGCATCACCAGCCGCTACAGCTTCGATGATACCGTTTGCCCGCCTGCAGGCAAGTTTCCTCGCCAAAGGCATGAGCATTTTTCGGCATCATCAACCACCAGGCCGCCGCCAGAATCAGGGTTATCCATGCAGCCGGCCACAGTCATCGTCTTCGGTACCCCCAAAGCCGGAACGCCGCTGATGGTCAAAAGACCCGAATTTGCCCTGCAACTGCCGCTGAAAGTGCTGGTTACGGAACAGAATGGACAGGTCAAAGTCGTTTTCAACGACACCCGTGCCCTGATTCAGGGCAGCAAAATCAATTTTTCCGATGTGGAAAACAGCGGCCAATGCGGAAAAACTGATTGCAAAAACCGTAACGGAATAAGCCGCAGCAAAATATCAGAAGGCCGTCTGAAAACCCGGAAACGGTTTTTCAGACGGCCTTCTTTGCCATTGATTCGTTAGAACAATCAACGGCGCTGAGATTGTAACGTTTCTCCAACGAGGAGAAGAACCAGCTCAGGCAGATGGTCATTAGCAGATAAATCAGCGCGATGGCATACAGCGGTTCTTCGTAAATTGAAAAACGTCCGGAAATCGTGCGCTGTACATGAAGTCAATTCAGCCACGGCAATGGAAGAAAAGCAGCGAACTGTCTTTCAACAGCGTAATGAACTCGTTTGCCAACGGCGGCGGCGCATACGGCGGAAGGCCTGCGGCAGAATCACAAAACGCATCGCCTGCGGATAAGTCAGGCCGAGCGAACGCGCCGCCTCCATCTGGCCTTTGTCGATAGACAGGATGCCCGCACGGAAAATCTCGGTGATATACGCTGTCGCATTGGCAGTCAATGCCAAAACACCCGCCGTAATCGCGCCGTAGTCGCGCCGCATAGCGATTGCCTGCTCCCCATTCACCAACCAGCCGTGTTCAGGATGAATCAGGGGCCACGCTCAAACGTAATACCAAATAAAAATCTGCACAAACAAAGGCGTACCGCGAAACAGCGTTACATACAGCAGCGAAACGTTCCGCAGTAGCCAGGCCAAGGTCTTCAATAGCGGCCCGCCCTTCTCGAAACGTACAATCCTCGCCAGCGCACCAAGCAGCCCCAGCAGCGTACCGCCCAGTGTGGCGACGAAGGTCAGTCCCAAAAGTAGTCAATGCCCCTATCAGGAACATCTCGCGGTATTCATAAATAATATCGAAAGCGGAAACTCATATAACAAACTGCCCGACAGTTGTAACGGAAAGCAAAAACGACGTTGCGCCTTTTTGCATGGGAAACCGCGCATTTTACAAGAAAAAGCACCGCCTGAAACATTTAATTGCCGCCGCGCTCCCGCCATACTGTAAGCACCCGCCAAATCCGTTTACAATAGCCGCTTTTTCCCTGGCGGCAGCCTATGAAAATCCTCCTTGGCGGCACGCCTGTCACAAACGCCCGCCTGCAGCCGTTACCATCGGCAACTTCGACGGCGTGCACCTCGGCCACCGCCATCCTGCAACGTCTCAAAAGCGAGGCCGCAGCACGCAACCTGCAAAGCACTGGTAGTCGTTTTCGAACCGCAACCAGTAAGATTCTTTGCCTGCCTGCGGGGCTGCGAACCGCCTCCCGCCTGACATCCGCTGCGCGACGACAGCTGCGCCTGCTGAACGAAAGCGGCTGCGTGGACAATGTCCGCGTATTGCGTTTCAACCGCGCATTTTCACAAATGCCCGCCGAAGACTTTATCGAACACATCCTGCAACGGGAATTAAACACCCGCTATCTGCTGGTGGGCGACGATTTCCGTTTTCAGTCGCGACCGCGCGGGCAGTTTTTGACCTGCTGCAAAACCACGGCGGCTTCGTTACCGAACGCACGCCGAGCATCCTCGTAGCCGGCATCCGCGCCAGCACGCACCGCCGTGCGGCAAAGCCTTGCGCGAAGGCCGTCTGAAAGAAGCGGAACAGATTTTTGGGACACGGCTGCGTCCCTGAGCGGGCGGGTTGCCCTGAGGGCGCAAACTGGGACGGACAATCGGCAGCCCGACCGCCAACATCCACCTGCCGCCGCACCGTATGCTTTAAACGGCGTTTTTCGTCGTCGAAGCATCCGGCGCGTTCGGCAAGACAGCGCAACGTGGCCAGTTTCGGCCTCAATCCCACCGTCAGCGATTCAGGCAGACCAAAAAGCTGGAAGTCCACCTGTTCGACTTTTTGGGCAACCTCTACGGCCAACGGCTGTTTGTCCGTTCCTGCACAAATTGCGCGATGAAGAAAAAATTCGGCGATATGGAACAACTCCGGCGGCAGATCGCCGCAGACATCAGGGCGGCCAAAAGCTGGCAGTCCGCCTGACAAATGCGAAAAGTTATAAATAAGGATGACAACTGTCAGTGAAAAAATGTATAATCCGCGTGATTTTTGCAAACAGTACAACCTTGTTTCAGGAGTTTGAATGAACCAACCGTCCAACCGGCTGCTGAACCAGCAGCCGCAATATCACCAACCGCAACAATTCGGCCAACAGCAGGCTCCCGTCATGACCATTGGCGACTGGATTGTGACTTCCATCGTTTTGGCCATTCCTTTGGTTAACCTGATTATGGCGTTCGTGTGGGGCTTCGGCAGCAATACCAATCCGAACAAAGCCAACTACTGCAAGGCTTGGCTGATTTTCGTGGCCATCGTGGTTGCGCTTTATATCCCTGCTGGTCGTATTCGTTATCGGCGCAGGCGCGGCTGCCGGCCAATACCAATAAGCCGAAACATTCCAACAAAGAGGCCGTCTGAAAACCTGTTTCCGGGTTTTCAGACGGCCTCTTTGTTTGCCGTCCGATATTTTTCAGACGGCCTGAAAGCGAAACGGTATAATCCTGCCTTTTATAACCCAACAAACTGACACAACAAAAGGACCGCCATGCTGCTGCCCAAACGGGTCAAAGAACTGATTGCCGCCGTCATCCTTGCGAACACATCGAAGTAGAAGGCGACGGCCACCACTTTTTGCCGTCATCGTCTCATCCGCCTTCGAGAGGCAAAAGCCCGATTGGCGCGCCACCGCCTGATTAAAGACGGTTTGGCCCGAAAAACTGGCTTCAACGAACTACACGCCCTATCGGTTTCCGTTGCCGCCACGCCTGCGGAATGGGCTGCGCGGCTAACCGCTCACCCTTCCCCGCTCCCTCCGAAAGTAATCCATGGACAAACTTAAAAATTTCCGCCAACGGCCCTTAAACGGCGAAAATTACCATCTCCGGCGCAAAAACGCCGCCCTGCCGCTGATGTGTGCCGGACTCGCTGACCGCGGGTACGCTGCGGCTGAAAAACGTCCCCTATGCTGCGCGATGTCAAAACCACGCAGAAACTGCTGCGAGGCATGGGCGCACGCGTTTTAACCGACAATGTTTCCGAATTTGAAATCAACGGCGGCTGATCAACCCTAACACCTGCGCTCGCTTACGAGCTGGTAAAAACCATGCGCGCCTCAATCCTCGTCCTCGGCCCGACCCTCGCCCGCTTCGGCAAGGCGGAAGTCAGCCTGCCCGGCGGCTGCGCCATCGGCTCGCGCCCCGTCGATCAGCACCTGAAAGGGCTGGAAGCCGTAGGTGCGGAAATCGTCATCGAACACGGTTACGTTAAAAGCTGCAGGCCGTCTGAAGGCGCGCGCGTGGTTATGGACATGATTACCGTGGGCGGCACGGAAAACCTGTTGATGGCCGCCACATTGGCCGAAGGTACCACCGTTTTGGAAAACTGCGCCATCGAGCACGAAGTTGTCGATTTGGCGGAATGCCTGGTCAAAATGGGTGCGAAAAATCAGCGGCATCGCGACGCCGACCATGACAATCGAAGGCGTGAAAGAACTGCGGCTGCGAACACAGCGTCGTTCCCGACCGAATCGAAACGGGTACGTTTTTATGCGCCGTCGCCATGACCGGCGGCAAAGTCGTCCTGCGCAACGCCGCACCCCAAAACCATGGAAGCCGTCTTGAGACAAACTGGTGGAAGCCGGCGCGCACTTATCGAAGCGGGCGACGACTGGATTTCCATCGATATGAAGCGGCGGTAAAAGCGGTAAACATCCGCACCACCGAACATCCCGGCTTCCCCACCGACATGCAGGCTCAATTTATGGCCGCGAACGCTGTGGCGGAAGGTTCTTCAAAAGTGATTGAAACCATTTTTGAAAACCGCTTTATGCACGTTCCCGAGCTCAACCGCATGGGTGCGGATATTTCCACCGAAGGCAATACCGCTTTCGTAAACGGTGTGGAAAAACTCTCCGGCGCAACCGTGATGGCAACCGATCGCGCGCCTCCGCCAGCCTCGTCATCGCGGGATTGGTAGCGAGGCGGTGAAACCGTTGTCGAACGCATCTACCATCTCGACAGAGGTTACGAACACATCGAAACCAAACTCGGCCGCGTCGGTGCGAAAATCGAACGGATTTCGTGATTTCGTTTCCCTGTTTTCAGACGGCCTCCCCTCTGCGGAAGGCCGTCTGAATTGATAGGGGTGATTCAAATAAACGCTTCTCCCCAGCCATCATTAGCCGGCTGGCTGGAAATATAGTGGATTAAATTTAAATCGGGACAAGGCGACGAAGCCGCAGACAGTACGAGATAGTACGGCAGGCGAGACAACGCCGTACTGATTTAAAATTTAATCCACTATAGAAAGCCGGATTCCGCAATATACAGAACCAGCTTACATACAAGCCGTCTGAAAAACTTAAAGCATCTGTTTGCTTGCTTCATTCTCCAGACAAACAATCTTTAAAGAGCGCCTTATCACTCGTCGTCGTCATCCTCGTCATCCAACTCAAAACCGCTGGGGTTTGCCTTCAAAAGCCAACTCTTCAGGAGTACTTTGACGGTTTAAAATGGCATTGCGGTGGGGATAACGCCCGAAACGGTCGATGACGGCCTTATGACGCTCCTCCAACCGCACACTCTTCGGCGTACCGAACCGCTGGAACAAACCGCGCGCCACAGTATGGATATTACGGTTTTCACTGTGCAGGAAAGGCATGAGGATAAACTGGCGCTGCTTGGCCTCCAAGAAGGGGAAAGACTGATGCCGAACAGCTTCCTGCGCCAGCAACAATGCCATGCGGTCTTGCGTATAAGCGTGCGGCCTGCCGCGAAAAATCAACCTTGAAAACTGGTCGAGAATGATAATTTCGGCCAAACGCCCTTGTATGGTATCCCGCCAGTCCGATAATTCGCAATTTACAGCATCACGGAAAATCCGCTCATACATCACACGGACTTTCGTATCCAGAAATTCGCTATGCTCAAACCAATACCGTTTTGACTTCTTTGCTGAACCAAAAATCCAGAGTTTCTTGCGGGGTTACATACATCAGCGACATCATGCTTCCTTTTGAAACAAAAACGGTCTAAGAGACAGGAAGATGATTGTATTACAAACAGTCTCTTGCTTATTTCATTAAGGTTTATCGGTTATTTTTAAAAACAAACGGTCATATTTTCAGACTAACGCGTAATTTATATGCAACATACTGATTTACCTTATCATTGTAGACAATCTAAAAGGCCGTCTGAAACCAATTTTCAGACGGCCTTTTACTAAGACTTAAACGTAATTCCTTGTTTCACCCTGCCCGTCAATATTATCGGCACAACAGGGCGCAAACAGTTGCATGTTCTGCCACTGTTCCAACATCTTCGGTGTAATGCCAGCAACGTTCGCATTTTTGCCCGCCGCTAACATGCACATCAACCGACAAGGCATCTCCTTCCTTAACTATGACTTTCCGAAACCAATAAGGCAAAAACGCAACTCTGCGCCTAATGCGGACAATGCAGCGGCCAAATCGGCATCAGCAGTAATCTCCACTTCTGCCTGCAACGAAGAACCCAGCGACTTGTCCGCACGCAACGGTTCGATTGCGGCGGTAACGGCATTACGCGCCTCGCGTATGGCCTGCCATTTCTTCACCAGCTCCGCTTCGCTGGCAGCCGGCATTTGCGGGGAAATCATGCCAAGTGATGGAACAACACGCTGTCTTCTTCGCCGCCGCCAATGATGTCCCAGGCCTCTTCTGCGGTAAAACACAAAATCGGCGACATCAGCAAAACCAAGCTGCGGGTAATGTGGTAAAAGCGCGGTTTGCGCACTGCGGCGTGCGTGGCTGTCAGCTTTGGTGGTGTAGAGGCGGTCTTTTAGAATATCGAGATAGAAGGCGCCTAAATCCTCCGAGCAGAATGACACAATATCCTGCACGGCAAAATGGAAGGCATAACGCGGATAATAATCACCGGCCAGTTTTTCCTGTAACTGACGCGCCATTACCAAAGGCATAACGGTCGATTTCCACCATATCTGCCTGCGGCACGGCATCTTCAATCGGATTGAAGTCGCTCAGATTGGCCAACAGGAAACGCAATGTATTCCGCAAACGGCGGTAGCTTTTCAGTTACCGTTTCAGAATTTCTTTTGAAATGGCCAATTCGCCGCTGTAATCGGTAGCAGCCGTCCACAGGCGCAGAATATCCGCGCCGAATTCGTTATACACTTCCTGCGGCGCAACCACGTTGCCCAGAGATTTCGACATTTTTTTCTGCCGTTTTTGATCGACGACGAAACCGTGCGTCAGCAACTGTTTGTACGGCGCACGCCCCAAAGTGGCGCAACCGGTCAGCATAGAGGATTGGAACCAACCGCGGTGCTGGTCGCTTCCTTCAAATACAAATCGGTAGGCCAAGCCAGTTCTTCGCGCTGCTTCAGCACGGAATAATGCGTCGAACCCGAATCAAACCATACATCCATTGTATCGGACGGTTTGTCGTAATTTTTGCAATCTTCTGCACTCAGCAACTCACTTTTATTCAAGGCAAACCATGCCTCAATGCCTTTTTCCTCAATGCGCTTGGCCACTTCCTCCAGCAACCGTGCCGAATCGGGATGCAGTTCCCCCGTATCTTTATGCACGAAAAAAAGGTCATCGGCGTACCCCAGAACCGTTGGCGCGAAACCACCCAATCAGGACGGCCTTCAATCATCGCCTGCAAACGCGCGGCCCCACGCAGGAAAAATTCGGTATCGTCCACAGCCTTCAACGCTTTGTTGCGCAGAGTTTTACCGTCCGCACCCTCTTTATCCATACCGATAAACCATTGGCCGGTAGCACGGTAAATCAAGGGTTTTGTGCCGCCAACAATGGGCATAACTGTGTTCGATTTTTGTTGTTCGCCAACAACCGCCCTACTTCCTCAAGCCATCCGACAATTACAGGATTGGCTTCCCAAACCGTCATGCCCTCAACGCGCGGTGTTCCGGCAATATAACGCCCTTGTGCGTTTACAGGGTTAAACAGTTCGATACCGTATTTGATGCAGACAAAATAATCTTCCAAACCGTGCGCCGGCGCAGTATGAACCAAGCCCGTACCGGCCTCGGTACTCACATGTTCGCCGTTCAACAACAGAATATCGCGCTCTAAAAACGGATGGCTCAATAGCAGGTTTTCCAACCTTGCCCCCGTTGTTTCCGCCAAAACCTGGAGGCCGTCTGAAAGAGGTTCATCATCGGCTCCGCCAACCAACAAGCCGTAGCGCTTCAGCGCATCACGCGCCAAATCTTTAGCCAAAACCAAATTCCCTTTCGGCGTGGCAATCAGTTGATAAACGATATCCGCTCCAACAGAGACAGCCTGACTGGCAGGCAGCGTCCAAGCGTGGTTGTCCAAATGACGGCAAAAACTGTCTCCGGTTAATTTTTTTCAAACCAAAAGGCAGCAGCCACGGCACCATTACTTTTAAAACGGATAGGCAACATCGATGGCTAAAGAAGTTTTATCCTTATATTCCACTTCCGCTTCCGCCAATGATGATCCGCAATCCAGGCAGGGATGGACAGGTTTCGCACCCCGATACAGATATCCGGAACGGTAGATTTCACCAAAGTCCGCACCGTGTCGGCTTCGGTATGGTAATCCATGGTCGAGATAAGGGCGTTTCCCAATCACCCAACACACCTAAACGGATAAAGTCTTTTTCTGCCGCGCAATCTGCTCGACAGCGTAAGATCGGCACAACTCGCGGAATTTCGCCATAGGCATTTTCACGCCCGTGCAACTTTTCCACCATTACCTCAATCGGCAAACCGCGACGGTCCCAGCCCGGTACACAGGCGCATCAAAGCCAGCCAAGGTCTTGCTTCTCAGGATGATGTCTTTCAGGATTTTGATTGACGGCATGACCGATATGGATATCGCCATTGGCATAAGGAGGGCCGTCATGCAGGATAAATTTCGGCCTGCCCTGCATTTTCGCGCAGTTTCTGATAACGCTTTTGTTCATACCAGCTTTTCAGCCATTCCGGCTCGCGTTTGGCCAAATCGCCTCGCATGGGAAACGGCGTATCCAATAAATTAACGGTTTTTACGGTAATCGGTCATTTTTGTGTCTCGGCAATAGTAGAATATAAAAACCGGCCTTTTGGGCCGTCTGAAATTCAAGGCATGGCGCATTGTAGCGAAACAGCCCTTGATTATAAGGGTATGTGCAAGGATTGCGGAAAGGCCGTCTGAAACAAAATTTTCAGACGGCCTCAATAACTAAAAAGAGCCTGCAAAACAGGCTCTTTATCAAACAATTCTAAAAATTAAATTAGAATTTGTGGCGCAGGCCAACCAAACCAGCAGTAGTTTCTCGCGGTAAGTTTCTTTTATGACCAGATTTCAACCAACCAGCTTGAGCAAATGCAGTGGTACGTTTAGAGAAATCATAGTCAGCACCAACAATTGCTTGGTCGTACTGAGCTTGTCTTTTCTCAACATTGGTCAAGTGTTTACCATTAGCTTTAAAACCGTGGGCGTAAGAAACTTTAGGGTGTTACATTACCAAATTTGTACGCACCAGTAACAGCCACTTCGTGAGTTTTTCAGACCAGCAGAACGGTCAGCAGCAGCAAGCATAGGTGTCGCCAGTCAAAGCTGCATGGTAGCTTTCTTGGCTATCCCAGCCGTTGGTGTACTGGTAACCACCGCTTACAAAGAGGTTATTGGCATCATAACCGGCTTCGACACAGTGAGCCCTGACCAGATTTGCTGTGTCCATTGCGGAGTTACATAAGCAGCTTTTTGTAGCCGAAGCCGTATTGAGCAAAAAGCCAGAGTTTTCATAGTTCAAACCAGCATAGTAACCGGCATTGTCTTTAGCAGCGTCATCACGACCAAGTAGGGTTGCCCACACCGCGCACTGTATTTGCAGCATTGTCACGCGGAGTAAACTGAACGTTTGCACTGAAACCTGCGAATACCGGAGAATCGTAGCGTACAGAAACAATTTTTTTGGCCGGTACGAGTAAAGATACCTAAAGCCTAAAAGCTTTGTTGTCGTATTCCCAAGCATCAGTTTTATCCATTTCGTCCAACTGGGTGCTCATTTTACCAGCGCGGAAGAGTACCCGCAGTAGTTTCCAAACCGATGTAAAGCTTGGCGGTTACCCCAACCTTTATCAGTACCGGCAACTGAAGTTTTTGCTCTACTTTCCAAATAGCGTTCAAGCCATTGCCTAAGTTTTCATGACCTTTGAAACCGATGCGAGAACCGAAGTCGGCAATCTGAGTCACAGTATGGCTTTTCTCAGTAGTAGTAGCTGTTTTTACTTTAGTCTGACCGGTTTCAACACCTGCTTTGATGGTACCGTACAGAGTTACGTCCGCCATTGCAGCAGAAGACAGAGCGGCGAGAGACAGAGCAATCAGAGTTTTTTTCATTGCTGTTCCTTTTTCTATGTTTAAGAAAAATCAGGCGAAACCGGATTACTCCGATTAAGCTGTTGCGTTTATCGCCGTTGCCAGCGATTACATGGCTGTTAATATAAAATGTTCCGCCATAAAAACAAACTTTATCGGCGTTTCCCCTGCACGAATGCAGCAAAAGTGTGTTATTTTTCCCACAAACATTGCTTATTTTCTTTCGCCTCATGGTGTTACCTGAAATTTCATGCGGTTACAGCCTTATCCCTTAATAGCTGTTTGTGCAAAACCACCCACACGCAATTATGGCTGCATCGGGCATCCGTCCACTGCCGAGCAGACAAAGGCACTGCAAGACTGACTTTGCGGCAGGAGAGGCCGTCTGAAACCTGACTGCAGACATAACGGATTAATTTGATATCACCAATTCGGCATCAAAAATCAAAAAGGCCGTCTGAAAGACGTTTTTACAATAAAATACCTTTCAGACGGCCTACCGTTGTTTTTAACGGCATTTGTTTCTAGACAGCCTGCCGTAACTTCCGACTATATTTTGAATGGCTTTGATATCGGCATCGTTTACAGTCATGAATGTAATCTGCATTTTGGCAACACTCTGGCCTCCGGACGAACCTGAATTCACCTCGCGTAACTGGCCTGTGAAACCTGCACCCTGCAAACGATTTAACAATGCTTGGGCTTGCGCCTTATCAGACCGAATACCAATGCTGATGCCGCCTTCCATTAGTACAGTATTGAAGCCTTTTGCTTTGAAGGGCCTGCATTTGGCTGCCGGCATCAATTTGAATCGGCGTCCAAACCGCATAGCTTGTTTTATTACTCCTGGCTGCCTCTTTGCGCTCTACCGTGCGGCTGGCCGCATGCGGCCAACAGTTTAACAGTCCTTTTTATTCTGTGATAGTCGTCTTCCGGCAGGGAAACACTAGCCGTTGTTACACAGCGGTTTCCCTGTCCTGCCTCTGTAACGACAGGGCTGACGCTCAAAGTTGCCCTGATTATTATTGCCCTGCGCATACTTGCTGCGCCGCATGGCTTCTTCTTTGGCCTGAATTTGGCGGCGGTTTCTTTCATCCTGCAATCTGGCTATCTGTTTGGCCGTATCTTCTTCGGTATCGGTGGGTTCGATATAGACATCAGTACGCACCGCCGTTGTCCGTCAACCAGTTGCCCGACAGGGGCGGACGCAACAGCAGAGGCCGGCGTTTCGGACGCACCTGCATCCGAAGGTTTGACCATGGGTTGCGGCAAGTCTGCGGAATCACGAGTCATCCGGGCACTGGCCTCTTTCCTTTTGAGCCATCATTTCCGCCTCTTGTTTTTCCATGACTTTAGGGCAGCGTCATGCCGCCGAATATCGCGATATTCAACGCCAACAACGCAAAAAAACAACCATTTCATTCTTGTCCCACTCCAGCTTAACAGGCCATAAATGACCAAATTATCTACGATTTTAATGTCATTGTCTAAAAACAAACGCTTGCGGCAAGGGCCTCGGCCACTTTGACGCACCACCTCCGGTGAGGATGACATCTACTGTTTTGTCGCCGCCGATTTTTCTTTCAGACAGTAGTGCATCAAAATAACGGCTCCGCAGACCGCATCCATCATGCCGCTCGCCAATGCGTTGGACGTGGTGGTCGGGAAGGGATAAACGCGCCCGATTCGTCGGTTTTAGATTGGCGGTTTTCATGGCCGTGGCCTCTTTCATCAAATGAAAACCGGGCATGATGCTGCCGCCGAGATAACTGCCGTCATCGGTTAGCGCGTCTATCGTTACTAGTCGTTCCGCAACTGACGACCACGCAGGCATTCCGACTGAATCGGCGGCTGCCCAATGCGTTAAAACCAACGGTCGGAACCATGTTCCGCAGGATTGCGGTAGTGATTGCGGATACCCAGGCATGGGGCATTGACGGCAGCCATTCGATTTCTGCCGCCAACTGCTCCTGCACCAGCGCCTTCTTTTCATCCCCGCACACCGCACTGCCGACTATCGCGACGCCGTTACCACCCAAATGCCGCCAGTCTTCGCCCAATTGCTGCAAATCACGATACGACGCGCCCGAAACATTGCCTATTTTGCCGTTTTCCGCCCACGCCCATTTCAGACGGCTGTTACCGCCGTCCAACAATAAATAGCGTCGCCGCCCTACCGGCAGACTCAATGCTTTGACGCAGACTGATTTCGCCGCTGGCTATCCGTTTTTCGCCTCCGGTAATCTCCAGCCGCAATACGCCCTGTTCGGTCACACCGTGACGGTGCCTTCTTCCAGCACTTGCCCGTTATGCAGCAGGCGGACGGGAGCACCCCGATCACGGTTGGCCGCCTCATAAGCCGCAAGGAAAGGGGCGAAACCGTGCACTGCAAATTCGGACAATATGCTGTTTAATTCGCCCAGCAGGATTCCGAGCAATTCGGCGGCACTCGGCGGCAGCACTTTGACGAGGCGGCTTGCACGGATGCGGCATTCTCAATCTCTTTCGGCAAGACAAAATTCAAGCCTATGCCGATAACGGCGTAGTTTTACCCCGCCGCGCATAGTTTCAATCAAAAATACCGCCCAATTTGTCGCTGCCGACAACCAAATCGTTCGGCCATTTTGAGTTGCACCGGCACACCCAGCCGCCGCAATGCATTGCAACAAGCCAGGCCGACCGCCAGCGACAAAGCACCCAATTCGCCCTGCTGCCGTTCGAATACCCAACCGAAACTGAATGTCAGGCATTCGCCGATGCGGCTGTACCAGCTGCGCCCCTGCCGGCCCGCCCTTTGCTTTGCTCGTGCACAATACACAGATAACGGTGTGCGGCATCAATATCGCGCTTTGCCGCCATCAATACCGCATCATTGCTTGATGGATGGGTATGGAGCAGTTCGGCACGGAAACCGCCCGCAACGGCAGACAGGCACTCGTCCGAAAAAACAGCCAAAGGCCGCACCAAACGCCAATAACCGTCCTGCTGGCGCAACAACCCCCGAATATGTGCGGGCATTTTCAGCCATAAACCGTTCAACTGCTGCGGTTTCACACCTGCCTTCCCGGCCAGTGCCGCGATATGTTTGGGCAGGCCGTCTGAAAGCTCGGCCAGCAACCGCCAATGAACAGCCTGCATTTACGCACGCTCCGAAGCGCGGATTTTTGCCAGCGTCTGAGTAGTGGAAGTCTGATGCAGGAAAGGAATCGAATAGACTTTCCACCCCTCGCCAGCGTTTCGGCAGAGCCGACGATTTTCTCCACCGGCCAGTCGCCGCCTTTAATCAGAATATCCGGCCTGACCAGTTCGATAAGCTCGAAAAGGCGTATCTTGATCAAACCAAGTAACCAAATCGACACTGGACAATGCCGCCGCCACTGCCGCCCGATCGGCCAGCGTGTTAATCGGCCTGTCGTCACCCTTACCCAGCCTCCTGACCGATTCGTCGGTATTCAACGCCAACACCATGGCCGCACCTGCCGCCCTGGCCTGCGCCAAGTAAGTAACATGCCCCCGATGCAGGATATCGAAGCAGCCGTTGGTAAAAACCAGCGGTACAGGGGCAAAGCGGCGATTCTCGCGGACAGCATCTCAGGAGGGCAAATTTCTCCCTTCAAAAATCAGGCAGCGGCCAAGTTTGCATTCTCTTTGTACTCAACTGAAATAAAGGGGCAAATCATACCGAAAGCATGGTAAGACGGCAATCCGCCGATTATCGGCATCGCTTTTTCTGCTTTAACTGCCGCTTCCTGTTTCAGACGGCCTGCCTGAAACCTGAGGCCGTCTGAAACAACGAGCTGCACCATAGTCATGCCAGCCATACCGGAAGCGAAATAACAAAACCCGCCTCATTAAAGAGGCGGGTTTTGTTTTGACTTTTTAGGGGTGGCTGATGGGGCTCGAACCCACGACAACCGGAATCACAATCCGGGGCTCTACCAACTGAGCTACAGCCACCACAGAAAAACTTGCCGTTTTGGGCACGCCCGACAGGAATCGAACCTGTAACCGCCCGCTTAGAAGGTCGGGTGCTCTATCCGGTTGAGCTACGGGCGCATCAACCTTTGCGTGCTGATTTTATCGGGTTTCTGGTCGGGGCGGTGGGATTCGAACTCACGACCCTCTGCTCCCAAAGCAGATGCGCTAACCGGGCTGCGCTACGCCCCGACGAGAAGAAGCGAACTATACAGAAAGCTTTTATTTTGCGTCAAGCGTCCGTACCATGTTTTTATCAAACCAAGCATACCGTTTTATTTTTTTAAAACGTATTTTATCTTACACCGCACATTTCGACACCGCCGCGCACGGATGCAATTATGAAAAGCACGGCAAAAATGCCATAATGCCGCCTTCCCGTTTTTCTGTTTGAAAGGTTTTCCATGTCCGCACAAAGTCATCGACGGTAAAGAAGTTGCACGGCAAAAGGCTGTCCATGCTGGCCGACCGCGTGGCCGAACGAAAAACAAAGGGCTGCACACGCCCTGCCTGGCCGTAATATTGGTTGGCGACGATCCCGCCAGCGCGGTTTACGTCCGCAACAAAAAATCGCCTGCGAAAAAGCGGGGATTCGAATCGCGCTCTTGTAAATGCCGTCTGAAACCACGCAAGACGAGCTGCTGGCATTGGTGGACGAATTGAACGGCAATCCGGATGTGGACGGCATTTTGGTTCAACTGCCGCTGCCGAAACAGATAAACAGCCAAAGCGGTTTTGGAGCGCATCCTGCCGCATAAAGATGTGGACGGCTTCCATCCTTATAATGTCAGTAGCCTGGTGGTAAAAATGCCGCTGATGCGCCCCCTGCACGCCCAAAGGCGTGATGACCTTGCTGGAAAGCTACGGCGTGGAAGTGGAAGGGAAAAAGCCGTCGTCGTCGGCGCGTCGAATATCGTCACGTACCGTATAAATGCTGGAACTGCTGCTGTCCCGCGCCACGGTTACCATCTGCCACAGCAAAAACGCGCAATCTGGTCGAAGAAGTGGCGTCGGTAGATATCGTGGTGGCGGGTGTGGGTATCCCGAATTTCGTCAAAGGCGAATGGATCAAGCCCGGCGCGGTGGTTATCGATGTCGGCATCAACCGCTTGGACGACGGCAGCCTGTGCGGCGACGTTGAATTTGAAACGGCAAAAGAACGCGCCGCCATGATTACGCCCGTTCCCGGCGGAGTGGGTCCGATGACGATTGCCACGCTGCTGGAAAAATACCTTCCATGCCGCCGAACTGCACGACTGATTCAATCATATAGTACAGGCCGTCTGAAAAAGCATTTTTCAGACGGCCTCTTTACCTGACACCACCTGTTGCCGATATTTTGCGCTACAATCTCCAACTGCCGGCGCTGTCTTTTTCAGACAGCCTGATTAAAGAAACGGCCATTCTAATAAATTTACATTCCGGGAATTTTTATGTTCGACCCATTCTACTCCTACGAAGATGCCGGCGAAGCAGCCGGCAACACCCTTCAGACACCCCGACCGCCATTGCCTGCGGCGACATCAACCTCAACCCGCAAACGTTTGCCGCGCTAGACGACGAACCGTTGCGGAAAAGCGAAAATCCTAGCCACCGCCCGCATGTCCGCCATACACGGCTGCAAACAAGCCGGCCTGCTGCTGCCGATGCATCTGCCCGCGCGGCTGACCGATGTCAAACTACAGTTCGACTTCGATGCCGCGCTCAGCCGCATCGGCGTAACGGTCAGCGTTTCCTCAAACGACGCCGACAGCCTCGAAATAGAAGCCTTATCGGGCGTGAATGCCGCCCTGCTGTCGATTTACAGCGCATTGCGGCATCACGACAAAACCATGATTCTGACCCAAGTCCACCTGCTCGAACAGCACGACGGAAAAAGCAGCCCGTTTATTTTCGCCAACGAATACGAGAACCTGAGCCTGTAATGGACGACCGCGATCTCTTACGCTACAGCCGCCACATTCTGCTAGACGAAATCGGTATCGAAGGGCAGGAAAAAACTTTTATCGTCCGCCGTATTAGTCATCGGCTGCGGCGGCAGGGGGCAGTCGCCCTGCCGTTTTTGGCTGCGGCGGGCGTGGGCCGTCTGATTTTGGCCGACCACGACGAAGTCGATGAAACCAATCTGCAACGGCAAACCGCCTTCAATGAAAGCGACATCACGGGCGCAACAAGGCCAAAAGCCTTGTCAGGCCGTCTAGCATCAACAGCCGCTGCGAAACCGTTGCCCCTGCCGCATTATCTGGACGGCGACGAACTGGCGGAACAAGTCCGCCGCGCAGATGTCGTGCTCGATTGCAGCGACAATTTCGCCACCCGCCAAGCCCTCAACCGCGCCTGCGTGGCAGCGGCCAAACCCTTGGTTTCCGGCGCGGCAACTCGCTTTGACGGCCAGCTGGCCGTCTACCGCCCTGACTTCTCGACTCTCCCTGTTACGCCTGTTTATTTGACGACGGGCAGGCCGACGACGGGGCATGCTCCCTGTTCGGCGTATTCTCGCCGCTGGTCGGCGTCATCGGCAGCATGCAGGCCGCCGAAGCCTTGAAAATCCTGCTCGGCACCGAGCCTCAGGAATACAGTAGGGTTGCACGTTTACAATGCCCTGAGCGGTAGTTGGCGAGTCTTTTGCTTTGACAAAAACCGGCAATGCCGAGTTTGCGGCCCGAAGGCCGTCTGAAAACGCCAGCCCCAACCTTCAATCCGAAACCGTCCGTCCGCCGAAATACCTTTTTCAGACGGCCCGAACCGAAAGCCCGAATATGCGCGCTGTGATTCAAAAAGTTACCCATGCCGAGTAGATGTTTTAAACGGAAACACCCGTGAAACCGCCGGACGGATTTCAGACGGCCTCACGGTACTGCTGGGCGTCGGCACGGAGGACACCGAAGCCGATGCCCGCTATATCGCCGACAAAATCGCCGCATTGCGGATTTTTGAAGACGGCGACGGCAAATTGAACCGCTCGCTGCAAGACACCGGCGGCGCGGTGCTGCTGGTTTCGCAATTCACACTCTACGCCGATGCCCGCAACGGTAGCCGCCCTTCTTTTTCCGCCGCCGCACGCCCCGAACAGGCCGAACGCCTTTATCAGGCCGTGGCGGATTTTGCTGCGCGGACACGGCCTGACGGTGGAAACCGGTAGCTTTTCAAACCCATATGCAGATTATGCTGTGCAACGACGGCCCGGTTGCCTGCTGCTCGACTCCAACAAACTGTTTTAACGAAGCTGACGGAACAACCGGCGCAAACCGACAGGCGAAAGCGGCCAGAGAAATCAAAAAGCAACCCTTTCCGCCGTCGTCAGGCCGTCTGAAAGACGTATCTGCGACAAACGGTATTCTGCAAACCACCCATTTAAAAAGACTTGATGGGCACGGCCTCAAGCCGACAAATCAGGCCGTCTGAAAACCAATCCGGCAGACACACGCCTTTTCCATTACACTGCAATAGGCAAACCGATTGATTTCGCTTTGCGATTTAAAACACGCCTTTCTCATGCGCCAAAATGCCGAATCAGTTGCCTCCCTGATTAAAAACCAAACCATTCCCAATACGTTTATGACCGTATGAAACAAAAACCGCCCCGCCGCCGCCCTGCCCCTCGGCCTGCTGCTGATTGCCGTCGCCCTGCTGGCCGCCAACCTGCGCGCACCCTTGGCCGCACTCGGCCCCTTGGTCGGGATGATACAGGCCGACTTGCGGACTTCAGGCACGTTTATGGGCATTGCGGTAGCCCTGCCCATGCTGGCTTTTCGCGCTGTTTTCGCCTTTCGCACCGAAAGCGGCGCGGCGTTTCGGCATGGAGCGCGTATTGGCCGCATCCCTTGCCTTGATGATTGTCGGACTGGTTTGCCGCTCGTCGGGGCCGTCTGAAAGCCTGCTGGCGGGAGGAATGCTGCTGTTGGCCGCCGCCATCGCCATGGGCAACGTGCTGCTGCCCGCGCTGGCGAAACGCAATCTTCCCGGTACAGGTCGGCTTGGCGGTTGGCACGCTGTCGGTAGTCATGGCATTGTCTTCGGCCCCTGGCCGCATCGGCTTCCGTTCCGCTGGCGGAATATGCGGGCTGGCAATGGTCGCTGGCGGTATGGCTGCTGCCCGCAACTTTACGCATTATGCGTATGGCTGGCCATAGCGCGCCGCGCGGGTGCAAAAAGGCCGTCTGAAACTATGCTTTCAGACGGCCTCACAGGCAATATATGGCGGCTGCGTCCGGCGGTGCCTCAGCGCGTTTATGGGGTTTGCAGTCCCTTCTGTTTTTATTCGCTGGTCAATTTCCTGCCTTCGGTGCTGATGGAAAAAGGCATAGAAACCGCCGCCGCAGGCAATTATATCGCCTTGTTCCAAATCGGCTCCCTGGCCGGCAGCCTGTCGGCATCGTTTCTGTTCGCCCGCATCAGACACAGGCAGTGGTTCAATCTCGGCTTAAGCCTGATGATGCTGGCCGGTATCTCAGGCTTGTGGCTGATGCCGGTAAGCACCGCCCCGCTAGTGGATTCTCTTGGCCGGTGCGGGCACTTCGGGCTGCTTCGCGTCCGCTTTAATGCTTTTCGCACTCCGTTCGTCCGATAGCCGTACCGCCGCAGCCCTCTCCGGCATGGCGCAAACCGTCGGTTATTCCATTGCCGCCGTCGGTCCGCTCGGCATGGGCCTGCTACGATGTTTCCGGTTCGTGGTCGGCATCATTATCCGTTTTTAAGCGTGCTGATGCTTGCCGAATGCGTGTTGGCATGGTTTGCCGCCCGCCCCGACATCATCCGTTAAAGGAATCATGATGCGAAACTTGATGTTATGTATTCTGTTACTTTCAGCCTACGCTTCAGCCGAAGTGCGCTTCTACGGCAGCCTCGGCAGCGGCATTGAAAGCGGACGCTTCCGCTGGAACGGCCAAAGCACCACGCAAACTGCCGTGCGCGATTTGGGTTCATATGTCGGCATTCAAGGCGGGCATCCGATTGGCGGACAAAATGCACCCGGCTGGGAATGGGCCCAACCACCTCTTCCCGCCAACAATCCAACAGACAAACAACAATCATGGCAACCACGGCAACCGGCAGATTTTGCAGACCCGTCGAACAAACCCATACTCCCACCTGTTTCACCGTAAATTTTCAGACGGCCTCAAAATGAAATAAATGCTTTGCCCACGACATGGCTTGCGCCTTTTATACAAGCGCAACAAACTGGCTAAAAATTCTTTATTGCTTTTTAAAAATAGCAAAAGTTCAGGCAAAAATGATCAAAACCATATTTTTCCAATGTAATCTCCCCGCCTTCTTCATCCCAAATACGGATACCTTTGCCCGAAACCACCCTTCCTATCCTACTGACGGGCACGCCGCACTGCCGGGCTAACGCTTCAATCTGTCCACGCCGCCCGGCATCCGCGGTAAATAGCAGTTCATAATCATCTCCGCCCGCCAAAACACACTGGTGCAACTGTTTTTGATGACAGGCAATCCCCTAATTCAGGCAACACGGGAATATCCTGCCAAAAATCTCAGCCCCCTGCTCCCGAAGCATCTAGGATATGCCCCAAATCCTGTATCAGGCCGTCTGAAATATCCTGCGCCGCATGAGCCTCCGCTAGCAAAGACTGTCCCAAACCTACCCCTTTGGAATCGGACGCAGTAAAGCCTGCTCGCATTGCTGGAATACAGCCTGAGGCAAAACAAAAATTACCCAACAAATGTTGCAATGCCGCTGCCGCAGAACCGAGTCGGCCCGAAACCCAAACATCATCGCCTTCTCGGGCTGCACAACGCAACAAACCATGCCCTTTCGGCACTTCGCCGAAAAATCGTTACATTAAATACCCAATCCCTTTAGTCGTATCTCCGCCGATCAAAGAAACGCCATATTCATCACACAGTGCATAAAAACGATTGCAAAAAGCTTTCAACCAATCCTTATCCAAAACGGGCAACGCCACACTTAAAAGCACCCACTTCGGCACCGCACCCATCGCCGCCATATCGGATAAATTAACCGACAAGACCTTATGCGCCAAGTCTTCGGGTTTTTGTATCAACGAAAAATGCCGCCCGACCAACAACATATCACTGCTGATGCACAGATCCCAATCAGGTCTCGGACGGACAATCGCAGCATCATCCCCAATACCCAACAATACCGATGAGTCGCCCTGATTTTTTTAATAAGGTATTGCTCTATAAAATTAAACTCGTTCATTCTATTCCTCTTGTTATTTAAAACTCGCACACACCAACCACTATTACGGAATCACTAAATAAAAAGATACGCGATGGATTGACTAATAATTGATACATAGCAACAAGTGTTAAACAGTAAAAGCAGTACAGTAGAACAAACTTGAAACATAACGGAAAAATAAGTTGATCTGCCAAATCACCAATTCCAACATCCACATATTAGATTCATTACTCCTACTTTAACAGGAGTAATAAAAGTGAAAATACCTATGCCGCACCTGACGTAACAATAAAAACCCCGCAAAAATTGCGGGGTTTCAAAAATCATCTTACCAACGAGGTGTAACCGTGGATGTCTGATCTTTTCGCCAGGCAACCAGTGGCTGTCACTAGAAGGACGCTCACCAACGGCTTCAGAACCGGCAGAAACTTGTTTTTTTGTACCAAGCTGCGGATCTTAACGTCCACACGGCGATCAGGCTCGATACATGCAATCAGAGCAGCGCGTTTTTAGCTTTAGACACTTTTTGCCCAGTTTGGAAACTTCAGCTCACAAGTAGCGGTCATTTGAGCTTGAGACTCACCTAAACCTGCAGCAGAAATCTTGCCTGCGGGTACGCCTTGGTTAACCAAGTAGTTCGCTGCAGCATTGGCACGACGCTCAGACAAAAGCCTGGTTGTATTGCTCTGAACCCATAAAGTCAGTATGACCCTCAACACGAACAGCCTGAACGTTAGCATCAGACAAACGGGCAGCCAAGCTATTCAGGGGTTTCAATAGCCTGAGGACGCAGATCGTCTTTATCGAAGTTAAACAGAGTTTTTAGCTGACAAAGAAACGGTTTTCGTCTACATATTCAGGGGCAGCAGGAGCTTGAGCAACTGCATCACCACACTCTACGCGACCATGGGCTGCTTTATCGAAATAAGTGTTTTTCCAGCATTCTTCGTAATTGTTACGAACAATTTCTTGAGACTCACGGCTAACGGTATATCCGTGTTTGGTATGCGGCTCGCTGGCGGCAGAGTATTGGCCGAAGCAATAGCGGCAACGATTAATGCACCTAATTTAAGCTGTTTGGTCATTATTATTCCCTCATCAAAAGATTGTTAATGCAATGACCCAAAGACCATTACAAAGCACAACATAACAGGCCGCTGAACTTAACGGCAACCAGAATATCTAAGGTCGTACTATAAAAAACCCGACACAAACTGTCAATATCCCATTAAAAATTGCCCGAAGGCCGCCTGCTTCCTAGCTGTGCATCATGCCGAAAAATCAATTCCGTGTCATTCATTTACTGGTGAAAGTACTACTCTTGCCACTCCCAGTTGCACAAAAGCAACAAGAAATTACATCTTTGGATAATCCCAATCTGTTTTATGCCCTTCTCCCAATTCGCTGGTAATTTACCAAAATAATCGCCGCAAGCGGTCATTTCTTAATTTAAGTTTGTTTTATGTTACATTCACGCTCTCAAAACAGCCCTACCCTTTCATTCGAATCATTCTTCAACATTGTGAAAATTACAACAATTACGTTACGCACTTGAAGTTTACAGGCATAATCTGAACGTTTCCGAAGCTGCCGAGGCTCTGTTTACTTCGCAGCCCGGCGTATCAAAACAAATACGGCTATTGGAGGAAGAACTGGGCATTCAGATTTTTATCCGTAGCGGCAAACGGATTATATCCGTGTCACAACCAGAGCAAGGCTGTGCTACAAACGGCAGAGCGCATCCTCCACGACATCCAAAACATCAAAAACATCGGTTATGAGTTTACCAAACAGGATAACGGCGTTTTAACCATAGCCACCACGCATACTTTGGCTCGCTACATATTGCCGCCCATCATTGCGGAATTTATCGGCATGTATCCCAAAGTCAGACCTGAATATCAAGCAAGGGACGCCTTCCGATATACAGCAAATGGTTTCTGAAGGAAAGTCGATTTCGCCATCACGCCGGAGCTGCCCGAAACAATTGAAGAATTACGCAATATTCCGTGTTTCCGCTGGCATTACGGGCTTATTGTTCCGACCGACCACCCCCTTCTTGACCACAAAAGGCGCACTCACCCTCCCCCTGATTACCCAATATCCTTTAATCACCTATGAATTTGCCTTCAACCAAGGAACCAATATTGTCCGTGCATTCCATAAGGCCGACATACCGCCGCCGAATGCCGCACTTTCGGTTGCGAGACAATGACGTGCTTAAAAACTTATGTCAAACTCGGACTCGGCATTGGAATTATGGCCAAAAGCGGCCTACGAACCGAAAAACCGATTCGGATTTGACCTGTAATCGACATCTCGCAGCTGATTGAACCCTGCTATTCCGGCCTGTTATTCCGACCAGACAGCTATTTGCGCGGATATATCTATGACTTTATCGGCTTATTCAATCCAAGCCTGACGAAAGAAAGATTGGACCAACTGTTGTACGCGCCGGTTATCGAAGATTTTTCCATTTAAAACGACAAACAAAAACACAGAACCCAAAAGTTCTGTGTTTTTTCAGACAGCGTGAGCCGCCCGATACCATCTGATTTAACAATTCCGGCTTCAGCAGCCTGATGTGCTTATGCTCAACCACAATCAATCCTTCCTGATGAAATCTCGATAACGTCCTACTAACCGTTTCCAGCTTCAAACCCAAATAGCTCCCGATTTCCTCGCGGGACATCCTTAAAAATAAAATCATTGGCGGTAAACCCCGATGATGCAGACGCTGCGACAAATTCAGCAAAAACGCCGCAATCCGCTCTTCTGCCCGCATATTGCCCAGCAACAGCATAACGCCCTGATCACGAACAATCTCCCTGCTCATCAAGCGGAAAAATGCGTTTGAATGCTCGGGATTTTCCTTACTCAACGCCTCCATATGCGAAAGGCAACTCGCACACCTCACTGTCTTCCAGAGCCACCGCATCGCAGCTATGGGAATGCGTACAAATGCCGTCCATCCCAATCAATTCGCCCGACATAAAAAACCGGTAACCTGATCCCGACCGTCTTGGGGAGGCAACCGTTGTTTTAAAAAGCCGGTACGTATCGCATATAGCGAATGGAAGGATTCACCCTGAACGGAATAAAAACTCCCCTTTTTCAACCTGTGGCTCTGTTTGATGACCGTATCCAACTGCTCAAACTCATCCGTACTGCAAACCGACAGGCAGGGCACAACTTCGCGCAGCGAACACGTCGAACAGAGTGTTTTTCATCGGTTGTAACAAAGTGTGTGCACCCATGTAATATATCCTTATTGTTGTATGCCAGACAAACTGTATACAATTCGGTCTTGACTCACATCAAGGCGTATCCGCCAGCTTTATGCGATTCTAACAAACAACTACAAACTTGACCAATATCAAACCTTACCCTCATGAAAATTATCCGAATTGCTAACAACGAACAACCCGAATTCGACCGGGAACTCATCGCCTCGCTGCCCGCCAGCGGTCCGCGTTACACTTCCTACCCGACGGCAGACCGCTTCCATAAAGATTTTAACGGGCAAGAATACATCCGAACATTGGAACTGCGGCAGGCAGGCGCGTTGAACAAACCCCTGTCGCTCTACATCCACATCCCCTTTTGCGACACCATCTGCTACTACTGCGGCTGCAACAAAATCATCACAAAAGACAAAACCCGCGCCGACGAATACCTGAACTACCTCGAACGCGAAATGGACTTGCTCGCCCCGCACCTGAACGGCAAACAGCCTTTGGCGCAACTCCACTTCGGCGGCGGCACGCCCACCTTTCTTTCAGACGGCCAACTCGACCGCGTATTCGCCATGATACACCGCCATTTCAACCTGCTTCCCGACGGCGAATACTCCATCGAAATCGACCCGCGCAAAGTCAGCCGGGAAACCGTCCTGCACCTTGGCAGGCTGGGCTTCAACCGCATGAGCGTCGGCATACAGGATTTCGACCCCAAAGTGCAGCAGGCCGTAAAACCGCATCCAAACCGTCGAAGAAACACGCACCGTCATCGATGCCGCCCGCGAAGCCGGTTTCAAATCCGTCAGCGTCGATTTGATTTACGGCCTGCCGCACCAAACGCTAGAAAGCATCAAAACCCACCATAGACACCGTATTGGGCCTGGATCCCGACCGCCTCGCGCTCTACCACTACGCCCACCTGCCGCACATATTCAAACCCCAACGCCGCATCGACACCGACGCCGTTCCCAGCAGCGAAGAAAAAAACTCGACATCCTGCAATACGCCGTGCAACGCCTGACCGAAGCAGGCTACGTCTTCATCGGCATGGACCATTTCGCCAAACCCGACGACGAACTTTCGGTTTGCCCTGCGCGAAGGCTTTTTGCAACGCAACTTCAAGGCTATTCCACCTATGCCGACTGCGACCTCATCGCCATCGGCGTATCCGCCATCGGCAAAATCAGCAGCACCTACGAACAAAACGAACGCAACATCACCGACTACTACGCGGCCATCGACCAAGGCCGCCTTCCGATTATGCGCGGCTACCGACTGAACAAAGACGACATCCTGCGCCGCAACATCATTCAGGACTTGATGTGCCGTTTTGCCCTCGACTTCCACGTTTACCAAGACATCTTCGGCATACCTTTCGAACAATATTTCGCCACCGAATTGGAAGACCTGAAACAAATGGCGCAACTGGGGCTAGTCAAACTGCACAAGCACAGCCTGCAGGTAACACCCAAAGGCCGCTTCCTCATCCGCAACATCGCCATGGTATTCGACTACCACCTGCGCCACCGCGAAACCACCGCCCAATACTCGCAAACCGTATAAACCCGCCCGGCGACGCCAAACTTTCAGACGGCCTACCCAACAGGCCGTCTGAAAAACATCATCTCCTACGGATTCAAAACCTTACAGCCTTATCCAACGGCTTTTTCAGACGGCCTCAACACTCCCTTAGTGCTACACACCCATCACGCACCCCGCCCAAAAGACATGAATAGGCCGTCTGAAAACAAACCCTGCCGAAAGTCAAAATGCCACGCCCTGCCGCACACTTTGTAAACAATTTACGAAAAAAACTTTACTTTTCCACAAAGGCGGGTTTAAAAAGCGCATTTCCCCTGCAACCGCAAAACAGCCCGGATAGAGGCTGCCTTATCTGCGGTACGGCACAAACTCAAACACGGAGATTAATCATGAAAGTAGGTTTCGTCGGCTGGCGCGGCATGGTCAGTTCGGTTTTGATGCAGCGTATGCAAGAAGAAAACGACTTCGCCCACATTCCCGAAGCATTCTTCTTCACCACATCCAACGTCGGCGGCGCGGCACCTGATTTCGGTCAGGCGGCCAAAACATTGTTGGATGCCAACGATGTTGCCGAATTGGCAAAAATGGACATCATCGTAACCTGCCAAGGCGGCGATTACACCAAATCCGTGTTCCAACCCCTGCGCGACAGCGGCTGGAACGGCTACTGGGTTGACGCGGCTTCTTCCCTGCGCATGAAAGACGATGCGATTATCGTCCTCGACCCCGTCAACCGAAACGTCATCGACGACGGCCTCAAAAAACGGCGTGAAAAAAACTACATCGGCGGCAACTGCACCGTCTCCCCTGATGCTGATGGCGCTGGGCGGCCTGTTCCAAAACGATTTGGTCGAATGGGCAACCAGCATGACCTACCAAGCCGCTTCCGGCGCGGGTGCGAAAAATATGCGTGAACTCATCAGCGGCATGGGCGCGATTCACGCCCAAGTAGCGGACGAGCTTGCCGACCCTTCCAGCGCGATTCTCGACATCGACCGCAAAGTGTCCGATTTCCTGCGCAGCGAGACTATCCGAAAGCCAATTTCGGCGTACCGCTCGCCGGCAGCCTGATTCCTTGGATTGACGTGGATTTGGGCAACGGCCAGTCCAAAGAAGAATGGAAAGGCGGCGTGGAAACCAACAAAATCCTCGGCCGCAGCGACAACCCGACCGTAATCGACGGCTTGTGCGTCCGCATCGGCTCTATGCGCTGCCACAGCCAAGCCATTACCCTGAAGCTGAAAAAAAGACCTGCCCGTTTCGGAAATTGAAGCGATTTTTGGCAGGCGCAAACGACTGGGTGAAAGTCATCCCTAACGAAAAAGAAGCCAGCATCCACGAGCTGACCCCTACAAAAGTTACCGGTACACTGTCCGTTCCCGTCGGACGCATCCGCAAACTGGGCATGGGCGGCGAATACATCAGCGCGTTCACCGTCGGCGACCAACTGTTGTGGGGCGCAGCCGAACCTCTGCGCCGCGTATTGCGCATCGTGCTGGGCAGTTTGTAAGATTCGCAGACCAAACAAAAAGCAACGGTTTTATCCGTTGCTTTTTACGTTTAATCAACAACCAGCAAGGCTATGGCAGTCAGTCGTCCTGATTTTTATTGATTCGCCGTATGTGAGGCCGTCTGAAAAAACTGTCGTCCGTTAAAAAGGCATAACGTGGCATAGCGGGCAATTTGCATTGCGTTTCCATACGGCGCGTTTCATTCCACAACCTGTTGAGTTCCAGGCTGGCATCCTGCTCCTGCAACATAGCCAGTTCTACGGCGGCATAGCTTTTCCAGTCGGCCCTGGCGACTGCACGTTTACAGAGCTGCATCATGCTGTTTATCATATAAAAACAACGCAGTCTTGCGTAACCGCTTTTTCAGACTGTCCAAATCGGCATATCTGGCACGGCTTGAGGCAATGGCATATTCGGTAGCCGTCTTATATCGGCGCACATCAGGGCGGGATTTTTCCGACCATTCCGTGGTATGTTCGCCCACCGGAGTAAAAGCGGCGGTATGAATAAACGAGTTTTTCATACTTATTCGGGCCAGGCAAAAAGGGCATCAGCCCGAACAGCCTGGGCGGATAAAGGCCAATATACAGCAAGCCAAAACATAAAGTTTCATTGCATATCCTTTCTTGACGGATTGAACCGCGGCAAACTTTTCAGACGGCCTCCCCGTGAGGGCTGCCTACGTTTAATTTTCAAGCAGAGTTTCGCCCCCAACCGGCACGGCAGGGTTCAAAACAGAAGATGCTGCTTGAAGACAAAAAAACACGGCAGGCTTTGATATAAAAGCTTGTTACAATAAAGGAGCCGTCTGAAAAATGATAGTAAATCCTCCCAAACCGGCACAGCCCCCTGCCTTGGTTTCGCCCGCTTACCCCGTCCTGCCCAAGCTTGCCCCATACCGCCCGATTAACCTTCAAGGCCGTCTGAAAACCAAAAACGGCTTTTTCAGACGGCCTCCTTACGAACTTCATCATGCAGCCGACCTTAGACGTTATCATCCCCTGCTACAACGCAGCAAACACATTACGCGCAGTAGCCGAAAGCGCGCTTGCCCAAAAGCGTCGTCCAAACCGTTTTGGCTGGTGGACGACGCTTCCGACGACAGCACACCCGGCATCATGCGGGGAATTGGCGGCACAATATCCACAAATCCGTTGCGAATATCTGCCGTCCAACGGCGGCGCAGCACGCGCACGCAACTGGGGCGCACTGCAAAGCCAGGCCGACTTTACCGCCTTTCTCGATGCCGACGATGCATACGAAGTTTCAGCCCTTCTCCCCGCCTATACGGCGTTAAGCCGATTTACCTACCTGAGCCTGGTTCGGCTGAAACTGCGCCCGGTCGGCTTCCCAAACCGTTATCTCACCCATCCCGACTTCAATCGGGCATGGCAGCAGCCGGAAATGACCGTAGGCGGCAACACGGTTTTCCGCCGGAATACCCTGCTTGCCTGCGGTGGTTTTCCACAAGACGAAATATTCCGAACTTTCGGCGGAGAAGATGCCGCTTTGGGCATTGCCTTAACACGCAGCAGCGTGGTCGGCACGTTGTTCGGAGAACAAGATGCCGCCGTTCGCCACACCTACCGCCCGAACATTCATGCCGAACGCCTGCTGGAGCTCGCATTATTCGGCATCTCCGATCAAAAAAATCACAACAAAACATTTCCAACAGGCAGAAGCTGTTACCGAACGTATTTGCCGAAAATTGGAAGAACTTAAATTGCAGATTGCATTGGAACAAAAACGGCATCATGCCACTGCTCACTTCTTATGCGGACTAAAACCTTTCCAATACGATGCAGCGCAACTAACACAACAATGCTTCATCAAAAACAATCATATAGAAAAAAATGCAAACGAATCAGAAAAATTCAATCCAACGAAAATAGAGGCCGTCTGAAACACCTTTCCAAGCCAGAAAGGGAAAAGCTTGGTAAAGATTACCAAAGCCTTTTATATTTTTGGTCGGAGTGAAAGGATTCGAACCTTCGACCCTTTGCACCCCATGCAGAGTGCGCTACCAGACTGCGCCACACTCCGACGAAATAAGGATGCGGATTATAGGGAAAATTACACTTTGCTGGCAAGTGCTTTCTCAACCCTATCCAACAATGCCGCCAAGCCGACGGTCATTTCTTCGGCGGTTGCCGCCGGATTACCGAATGCATCCAACCCGTTGCGGTTAAACGTATCGACAAACGGCGAAAAAGTCGCACATAACTGCCTGATTTTCACGACATCGGAACGGGTATAAACATTACCGCCATATCCGATAACCAAACCGTGCTCATGTTGCCAATCGGCAAACTGGGCCGGATTGATTCGAGCCAGTTCGCACAATTCTTCCAAACTGAAATAACGTTTGGCCGGGATCGGCGGCAAATTATCGTTGCTGCTGTTTGTCATAATAATGTTCCACCATGCCTTTCAATTTTTGGCTGGCATGGAAAGTTACCACGCGGCGTGCGGAAATCGGCACTTCTTCGCCTGTTTTTGGATTGCGACCGGGGCGTTGCGGTTTTGTCGCGCAACTGAAAATTACCGAAACCGGAAATTTTGATTTCTTCGCCGCGTTCCAATGTAGTGCGGATTTCCTCAAAAACAGCTCAACAATTTCTTTGGCATCGTTCTTCGTTACGCTGCTTACCTTTTTCAACCAAAAATATCGGCCAATTCTGCTTTTTGTCAGTGTCATTATCTTTTACCTTTTGTTTTGCGACAAAGGGCGGATTATCGCAAAAAAATATTTTTTTCATATTCAAGAAAAATATGGACTTGCATTCATAAAAAGGCAGAGTGTCAGCTGCCTCCGGAAATCATCTGCCTTCAACTCGTCAAAAACCGCTTGGCTACGCCCGCAACCTCGCGCCGATGCCTTCTGCCGCCGCCACCAGTTCGGCCACAATCGGCTCGACCACTTCGTCGGTCAGCGTGTCTTCCGTACTTTGCAGGATGACTTTCAACGCCATGCTTTTTGTGGTTTTCGGGCAGACCTGCGCCACGATACACGTCGAACAAGGTAATTTCCTGAATCAAATCGGATTTCACGCCGCGCAAAGCAGCCTGCAACTGCTCGAAGGTGGTGGCTTCAGGCATCACAAACGCCAAATCCCTGCGCACCGGCTGGAATTTCGATACTGCCTGATAGCGCGTTTTTTCGCGTTCCAACACGGCTGCCATGTCGATTTCAAATACCAGCGGTGCTTGTGGCAAGTCGTATTTTTGCAGCCATTTCGGATGCAATTCGCCGACAAAACCGATGACTTGACCGTCTGAAACGATATTGGCGGCGCGGTCGGGATGCAGGGCGGGATGTTCGGTTTTGATGAACTCAAACTGCTTTTGTTTTTTTCAACAGATTTTCTACATCCGCCTTGATGTCGTAAAAATATGCGTTGCGCGTTTTTCGCCCCATTGTTCGGGCATCGCCGCGCCATGCCACAAGCCGCCGATGCGTTCGTTTTTGTGCAAACTGGTCGTCTGAACCTTTGCCGAACACGCGGGCGATTTCAAACACGCGCACGCGGTTTTGCTTGCGGTTCAGATTGTTTTGCAGAAATTTCCGACCAAGCCGCCGATGAGCGTGGATCGCATCACGGCATACTGCGCTGCCAGCGGGTTTTGCAGGCGGATGGGGTTGGCGTTGGCGGCAAAATCGAGCTCCCACTGCTCGTCAACAAAGGCATAGCTGACGACTTCGCGGTAGCCGCGCGCCGCCATTTTCGTTATAAACGGCAAAACGCGGACGGCGGGTTTCGGGCAGCGCCAGCATTTTCAGACGACCTGACGTGTAATCGTCGGGGATATTTTCATAGCCGTAAACGCGGTCGATTTCTTCAATCAAATCGGCTTCGATTTCGATGTCGAAAACGGAAGCTCGGCGCGGTAACGCGAAGCCTTCTGCCGTTTTTCAGGCTGCAAGCCCGAGTGCTGCAAAATGGTTTCCACCTGTTCGGCGGGAATCTCCACGCCCAACACGGTTTTCAGACGACCCAAACGCAATTCAACCTGCTGCGCTTCAGCGCAATTCGCCCAACGCTTCCACCATTTCGCCCTGCCGCACCGCCGCAGATTTGCAAAACCAATTCGGTAGCGCGTTCGATGGCGTCGGCCTGCAAACGGTAATCCACGCCGCGCTCAAAGCGGAACGACGAATCCGAGCCAAAACCGTATTGGCGCGATTTCCCGCGATGATTTCAGGGCGCAAACCAAGCCGCTTCCAGCACGATATTTTGCGTGTCGTCTGAAACCGCGCTCGCTGCGCCGCCCATCAGGCCTGCCAAGCTCAACGCGCCTTTTCCATCGGCCACCACCAAGCGTGTTTTCAGACAGAGAGACAGTTTTTCTCGTTCAGGCATTCCAGCGTTTCACCTTCACACGCGCGGCGGATGTACAGGCTGCCTGAAAGTTTTGTCGGCATCGAAAACGTGCATCGGCTGACCAATTTCCAGCATCACATAATTACCAATGTCCACCAGCGCGGAAATACTGCGGATACCGCTGCGCTCCAAAACGTTGCTTCATCCAATCCGGCGTAGCGGCGCGCGCGTTCACGTTTTTCAATCACGCGGCTGATAAAGCGGCCGCAATCGGCAGACGCATCAATCTGCACGGGCTGTTTGCGGCTGCCCGTGATGGCGCGGCATGGATTTGCAGGTCTGCTTGAACGCGCAGCCGGTCAGCGCGGACACTTCACGCGCAATGCCTTTGATGCTCAGGCAGTCGGCACGGTTCGGTGTAATTTTTCAGCGTGAACACCGTATCGTCCAAATCCAGATATTCACGGATATTTGCACCGACAGGCGCGTCTTGCGGCAGAATGTGCAGGCCGTTGACACGCCGTCATCAGGGCAGACCAAGTTCGTCAGTGGAACACAACATCCCGTTCGACACCACGCCGCGCATCTTGGTCGGCTTGATTTTGAAATTGCCCGGCAACACCGCACCCGGCAACGAACACGGCACTTTGATGCCCGCTTTCACATTCGGCGCACCGCACACAATCTGCACCAACTCGCCCGTACCCGCATCGACTTGGGTAACGTTCAAACGGTCGGCATCCGGATGTTTTTCAACGGATTTCACTTCGGCAATCACCACGCCCGTAAACGCAGGCGCGGCAGTCTCGGCTTCTTCCACTTCCAAGCCGGACATGGTTAACAGATGTTCCAGCTTATCGGCGGAAAGTTCGGTATCGGCTTGGGTTTTCAGCCATGAGTAGGAGAATTGCATGTTATGCTCTCAATCAACTAATTAACTTTTTATCAGATTTTGTTTTCAGACGACCTGGTTTATGTTGGTGTGCAATCTGCTTTTTAACTTTGTTTGGTGCTGTTGCTTTTTCAGATAGTCTTTTTCAAACCTTAAGCAATCAAATCAATAAGATTGTTACGAACCACGCCAGCAAGGTATAGCCTAAGGTGACACTCACTGTAAACGCTACACGCTCCCAGCTTTTTAAACCGCGGCATCAACCAACTACCGATCGCGGTGGCAAAAACAGGATACGATAAACGAGGCAGATCCATAATTCGACCACCTTATTGCACCTTCCACATCGTCGCTGGTCAGGGTTTTCAAATCGGCCAACGACAAAGAGCGGTTTTTCGCAATAGATGGACAGCAACCACAGCGCAACAGCAAGTGCATAGCAGGCAGATGGAGCGATATAGCGTTTCATGACTCGGCTTTCGGGTAAAGCAAATTTGATTTTTACTTCGCTGAAGCTGCCGTTTTCAAGTAACCTTTATCGTGCTATTTCAGCGTAATTTCTGCAAAAACGGATTAAAGGGAAATTTCCCATAAAAAGCCATCGGGGTCGGCGATATAGCCGCTGTATCCGCCCCAAAAATACTTTCTGCGGGGCTTTGACGATATTCACATTTTTGAGGCGAGCTCAGAAAATAATGCATCCACTTCAGCTTCGCTGCCGACATTATGCGCCAACGTAAAACATGGAAAAACCGCTACCCTGCACTAATACCTGAGCGTCTTGCGCTAAGGCTTCCTTACCAAACAGAGCAAACCGCAGCGCGCTTCCTGTTTCAAAAAACGCAATGTTTTCATTACTGTCCACCGTTTCCTGCCAACCGAATATGTCTTGGTAAAAACGGCGGGAAATAGCAAGGTCGCCTACGCCGAGCGTGATGTAGTTAATATGCTGTTCCATAACGTTTTCTATATTGGTTTAGTAAGCCCAGTATTGCTGGGCTACTTGTAATCCGCGTAGATATAACTAGCCAGTTTGAGCAACTAGGCCGTAAAACTACCGAATACAGCATCAATTTCTGCACAGGCGCGTTGAACCGCTACATCCCAGTTGCCCGCCGTGCCTTCGGCATAGATAGTGTCCACTGAAGCAAAACCTAAAAAGCCGCCAAGCAGCGTTTTCAGATAGCTCGAGGCAAAATCCATTTGCGCCATCGGTCCATCAGTATAAACACTACCACTAGCCTGCAACAGTAGTACTTTTATGCGCACTCATCAGCCCTCGCGGTGTACCATCCGCTCCGTAGCGGAACGTTTCGCCAGGCACAACTAAATTATCTAACCAGTCTTTCAAACGGGCGGGAATGCCGAAGTTGTACATCGGATAGGCAATGACGAGTCGGCGGGCGGATTTGACTTGATTTACTACCGACATCAGTCGTGCCAGCAAAAGCGGTCTGTTCCGCATTCGGCTGCTGCCCTTTGGAACACAGTTGCGACAAACATTTCCAGAACCGCCTTGTCCAGCGGCTGTATGTCAGTCTCTGCCAAATTAACAGTTTGTGCACTACCTACGGGCAGTTTGGATAACAGGTGTGCAACCATGCGATTGGTGGCGGAAGCAGAGGAATACGGGTCAGGGTGTGCGTTGATAATCAGAGTATCCATAATTTCGGCATCCTTGTCTTTACAATAGGAAAAATAAACAATTGCTGGAAAATCAGGTTTAGGCTTGTAGCCTAGATTAACAAATCCGACATTTTCAAGCTATTTGAAAAGGCAAGTAAGGCTACTTTTAGGTTCAAACCGCCTGAAATAGCAGATGCAATGAAGTTAAAATCGCTTAGCCAAACTGCTTCAAAAAAGTTCAAATCGTTATCAAAAAAACAGTCGCAAATCATTCACGTTGTAACGCAACATAGCGAAACGGTCGAGGCCGATGCCGAAGGCGAAGCCGGTGTATTTTTCGGGGTCGATGTTGACGTTTTTTTCAATACGTTGGGATGCACCATGCCGCAACCGCCAACTTCCAGCCATTTGCCGTTTTCGCCCATGATGTCGATTTCGGCGGAGGGTTCGGTGAAGGGAAGAACGAGGGGCGAAAGCGCACCTGCAAATCGTCGCGCTCGAAAAAGCGGCGGATAAAGTCGGTGAACACGGCTTTGAGGTCGGCGAAAGTTACGCCTTCTTCCACCCACAGGCCTTCGGCTTGGTGGAACATCGGGGAGTGGGTAGCATCGCTGTCCACGCGGTACACGCATTACCGGGGGCGATGATGCGGATGGGCGGCTCTTTTTGTCGAGCATGTAGCGGATTTGGATGGGCGAGGTGTGGTGCGCAAAACGTCGCCGTTTTCAACGTAAAACGTATCCTGCATGGCGCGGGCCGGGTGGTCTTGCGGGGATGTTCAGGGCTTGAAAGTTGTGGAAATCGTCTTCGATTTCTGGGCCATCCGCCACTTCAAAACCCATACCGTGAAAGAGTTCCACCACACGTTGCAAAGTCAGGGTTACGGGATGCAGACCGCCGTTTTCCTGCGCGCGTCCGGGCAGGGTAATATCGAGTGCTTCAGCCGCAAGCTGAGCTTGCACTTTGGCTTCATTGAGGGCATCGCGTTTATTGTTAAAGGCCGTCTGAAACTGGTTTTTGCACTCATTGATATGCGCACCTATGGTTTTGCGCTCTTCAGGCGACATTTGACCTAAGGTTTTCAGAAGTCCGGTCAACTCACCGGTTTTACCAAGATAACGGGCTTTGATTTGTTCTAGAGCGTTGAAGTCTTGCGCGGCTTCTACTGCGGCAATGCCTTCTGCAACGATACGGTTTACATTTTCCATAGTGGTTTTATCGTCTGTCGGTTGATGATGGGTCGTCTGAAACAATGAGGCCGCCTGTATGGTTTGGTGTTGCCAAACTTTTCAGACGACCTTTATCGTTTACGGCCAATCCGTTTAATAGAATCGGCGTATTTTAGCGCAAATCAATTCATAGACTTTAAAGAAAGAAAATCAATCACATAGACTTTCTTCAGATAAAGAAAAAGGGAAGCCTTAGCTTCCTTTTCAAATTTCTAGATTAAAGCAGCCAAAAGCAGCTTTTAGCTTTCTCAACCAATTGTGCAAAAGCGGCTTTATCAAATACAGCCAGATCAGCCAATACTTTGCGGTCGATTTCGATAGAGGCGCGTTTCAGACCGTTCATAAACTTGCTGTAAGACAGACCATTTTCACGGGCACCTGCATTGATACGAACAATCCACAATTGACGAAATTGGCGTTTGCGTTGACGACGGTCACGGTATGCGTATTGACCGGCTTTCATTACCGCTTGCTTGGCAACGCGGTATACGTTTTTACGACGACCGCGGTAGCCTTTGGCTAACGCGAAGATTTTTTGGTGACGGGCACGAGCGGTTACACCGCGTTTTACGCGTGGCATATTCTAAACTCCTTAAGCGTAGGGTAACATTTTAGCAACAGAAGCCAAATCGCGATCGTTTACCATAGAGGTACCGCGCAGTTGGCGTTTGTTTTTAGTGGTCTTTTTAGTCAAGATGTGGCGTTTGAACGCATGAGCGCGTTTTACACCGCCGTTACCCAGTACTTTGAAGCGTTTTTCGCGCTAGACTTGGTTTTTCATTTTAGGCATGGGGAAAAACTCCATTCGTTATTAGATAAGGCATCAGGGGTTTTTAAAACATTGGTTTCAAACACTTGAACCCAAAAATGCCACGGTTTTTGCCGCCAATCAAAAACTTACTCCGAAGCGGCAATCGGAGTAAGCCGAGAATTATAACTTTATTTTTCTTCGGTGCAATCATCATCACCATTTGACGTCCTTCCATTTTAGGGAAGGATTCGATTTGAGCTACTTCGCCAAAATCCTCTTTTACGCGCTCTAAAAGTTGCGCACCGAGTTGTTGGTGAGCCATTTCACGACCACGGAAACGGAGTGTTACTTTGACTTTATCTCCGTCAGCCAAGAAGCGGTTGATGTTGCGCATTTTGATTTGATAATCGCCTTCATCGGTACCCGGACGGAATTTAATTTCCTTAATTTGTACCTGCTTCTGGTTTTTCTTGGCTTCGTCGCGTTTCTTGGCTTGTTGGTATTTATATTTACCGTAATCCATCAGTTTGCATACAGGCGGCTTTAGCGGTGGGAAATTCTACCAAATCCACATCCTGCTCTTCGGCCATAGCCAAAGCTTCACGAACCGATACGACACCAAGCTGTTCGCCTGACTCACTGATTAAACGCACTTCTTTGGCAGTAATTTCGCCATTGATTCGTGCTTCGCGTCTCTTGAGCGATGATGAATACTCCTATAAAAATTAATGGTTGACGAGGGCGTCTGCGATTTCTTTGCTGCAGTTGTACAATGAAATCATCCAAATCCAAAGAACCCAAGTCCTCTGCTTTGCGGCGCACGGCCACTTTGTTTTCCTGCTTCTCTTTATCGCCGACAACGATTTGATAAGGGAAGCGGTATTGGCTGTTATCACGGATTTTTGTAACCGATTTTTCATTCCGCAAATCCAGCTCACACGGAAAGCCTGCAGCTTGCAATTTAGCAGCCACTTCGCGGCAATAATCCGCTTGATTTTCGGTGATATTCATAATCACCATTTGAACCGGAGCCAACCACAACGGGAAAGAACCTGCGTGGTTTTCAATCAGAATACCGATAAATCGCTCCAAAGAACCCAAAATGGCGCGGTGCAACATTACCGGACGGGCGCGATCATTGTTTTTCGGTTACATATTCTGCATCTAAGCGTTCCGGCAACACAAAGTCCAGTTGCAGCGTACCACACTGCCAAGAGCGCCCCAATGCGTCTTTTGATGTGATATTCGATTTTAGGTCCGTAGAACGCACCTCACCCGGCAACTCATCCCATTCCACGCCGCAAGCAGTCAATGCTTCGCGCAGACCTTTGTTCTGCCTTATCCTACACGTCGTCTGAACCTGCGCGCTTTTCAGGACGCAGTGAAAGCTTGACGGATACATCAGGAAACCGAACTGCTTTGTAAATACGAACCAGATTCATTAAATGCCTGCGCTTCGCTAACGATCTGATCTTCGGTGCAGAAAATATGCGCATCGTCTTGTACAAAACCGCGAACACGCATCAGCCCATGCACTGCACTACTCGGCTCGTTGCGATGGCAAGAGCCAAACTCGCTGCAAACGCATCGGTAAATCACGGTACGAGCGCAAGCCGTTATTGAAAAATCTGAACATGTCCGGGGCAATTCATTGGTTTAACCGCATATTCGCGTTTTTCCGAACTGGTTACGAAACATATTGTCTTTGTAGTTATCCCAGTGACCGATTTTTCCCAAAAAAGGTTTTATCCATGATCGGGGAGTTTTGACTTCTTTGATAGCCGGCGGCATTCAGCTCTTTACGCATATGCTGCTCGATAGTCTGCCACAAAGCCCAACCTTTGGGATGCCAAAACACCATACCCGGCGCTTCGTCTTGCAAGTGGAACAAATCCAGTTGTTTGCCCAATTTGCGATGATCGCGTTTTTCGCTTCTTCAATACGCTGGATATAGGCTTTTAATTCGTCTTTTGTCGCCTGCCGTACCGTAAATACGTTGCAGCATTTCATTATTACTGTCACCACGCCAGTATGCACTCGCCAACTTGGTCAGCTTGAAGTTTTTCAGGAAACGGGTGTTCGGAACGTGCGGACCGCGGCACATATCGACATATTCCTGATGATGATACATACCCATTGTTTCAACTTTCAGGCATATCCTTCAATCAGGCGCAGCTTGTATTCTTCACCGCGATCTTGGAAAATTTTGATGGTTTCGGCACGCGGAGTCATGACTTTGACTACATCATAATCCTGAGCAATCAATTTTTCATGCGCGCTTCGATGGCAGCGACATCTTCAGGCGTAAACGATTTTTCCGTTGCGATATCGTAATAAAAGCCTCTTCAATGACGGGGCCGATAACCATTTTTGCATTAGGATAAAGTTGCTTTGACTGCATGGCCGACAAGGTGGGCGCAAGAGTGGCGGATGATTTCAACGCCTCATTTGATCTTTTTGGGGGTAATGATTTGGACGGTTGAATCTTCGGTAATCGGATCGCACGCATCGACCAATCTGCCGTTTACCTACCTGCCACCGTCGCCTTTTCGCCAAACCTGCTCCGATAGACGCGGCAACCCAGTGCCACGGTAACGGGCGATTCGTACTGGCGGACTGAGCCGTCCGCGAGGTAATGTTCAACATCAAAAAGCTCCAAAACATTAAAAATAACGGCAAAAATGCCGTTTGGAAAATCGCAGGCACGATTGATTTCGAACCAACGACCCCACCATGTCAAGGTGGTGCTCTAACCAACTGAGCTACGTGCCTGTATTTGAGAAAGCGCGAATTGTAGCCGAAGGCGGGCAAACTGGGCGTGTATCCGACGACCTCGCATCCGGTTTTGTCTGTTTTTCAGACGGCCTCTTTACTGCACATCCTTCCCTTTTTGCCGAAATAAACAAAACCAGCCACACCTAACAACACCATCGGCAGGCTCAACCATTGCCCCATCGACAAACCGAAAGTCAGCAGGCCGAGATAGTCGTCGGGCTGGCGGGCATATTCGGCGATGAAGCGGAACACGCGCGTAACCAGCCAAAAACAACATAGCTGTTTGCCCGACTCGGTCGGGGTTTGCGCGAGAACCACCACACCAGCACAAACAGCATCAGACCTTCTAAAGCAACTGGTACAACTGCGACGGATGACGCGGCAGAGCACCGTATTGCAACAGCCATTCTGCCCACTGCGGGTTACTTTTGCGCCAAGTGCGCATCGACTTGCGCCGCCTGCGGGAAACCCATCGCCCAGTATTCGACGGATCAGTAACCCGCCCCCACACCCGCCGTTGATAAATTGCCGATACGCCCCGAAGCCAGTCCGAGCGGCACAGGGGCGCGATAAAATCCAATACTTGCATCCATTTCAAGCCTTTCCTGCGGGCAAACAGCCAACTGGCGGCGACTACGCCCAAAACCGCCGTGAAACGACATGCCGCCCTGCCACACTTTTAATTATTTCCGCAGGGTGGCTGAAATAGTATTCCGGCTGATAGAACAGCACGAGCCGAGCCGTCCGCCCAAAAATCACACCCAACACACCCCAAGTCAGAAAATCGTCCAACATTTCTATCGTAAACGGCGTATTACCCTGACGGATACGGCGGCGGCCCAGCCACATGAACAGCACGAAGCCGACGATATAGCTGAGTGCATACCAGCGCACGGCCAACGGGCCGAGTTCGAAAGCGGCAGGATTGAATTGCGGGTGGATAAGCATACGGTATTCCTTGATTTTTGGCAGGCGGCCATTATACGCAGGCATCCGACGGCGCAAACGCGCCTTTCAGACGGCCTCCTCCTACAAACGTGCGGATTTCCGAACCTGTGGTTTATAATGGCCGTCCGTTTCTCAACCCACCCTCCGCAACAGCCTATGACCACTCTTTGAAAAACGACACCCTTCCTCCGCGCCCCTGCTCAAACAGCCCGTCGAATACACGCCGATTTGGATGATGCGCCAGCGGGGCGTTATCTGCCCGAATACAAAGCCACGCGCACGAAGGCAGGCAGTTTCCTGATTTATGTAAAACACCGAATTGGCGACCGAAGTCACCATCCAGCCCTTAGACCGCTTCGATTTGGACGCGGCGATTCTGTTTTTCCGACATCCTGACCGTCCCCGACGCAATGGGCTTGGGGCTGTATTTTGCCGAAGGCGAAGGCCCGAAATTCGAACGTGCCTTGCAACACGAAGCCGACATCGCTAAGCTGCAAGTTCCCGATATGGAAAAACTGCAATACGTTTTCGACGCAGTAACTTCCATCCGCAAAGCATTGATTACCGCGTGCCGCTTATCGGCTTCTCCGGCAGCCCGTTCACACTCGCCTGCTATATGGTCGAAGGCGGTAGCAGCAAAGAATTCCGCACCATCAAAACCATGATGTACTCGCGCCCGATTTGCTGCACAAAATCTCGACACCAACGCCCAAGCCGTTACCGCTTTATCTCAACGCCTCAAAATCGACTCAGGCGCGCAGACAGTGCAGATTTTTCGACACTTGGGGCGGCGTCCTGAGCGATGCGGCGTTTAAAGAATTCAGCCTCAAATACATCCGCCAAATCGTTGCCGGATTGAAACGCGAAAGCGAAGGCAGACGCGTTCCTGTTATCGTGTTTGCCAAAGGCGGCGGGCTGTGGCTGGAAAGCATGGCGGAAATCGGCGCAGACGCATTGGCTTTGGACTGGACGTGCAACATCGGCGAAGCACGCCGCCGCGTCGGCGACCAAGTCGCCCTGCAAGGCAATCTTCGACCCGTTTGCCCTCTTTGGTACGCCTGAATCCATCCGCACCGAAGTCGCGCGCATCCTTTCCGACTACGGACACGGCAGCGGCCATGTCTTCAACCTCGGACACGGCATCAACCAACACGCCGACCCCGAACACGCCAAAATCTTAGTTGATAGCGTACACGAACTGTCGCGCCAATATCACGCTTGATTAAACAAAAGAAATAAAGAGGCCGTCTGAAAGCGAAACCTTACTTTCAGACGGCCTTTCATCAACAAACAGCTTGTACAAAGTGGCACATAAACAGACATCGCCAACCAAACCCATTGAGGCAACAACCACCCAAATCGAACTGATCCGGCAAAAGGCCGTCTGAAAAATCAAACCGCCATCCGCAAGCAATACATAAACGGCATGAATACCACTCAAGCTGCCCTCACCCGCAACCGCCCGAAAGGACAGCCCGTGCAGTGGAAAAAATCACTGAATGAAATCGAAGAAATGGTTTGCCGGCAAACCGAACGGCACATCTGAATCATACAAACCGACCGCAACGCCATCCGTATCGAAGACAAAGTCGGTTTGGATTTGGTTTTTGGAACAAGTGTATGATGACGGCCTTTGTTTGGCTACCGCCCTCCGTTCGGCCTGAACACTATCGCCAAAACGGCAGGCAAAATATTGGCCAGCCGGTTCGGACCAAAAATTGAATTGGGATGCGGAACAGCAGCAAATCCGCGTCAATCTGTCCGTATTCAGCCAAATCAAGCCTCTGTTCGCAAACCACAAACTGGTTTCGGCAGAAATCGACAGCAACCAACTGTATTTGAATTTTTCCCCTAAGGAAACCAACCCATGACGTTCAGCGACTATTTTTATAAATTTGATATTAGTGCCGTATTGATTATCGGCGCCTACCAATTTTACTTCTTCACCCAACGGCACCCCTTTGCGCAAACCCATCGTATGGGACTCCGTCGTCGATGAAGAAATCCCCTTCCGCCCGCGCTGGTCGTGGGTGTACAGCCTCCTCACTATCCGGCCATCCTCTACCTCAACCTGATTGCGACCGACCACCGCCACTTCATCATGCGATGGCCTTCAGCTTCTTAGTCCTACTGTTTATGCAGATGCTGTTTTTTGGCTGTTCCCCGTCTCCACGCCGCCGCACTGGCTGCAATATCAATCCGGGTAAAACCCCGTCGGAATGGTTTTTACAGTTTGTGCAGAAATTCGACCAGTCCAGCAACTGCTTCCCCAGCATGCACGTTTCCGTTGCCATGCTGACTGCGCTGCACGCCATGCCGGTCATGCGGCGGATGGGCATTCCTCTTTCCCGTCTTAATCGCGATTTCCTGCATATTTACCAAGCAGCACTATCTCATCGACCCTGCTTACCGGTGCCGCACTGGGCGCGGTTTGCCTATTGGCTGTACACTTCCAACAGCCTGACAGGCAGACACGCGCGGTAAATATCTGTTATACTGTTAATGGAAATTATCGGCTATTGTAAACAATCTATAAAAACACAGAAATTACTGCTTCACGGAATTCATTAACCCGAAAACGGCCTTTACGGTTCGTCCGAATTTGAGACGGGTCGATAGTGCGGCAATGGCGGGGTTTGGATACGGCAATAGAAGTGTCTGGCCAAAATCCCGTCCGTTTCGGAACCGCCCTGTTCGAAAGCCAAACCCGGCCGAAACCGCAGGCATCCCGTGCCCTGCCGTCGATTTACAAAGGAGAACACCATGAACGAAAACGAAATATCTGTCAAACAGCCGCCGCGACTGTTTTCCAAAAACACAAAAATCCTTGCCGAACTCGAAGCCAACCTCAACGGCCCGCTGCTTTTGCTATTGAACAGCAATGGCGGCAGCATCTGCCGCAACGACGTGCTGGCCCCTTTACCGCATCCTCGAGCACGTCGATCAGCACGACACCGTTTACCTGTTCATCAAAAGCGACGGCGGCTCCGGCAAAGAAGCCCTGCGCATGATCAACCTTATCCGCAGCCACTGCCGCAACCTAGTCAGCCTCATCCCGCTGCAATGCGCTGTACCGCCACCATGATGAGCCATAGGCGCAAACGAAATCCGTATGGGCTCGATGGCCCTACCTTAGCTCCGTCGATACTTCGCTCACCCACGACCTCTCACCGATAGACCGTGATAACGACCGCGTTTCGGTCAGCCTCGACGAACTCAACCGCGTCGTCAAACTGTGGAAGAACAACACGGAAGACACCGGTTCCAACCCCTACAAATCCCTGTTCGAGTACGTCCATCCCCTGGTTATCGGCGCGGTGGACAGAGCCGAATCGCTATCGATCAAACTGTGCGAAGAACTGTTGTCCTACCACATCATCGACCCTGTCCGCGTCCAAAGCATCGCCGAAACCCTCAATTCCGGCTACCCCACCCACAGCTATCCGATACTGACCAAAGAAGCCCGCCGCATCGGTCTGAACGCCCGCGAACTCGACAAACCGGTAAACGACCTGCTACTCGCCCTAAACGCCTGTTACAGCGAAATGGGGCAACGCGCCGTTACCGACTTCGACGACACCCGCTCCCACTCCAATGAAATCCTCAACATCTTGGAAGCGCGCAACGTACAAGTGTTCTACCAAAACGACAAAGAATGGTTCTACCGCACAGAAGAACGCCGTTGGCTGACCTTAAACGACAACTCCAACTGGCACGTTACCGAATCCATCAAAGGCAAAGTGCAGCATTCCATCCTCCACCTATCCTAAACGGAATGCCGTCTGAAAACAGGCAACCCGCCTTTTCAGACGGCCTCAACATAAAAACACTACTGACAAAAACCACTATGCAAACCTGGACAGAAGCACTCGGCAAAGAAAAAGCAGCAACCCTATTTCCGGCACATCATCGACACCGTCAAAGCCGAACGCGAAAGCGGGCAAACCGTCTATCCGCCTGCCGCCGACGTCTTCAACGCCTTCAAAGCCACCGAATTTAGCCAAGTCAAAGCCGTCATCCTCGGCCAAGACCCCTACCACGGCGAAGGACAGGCGCACGGACTGGCCTTTTTCCCGTCCGTCCGGGCATCGACATCCCGCCCTCCCTGCAAAACATCTACAAAGAACTTGCCGACGACATCCCCGGTTTCCGTATCCCGAACCACGGCTGCCTGCAACACTGGGCGGAACAAGGCGTCCTCCTGCTCAACACCGTCCTCACCGTCCGCGCCCGCCAAGCCCACTCCCACGCCGCACTGGGCTGGGAAACCTTTACCGACACCGTCATCCGCCGCCTGGCCGAACAACGCGAACACCTCGTCTTCATCCTCTGGGGCAGCCACGCACAGAAAAAGGCGCGTTCATCGACCGCTACGCCACCTCGTCCTCACTTCGCCGCACCCCTCTCCCTGTCGGCCTACCGCGGCTTTTCGGCAGCAAACCCTTCTCGCAAACCAACGCCTACCTGCAAAAGCACGGCCAAACACCGATAGATTGGCAGGTGTAACGGCAAATACAAAAGGCCGTCTGAAAACACCTTCAGACGGCCTCTCCGATTTCCATATCATCATGCCTTTACACAACCGCAACCGAACATGAAAAAAGCCAAACGCTACCCCTTCCTCAAACTGCAACGGCAACGCTTCGCCCTGCATTTCGATAACCAATCCTCCGCCGCAGGCCCTCCCCCTGAGCGCGACTTCTACCGCTGGGCATGGCAGGCGGTCAAACAGCACCACCGCCACGCCGACATCTCCCTGCTCCTGCTCGACGAAGAACCCGCCCGAGCCTGCAACCGCGATTACAGGGGCAAAGACTACGCCACCAACGTCTTGAGCTTCGCCCTCGACGAAGGCGAAACCATGTACGCCCCCGCCCTTTCAGACGGCCTGCACGGCGATTTGGTCATCTGCCCGCAAGTCGTCTTCAAAGAAGCCGCCGAACAAGGCAAAAACACCCGAACAACACTTCGCCCACCCTCACCATACACGGCGTTTTGCACCTAATGGGCTACGACCACATCGAAGATACCGAAGCAGAAGAAATGGAAGCCCTTGAAACCCGCCTGCTAAATCAGTTAGCATACCCCGACCCATACTCACAGGACGAACAATAATGGATGACAGCCCGTCGAAACCCAACTTTTTCGAACGACTCATCAGCCGCATCAACGGCGACGCACCCGATACCGCCGAAGGCGTATTGGCCCTCCTGCGCCAAGCGCACGAACAACAGGTATTCGACACCGACACCCTGCAACGGCTGGAGAAGGTACTCGACTTTGCCGAACTCGAAGTGCGCGACGCCATGATTACCCGCTCGCAAATGAGCGTCATCAAATCGACCGACAGCCTCGAACGCATCATCCCCTACGTCATCGAAACCGCACACTCGCGCTTTCCCGTCATCGACGGCGACAAAGACACCATCCTCGGCATCCCTGCACGCCAAAAGACCTGCTCAAATACGCCTTCAACCCCGAACAGTTCAACCTCGAACAACTCCTGCGCCCCGCGTTTTTCGTCCCCGAAGGCAAATCCCTCAACGCCCTGCTCACCACCTTCCGCGAGCAAAGGCTGCACATGGCCATCGTCATCGACGAATACGGCGGCACATCCGGCCTCGTTACCTTTGAAGACGTCATCGAAGAAATCATCGGCGACATCGAAGACGAATTCGACGAAGACGATTCCGCCGACAACATCTTCGCCGTTTCCGCCGAACGCTGGCGCATCAACGCCGTAACCGAAATCGAAGACATCAACGCCTTCTTCGGCACGGACTACCGCAGCGAGGAAGCCGACACCATAGGCGGGCTGATTATCCAGAACTCTACCGCCCGCCCTGCGCGGCGACAAAAATCATCCTGCCGCCGCTGCAATTCACCGTCGCACGCGCCGACCACCGCCGCCTGCACACCCTGATGGCCGTGCGTGTGAAGGAATAAATCCGCGGATACAAAAACGAAGGCCGTCTGAAAACCGGAAAACGGTTTTCAGACGGCCTTTATCGTTATTTTTCGTTACATTAGGCTGTAAAGCGGGTAACCCTTGGGCACGACATGTGTCTTCCCGTTATACGGCATCAGGTATTTCTGCCGCCGGTATCGCTTCTGCCCTGCGTTCCGCTGAGTGAGGCTTCAACCGCCCCACATCAAATTCGGGCTTCAAACGGCGGTTAAACGAAACATCTGCGTCCAAAGAGGTTTCCATTTTCTTCGCAATAGCGCTGCTCCCGCCCTTTTGTATTCTTTGCAATTTCCGTAATGAGCCCCGTTGTCCAAACCAGTCGGAATGTAACTGTTGGCGATACGGTTGTGGTTGTCGCTGAACAGCAAAAACAATCCTGTCACTGTCGAACTTGTCCGGTATAGGCCGTTTCGACGGCATAGCTCAATTTTGCCCGCCTACCCGCATAAAACCGCCAATCTTCGGCATCGGGCGTCTTTACCCCACGCGCCGACTTCATCTTTACCGTGCAGCTTGATTGCCCACTTGCCGCCCTCCTTCTCCAAAACGAACACTTCTGCTAGGGCCGGACGAGGGCATGCGAGATCGTTATCCGTTTTTCTTCAAGGTCGTAGGCAAAACCCGTATAGAGTTCGTAGCGCGTGGTTTTTGCCGTTGCGGGTAACGAGTATGTCCGGTAGCGCGTTTCATACAGTGAGGCCGTATTTCTAAGATTCTGACTGTCCTTGGACGGGTCGGACAGTTGGCATTTTTCTACCGCCACAGGGCGGTTGTAATGCTGTTCGATTACATGACGGATGGCGGCATCATCGGCAGGTGCCGCCAAAGCCGGCACGGCCAATACATACGGGATAAGGGTGAAACGATGCGTTTTCATTCAAAACTCCTGATTTTGTGTTTGATGCGTAGAACGGACGGTCAAACGGTTGCCCGCCGCAGCGGGCAAAGAAAAGCTTACGCAAAGCCTGCCACTCCGTTCGTCCGCAAAAATTGCGGCGTGTTTCAGGCAAAGGCCGTCTGAAAACCGAAAAATCGTTTTCAGACGGCCTTTGACAAAATCAGCCCCATGCGGCAGAAATTCGCGCCAATGTTCCTGCCCGTCTGCCAGCGTTTGCAGATAATTTTTTTCAGACGGCGGATTTCCTGCTCGTACTCGTCGCCGTCCAACGCGCCGCTCATCAGGCGGAAACGCAGGTACATCAAATAAGTATTGGCCGCATCGGTTTCGCAGTAGTCGCGGATTTCTTTCAGACGGCCTTCATGAAACGCCTGCCAGACTTTACCGCCGTCCATGCCCAATTTTCCGGGAAGCCGCACAGCTTAGCCATATCGTCCAAAGGCACATGGCACGGGGCTGGTAAAGGGCGAGCAAGTCCATCAAGTCGCAATGGCGGTTGTGATAACGGCTGATGAAGTTGTTCCATTTAAAATCGCGGCTGTCGCCGAAATCGCCCTCGCCCATGTCCCAATAACGGGCGTAGTGATGCCGTGTATCAGGGGCGCGGTAGTGCAGCACGGGCAGGGTCGAAACCGCCGCCGTTCCAGCTCACCAGCTGCGGCGTGTGCGTTTCAATCAGCTCAAAAACGCGCAATCACCGTTTCCTCGTCGTCGCCGATTTCGCCTATCGTGCCGACGTGGATTTTTGTCCTGCCCCCAACGCATACGGCAGGATATGGCCACCACCTGTTGCAAATGGTGTTGCATAAAATCGCTGCCTGTCCGCGCACGGCGTTTCGACGGGCGAATTCCACCACCTCCGCGTTTGCCACTTCCGACGGTAAGTCATATAGCGTGCGGATACCGCGCACATCGGGAACCGTCTCAATATCGAAAGCCAAAATCGGTGTCATACTCGTATTCTCGCTGGGAATCTGACCATATTGAGCGGATTGTGCAGCAAGGCGCGACTTTTTGTCATGCAAAATACTTAGCCCTGCGCGCTTTTTCGGCATAATACCGACCCGGCGACAACGCCCGAATTTTATTGAGAAAACGAAAGCCAACATAAACATGAAAAAGAAACACCCTCACCGTCCTGGCCGCCGCTCCTGCTGATTGCCGCCTGCGGTCAAAACCAGGTCGGCACAACCTCAGCGCAAGCCGCCGGCAAAACAGCCATCGGCGCAGGTTCGGCGAACGGCAAAACCGATGCTTCCGTCGAACAAACCATCCGTGGAAAAATTAGAAAAAGCCTACGCCGAACAGCAAATTACAGTGCTGTCCGTCCACCTCTACCCGCTGGACAACCTGTATGAAGTCGTCTTGAGCGGCAAAACCGTCATCTATACCGATGCCAAAGGCGACTACATGATTGTCGGCGACTTCATCGACATTAAAAACCGCAAAAGCCTGACCGACGAGCGTACGGCACAATTAAGCGCGGTCGAATACGACCAGCCTGCCTTTCGACATGGCGATTAAAGAGGGTACGCGGTAACGGCAACCCGAGTAGCCGTCTTCTCCGACCCCGACTGCCCGTACTGCAAAACGTTTGGAACATGAATTTGCCAAGATGACCGACATCACCATCTACAACTTTATGATGCCTTTGACCGGCCTGCATCCGGACGGTGCGCAAAGCCCAACAGATTTGGTGTCAGCCCGACCGTACAGCCGCTTGGACGAAATGGATGCGCGAAGGCAAAAATGCCGCCGCAAAGTTCCGTATGCGACAATCCAGTAAAGCGAAACCGTCTCTTTGGGCGAACAGCTCTGCTTCCACGGCACGCCGGGCCTATCGTCTTCCCCAACGGTACCGCACAAGCCGGTTATACGCCGATGCTGCAACTGGAAAAATATCAAAGACAATCAGAAATAAGCTGAAAGATACGAGGCCGTCTGAAAACCTGAACTTAGGTTTTCAGACGGCCTTTTTACAAAAATGGGTTGCCCTAGATAACGAGGACAAATCATGCTTTTACCAATTTTTATTTTAAAATAGAACAAGAACGTTTTATTTCACTGCTGCTTTAAAACGCCACCTGCACTCCTTCAAATACAACTCAGAATACCCTTTGGGGAATGCCGTTAAACTTGCATAAATGACGTGTTGCTTGGTCTCTAAAAAGTTCTCAATTCCATTAATATGATTTTTGTCGTTCTGCAAAAATATGTGCTGTGATTGATACAAAAATGACTAAATTCACTCACACCCAGCATATCATAACTGCAGTAATAATCCGTACAAACAACGGGCTGCCATAGATTAGCCCTAAATATAAGATGATTTAAAGATGAAAAATATTTTTATTTATTGCTTCGTTTTTTTATTACTGCCATTATTGACTTTTTAATTTATACGGAGATTCCTTATAGTGGTGTTTAAATCATAAACCAGTTAAAGATTCGAAATTTCTACTGAGTCATTGATGAAATTGTCTGAGGAAAATACAAGGAATATTTATTAAAGCGTAATCTTGTTGGCGGATATACATGGAAAGATTTTGAATATAGTCCCCTACGATTTTTACTGCTGATGACCGATTAGATTTTATTTATAGGATCAAGATGAATATATGCGATGCAGCGCACGTACTGTTATCTCAAGATTATGATCAATCTCAAAAGGCATATACAATCTTATTGATGCAGCATACTTCGATTAGAGAGCATTTATACTTAGCAAAAATTGCGTGAATCAATCATATGGTCAAAAAGATACCGACAGATAAAGAAGCATTAATTAATTTGTTTTATTCGCCAGAATTACATGGGACAGGAACAAACGCTAAATACCGATGGCTACCGGGATGGAGAAGGGAATTCGGCAAAATATGCTGAAAAATGCTGACCGGAGAGCAATTAGAAATTATAAATAAAAAGGTTATTTTTAGTGAATGGTAGAAACCTCGGGTTAGCGTTTAATAATCATAAAGGCCGTCTCGAAAACCCACTTCAGGTTTGCAGACGGCCTTTGCTATCCGAAAACGGCATCACAAAATCTGCAAGCCTTCCATACTCGGCAACACCCTGACTTTTGCTCAACGCCGCATCAGACGCATAAGACAGCGCGCCTTGATTGCCGTTGAAATCCGACAGAATGCTGCCACCGGCAAAAACCATCCGGTGAAAGCAAACCGACAGGCTCAATTTGCTGCCGCCATCGGTCAAACCGACTTCACGAGCATCGTGCTCTTTCTAAAAGCCAGAGTCTGTTTTGCGCTTATGGCTGTCCACTTCCGCCTGATATGTCGAAAGCAGCGGTGCGCTTCGCACCATTGTGCGTATTGCCGTCGGCAGATTGCCAAAAGCGACTTCACCGCCGGCTTTTGGTCAGCCAGCGCGGCCATAAACCGCCGGTATGGCTGTCCCAAGTGGTGCCGTGTAAGTGGTTGCCGTTTATTTCGGCTGTTGCGCTTATGCGGTGTCGTTGTTGACGACGATAAAGCGAATGCTGCGCTTCGCCGTTGCTAGTCAGCTCGTTACCGGAAATATCGTAATGCGCGGCGTTGCCGCGCACATAAAACTGGCCTCGGTTTCACCATAATTTTCTTTGCCGATTTCGATTTCATTGTCTTTAATCGTTACCGAACCGCGCAGGCTATTAACGTGCGTTTCTTTTGTCTTCGGCCACCAAACGGCGGATCGTCCGGCGGAAATTTCATCAATATGGGGCTTTGCTGCTGATGTTTACCGTGCCTATGCCTTCGCCCATTCGCCCGTTACACGGTTTTTTTGGTGTTGTTGATGACGGCAATCAGCGATTTGGTGGATCTGGCTTCCAATGTGTTATCGACAATATCGACGCGGTAATTGGTTTTACTTTCATGATTGCGGAATTCAATGCCGAAGGTCTGCATATTGTCTTTATAAACATCCAAGCCTTTGATGGTATTGCCGCTAACGGTACTTTATCGGTACGTCGCTTTTTGAAATCGCGGAATTGGGTATTGGTCATCAGCTGGATGGCGGAATAGCCGTAGTAGATGACTTCGTAGGAAAAGTTGTCTCGGTTGCCATCGTCTTTTTCCAATCGGAAACGCATCCTGCACGATGGAGTACTCCTTAATCCTCACATCATCCATTACAAACTGGCGGTTATATACGCCGATGCCGTACAAACGGTCGCCGTTGGATTGGTTGTTGGCAATGGTAATGTGGTTGCCGCCGTGGATGTCCAACCCTTTTCGGTAGTTGTGGTCGGTTTTATTATTGGTAAAAGTGATGCCGTGATTATAACTGCCCGCCATGGAAGCAATGCCGTAGCCAGTGCCGCCGTCGGCTTCATGACCGTTGCGTTCTAACACATTGTTATCGGCGGTAAAGTCTTTCTGATAGCCGAACATCGCCCCCGCGACCCGGTTATGGTGCAGATAGCTGTCTTCGAGACGGTTGTGTTCGCCATAAGGCAGGTGTTCGTAATCCTCATCCACTTCACCCAAAATCCGCCTTCCCTTAAAGGTACGCCCCGTGGCCGAATACGGGCTCTTTCTCCGGGTTTTGCTAGAACTGAAGAACACGCCCGCCCTGTTGGCACCGGATACTCAACCGAACGGATGGTGGTATGGTCGGCATCGTTTACCATAATGCCGTTTACTTTGCCGAAATAACTGTAACCTTCGCGATAAAAATCATTGGCGGCATATTTGACCGACAGGTTGGCGATGGTGACGCCATCTACGCCGTCCACCAATCACGCCCGCATCACGGCGGATGTCCATTTCGTTGGTATTGGAATTGAACATGCCTTCCTGCACTTTGTCGAACGGGATTTCCGTTCCTCGTCCGTTCTGACTGCGCGTGACCATGCTGTCGCCGGAACAAGCCGCCGATATGGCCGACTTTTTATCAATGACGATTTGGTCGGAAACGTACAGCGCCTTTCAAGTGGACAATACGCCCTTGGCATCGGGATTGGCCGCTTTCAATGCCAAACTTTCTTTTTCCGCCGCACGCAAGGCTTCCTGTATGGCGTGCAGGCTGTCCGTTTTGCCGGTGGGATCGGTACCAAATTCGGATGCGTCTATATATTTGCCGTATACGGATGATCATGCGAGGCTATAGCCGCCCTCAGCCGTGGCTGGAGTATCCGGTTTTTACATCGGGTTTGGGAGGCTCAACAGGTCTTCGGCTGTTCTACCGGTTTTGGCTGTTTCTACCGGTTTTGGCTGATCCACAGGTTTCGACTGTTCTACAGGCTTTGCTGTTTCGACTGGTTTTTGGCTGTCTCGACTGGTTTTTGGCTGTTCAGCGCAGGCTTCGGCTGCCTCGACTGGTTTCCGCCGCTCCACCGGTTTTGGCTGTTCCACCGGTTTTTGGCTGTTCCACCGGCTTTGGTTGATCGACAGGTTTCGGCTGCTCGACAGGTTTCGGCTTGTTCCGCCGGTTTTGCTGCTCGACAGGTTTCGCTGTTTTACCTGGTTTCAGCTGCTCGACAGGCTTTTCAGACGGCCTGCTTGTGCCGCGGGCTGTTCGTTTTCAGGAGTTCTCATCGCCCGCTACGCACAGCCGCGCCCAAGGCTGCAGCACTGCCAGGCCGGGCAAACACAGGCGGCACCGCCCGCTGGGCGAGGCATTGAAAGGAAAAACAGCATCGCGGTTTTAGCATCAGCAGCCGGAGTGAAAGAAGAGTTTCGACCGGCTGGGAATAATCGGCTGCCGGCAGGGATCTCTTTGAGGCAGGTAAAGGGCTTGAGGAGGTGATGGATGGTAAGCGTACACCCTTTGATGACTACTCGATGCTTTATCCTGGCCTCGCAGGATGAATCAGCAAATCCTCGCCTTCCCGAGAAAAACAAAACATCTTTCCGGGCAAACTACCGTTTTTCATCGGCCAATTGAAAGACGGTATCTTTGTCGGCTCGTAAATACAGCGGCTGCCGTTGGCTTAACGAATACTTCCGGGTACGGACGAAGGAAGACCCATTGCCCGCTTTGCGGACAGTCAAAGGTGATTTGCATGATCTTTTTCCTGTAATGTTTTTGAAATGCACGGCTTTTTATTCTGCAAAGCATTTTGCCGTTCATTGATTTATTTTTACGTTACTGTTACTCAGCAATAGTATATAGACAAGTTATCCCGTACCTCCAAAGCTTTATTTTCAACCGTTTACTGAGTACAACACTCGTCAGTAAACCGTATCCGATTCACTTTCACGCCAGCACGATTGGTTGTTCGGCGTACTGAAAACGGGAAGGCCGTCTGAAAACCCGTTCTGTGTTTCAGACGGCCTTTCTACTTTTTCAAACTATGTGCTTCAAATCCAGCCCAGCGTGCTGCAAACACCAGCGAAAATCGCCACCGGCGCGAGGAAGCGCAGGGCGTTGAGCCAGGCACAATCATGAGCCTGCGGCACGCTGCTGCCTTTCGCGCATGTGCTCTAACACATCGCTCTTTCTGCCGTATCCAGCCTACAAACACCGCCACCAAAAAGCGAGCTGATCGGCATAATCAGCTGCGGTAATCATGTAGTCCCACAGATCGAACAGCGTTTTGCCGAACAGCTTCCATTCGGAGAGTACGCCGAACGAGAGCGCGGAGGGGATGCCGACAATAAAAATCGCGGTGCCGATCAGCCAAGTGGTTTTGCTGCGTTTGCGTTCGTCTTCGCGGATGGCGGCGGCAATCACGGTTTCCAGCATGGAGAAGGCGGAAGTGAGCGTGGCGAACACCACCAGCAGCATAAACACGGCAAACAGGATTTTGCCCCAGCGGCAGCTTCATAAACACGGCGGGCAGCACTACTGAAAAATCAGCGGCCCCCTGTCCCGGCTCAAAGTTGAAAGCGAATACGGCGGGGAAAATCACCAAACCGGCCAACAGAGACACAGCAGGTTCATCCACATGATGCTGTTGCCGGAGCGGAACAAAATCCTGTTTTTATCCAAATAGGCGGCATAAGTAATCATGGTGGACACGCCCAGGCTCAGTGCGAAAAAGGCCTGTCCCAGCGCGGTGAGCATGGTTTGCGGCGTGAAGTGCGACCAATCGGGCTTGAGCAGGAAGGAGATGCCCGCCATCGCGCCGTCCAGCGTGAGCGAGCGCACCGCCAAGAGCAGCAGCAACAAACAGCGCGGGCATCATGCATTTGTTGGCCCGTTCGATGCCCGCCGCAATGCCGCTTTTCACCACCCACACCGTCATCAGCATAAACAGCCCTGATAAGCGATTGAGCCGACGGGTTGGAAATCGTGCTGCCGAACAGCGCGTTGAAATCCGCATTTTGGTGGATGCTGCCGTCAAACGCGTGTACCACTAATCCCAGCACCCAGCCGCCCACCACGCTGTAGAACGACAGCAAAAATAAAGCAGGCAAAACACGCCCATGCGCCCGATCCACGGCCACAGGCTGTTCGGTGCGAGCGTTTTAAACGCATCCACCGCGTTTTTACCGCTCTTGCGCCGATATAAAACTCGGCCAGCTGCACCGGCAAGGCCACCAAAATGGTAAACACCAAAACATCAACATCGAAACACCGCACCGCCGTTGGTGCCGGCGGTATAGGGGAATTTCCAAATCGCGCCCAAGCCGATGGCGGAACCGGCGGCAGAGAGGATGAAAAGCCGATTTTGGACGACCAGGAAGCAGGGGTTTTCTAAATGTAATAACCTGAAAGACCAACGAAGGGCGCGATTGTAGTAGAAAACAGACAGGCGTAAATCCGCCTCTGAAACCGGCGCGGTGAAATTAAGCAGGATTGCTGCACGGAACAAACCGCATTCAACTCTACTGTTTTAGGAAAACGGCATCGTACGAAACAAAATGCCGTAAATTTGCAAAATTAAAAATAATATTTTAAACGAAAAGTAAAAAGGCTGTCTCGAAAACGCCGCCTGCCGTTTCAGTACAGCAGAGCGGTCAAAGCCGAAATCAACACAGGCGCGGCCAGCGTCAAAATAAAGCCGCTGACGACGGCATATTTCACATATTCCGGCTCGCAGTTTTCCTTTACAAACGGCAGCGGAATCCATCGCCGCTGCGCCGGAAAGGCCGATGGCGGCGGCAGGCTGCGTTTTACCGAAAAATAAAAGAAAAAAATAATGCTGAACATTTCGCGAAAAATCGGTCATCAAAGCCGTCGCACCCATATTTCGGCAGACACCAGTTCGCCCACCATCGGCCCCTGACAGGGAAAACCAGCCGAAGCCTGCCGACAGCATCAGGCTTTGGCGAACGAATACGCGCGTCAGAAGGGAAAAGCCAAACCTGCCGCCGCCGTGGCCGCCGCTGCAAACAGGGGCAGCAGGAATACGCGCCGGTTCAGGCCGCCCAGGCGGACATGCACCAAATCCGTCCCCACCAAAAAAATCAGCAGGTACAGAACCTGCGTCCTGCCGATTACGCCTTCCAGTACTGTGCGGCAACAGGCGGTAGGCCGCCACGCCCGCCGCAACGCCGCCACGGCTTTGAGACAGCCGAAAAAGGTGGCCAAAAACCGTTTCGACGGTGCCGCCCCGCCGCCCTTTGCGGTACAGCAGCGCGGCGGTAAAGGCGGCAATCAGCGAGGAAAGCAGCAAGGCGCGTTTTACGACATCCGCACCCAAAGCCTTATCGGTAAAAATGCCGCCGAATTCCGCCCCCATCAAAAACAGCAACAGCAGCACCACGGCCGATAATGGTTTGAGCATCTGCTGCAAAACAGACGGCGGCAGGATTTTCCCCACTGCAAAACCGAGCAGCAAAACCCGACACCGATAAAACAGGCAAGAGGGAAGTCATGATTTGTTCTCACTTATTTGTAGGAAATCGTCGCATTGTTTACACTTTTTCTACGGACGTACAACTTTTATTTTTTGCTTGAATGTAAGCAAAAGTCGAAAGTGTAAACAACGCTGTTGATTTCACAACACACAGGATGAGGCCGTCTGAAAGCTTTATTTACTGCTGCCAAAACCTGCGCGTAAACCGCTTTCAGACGGCCTGTTACCGCCTGTTCGCCGAATTCTTCCAAACAGGCCGCGCGCAGGGCTTTACCGATAGCGCGCGCGGTTTTCCGCCATTTCCAGCAGGGTTGCGGCCAAGGCTCGGGCCGTTCTTTTCGGCACGAGCAGGCCGTTGTTTCCGTTCACGATGCTCTCCGGCCCGCCGCAGCGGGTGGCGATGACGGCAGGCGGCCTTGCGACAAGGCTTCGATGAATACCACGCCGAAGGTTTCTCGTTGCGGCTGGCGAGGACGAAAGCGTCGCCGCCGCGCATCAGCCGCAAAAACCGCGCCGTTATCCAACGCGCCGAGAAAATCCACCGCCGCATCGATTTTCAGACGGCCTGCCTGACGTTTCAAAGCTGCCTCTTCTACGCCGCCGCCGCCGATTTTTCAACCGCAAATCCGTCCGTTTTTCCAGCGCGCGGGCGAAGGCGTCCAGCAAAACGTCGAAGCCTTTTGTTGCGGTTCAAATGCGCCACCGAGCAAAAAGTAAAACCGTTTGAGGCCGTCTGAAAACCCTTCGGGCAAAGGTTCGCAAAACGCCGCGCCCCAGTATATGGGCAGATATCGCCATTCCGAGCCGCCGTATTCCGAAGCCAGCAGGCGGCAAAATCGGGGCTGACGGCACTGTGCCGCCGCACCGTCCGCCGCCGCCCGCATGGTTTCGCGCCGCCACGGCCTGATTAAGCCGCGGGCGAAGTGCTGCTGTGCTCGGTGATGACGTGGGATGCCGTGCCGCCGCGAGATGCGGTGCGCGAGGATGCCGCCGTGATTGACCGCATGGGCGTGCAGGATGTCCAGCCGCCCCTGTTCGGCCAGATAGCGTCTCGAACAGGCGATTCCTACCGCCACCCAACGTTCGCGGTCGAGATACGGGATGCGCGGGAAGAAATAAACGCTGTGGCGCGTATAGGTGGGAATCGGGCGTCTGAAAAACATTCCGTTCCGTAACGGCCCGAGAATATTTTGCGCAGGCGGCGCGGCGAACGGAACAGCGGCGCACCACGCCGACGCGCAAACCGGCGCGTTGCAGGCGCGCGCCTGCTGGCGAAAGAAGAGATCGTCCAAAGATGACGGCGTTTCGGGATACCACGAAGGCAGCAAAAGGACGTGCATTATCAGTTATTCCTCGTTTTCAGACTGGCTCGCCAAACGGCGGTAACGCCGCCAATGCCGCCTAAAACCAACCAGCCACACGGCGGCGAAATAAGGATACAGGCCGTCGCCGCAGGCCGTGTACGCAAGGGCAAACCGCCAAACAGGCCGCCGTCGTGCTGTAGAGCGCTGCGTGGCAGCGGCTGCCACAAACGGCAGACAATCCCGGTTTTCAGGGCGAAAAACAGCCAAAACGACACCGCCGTCGCCATCGCCGCCCCGCGCGCGCCCCACAGCGGAATCCACAGGTTCAGCAGCAACAGGTTGCACAACAGCGCGGCCAGCGAAATCAGCGGCACCGGCCAATTCCGCTTGCTGACATGAATGCCGATGCCGCTGACTTTCGGTCAGCGTATAAAGCAGCGGAAACAGCAGCGACGACAGCAGCACGAACTGCACCGGCCCATATTGCGGCGGCAACAGCAGCGTAACCGCTGGCGACAACAGGCCGGCCAGGCACACAATCGCCGCCGCCGCGTCCGTCATCTGCCGCGCCACCGCCGCCACCTTCGCCGTATCCCCGCCCTGCGCCACCCACTTGAACACGCATGGGCGACCAAACGGTGGAAAACACGCTTGAAACACCATCGCCGCCGCGCCGAAACTAACCGCCATCGAATACACGGCCAACTCTTCCAAGCCCGCCAAATCGCGCAACAACCAGCGGTCTATCGAAGCAAACGCCCAATAAATCAAACCGCCCAAAGCCAGCGGCAGACCGTACTTTGAGGCCGTCTGAAAGCTGCCGCGCGTCAAACGGCGCACGAAACGCGGCGGCACTCATGCCGCGTCTGCCACAGCAACAACCCCTGCCGCCGCCCACTGGGAGGCCGCATACACCGCCACCAACACCCAAATATCCGCCCGTGTGCCGAAGCAGGCAACTACCGCCACTGCCGCCAACACCAACAGCTTGGGCAGCAGTTGGTTGAAAGAAAAATGCCAGCGCGCGCCCTGCATCCGCAAAATCAGCGATAGATAGCGCACCGGCAGCAAACCGGCGGCAAACAGCAGGGACAGCAGGCTCAAAGTCCCATCGGCCAAACCGAAAAATCTTTTTCAGACGGCATCTCAGGCGCGGACAGCCAAACCGCCGTTGCGTACCGCCACTCCTCAGCAACGGCGGCCAGGCCAGGTTTTTAAACAAAGCCGCCTGCCGCCCGCCGCAATGGTGGAACTCGCGCACTAAGCCTGATCCAGCCCCAAAGCCCAGCACGATTAAAGCCAGCGAGGCCGCCGTTTGCAGCAGCACGATGCGCCCGATATCGCCGCCGGCAAAATGCCACGACATCAACGGCAACGTCAGCAGCCCGGCGGCGGCACTGCCGACCGGCCCCAAGGCATAGGCCAGGAGTTTGTTTCTGATTCATAAAGGAAAATGGCGGAAAAGAAACCGGAAAGCCGCACATTATAGCGGCTCGCAACAAAACGATACGGCGGCACTGCCGCCCCTGTTATTCGAAAGGCCGTCTGAAAACCGTAAAACAGGTTTTCAGACGGCCTTTGCTGTATTTCAAACCGTCAAAGATTATTTCTTCTGCGAACCACCGAAGCCGATCTGTTTCGAATTGCCGCCGTTGCGGAAATACGCGCTGCCGCTAATTCATCGGCTTGAGGGCCGTACAGAGTCAGGCCGTAGCTGCCGCCAGTCAGGCTGCTTGACACCGCCCTGCCGCCGTCCACGCCAACCGTGCCGTCAGGACGGGCATGCAGATTGTGTTTTTCCAATGTAACCGAGTTCAAACCCTTCAGGCCGGTAATGCTGCCTTCGCCCGTTTTCTGACCAAAAATCAATGGTGTAATCCAATTTGCCGTTGTGGTCGTCGCTGCCGGCAAAAGCCTGCCTTCATAACGGATTTTGCTGGTCGGCAGCTTGTCTTCCGTCGTATGTGTGCCTTGATGGTATTGACTTTCGAATTTGGTATCGACGGGACGGCTGCTGCCGTCGGGATATTTTCCGCCCGCCGGATGCCTGCCGGCCACCACGGAATAATTTTGCTGTAGATGAGCAGCTCGCCGTTTTCTTTGGTTTGGTCGGCATGATTGAGTTCGTACTCCAAGCCCGTTATTTTTCCCGTTTTTATAACTGATGTCGATTGTCTCACCCTTGCGGTAAGTCTTGACCCGGTCGGCGCCGCTTTTTCGCTGTCGGTAATGGTGATGGTGTCGTTTTTCAGACGGCAGCAGGCTGTTTGTCTCGCTGCTGCCGACGGTCAGCCGGTTGAACTGCCCTTTGACTTTCGGATTCAGCGGATCGGTTATCGCACCTGCCAAACTGTCGGCAGTCCGACCGCAGCCGGCCAGCATTAAAGAAACGGCAATCACGCTAAAAAATACTTGTTTTTCATAATACTATCCTTATTCAAACACCACAATGCAACGTTATCATTGTAACATCATCCCGTCCTGCTTACGGGCTTCGGCATCAACAAGACAATTTGTCCAAACAACAATCTGATAATAAATAAAAATAAGTTTGTAAAAATCAAGACACCGCACTCCCTGCCTGCAACCGCCTTTCAGACGGCCTGCATTTTATTTACAATACCGTTTGAATGTTTACATTACGAAACACGATATGACTTCAAAATCACAAACTGACCGCCGCGACTGGCGGCACAGGAAATGCTGCTGCTGCAACAAGTCATCCAAAACCTGAGCAAAGATGGCGGTGCGCACCATACCGCCCTGAAAATCATGCTGCAACTGATGAGCGAATTTTTCGGTTTGAACCAAGGGCGCATCGTCCTGCAGCACATCGACGACGAAAACGCATCCATACGCTACGCCTACGGCATGTCGCCCGAACAAGTCGCGCGCGGCGTATACGCGCCCGACGAAGGCATCACCGGCACCGTCTTGAAACATGCCCACGATTGCGGCTGACGACGTGCGCAACGACCCCCTGTTCCTCTACTCGCACCGTCCTGCGCGAAGACATGCCGCCCGAACAAACCATGTTCATCGCCCCGCCGATAGCCGCCCACAACCGCACCTTCGGCGTACTCCGCCTGCCTGCGCGCCCGCTACAGCCCCCCGCCCGCTGCACGACGACGTCTCCCTGCTGAAAAATCCCTGTCCACCCTGGTCGGCCAACTGCTCTACATCCACGAAAACAACGAAGCGCACACGCAAAACTGCAAAAGCCAAAAACCAAAAACTCAAACAAACCCTGCAATCGCACAGCCGCCGCTACGGCATCGTCGGCTCGTCCGCACCGCTTTTTGAACGCCGTGAGCGAACTCGAACGCGTGGCGCACAGCAACGCCAACGTTTTGCTGCTGGCGAAACGGCACGGGCAAGGAAATGTTCGCCCGTACCCTGCACACCGCCGGACGGCGCGTCGGCCAACCCTTCATCAAAGTGGCCTGCAACGGCGCGGACAACGACACCCTCACCGCGAAATCTTCGGCCAAGGCGAAGAAGGCGGGCTGCTCGAACAGGCCGACGGCGGCACGATATTCTTCGACGAAATCGCCGCGCTGGACGCAGACCTTCAAAGCCGCCTGCTGCGCGTTCTGCAAAACAACGCCGTACAACGGCTCGACGGCGGCAAAGCCCGCAACATCAACGTCCACATCATCACCGCCACCACGCGCGACCTTGCCGCCGAAGTGGAAAGTACCGCTTCGACCCCGACCTCTACTACCGCCTCTACGTCGTCCCCATCCACCTGCCCACCCTGCGCGAACGCCGCAGCGACATCCCCGAACTCGTCGCCTGCTTCATGCACCGCATCAACCGCGAAACGGGCAAAAACGTCAATCTGACCACCGAAGCGGTGGAACAACTGCAATACTACTCCTGGCCGGGCAACGTCTTCGAACTCGAACGCTTCCTGCACGAGCTGGCCAAACAAAGCGAGGGCAACATTGCCGACGAACATCAGGTTTGGCGGCTGCTCAACCTGCAATCGGCCAAACCTGTTCCCGCCGTCGCCCCTCAAGCCCGCCCAACGCGCAAAAAAACGCCGGCTTCGCCATTCAGGGCAACCAAGCGCGGCCTTACCTCCAAGCCGACTCCCATTCGCTGGAAAAAAATCGAAGAAACGCTGGCCTACTGCCGGGGCAACAAAACCCAGGCCGCCCAAATGCTCGGCCTTCCACGCGCCAGCTTTTATTACCGGCTGGAAAAAGCTGAAAAAGGAAAAAGAAGGGCAATAAACCCGCTCGGTTCCGACAGTAGTCGATGGCATGGAGGCCGTCTGAAATGTCTCAGACGGCCTCCATGCCGTATTTTTGCCGCTTTATTCCGATTTGGCCCATATGAGCCGGACACGGCACATTGAATCAGGAATGCGGTACGTTATCGCCCGTCGGGCTTTTAGGGCCGTCTGAAAGCTGCATCTGCTGTTTTTCAGACGGCCCCAACCCTATCGGTGGCGGCAAGTATTAGAAACTGTAATTCACCCGCGCCGTATAAGTGCGCGGCGCGCCGGGCATGGCGTCGGAACGCCAGTATTTTTGATTGAACAGATTGCCGACGGCGAAAGTGAGGTTCAGATTTTTGCGGTTCCAACCGAGCATGGCGTCGGTACGGGCGAAGCCGGGAAGCGTGGTGGTTACTTTTTGGCTAGAGTTGTAGCCGTAGCGTTTGCCCGTACCGGTTACGCCGGATTTCGCCGTAGAGGTTTTCGGTCGGCGTGTAACGGAAAAACAGGTTGCCGGTAACGTTGCTGGTGTTATTCTAAATGGATGCCCACGCGGTTTGGGATTTTTCCTTGTCTTCAGCCACTTTCGCCTGCATTACGCCCAACGATCCGCGCAGGTAGAGTTTTTGGGGATGATTTGTCCGATGGCGGACAACCCACGCCGCGCGAACGATGTTTGCCGCTGACCGCCCAAGTGTAGGGATCTATTTTGCGCATCAGGGGCGGTAGCGGATATTGAAGCGTTCGATTTGGTAAACGGACAGGGTGGTGCTGCAGACGGTCGTCCAGCCAGCTGCTTTTGACGCCGGTTTCGTATTGGCGGGTGTACTCGGGGTCGGCGTTGAACACGGCGGCAGACGAAGTGTCGATACTCAAATAGCCGCCGCGTCCGCCATAAGGCGCGAAGCCTTTGTTATACGAGGCGTAGAGCGTGTGGGCGGGCGTTACGTTCCACACTGCGCCGATGTTGGGGCTGAACGAGTGGCCGCTGTATTGGCGGCTGCTGCCGGTGAGTTTGTTTTCGGAATTAAAGGTGTATTTGTCGTAACGGCCACCGAGGACGAATTTCAAAGTCGGGACGTGGCGGAGAAGATGTTTTGCACGAAAGATGCCGTAGGAGTCGGCTTTGTGGCGGTTTTGGGTGAGGATGGGTTGCAGCCTGCCCGAAGCCGGCCAGCTTGCGCGGTCGTATGGGGTTGATGGAGGCGGTAAAAGGCTCGACTGTAAACCCAATGTCGGGTTGCGGTGTTTCGCGGCTGTAATCCAGGCCTACGGTCAGGTGGTTTTCAAAACGGTACCGATGGTGTAGTCGCCGTTGAGTGTGAAGTTGGACGACAGGGTTTTTGTTGTCGGTCTGCTGCCAAGCGTAGTTGCGTTTGATTCGGCTGCCGTTTTCGCTGCCTGCATAGAAAATGGTCGAAATCCTGCGCCGCCGTGCGGTGGGCGAGCTGCCATTGGGCGCGCCATTTGTCGTTGAAGGCGTATTCGAGGTCGGAACGCCAAACTTGCAGCTTGTCTTTGACAAAATCGTTTGGGTGGGCGAAACCCATGCGGTAAGGTAATCCGAAAGCGGTCGTACACGGACTTGGTCGAGCTGCGGTCGGGTGTGCGCTCCACATTGTCGTAGGTGTATTGCCCCGTCCATTTTCAAGCCGTTGGCGAGTTTGACGGTAATGCTGGGTGAAACCATGACGTTTTTTTGCTGTCTATGCCGCTGCGGAACGAATTGGCGCGCCCGACTTCGCCGGTAAGACGGATGGCGACGTTTTTTTGTTCAGCACTTTCGTTGATGTCCATATTCAGGCTGCGGTTTGCCCACGAGCCATAAACCGCACCGATGTTGCGGCTTTGTTTGAAGTTGGCGTATTTGCTGACCATGTTGATGACGCCGCCGCCGTTGGTGCGGTACGTAAAGCACGGAAGACGGGCCTTTCAGGATTTCCACGCGCTCGATGTTGGCAGTGCTGCGGCGCACCTGGCCGCTTTCGCGTACGCCGTCGCGGTAAATATCGGATGCGTCGGCTTGAAAGCCGCGCAAGAAAAATGCTTTCGCCGCGCATATCGTAGGCAGCATCGATGCCGGCGTTGCCTTCGAGGATGGAACTCAAATCGTTCGTACCGTAATTTTTTTGTTTTTCTGGATATTGAGCGTATCGACGGTTTGCGGCGTTTCTTTAATGAGCTGTCCGTTGCGGGTAACGGCGGCTTCGTCGTAGTTGATGTAGCCTTTGAGTACGCTGGTGTCGGACTGTCCGACCACGGTAACGGTGGGCAGCGTGGCGGTGTAGTGTTCGCCGTCGGCTGTACCAGCGGCCCTCGGTATCGGCACAAGCGGGGAAGGCAGCCGCCAAAAGGGCGGGAATCAGGGCGGGCGGATGTATTTTTTTCATAAAAGGCTCATTGATATTTGACGGGCGGATTGTAATCAAAATACATCCAGAGACCTTTGCAAATTTCCCAAAATCCCCTAAATCCCACCAAGACATTTAGGGATTTCTCGAGCACCTTCTTCCAGCAAACCGCACAGCTTTCATGATTGCCAAACACATCGACCGCTTCCCACTATTGAAGTTGGATCAGGTGATTGATTGGCAACCGATCGAGCAGTACCTGAATCGTCAAAGAACCCGTTACCTTAGAGAGCACCGCTACCGTCCCGCCTATCCACTGTTGTCCATGTTCGAAAGCCGTCCTGCTCGGACAATAGGCACAGCCTCCGATCCCGAACTCGAACACAGTCTCATCACCCGCATCGACTTCAACCTGTTTTGCCGTTTTGACGAACTGAGCATCCCCGATTACAGCACCTTATGCCGCTACCGCAACTGGCTGGCGCAAGACGACACCCTGTCCGAATTGCTGGAACTGATTAACCGACAACTGGCCGAAAAACCCTAAAAGTAGAGAAAGCATCCGCCGCCGTCATTGATGCCACCATTATTCAGACTGCCGGCAGCAAACAGCGTCAGGCCATAGAAGTCGACGAGGAAGGACAAGTCAGCGGGCCAAACCACACCGAGTAAGGACAAAGATGCCCGTTGGACAAAGAAAAACGGCCTCTACAAACTCGGTTACAAACAACATACCCGTACCGATGAGGAAGGCTATATCGAGAAACTGCACATCACTCCCTGCCAATACCCATGAGTGCAACCATCTGTCCCCTTTGTTGAAGGCATTGCTGAAGGTACGACCGTCTATGCCGACAAAGGCTACGACAGTGCGGAAAAACCGGCAACATCTGAAAGAGCATCAGTTGTTAGACGGCATTATGCGCAAAGCTCTGCCGCAACCGTCCGCTGACGGAAGCGCAAACCAAACGTAACCGATATTTGTCGAAGACCCGTTATGTGGTCGAACAAAGCTTCGGTACGCTGCACCGTAAATTCCACATGCCCGGGCAGCCTATTTCGGGCTGATTAAAGTGAGTGCGCAAAGCCATCTGAAGGCGATGAGACCTTTGCAAAGTTTCCCAAAATCCCCTAAATTCCCATCAAGACATTTAGGGGATTTCTTATGAGCACCTTCTTCCAACAAACCGCACAAGCCATGATCGCCAAACACATCGACCGCTTCCCATTATTGAAGTTGGATCAGGTGATTGATTGGCAGCCGATCGAACAATACCTGAACCGTCAAAGAACCCGTTATCTCCGGAGACCACCGCGTACTGTCCCGCCTATCCCCTGTTGTCCATGTTCAAAGCCGTCCTGCTCGGACAATGGCACAGCCTCTCCGATCCCGAACTCGAACACAGCCTCATCACCCGCATCGACTTCAACCTGTTTTTGCCGTTTTGACGAACTGAACATCCCCGATTACAGCACCTTATGCCGCTACCGCAACTGGCTGGCGCAAGACGACACCCTGTCCGAATTGCTGGAACTGATTAACTGCCAACTGGCCGAAAAAACCTAAAAGTAGAGAAGGCATCCGCCGCCGTCGTTGACGCCACCATTATTCAGACCGCCGGCAGCAAACAGCGTCAGGCCATGAAGTTGATGAAGAAGGACAAGTCAGCGGACAAACCACACTGAGTAAAGACAGCGATGCCCGCTGGACAAAGAAAAACGGCCTCTACAAACTCGGTTACAAACAACATACCCGTACCGATGAGGAAGGCTATATCGAGAAACTGCACATCACCCCCGCCAATGTCCATGAGTGCAACCATCTGTCCCCTTTGTTGGAAGGTATTACCGAAGGTACGACCGTCTATGCCGACAAAGGCTACGACAGTAGGGAAAAACCGGCAACATCTGGAAGAGCATCAGTTGTTAGACGGCATTATGCGCAAAGCCCACCGCAAACCGTCCGCTGACGGAAGTGCAAAACCAAACGCAACCGCTATTTATCGAAGACCCGTTATGTGGTGGAACAAAGCTTTCGGTACGCTGCACTGTAAATTCCGCTACGCCCGGGCAGCCTATTTTTGGTCTGTGTAAAGTGAGTGCGCAAAGCCATCTGAAGGCGATGTGTTTGAACCTGTTGAAAGCGGCTAACAGGCTAGCGTGTGCCTGTTGCCGCCTAAAAGGCGACCCGGATGCCTGATTATGGGGGTATCCGGGGAGGATTAAGGGGTATTTGGGTAGAATTAGGAGTGATTGGGGAAATAGCCGAAAACCTGTGTTTGGGTTCCGGCTGTCAGTGAAAAGGTGAAGAGAGGTATTTTGCAAAGGTCTCGATGTGTTTAAACCTGTTGAAAGCGGCTAACAGGCTATAGTGTCCTGCTGCCGCCTAAGGCGGCCCGGATGCCTGATTATCGGGTATCCGGGAAGGATTAAGGGGTATTTGGGTAGAATTAGGAGTGATTGGGGAAATAGCTGAAAACCTGTGTTTGGGCTTCGGCTGTTGGAGGAAAGGCTTTTTGCAAAGGTCTCATCCAATCTTAAAATATAACTATTCCCAGTTGCTTTTTATGTGGCGGATGGTTGTTTGAACACAACAAAATAGAAAAGGCCGTCTGAAACTGCAAATCATGCTTTCAGACGGCCTCAAGGTTTTACCGCTTACCGAACGGACAGGTTCAAATATAGAAATCCTGATTCATTTCCTCATAAAAAATTCTGATTCATTTCCTCCGCCGGTTTGGCATACGATTTGTTGCCGACCACGCGGGCGGGCACGCCGACGACGGTGCTGGTAGGCGGGCACTTCCGCCACCACCACGCTGCCCGCGCCGATTTTCGCGCATTCGTTCACGCGGATGTTGCCCAACACGGAAGCGTTCGCGCCTCATCATCACACCGTCGCCGATTTTCGGGTGGCGGTCGCCGCCCTCTTTGCCCGAACCGCCGAGGGTTACGCCGTGAAGCGATGGAAATGTCGTTGCCCTAAAACGGCGGTTTCGCCGATGACGACGCCGGTACCGTGGTCAATCATAATCCCCTGCCCGAAACGGGCGTACTGGATGGATATCGACGCCGAACACTTCGGAAGCGCGGTTTTGCAGGAAATAGGCCAGCGTTTTGCGCCCTTCCTTCCACAGGCAGTGGTTGATGCGGTGCGCCTGAATGGCGTGGTAGCCTTTGAAATACAAAAAGCGGCAGGCAGTATTGGTCGCAGGCCGGGTCGCGCTCGTAATAGGCGGTGATGTCGGCGCGGACGGCTTCGCCGATGGACGGTTCTTTTTTTCCAGCGCGTGCAGGTAGAGTTCGTACAGCGTGCGCATGTCCATGGTCGGATTGGCCAACTTGCTCGACAGGTGGAAGGCCAGCACCCGCTCCAAACTGTCGTGCCGCAGCACGGTCATGTGGAGGAAGCTGGCCAGCATAGGTTCTTCCGCCGCCGACTGCTCGGCTTCGTTGCGTATAGTCTGCCACAGGTTGAAATCGGTGTTTTCCATTTTTCAGACGGCCTCTGTTGCGTAAAAAGCGGCGATTGTAGCCGAAAGTATGCACCAATGTGCAAAAGGCCGTCTGAAAACGGGAAATACCGTTTCAGACGGCCTTTACGTTTATGGCGGATAAAAATAAAAACACCCGCCTCATCGGGGCGGCACAAACCGCATCAACGGCTCCCAGCAGGGCAGCAGGCCGTGCGTAACCGCCATGCGGTTGTCGGCACGGATGCCGGCGACGGCGAGGCAGCGGTTTTTCGGCATCGGCGACAATCGGCCACAGCGGGCGGGCAAACGGCGGCACGCCCGCTTCCTGCAATATCTGTTTCGGCTTTTTCCGCCCGCCGGACGTGTGCAACAAGTCGCCGCTTTCTACCGTGCGGATGCGGACGGTTTGTTCCAGCGCGGCATAGGGCAGGCCGTAGGCGGCGCGGCGCAACCGCCAGCCGTCGCCGAGTTCTTTCAGACGGCCTGTCTGCGGCGCGGCACGGCATTGCGCCCTGCCAGTCGGGCGGCAGGAAATACAGGCGGCCTGCAGCGGCGTGGACGGTTTGCTGCGGAAACTTCCATTCCGCGCCGCCCTGCCCGAGGTTCATCAAAAATCCGCTCGAAGTCGTGCAGGGCGGTTTTGCCCGCCGAAACGCCGTGTCCGGCCAGCAGGCGGCGCAAAACCCTGTCTCCGGCGGGCGGGCGGCAGAGTGCGCCAACGGGCGGCATCGAACAGCCCGCCGCTTTGTGCACTGCCGCTTCGTCCGCCGCCGCCGTTTCTTCCAACACGGCCAATTCGTCCTGCAACAGCCCGATACCGGACAGGATGTGTTGATCCAACTGCGGCAGTCGGGCGCGCCATTGCGGCAGGCCGTCGTTGCGCAGCCAGTTGCGCAGATAGTCGCCGCTTTCGTTGCTGGGGTCGCACACGAAAGCCAGCTTGTGCCGTTCGGCATAGGCTTCCAGCTCGGCGCGTACTGTAAGGCAGCAGCACGCCTACAGCAGGGGTGCGGTGGTTCAGCGGGCGCACGGCGGGCATGGCCGACAGGGCGCGCAGGCCGCCGCCGCGCAGGGCAGCAAGCATAAAGGTTTCCACTTGGTCGTCGGCATGATGGGCGGCGGCGAGTACGTCGGCTTCGGTTTCGCCGAACACGCGGTAACGCGCTGCCGCGCCGCCGCTTCGATGCCGAGGCCGTCTGAAACGACATCGACTTTTTGCCAGCGCAACGGCACGGCGAGGCGGGCGCAATAATCGCGGCAAAATTCGAGCCAGCCGTCGGCTTCGTCCTGCAAACCGTGGTGGACGTGGACGGCGGTGAGTTTGATGTTCAGACGGCCTGCCAGCCGCGAGCAGGTGCAGCAGGACGACGGAGTCGAGGCCGCCGCTGAGCGCGGCTTCGATGTGGCGCGCATGGCGCAGGCCGTCGGGCAGGGCTTGGGCGGGAAAGTCGTTTAAATCGTGCATGGAATCGAGGGGCGGCGTATTGCCGGATTGTTTTTATAGCGGATTAAATATAGGAAATACCGGCTATTCTCATACCCGCGCGGGCGGGAATCTGAGCCGTCGGGTCGGCAGCCTTCTCAATCCGTTCCGGAAAAACCAAAGCTACGTATTCTCGCCTGAGCGGGCATGACGGTATGGGGTTGCTTGATTTGAAGCGGCTGTCAATTCGTGCATTTCGTCTCCGGAAAAAGGCGGCCTGTCGGATGCGGTATTTTTCAGACGGCCTGCTTGCGGTGTGAGGCCTTCTGAAAAGGGGAAGGAAGGCATTGTTGCAGGGCCGGGATGTCGCCTTCCTGACTTATTTTGCCGTTTTCAGACGGCCTGTTGAGCCACTGCCATTGTTCGCGGATGGCGCTGGTCAGCGCCTGCTGTTTTTCCTCCGCCGTTTCCAGTCCTTCGGTCAGGCCTTTGTAGTCGAGGGTGATGGACGGGTTGTCCGCCTTGCCCCTGATGTTGAGGGGTATCGGCGTGCCCTTTGCCGTCGGCGGGGCTGAGCAGCAGGCGTTCGTTCAGGGTCATGTTGTTGAAGTCGGTGCTGCCGGTGAGGACGATGTGCAGGCGGTTGGAATCGAGTTCGGCGTTTTCGTGGCTGCTGATGCCGTTGCGGATGGTGCTGCTCATGCTGAAGCGTTGGAACGGGGTGGCGGAATGCTCGTCCGTATTAACCGGTTTGTTGCCCAGCAGGCTTTTGTAAGGCTTGGTCGAGGTTGATGCCCAGCCAGTTGCCTTTGGTCAGGTTGAGCTGGAGGCTACCGGAGAGGGTTTTGGTCAGGCCGGCACGGTCGGCACCCCTGTGCGGTGAGGTCGATTTCTACGTCGCCCTCGCCGCTGATGTTGCCGTAGCGGAACAGGTCCCGCATCAGCGGGCGGATGTTGATGTTTTTGGCGTATTGCTGGAGGTGGTAGGTGGGCGGGGAGGTGTTGGCCATGCTGATGCCGCCTTCCATGCTGCCGTTGTAAAGTTCGGCACGGAAGTCGGGCAGGACGATGCGCTCGCGGTCGGCCAGCAGGCGGGTGGTGAGGTTGTTGATTTCGAGGTTGGGCGATTGCAGGGGTTTTGATGCGACGGTGGCTTCGATTTCGGGTGCGCCGTCTTTTGCAGCCAGGCTGGATAGGGCGGGCACGGAGGTGTCGGCCAGTCCTTCCAGATAGGGCGACAGGGCGAGTTTGTCCAATTGCAGGTTGGCCGTGAGTTTGGCCGGGCGGTTGTTTGGGCGGTCGGCCACGGTGTAGGCGGCATCCAGTTCGGCTGCCTGGCGGTCGAGCCGTCCGGTAAGCCATCCCTGCCAGCCACCGCCGTTTTGATAGCGGAATGTTCCGGCCAATTCGCTTATCAGGCGCAGCCGCGGGTTGCCGGTGATGTTGTCCAGACGGGTGGTGAGTTTGACGGCGGGCATTTCCCAGCCGTCCCTGCCGCTGCCAGTTCAGCGGGGTGTCGAGTGTGAAGGCGGTTTTGGGTCAGCGCGGTCTTTGCGGGCTGCCGTTGATGCTGAGTTTTTCAACGGCGGCCACGGTGGGATGCAGGGTGAGGCGTTTGGCGGCGATGGTGCCGTCCCACTGCGCGCCGCCGTATTGCGCCGTCAGCACGGCATTGGCGGCGGAGGCGGAAATTTGGTTTTTTCCAGCTTTGATTTGCGGCGATTCGGCGTTCAGGTGCAGGTTGCGCGCGGGGATGTCGATTTTCAGGCGCGCGCTGTTCAGTTGCATGCCGCCCGTGCTCCAACTGCCGTTGCCGCCGATGAGGAAGTTCGTCTCGTCGCCTTTGTAACTCGCTGCGCCCGCTCAAGGCCAAATCGGGCATCTGCCAGCCGTCTGCCAGGCGCGCGTACCGTGCCCTTCGAACTTCCATTCCGCCTCTTCCGCCCACAGCGGCGTTTTCAGACGGCCTTCCGCTTTGACGGTCGTTTGGCTTCCGTCGGCATCGTTGATTTTCAGGTTGATGTTTTCAAGTGTATGGCGGCTGTCGCCCGTGTCCAGCAGTAGGCGGCCGTCTTCGACAATCAGGCGGTCCACCGGCAGCGAACCTTCTTTTTGCAGCAAATCACGGATGTTCCAGCCGCCGTCCGATGAGCGGTTCAGCATCAGTTCTGGGCGGACGAACACCCATTTTTCGACCGACGGCGTACCGAACAGGCTCGCCCACGACAGGCCGACCCGCATTTCCTCGATGCTGATTTCCGCCGACGCGCCGCCCGGGCGGATAATTTCCACCTGCTTCAGGGTAACGGTCGGACGGGGGATGACGGATGTTTTGATTTCGGGGCGGTAACGGATTTTGCGGCCCGTTCCGGCCACGGCCTCCTCTGCCGCACGGCGCACGTTTTTCCGGCGAAAACAGCCACGACAGCAAGGCATATTGCGCGCCGAAGGCCAGCGCGACAACACTGTGCCGCCGACCAGGCATTTCAGCCAAAAACTTACCCGATTGCAAAACGTCTCATATCCGAATTAACCGCCGTTGAAAAACAGCCGCGCAGTATAGCAGATTGCTATTGCGGAAGAACGGTTGAAAGGCCGTCTGAAAGGCGTTCTAACCTGATTTTACAGGCATACCCGCAACTGAAGTACCGTCGGGGAACGGCTTTCCGCTTCATGTTAAAATGCGCATAGAATTTTTAATCCGTTATCCGAACCGTATTTCACATGAGCAAAACACAATACAGCGAATCCAGCATCACCGTCCTCAAAGGCTTGGAGCCGGTCAAAGAACGTCCCGGCATGTACACCCGTACCGACAGCCCGACCCATATCTGTCAGGAAGTGATCGATAACGCGGCGGACGAGGCGTTGGGCGGTTTCGCTACTGAAATTGACGTACAAATTCACGACGACGGTTCGCTTTCTGTTCGTGATAACGGTACGCGGTATTCCCGTCGGCCTGCACCCTGAAGAAGGCGTGCCCGTAGTCGAACTTGTGTTTACCCGTCTGCACGCAGGGCGGCAAGTTCAACAAAAAGACGGCGGCAGTGCCTATGCCTTTTCAGGCGGCCTGCACGGCGTCGGCGTATCTGTTACCAACGCCCTTTCCACCCGCCTTGAAGTAACGGTCAAACGCGAAGGCAAAGTCCACCGCATCGTCTTTTCCGGTGGCGACGTCATCGAGCCTTTGACTGAAGTGGGCAAATGCGCGGTTAAAGACAGCGGTACCGAAGTGCGTGTGTGGCCGGACGGCAAATATTTTGAAAGCCCGAATTACAGCATTCCCGAACTCGAACGCCTACTGCGCGCCAAAGCCGTGCTGCTACCGGGCGTGCGCGTTTCCCTGACCCGTCCGGTCAAAGGCGAAGATGAAGCGCACACACAAACCTGGCACTATCCAGACGGCCTGAAAAGCTATCTGACCGACCTGATTGCCGACGCACAAGAAGCCGTGCCTATCTTCTCCTGCAAAAACTACATTTCAGACGGCCACAACGGCGATTTCAGCATTGGAGAAGGCGCAGCATTTGCCCTGACCTGGCTGGAAGAAGGCTCGTGCGCCAACGAAAGCTACGTCAACCTGATTCCCCACTCCGCTGGGCGGTACGCACGAAGCAGGCTTGAAACAAGCTGTGTTCAACGCAGTCAACAACTTCATCAATCTACACAACCTCTTGCCGCGCGGCGTGAAAGTGCAAAGCGACGATGTGTTCGGCAAAACCGCCTTCGTCCTCTCCGCCCGTGTCCTCGACCCTCAGTTCCAAGGTCAAACCAAAGACAAGCTAACCAACCGCGATGCACTGAAACTCGTTGCTACCGTATCGGGCGACCCTTTGGGAATTGTGGCTGAACCAAAACGTGGACTACGGCAAAAAAATCGCCGAACTCGCCATCCGTCAGGCACAAGCACGGATGCGTTCGGTTAAAAAGATTGAAAAGAAAAAAGGCAGTGGCGTCGCCGTCCTGCCCGGCAAACTGACCGATTGCGAAAGCGAAGACATCCGAGAAAAACGAACTCTTCCTCGTCGAAGGCGATTCCGCCGGTGGCTCTGCCAAACTTGCCCGCGACAAAGCCACACAGGCCATCCTGCCCCTGCGCGGCAAAGTCCTCAACAGCTTTGAAGTCCACCCAGACCAGCTCTTCGGCAATGCCGAAATCCATGATATTTCCGTTGCCATCGGCGTTGATCCACACGGCATCAACGATAATCCCGATTTAAGCGGCCTGCGCTACGGCAAAATCGCCATCCCTGTCCGATGCCGACGTGGATGGCTCGCATATTCAAGTTTTGCTGTTAACCCTGTTCTACCGCCACTTCCCGAAACTGGTCGCCGACGGACACATCTACGTCGCCCAGCCGCCGCTGTTCCGCGTCGATGTCAACGCACAAGGCAAAAAGCAAACCTGCCCGCAAATTCTACGCCCTCGACCAAAAACGAACTCGACAGCATCTTGGAGCGGCTGCAAAAAGAAGGCGTCAAAGAAACCGCCTATTCCATCAGCCGTTTCAAAGGCTTGGGCGAGATGAACCCCTGACCAGCTCAAAGACACCACCATGCACCCCGACACCCGCCGCCTGTTGCAGGGTACAAATCCCCGAAGGCGCGGATGACGAAACACGCGATATCTTTCGTCAAACTGATGGGCAAAGGCGAAGCCGCCGCCCGCCGCGCATGGATGGAAAAAGAAGGCGATACGGCGGAATTGGATATTTAAACGGTTTTCATAGTCAGAGGCCGTCTGAAAACCGGTTACAACTACCATTTTGACGATGCGGACGCCATCATCCTGATGTACGAACCCGTCAGCCGCACCGTACTGTTTACATACAATTATTCCTGACAGGCAACAGGGCAAAGAATCCGCCGCCGCCTTTTTCAGACGGCCTGTACGACCGTCCGCCCATACGGAGGAAAACCCATGAACGAACACGTCCTGTTATTGCACGGCATCCACATGCACGCCTGGACCATGCTTCCGTTTGCACGCCTGCTGAAACAGCAAGGCCTGTCCGTGCAAAACCTTCGGCTATTACAGCATCTGGCAGAAACCCGAACAGCACTGCGCCGCCCTGACTGCTGCGGCGGAAGATTTTTCAGACGGCATCAAAAGCCCCTGCATTTTGTCGGCCACAGCCTCGGCGGATTGGTATTGCGCCGTTTTGCCGCCGCACGTCCCGATTTGGTGCGCGTACCGCATCGTTACCCTCGGCACGCCGCATCAGGGCAGCACGACGGTACCGAAACCATCCGCAACTGGGGTGTGGGCACGCCCCTGCTCGGCGGAGCCTACCGCAACATGCCTCGACGGCAACCTGCCCGACCTGCCGCCCGGCATCGAACTCGGCAGCCTGGCGGGCAACTCCCCGCTGGGCATCGACCGCATCTTCAAACTGCAAGGCGAAAACGACGGCACGGTATTGGTGGAAGAAACCCGCTTCCCCGGCATGGCCGACCATATCCTGCTGCCCGTCTCCCACACCGGCATGCTGACCGACAAACGCGTGGCCGGACAAACCGCCGCCTTCCTGCGGCACGGCAAATTCGACCGCTGATTCCGCAGCCCGAACCCCGTCTTGCGGGAAAAATCGTTTTCCGCACAGACACATAACGGCACAATCAAACAAAAGGCCGTCTGAAAACACAGTTTTTGCCGACAGCGAATCAAAAATGATTCGCCATGTCGAACTGCATTTTCAGACGGCCTCCCATTTGCTTCCCGTTCAAGCGGGCGGCGGCACGCTCCGCACCACCGCATTCGCGCCCGCCGCTTCGGCCAGGCGGTACAACACGTCCTGCGGCATATCGCCGTGCCAAAGGCGGGTAATATTGGCCAACACGGGCAGATGGCTCAAACGGCGCACGCGCACCACGGCTTCCGTATCGAGGCGGTACGGATGGTCGGACTCGAAACTCAGCGTGCCGCTTTCGCCGAGGATAATCTGATGATTGCCGCGCAGCGCGATGCGTTCCGCCGCCACCAGCCATTCGTTATACGAATGATGTTTGTCTTTGCACAGCACCACAGGCGTATTCAGACGGCCTACTTCGTCCTGCAACACCCTGTTCGTCATCAACTCGCCGCCGAGGTACAGGATGTCCGCCTCGGCTTCCAACACCTGCCGAATCTGGCGCACGTCGCGGATGCGCACCAAAACCACGTACTGGCGGCATGGCTGTCGGACAACGTCTGCCGCAACAGGCGGATTTGTTCTTTTTCAGACGGCATCCCGCATTCGGCATAAGGATTGTCGGGCAGGTAAAACGGATCGAGGTACAGCGCGTCGGCACGGCACTCATCGGGCGACACGGCGATGTCCAACATCCTGCCGCCGCCGAAGGCCGTGCCGCGCACGGTAATCACGCTGTCTTTGGGATTGGTTTCGCGGCTGATGATGCGCCAGTCGGCCAACACGCGGATGGCGCGCTCCACCTGCGGCAGCGATTCCAACTCCTGCGGCAGGAACACGCGCTCGTCGCCCACCGCGCCGATAATCGTGCGTTCCGCCCCCGGCGATATGTGCTCGCGCAAACCCTTGCTGCGGATAAATTCCATCACCGCCGCCACCGACGAAGCGGCGGCCTGTTTCTGCATGATAATGATCATCTGCCGTTTCCTATTGTCTGCCGTATCGAAAGGGAAGTGCGGGCGATGGTAGCACAAATCCGGCAAACCGCCCGATTGGACAGAGGCCGTCTGAAAAATAAGGTTTGCCGCACAACCGAAAGAATAGGTTTGCTTTCAGACGGCCTATACGCAAAAATCCCCCAGCACTTGCTGAGGGATTTTGGAATTTGGTTGCGGGGGCAGGATTCGAACCTACGACCTTCGGGTTATGAGCCCGACGAGCTACCATGCTGCTCCACCCCGCGTCAGAAAGGCGAACTATACAGGCGCGGCGAAAAACATGTCAAGCCTTTTATTTGCATTTCGTTCGTGGTTTATAATGTCCGCCTTAACGAAACAGGGGTGCTGCCTGATACTCAGGCGGCTGAGAAACTACCCTTTACACCCGATCGGGATAATACCTGCGTGGGGAGTTTTCACGGATTCTGTTTTTTTCAGACGGCCTTTTTGATATTGAGGCCGTCTGAAAAAGCAAAACGCTCCTGTTTCTTCTTTTCAAACGAGAAAACAGGAGCATTTTTTTATGACTACGCCAAAGAAAAACCGCCAAAACTTCCGGCAACGAAGCGCGCGAGCTTGCCGACTTGAGCGAAGACATCGGCATCCGCTTCAAATATCCGAACTCGGAGCGCGTGTATCTGCAAGGCAGCCGCGACGACATCCGCGTGCCTTTGCGCGAAATCCGTCAGGACGACACCTACACGGCGCAAGGCACGGAAGCCAATCCGCCGATTCCCGTCTATGACACCAGCGGCGTGTACGGCGATCCGACGGCACACATCGACCTGAAACAAGGTTTGCCGCACATCCGCACCGCATGGCTGGACGAACGCGGCGATACCGAAATCCTGCCTACCCTCTCCAGCGAATACGGCATCGAACGCGCACACGATCCGCAAACCGCCCATCTGCGTTTCAACCAAATCACCCGCCCGCGCCGTGCGAAAAAGCGGCAGCAACGTAACCCAGCTCCATTACGCCCGCCAAGGCATCATCACGCCCGAAATGGAGTTTGCCGCCATACGCGAACGCATGAAGCTGGACGAGCTTTTCAGACGGCCTGAATACGCCAAGCTCTTGAAACAGCACGCGGGGCAAAGTTTCGGCGCGAATATCCCGACCCACCCCGACCAAATCACACCCGAATTCGTGCGCCAAGAAATCGCCGCCGGACGCGCGATTATCCCCGCCAACATCAACCACCCCGAACTCGAACCGATGATTATCGTACCGCAACTTCCGCGTCAAAAATCAACGGCAACTTGGGCAACTCCGCCGTAACCTCCAGCCTGACCGAAGAAGTCGAAAAAAATGGTGTGGTCGCTGCGTTGGGGCGCGGACACGATTATGGATTTGTCCACCGGCGCGCACATCCACGAGACGCGCGAATGGATTATCCGCAACGCGCCCGTCCCCATCGGTACCGTGCCTATTTACCAAGCTTTGGAAAAAACCGGCGGCATCGCCGAAGATTTGACTTGGGATTTGGTGCGCGACACCTTAATCGAGCAGGCAGAACAAGGCGTGGACTATTTCACCCTGCACGCAGGCGTATTGCTGCGCTATGTGCCGATGACCGCCAACCGCCTTACCGGCATTGTATCGCGCGGCGGCTCCATCATGGCTAAATGGTGTCTCGCCCACCATCAGGAAAAATTTCCTCTACACGCATTTTGACGAAATCTGCGAAATCGTGAAAGCCTACGATGTGTCGTTCAGCCTCGGCGACGGCCTTCGTCCCGGCTGCATTGCCGATGCCAACGACGAATCCCAGTTCGCCGAATTGCACACCTTGGGCGAATTGACCGCCAAAGCGTGGAAACACGACGTACAAGTCATGATCGAAGGCCCCGGCCATGTGCCGTTGCAACGCGTCAAAGAAAACATGACCGAAGAGCTGCAACACTGCTTTGAAGCGCCTTTCTACACCCTCGGCCCGCTCGTTACCGACATCGCCCCCGGCTACGACCACATCACCTCGGGCATAGGCGCGACGAACATCGGCTGGTACGGCACAGCCATGCTCTGCTACGTTACCCCGAAAGAGCATCTCGGCCTGCCCGACAAAGAAGACGTGCGCACCGGCATCATCACCTACAAACTCGCCGCCCACGCCGCCGACCTCGCCAAAGGCTGGCCGGGCGCGCAGTTGCGCGACAACGCCCTGAGTAAGGCGCGTTTCGAGTTCCGTTGGCGCGACCAATTCCGCTTAAGCCTCGACCCCGAACGCGCCGAGAGCTTCCACGACGAAACTCTGCCCGCCGAAGGCGCGAAAATCGCCCACTTCTGCTCGATGTGCGGTCCCAAATTCTGCTCGATGAAAATCACGCAGGAAGTGCGCGACTACGCCGACAAGCAAAAAAGCCCAGCAGCGGGGCATGGAGGAAAAAAGCGGTCGAGTTTGTGAAGAAAGGGGCTGAGATTTACAGCTGACCGTCAAGCAGGCAAAAAGGCCGTCTGAAAAAAGCAAAATCGGCTTTCAGACGGCCTTTTGTGAGAAGACCTTATTCAACTTCCTCAAATTCAAACCAAATATCCTTATATGCCGCATAAGCACACAAAGCTAAAACAATCTGGCATAACGCAATCAATACTGCCAACAACACATATCGTTTTTAAAAGCGAAACGGGCAATCCAAATTTTTCAACCAGATAATTCAAACCCATAACCAACACACCTTGCAATAATAAAAAAAGCAGATGTATGGCAAAATATTGCGGGCAAACGTTTGTACGCTCAAATGCAACGCATCCCAAACCTCTTCGCCTTGCAGGAACACCAAAAAGCGGCCCCATCCAAAAATATTCAATACTGCACCAAGCGCCAGAAACACGACCAAGCGCATACCATCCGACCAATACTCTATCGGCGGCAACTTATGCTGCATACCGTACAGCACCACACCCAAAAAAACACGGCAAACAACACAAAAGCAGGATAACAACAGAGAAAAATCATTATGCCTGCCGAGCAATGATTCCACAAAAACGGCAAAACGCGGCGAATCACCGTTGTTCACCTGCTCATCGGCAGCACACTGTATACCAATATAAAACCACAAGCCCAGCGGCAACGAAAAATCCCAATACAAACGGCAGCATATGGGCGAATATAACAATGCCAAATTCCCCGATGCACATCAGCAGCATAATCACAAGCCAAGACATCGGTTTGCCAAAAATAATGCCTAATGCGTCAAAAGAACCAGAAAAAGCCGCGATACCATGGCCGCCTGGCGGGTTCGGACAATAAAACAGTTTTCGTAATAATGATCCATATAGATAATTTCCCGATGATGTGTTGTACAAACCGGCCATTTTACAACACTCAAGATAAAAACATCCCTAAAAATACGCACCCCACTTTCAGACGGCCTATACCACGCCGACCCGCATCCTGCGGTATAATCCGCACACAGTCTGTCAAAAAAGAAAAAAAGAGTTGAAAAATGTTTACCCCGAATCCGGACGAAATCGTCATCTACGGCACCACAAGCAACGGCAAAACCTTCCGTCCGAGCGACTGGGCGGAACGGCTTTGCGGCATCCTCTCATCGTTCGACAAAGGCAACCGCCTCTCCTACCACCAATGGGTACGCCCACTGCTTATCGGCAAAAATCCGCAGCGTGGCCGTCGGCAAACAATTGGAAACCATCAACCCGCCGATGTTCCGCTTCCTGATGGACTTCGCCGCCGACAACGATCTGCGCGTGCTCGACGAAGCCCTGCTGCGCGAACTGGCCAACGAACAGTCCCAACCGGCAGAAGCACCGCCCCCGCAGCCGGAGCCGTCAGCGGCACCGCAAAAACCGGAGGGGCAGCCGTTCAAACTCCGCGAAATCCCGCCCGAAGAAACCACCGCCGCCTTCGCTGCCCTCAGCATCCTGCGCCCGACGTTGAACGACGTCGCCCGCTTCGCTGCACAAGTCAACAACGAACAGCGCGCCGCCGGCTACCGACTGCTGGGCATCTTCGAAGAAGGCAAAAACAACGCCGTTGCCGTATGCGGCTTCCGCATAACCACCACCCTCGCCTTCGGTACCGCCACATCGTCATAGACGACCTCGTTACCGTGCCGCAGACACGCGGACGCGGCTACTGCACCCACCTGCTGCAAGCCGTAGTGGATATTGCCGAATCGGAAAAACATCGCCCAAATCCACACCCACGTCTCAGTCGGCAGCGAACGCGCCGATGCCCACCGCATGTATCTCAAGCACGGTTTCGAAATCAACGCCCACCACTTCGTCTGCAAAACCGAACGCTTCCCGCAGATAAACCCTGAAAAAGAGGCCGTCTGAAAGCACGCCATACGCTTTCAGACGGCCTTTCCGTTTCGCGTTATAATAACCGCTATTCCAATCAACACACATACAAAACCATGGCAGTCATCATCCACACCCCCGAAGAAATCGAAAAAAATGCGCGAACTGGGCCGCCTCGTCGCCGAAGCCCTCGACTACATCGGCCAATTCGTCAAACCCGGCATCACCACCAACGAAATCGACAAACTCGTTTACGATTATCACGTCAACGTTCAAGGCGGTTATCCCGCCCCGTTGAACTACGGCAACCCGCCCTACCCCAAATCCTGCTGCACATCCGTCAACCACGTCATCTGCCACGGCATCCCCGACGACAAACCCCTCAAAGAAGGCGACATCGTCAATATCGACCTCACCATCAAAAAAAGACGGCTTCCACGGCGACTCCAGCCGCATGTTTACCGTCGGCAAAGTCTCCCCATCGCCCAACGCCTGATAGACACCACCCACGATGCCATGATGGCGGGCATCGAAGCCGTCAAACCCGGCGCGACACTGGGCGACGTAGGCTATGCCTGCCAGCAGGTTGCCGAAAACGCAGGCTATTCCGTCGTGCAGGAATTTTTGCGGCCACGGCATCGAGCTGCGCCTTCCACTGCGAACCTCAAGTTCTGCACTATGGCCGCAAAGGACAAGGCCTGAAACTCGAACCCGGCATGATTTTTCACCATCGAGCCCATGATCAACCAAGGCAAACGCCATCTGAAAATCCTACCCGACGGCTGGACGGTGGTAACCAAAGACCGCTCCCTCTCCGCCCAATGGGAACACGAAGTTTTAGTAACCGACACCGGTTATGAAATCCTGACCGTCAGCCCTGCAACACAAAAAGCCTTAATGACATAAAAAGTAAGACAAATAAATAGCTGTAAATAAAAACAAAGTCTAGCAAGTACCTCTTTCCAACTTGCTCGACAAAAATACCGTTTATTTATAAAAATTACCTTTTATTTCCCCTGTTACCCTTTTTATACTGTAATGACTTAGAGGTTGCATTCAGTCAGCTTAAGCCTTACTCAATAATTTTTTTAACATCTGCGAAGAAGTATTGGGGAAAGTGTTTTTTTCTCCCACAGAATAAAAAAATTTTTCCCTAATTTTAAGTTAAGTTATTGAAAGTACAGTTTTAAGATTCCGATGCAACCACTATAATAATCCCAGTAGTTAGAAACAGAAGCCAATGCGCACTTGCTGTTTCTCAGTATTGATTAGCACGGCAAGAAAGTGGCATTGTTACCATCAGAAGGAGATTCTAAAATGTCCTCATTCCCACAAATCACCAATATCCGTGAAATTCGGAAAAAAACTCGGATTAAACCAAAACGAATTTTTGGAGCAAAATCGGTGTTACCCAATCAGGTGGATCACGTTACGAATCAGGACGCAACATGCCCAAACCCGTACGCGAGTTACTGCGTTTGGTCCACATCGAAGAGTTGATTTGGAAAGAGTCAATGGTAAAGACCTGTCTGTCCTGCGCTTATTGAAAGAGCAGGAAGCGGAGACCTACCACCGCTTACTCAAACAGCTGGAAAAAAACGGAAAACCCGTAATTCCAAGACTCATTAAAAACAGTCCCAGGCGAACCCACCGCTTGGGATTTTTATATCGCATCCAAACCGACCTGATTTCAATATAGTGGATTAAATTTAAACCAGTACGGCGTTGCCTCGCCTTGCCGTACTATCTGTACTGTCTGCGGCTTCGTCGCCTTGTCCTGATTTAAATTTAATTCACTATACCAAACCGCAAAAAATCCGCCATAGACACAAAGAGGCCGTCTGAAAAGCAGTTTTCAAATTTGTTAAAACTGTGTTTTCAGACGGCCTCTTTATCTTTCCGACATTCAAAGTATCCCCTTCTCCTGCCATTTCACCAACTGTTCGGCAAACGGCCATTCCACGCTGTCGAGCAGGTTTTTTTGGGTGATCAGCCCCAATTCGGTATCGCCTTCGATTTGCAGTTTGCGTTTGAAAAACAGGGTATCGGGGTCTTCTTCGCGCAGCATCATGCGCAAGAAATCCACGCCGTTGGCGGCCAGCCGCAAATCGGGCGTGCCTTCGAAGCGGTAGTCGAGGAAGCGTTCGCCATCGGCGGTAAAGCGCACGGTGATGCCGGCATCGAGCACGTCGATTTCGAAAGTGCGTCCGTCAAACAGGCTCATGTCGGCGGGAAAAAGGCCGCGCTTGAGCATGAGGTTGAGGGTTTTAACCAGCGCGAAACGCGGCGGCGGGGCGGGCAGGCGGCGAGCGGATTTGGGCGCACCATTGCGGCAGGGTGATGTCGGGCAGGGGCATTTGGTTTCCTTTCAGGCGGCGTTGATGCCGTAGGCTTTGCGGTGGGCTTCGACGGCTTCGATGCCGGGTTTGCCCAGCCAGTAGCCGTCCACGGGCGTGCCGGTGGATAGATGGGCGAGTTCGGGCAGGGGCTTCGTCGAGGGTGGTTTGGCCGTCGAGCACGGTGCGGTGCAGTTCGATGATGCGCGGCATGTCGGTGAGCTGGGGCGAGAGGCGCAGGATGTTGACGCCGATGGCGGCCATGTCGGCGTGGTGCGGCAGCAGGCATTGGCTGCCGTAGGACATGGTTTGGATGCCGTTGATGGTGAGGAACGGCTGGCCTTCGCGGGTGTTCATGGTGAGGCCGTGTTCGTGGTCGAGGCAGCGGAATTCGCAGCTGTCTTTGTTTAGGTTGTAGTGCCGCGCGGTGAAGCAGCGGGAGGAATAGGCCAGGGGGATTTTGCCCCAGGCGAAGATTTCGGTTTCGAGGCCGTCTGAAAGGCGGGCGATGTCGGCCACTTTGTCGCGGGCGAGTTCGGCGGGGGCGACCCAGCGGTATGCGCCGAGGTTTTGGAAGAGTTGCAGGGTGGCTTCGTTGTAGATGTTGAGGCTGGCGCCGGCCACGAAGGGGATGCCGTGTTCGCGGGCGAGTTTGACCGCGCCCATGTCGTTGGCTTCGATTTTTGAATTGGGTTTGGCCGGTGATTTTTGCGCAGGCGTTTGAGGTCGGATTCGCTTTCGAGCAGCACTTGGGAGGAAAGGATGATTTCTTTGCCGCTGTCGGCGAGGTCTTGGGCGAGGCCGAACCAGTCGTCGAAACGCATTTTCTGGCGGCGGGAGCAGACGGTTTCGCCCAGATAGATGGTGTCGAGCGGGCTGTCGAGCATTTGGACGTAGAATTCGAGCAGGGTTTCTTTCTGCCAGAAGAATTGGATGGGGGCGAGGGAGAGTTTCATGGGTGTTCCTTTGTTTTTTTGTCTTTTCAGACGGCCTGGAGGCTACCTGAAAAATCGTTTGGGCAAAAGCGGGCAATGTTTTTCCGGTTTACGGCCTGCAATACAACGACGGCTTCGTTTTCTAAAAAAATCGGCGGCGGAATCATCGGCATAGGTTTGATTGAGGCGGCACAAATCGTAGAAGGTAAAAAAACAAAATCCTGCCCGTTGATATGCAATGGAAAAATCCAACAGGCAACCTTTGCTCTCGGCTTCAAATTCAGCCAGGTCATCAAACCATTCCGGGAAGGTGATGTGCATAGGATTCCTTTTTCAGACGGCCTTATTGTGTTCGGTTTCGGCGGCGTAGATATATTGCATCAGCGTTTCGATAAAAGCGGCCAAATCGCGCTGCCACGAGTGGCGGTTGGTTTTGGTGAAATACAGCGATATTTCAGGCTTTTCCATTAAGTAGCAGCCGAAGCTGGCATACAGCGGTACGAGGCCGGTGTCGTGGGCGTTGTGGAAGGCGATGGTCAGCGGCAGCGTGAAATAAGGGTGCGCAAGCGTCCACACGGCGGGGAAGGCAGGGGTATCTTCTTCGACGGCCACGGTCAGGTCGCGTTTGTATAGGGCGTTGCGCAGGCCTTCGATGTGTTTTTCATGCTCTTATTTTTTTCGCACTGTTTTTCAGGTAGCCCCTACCGCAAAACGGTGGGACAATGCTTTAACTTTAACGCTTTGTTTTTAGGAGCAAGCCATGCAGCCCGACCGGATATTGTCTTACGCTTCAGACGGCCTGACCGCCGCGCTGTACCGCGGTCGGTACGCGCCGCCTTCCAACCGCATCGTCATCATGCTCGGCGGCAGCGACGGCAGTTACGCGCTCACGCAAACCTATGCCGCCGTGTTCGCCGAAAACGGTCTGACTGCGCTGGCCGTGCCTTACTGGGGGCAGCCACACCTGGCGCAGGGGCTGGCGCAAATTGCCGTGGAGACAGTGGAAACCGCCGTGCGGCGGGCGCAGAAAATGGGTTTTTGCCAAACCGGCGTGTGGGGTATTTCCATGGGTGCGCAACTGGCCCTGCTGGCCGCCTCCCTGATTCCAGACATCAGTACGCGTGGCCGCCGTCAGCCCGCTGGACGTGTGCGTGCAGGGTTTGCAAAACCGCGCCGCGCAGGAAGCTGCTTGACTGTTCCGCCTTCACCTGGCGGGGTGCGACCTGCCATATTGCCCGCTCCACATGAACCGCCTGCGCGTATTGCGGGATTGCGTGAAAACCCGCAGCCTTTGCCTGCGCTCCTGCTACCGCGATGCGGTCGGTGCAGCGGAGGAAACACGCATCCGGGTGGAAAACATCCAAGGCGCGGTGCTGCTGCTTTCCGCCGAAGACGACACCATGTGGCCTTCATACGAAGCCGCGCGGCGCATCGTCCGCCGCTTGGAAGACGGCGGCTTCCAGTATCCCGTCATCGAACGCGCCTACCACCGCGCGGGGCATTACCTGTTTCCGGTGGAAAGCCGCTGGCACAAACTGTTTGCCAACGCCCGCCGCTACCCGCAGGACTACATGGCCGCCGCCCGCGACGCGCTGGCGCAGGCACTTGACTTTTTCCACGGCTGGCAATAGGGGCAAAGGCCGTCCGAAAGCCTTCAAAAGCAGCCGAAACTTTTCAGACGGCCTTCGGGCTGCTTGAAATTTATTCACGCCGCCAAACCCAATCAGCGTTCGATTTGGCCCGCATCCGCACCGAACCTTTGTCGGCGGAAGCGGTCATCGCACCGTAGCAGCCCGTAAGTCGGATACTTGTATCCGACATTTATATTGATCGAAGTGCCGGATTCGAGAATCTGACCCTAAAGCTGCTTTTTTCAGGTAGCTTTTTCAGACGGCCTTGAGGCCGTCTGAAACTACTTCAAGGCCGGTTATATGCGCCCAGCGTGCTTTGGCTGCCTTCGGACACCTTGCCCAAAGCCGCATCCCAAGCGGGGGTTACGCGGTAGTGCGCGGGGTCGGCTGCGTACCGCATCCAAAAGCCTGCCGCAACGTGCGCGTAACCTGCGCGGTGTACATCGGGCTGCGCTGGCGGCCTTCCACCTTCACCGCCGCCACGCCGATTTTTGATGAGCTGCGGCAACACTTCCAACACGTTCAGGCTGGTCGGCTCTTCCAATGCGTAATAGGTTTCGTCGTTCACCCTCAAAACGGCCTTTGCACAGCGTGGGGTAGCCTGCAGGCTCGTCTTTGTTGAACTGGTCGATCATCACCTGGTTGAGCCGCACATTCATTTTGTCGGGCAGCTGCTCCCAGCGCACAGCCTTCGCCGGCGAACACACGCCCTGCATATTCGGCGATTCGCCCGTCGCGTAGCTCGACAGGGATGCAGCGGCCCTCCACCATCACGCACAGGCTGCCGAAACCGAACACTTCAATCTCCACATCCGTGTTTTCAATCACATGCTGTACTTGGTCTATCGTCAGCACGCGCGGCAGCACGGCGCGGCGGATGCCGAACAAGTCCTTCATTAAATTGATGGCTTCGTAATTGGTGGCCGAACCCTGCACCGACATGTGCAGCCGCAGGTTCGGATGTTTTTCGCAGGCGTAGGCCATCACGGCGGGTCGGCCACAATCACCGCGTCCGCGCCCAAATTGGCGGCGGTATCAATGGCGCGCTGCCAGCGTTCCACCTGCCCGGCCTGCGCGTAGGTGTTGATGGCCATCAGCACGTGCCGACCGCGGTCGTGGGCGTAGCGTATGCCTTCGATGATGGATTTTTGGTCGAAAATTCAGGCCGGGGAAATTGCGCGCGTTGGTCGCGTCTTTCAGCCCCATGTAAACCGTGTCCGCGCCGTTGTCCACGGCGGTTTTTCAGGGCAGGGTAGGTTGCCGGCGGGGCAGACGAGTTCGGGGATGTTTTTCATGCGGCGGTTCCTTTTGCGTTTTCGCCGCTTTGCAAACTGAATCCAACGGCAAAATCTATATTTAGTAAAAATTTTTGCCGATTTTAAGGGGTAGAAATACTAGATATGCTGATTTAAATCAAACAATCGATATGTTTGTTAAATTCTATGATAAAAGCCGTTAAAGATGAAAACGGCAGATTGGAAAGCCGATACCGCATTTTGAGGGCCGTCTAAAAATTTACGGAATGCTTGCCGCCAGGCGATAGGTTGTACAGAGATTTTTGCGTTTTCAGACGGCCTTTTTCAGACGGCCTTTTTCGCGTTCCGCCGCATCAAGCAGCACGAAAAACGGCGGCGGCGAGCATCATCAGGGCGGCGGTCAGCACCATCGCGCGGTCGTGGTTTTCCATGCCGGCGGTGCCAAGATATTGATAAATCAGGGTGGTGAGCGTGAGCCATTCGGGGCGCGACAAAAACAGGGTGGCGGCAAATTCGCCGATGCAGGTGGCGGCGGCCAGCGTCAGGCCGCGCCGCATGGCGGGCAGCAGCAGCAGGGGCGGTAACGTAACAGGCCGTCTGAAAACGGTTTGCGCCCATGCTGCGGGCGGCGGCGGCATATTGCGGCGGCAGCGCGTCCCATGCGGCCAGCAGGGTCTTTTGGTTACGAACGGATAGGCCAACAGTGCGTATGTCGCGGTCAAAAGCGGCAGCGAAGCCGTCCATTCGGGGTAAAGCAGCAGGATGCCGAAGGCCACGCAAACGGGCGACACCATAAACGGCAGAAACGTGATGCCGCGTATCCACGGCAGCCGGCGCGCCAGTGCCGCATGGCTGATGCCCAATACCAATGCAGTAGCCACCGCCGTTGCGGTAAAACCGCAGGGTATTCCACGCCGCCAACCGCGTTTCTTCCTCCCACAACACCTGCCACGACCCGCCGGCCTGTGCCGCCTGCACCAACACCGCCGCCAAAGGCAGGGCGCAAAACAACAGCAGGACGGCGAGCGAAAAGGCCAACAGCAGCCGTTTGCCCGCGCTGTCGGCTTTGGCGGGCGGCAACGGCGCAATGCGTCCGCCGCCTGCGGTGCCGCGGCTCAACCAAGCATAGGCCGCGCCCGCCAGCGCGGTTATCCCCAACACCAGCCACACCAGCACGCCCGCGCGCGCGATGTCCAACTCCATCGTAACCAGTTGGTAAATCTCCACTTCCACCGTGCCGTATTCCGTTCCGCCCAACAGCAAGGCCAGCCCGAAGCCGGAAAAAGCAGTACAAAAAAACACCAGGCACGCCCCGCCGGCCAGCCACGGCAGCAGCACCGGCATTTCCACCAGCCAAAACCGCCGCCAAGTGCCCGCACCCAGCGTCTGCGCCGCCAAAAGCCGGGCGGCGGGGACGGAACGCAAACCCTGATAGGCCGCGCGTACCAGCACGGGCAGGTTGAAAAACACATTGCCGTACAACAACAGGTAAGGCGTGTCCTGCCAGCCCGACAGCAGCAGGCCGCGCGCGCCGAACAAGGCCAAAACGCCCATGCCCGCCACCAAGGTCGGCATCACGAACGGCAGCATCAACAGCCGCAGCACCCAGCCGCGCCCGAGAAAATCCAGCCGTGCCAAAGCCCAGGCGACGGGCACGCCCAACAACACCGCCAATACGCAGGTAACCGCCGCCTGCACCGCCGTCCATGCGATTTTGCCGCGCAGATAAGCGTCCGCCAGCACGCCTTCCCAATCCAAAACCGCCGCCGTAGTCGGCCAACGCCCACAAGGGGCGGCAACCATCACGGCAAGGAATCCGATGGGAAGCAGGGCGAGCGGCAGGAGGGAAAAACAGGCGGCGCATAGGCTGGGATTGAAGTGGAAAAAGACGGCATTGTAGCGGGTATCGGTACGGAGGGGGAAAGGCCGTCTGAAAAAGCCGTTTTAGCTCCGCAGAAACTCGCCTTCTTTCGGAAAACTCGTTTTCCGCGTTTCAGACGGCCTCCTGCATCGGGCTGGAATTGAACACAGCCGTCCCTGCCGCCTTTGCCGCGCAAACGGGGATTGAGTTCGGATGAAGAAGGGTTTTCCATGAAAAATCAAACGGATGCGGCATCAGCGTTGATTTTTCCAAACAGGAATAATAGATGGCAAGGGAAGCCGTTTTGATTTGAATCCGTTATTTCCCTCCGCCCTTTGCCGCCAGCCAAAGCAGAGGCCGTCTGAAAACGGCAGCAGCGGCGGCGGCGATGCCCAACCACCACGGCTGCCAGCGGCTGCGGCGGCTGACAATCAGCCCGGCGAGCACGTCGGCGGCGGCCTGCGGGGTCATGGCCGGGACGCGGCGGTAGGCGGCAGTGGGTTCAATCATGCGGGTGCGGACCAACGGCAACAGTGCAAATCCCCACCGACACGCCGCGTGCGTCGCCTCGGGTGCGATGCTGCCGAACCATTGCGTGAGGGCGGTTTCGAGGCTTGATAAGCCGCCCAGCCGGGTGCGACCGGAAAGCGGGCATTCACCGCCGATACGGCAACGATGCTGCCGCCGCGCCGCGCCAGTTCGGGCAGCAAAGGCCAGCGTCAGCCGCGCGGGTGCGTAAAAATTCAGCGACATACAGCGTTCGATGTCATGAAAAACGGTCGAGCGACTCGCCACAGGCCGCGGCGGATGGAATGCCCTGCGTTCAACACCAGAATATCCGCCCGCCGTTCTCTTCCGTCCAGCGGACAACCGCTTCGCATTGCGCCGCATCGCGCAGGTCGGCGGCAAAATATTCGGCTTGCGCGCCGGCGACCGTCAAACGGGTTTTGCACTTCCGCCAGTTTGTCCGCACTGCGCGCCACCAGCAGCAGTCTTGCGCTTACTAGCCGCCAACTTGCCGGCCAAAGCCTCGCCGATGCCGAAACTGGCTCCGGTCAGCAGGACGGTTTTCCCGCCGACGTACCGCGCGCAGGCGTTCCGTGTCGGGGGTGTGATGGCGGATAAAGCAGCGTGGAAAGCATATGAGGCCGTCTGAAAATGAAAAAACGATTGTACACGAACGCCCGTATATGAATACGATTGCAGCAGGGAGTGCAAACATTTCACGGTGCGGGCGGCGGTTTTCCCTTTAATATTCGCCCCGATACCGAACAAAGACGAAAAAGACGAAAAAATGGACAACAAACAAAAATTACAGGAAGGCCTGACCGCGCTCGGCCTGACACTGACCACCGCCCAACAATTGCTGCTGCTGGAATACGTCGCCCTGCTGAAAAAAATGGAACGGCACTCACAACCTCACCGCCCTGCGCGACGAACAGACCATGATCAGCCACCACATCCTCGACAGCCTGACCCTGCTGCCCTATATCGAACAAGCGTCCACACTGATGGACGTGGGTTCAGGGCGGCGGCATGCCCGGCATCCCCGCCGCAATTTGCCGCCCCGACCTGCAAATCACCCTCCTCGATGCCAACACCAAAAACCACCTTCCTCCGGCAGGCGGTGATTGAATTGGGTCTGAACAACGTAACCGTCGCCTCCGGTACATGTAGAAGAAATGCACGACAAAAAGTAGACGTAGTCACCAGCCGCGCCTTCGCCGAACTGAAAGACTTCATCTCCCTGACCGCCCATCTGCTGAACGGGCAAGGCTACTGGGCGGCGATGAAAGGGTTTATCCCTACGAAGAGCTGGCACAGGTTCCGGAAAACGTGGAAATCGTGAAAGTGGACAAACTGTCCGTCCCGATGCTGGAAGCCGAACGGCACATGGTGATTATGAAGCCGAAGGCCGTCTGAAAAACCTGTTACAGCGGGCGGCACACAAAGCTTCCCACGCAACCGGTACCGCAGTATCGCTGCCCGATACGGCAGGCCGTCTGAAAAAGAGCGGAAACGCATTTTTTTCAGACGGCCTTTACTATATAATGCCCGCTCCCACAGACAACACGCCGTCTGAAACGGCAGGAACAGCCACACCATGATAGGCATCATCATCGTAACCCACGAAAGCATAGGCAAAAGCCTACGCCCAACTAGCCAACCACTTCTTCCCCGAAATCCCCGCCCACATCCGCCTGCTGGGCGTAGAGCGCATGGAAGACCACGACGACGTTATCCGCCGCATCCGCACCGAAATCGACGGTTTGGACACTTCGGCGGCGTCCTCGTCCTGACCGACATCTTCGGCGCCACCCCGTGCAACGCCGCCCGAAAACTGATCGTGCCGCACAAAGTGGCCTGCGCTCACCGGCCTGAACGCGCCGATGCTGATCAAAGCCGTGCAATATTCCGGCACCGCCGACGATCTGTCCGCCTTTACCGAAAACGTACACCAAGCCGCCGTCAAGGCATACTCGCACTGACCGAACCGCCCGAAGGGACATAAGCCATGCAGAAACAGGACATCAAATCATCAACAAACTCGGCCTGCACGCCCGCGCATCGAGCAAATTCGTTCAGACGGCCTCCCCTTCCAATGCGACATCTGGGTAACGCGCAACGGCAACCGCATTAACGGCAAAAGCATCATGGGATTGATGATGCTCGCCGCCGCACAGGGCACGACCATCACCGTCGAAACCGACGGCCCGGACGAGACAGTACGCCATGCAGGCACTGACCGCCTTGATCAACGACTATTTCGGCGAAGGAGAATAACATGGGCATTGTGCTGCACGGCGTAGCGGCGGGCAAAGGCATCGCCATCGGTACGCGCCCACCTGGTGGTGCGCGGACACGAAGAAGTGCCGCAATACGACCTGGCCGAAAAACGAAATCGCTGCCGAAACCGCCCGCTTCGAAGCCGCAATTAAAACCACCCGCCGCCAACTGGAACAAATCCGCAGCACGATGCCCGAAAACGCCCCCACCGAACTGGGCGCGTTCATCTCCCTGCACCTGATGCTGCTGACCGACGTTACCCTGTCGCGCGAACCGCTGGACATCATCGAAGAACAGCACATCAACGCCGAATGGGCGTTAAAAATCCAAACCGACCGCCTGAGCCAGCAGTTTCGACGCGATTAACGACGAATACCTGCGCACCCGCAAACAAGACATGCTGCAAGTGGTCGAACGCATCCACAACAACCCTGGCCGGTTCGGGCAACGAACTCAACCTGGATGCCAACCTGCTCGACGACACCATACTCATCGCCCACGACCTCTCGCCCGCCGACACCGTCCACCTGAAAGAACAGCGCGTTACCGCCTTCGTAACCGACGCGGGCGGCCCCACCAGCCACACCGCCATCTTGGGACGCAGCCTGGACATCCCGTCCGTCATCGGCCTGCGCAACGCCCGCCAACTCATCAGCGAACACGAATGGGTGATTGTCGACGGCATCAACGGCGTACTCATCATCAACCCCGACGACATCGTACTCGCTGAATACCGCCGCAAACTACGCGCCTACAAAAAGCAAACAGCGCGAACTGAACAAACTGAAAGACACCGCCGCCACCACCGAAGACGGCACCCAAATCGAACTCTATGCCAACATCGAAAACGCCGAAGACATCAAAGCCCTGCACAAATTCGGCGCGGACGGCGTGGGCCTCTTCCGCAGCGAATACCTCTATCTGAACCGCGACACCCCTGCCCGACGAAGAAGAACAATACGGCGTATACGCCGACATCGTGAAAAATGAAAAGGCAAACCGCTGACCATACGCACCGTGGACTGGGCGTGGACAAAAACCCGCGCTGGTTCGGCCAAAACGGCACACCCAACGGCAGCCTGAACCCCGCACTGGGGATTGACCGGCATCCGCCTGTGCCTGGCCGAACCCGTCATGTTCCGCACCCAAATGCGCGCCGTCCTGCGCGCCGCCGCCCTCGGGCCGGTAAAAATGATGTGGCCGATGATCACATCCGTTTCCGAACTCAAACAATGCCTTACCCACCTGGAAACCGCCCGCCGCCAACTGATTGAGCGCGAGGAAACCTTCGGCGAAGTATCGACGGGCTGCATGATAGAAATCCCCTCCGCCGCACTGACCGTCTCCAGCCTGCTCAAACTGGTGGATTTCATCTCCATCGGCACCAACGACCTGATCCAATACACCTTGTCGGTAGACAGGGGCGACGACGCGTCAGCTACCTCTACCAGCCCGCCCATCCCGCCGTCCTGCGCCTCTTGGCACCATCATCCGCACCGCCAACCGCATGAACAAAAACCGTTTCCCTCTGCGGCGAAATGGCGGGCGACACAACCTTCACCCGCCTGCTGCTCGGCATGGGCCTGCGCAGCTTTTCCATGAACACCAACAACCTGCTGGCCGTGAAGGATATCGTCCTCCACAGCCACATCGACCGTTTGGAACAGGAAATCCTGCGCATCCTGCGCAACGAAGACCCCGACAAGGCCGACAAACTGCTGAAACAACTCAACCAAGCCGAAAAAGGCCGTCTGAAAACATTTTTCAGACGGCCTGCCAGAGTGGTTTTTATTTGTTATGTATTCCAAACAGATGAGAACTCGACAATCTTAATAACCTGAAAGACCGGCTTAACCCCAAATAGGAGAACCCATGAATATTTCCTCCCCCACATATGCGGATAGTGCATTGTCCGGATATATTGATTACCCTATCAAACGCCGGATAGCCCATATCGACCCACGTTTAGATTCTTATTGGAAACATAATTTAACCAAATTATTTGAAGAGCTTAATCCGCAGCAACGAGAAGATGTGGCCTCCCAACTACTGGAGTCGAAGCAAATTGCTTGGGACCGTAAAAACAACACCTTTTCCTTTACCGGCCTGTCGAATTTCACACCTATATCCAATCTATCGATTTCCCCAACTTCGACAGCTTGCTTTCCGTGTAAATGACCATTTTTGAATTGCTGAAACAACAGAATGATGTCCTTGAGATTTCGATTTGTTGGAAAAATACTTTAGCCGTTATCGACCGTATCAATCTCGGTGATGATCCCGAATTGCTTGCAGCCAAACACAAAAATGCGGGCCGAATTTATCTATGCGGCAGCCGACCTGATTCGTGAGAAACCTGAACTCGTTTTTGCCGAAAAAAATCGCCGCAATCTGAGTGTAGACATGGTTAAAGTGTTCATCAGTGAAGTTTATTTGAAACATGAACTGCTGGATTACTGGTTCAACACCTTGCGGCCACATGAAGTAGAAGAAATGAGCCATGCACTGCTGCGGACATATCTGCCCCATGAACAGAAGGTCCGCCGATTGGAAGTGGTTATGACTTCAAAAATATTTATTTGCCATCGCACCTGTGCCGGATGTCAGCAAAAAACCCATTTTCCCTACGACGTTTTCTATATGAAGAAAAATTTTTGAATCAACCCGCATCTATTTGAATGCCGCCGTTATTGATATCAATCATTTTAGATAACATCGGCCATAACAATATCTTTAAAAACCCAAATGGAATGTATTGTTACTGTAGAGGGTTCAGTCAATCAAATATTGATTGACTTGATGGAGAAAATTAGGAAAAAAACACATGAGGCTGATCTGGTTTGCCTTGCTACAAGCTCCGTTTGATGCAAATTTTTGAATGTCGAAGAGGCGGTTTCCGCCCTGAATTAAAGAATACGAAACGCAACTTGAAGAGGAAATTCTTCAACCTTTTATTTATGCCTTAAACCATATAGCCTCGTGTCAGGATGAATTCGATTATCTTTATGTCTCTATGCGCCGCCTGTTCGGCAATATTTTGCAGGCATTTTCCCTATTTATGCGCCGTTCGGCTGTTTTACTCAATCAGTCTGCCATTTCCACGGGCAGCAAATTAGCCCGTCATCCTCTGTTGATGGACAAACGGCGTACCAAAGTATTTTGTGAAACTGGAAATGGACGAACGGGATGAAATCGATCAGTCATTGAAAACCGCATTTGAAAATTTACAGGCTTCCCGTCAAACAGCAGTCTGCTCAATATGGGAAAGCACTGAAAGAAGTAGCCGAACAACATATAACAAACCCGCCTCTTTAATAGACAAATTATTTTCATTTTAAAGGAAAAAGCAACAAGAAGAATTAAAACGTTTGAAAAAGATGCCGAAGTGTTGGCGGCAGAAAGTTACATCGATATTTCATACGGCATGAAAAACCATCATGACTACGCGGTATATCTCGAACAGGAATCTACGGTAGAAATAAACACCAAAGATTGCAACTATGCCTTTTGTGCGGGCGCAAACGGTTTGGGTAAATTACCGGTATTGTTGACTCTGCCGCGAAAACGTATATCGTTTGATTTGTGGCATTTGAGCGGGTTTTAAAAAGCAAAAGTTTTTGATTCAGAATAAATCTGACACAGTTCATTGTTTAATAAGGCAGCTTATGACTGCCTTTATTTGTTTTCAGACGGCCTTCCGGTTCTGGAACTTGAAAAGGTTTCAACGGCACGCATTCCAGTTAAATTTGGCGGCGGCCAGTTCTTTCACGAAAATCGTCGCGGTAAAGGTAGGTGTGGTCGTCCGCCTTGTCGTTCCAATAGCGGCGCAGCGGTTGCAGCGCGGCGCGGCAGGCGGTTTTGTTGCCGCTGTTTTTATAGGCCACCGCCAAATCGTTGCGGGCGCGCATCTGTTCGGTAATAAACATAAAACTGTTGCAGGTGTTCACATACTGCTGCTGGATTTGCACGGCTTGGGCGTAGTTTTTGGCACGGTAGGCAGCCCTGAAAAACGCTGTGCGGTGTTTTTGGCGGCGGATTCGGTGCAGGCGGCGGGCAGGTGGTGGTATTGATCCGCAAAATGTGCGTTAAGCCCGCAATATTCCGCACAGGCTTCGCGGGCGGATTCGGGCACGTAACGTTTACTTTTGTCGCGGGCAAAGGTAAAGCGCACTTCGCAGCCTTCGCCGTCGCGGTAAACATTGTTTTTCAGACGGCCTTCCAAATCGCACAGATTGCCGCTGGAATTGACGGTGTTGATGGAAAAGGTTTTGCCGTCTGTGGACAGGCTGCCGCTTTCAAAGGGCTGGTCTTTGAACACATATTCTTGTGATGAAGCAGCTTGTGCAGCGGTAGCGGCCATAAGCAGGGCGAGGAGGATTGGATACTTCATGGTATTTTCTTTCGTTTCGATTGAACATTAATTCGTGCAGCCTGACATGATGTGTAAAGATGATAACCGAAGTCCGCACATGGTAAAAACTAAAAGCAGGCCGCACCTCCGAGACTTCGGAACGGGCAGCCTGCTTTTTCTTTGTTTTTCAAAACTTTACCTGTTTACTTCACAATATCCAAAACAGCGTACTTCTGATCTCACGCGAATTATTGAAGCGATTGATGTCCACCTCTCCGGCAATGCGGATTGGGGTTTGCAGCCTTCTGTTACAGGGGCGCGGGCAATGCCATCAAGGCAAGCCGCTTCATAAAAAGATTCCTCAAGATAAACAGTGGGAAACATATGATAGAATCACAGTCAAGCCGAATTTGCCGTGCACTATCCATAACGATACCATACCGCAGGCGTGCCGTTTCATGCCCTAAAGCAACCTGCACCTGTGGTACAAAGTGCAGGCTGCTTTTGCCGCCCGCTCAAGGAAAAAGCAATGAACCCGTTTTCCAAAAGTCCTGCCTGCCGCCATCATCATTGTTTTTGCAATATGGCTGCTGTTCTCTCACAACGAATCCGAGCCCGACAGACCGCCTTCCCGCCGCAGAGCAGTTGCTTGCCAAACGCAGCCATTGACGAGGCCAGCGTTGCCGAATGGCGGAAATACCAATTGCCGCGCGAAGAGCCCGTTTCCGGCCTGCCAGATGAAACCGTCACCCACGTGCGCCGTCATTCGTTCGTGTCGGCTTGGGACGTGTCCGCTATCATCAAAGAACAAAGCGAGCCCCGCCTATCCTGATGGTTATTATAAATGGCGGCAATTCGATTGCGCTAAAGGCTGGTACAACCGCCTGAACGAAAGCGGCTCGTGGCAGCGCGCCGTCAGCAGCCATCGACGCGGTTCGGCAAAAATATATACAGGGTGCGGACCGTCGCGAAAAAAATTAGAATTTGATGATATTTGCGCCAAATATGCCAAATAAATGGAAAAAGCAGCCTGCACCCTAAAAATTCCGCTATAATTGCTCATTTTCGATTTAAATCAACCAACCGAATTTTCAGGTAGCCTCCGATGCTCGACAAATACAATCCCGCCGAAATCGAATCCAAACACTATCGAAACTGGGAAACACAAGGTTATTTCCAGCCCGATATGGATTTGACCAAACCGTCTTTTTCCATCCAACTGCCGCCGCCCAACGTAACCGGCACGCTGCATATGGGCCATGCCTTCAACCAAACCATTATGGACGGACTGACCCGCTACTACCGCATGAAAGGCTGCAACACTGCCTGGATTCCCGGCACTGACCACGCGGGCATTGCCACGCAAATCGTGGTCGAGCGTCAGCTTGCCGCGCAAAACGTGTCCCGTCATGACTTGGGCCGCGAAAAATTCTTGGAAAAAGTGTGGGAATGGAAAGAAGTTTCCGGCGGCACGATTACGCAGCAGATGCGTCGCGTGGGCTGCTCTGCCGACTGGACGCGCGAGTATTTCACAATGGACGATGTCGCGCCGAAACCGTGACCGAAGTGTTCGTACGCCTGTATGAACAGGGCTTGATTTATCGCGGCAAACGCTTGGTAAACTGGGATCCAGTGCTCGGTACGGCGGTGTCGGATTTGGAAGTGGAAAGCGTGGAAGAACAAGGCTCTATGTGGCACTCCGCTATCCGCTGGCGGACAATCCTGCCGAAGCCGTTATCGTGGCGACCACCCGCCCTGAAACGCTGCTGGGCGACGTTGCCGTTGCCGTTAATCCCTGAAGACGAGACGTTATACCCATTTGATTGGCAAGGAATTAATCCTGCCGCTGACCGATGCACCATCCCCGTGATTGCGGACGAATACGTCGAAAAAGACTTCGGCACCGGCTGCGTGAAAAATCACGCCTGCGCATGACTTCAACGACTATGAAGTCGGCAAACGCCACGACACGCGCTTGATTAATGTGTTCGATTTGGAAGCCAAAGTGCTGGCAAACGCCGAAGTGTTCAACTTCAAAGGCGAAGTGCAACCGGGCTTCGGGCTACCCTGAAAAATACGCGGGACTCGACCGCTTTGAAGCGCGCAAACAAATGGTTGCCGATTTGCAGGAACAAAGGCTTGCTGGTCGAAATCAAAGCGCACACGCTGATGACGCCGAAAGGCGACCGCACCGGCTCAGTAATCGAACCGATGCTGACCAGCCAATGGTTTGTCGCCATGTCCGCCACGCCAAACGGCGGCGAACCTGACAGCGAATTCAAAGGCTTGAGCCTCGCCGACAAAGCCAAAAAGCCGTCGACAGCGGCGCGGTACGCTTTATCCCTGAAAACTGGGTCAATACCTACAACCAATGGATGAACAATATCCAAGATTGGTGCATCTCGCGCCAACTGTGGTGGGGGCATCAAATCCCCGCGTGGTACGACAAAGCAGGAAATGTTTACGTCGCCCGTAGCGAAGCACAGGCATACCTGAAAGCTGTTGAATATTATTTGTCCAATGGTGGTAATGCTAATATGTTGGGCGCGATAGCGATGTATCTGAACCAAGTTATTCGCCAAGAACAGGAAACTTGGTCAAAACCCAATCTAACCGCCGAATACCGCATCGAACGAGAAGGCTACCTAAAAGAACTACTTGACGATATTGTTAGGACTTATATCGAACCGCAGGCATACGGCTCACGCGCGAAGAAGACGTATTGGATACATGGTTCTCCTCCCGCGCTCGTGCCATTCTCAACCTCGGCTGGCCGTCTGAAACCGACGAACTCAAAGCCTTCCTGCCGTCCAACGTCTTGGTCACCGGCTACGAAATCATCTTCTTCTGGGTGGCGCGCATGATTATGATGACCACCCACTTCACCGGCAAAGTGCCGTTTAAAGAACGATGTACATCCACGGTATCGTGCGCGACCACGAAGGCAAAAATGTCCAAATCCGAAGGCAACGTCATCGACCCCGTGGATTTGATTGACGGCATCGACTTGGAAAAACTGCTTATCAAACGTACCACCGGCCTGCGCAAGCCCGAAACCGCCCCCGCCGTGAAAAACCACCGAAACACTGTTCTCCCGAGCATCCCCGCCATGGGTGCAGACGCATTGCGTTTCACTGCAGGCCAGCTACGCCAGCTTGGGGCGCAGCGTAAACTTCGACTTCAAACGCGCCGAAGGCTACCGCAACTTCTGCAACAAATTGTGGAACGCCACCAACTTCGTGCTGATGAACACCGAAAACCAAGACTGCGGCCAAGACGAAACCCAGCCGCTGGCCTACACCTTCGCCGACCAATGGATTATCGTACCGCCTGCAACAAACCGAAGCCGCCGCCGCCGAAGCCTTTGAAACCTACCGCTTGACTTGGCCGCGCAAACGCTGTATGAATTCGTGTGGAACGACTATTGCGACTGGTATATCGAATTGGCCAAAGTGCAAATCCAAACCGGCTGCCCCGCCACCCAGCGCACCACGCGCCGCACCTGAGTCCGCGTGCTGGAAGCCGCATTGCGCCTGCTGCACCCGATTATTCCGTTCATCACCGAAGAACTGTGGCAGGCCGTCGCCCGCCAGCCAACGCCAAAAACCGCCGACAGCATTATGCTGGCCGCCTATCCCAAAGCCGACCCGGAAAAATCGTGCAGGCTGCTTTTGACCAAATGGCGCAACTGCAAGACCTGATTGGCGCCGTGCGCAACCTGCGTGGCGAAATGGGCATTGCCCCGAACGTGAAAGCGCCGCTGTTTGTGGAAGGCAGTGTGCCTGAAGCGCTGCTGAAATACCTGCCCGCCCTCACGCGCCTGACCGAAGCCAAAACAGTGGACAGGCTGCCGAAAGCGAAGACGCGCCGTCGCCGTCTGCAACGGCGCGCGCCCTGATGCTGAAAGTCGAAATCGACAAAGCCGCCGAAACCGCCCGTTTTGAGCAAAGAGGCCGAGAAGCTGCAAAAAGCCTTGGACAAACTCAACGCCAAACTCTCCAAACCCGGCTACACTGAAAAAGCCCCGCGCATCTGGTGGAAAAAGACAAAGCCGATGGCGGAGTTGACGGATAAGATGGGAAAAGTGGAAGGGCAGTTGGCGAAGTTGAGAGGGTAGTATTGTTTGGTTGAGAAGGCAGCCTGAAAACCGAAAGCATTGTTTTCAGGCTGCCTTGAATTACCCAAACAGATAATTGGCATATAAATTGCTTCAAAATGCACCATTCCATAATTCATAGTAATAATCTGTTTTTCCACAAAATTAAGTCTTAGGAGTAGATAATGTATAATTTAGAAATTCAAAAATTTAATTGGAGATCAAGTCAGAGCACGATATGCCATGATTATTCCCATATTGCGAGGTATGCTGTACTCCATCAGTCAGCACAATAAATGAAATTCGTGATGGATACAATGGAATAACATTGGAAATGTTTTGCAAAGTATACAATGAAGGGGATGGGGATTATGGCATATGCTTTGAATATGCTGTCCATGAGGCAATCAATACAGGAATAATCTAATTTATCCAAAAATACAATATGTTATTGGTGATTTATGCGGTTTAAATAATGATGTTGAATCAATTTTATTTGGTGCCGAAAAAACAAAATCCAATGTTCTTGAAACTGCGCACAATAGCCTTACAGAAGATTCTATCTTAAAGCCAGGAACAAGAGCTCGTCCAACCTATCTAAAACAATATTTGGACACTATATACAAAGCCCATCACAATAGATCTTTATTGAACAACTACCAAAAAGTATAAAAGGCGTATGGAAAGCCGATCTGTTTTTAGGAAGTAAGTATGCTAATGAATGGGTTGCAACTACTATAAAAACAAATCCAAGACAGATTGAGGAAGCACCTGGTTTAAGAATAGCTTTGTATCCAGATAAAAATCCTAAGAGTGAACCTTATAAACATAGCAATAATTTAATTTATTGTCCTCTCTCGTATGATAGCGATTTCATGGAGCTATTTGGAGCTTCTTTTTGCAATAGCAAAACATATTATTAACTCAAAGGGCAAGATGCCATCTCGAGTAGCTTTTATATTATGCAGATGATGCTGCTGTTGCGAAATGGCTTACCGATAGATCACACTTTCCTCTATTAGAGATACTTGATGCTTTGGAAGCATTGAAGCAACCAGATTTACTCTTCGCCCTAAATCAATTGATGATGGTCTGTTATACGCAGCCACCCAATGCCTATCATTTTTGAATAAAAAGAAAATCTCAAGCAAGCGTAGGTTGGGTCAAGATCTAACAAAACCGTCAAATCATCTATTTTGCGTTGGGGTTTCAACCCTGTTATCAAAAAGGCCGTCTGAAACTGCTCTTTCAGACGGCCTCCCATTTTCAGGCTGCCCTTCCCAAGGCAGCCTGAAACTCGTACCCCACCCCAAACCCATCCGCCGTTATTCCCGCGCAGGCGGGAATCTTGGTTCGGCTGCAGCAATATCCAAATAAACAAACGCCCCCGAATCCCAACAAGATTCCCGCCTGCGCGGGAATGACGGTGTTTGTTGCTTTTCAGACGGCCTCTTTTGCCAAAAATAGGCGTAGGTCGGATTCTTGAATCCGACAGATCACCGCAAGGAAAACCCCGCTGCTTTGCAGAACAGCCGTCGGATTCAAGAATCCGACCTACAAAATTGCAACACGTCGGTTTTGAACGCCAAGCCGCACAAAGGCCGTCTGAAAATGCAGCTTCAATGCCGTTGCAACTTTTCAGACGGCCTTTGCCGCCGTGCTATAATCTTCCGCCCATAGAACAGAAAACAGCATATGACCCCTTGGAAAATCGCCGTGCTCGACCGCGCCACGCTGGTGTCCGAACCCTTTGCCTTCAACTTCCCCGCCGAAGTGATGGAACATCCGTCCACGCGACCGGAAGAAACCGCCGCCCGAATCTGCGGGGGCGGACGTTGTCGTTACCAACAAAGTCGTCATCACGGCGGAGCATATTGCCGCCAATCCGCAGCTCAAGCTGATAGCCTTGGCGGCGACGGGCGGACAACGTGGACACCGCCGCCAAAGCCGCAGGCGTTACCGTGCAACATCCGCGCCTACGGCAACGAATCAGTGGCGGAACACGCCTTTATGCTGATGATTGCGCTGATGCGCAACCTGCCTGCCTACCAGCGCGACATCGCCGCCGGCATATGGGACAATCGCCGTTTTTCTGCCATTTCGGCGCCCGATGCGCGATTTGTACGGCAAAACGCTCGCCATATTCGGGCGCGGCAATATCGGCAAAACGCTGGCGGGCTATGCGCGCGCCTTCGGCATGAACGTGGTGTTCGGCGAACACAAACATGCTGAAAACGTCCGCGAAGGCTACGTTTCCTTCGACGAGGCCATCCAACGGCAGACGCCGTTTCGCTGCACTGCCCGCTCACGCCGCAAACGGCAAACATGATAGGCGAAACGGAATTGCAGTGCATGAAGCCCGGCGCGGTGTTGATTAACTGCGGGCGCGGCGGCCTGGTGGACGAGCAGGCTTTGGTTGCCGCGCTGAAATACAGTCGAATCGGCGGCGCGGGTTTCGACGTTCTAACCGAGGAGCCGCCGCGCAACGGCAACCCGCTGCTCAAAGCCCGCCTGCCCAATTTAATCGTTACGCCACATATGGCCCTGGGGCAGCGAGGAAGCACGGCATCGGCTGTTTGCCATTTTGCTGGAAAAACATCAATCGTTTTGCGGCGGGGCAGCCGCAGAGTCGTGGTTTGACCGTGTTGTTTTCACCGTTTCGCAAGGGCTGCTTTGGTAAAAATCGCTTTGAATGAAAAGGCCGTCTGAAAACCCGTTTTACTCGACGGCCTTTCAGAATGCGGGAATCAGGCGTTGCCTTCCTCTTTGCTGCTGTTGATGCATAGACTCGAAGTTAATCGGGGCCAGCAATACGGGCGGGAAGCCGGCGCGGGTGATTTCGCTGGATACGGCTTCGCGGGCATACGGGAACAGGATGTTCGGGCAGGCGACGGCCAGCAGCAGTTTTTCATCTTCTTCGGGGATGTTTTCCAAACGGAAGATGCCGCTTTGGGTAACTTCGTTCAGGAACATCACGCGCTCGTCGTTCAGTTTGGCGGTTACGGTTACGGTTACCGATACATCGTGAAATTGTCTTCCAGTTTTCGCTTTGGGTGGCGACGCGATTTCAACGTTCGGCTCGCCCTGCTCCAGGAAGATTTGCGGTGCGTGCGGCACTTCCAAATGACAAGTCTTTGACATATAGTTTTTCAATGCTGAAAAACGGGTTGCGCTTGTTGTTCGCTCACACGTGCTCTCGCTTAGTTTAAAAGGCCGTCTGAAAACGGCGGGTGGGTCGGACTGCGGCAGGCATCGCGCCCTACCGCAGAAGTAAATCATTTCTTTGCAGCAGCTCCGTCAGCCTGCCCGCGTTGCAGGGCGCGCAAGTCGGTAAAGCCGCCGACATGGGTGTCGCCGATGAAAATCTGCGGCACGGTACGGAGTGTTGGTGGCGCGGCGCATGGCTTCAAACGCTTCGGGTTTCGCTGTCGGCGCGGATTTCGCGGATTCGTAACGCCTCAGCTGTTTCAACAGGGCTTTGGCCATGCTGCAATACGGGCAGTAAGCGGCCGGAATAAAGGGTAACTTCGGCATATGCGGCTTTCAGATCAAACAGGCCGCCATTATGGGGGCGGGCCGGATTACAGAGCAGCGCAAAAGGCCGTCTGAAAACGCCTCCGCCTGTTTTCAGACGGCCTTTGCCGCATCAGAATGTTATCAGAATGTTTACAGCCCGCTGCCGCTTTCAATGCCGTACCCTTTGTCGGTGCGCTCCAAGTAAACTCAGGTTCTTCGCGTCCGAAATGGCCGTAGGCGGCGGATTTGCCATAAATCGGGCGCAAGAGGTCGAGCATCTGGACGATGCCTTTGGGGCGAGGTCGAAATGTTCGCGAACTAAGGCAATCAGTTTTTCTCGCTGATTTTGCCGGTGCCGAAAGTGTCGATGGAAATCGAAGTCGGTTCGGCAACGCCGATGGCGTAGGAAACCCTGAATCTGACATTGGGTCGCCAAACCGGCGGCAACGATGTTTTTCGCGACATATCGGCAGGCGTAAGCGGCGGAACGGTCCACTTTGGACGGGTCTTTGCCGGAGAACGCGCCGCCAGTGCGAGCCGCACCACCGTAGGTATCGACGATGATTTCTGCGACCGGTCAGACCGCAGTCGCCTTGCGGGCCGCCGATGACGAAGTACTGGTCGGGTTGATCAGGTATTTGGTCTCGGCAGTCAGCATTTCGGGCGGCAGAACGGGCTTGATAATCTGCTCGATCACGGCTTTGCTCAGTTCTTCATGGCTGATGGCAGGGTCGTGCTGGGTGGACAGGACGACGGTGTCGATGCGTTTTACTTTGCCGGTTTCGCTGTCGTAAACCACGGTCAACCGCGCTTTTGCGTCGGGACGCAGCCACGGCAGGCGGCTCGTCTTTGCGCAATTCGCTTTGACGCTGCATCAGGCGGTGGCTGTACAGATGGCAAACGGCATCAGGGTCGGGGTTTCGCTCGCAGGCGTAGCCGAACATCAGACCTTGGTCGCCCGCGCCTTGGTTCAGATCGATGCCTTCGCCTTCGTTCACGCCTTTGGGCGATGTCAGGATTGCTGGTCGTAGTACACGCCGACCGCGCAGCCGTTGGCATCAAAGCCCAGCTCGGACGAGTTGTAGCCGATGCGTTTGATGGTTTCGCGTGCGACTTTGATGCTAGTCCACATGGGCGGTGGTGGTGATTCGCCCGCCAACACGCACAAACCGGTGTTTACCAGAGTTTCCGCCGCGACGCGCGCTTTGGGGTCTTGCGCCAATACGGCATCCAGGATGGCATCGGAAATTTGGTCGGCCACCTTATCGGGATGGCCTTCGGAAACGGATTCGGATGTGAAAAGGTATTCGCTCATGGCTGTCTTTTCTTGGGCAGACCGTTTTCAGACGGCCTGTTTGTCTGGTGAGGCCGTCTGAAAAATCTTTTTCCGTTTCAGACTACCGGGAAACGGCAAATACCCGCATTCAAGCGGGATTCGGATTGCGCCGTTCTGTTCGAACGAAGCCACATCGGCCTTTTTCGCGCTACGTCCACCTTACTTTACCTGTCAAACCGTAAAAGCAGGTTGGCATGGAAATCCCAACTCTTAATGCGGGGCGGATGGTAGCACTCAGTGCCTGCGGCAAAGCGGTTTACTTTTAACCGCCCAGTCCGGCAAACGCTATCAGGCCGTGTCCGACACGCCAGATGTAGTAGCCGGACAGTAAAAAGTTTCGCGCAGCCAGAATTTGATTTTTGTCGGCGCGGTCGGTGACGCGTGGTCGGCGTGGCCGACAGTCTCGGCCTCCATTCCTAAGTCTTCGGCCATCACTCCGGCGCGCGCAGATGCAGCGGGTCGCTGACAATCACGTTGTTTTGCAACCCTTGTTCGTTGAGCAGCGGGCGGATGTTGTACGCAGGTTTTCGTAAGTGGTGCGCGAGGTTTTTCTACTAGGATGTCGTGTACCGGCACACCCTGCCGCACGGCGTAACGCATACCCACTTCCGCCTCGCTCATAAAGCCCGGCTTTATCGCGCCGAGTAAACGCCAGTTGCGCACCTTGCCGCTTTGGTAGAGCACGATGGCGTGGTTGATGCGTTCGCGGAACACGGGTGAGGGGCGCGAATCCCACGCCGCCGCACCCAGCACCACCGCCGCGTCACCACTGTAATCCTGCGGCAGTGCGGCAGCCCCCGAACGATACACCCGCACGCCGCAAAAATACGGGCAGCATGATCATGAGGACGATGCTGATTTTGATGCCGCGCCACAACAAGCCCAAAGCGAGCGGTGTGCCGAAAACGGGCGATGCAAATCCTGTTCCTTTCCTGAATCCGCTCAGACGGCCCTATTCTCCCGCCAGCAAAGCGCAATATTTTCTCCGTCGGGCGAGTAGATGGCGGCTTTTGCCGCCCAAGACGGCAATCGGCCTTTCCAACAGGGGCGGGATGGGCGGCAATCGCGGCCAGCAGGGCTTTCATTGTCCAACGACGGATCGTCCAGTTTCAATTCGCGGTATAAATCGTCTTTCACCCTGCATCATGCCGCGCGCACGTCGGACAAACCCAGCTTGCCGAAGATTTCGTGCAGCACGGAGATGTCCGGCGGCGTGTCGAGGTAGCGGACAATACGGGTTTCACGTTTTGCTGCGCAGATAATCGGCGGCGGCGCGGGATTTGGAACAGCGGGATTGTGATAAAGGGTAACGGCGGTCATCGTCATTTTCCGTGAAGGTTGGGAATAAGGCGTATTGTAAGCCCGCGCGGGGTTGTCGGCAAAATTTGCCCGCACTCAAACCCATCTGCCGGGAAAGGCTTATAATGGCGGCGTTTAGACCCAAACCACGGAGTATCCGCCATGAATGCCAAACTGACCGCCCTGCTGCTCGCGCTGACCGTACCGCCCGCCGCCGTTCTGACCCTGGTTTCCTTCCCCGACGGCAAACCGCAGGACTTGAACAATCTGGAAAGCCCCCGTCCGCATCATCAATTTCTGGGGTTCGTACTGCAAACCCTGTGTGAAGGAAATGCCAGAAATGTCGGCTCTGCATATAAAAACAGAAAAAGGCAGCATCGATTTGATCGGCATTGCCATCGACCGTAAAGAAAACCTGCCGCCCTTCCTGAAAAACCACGCCCGTTTCCTATCCGATCTGGCACTACGCGGGCAAAGACAACCGCAGTTTCATGAAAAATCTGGGCAACAGTGTCGGAGCCTTACCGTTTACCACTGTAGAAGCGGTGAAGTGCGGCAAGAAAGAGGCCATACTCGGCGGCGTTGACGGAAAAACTGGATGCGTACTGCACAAAAAGCGCGCCGAATGCACAAATAAAGGCCGTCTGAAAAACCATTTCAACGGATGGGAAGGCTTTGAAACCTCGACTCTTCAGACGGCCTCCCTTCCCTACCGCCCAAAACCAGCCTCATCACCGACACGGTTTCGTTGTGCCAATACGTTCCGATCTCACGCCAGCCGTATTTGGCATACACGGCCTGCACGTCGGGCGTGTGAGGTAAAGCTCGGCAGCCATTTCGCGCCTGTTGCAGCGCGTACTGATCAAACGCGCCCCTGATGCCGCGCCCGCGCGCTTTCGGCAGCACGAACACGTCGCCCAGCCAGTATCTTTCGTATTGCGGCATCTGGCAATGTCGTGCCGCTTCAAAGCTGCCGAACCGAGCAGGCGGTTCTCGCCGTCCACCGCCAGCCAGGCCAGCGGCAAACCGCCGCCGTCCAAACAGCGGCATAATAGGCGCGGATTTTTCTCCATTTCGCTCCACGGTGCGAAGTCCCTGCCATTCGGCGTGAAGGCAAGAGCCAGTTGTTCGATGTGCCGAGGGCAAGCCGCCAGCGGGATGATGCGGGTTTGCATGGTTTTTCCTGTTTCAGGCCGTCTGAAAAACGGGATTATAGCTGTTCAGACGGCCTTTACGTCTTTCAAACGTCGGCGGATAATCAACGCCTTCACACCATTTCAACTTTGCTAGAGGATACATCATGGCATTTCTAAACCGACCGAACAAAACGTGCAGGGCAAAAACCGTCCTCATTCGCGCCGATATGAACGTGCCGTTCAAAGACGGCAAAATCAGCGACGACACCCGTATCCGCGCCTCGCTCGCGTCCATCAAATACTGCTTGGACAACGGCGCGTCCGTTATCGTGATGACCCACTTGGGCCGCCCGACCGAAGGCGAGTTCCACCCGAAGACGATAAAAGTTGCGCCCGTTGCTCGCGCACTCTGGGCGGCCTGTTGGGCAAAGATGTGAAAGTATTGAACGACTGGCGTGAAAACAAACCTGCCCCTGAACGCGGGCGATGTCGTCGCTGCAAAACGTGCGCATCAACAAAGGCGAGAAGAAAAACGATTTGGAACTGGGCAGAAGCCTGCATGCCGCCTTGTGCGACGTGTTCGTCAACGATGCGTTCGGCACCGCCCACCGCGCCCAAGCCTCGACCGAAGCCGTCGCCCAGCCGCGCGCCCGTTGCCTGCGCCGGCGTATTGATGGCGGGCGAACTCGACGCTTTGGGCAAAGCCTTGAAACAGCCCGCGCGCCCGATGGTGGCGATTGTCGCAGGCAGTAAAGTGTCCACCAAGCTGACCATCCTCGAATCGCTGGCGGACAAAGTCGACCAACTCATCGTCGGTGGCGGCATCGCCAACACCTTCCTTTGGCGGAAGGCAAAGCCATTGGCAAATCGCTGGCGGAACATGACTTTGGTGGAAGAGTCCAAAAATCATGGCGAAAATGGCGGCCAAGTCGGCTCCGTACCGCTGCCGACCGATGTCGTCGTTGCCAAAGCCTTTGCCGCCGATGCCGAAGCGGTCGTGAAAGACATTGCCGACGTTGCCGAAGACGATATGATTTTGGACATCGGTCCGAAATCCGCCGCCGCGTTTGCCGAACTGCTCAAAGCCGCAGGTACTATCGTATGGAACGGTCCGGTCGGCGTGTTTGAGTTTGACCAGTTCGCAGGCGGCACGAAAGCTCTTGCCAAAGCCATCGCCCAAAGCAAAGCCTTCTCGATTGCGGGCGGCGGCGACACGCTGGCGGCGATTGCCAAATTCGGCGTTACCGACCAAATCGGCTACATCTCCACCGGCGGTGGTGCGTTCCTCGAATTCTTGGAAGGCAAAGAGTTGCCCGCCGTAGCTGCTGGAAAACGCGGCGCGTAAGCGGTTTGACTTTAAAAAGGCCGTCTGAAAACCGAAAAACAGGTTTTCAGACGGCCTTTCTACAATTTCTCGCCCCGCTTACTGCATTATTCCTCACTGTAATAGTTTAATGGTGAAATTCTAAACCGACACGGAACAGCAAATAGAAATAACTAATCCGCATGATGCATCAAAAAGTACTATGCGATTTAAAGATGAATTAAACTGTATAGATTCGACGTTAAATCATCCGCTTTTGAATATAAAAATCGCCGACACCTTTATTTAAAGGATATCGGCGATTTACTCTCAGCACGTCGCTTAAAACTGAAAATCAACCAGAATCTCTAGAAGATTTCCGCCAAGAGATACGGCGAAGACCGGCCTGACAGATTTTTCCATATGCTTTTACCACAGAGTGAACACCTTGCGTACCCATAGTACCGCGCTGATATAGGCAGTATTATCTACTCCCGGAGAAACAGATGCTGGGCGCAGGTTTACCACCGGGGCGTAAAACATCGTCTTCACCTTTGCCGAGTGCTCCGAAAATAGTAGTAGAGCTTTGAGAACCGGTAAGAGAGTCATTACTGCTACCAAGCACAGAGCGCATAGTTAGGCAGGCCAGTATTGTAGCTAAAACCTGTATACTTCTTAACGTCCTTGTCGCCAATATCTTTAGTCTTATTCGCACCCTCAAAGTCCAAATAAGCATACTCGCGGTGATTGACACCTTCCGGCGTACCTTCGGTTTTTGGCAATATCACCGCCGTTATCGACTTTAACCTGCATAATCCAGCCTGAACCGGCGGATTCGGTACGTTTTACAGTAGGCTCACATTTATCACCACTTATCGAACCTCCAGTTGAGCATGTTCGATACGCTTATAACTCCGGGTACTGAAGACAAGCGTCCTAACAGCATATCGGGTTGCACAACTACGCGTCACTCGCTTCACCCTGCCTGATTTGGCAGTTGGAGATCAAAATACCAACCTCTGATAAGTTGCAGGATCCAGGCGCGTATCAGTCATACTGCGTTTGTTTCCATCCGTACTCATCGTTTTGCTGAAGCAAATTCGCCGTTGTTTTCTCTCAGTCGGTTCCAACACAGTCAAATCGTCATAAACACCATAAACGGACTGCTGAGTACCATCACGTCAAATCGCTTTGATATAAATCACTGCCTGTGCCAAAACTAATAATATATTTGTCTGGTCACGTCTAAACACAGCAGGTGCGAGAGGTTACTTTTTGTCCCGGCTTGGCTGGAATATCTTTTTGGCAGCCCATGAATTTAAAAGGACCTCGCAAAATCAAAAACGATACAGGCCTCCTGAATAATCCGCAGCATAGGCAACATCTGCCACACCGTCAAAGTTTACATCCACTACGGTAGGGCTGCATTAAGCCGCCACGATTTTGCTTCTGCATTTGGTACTCGAGATTTTCTTAATCAACTGACCTGCCGACATCGCGTTTTCTAGGCTGGGTACCTGAAGGATCAGGCAAACCGACGTTTTTCTTTGTCCAGCGCATTGTAAATATAAAGCAGCTTCTGTATTATCGTCATTGCTAGACAATTTAGAGAGGTTCCGCGTACCACTGCTAACAAAAACAGCATATTTGACATCACGCAGATTAGTGGTCAGTGGAACTATTGTCGTGCTGCAAGTGCACGATCTGTGGAAACGCGACCAATTGCGGTGCAACTGATGGTATACCCATGACATTATCGTTTCCTTTTTGCGTTTCAAATAAAGGAACCGATTTATCCCGAGTCATTTTGAGCAGCATCAAGGCCGGCATTTTTCCGGATTCAGGTAATTTACCGCCCAACGCCATGAGCATAAGCCCCTTGCCCCCGTCCCATGTTACCCTGCAATAAAATGCAATTGCGGCCTAGATTTGTCGGTCGTGCGATAAGTGATACCCCCATCATTTAAGTAAACATGAGGCTTATCGAAACCTTACCATATTGAGGATCAACGATATCCTTCAGATTAGTCGCTACGGTTTCATGAATTGAAGATGCGTTCCATACCAGCAGGCAAGTAGTTTAATTTCAAATCATACGGATGATTAGAATCGAAGAACTTTCAAACAAATAAACCATGCCGTCATTCGCGGCGGTAACCATATACTGCTGCCGATTGTATTTTATGTCCACCAAGGGTAATCAAATCCGAACCGACAACATCACCCATATTCCCTTTCATCGGGGTTGTTTTTCACGAATACGGTAGCTTAATTGATTAGTATTGATTGCCGCAATTGCCCCATCAGGAGCACTTTCTATTCAACCAAGTGTTAGCGAAGTTTTCCATTCATTGGAAATTATTACTTGCTGAAGGAATGTTGAAACAAGCGTTGCTACCTACAGAAAGACGGTCGTTAAACCATTCAACTTTATTACCGACATTAATCAATGTACGTCTATTGGCAAAATTCGATTGTACGGTATGTATTTTGCAATGAGCCGCTACTGTTTATATCGTAAAATCCGAATTTCACTGCTTCCAGATTGAAGATTTTGAAAAGTAGCAGCTGCTCCAGTAGCCTTCTTGTCGGCATCGTTCACGATGATTGCAGGAGAGGTACTAGCAAAAGACGAACCTGCTGCAGTCGAATTTTCACTTCTAATCTGAGAAAAATCCTCAAGAAAGCGGCATCTAACTCACTCTGATTGTTAGCGGACAAACACGCCCACCATTGGAAGTTGCACCGCGTGATAAATATACTTTTACCATGATTACTCAAGCCGCTACCGAAGCCGATAGTAAAAAGTACCAATGGTTTGTTTACCCCCATTAACTTTTGGATCATCCCAACTTTTCCCGGCTGCATCCAAGCCGCCTGTTTTCAGTCGGTTTCATAGACATATTCGGCAAAGTATTGTATAGCCCTGCCATCTCCAGCCCAAACAGATTGAGGATAAAGTCCATTTGAAGGGCCAAAATTTACAAAGGCCTGATTCCATTTATAGCCAGCTCCCTCTTTAATCAATAAGGCCGAAGCATGATCCCCGCCGACGATTTGTCGTGGAGAAATAGGCACGGCTGCAGGCCTACCCCGTCCGTCACGACCCAGTCTGGTTTGACTCGCCGCCTGACTCACGCCAGGGATGTATCTGTAAATTTATCAGGATCCCTATGCAAATAAGTAAACGATCACCTTCGCCCACCACGGAGCAAACCGAGGGACCTGATACAGACCCTATTCTGACATTATTGTTATTTCCATCATTATCTGGTGACGGGAAAAAGCCTCTTCTTGAATCCCCCATATCTATTCGATAACCGTTTGCATCACCATCTGAAAATATAACTACATAATTTTTCTGACAGCGGTACGCATTATTTGCATCGTAAGTGCTACGTAAAATATGCAATGAATCTAAATATCGCTCTGTCGATGAGGGTTGCACACTGCGCCTTCAATTGGCTTTACGCGCTGCACCAAGTCGCTTGGATTTACAGCAAACTGCCAAGCCCGATCCCTCAGTCTCTATAACCATTCGGCCAAAAATTATCCGAGTTACAAAGCGTAATCATGTTCCAGTTCACTGCATCTCTAAATTCAGGATTGGTTAACAGCTTCGTAAGCGCCTGCCTTACTACTTGAATACGAGTAGGTCACCATCAGAATGGTATGTACCATTCATATAAGCGTCCATACTGCCCGAATCGTCAATCCGCAACAGCACATTTGGCTTGACACCTTCTGTAACTGATTCAGAGCTATCCTGAAGATGCAAGGGAACAGTAGCAAACGGCCCCGTTACTGCTTGCGCATAAGGAATTCCAACCACCATCAGAGCCGCAAAAAGTGCGGTCGGCTTAAAGGGAAATCCTGAAAATTTTTTTGCTTCAACGTTTTCATTGTTATGTATCCTTGAGTTATATTATTCGATTCGCAATCATGTGAATTAATATCCAAATGATACCAAATTACTTGATACTACTGCTCTTTTCATTATACAGCAATATTGATTCTAAAGGCATACTTTACTGAACTTATAAAGAGGCTGTCCGATACAGAAAAACACAAACTCCAACTGTCGAAGATATTCCTGACAGATAGTTGAGAAGGCCGTCTGAAAACACTGTTTCAAGGAAATTAAACCTTAATTCGTGATTTTTCAGACGGCCTTCGTAACTCACTAAAAACCCAATCAATAAAGCTGTGCCACCGTAACCGGCAAATCATGAATGACTGCCATTGTGTCTTCGGCTTTCTGCCGTTGCCGCAGGAAAGAAGCTAGATGGATTTTTCCATTTTTCGGGGTCGGCAATGCCACTGTGGTCGGGTTGACATGCTGACCATTAATCCGTGCTTCATAATGTAGGTGCGGACCGGTAGAGCGACCGGTGGAACCGACAAAGCCGATGACTTCGCCCGCCTTTACATGGCCTTTTGAGGAGAGAAAGCACTTAAATGGCCATATAGCGTTTCCACTCCGTTGCTGTGCATCAGCATTACAGTATATCCGTAGCCGCCTTTCCAACCTTTGAAGGTAAAGGTACCGCCTACTGGCGCATAAACGGGTGTGCTGGGCGGGGCGGCATAGTCTATGCCTGTGTGCATTTTTAACGGTATGCAGCACGGGATGGACACGGATGCCGTAGGGTGAGGAAACGCGGGTGTAGTTTTTGTAGCGGCATAAAGGAAAAACCGTTCAGACTGTCGGACTTCAACGGCTCGCCGTCATAATCGTAATAGCTGCCGCCCTCATCGCCTTTGTCGTAGTAGTAAGCCTGATAGGTTTTTACCGCCTTTTACAATTTCCACCGCCAGATATCGCCTGCCGCCATTTTCCTGTCCACGGAAATACATGCTGTTGTACAGCAGGCGTATTTGATCGCCCTCTTTCAAGTCGTCTAAATTGAATTGTTCGCTGAAAATATCGCGCAGCGATTCGCGCAATTCGATGCCTACGCCTGCTTGCGCCAACGAACCCTTGGCGGAGGTGCGGACAACGACGGATTTCAGTGTCGGCAGGGTTTTCATCTCGATTTCTGATGCGCTCGCCTGCCACTCTCCTTTGATTTTTCCCGATGGCAATCAGGTTTTTCTCGCCATTATCGTCATCGTTAAAAACTGGATGGCAGCCAGTGATTTGCTGCCGTCCATTAAAACACTGATGGCTTGTCCCGAACGAAGCCGCTGTAATTTCTTGTCAATACCGCCGTCTTCGCCATTGCCTTTTAGGGCATTGGCAATATCCGTATCGCTCAATCCGTAGCGCGACAGCATGGTATACAGCGTATCACCTTCTTGAGCCGCCTCTTCCAGCCAATATCCCGCCCGATTTTCGACATCGGACACCTGAATCGGCGGCAGCTCCTTCCACAACGACTTCGGTTTTAAACAATTCGTCTTGCTTGGGCGGAGAAGTTACGGCATAAGCCGTCATTGCCCCCCGATACGGGCAGCAGTATACCCAGCAGCGACCAGCAGATGGATTTACGCTGCAAAAAACGATGGGAAAAATCTTTTTCATTGCTTCATTTTTCCGTTTCAGACGGCCTGATTCGTCATCAGGCACAAAAGCCTTACAAACAGATTTTTCATTTATCTTCAAACGTTTCAGTATACTATAAATCCTCATAGAAATCCTCACCATGCGGAAAAAGCGCGTAAAAATAACGCTAATCCGAACAATGCCGAACCATGATGAATCTGACCCTTGCCATCCCTTCATTGAACAGGCCGTCTGAAAGACCTGTGCCGTTCGATACGCCCGGCCTTAACGCACTGCTGCGTTTCGGACACTTTACTTCATTGCCCGCCGAAACATCTGTTTTTTATGCACGCCATCTTTGGCGGGGCAGGCCGGAAATTTCGATATTGGCCGAACTGGGGCTGTCCGCAGACACGCCCGCCCTGCTGGCCGCACTCCGTCTGTCAGCAAATGGGCATGAATCAGGCGCACTCGCATCCTACCGCGCCTTGTCGGTAACGGCGCAAGAGGCGGCGCAGTGGTGCGCCGGATTGAACGATTTTTTTTGTGAGGACGGTTGGCGGTTTTACCCGTTCAAACCCGATTTATGGCTGCTGACCTTGCCAAAACAGCCTGACTGGCAGGTTCCGTCGGTTCTGGATATGCTCGGGCAGGCTGACGGGATGGAGCGGATGGAACGGTACGCTGCACCGGATTGGCTGTCCAAGCAAACGGAAATCAAATGTGGCTGCACGCCCATCCGCTCAATGCCGATCGCACAATGCCGGTTAACGGCGTATGGCTGTGGCCCGGGCATTCGGACGGGCAAGCCGAAGCCGGCTTTACCGCTACGGACAGCAGTTGGCTGCTCCGCCCCAGCCTGCCGCACGATGTCGCGCCCTACGACTGGGCGGCATTCGAAGCCATGCTGGAGGAATGCGGCCAACAGGTTTTCAGACGGCCTGATTTTTCCTGGACGATTTGACCGTATCCGTTGCGGCGGATGATAAAGAATCGTATCGCCAACTGCTTGCCGATTGGGATGTCCGTTTTTCACCCCCATCCGCCTCGCCCTGCAAAAAGGCCGTCTGAAAACCTGACGCTGACCACAGACGGCGAACACGGCGGCGTTCTGAATATTAGAACCAAAGCCGAACGGGCATTTTGGAAACGGAAAAAAGTCTTTACCGGCACTTTGCGTTAATACACCGCGCCACACAAGGGAATGACCAAATTCTCGACACCCCTATACGGAATCCGTCACAAAAGGCCGTCTGAAAACGCGCTTCAATGAAGTTTCAATCGTTTCAGTGCAAGAAAAAGACTGAAGTTGCTTTTTCAAACTTTGTTGCAGCCGGGTTTTCAGACGGCCTGATGCTTGGTGTTTTTGTATGCTTATGTTAATATTTGAAAAATGTTAACAATTAGGGCTGTCTGAAAAACGCTTGGCGCATCGTCAGGTCATTCGGTAATGAGGGAGTGAAAAGATGTTATTAAGCATAATGGGGACGCCCAATGCTGTCGTAATCGCCGTAATCGTCATGTTGGCATTGTCACTATCGCGCATACATGTAGTGTTGAGCTTGGCAATCGGCGCGTTTGTCGGCGGACTGGTGGCAGGAATGCCGTTGGAAAAATGTAACGGACATGTCGGGGAGAAGTGACTCAAATCGGCATTATTTCCGCTTTTAACGAAGGCTTGAAAGGCGGGGCGCAAATCGCGTTGTCGTATGCGATGCTGGGGGCTTTTCGCAATGGCAATCACCCACTCCGGCCTGCCGCAACAATTGGCCGGCTCGATTGTCCGCCGCCTGAATCAAGGACAAAACTCTCAAACCGGGGAAAAAGCGGTCAAATGGCTGTTGTTGTCCATCATCTTGGTCATGGGTGTCATGAGCCAAAACGTCGTCCCCATCCATATCGCCTTTATCCCTGATGATTGTGCCGCCGTTGCTGCTGGTATTTAACCGCCTGAAAATCGACCGTCGGCTGATTGCCTGCGTCATTACCTTCGGCCTAGTGACCACCTATATGTTCCTACCTTACGGATTCGGCACAATTTTCCCTCAACGAAATCCTGTTGGGCAATATCCGCACGTCGGGCATGGAGGTGAAAGACATCAATGTCATGCAAGCGATGGCCATCCCCGCTTTGGGTATGGTGGCAGGTTTGCTGCTGGCTTTGATTCATTATCGCAAACCGCGTCTTTATCAAACCAATGATATCGATACGGTCGATCATCAAAAGCTAGTGAACAGCCGCAACCTTCTGCCTACCGCAGCATGGTGGCGGCAATAGCGATTGCCGTTTGCTTTGACATACAATTGAGGTATCAAGACGCGCTGGTTTTAGGGGCAATGGTTGGTTTCGCGGTATTCATGATGCTCGGCGTCATCAATCGAAATGCCGCCAACGATGTTTTTGGCGAAGGTATTAAAATGATGGCGATGGTCGGCTTTTATTATGATTGCCGCCCAAGGATTTGCAGCGGTCATGAAAGCAACCGGCGATATCCAGCCTTTGGTGGAAAAACAGCATGACGATGTTCGGCGGGAACAAAGGCATGGCGGCATTCGTCATGCTATTGGTCGGCCTGCTGGTCACAATGGGCATCGGCTCTTCCTTTTCCACCCTGCCGATTATTACGGCGATTTGTGTACCGCGTGTATCAGCCTCGGCTTTTCACCATTGGCAACCGTAGCCATTGTCGGTACTGCCGGCGCATTGGGTGATGCAGGCTCACCCGCATCAGATTCGACCTTGGGTCCGACCATGGGACTGAATGCCGACGGCCAACACGACCATATCCGTGACTCGGTTATCCCCACCTTTATCCACTACAATATCCCGCTGATGATTGCCGGCTGGATTGCCGCAATGGTGCTGTAAATGGAAGAACTGGCTCAACGCATTACCGAACTGGAAATTCAGACGGCCTTACAAGGCGAACTGATTGACAGCCTGAACGATCACTGTTGCCCAAATGCGGCAAACATTGGATTTACAATGCCTCAACTCAAGCTGCTGTATCGGAAAAATTCAAGATAAAAAACCAAGACGGTAATCAAGAGCCGTATAGCCTCCGTGATGAAGTCCCACCGCACTACTAACCGGCAACAACAAATGGGCAAAAGATAAAAACTTGCCAAAACAAAACCATTTAGGCCATAATCCGCCGCCTTCCCGAAAGGGATATTTTTGAAAGCACAGGCACATCCCCTGTGCCCGCCAACCAAAGGAATTAAAATGAAACAAAATACTCACCCAGATTATCATGAAGTTAATGTTACTTGCTCTTGCGGCAACAAATTTGTAACCAAATCTTCAATGGAAAAAGAAAACTTCAATATTGAGGTTTGCTCACAATGCCACCGTTCTACACCGGAACCCAAAAATCGTAGATACAACCGGTCGCGTAGACAAATTTAACCAAAAATTTGGCAACATGTTCAAACGTAGCTAATTTTCTGAAAAAGAAAATAAAAAGACTGCATTGGCAGTCTTTTTTATTTTTGGATTAAACTAAAAATTGGGGAAACAATAAAAACTTGAAGCGGCATGAATAAAAACAAGAAAAGATATATTCCGAATTTTATTTACCAACTCTAGGGAATTTACTCAACCCGCTGTAGTTCCAACAAAAATCTTCCTGATCAATCATCGTTACACGATAATCCTCATCAGCCCAGGCACCCAAATCAATATTTTTACAACGTTTGCTGCAAAAAGGCCGATACGGGTTGGCTGAAGACCACTCTGTAACTATGCCGCAACGCGGACATTTTTACTTTTTCGCATATCAGCCTCCATCATTCCATCACTGGATCAAAACTGCTCATAATCATTTTAAACCGTATATCCTGATCAGCTTGAGAACCTCTGAGGCGCTCATCTGATACGGCTAGAAAGCGTATATGGGTAAAATACTTATTGGCAGAAACTTCCGGTATCGCCTTTATCTGCTTCATCCACTTCTATGCTCAACATATGAATATTCTGCGCCAGACTAGGATGTTGATAATTACCATGCTTGGCGAAGCAATTTACTTCCCGCGAATTTTTTTCGCAAAATGCTCAACAATACGGAAAATGGCATCATAAGTAGGCATTAACGTACGAATCCAATTCTGCAAATCAGCCTTACGTTCCTCAAAAGGCCGCTGCGCAATAGTAATAAGACGGCACATCAAACGGGCTGGTCCCTCCAGGTACAAGCATGCGCTGTTTAATCGCCATCAACCATTCATTTTCACGCAAATGCTGGCCAAACTTTTGCTGTATCCCTAAAAGTCCTTGCGCAACCTGCTTTCAAATCTTCTTGCAACAATAATGCGGATTGCCGATCACGGTTCTGCGCCATCATTTGCTTTTTGACGTTCCAATTCCTGCAAAATATCCAGTTTCAACTCGGCACGGGCCGCACACTCCATGATGTCAAACAATGTGCTAACGCCAAATGATGTGCCCAAACAGAATCGCTACATACAATCTCATCTTGGAAACGCTTAAACAAATATTCAATCCGCAAAAAGTTACGAACCCGTTCTGACAAAGGGTGTTCGAAAGTAATCATCTCAATATCCGTTTCTAACCATTAAAACAAGATTGATAATACTGATTCAGACGGCCCTATCTTATGCGTCAATTCATCCTTGTTTCCATTATTCAAGATAATCTCATTAGCCATCCAATACCTTGAGCTATTTTTCGCTCTGTGCCGCAATAATTTTTCTAACCTCTGATTCTGACAAATTGCTTCTAGCCATAACACGATGTATTCTGATTGATTCATCCGCATCTATCAGTAAAACATGCTGAATATGTCTGAAATTCCTTTTTCTTGCAGCAAAGGAATTTCAATGACTCCATATGGTTGTTGTTGATATAACAATTGCCGATTCTGAATTTCTTCCATAATCAAAGGCAACATCATATTTTCTAAATCCTGCCTTACACTACTGTCTGCAAAAACCAATTGCCGCATCACTGCACGATTTAACTGAGCCCCCATAAAAACTGACTCACCAAAACATTTCCGTATCAAAGGGCAACGCCTTGCCATTCTCCCCCGTCAATTCTCTGCTAACCGCATCCGCATCTAGCACAGGAACACCCAAAAACGAAAATTCGGCAGCGGCCTGTGATTTTCCGCTGCCGATCCCACCGGTTAAACCAATCCAAATCGTCACTATGCAAACCCTGACTGGTGCAACCACCAATTCACACCAGCAATCACTTTTATCATAGGCAATGAACACCACCCATCCAGCAATAGCTAAGCTGGGACCGAATGCAATAGGCTGACTCTTCGCAACTTTCATAACTACAGCAGCCAGGATGCCGATTATTGCCGCAACAAGGACTATTATAGGTAATACCAAACTACCCAACCAAGCCCCTAAAGCTGCTAACAATTTAAAATCCCCACCACCGATTCCATCTATACCGCGAATCGTTTTTATGGATTTTTATTCAACAACCATAAACTTAAATATCCAAATACCGCTCCTAAAAAGGGATTGTTTCAAATCCACCAAACCCATTGCCTGTAGAATTAGCTAATAATCCCAACCAAATTAAAGGATTTGTAAGTTCATCAGGTAAATATTGAGTATCTGCATCAATGAATGTCAAGGCTATCAAAAATTGCGGAAAATATAAAAACCAGTTAAAGTGACCCAAGACCATCCATAACAGACTGCAACAATGCCGAATACACAAGCAGTCAAAAATTTCAATCAATGGATACCGCAAACTGATATGGACGTGGCATTTATGACATTGACCCTTCAATAAAAATATAACCTCAGTACGGGTATATTTTGCCAAGGCTTTACCGAACTTCCACATTTTGGACATCGTGATGCTGGTTTTAGTTAAACTAAATGACTCCTTTTCTTCATCAGTTAAAAGCAATATTTAGATGTGTCTTTGCGAAAAACAGTCCATTCACGTTCCATCATAACAGGAATACGATAAATCACTACATTTAAAAACTGCCAACTAATAAAACCAAAAGACAACAGCTAGATGAATAATCCAAGAAGAATAAGTTTCTATAATCCATGCATACATCTATCGACAAGCCTTTTACCCTGACAACATTACCTATATTGAACAGAGGCAAACACATAGCAACCAACATAGTACCAATAATACTTCCTAGAACCACCATTATGATAGGCTCCATCAAAGAGGATAATTGAGAAACTGCAGTATCTACCTCTTCCTCATAAAATTCAGCTGCTTTTATTTAGCATATCATCCAGTGACCCTGACTCTTCACCAATAGCTGCCATTTGTAGAACCATATTAGGGAAAAGGCTCAGTATTTTGCATCCCCGATGTTAATGACATACCTTGATTTACCTGTGATTTAATTGAAATAGTAGCCTCTTCATATAAAAATATTACCTGAAGCACCAGCAACTGAATCCAATGCCTCAACTAAAGGAACACCTGCAGCAAACAAACTAGCTGTCGTCCGGGCCCATCTAGCAACAGTGGCCTTTCGTACAATATCACCGAAGATTGGCATTTTAAGTACTAGCATATCTACCCTTTTCTGCAGCTCAGGTGAATTTCGATGTAAATGAACAAATCCAACAACTAACCCTATTAAGACAATAATTACAATCCAGCCATATTCAACAAAAATCTGACGCACTCATTAACATTTGTGTCAACCCTGGCAATTCAGCACCCATATCTTTATAAATCTTACCAAATGCAGGCAAGACATACATCATCATTACAATAACCAATATAACCGCCACTGCAACAACGGCTATAGGATAAGTAAGAGCCGATTTAACTTTTTTCTTAACGGACTGAGTTTTTTCTTTGTATACAGCGAGCTTATCTAACAAATGTTCTAACACACCACCAGCTTCACCTGCAGAAATTAAGTTACAATAAAATTTATCAAAATACTTGGGATGCTTTGCAAATGCAGCCCCCATGGAAGACCCCTGCTCCACATCGCTGCGTATAGCCATCAATAACTGAGTCATCGAAGGATTACATGTCCTCTAGCAACAATCTCAAAAGCTTGCATTAAAGGTAATCCAGCCTTCATCATAGTAGCGAGTTGTCGAGTAAAAACCGTAATATCTGCTTGAGTAATTCGCTTTTACGGGTGGCTTTTTACTTTAGTGATGCGAAAGGGTTTAATCCCTCGACGTAATAATTTTTTTCTTCGCCTCATCCTCATTAGCTGCAACGACTTCACCACGTGACAATCTGTTCACTTTTGTGTATGTTTCCTTCAAAAAGTAAAACGATGCCCTTTTTCATTTTTGCTTTTATTTATCTTCATTTTCCCAATCCATACTTGTCTAAATTAATCATTGGTATGAGCTAATACTTCTTCTAGAGAAGTAATACCACTCATTACCTTCAATAAAACCTGCTCGACGTGAGATCTACCATTCCTCTCTTGATATGCCATTTTTGAATATCTACTTCTGTTCCACCTTCCATAATCACTCTTTTGCATTTCATCTGTAATTGGCATTACTCATATACACCAGCACGCCCCTTATAACCTTTTTACCTCTGCATGTATCACAACCTCACTGCCTCGATACATTGTCCAATCTTGAGCTAAATCTTCATCTGAAAAACCTGCCTTTTTAAGGCATGCTCAGGAGGCCTTTCCATTGGTTCCTTACAATTTGGGCACAATCTACGCAATAACCTTTGCGCCATAATGAGACTAACGGAACTGGCTATATTAAATGGTGCAACACCCATATTCAACATACGAGACAATGTTGCAGGAGCATTATTGGTATGCAATGTAGAAAACACCATATGCCCTGTCTGCGATGCTTTAATAGCAATATCTGCAGTTTCCAAATCACGAATCTCACCAACCATAATAATATCCGGATCTTGCGCAGAAACGATTTTAGTGCAGCTGCAAAAGTTAACCTTGTTTGTCATTTACATTTACACTGATTAATTCCAGGTAAATTAATCTCTGCAGGATCTTCTGCTGTAGAAATATTTACCCCTTCAGTATTTAGAATATTCAAACAAGTATACAGCGAAACAGTTTTACCAGAACCCTGTAGGCCCAGTTACTAAGACCATCCCATACGGTCGATGAATTGCTTCCAATAATAATTCTTTTTGGAAATCTTCAAATCCAAGCTGATCAATATTCAATGATGCTGCATCCGAATTAAGAATACGCATCACAACTTTTTCACCAAACAACGTTGGCAATGTACTCACACGAAAATCTGTGGGTCTACCATGTTTAGAAAAAGCAATTTGGATGCGTCCATCTTGAGGAATTCGTTTTTCAGAAATATCTAATCTTGCCATCACCTTAATGACGTGACGCCAATTGCCCACGTATTGCAAACAGGAGGTTGCACAACTTCTCGCAATTGCCCATCCACACGGAACCGCACACGTGCCATCTGCTCATAAAACTCAAAAATGGATATCAGAAGCACCTGCATTTAATGCATCAGATAGAGTTTTTATGAATAAACCGGGCAATAGGCCCATCCTCAGCCTCCCTTCATTATCGATATATAATGATTGCGTGATGCCCCTACATCCAACTGATCCTGAGACATCTCACGCAAGATAGTGGTAGACCTCTGCCCAAGCCATTCAACCAACGTCATTAACTGGTCATGGCGAACAATTACCAAATCTATTTGAAATCCTGAAGCAAATACCACTTTCTGGAATTCTTGAATTCTTGTTGGATCTGACTACTGCAAGGAATATCTTATTCCCTACGTTTAAATATAGGAACACACGCATTAGCCCGCATTTGCTCCTCGTTTAAAACATCCTGAACGATATTGCTACGCGGATAGTAATTCAAATCAAGAACAGGGTAATTGAACATCCCGGCCAACAATTCTGCCAATGTTTTGGGATTAGTTATCCCGTCAGCAAACAACATCGCAATAATATCTTTATTATCTTTCAATGCTTGTTGATAGCGTCCAGCTTGTTCACTGCTGAGGGTTTTATTCTGAACCAAAAACCCTTAATAATCCCATACTCATAAAAATTTAACCTATCAAAAATTTCCCTACTCCAAAAACAATTATTTAAGCACTGCCCAGGAATAGCTTTTTACGCTTATTATAAATATTTCATCAGCATCTGACAAAATTTATCTCAAAATATACATTCCCGAATTAACTAAAAATTGCCCTTAATATTAGAAAACAACCTATAGACAAAACCGAAGCAGCCGGTAATGTAATTACCCATGCCAATGCGATCGGTTTCATTGCTTTCCAATTTGCATTGCGATTTACCAAACCAATCCCTAAAACCGCACCAACCAAGATATGTGTACTGGACACAGGCAATCCCAATAAAGAGGCGGCCATAACCACGGAAGCTGCTGCCAATTCCGCCGTAAAACCTGACGAAGGATGCATTTCCGCCAAATTTGTCCCTACAGTTGCAATGACTTCTTTACCAATAAACCACAAACCGACAATCAAAGCGATACCAAACGTCAGCAAAACAACTGGAGGCACAGGTGCGGAAACACCTATTTCATCTGTCCGCACACATCCATAATGGCTGCAAACGGGCCTCGATAGCATCTCGCAATGTCATTTGCGCCATGACTAAATGCGAACCCTACCGCTGTAAACACCTGCATCCATGAGAACATTAAAAAGTTGATTTGGACAAATCCTTGCGCTTTAAAGTTTTGGCATAAATAAAGGTTGCCAACCAAATACCGGCGCCAATCATAAGTATGGTCAGATAACTCGCCAACTCACTCATACCAAAGATTCAGATTTTTCAATCCTTTAAAAATCAGCATAGAGGCAATCATCATCCCACCAAGAGACGAAATCAGAGGCACCCATGAATGCAATGCTTTTATATGCATCGATATTATTTTTGCGTTGATCAATATTATGCAGCCCTCTATAGTAGGCTGACTCTAATTCATTCGGATCAAAATCGATTTCACCGTAAATTTGCGCATCCCTGGCCATAGCTGAAGCAGCTTCCAACCGCTCCTGTTCCGGCAATGCTTCAAACCTAGACGGTGTTCCTCTTTATATGCTTTTTCTCCGCTTTAATTTCTTTTCAATTGACGCTCAATATCATTGTTATAATCCAAAAACATGCTTTTTACCTGATAAAATAATAAGTAAGATACCAAACCACCCAAAACCGGCGATAAAACCCAAGAAAAGGCAATCTCACCTATTTTCCCCCACTTCACCAATGTCAACGTTCCTGCACCGTTGTTTGTCAGCAAAAAGCCCAACATCATCGAACTACCGACGATACCGCCGATAATTGCGTGCGTAGTGGATACCGGCAATCCTTTTTGTGGCAAACAATAACCATAAAGCAGCAGCCAACAGCGCGGACAACATCAAATAAACGAACTGCATGGGCTCCATCGGCAAGGCTTCCATTTTGTACAATACCGTTACGTATGGTTGCCGTTACTTCTCCCCCTGCAATCACGGCACCGCTGACTTCAAAAACGGCAGCCACAATCAAAGCTTGAGGGAATGGTTAAAGTACCTGCGCCAACTGACGTACCAAACGAATTGGCCACATCGTTTCCGCCGATATTGAATGCCATGAACACACCGAAAAACGTGGCCAGTAAAAACATCGTCGTATGATTGTGGTTGGTATATCCGAGACCCCAATAAATAAAAATAGCCGACCATACCGATGAGCATGACGGCAAAAACAAAATTGGTTTTGTACATGGGACCCGAAGCAACGTTCGTTTGAGCCATGATTACAGTTCCTTTAAATCATTCAAATTAATTTAATCGAGGCGGCTACAGGCATTTTTACTGCCAAGCAACAACCGTCCAAATACAAATTTCAGACGGCCATTATAGATTTAATACCCTATTCTCGGAAGAGTTTGCCGAATATCCCGCCATTTTTTTCGATACCGCCGCAATATTACCCTGAGAATTTACGAAAAACCCAAGCCTGCCGTCTCTCCTCCCTTGATTTAAATGTTTTTCCTATGATTTTTCTTTTTACCGATTTTGCCACATTACAACCATCCGCATACCGAAACTCTCAAATCATAACAATCAACCATTGACCCTACGCAAGAAAAATTGCACCTAGAACGCACACAAAACTATTTTTTTCTACTAATTTTCACTCGTTACAATCCACACCCCAAACCTCACCTCACACACAACATTTGGCATGAACCGTACTTTCCGACTCATCAAAAACTCACTGCAAGCCAGAATCAGCCTGGCCGTCATTGCCGTTTCCCTGCTGCTGGCCGTGATAGCCGGCGGATTTTCCTTCTATACGACCCATCACGAAACAGAAGAGTTACAAGACGACCTTTTTACGTCAAACAGCCGCACTTTCCTCTTCAAACGAAGATGAAACCGATATAGACAGCGATTCCCGCATCTTTCACCCAACGTCCCGGAAAAACAAGGCCGTCTGAATATCCCTGCAGATTTGTCCGACGGCTTCCACGATTTGCGGGACGATGGAGACGACTACCGAATCTATCTGCACCACGGTTCACACGGCCCAATCGCCGTCATACAAGAAAAACGAATACCGCGCCGACCTGGCTGAAAATGCAGCCTTTCACAGCGTTATCCCGCCCTTTTTATCCATTCCCCTTAACCATCTTGCTGGACCGTTTGGGTGGTCTCGCGCACCATGCTGCCGGTAAAACGGCTGTCGCAAAGCCTGTCCGTACGGCAGGAAAAACGACCTTTCCCCACTGAACGACACAGATGCCCCCAGCGAAATGACTGGCTTTATTGCCGCCATCAACCGCCTATTGAAACGCACGGACGATAACATCCGCCAACAACAACGCTTCATCGCCGATGCGGCACACGAAATGCGCAGCCCGATGACCGCGCTTTCCCTGCAAGTCGAACGCTTAAAACCAACTCCCCTTGCAGATGACGCCAAACCACAAGCTCGGCAAATCCAAAACCAGTATCGCCCGCCAACGCCACCCTGCTCGAACAGCTTTTATCATTGGCACGCGCCCAATCGCCGGACGCAAAACGTCCGTTCGCCGCCGTCAACCTGCAACAACTGTTCCGACGCATATTGGAAGAACTCCACCCCTTGCCGCCGCCAAAGGACAAGACATCGGCATCGCCGTCGAACGGAACTGCGAAATTTATGCAAATGAAACAGAAATTTACACCCTGATTAAAAACACTGGCCGACAACGCAATCCGCTACACGCCGGCGTCAGGCCAAATCGATCTTTGGCTTTGACGACAACGACACACACCTGACCCTTTGGGTTGAGAGACAACGGCCCTCGGCATTCCGCCGGAAGAACGCCGGCGCGTACTCGACCCCTTCTACCGCATACTGGGCAGCGAACAGCAAGGCACAGGGCTCGGCCTGTCCATTGCCGACACCATCGCCAAACGTTACGGCGGGAAACTGATACTGTCCGACAACCGGCGCACAGGGCATGGTTTACTTGCCCAAGTGGAATTGGACAAACAAACATTGCAAAATAAAACCAACCGCACCCTAGATGCGCGCCATACGACAAACAGCCTTCCGACATAAGGCCGTCTGAAAGCACACAACGGCACAAAACCGCTGAATTTGAGAAAAACGGCCAAAATGCAATAATGCAGCCCTGTTTCAATCAGGCCGTCTGAAAACCCGCAGACAACAAACGGCGGGACAAAACCTCCGAACAGCCGTACTGCTCAGCATGGAAAACACAACATGAAAATTACCGTCATTGGCGCCGGCTCATGGGGAACGGCCCTTGCTATCCACTTCTCCTCCATGGCCATCCGGTTTCCATTTGGGCGCGCAACCGCGAACAAATGGCCGCCATGTAAAACGAACGGGAAAACCAACGTTACCTCCCGGGTTTTCCCTTGCCCGACAACCTGACCGCGCACACGGAACTAACCGAAGCCCCTCGAAGGCAGCGAACTGGTTTTAATGGTTACCTCCGTAGCCGGCCTGCGCGACAGTGTCGAATTGATCAAACAAGCCGGTTACGGCCACCTGCCCATCCTCACCGCCTGCAAAGGCTTCGAACTTGACACCGGCCTTCTGACCTTCCAAGTCGTCCGAGAAATCCCGCCCGACAACGACAAAATCGGCGTCCTTTCCGGCCCCAGCTTCGCCCAAGAACTCGCCAAACAACTGCCCTGCGCCATCGTTTTTGGCTTCAGAAAAACGAAAAATGGATTAACGGGCTGGTAAGAACCAACACACCGCGTCATGCGCGCCTGTATGCCAACACCGACATCATCGGCGCAGCCGTCGGCGGCGCGGTCAAAAACGTCGCGGCTATCGCCACCGGCCTTTCAGACGGCCTCGAATACGGCATGAACGCCCGAGCCGCACTGGTTAGGCGCGGCTTGGCCGAAATGACCTGTTTGGCCGTCGCACCGGGCGCGCAACAAAACCATGATGGGACTGGCCGGTATGGGCGACCCTCATCCTCACCCGCACCGGCGCACTGTCACGCAACCGAAAAGTCGGCTTAGGCCTGGCTTCTGGCAAGCCACTGCACCAAGTCCTGACCGAAATCGGCCATGTTGCCGAAGGCGTACCCACCATAGACGAAGTATTCAACACCGCCTGCCGCCACCAAATCGACATGCCGATTACCCAAACCCTGTACGAACTCGTACGCAACGAACTGAGCGCAAAAAGATGTCGCCGAACGCCTGATGATGCGCGAAGCCAAATCGGAATACCCCACAGGCCGTCTGAAAGCGTTTCAGACGGCCTACACGGAGCACCGCATGACCCGAAACCCTTGGAAAAACTGGAAGCCCGCGTCTACCAACTGGTACAAAAATTGAAACCCTGTTGGGCGAAAGCCGCAAACACCAACTCGAAAACGTCCGACTCAAAGCCGAACAAAAACGCAAAGACGAACAGCACCAGGCTACTGTAGACGAATTAAGCGAAGCCTCACTGCTACAAGTAAACAAACTGAAACACGACCTTCAAAGCAAAATCGACATCCTGACGGAAGAAAACCGGCACTACCGCACCCTATTGGAAGAAAATGCCGCCGAAATCCGCCGACTGCTTGCCCGGCTGCCGACCAAAAACGCCGTCTGAAACATCCCCGGAGACTGAAAAATGACACAACAAACCGAACAAGTTTCCGTATCCATCATGGGACGAACCTTCGGCATCGGAACCCCGACTTCGAAAAAGCAACACTGCTCCAAGCCGTAGACATGCTGAACCAAAAATCGAAGCCATACAAAACGGCACCAGCATTGTCGAAACCGACACATCATCATCATGGCTGCCTTAAACGTCGTCCATGACCTACCAAAAATCTCAATGAAAGATGGTTTGGCAATCGGAGAATTTGAGCGTAGAATAGCCGATATGGTTGGGGTGTGCGAAAAAGCACTATCCAAAGTTCCCTAACCCTCCCTTTTTCCCTGCGGTGTCCGTGAAGGCATACATTCCTTTGAACCAATACGTTCGCTTAAGGTTGTCGGGAGTGCAGTGGGCGCGAGCGTTCCTTTAGGAACGCACCCTGAAACTGCCCGAGGCAGCCGCCTTGTTTGACAAGGTTCAAGCGGATTGAGCCGAAACGCCACCGGCGGGGAAAACCTCAAAAAGCGGTACCGGAATCATTTCGGTACCGCTTCATACTTTACCCCTGCCAAACAAGCGCGGTGTTTTTACGGCGCAAACCACACAAGCCGCCGCAGCCGCACAACAAACCTTATCCTTGATTGACATCCATACGAGAACGCTCTAAAATCGGCAGCTTTCTATATACCTTTGGAATTACCCTATGAAAACCTTTTCAGCCAAAACCGCACTGAGGTGAAGCGCGAATGGTTTGTAATCGATGCCACAGATAAAGTTCTGGGGCCGCGTTGCAGCCGAAGTCGCCAGGCCGCCCGCGCGGCAAACACAAGCCTGAATACACACCGCACGTTGATACCGGCGATTACATCATCGTTATCAATGCGGACAAATTGCGCGTTACCGGTCAAAATTCGAAGACAAAAATACTATCGCCACCAGGCTTTTCCCCGGCGGCATCTACGAGCGCACCTTCCGCGAAATGCAAGACCGCTTCCCTACCGCGCACTGGAAAAAGCCGTTAAAGGTATGCTGCCCAAAGGCCCTTTGGGTTATGCGATGATTAAAAACTGAAAGTGTATGCAGGTGCAGAACACCAGCATGCCGCCCAGCAGCCCAAAGCTCTGGAATTGGAAATAAGGACGCGACATGAACGGTAATATTACTACGGCACAGGCCGCCGCAAAGTTCGGTTGCCCGAGTATTCCTGCAAAAAGGCAGCGGTCAAATCATTGTAGAAATCACGGTCCGCTGACGAGTTCTTCGCCCGTGAAACCAGCCGCATGGTTGTCCGCCAACCCTTTAGTTTTGACCGAAAATGCAGAATCTTTCTGACATTAAAGTCAATGTAACTGGCGGCGGCGAAAACCGGCCAATCCGGTGCTATCCGCCACGGCATTACCCGTGCGCTGATTGACTACGATGCAGCCCTTGAAACCCGCATTATCTCAAGCCGGCTTCGTTACCCGTGATGCTCGTGAAGTTGAGCGTAAAAACCGGGCTTACGCAAAGCGTCGTGCAAAACAATTCTCGAAACGTTAATCCAGCTTTTCAGAAAAAACCCTGCCAAAAGCAGGGTTTTTATTTTCATATTTTCAGATGCACTTAAATCACGGAATGCATGATTGGAATAGGGTAAATCAATAAATTTGTAACATGAAGACAGTTTACTTCTTGCCTTTATTCCCATCAAACATTCACATCCAAGACTACTTAGCCGGTTTAACGCAAAAAGCCAATCGATTTATCCTATCGATACAGGCAAACCGTTTCGCTCCCTTTCATAGGCTTATTTTTTCAGACGGCCTCAGGCCGTCTGAAAAATATAAGAAATCATGCCAGGGTGCCAAAAGCTTGGCAAATGCCTCTTCAAACTGTTGCAAGCCGTCTTGCTGCAACCGCACCGCCAATGTTTCGACATCTATACCCAGCGTCGCAACTTCCTCCAAGACGGCAAGTGCGGCATCGCTTTGCTCGGACAAAAGTCGAATGCGCCGTACCATGTTCGATAAAGGCTTTCAACGTTGCTTCCGGCACGGTATTGACCGTTTCCCGCTAATCAGGCTGTCCACATACAATGTGGCCGGATAAGCCGGATCTTTCACGCCTGTGAAGCCTCACAACAATTGGGGCACGGTTTGCCCCCTGCTCCAACAATCCGGAAAAATCGCCGCCGTCAAAAACCGCTGCCAATCCAAATAAGCGGCTTTGGCCAAAAGCAATCGCCGTTTTACCGCGCAGATGCTCCGGGCAACACGGCATCCAAGGCACCGTCGATACGCGAAATAAAAAGCTGGCCACCACATGGATATCCGCCACTGCGCCGCTCTGCAGCCAAACGTGCACGGATGCCGCGCACATAAGCTTCATAGGCTTTCAAAGTCTGTTGACGCGCAAAAACAGCAGGGTCAGATTGACACTGATGCCGTCTGCCACCAAACCTTCCAATGCTTTCAAACCCTCATCGGTTGCCGGCACTTTGATCATTGCGTTTTTTCTGCCGATTGCCCGCTGAAGCCGCCTGGCTTCGGCCACCGTGCCTTCGGCATCGTGCGCCAACTCAGGTGAAACCTCCAAGTTGACAGCCGCTTCGTCCGCCGTCGGCCCTCATACGTCGGCAGGCATACATCGCAGGCAGCCCGCACATCGTCTACCGCCAAAGTTTCGTAACGCTGTTTCGGTGACAAATCCCGTTGCTTCAAATCCGCCACATCGGCGGCATACAGAGGGTCTCCGGCAAAAGCTTTTCTGAAAAATGGCCGGATTCGACGTTATTCCGCACACGCCTTTTGCCAGCCATTCGGCCAATCCGCCACCCTGCACTCAATGAGCGGGACAAATTGTCCAACCAGATTTGTTGGCCCAAGGCTTTAACGTCAGATAAAATAGTCATTTCCGCTTCCTTATATCGAAATAAATAAGGAGCGCATCCTACGCGAAAACACCATCTTTTGAACAAGGCAGACACCATGCTGAAAAACAATACAGGACAATACATCAAATGGGCAAGGAAGTATTGCAAAATCGAAGCCGACGGCTTGAAGGAAATTTCAGATGTCCTCAACGGCACATTCGCCGCCGCTGCAGACACCATTCTTTCCCGTATGGGACGGCTGGTGGTCGCGGGTATTGGAAAATCAGGCCACGTCGGCCACAAAATCGCCGCCACACTTCGCCTCCACCGGCACGCCGGCATTTTTCGTTCACCCTACTGAAGCCGCCCATGGCGATTTAGGCATGATTGTGGACGGCGATGTCGTACTGGCCATTTCAATTCAGCGAAAGCGACGAAATTTCGGCCATCCTGCCGGTCATTAAAAACGCAAAAACATCTGCCTGATCTGCATTACCGCCCATCCCGAATCCACCATGGCGCGGCATGCCGACATCCACCTGACTGCCGCCGTTTCGCAGGAAGCCTGCCCGCTCGGCCTTGCCCCCACTTCCAGCACCACCGCCGTCATGGCCTTTGGGCGACGCACTCGCCGTTGCCCTGCTTCGCGCACGCTCCTTTACCCGCGAAGACTTCGCCTCAGCCATCCCGCCGGACAGCTGGGCAAGCGTTTGCTGTTGCGCGTGGCCGACCTGATGCACAGCGGCGACAACCGCCCGCCGTAACCGAAGATACGCCGCTGAAAGACGCTGTGGTCATCATGAGCGAAAAAGGGCTGGGGATGCTGGCCGTTACCGACCAAGGAGGCCGTCTGAAAGGCATCCTGACCGACGGCGACCTGCGCCGCCTGTTCCAAAAATGCGAAACCTTTGCCGGACTGACGGTAAACGACGTGATGCACCCCAACCCGAAAAAGCATCGCCCCCGACCGTCTCGCCACCGAAGCCCTGAAAGAAATGCAGCAAAACCATGTGAACGGCCTTTGGCAGTAGAAGGCGACGGCATACTGGTCGGCGCGCTCAATATGCACGACCCTGCTGGCGGCGCGCATCCTGTAACGGCTTTAGCAGCGGATAACCCTCGCGCAACAACATCCGGGGAACAATCCCTTCAGATATTAAAGCGGCGGAAACGCATCGCCTTGCATACCGCCCGCGCCTCGCATGTTCGCGGCTTTCCGCCCGGTATCAAAACCCGTTCATCCGCATGAAAAAGAGGCCGTCTGAAAAACGATTTTCAGACGGCCTCAGCCTTATATTCCGCTCAAACAAAACCCTAGTTCGGACAAGAGAATCCGACTCCATCAGGGCAACCGGGATTCTCGCAAAACCGAATAAGTTTTCAGACGGCCTTTAATTCAAGCCCAAAGTGCCGCGCAGTTTGCCCAACTCTTCAGCCAACGTGTTAATCGGAGCCTGTAATTTCTTACGGTCGTCTTCCGACAACTTGTCATAGCTTTCAAAGCCGTCGCCTTTTTGTATTTCGCCAGAATTTCGTTGATTTGTTTGAAGTTGGCATCCACGGTATCCAACAAGGCTTTGTCTTTCTCAGCAATCACATTGCGGAACAAATCGACGATTTTCTGCGCCCTTCGATATTGGCTTGGAAATCGCTCAAATCGGTGTGGCTGTAACGGTCTTCCTCGCCGGTAATCTTCGAGCCGGCCACTTCTTCAATCAACACGTACCGCACCGCCGACCACTTTGCTCGGCGGGAAATTCAGCGTATCGATTTCAGCCTTCAGTGCTTTCACGTCTTTTTCCAGCTTGTCGGCGATGTCTTTCACGCCGTCCGTGCTTTTCTCAACCCACAAAGCATATTCGATGCGGTGGAAGCCGGTGAAATTCGGGTCTTTGGCCTGTTCTTTGAAGTCGTCCTCGCGCGCATCGATGGCGGGGTCGAGTTCGTTAAACACTCGGCAATCGGCTCGATGCGTTCGTAGTGGGTACGCACATCGGCAAACATCGCTTTGGCTTCGTCGATTTTGCCTGCTTTCACGGCAGCGACGAATTTTTCGGTTTTTCGGTCAGCGCGTTGGCTTCGCCTTTGGACGTAAACCTTATAGTCGGCCAACGGTTGCGCCAGTTTGCCCATATCCGCCTGAGCCGCTTCGGCCTTGAAGCCGCTGTCGGTAACAATCAGCTTGCCACGCGGGTTGGTCAGCAGGCCGCAAGTCATTTCATAAGTGCCGGGCAGCAGGGTAACGGTCATTTTGTCAGACAGGCCGGGAGCGATGTTTTCACGCTCGTCCACCACCATCACGCCTTCCAAAATTTCCCATTCCAGCTTGATACCGCTGTTGTTTTTGATGTTGAACGTGGTTTTGCCGCTGGGGACGGTCAATTCCATCGGTTCGCAGGCCGAATCGTTTACGGCAATATTGACGCTGCCGTCGGCATTCGGTGCGGCAGGCTTGCTTACCGAAGCGGTGTCGCCCGAAGCGGGGGCGGCGGGTTTGTCGGCCCTCAGGCGGCTGGCAGGCGGCCAAGCCCATGGCCAGCAAGACGGATAAAGCGATGTGGTTCATTTTTCATAACGGGTTTCCTTTATGGGATTTAACGGAAGGTGAAACGGCTTTGCTGCCGCGTAAAAACCAAAAATAAAGCGGGCAGCAGATAGGCGAAATACCAGCGATGTCGCTGACCGTGGGATGGTCGGTATAGCCGAAGAAACCGCCCATCAGCACGCCCAGCGGGCTGTCTTCGTGCAAAACCCTAGACCAGTCGAACAATATGGTTTGGCCGATATTCCACACGCCTGCCTCATGCAGGGCGCGGAACGAACCCGACAGCAAACCGGCGGCGACGAAAATCAGGAACACGCCCGTCCAACGGAAGAATTTGCCCAAATTCAAACGGATGCCGCCCTGATAGAGCAAAAACGCCGATGACCACCGCCGTCGCCAATCCGGCCACCGCGCCCAAAAGGCATTTTTGTGGTCGCTGCTTTTGGCTGAACACGGCAATCAGGAAAAACACGCTTTCCAAACCTTCGCGCGCCACGGCGAGAAACGCCATCAAAACCAACGCCCAGCCCGAACCGCCCTGATTGAGCGCGGCCTGGACGGAATCTTGCAAATGCTGCTTCATCGAACGGGCGGCCTTCTGCATCCACAACACCATATAGGTCAGCATGCCCACTGCCACCAGACCGATTGCGCCGACGACGAATTCCTGCTCCTTTTGCGGGATTTCACCGGTAAGGCGATGGATGGCAAGGCCGATACCCACGCACAGCAGCGCGGCAGAAATCACGCCCAGCCAGACTTTGCTCATCAGATGATGATGCCCGGACTGTTTCAGAAAACCGGCCACGATGCCGACAATCAGCGCGGGCCTCTATGCCCTCGCGCAACATAATTAAAAAAAGCTATCAGCATGGTTTTAAGGTATTTTCAGTTAAATTGTGCAAATTATCCGCTGATACGGATATAAATGCAAACGGTTTTCACATATATCTATCTGCCGTCTGAATGTTTTACGCCTTCAGACGGCCTCATTCGCCCGTCCGCCATATTTCTTTACACTTGCCGAAAAACCATCCCATTGTTTCCATTCATGCCCGAAAGGCCGTCTGAAAAACATTTGATGTTAAAGAAGTAATTTTTACGCTATTGTGCGTTAAGCGGATTTACCTTTATATTGCCGCACACTAAGGTTGCGAAACATTGCAAAACCGTTTATCAGAAGAAAAAAAGGAAAATAGCATGGCACAAAATTACATTGACAAAAACCGACCTCAAAATCCTGCAGGTATTGCAAAGCAACCTACCGCCTGACCAACGTCGAACTTTCCGAACGCGTCGCACTCTCGCCGTCCCCCTGCCTGCGCCGCCTCAAACAACTCGAAGACGCGGGCATCATCCGCCAATATGCCGCCCTGCTCTCGCCGCAGGAAATCAAACTCGGCCTTCAAGCGTTTATCCGCGTATCCATCGACAAATCGGGCGAATTGCGCGACCGCTTCGCCCAAAACCGTGCAAACCTGGCCTGAAGTTTTAAGCTGTTTCGCACTCACCGGCGAAACCGACTACCTGGCTGCATACATTCTTCCCCGACATGAACGCCTTTTTCCCATTTCGTGCTCGACACCCTGCTCTCCCACCCCGGCGTGCAGGATGCGAAATCCAGCTTTGTCCTCAAAGAACTGAAAAACACTACCGCCCTGCCGTTGGGACACCTCCAAACAACGGCATAAAAGCGGCAACAAACAGGCCGTCTGAAAAGCGCAACCGAAACGGCAAACCCATTTCCGCGTTTTCAGACGGCCTCCTTTTACACTAAAAACCCGTCAGGAGCAAACCATGAACCTCCGCCCCTTCCGCCACATCCCTGCCGCAACTGGGCAACCGCGTTTTACCTGGATGCCGCCGCCGTCGTCATCGGCGATGTCATATTGGCGGACGACGTATCCGTCTGGCCGTGCGCCGTCGTGCGCGGCGACGTCAACCACATCCGCATCGGCGCGCGCTCAACATACAGGACGGCAGCGTGTTGCTGACGTCAGCGGTACGCACAGCGGCCAAGCCCGAAGGTTCGCCATTGATTGTCGGTGAAGACGTTACCGTCGGCCACCGCGCCGTACCGCACGGCTGCACCATAGGCAACCGCGTGTTAATCGGCATGGGCGCAATCGTCTTGACGACGCGGTTATCGACGACGACGTGATTATCGGCGCAGGCAGCCTTGTACCGCCGCGCAAACATCTGGAAAGCGGCTTCCTCTACACCGGCTCCCCGCAAAAGCTCGCGCGCGAACTGACGGCACAGGAACGCGCCTTCCTCGTTCAGTCCGCAGCCAACTACACCGCCACGGCACAGGCCTATCGGGAAACGGACGGCGGCACGGCAAACTAAGGCTACACATTGCAGCAAAACTGCGCCGCACTGCCGACCCTGAAGCCTCATCTCATCGGGTAACGGAAAACGTGAAGTCCAATCAAACGCCGTACATTCCGATGAAACATAACGATGCCGCCATTCCCGCGCAGACAAAATTCAAACGGCAAATGGCAAAAACGGCGGCAATACGGGAATTTCCGTTTGAATCGATAAAAAGGCCGTCTGAAAACATTCTTTCAGACGGCCTCAAATCATTTTAAACCGCCATTGCAAGGCGGCTGCGGCATTTTCTGCCCAAATCAATTGTCGGCGGCATGCTGCGCTTGGCCGCACCGGCGTGGAACGTAGGTTTTTCCCCACCCCACAGCGTATCGATATCGTAAAAATCCCGCACGGCGGGCAGCATCACATGCACCACCAAATCACCCGCATCCACCAAAGTCCATTCGCCGCTGTCGCCTTCGGTGCTGAGAATTTCAAAACCCGCCTCTTTTCAAATCGACTGCCACGTTGTTGGCCAAAGCTTTGACCTGCCTGCTGCTGTCGCCGCTGGCAATAATCATGCGGGCAAACAGGGAGGTTTTGTCTTGGGTTTCCAAAACGGCAATGTCTTTGGCTTTCATTGTCTTCCAAGGCCGAAACGGCGATTTCGACCATTTTCTGCAAATCCTGCAATTCTTGTTCTGTCATCATTTTTCCATTTTGAACCGGCATGGTGCCGCAGTTTATGAAGGAGGCCGTCTGAAAACCCGTTTTTCAGACGGCCTTTATTTTTATTTGAAAACGGCAATATCTCAGCCGGAACGGCCCCGTTTTTTTCGGTAAAAGTTCACCCCGGCCAACTGCGAACCGATAATGGCATTACGTATCGCCGCCAATGCCTTGGGACGGACGAAATTGCGTCGGTAGTGCAAGCACCACGCGCCGGGTCGGCACTTTTTCGGCAAACGGGATGATGCTGAACAGCAAGTGGTCGTTTTTCGGTCAGCGCGGTGGCCGGCAATACGCTGATGGCCAGGCCGCTGGCCACCATATGGCGGATGGTATTGATGGAGCTGCCCTGCAGCGTATTGGTCAGGCCGCTGATTTTCTGCTTGGCCGCCAATCTCGTTGCAGCCGGCAAAGCACATTGTCGCGCATACAGTTGCCCTCGGTCAGCAGCAAAAACCCTGCTCCTGCGCCAATTCGTGCTGGGTAACGGCATCGAGTTCTTCAAACGGATGCCCTTTGGGCATGATGACGAAAAAGGTTCGTCATACAGCGGCTCGGGTCAGAAGGCCTGTTTCCTGAAACGGCTCGGCAACGATGATGGCGTCCAAATCGCCGCGCTTGAGCGATTCGGTCAGCATGTGGGTGTAATTCTCTTCCAACATCAAAGGCATATTCGGCGCAATTTCACGCAGCGACAGAATCAACTTGGGCAGAAGATACGGCGCGACGGTGAAAAATCAGGCCGAGTTTGAACGCGCCGTCCAATTCATTCTGTTTTTCGCTGGCCAGCTGGCGGATAACGTCAGCTTCATCCAAAAACACGCCGCGCCTGCGCCACGATACGCCCGCCCGCTTCGGTGGTGATAACCTCATTGCTGCTGCGGTCGAACAAAGAGAGTGCCAGCTCTTCTTCCAACTTCTTTATCGCAATCGAAAGCGTGGGGCTGGCTCACATGGCAGCGTTGGGCGGCCTCATCGAAAATGCCGTTCTTGCGCAACGGGCAACAATGTAACGCAATTCGGTCAGTGTCATGGCTTATGCCTTTTTCTGCTGGTCCGGCAGGGTGATGTTCAGCTCCAACACGTCCAAGCCGTCCTGTTTTTCTTGAGAAATGCGGATATCGTCAAGCGAAACGTTCACATATTTCGACAACACTTCCAACTAATTCTTTTCTGCAAGGTGGGCAGATAGTCGGGGAGCCTGGGCTTTGACGCGTTCCTGCGCGATGATAATCTGCAGGCGGTCTCGGGCAACTTTACCGATTTCTGTTTTTGCCGAACAGCATATCGATCAACGACATATCAACCTCCGAACAAACGTTTGAAGAAGCCTTTTTCTCGGCATCCAGGAAACGCATTTCGCGGTTTTCGCCCAACAGGCGGGCAATCACGTCTTTGCAGGCTTCTGCGGCCACCGCATCTTGCTGATGGATGACGGGCATGCCGGCATTGGAGGCCTGCAATACGTTTTGCGATTCGGGAATCACGCCGATCAGGGGGATGCGCAGGATATCGCAGATGTCATCCACCGACAGCATCTCGCCTTTTTCCACCCGATCCGGCGAATAGCGCGTAATCAGCAGGTGTTCTTTCACTTTTCCGCCTTGTTCCGCCTTTACGGGATTTGCTTTTGCAGAATGCCGAGGATGCGGTCGGAATCACGTACGCTGGAAACCTCGGGATTGGTGGTTACGATGGCTTCGTCGGCAAAATACAGTGCCATCAACGCGCCTTGTTCGATACCGGCGGGCGAATCGCAGATAACGAATTCAAAACCCATCTCGCCGGTCAGCGTGTTCAATACTTTTTCCACGCCTTCTTTGGTCAGCGCGTCTTTTGTCGCGTGTTTGCGAGGCGGGCAGGATGAACAGTTTGTCGCAATGTTTGTCTTTAATCAGTGCCTGGTTGAGGGTGGCTTCCCCTTGATGACGTTGATCAGGTCGTATACCACGCGGCGTTCACAGCCCATAATCAAATCCAGGTTGCGCAAGCCGACGTCGAAGTCGATCACGGCGGTTTTATGGCCGCGGAGTGCCAAACCGGAAGCTAATGCTCGCACTGGTGGTGGTTTTGCCCACACCGCCTTTTGCCTGAAGTTACAACGATGATTTTTGCCACAATGTTTCCTTTACTTTCAATGCAAAAATATTCAGGGTTCGAATGATACGGGCATCCGGCTAAGCCGCGATGGCCGCAATGACCAAACGGTCGTCCTGCAGGTGTATCTGTACCGGCTTCCGATATAATGTTCGGGCAACTGCTGCTCGAAGTTGCGGTAGATGCCCGCAATCGATACCCAGTTCGGCCTGCATGGAATGAATGAAAATGCGTGCGTCGCGCCGCCCTTTGGCTCCCGCCAGAGCGCGCGTCGCGCATCGATGCGTAGATATGGATGTTGCCGTCGGCAATCAGCTCCGCCCTTCGCTGACCGTTCCGGTAACGATTAAGTCGGCGTTTTCCGCACACCTGCTGCCCGGTCCGCACCGGCTCGGTAAACCAGCACGGCTCGGATGTCCGGCTTGTTTGGCCGTTTCGGATGCGATTTCACCCGTGATTTCAGCCACCGTCCCCGCATCCGCCGTTTCCAGCGGAACAGACCGCTCTTTGCCCGGCGGCGTAAAGGTGCAGGCCGTTGTTTCACCGCCGTTGCCGCCCAGGTTTTATCGCCAGTGCCGCAAAGCGGCGACAGGCAGGCGGTATGGCGGCGAGAAAACGGCCAGCACGGCGGGCAAATCGGCCTCGACCGGACGGAAATCCTGCATATCCAACATCAGCGGCAGGTTGAGCTCGCGATATTGCGCCGCGCACTTGGCCAATGCGGCATCCAATGCGGCGGCATCGGCATTGTGCAGATAAACGGCCAATGCGTCGGTGCGGGCGGATTTGATTTCAAAAGCAGGTTTCATGCTGCGGATACCATAAATTTTTAAATAGACGCAGTTTACTGTATTTGCACGCCCCCATCAATTTTATTTATCGCTCAAGGCCGTCTGAACGGCTTTCAGACGGCCTGCGATTATTTTTCGGCTATAATGCCAACGTTTTTGTTGATAACCCCGTTTTTCCATGATACGTTTCGAACAAGTTTCCAAAACCTACAGAGGTGGTTTCCAGGCGCTAAAAACGTCAGTTTTCAAATTGAAAAAAGGTGAGATGATTTTTGTCGCCGGCCATTCGGGCGCAGGCAAATCGACGGTCCTCAAACTGATTGCCGGCATTATCAAACCGTCTTCCGGCAAAGTGTGGATGAACTGCCGCGACATCGGCAGCCTGAACGACAACCAAATCGGCTTTCTGCGCCAGCATATCGGCATCGTCTTCCAAGACCATAAAATCCTGTTTGACCGCAGCGTGCTGCAAAACGTCCTGCTGCCGTTGCAAATCATCGGTTACGACCGCACTGAAGCAGAAAAACGCGCGCGGGTGGCAATTACGAAAGTTGGACTGGCCGGACGTGAAAACGCCGACCCCGTCACCCTTTCCGGCGGCGAACAGCAACGCCTGTGCATCGCGCGCGCCGTCGTCCACCAGCCCAGCCTGCTGATTGCCGACGAACCCTCGGCTAACCTCGACCGCGCCTACGCACTCGACATCATGGAACTGTTCAAAACCTTTCACGAAGCGGGTACCACCGTCATCGTCGCCGCCCACGACGAAACCCTGATGGCCGATTACGGCCACCGCATTTTGCGCCTGCAGGAAGGCAGGTTTGCCCTCATGAACTACTTCACCCTCCACTTCGAAGCGGCCAAAAACGCCGTCCGCCAGCTGTTCAAAACAACCTTTGGCCACCCTGCTGATACTCGTTATGCTGGCTATCGCCATGGAGCCTGCCGCTGGCACTCTACCTCGGCGTGCAAAGCAGCCAGGCCGTACTCGGCAAACTGAACGAATCGCCGCAAATCACCCTATATATGGAACAAAACGCCGACGAAGCCGACAGCGCGGTCGTCAAAGAACTGCTTGCCGCCGACAAGCGGATTGAAAAAAAGCGAATTTATCGGCAAGGCGCAGGGCTTGAGCGAACTGCAAAACCAGCATGGGCGAGCAAGACATCGTCTCCATGCTCGACAGCAACCCGCTGCCCGACGCATTCGTCGTCAGCCCCAAGCCGGGCGGCACGCCGTCTGAAATACAGGCACTGAGGCAGGATTTGGCCAAGCTGCCGATGGTGGAATCCGCCCAACTCGACACCGAATGGATGCAAACCTCTACCAAATCGACGATTTTCGTTCAAAAAGTGTTGGCCTTCCTGTCCGTTACCCTCAGCGTGGCCTTTCGTTTTTGGTGGCGCACAACACCATCCGGCTGCAAATCCTCAGCCGCAAAAGAAGAAATCGAAATCACCAAACTCCTAGGTGCGCTGTCTTCCTTCATCCGCCGCCCCTTCCTCTATCAGGCCAGTCCCCGGCAGAGCCTCCTGGCCGCAGGCCTGAGCCTTGCCCCTGTGCGCCTGGCTGATACACGCCACCCAACCCCTGGTGGCACAGATTTTTCCGCCCCTACGGCCTCACACATCGAATGGCGTTTCTTCCACATGGAATGGCTGTCCGTCTGCGGTATCGTTGCCGCACTCGGCATCGCCGGCGCATGGCTGGCCACACGGCAACACCTGCTCAGCTTTAAAGCCGAACGCTGACGCACAGGTCGTCTGAAAATCCTGCTTCCGTTAGGGAAGCAGGATTTCTGAAGCTAAAACGAGCGCAGCGAGTTTCTGCAAAGCTAAAATGAGGTTTCCGTCAGGAAACAGGGTTTCTGCAAAACAGAAACAAAAACTGCAAAATCCAAACACCCTCGCCAAACCTTTCAGACGGCCTCCCGACCCACCCGACACAACGAGCAACCCATGAACAAACACCTCCCCCCTGCCCTGATGACCGCCGCGAGCATGGTTTCCGCCGCGCCGACGTCCCAACAACGAAATCACCCGCCGCGCCGATACAGCCGTCCTCTCGCAGCAGCACAACGCCTACACCTTCCGCACACTCGACATCAAAGACAGCCAAAAACCGACGCACCGCATCTTCGTCGGCATTCCCAAAGCCGCCCCTGCCCGCCGGCGGCTTCCCCCCTTTACGCACTGACTTTGGGCAACGCCCTGCTCGAATACCTCGCCCCCGGAACGCCTCAAACTCCCGCCCGAACAACTGCCCGTCCTCGTCCTCATCGGCTACCCGACCGAACTGCGCTTCGATACCGCCGCCCGCGCCTACGACTACACCCCGCCCGACCCGCAAGGCAAAACCATGCCCGACCAGCTGACACCCGAACGCAGCAACGGCGGCGCCCGCAATTCCTCAAGTTCATCCTGCACCAAGTCCTACCGCAATCGACCGCCTCGCCCCCACCGACCCGCACAAACAAACCCTGTGAGGCACCCTACGGCGGCCTGTTCGTCCTCCACACGCTGTTCAACGAGCCGCAGGCCTTCACCCGCTATGTTGCCGCCGACCCCTCGCTGTGGTGGCAAAACGGCCTGATGCTGCAATACGCCGAACCGTTTTTTCAGACGGCCTCCTCAAGCAACCTGAGCCTTACCATCGAAAAAGCGGTACAAACGACAACAAACAACCCGCCAACCCGCAACAGGCCGCGATGCTATCCCGCCGCGAAGCCGTTACCCGCGCCGTACCGCCCGACAGCGCAAAACAGCTGGCCGAACGCCTGCGGCAGCACGGCCTGCAGGTACAATACCGCCACCACGCCGACCTCACGCACGGCGGAGTGCTGACCGAATCGTTCGAGACAAACCCCTGCCTGAAGCAGCCAACAAACACAGGCCGTCTGAAAACCCTGCTTCCCTGACGGAAGCAGGGGTTTCTCTGCAGCTAAAACTCTGCTTCCGCTAGAAGCAGAGTTTCTGCGAAGCAAAAACAAGGTTTCCGTCAGGAAGCAGGGTTTCTGCGGAATCCCAATAAAACCTTTGCCGCTGCCGCAAACCTCACCAAGCAACCGCAACCAGTCTTTTTCAGACGGCCTCAGATGCCCTACCGCCGCCCCTGCCTCCAATCAGAAAGGAAAACCAATGAATGCCCAAGACGTATTGATTTTTGGTTTGCCGAACCAAACCGCCCGTTTTGGTTTTGCTAAAAACGACGATTTCGACCAACAAATCCGCAGCCGTTTTTGCCGCTGTGGCAACAGGCGGCGGCAGGAGAGCTGGCCGACTGGCGCGACACCTTGTGCGGCAGGCTGGCCGAAATCATCGTACTCGACCAATTTTCGCGCAACCTGTTCCGCAACAGCCCGTACCGCCTTCGCGCAGGATTTGGCCGCCGTCTGCCTCGCGCAGGAAGCCCTCCGCCTGCCCGGGATTCGCCGCCATGAAGAGGAAGAGCGGCATTTCATACTGATGCCGCTGATGCACAGCGAAAGCCGCGCAATCCACACCCAAGCCGCCGCGCTGTTCGAACGCTACACCTCCGAATCAGCGTCGGATTTCGAATTGCGGCACAAAGCCGTATCATCGACCGCTTTTACGGTAGTTATCCGCACCGCAATGCCGTTTTTGGGCCGGGAAAGCACGGCTGAGGAACAAGATTTCCTCAGCCTACTGGGTTCGTCGTTTTAAACACATCCGCCTGCCTGCCGGAAGCGTTATTTCCCGCCGCATGGCCGATACGTTTTAGGTTAAAATGACCCTTCCTTCCCTATTTTTCAGACGGCCTCCATCATGTATTCACTACTCCGACCCCTGATTTTCCGCCTGGAACCCGAACAGGCCCACCACACCACTTTGGCCATGCTGAAACTGGCCGCCCGTTTCGGACTGAGCCGCCCCCGTGCCGCCGCGCAGCCGCCCCACCGAACTGATGGGCCTGCAGCTGCCCAATCCGGTCGGACCGGCCGCCGGACTGGATAAAAAAACGGCGAATACATAGACGCGCTGGCCGCACTCGGTTTCGGCTTCATCGAAATCGGTACCGTTACCCCTAGGCCGCAGGGATGGCAACCCGCAGCCGCGCCTGTTCCGCCTGCCCGAGCAACAGGCCGTCGTCAACCGCATGGGTTTCAACAACCACGGCATCGACGCAGCCATTCGCAACATCGAAAAAGCGCGTACCGGGGCATACTGGGCATCAACATCGGCAAAAACGCCGTTACCCCGATTGAAAAACGCCGCCGACGACTATTTAATCTGTCTGGGAAAGGCCTACGCCCATGCCGACTACATCACCGTCAATATTTCCTCGCCCAACACCAAAACCCGCGCGCCTGCAGGAGCGGCGACGAACTGACCGCCCTGCTGACCGCACTGAAAGACAAACAGGCGCAACTGGCCGCATCCCACGGTCGCTATGTGCCGCTGGCAGTCAAAATCGCGCCCGACCTGGACGAAACGCAAATCGCCGACATCGCCCATGTGGTGCAAAACGTCGAAATGGACGGCATCATCGCCACCAACACCACCATCGACAAAACGGCCTTGGGCAACCATCCGCTCGCCCAAGAACAAGGTGGCCTCAGCGGCCTGCCGGTACGCGAAAAAGAGCAATCTCGTCCCGCGCCGTTTGGCCGAAATATTGGGCAGCACCGTCCCCATCATCGGCGTAGGCGGCATCGTCTGCGGCGAAGATGCGGCGGAGAAACTGCGGCTCGGCGCAACGGCGGTCCAACTCTACAGCGGCCTAATCTACCAAGGGCCGGAGCTGGTACGCGAATGGCATGGACTCCTGCCGCTGAATCAATACATCAGGCCGTCTGAAAAAGGTTTTTCAGACGGCCTTTTTACAGCTTTACACTTCGATTACACTCCTCTAATTTTCCCCTAATCCGAATACGGTTTAATAACACTCATCGAAACAACATTCACCAACCCGAAAGGAAAAACATCATGAAAAATTCCTCATTACCGCCATCATCGCCCTGTCTGCCGCTTCTGCTTCAGCCAACGACTACATCGAACATCAGATTTACAGCGATAAAAACTTCGAACAGAACCGTGCCAAAGCAGTCAGAATGTTGGAACAACGCGGTTACCAAGTACACGAAATCGATCCCGACGACCACTGGGGAAAAACCTGTACTGGAAATCGAAGCCTATAAAAACGTACCGCGAATACGACATCATTCTGTCCTATCCCGACCTGAAAATCATCCGTGAGACAATAGACTACTAATTAGTCTGCAACACATTTCGAACAGGCCGTCTGAAAACCTTTTTCAGACGGCCTGTTTTCATGGCAAACAACGGCGGGCGTTTATTCGATACTCAACCGTTCCATGCGGTAACGCATCGAACGGAAACTGATGCCCAGCAGCTTGGCGGCCTGCGTGCGGTTGTAGCGCGTAATTTGCAAGGCCTGCTCGATAATCGAACGCTCCAACAGGTCGAGATATTCCTGAATCTGCGTCCGGTAGGGCATAAACTGCGGCAAATCGTCGAAATTCATCGGCGGCAGTTCCGCAGCATCGTCCGCAGCCGTTTCGACAACGGCTTCAGCCTGCGGCTCGGCTGGCGAACGGGCCGGCAAATCGCTGAGGCGCGGGCCGTTTCCTGCGGTCAGCTGCAAATCATCAACTTGAATGATGTTACCGATTGTCAGGGCGATGGCGCGTTCCAAGATGTTTTCCAATTCGCGGAAGTTGCCCGGATAGCTGTACGACAACAAGGCTTCCTGTGCCTTGGGGCTGAGTTTGTAGCCGCCCGGCACGCCGTCGCGGTATTTGTTCAACAGGCGCAGAATCAGGCCGCCCAAATCTTCGCGCATCTCGCGCAGCGGGGCATATGCGGGGTAACGACGTTGAGGGCGGTAGTATAAGTCTTGGCGGAATGCACCGCTTTCTACCAGTGCTTCAGGTTTTTGTGGGTGGCGCAGATGATGCGCACGTCCACAGGCGTTTCTTTGGCATCACCGATACGGCGGACGGCCTTTTTCCTGAATGGCGCGCAGGGTTTGACCTGCATAGCAAGAGGCAAGTCAGCAACTTCGTCGAGGAACAGCGTGCCGCCGTCGGCATGTTGGAAAAAGCCGAGACGGTCTTGGTCTGCACCGGTAAAGCTGCCTTTTTGTAACCGAAAAATTCGCTTTCCATCAGGGTTTTCGGGGAATCGCGCCGCAGTTCACCGCGATAAACGGGCCGACGGTACGCGGCGACAGTTCGTGTATGCTGCGGGCGGCCTGTTCCTTACCCGAACCAGATTCGCCGGAAAATGTAAACCGGCACGTTGCTTCCAGCCAAGCGGCGGATTAAGTGGCGCACTTCCACCATCTGCGGCGACATACCCAAAAGGCGCGGCATATCGATATCGCTGCCGACTTCCGGCTCCGATGCCATGCCTGCTGCAGCCTGAGTATTTTGCGTCGGGGCACTGCGGAAACGCTCGCGCAGGGAACTCAATGCACTCGGAGGCGTCATCGGATGGTCTATACCGCCGGAAATGCCTTTCCTGACGGTTTTCGCCGCGCTTTCAGACGGCCTTGAGGGGACGGCGGCTATGGGCTGCGGCCTCGGCGGCACGAATGAAGGAACAGGTTGGGCGAGCACGGAGCGGGGGCGTAGGTGCGGTGGATCAGCCTGAGGCTTTTCTTCGGGCTCGTTTACTTTGACAGCCGATTTGACCAACGAACGCAGTTGCGACAGGGTAATCGGCTTTTGCGAGATGAGTCGAACGCACCCTCTTTCAGTGCCTCCACCGCCTGGTCGGCATTACCGAAAGCGGTAATCACGGCCACGGGCGTATCGAGCATCAGCTTATTGATGTGCTGGACCACTTCCAAACCCGAACCGTCGGGCATACGCATATCCGTCAATACCAGCGAATAGTCGTTGTTTTTCCAATTTTTCTTTGGCATCGTCCACGCCGACGGCGGTATCCACCCGCAGCCCCATCTTCATCAGGGTCATTTCCATCAGGTCACGGATGTCCGCCTCGTCGTCTACGACCAATACCGGATATTGCAGATCGTTACTCTTCATGATTGTTGTCTTTCGGTAAAATCAATTCGAATCCATTCAATTCGGGATAGTAGTGCAACTGTCCCAAGTTGGCATGAGCCAGTTCGCGGGCAACATACAGCCCCAGCCCGGTGCCGCCTTTTTCGGTAGTGAAAAACGGTTCGAACAACTGGTTGCGGATTTCGGGAGCCACACCCGGGCCATCATCCGACACCACAATCGAAACATTCAGTTTGCCGCTCGGCTTAATCGATACTTTGATGGCGTCACTGCCCTTCGTACTGTGCCGCCAAGCGTTGTGCACAAGTTCCACATGATTTGCTGCACATGCATGGGATCTGCCGTAACGGTCAGATTTTTGCCCTGCATTTCCATTTTGATGCAACCGACCGAACTCGGGTTATTCAGTGTAAATTCCTGCTTGAATGCTAGCCAGAATTTCATCAGATTGATGCTTTCACGTAGAGGGTTGTCTTTTTTTGTTCAATGTAGAAACATCTTCCAGCATCTTGTCGATACGACGAATATTACCGTCGATGATACCGTGCGGTTTCTTGCTGACCGGGTCTTCTATGTTTTCCTGCAACAGGTCGTTGGCATGGCGGATGGCGGACATCGGATTGCGGATTTCATGCGCCAGATTGGCGGTCAGCTGGCCGAGGGAAGCCAGTTTGGTTGCCATGGCTTCGGCAGCGATTTCACGCAACGAGCGCAAAACAGCATCAGCAATTTGCCGTCTTCCTGCACCATGGGCACGGCACGGACATGCATGGAAAACCGATGCAGATGGATGTCGGCCTCGAACGCTTTTCCGGGATTTAACAGCCAACGCGCAACCAAATCTTCGAAAATCGGTTCTTTATGCTCTGCCGCCAAACCGGAAAAATAATTCTTCGCCTGACGGTTAAACAGCCATACTTTCAATTCCGGATCAATCACAATCACCGCTTCCTGCACCCGGTTCAACACCAGCTGGTTCAGCCCGCGCACGCTGTTGTAGTTCCGTTTGTGCTTCCTTGCCGAAGCAGTGGCATCACGCAGGAAGGCGGCACTGTATGAAGTAAGATAAGCCACGGCAAACGATGCACCAATCAGCACAATGGCGGTACCGATATTTCGGTACCCATGTTTCGACATTCAAGCTCAATTGGTCGCTCAAAAACATCACGCACAGGGATGCATACCGTGGTAAAACCGGCATACAGAATCGGAAACCTGCCGTAACTGAGCATACAGGGATGTGGCAGACAAACGGCAGCACCAGAATACCGATACCCGTCCCTATACCGCCTGTCAGGGTACACCAAGGCCATAATCATCACGATATCGACGACTGCGCTGGCATTGGGCAACTTATCGTTTTCCTGCCGCACCCAATGCGGTACGGATAATCGAAATCAGGGTAATTCCGGCATAAACGGCGGCCCAAATGTAGAAAAATGGTTGGCGGCACCATCAGTCCGGCGTTTTTCCGAGAAAACCGACATCATATACAGCACAAACATCGACAGCAGGATGGTCAGCCGGCAGACATTGAGCAGCCACGGAATGCGGTCTACCTGCTCGTTCCATTCTTCGGTTTTCGGGAAAAAAAGATTTATCCATATTCGTATCGGTTTCGCAATCGTTCTGTCGGTTATTCCGGTAATGTTTTTCGATAGGATTATCGCACGGCGGCTTTCGCCGCGCTTTCAGACGGCCTCGGCGGTTAATCGCCCGCCTTAATGGTTTTTCAGACGGCCTGAAATCTCCAAAACCTTCCCTTTTTGCCGCGCTTGCCGTCGATGTCGCAAATACGCAATTTTTTTCCTGATGCGCCGCGCCGCGCCGCCGACGGTTTCGACGATGAATTCCGCAGCCGTGGTCACGAGAACGTGTTCCAAAGACGCGCCGTCGGTCAGCGACATCAACTGCAAACCGCGCCCTTTGGGCATGACTTTGAGTTCGCCGATGGAAAACGCCAAGAGGCGGTGGTCGCTGCTAGCCAGTACGATTTTGCAGTCGGGGTTGATGAGCGAGGAGGCATAAACCGCAATCGGCGGCAGGACGGTTTCGCCACTGTCCGCAGTCATCACCACTTTTGCCCGCTTTCACGCGTCCGACCATATCGCCCAGTTTGGCGATGAAGCCGTAACCGCCGCTGCCTGAGAGCAGGTAGTGCTGTTCGGGCTGGCCGGTGAGCATGGCGACGGGTTTTCGCGCCGTTTTGCAGCTCGATTAACGATGAAACCGGCACGCCGTCACCGCGTCCGCCTGGGATTTCGGCGGCATCGAGGCGTGAGGTTCTACCAATGAATCCAGGATGACGACAGGCAAAACGGTACGGCCTTCAAGGGTTTGTTTGAGACGGTCGCCTTCTTTGAACGCTGTCTGGCTCAAATCAAGGTTGTGTCCGGCCCGGCTGCGTATCCAGCCTTTTTCCGACAGAATCAGCGTGATGGGCTCGTCGGCGGTGGTCTGTGTCAGCACCGCGCGTCCAGCTTCTTCCACCAGCGTACGGCGCGCGTCGCCGAACTGCTTCATGTCCGCCTGCATCTCTTTGATAATCAGCTTGCGTTTTTCGTTTTCGTCGCCCAAAAGGATATTCAGACGGCCTTGTTCTTCGCGCAATTCGTTCAATTCTTTTTCGAGTTTGAAACCTTCCAAACGCGCCAACTGGCGCAGGCGGATTTCCAAAATGTCTTCGGCTTGGATTTCGGTCAGCCCGAACGCCGCCATCAAATCGGTTTTCGGGTCGTCTGATTCGCGGATGACTTTAATCACTTCGTCGATGTGCAGAAAGACTTTCAGACGGCCTTCAAGGATGTGCAGCCGTTTTTCCACTTGGTTCAAACGGAATTTCAGACGACATGTTACAGTAACGACGCGGAAATCCAACCATTCCTGCAAAATCGTTTTCAGGTTTTTCTGCGCGGGACGGTTGTCCAGCCCCATCATCACCAAGTTCATGGACACATTGCCTTCCAGCGAAGTCTGCGCCATCAGCGTGTTGATGAAGGTATCCGTATCGATTCGGCTGGATTTTGGTTCGAACACCAGGCGCACGGGATGTTCGCCGTCGGACTCGTCGCGCACGCGGTCGATTAAATCCAGCATCAGCTTTTTGGTGTTGAGCTGGTCTTGGTTGAGCTGCTTTTTACCCGCTTTCGGTTTCGGGTTGGTTTGTTCTTCGATTTCGGCAAGGATTTTGGCGGAATTGGCGTTCGGCGGCAGTTCGGTCACAATCACGCGCCATTGTCCGCGCGCCAGCTTCTCGATTTCGTAACGCGCACGCACGCGCACGCTGCCTTTGCCGGTTTCGTAAATCCGGCGCAATTCGTCCGCCGGCGTGATGATTTGACCGCCGCCGGCAAAATCGGGCGCGGGAATATATTGCATCAGGTCGGCGGTTTCCAGCGTCGGTTTCTTCAACAGCGCAATCGCCGCCTGCGTTACTTCGTTCAAATTGTGCGACGGAATTTCGGTCGCCATGCCCACCGCGATGCCCGACGCGCCGTTGAGCAACACCATGGGCAGGCGGGCGGGCAGGTGCAGCGGTTCGTCAAACGCGCCGTCGTAGTTCGGCACAAAATCCACCGTCCCCTGATTGATTTCGGACAACAGCAATTCCGCAATCGGCGTCAGCCGCGCTTCGGTATAACGCATCGCCGCCGCTCCGTCGCCGTCGCGCGAACCGAAGTTGCCGATGCCGTCGATTAAGGGATAGCGCAAGGTAAAATCCTGCGCCATCCGCACCATCGCCTCATAGGCGGAACTGTCGCCGTGCGGATGGTATTTACCCAAAATCTCGCCGACCACGCGCGCCGATTTCACCGGCTTCGCGCCCGCCGTCAAACCCATATCGCGCATGGCAAACAAAATACGCCGCTGCACGGGCTTTTGGCCGTCTGAAACTTCAGGCAGCGCGCGGCCTTTGACCACGCTCATGGCGTATTCGAGATAGGCACGTTCGGCGTATTGACCTAACAGCAGGTAATCTTCGCCGATAGGAGATGGGATTAGAGCGGAAATGTGTTCGTTCATGTACAAAAATCGGGTAAACAAAAAGTTAAGGGACGGTATTGTAAAGCAAATACCTCTTTTTTTGGCATCGGTATGCGGAATCAGGCATGAGGCCGTCTGAAAAACCGCACATGGTTTTCAGACGGCCTCATGATGTCGGGCGGATGCTTACACGCCCATCAGGGGAATCAGCAGCGGTACTAAAACTGCGGTCAATACGCCGTTGAAAAATCAGCCCGAGGCTGGCATAGGCGGCAAACTTTTTCCCGCGCTCCAACGAGGCGGCAATGCCCATCGCGTGCGAGGCCGAGCCCATCGACATCCCTTTGCGACATCGGCTTGGTCAGCGTACCCGCGCTCATGATGCGGTAACCCGCCATCTGCCCGATCATGCCGGCGGCGATAACGGTGGCGGCGGTGATGGCGGGAATCCCGCCTATGCTTTGGGTGATTTCGATGGCAATCGGATTGGTGACCGATTTGGCGGCCAGGCTCAACACCACCTCGCGCCCCGCGCCCATGAATTTGGCGATATACACCGCGCTGACGATGCCGGTAATGCTGCCTACGGCCTGCGACAGCACAATCGGCAGCCATTGGCGGCGGATTTTGTCCCAATTCAAATAAAGCGGCACGGCCAGCCCGACCACCACCGGCTTGAGCCAGAAATCGATAAACTGCGCCGCGTTGTGATAGGCGGCGTAATCTATGTCCGCGAGTTTCAAATAAAGGATGACGACGGCGGTGGTGCACACCACGGGATTGACAAACATGCTGCCGGTACGCGCCCGCAGCAGGTTGACCGCCAATAAAACGTAATCGTCAGCCACAGCAACACAATCGGATGGCGCAACATTTCCATTTCAACGCCTCCGCAGCAGTTCGTGGGTCTTGCCGGTGGCGAACATGACCGCCAACGTGCTGAACAGCGTGGATGCCGCAATCGCCCAAAAAATCCTCGGCCAGCAAATCGAAATACCCCCATCACAGCGACGCAGGGCGGCACGAGGAACAGCGAGAGGTTGGCCATCATCACGTCCACCAGACCCTGAAGCCAGGCCGCCTTCACCCACTTCATGTGCAGCGAAACAAACAGCAAGGCCATGCCGATGATGCTGCCGGGCAGCTTCATGCCCGTAAAATGAATCACGGCCTCCCCAAGGCGAGGAAGCCGAAAAAGTAATGCTGAGCGCGCGTATCAGGTGCATGGATGTGTCCTCTAATGAATCGATATTTTTCTTATCGAGTACGAACAAAAGGCAGCCCGAGATGCGATTTACTATAGCCGCCTGCTTAACAAAAGGCAACACAGCGGCAACCTGTCCCGACACGGAGAGGCCGTCTGAAAACCGCATTTCGGGTTTTCAGACGGCTCTCAAACCGGATGCAAAAGCAGGCTTGTTGCGCGCCTGAGCCTTTTTCTCCGCCGCTTCCAAACGCGCGGCCACATAATCCACCATCAAATCCTTCTTCTCCCAGAAAAAGGTTTGCATTTTCTGCAGCGAATAAATGCGGCGCACCATGCCCGGCAAACCCTCATGGATAATCGCGGCCACCAACTTATTGGTTTCCTCCGCATCCATCGCCGTTTTCAGGTCTATGCCGCGCTCGGCAAAAAGGCATTCAAATTCTTAACGACGCCGCCGTGGATTTCAAACTGTTTCAACATAACGCTTTCCCTTATGGATTTGGTTTTAAGGACGCCCATTTTAACAAAATCCGCCCCTGCCTACTATATAATGCCGCCGACCCGTATCACGGGCAGAAAGGCCGTCTGAAAATGTATCCCTGGTTTAAACTGCTGCACCTCTTCTTCATCATCTCCTGGTTTGCCGGACTTTTCTACCTGCCGCGCATCTATGTGAACCTCGCGCAGGGTGGAAGACACCGAATCCGCCGAATACCGCCGCCTGCTCGAAATGTCGCGGCGGCTGATGCGCTTCATGACCCCGCTGGGCATCGGGGCCGCCCTGTTCGGCATCCTCATCCCCTTCGCCACCGGCTGGTGGGTTTACGGCTGGGTGCACCTCAAACTCACGCTCGGTCTCCTCCTCCTCGCCTACCATGCCTACTGCGCCCACCTGCTGCACGACTTCGCCACCCGCCGCAACCGCCGCAGCCACAAAATGGTACCGCATCTTCAACGAAATACCCGTCCTGATGATGATTGCCGCACTTTACCTCGTTATATTCAAACCATTCTGAAAGGCCGTTTGAAAATGACCATCGAAATAGAACGCCGCTTCCTCCCGCAAACGACGGCTGGCGCGCCGAAGCCGGCGAACCCGAACTGCTCGCCCAAGGCTACCTCAGCGTCGAAAAAGAACGCACCATCCGCGTCCGCATCATCGGCAACCGAGCCTGGCTGACCCTGAAAGGCTACATTTCCGACATCACCCGCAGCGAATACGAATACGAAATTCCCTCGAACACGCACACGAAATCATGAACACCATGTGCCCGTTCACACTGGAAAAACACCGCTACACCGTCCGGCACGGCGGCTTCACCTTCGAAATCGACGAATACTTCGGCGCAAACGCCCCGCTCGTCGTTGCCGAAATCGAACTGCCCGCCGAAGACACCCCCTTCGAACGCCCGTCCTGGCTGGGTCGCGAAATCACCGCCGACGGCCGCTACACCAACGCCTACCTGAGCAAACACCCCTATTCCGACTGGCCGCCGCAGGAGCGCGAAGCCTGAAACCGCACCGCACGGATGACGAAACCGCCGGCACACATTATCGCAGCCGCCGTCCCAACCGACATTTAAGGAAAACACCATGTACAGAAGTAAACCGAAGCCTCTTCCTGCTGATTCCCCGCGAACCCTTCTGGCACTGGCTGCACAGCATAGGCACCGACCTTTCCGACTTCACCCTCGAAGACCTGCAAGACGATGCCAACGCCTACCTCCCACCGACCCCTGCGACAACACAGACGAAATCTGGGACAGCATCGAGGCCGCGTCGAAGAAATCTTCGCCGCCGAACTGGCCGACTGGTGCGAAGACGACAGCCTGTGGCCCGACCTCCCACCCCGACATCTTCGCCGAATGGTTTCGACATCCGCACCGCCACGGTCGTTACCGACCTCACCGCCGAACCGCTCGCACGCGAAGCCTTCCAACCGCTGGATTTAGACTGAAAATGAGCGACACCGCAATCCGCATCCGCAACTACCACCTCGACGGATACGGCCACGTCAACAACGCGCGCTACCTCGATTCCTCGAAGAAGCGCGCTGGCATTTTTCGAACGGCACAACCTGCTCGCCGGCTTGGGCGGCATTTCCATCCTTGTCGCCCGTGCCGACATCCGCTACCTGCGCCCCGCCGCCGAAGGCGACACCCTCCTCATCCGCAACAACATCCGCACACTCGAACCGGGAGCGCACCGTCATCCGCCAAACCGCAACCCTGGCGCATAACGGCAAAACCGCCGTTCAGGCCGACATCACCGTCGTCCCTGTTTCAGACGGTAGCGGCACCTGCTTCCCGCCCGACGTTTACAACCTCCTGCAACAACTGCAAAACCGCCAACCATGAAAAAAACTCATCCCCGTCGCCGCAGCCGCCCTCATCGCCGGCCTGCTGGCCTTCGTCCTGATACCCGCCAAACCGGTAGCCCCAGCTTTTTCCCTAACCAGCCTCGACGGTACCGCCCGTAAACAACAGCACCCTGAACGGCAAAAGTCAGCTTCATCAATTTCTGGTATCCCTCCTGCCCCGGCTGCGTCAAAGAAATGCCCCTGGTCATCAAAATGGCGCACGACTACCAATCATGGTACCGGACTTCCAAGTCATCGGCATCTCCCCTGCCCTTCGACCCCTCCCGCCGTACAAACCTACGCCGCCGAAAAAGGCATGAACTTCACCGTCGCCTACGACGGCGGGAAAAACTCGCCGCCACGGCTTTTCGGCACGCAGGTTTACCCGACTTCCGTCCTCATCAACAAAAAAGGCGAAGTCCTCGAAAACCTTCGTCGGCGAACCCGACTTTACCGAGCTTTACCGTCAAATCGACGAAGAACTGGCGAAATAACTCCGGTACAAAACAGAGGCCGTCTGAAAACACCCTTCAGACGGCCTCTGCCTTCTTCAAACCCCTCACGATTCTTGTGTATCCACATCCACCGACCATCGGATTTTGCCGTCGCGGTTTTGCTGCAACACCTGCACCCACAAACTCACGGCACGGTGCAAATCCTGTCGGGATGTCGATTCGAGGAAGATTTGCGCGCGTTCGCGTTCGGCGAGGCGCACCATCAGCATGGGGCGGCGCCGGAACTGGGAGACGCTTTCGGGCAAAAGCGGGGCGAGGGTTTTCTTTGGCGGCGTTGAGAAATTCCATCGCATCGGCAACGCGCGGCGCGTCGGCGCGGACGGCGGTCTGGAAACCGAAGGGCGGCATGGCGAACATTTGCCGCTCGTTCAATTCGTTTTCGGCGAACACAGCGTAGTCCTGCGCTTTGACGGCGGCGAAGACGGGATGTTCGGGCAGTTGGGTCTGTATCAACACCTTGCCGGGTTTGTCGGCGCGCCCCGCCCTGCCGGACACTTGCATCAGCTCGGCGAACAGCCTTTCCGGCGCGCGAAAGTCCGCGCTGTACAGGCTGCCGTCGGCGTTCAATACGATAACGAGGTTGAGCCGCGCGAAATCATGACCTTTGGCGAGCATCTGCGTACCGACCAGAATGTCGATTTCGTTGTCGGCGATGCGGCGGTACAAATCCGCCCAGTCGTTTTTGTGCGCCGTGCTGTCCCTGTCGACGCGGACGACGGCGGCCTTGGGCAGGAAGGCGCGCAGGGTTTCTTCGACGCGCTGCGTGCCGTGGCCGACGGCGGTCAGGTCTTGGTTGCCGCAGTCTGGGCATTTGTACGGGATGGGTTCGCGGTGATCGCAGTGGTGGCAGCGCAGTTGGCGGGCGCGTTGGTGCAACACCATTTTGGCGGAACAGTTCGGGCAGCCGAAGGTATGACCGCAGTCGCCGCAAAACAGCGCGGGTGCGAAGCCGCGACGGTTGAGGTACACCAGCGACATGCCGCCCGCTTCAAAGTTCTGTTTCAAAAGCTGCAAGGCTTGCGGCGAGAAGCCGTTGTCGAGTTTCAGACGACCTACGTTGAGGATCTCCACTTGCGGCAGTTGCGCGGCGGCATGGGCGCGCTCGGTCAGTTGCAGCAGGCGGTACGCGCCGCTTTGCGCCTTGTGCCAGCTCTCCAAGCTGGGCGTGGCACTGCCCAACACGACTGGGCAACCGCTCTGCTTCGCCCGCCACACCGCCAAATCGCGGGCGTGGTAGCGCAATTCGTTGTCTTGTTTGAACGAGCCGTCGTGTTCCTCATCGACCACAATCAGCCCGACATCATCCATCGGCGTGAACACCGCCAGCCGCGTGCCGATGACCAATTTCGCCTGCCCCAACATCGCGCGCAAATAATCCTGCGTGCGCTTGCCTGCCGCCATCTGGCTGTGCAACACGGCGGTCGGCACGTCGGCAAAACGGTTTTCCACCCGCTTCAAAAGCTGCGGCGTGAGGTTGATCTCAGGGCAGCAGAAACAACACCTGCCGCCCCTGCGCCAACACTTTCGCCATCGCATCAAAATACACCTCGGTCTTGCCGCTGCCGGTGATGCCGTACAGCAGAAACGGTTGAAAAGCTGCCGAAGGCCGTCTGAATTTCATCGGAAGCCTGTTGCTGGTTGGCGTTGAGCTGAAATTCAGACGACCTCAATACAGAGCTTCGCCGCTTCCGTCGTTTCAATCCAACCCTGTTCCGCCCAATCTTCGATTAATTTCGCCGCCTGCGCGTTCACCTGCTTCAACGCCGCCATCGTCATCCCGCCCGACAGCAACGCATCCCACAAAGCCGCTTTTTGTTGAACCGCGCCGGCGGCGCGCGTTTTGCGCCCTGCCCGCTTCGTTCAGCGCGTAAAACAACGGCGGCTGCGGCATTTCCACTGCGCGCGTTTCCTTCAAACCCTGCGGCGGCGCGGCAAACACCGCCTGCCCCGTCGGATAGTGGTAATAACGCGACGTAAACGCCAACAAATCACGCCAGCTTTTCGGGCGGCGGCGGCTCGTCTGAAAAGGTCGTCTGAACGCCCGAAAATCCGCGCCGCATCCATATCGGGCGCAATATCCGTTTCCCACACAATCCCGACCACGGTCTTGTGCGGAAAAGGCACAAGCACCCGCGTTCCCTGCGGCAGCGGCTCGAAATGGGAATAAGTCAAAAGGCCGTCTGAAAGCGGCACGTTTACAGCGATGCGGTGGTAGATCATGGTGTATAAAAATGTTTGAGGCCGTCTGAAAAACGGAAGCTATAGTGGATTAAATTTAAATCAGGACAAGGCGACGAAGCCGCAGACAGTACAGATAGTACGGCAAGGCGAGACAACGCCGTACTGGTTTAAAGTTAATCCACTATATTTTGCACAAATACAAACAGTCTTCATCCAAAGTAAAAGCCGCAGCCCTGTCTCCACAAATCGAAATCAGGACGGAGAAAATCGCTGTCAGGCTTGGTGCGGTAAAGCGGGTATTGCAGATAGGCGGGGTAATAATCACAACTTACGGAATAATAGGCTTCGGCCAACACTTGTTCGGGGCTGTTGTAATCCGTATTGCTAATCCGCCATTCATCAAACGCTTCTCCAAACAAGTCCTGAGTATCATTAAACTCTTCCGCAGGCTCATCAAAAACGTATCTGTTTATCCGTAAAATTTTCATTTGTCGAAAAAGGTTTTCAGACGGCCTGTATCTGCCCGGGCAGGCCTGTCCCGATTGGCGCCGGATACTTTATATGCCTTTACGATAAATCAGTTTCCAAACCGTTTTTCTTGAAGGCACGGCAGGGCGGGATATTATCTTTCCGGCTGTTTCTTGGCAAATCCGCCCGAGCACGAAATAAAAGAGCCGAAAGGAAGGCTATGAAAGCAGACAAATACCGCCGTTTCGACGATCCGTTCCGGTAGTCCGGCAACCCTGCCGGCTGCCGCCGTTGCGGCTGCCCGTCCGCCAACCCGTCACCGCCCGATTGCCGTTTCGTCCGCAACGTGCATGCGCCTGCGGCGACAATCCCGACGACGAAAACCTCACGCCGCCCGCAGCCGTAATCAAAACAGATAAGGCCGTCTGAAAACAACGGAACGAATTGATGCGAAACATGAATACTTCCGCCCGCCCTACGCGTGCTGAAAACCCACTTCCTCCCGCAAAAAACGCCCGCAAACCTTCCGGGCGTTTTTCTTTCAACGGGTATGATGCCGTTTGGCGGATGAACCTTACTTTCAAACGGATTTCAATCAACCCGTCATCATCCGCATGATCGACCAAAATGGTGCGGGTGCGTTCCTGCCAAAGCTCTTTAAACAGCCGTAATTCTTCGTCCGAGGCCGTGCCCGACACGGCTTTGGGCATCCGCCGGCCATCTGCGGAGCAAACGGGACGCGTTGGGCGTGATAGTCGATTTCCGCCGTCGCGCCGGTATCGCGGCGGCGCAGGGGCGAGCGTGCCGTCGATATTGCCGTTGAAAGCCAACAGGGTCGCGGCGGGCAAAACGGCGGTTCATCCCGATGCCGCCGAAGCCTTGCTCTGCGGTACACCGGTCAGCAGGGTGGCGACGGAGGCGACAACGCCGGTCGTGCCTTCGTCCCGTCCGTCGCGCATCCGAACCTCGATACCGCCGCGTTCGGGCACATCGTCGCCGTACAATGCCTTCAAGCCCCGGCAAACCATTAGGTACGCACCGGCCACCGTGGGGCAGGAATGCCCGGCCAGCCGCACGGCATCAACGTAACGGTAAGTCATCAGGCCGTGTTCAGTACGCACCGAGGAATTCAGCCAGCGGGTCGCGAACCATGATAGTCGGGGCTTGTTCGAAATAAACGGGAAAACCGTCGGAATTGAAGATCAGGGTCATACGGAACTCCTTTTGGTTGGATTGGCCGGCCTCGGCTTGCGGCAAAGGCCGTTTGAAAATATATAGTGAATTAGATTTAAACCAGTACAGCGTTGGCTCGCCTTGCCGTACTATTTGTACTGTCTGCGGCTCTCCGCCTTGTCCTGATTTAAATTTAATCCACTATAGAACTGATTGTATAACGGAATATCCGGCAAGCCGCGTTTTTCCGCCTTGTCCGTCGGACGGGACGGCAAAAATCGCCGCGGCGGGACAGAGGCCGTCTGAAACTTCACCTCCGCGCCGTCATTCAGTTTTTCGGACTGCAATTTAAAAACATAAACCGAAAAGGCTGAAACGGAAACAGGCCGTCTGAAAACACGAAACCTGTTTTCAGACGGCCTGCACTACGGCATATGGCTAAACGCGGCGGGTTTCCACCTGTTCCAGCGGTGCGGCAGCCGTTTCGGTTTCAACGGGTTTCGGCAAATCTGCGCGGCGTTTGCCCTGCGGCTGTTCGGGTTGAACGGCGGCAACGGCGGCGGCCAAAGGCTTCGGACGGGTTTGAACCAATATCAGGCCTGACGGCGCGGACGGTTCAAACGCGGCAGCCGCAACAGCGGGAGCCGGTACGGTAGACGGTTCCGCTTCCACGGCAACGGGCTCGTCAGGCTGCCCAACCGGCACGGTTTCTCCGGTAGGTTCGGCGGTTCCGGTTTCCGCAGAAAGCACGGTTTCAGTACGTATCCATAATCTGCGCTACGGCGGCAAGCACTTTGGCACTGCTGTCGGCAATCATGTCCGCTTCGGCATTTGCGGGCTGCGCCACAATGGAAACGGTTTCTTCCGCCTCATCCTGCGGCAAGGCAGGCAGTGTGATGATCAGCGGTTTATCGTTGCCGTTTTGCGGCTGACTGTCTGCCGGACGGGTTTCGCCGAAAACGTGCGCGACAGCGGCAAGGACTTTTGTCTGCAGCCTCGTCAATCATCAGATACTGCTCGATTTTTGGCGGCTGACGGAATATTGCGTTTCTTGTCGCTGCGGCGGTTGCCGTTGCGGTCGCGCGGATTGCGTACGCCCCTGCTCCTGATTGCGTCCGCCGCGTTTTTTTCTCTGCGGGTTCGGCAACGGCAGGCTGCTCGGCTGCCACAGCGGCCACGGTTTCAACCGCGGCGGCTTCTGCGGCTTCGTTGCGTTTCGGGTTGCATTCGCGGCGGCGGTTGTCGCGGCTTTCGCGTTTTTCCGTTTGAACTTCGGGCAGGGGCGGCAACAGGTGCGGCAATAACGGTTTCTTCCGCCGGTGTGCGTTTTTCCGCCTGTTCGGCCATTGGAACGGCTGCGACTGGGTCGTTGCGGCGGCGGTTGCCGTTGCGGCCTTCCGCGTTGCGGCCTTCCGCGTTGCGGTACCGTCAGCATTTCGGCTGTCCGCACCGCGTCTAGCCGTTGCTGCGGCGACTGTCGGTTTTGGCGTTGTCGGTTTTGGTTTCTTCCGCATCCGCCGCATCGCTGCGCGAAGCATTATTGCGTATTTCCCCGCCCGCGCTTCTGCCGGCACCGCGCCGGTTACCGCGCCTGCGGGATGAGGAATGGCGGGAGTGCCTGAGGATTGTTTGCGGCTTTTCTTCCTGCGGCTGCTCCATCGTGCCGCCGCCGAACAGGCCTTTGAACCAGGCTTTGAAGTTGTCCCACCATGATGCTTGGCGTTCGCCGGACACGGTCGGCGCGGGCTGGGTGTGGCGCACGCCTTTGACGGCAGGTTCGGGGCGGGCGGATTTGGCTTTTTCGCCGCCGAACGGTTTGGCCGCTTCATCTTGCTCGGGCTCGGCGACGCGTTTGTAGCTCGGCGCACCGTCTTCTTCCACATCGTCGCTGCGGATGCGGTTGATTTCGTAGTGCGGATTTTCCAAGTGGATATTCGGAATCAGGACGACGTTGACGTCCAAACGCTCTTCCATCGCAAACAGCTCGGCGCGTTTTTCATTCAGCAGGAAGGTGGCGACATCGACGGGCACTTGGGCGTGCACTTCGCCGGTGTTGTCTTTCATCGCTTCTTCTTGAATGATGCGCAAAAACGTGCAGGGGCGGTTGATTCGATGCCGCGGATGACGCCGGTGCCGGCGCAGCGCGGGCAGGCGACGTGGCTGCTTTCGCCCAAAGCGGGTTTCAGGCGTTGGCGGCTCAATTCCAAGAGGCCGAAGCGGGAGAGTTTGCCCATTTGCACGCGGGCGCGGTCTTTTTGAGCGCGTCGCGCAGGACGTTTTCGACATCGCGCTGGTGCTTGGGATTTTCCATGTCAATGAAGTCGATGACGACCAAACCGCCCAAGTCGCGCAGGCGCATTTGGCGGGCGACTTCTTCGGCGGCTTCCATATTGGTTTTGAAGGCGGTGTCTTCGATGTCCGCGCCGCGGGTGGCGCGGGCGGAGTTGACGTCGATGGAAACCAGGGCTTCGGTGTGGTCGATCACAATCGCGCCGCCGGAAGGCAGGCTGACGCTGCGTGAAAACGCGCTTTCGATTTGGTGTTCGATTTGGAAGCGGGAGAATAGCGGCGTGTGGTCTTGATAGAGTTTCAGACGGCCTACGTTGTTCGGCATCACATACGACATGAATTCGGAAATTTCCGCATGGACTTCTTCGTTGTCCACCAAAAATTTCGCCGATGTCGGGACGGAAATAGTCGCGGATGGCGCGGATGAGCAGCGAGCTTTCCATGAAAAAAGCAGGTAGGGTTCGCGATGGGCTTCGCCCGCTTCTTCGATGGCGCGCCAAAGTTTCAGCAGGTAGTCGAAATCCCATTGCAATTCTTCCACGCTGCGGTACGATGCCGGCGGTGCGGGCAATCAGGCTCATGCCGGCGGGAACATCCAGCTCGGCCATCGCGTCTTTCAGCTCCTGCCGATCCTCGCCTTCGATACGGCGGGACACGCCGCCGCCGCGCGGGTTGTTCGGCATCAATACCAAGTAGCGTCCGGCCAGGCTGATGAAGGTGGTCAGTGCCGCGCCTTTGTTGCCGCGTTCGTCTTTTTCCACTTGGACGATGACCCTGCATGCCTTCTTTGAGCACTTCCTGAATGCGGGCGCGTACCGCCTTCGTAGTCCTGAAAATAGGAGCGGGATACTTCTTTAAACGGCAAAAAGCCGTGCCGGTCGGTTCCGTAATCGACGAAACACGCCTCCAGCGACGGCTCGATGCGGGTGATGACACCTTTATAAATATTGCCTTTGCGCTGTTCTTTTGCCCAGCGTTTCAATGTCGAGGTCGAGCAGGTTTTGCCCGTCCACAATGGCCACGCGCAGTTCTTCTGCCTGCGTGGCGTTAAACAACATACGTTTCATGATAACCTCTCGGGCGGACGGCGGCCTTTCAGACGGCCCCGGACACCCCGTTAGCACTCACGAAGCGTGTAATCAGTTTTCGAATTTCACACCGTAATACTGCATGCCGCGTCAGGCGGTCATGTGCGGTCGGTTAAGCGGATAAAGAAGGTATTAAAGAACATACGCCGGAGTTTTCCGGCGGCACCCGCGTGCGCTTTTTGAGGCGGACACTCTCGGGCTTAAAAAATGACAGCCGACATCTTCTTATTATCGTTTTGCCTGTTGTGGTCTGTTTTGTGCGGCGCGGCAAAAGCCCTGTCGTCTTATGCCAAAAACGGTTCGGCAGTTCCATTCAAACTTGATTACGGTCTTCCGCCGCGGGCTTTCGCAGACGGAAGGAAATGCTTTGCAGAGTACGTTTTTAATATAGAATCTCTTTTTCAATATGCTTTTGCCCCACAGGGGACAAAACGCGCAGATTATAGAGAAAAATGCAGCCGATAAGCAAAGACTCCGCAAGTTTCTTCCGCATCGACGACGAGGCGGCGGGCCAACGCCTTGACAACTATCTGATAAAAATCCTCAAAGGCGTACCCAAGAGCCACATCCACCGCATTATCCGCGCCGGCGAAGTGCGCCTGAACAAAAACGCTGCAAGCCCGACAGCCGCATTCAGGCAGGGCGACCTGCTCCGCATCCCGCCCATACGCACCGCCGAAAAGCAGAGGCCGTCTGAAAAACCGCACCCAAGCCGCCCCCGCGCGCGAATTCGACATCGTTTACGAAGACGACGCGTTGCTCGTCATCGACAAACCCGCAGGCACCGCCGTCCACGGCGGCAGCGGCGTGAGCTTCGGCGTTATCGAACAAATCCGCCGCGCCCGCCCCGAAGCCCGCTATCTCGAACTCGTCCACCGCCTCGACAAAGACACCAGCGGCCTCTTGATGATCGCCAAAAACGCAGCGCGCTCGTCAAACTGCACGAAGCCATCCGCAACGACCACCCCCAAAAAATCTACCTCGCGCTGGGCGTAGGGCAGACCGCCGAACGACAGCTTCCACGTCAAACTGCCCCTGTTCAAATACACCGGCGCACAAGGCGAAAAATGGTGCGCGTCAGCGAAGACGGGCAGTCTGCGCATACCGTTTTCCGTGTGTTGAACCGTTTTTCAGACGGCCTCCTGCACCAAGTCGGCCTCTCGCACCTAACCCTCGTGCAAGCCACCCTGAAAACCAGTACGCACCCACCAAATCCGCGTCCACCTCCAATCGCAGCAATGCCCCATCGCCGGCGACGAACGCTACGGCGACTACCAAGCCAACAAACGGCTTCAGAAACTCGGTTTTGAAACGGATGTTCCTGCACGCCGCCGAGCTGCACCTCGACCACCCGCTGACAGGGCGAACCGCTGCACTCGAAGGCCGAACTGCCGCAGGAATTGGCGCAGTTTGTCCTGATGCTGGAAAACGCGGGAGAGGCCGTCTGAAAAATATTCTATGCTTTCAGACGGCCTGATTTGTAGACAATTCGGGTATAATGCCTGCTTTACTTAACTTCACATTTCAATCATGGGATAAACAAACTCCCAGTCTGTTTGACCGTCTGTTCGGCCTGTCCGCCGCCGGCACGAATGTGCGCACGGAGCTGGTGGCGGGGCTGACCACCTTCCTCGCCATGTGCTACATCATCATCGTCAATCCGCTGATTCTCGGCGAAACGGGCATGGACATGGGCGCGGTATTCGTCGCCACCTGCATCGCTTCCGCCATCGGCTGCTTCGTGATGGGCTTCGTCGGCAACTATCCGATTGCGCTCGCGCCGGGCATGGGTTTGAACGCCTACTTTACTTTCGCCGTCGTCAAAGGCATGGGCGTGCCCTGGCAGGTGGCTTTTGGGCGCGGTATTCGTTTCCGGCATTATTTTCATTTTATTCAGCTTTTTCAAAGTGCGCGAAATGTTGGTGAACGCGCTGCCTATGGGTTTGAAAATGTCGATTGCCGCCGGTATCGGGCTGTTTCTTTCGCTGATTGCGCTCAAAGGTTCCGGCATTATCGTTGCCAGCGAAGCAACTTTGGTGAAGCTGGGCGACATCCACCAACCCTGCCGCACTCTTGGTATTGGCAGGCTTCGCCATGGTGGTGGCTTTGGGGCATTTCCGCGTCAAAGGGGCGATTATCCTGACCATTCTGGCAATCACAGCCATTTCCACCCCGCTGGGCTTGAGCGATTTTTAAAGGCGTGGTCGGCGAAATTCCGAGCATCGCGCCGACTTTCATGCAGATGGATTTCAACGGTCTCTTTAAACTCAGCATGATCAGCGTGATTTTCGTCTTTTTCCTGGTTGATTTGTTTGACTCCACCGGCACGCTGGTCGGCGTTTCCCACCGCGCAGGTCTGCTGGAAGACGGCAAACTGCCCCGCCTGAAACGCGCCTTGTTCGCCGACTCGACTGCGATTGTCGCCGGTGCCGCACTGGGTACGTCTTCAACTACGCCGTATGTCGAAAGCGCGGCAGGCGTGTCCGCAGGCAGTACCGCACGGGGCTGACCGCCGTAACCGTCGGCGTATTGATGCTGGCGTGTCTGATTTTTCTCGCCGCTGGTGCAGAGTATCCCCGGCTTCGCCACCGCGCCGGCGCTGCTCTACGTCGGCGCACAAATGCTGCGCAGCGCGCGCGAAATCGACTGGGACGACATGACCGAAGCCGCTCCCGCTTTCCTGACCATCGTGTTCATGCCGTTCACTTACTCGATTGCCGACGGCATCGCATTTGGTTTCATCAGCTACGCCGTGATCAAACTTTTGTGCAACCGCGTCAAAGACGTGCCGCCTATGGTGTGGATAGTCGCCGTATTGTGGGCGTTGAAATTCTGGTTTTATGGGCGGCTGATGCCGTTTGCAGGAATCGTTTATAGAAATGAAGTGTCGAAAAGGCCGTCTGAAAATGTTTTCAGACGGCCTTTTGTGTTGTCCGGATTCGCCGGCAGCGTTACAGGTAAATTTTTCCAAGACTTTTAAGTTGTCATCCAACTGATACACCAGCGGCTGGCCGGTGGGGATTTCTACGCCCATGATGTCGTCGTCGGAAATGCCCTCGATGTGTTTTCACCAAGGCGCGCAGGCTGTTGCCGTGGGCGGCCACCAGTACGCGTTTGCCGCTGATAATGGCGGGGGCGATTTTGTCTTCCCAGAAAGGCAGTACGCGTTCGAGCGTGACTTTCAGGTTTTTCGCCGTCGGGGAACGACATCGGCGGGCAGGTGCGCGTAACGGCGGTCGTTGTGCGCGGAAAAACGGGTCTTTCGGGTCAAGCAGCGGCGGCAGGGTGTCGTAGCTGCGCCGCCAGATATGAACTTGTTCGTCGCCGTATTTTTTTCGGCGGTCTGTTTTTGTCCAGCCCTTGCAGTTGGCCGTAGTGGCGTTCGTTCAGCCGCCAGGTTTTGATTTGCGGCACGAAGAGTTGGTCGGACTCTTCCAAAACGATGTTGCAGGTTTTTGATGGCGCGGGTGAGGACGGATGTGAAGGCGATGTCGAACAGGTAGCCTTTTTCTTTCAGTTTGCGGCCTGCGGCCTGCGCTTCGGCTATGCCTTGTTCGCTCAGTTTGACATCGCGCCAGCCGGTGAAGAGGTTTTTGGCGTTCCATTCGCTCTGGCCGTGGCGGATAAAGACGAGTTCCATGTTTGCTCCGTTTGTAGGGTTGGGTGGTGGGGCATACGGGCCGGACGGTAAGCCGGGTTCTGTCGTCGGACAGTCATTCCTCTAGGCGCGCCATTGCTGACGCGCTCCAGCGACCTACCCGAACGCTCGGCGGGCCGCGTCAATGCGTTCTGTTTGGTCTTGCTCCGAATGGGGTTTGGCCTGCTGCGCCCTGTTACCAGGTGCACGGTGCGCTCTTACCGCACCTTTTCACCCTTTACCTGTGCCGCCTTTTTCAGACGGCCATCGGCGGTTCTGCTCTCTGTTCCACTTTCCGTCGCGTTGCCGCGCCCGTACCGTTAGCCGGCATTCCGCCCTGCGGAGCCCGGACTTTCCTCCCCTGCACGCCTCACGGCGGTACGCGGCGACTGTCTGTCCGACCCGTATGCCGCACGGATTATAGCAGGGAACGGGCAAGGCCGTCTGAAAAGTCTGCTCCTTTGCGGGAAACATTTGCTTTCAGACGGCCTCACGGTTCGGATACCGGCGGTACGGCAAATACGCCGATTGCCGTCCTGTCGGCGGGAACGCGGTTTTCAGACGGCCTTTCAACGAAGGTTTAACGGCTGCCGTGCACGGCCCTGCCAGGCGGCGTTCAACCGTTCGCCCGCCTGTTTCAAGGCGGAGTCGTTGGCAGCTTTTCTGCTGTTGCGCTTCGGCCAGTTTTTGCGAGTAGGCCTGAACGTCGGCTTCGTAGCGAAGCTTTGCGCCGCTGTGCGTCTTCGAGCCGCTGCTGGAGGTGTATCAGGCTGGCATCGGTGGAATTTTGCGCGGCAAGTGCCTGCCGGAAGGCGGCCTGCGCACTCATCAATTCGTCGCCGTTGCCGCTTGCGGCCATGGGCAGGGCGGCGGCCAATAAAAAAATAAGGTAATCCGTTTTTTCATGTCGTCGTTTCCTGTTTAGTGTGCGCAGACGATTTTGCGCTGCTCTTCGGTGAGGGAGTTGGGCGGAATAGCCATCGGACGGATATCGACGGCGGTGTATTTCTCGTCGGAGATGATTTTGCCCGTATCGTCGTAGAGGGTGGAGGCCGTCAGGCGGAAGGTTTTGTTGCCGCAGTGGATTTCCCAGTTGTTGATGGCGGTTTTGTAAGGCGGCACATTGATAAATCGTTCTTCCTGCATATCGACGACGATTTTGCGGTCGCGGAAGGTAACGAGCTGGCCGTCGCGCTTGATGCTGTTTTTGTCTACCGCCAGCATGAAGTTGCCGTTGCTGGCCCTCGCCCATGTTGTGCCAGTCGCCGCCGGCCTGCGGCACGTTGCCGACGCTCGGACAGCCGGCCAAGATAACCAGCGGCAGGAGCAGCGCGGCGGGACGGAGGAGGTGTTTTTGTGTTCATTTGCTATCCTTTCAGACGGCCTTTTACAATAACGCGCCCATTATAACGGATAACGGAAACTCCGCCATGACCGCCCCGGCCGCGCTTGAAATACTGAACGATGTGTTCGGCTACCCCTCGTTTCGCGGGCGGCAGGCGGAAATCGTCGAAACGCTAGCGGGCGGCAACAGCCTGTTGGTGCTGATGCCGACGGGCGGGGGCAAATCGCTGTGTTACCAGATTCCCTGCCCTGATGCGCGGCGGCGTGGCGGTGGTGGTGTCGCCGCTGATCGCGCTGATGAACGACCAAGTGGCCAACCTGCGCGCGGCAGGCGTGCATTGCGCGGCGGTGCACGGCGGCACGCCACCCGACGACGTGCGCCAAATCGCCGACGACATCGCCGCAGGCCGTCTGAAACTGCTCTACGTTTCGCCCGAACGGCTGGTAGGCGAACGTTTCCTGCGTTTCCTCGACCACACCGCCGTCAGCCTGTTCGCCATCGACGAAGCGCACTGCGTCAGCCAATGGGGGCACGACTTCCGTCCCGAATACCGCCAGCTCGGGCTGTTGGCCGACCGCTACCCGCAAGTCCCCCGCATCGCCCTGACCGCCACCGCCGACGCGGAAACCCGCGCCGACATCAAACACTACCTCAAACTGGAAAACTCGCCCGAATTCGTCGCCAGCTTCGACCGCCCGAACATCTATTATCAGGTTGTGGAAAAAACAACGGCAAAAAAACAGCTTTTGCAGTTTATCCAAGGGCAAATGGCCGGACAAAGCGGCATTGTCTACTGCCTGAGCCGCAAAAAAGTGGACGACACCGCCGCCTTCTTATGCGAAAACGGCCTGGATGCCGTGGCCTACCACGCCGGCATGACCATGCGGCAGCGCGAAGCCGCGCAATACCGCTTCACCCACGAAGACGGCCTCATCGTCGTCGCCACCGTCGCCTTCGGCATGGGCATAGACAAACCCGACGTCCGCTTCGTCGCCCACCTCGACATGCCGCAGAGCATCGAGCACTTCTATCAGGAAAGCGGTAGTGCCGGACGGGACGGCCTGCCCGCCGTCAGCTGGCTGTGCTACGGCCTCAACGACTGGGTCATCCTGCGCGAACGCATCCTCGAAGGCCAAAGCGGCGAATTCCAAAAATATCGAACTGCAAAAACTCGATGCCATGTTGGCGGTGTGCGAAACCGCCGAATGCCGCCGCGTCATGCTGCTGCGCCACTTCGGCGAACACTCCGAACCCTGCGGCCACTGCGACAACTGCCTGCACCCGCCCGTCCGCTTCGACGGCACGCTATTGGTGCAAAAACTCCTCAGCTGCATTTTACCGCGTCGGCCAATGCTTCGCCGCCGGCTACGTCATCAATGTCCTGCGCGGCAAAGCCGACGATTGGATACGGGACAACCGCCATCAGGGAACTCTCCACCTTCGGCATCGGCGCCGACCTGACCGACAAAGACTGGCGCGCCGTCATCCGCCAAAGCATAGGCCTCGGCCTGCTGCAAGTCGATTCCCAACACTACCACCGCCTGCTGCTGACCGAAGCGGCGCGCGACGTGCTGAAAAACCGCCGCACCGTCACGCTGCGCCCGCTCAAGCGCGACAAAACCGCCAGACAGAAACCGAAGGAAGAATGGCTGCGCACCGAACGCGAAGAAAGGCTGTGGCAGGGCATTGCGGAAATGGCGGCAGGAAAGGGCGCGGACGGAGGAAATCCCCGCCTACATGGTCTGCGGCGACAAAACCCTGCGCGACATCGTCGAAAAATGCCGCGCGGCTTGGACGGCCTGCGCAGCATCTACGGCCTGGGCGAGGCCAAAATCGACAAATTCGGCGATGAAATACTGGAAGTTTTTAGACAGCGCGAATGCCTGAAAAACAGCAGAACCACATACTGTTAAGGCCGTCTGAAAACATTTTCAGACGGCCTATCAGACAATATCCGGACTTGCCCGCAAAATAATATCCGGCTACGGGACTATTTTATATAACCGCGCGTCAAAGTAATCTGGCAAGGTGCATAAAGTGCTATGCCGATGTCGAGGATTTCACCCCTAACCGTATAAGTTTTCCCTTTCTGAACATCATACAGTTCCGAATTTTTGTGAAACGGCATAAAAATATCAGCCCCGTCGGCTTTCAGACCGACACCGCCGCGATCGACTATGGTTTCCGCCTTAGCCTTGACCGTTATCGTTTTTACCGCGATAATTTGCCTTTGCCCTTGCCTCGTTATCGCGGAAATCCCTACAGATTTGCGCAGGTCTCACATTGATTGCCTCCGCAGAGGCAGTACGTAGGGCGGGCTTCTGCCCGACAAGGCATCATTCACGCCGCCTAATGAGTCATTCAGCTGCTGCAGCGTGCCCGACAACTCGGCGCAACCGCAAAAGCAACAGTAAGGACAGTACGGATACGGATGATTTTAGTGCTTTCATTGCCCACTCCCCAAAGTATCCCTACCGCCCCGCATTGAAAAACGATTGATTTAATGTTCTTTGCAACCGGCAGGGCCGAAAAATGAAATAATGTTAAAATCAGCATTATTTTCATTAGGATGCCCAACAAGCCAGCAACGGTCCGGGCAGAAAAACGCCGTTTTATAGGTATGATTAACCGTATAGGGAAACGATAAATGAACGTGAACGAAAAATCCGCATTATGCGCGAAGTACGGAATTGGACGCAGGAAGAAATGGCGGAAAAAACTGGGCATGTCCCATAACGGCTATGCCAAAATCGAACGCGGCGAAACCAAACTGTATTTAGAAAAAACTCAATCAGATCGCACAAATATTCAACATCAACCTGTCGGATTTGGTCAGCGATAACGATAAAACCGTTTTCTTCTTTTTAAACGAAACGCACGATCAAACCAGTGCCAATTATTACGGCTCTGATGCTTCAAGCCGCATCGAACTTGAAAAAACTGAAAATGACCGTCCGCCACCAAGAAGAAATCATCGCCCAAAAAGACAGGGAAATTGCCGCCCAACAAGAAATCATCACTTTGCTTAAGGCACGGGAAATATAAAGGGCGGCATCGGACAAAAGACTGAGTTTTGAAGCCGTCTGAAAACCGTTTTTCCGGCTTTCAGACGGCCTTTGTCTGCCCTGTCGGCGCGGCCTCGAATTATTGGAAACAGTACCGCGCTTCACCCTGCAAGCCGTCGGGGTTCAGGCGCGCGGCCAAACCCTGATTGCGCAGGGGCGTGGGTCAGGGCGACGGCCAGCCCGTCGGCGGCATCGGCCTGCGGCGTGCCCGACAGCCCCAGCATCCGCACCACCATATCCTGAACCTGCTCCTTGGCCGCCTTGCCCTGCCCGACCACGGCCTGTTTGACCTGCAGGGCGGTGTATTCGTATACCGGCAGGCCGCGCATCACCAAGGCCGCCACCGCCGCCCCGCGCGCCTGCCCCAGCATCAGGGGTGGCGGCGGGGTTCGCATTGACGAACACCTGCTCCACCGCCGCCTGCTGCGGTTTGTAGCAGGCGATGATTTCGCCGATATTTTCGACGATGATACCGATGCGTCCGGCCAATTCGTCGCCGGGTATGGTTTTTGATGCAGCCGGAGGCAACGTAAAAATGCTCGCGTCCGACCACGTCGATGATGCCGAAGCCGGTGATGCGGCTGCCGGGGTCTATGCCTAAGATACGCAGTGGTTTGTTCATAAATGGTTTTTTTAACAGGGGAATCGGCGGCAGGACAAAAGGCCGTCTGAAAGTTTCAACCGCCCTCTCCTTCCGCACGGCACAAGGGTACGCTTTGCCGCCACAAAGGCGGTTTTGCGCGTTTTGGGCAGTTTTTGATGCCGGCCTCCAGCCTTTGCGCCTGCGCCCTGTCCAAACCGTCGGCGGCCAGCCTCATTTCGAGCGGTTTGTGCATACGGGTGTAGCGCGCGCCGCGTCCGGCCAGATGGGCGGCAAAGCGTTCGGCGGGGCGGCTGCTGACGCCGCAGTAGAGCGAACCGTTTTCGCACAAAACCAGGTAAACGCTCCAGTCGCCGCCTGCCTCCGTTTCGGGTTGCAGGGGCGGAAAATTCTTCAGGGCAGGCGGATATTCATCAGGGGATGACGAGGGCCGTCTGAAAAATGTTTTTCAGACGGCCTCCGGTTTTCAAGCCTTACAGGCGGTTGACCGGCAGCGGTACGACTTTGCCGTCCACCAGGCGAACCACCAATAACCTTTGCGGTTGGGGTCGGTGGCGTGGTCTACGCGGCAGAAGGCGAAGGCTTTGTTGTTGATGCAGCCGAAGTTATGCGGCTGCCAGCTGTCGGGCAGGTTTTTCTTCCAACGGGAAACTTCGCCTGCGGAGGATGCGACCAAACGGCATTCGCCCGTGCCTTGGCAGACAGGGCTGCCACTGCCCTCCTCCTTCGCGTACCGTTCATAATCCACTGTTTGCCCTTCAGGACGAACTGCATCTGCATCGGCGTGGGGTTTTCGTCTTTGTCGAGCAGGACGTATTCGCCTTGGTCGCTGCTGTCGAGCGGGGCGGCGGTGGCGGCCAGCGGGGCGGCGGCCAGGAGTCCGAGTGCGATGAGGAGCGTTTTAGTCATAAGGTTTTCCTTTCTTGGGATGAAGGCCGTCTGAAAAGCGGCGGTGCTTTCAGACGGCCTGAAATTTACACGCCTTGTTTCAGGCTGGCTTCGATGAAGCCGTCCAAATCGCCGTCAATACGGCTTTGGTGTTGCCGACTTCGTAGCCTGTGCGCAAGTCTTTGATGCGTGAGGAGTCCAAGACGTACGAACGGATTTGGCTGCCCCAACCCACATCGGACTTGCCTTCTTCCAACGCCTGTTTCTCTTCATTGCGTTTGCGCATTTCCAATTCATACAGTTTGATTTCAACATTTCCATCGCAGCGGCTTTGTTGGCGTGTTGCGAACGGTCGTTTTGACATTGCACCACAATCCCAGTCGGCTCGTGGGTGATGCGCACGGCGGAGTCGGTTTTTGTTGATGTGTTGACCGCCCGCGCCCGATGCGCGGTAGGTGTCGATACGCAAATCGGCGGGGTTGATTTCGATTTCGATGGAATCGTCGATTTCGGGATAGACGAACACGGAGGCAAACGAGGTGTGGCGTTTGTTGTTCGAATCAAACGGCGAGTAGCGCACCAGGCGGTGAACGCCGGTTTCGGTGCGCAAGAGGCCGTAGGCGTATTCGCCTTCCAGACGGATGGTGGCGCGGTTGATGCCCGCGATTTCGCCGTCGTCTTCTTCGAGGATGTCGATTTTGAAGCCTTTTGCGCTCGGCGTAGCGGCTGTACATGCGGAACAGCATGCCCGCCCAGTCTTCCGCCTCCGTACCGCCCGCGCCTGCGGTGATGTCGATAAAGCAGTTGTTCGGGTCGGCGGGCTGGTTGAACATCCGTTTGAACTCCAAATCCGCCATCTGTTTTTCCAGTCCCGCCACGTCTTCTTGCACGGCGGCGAAACCTTCTTCGTCGTTTTTCTTCGACGGTCATTTCAATCAGCATGCGGTTGTCTTCGATGCCCGACGCGATGTTGTCGAGCGTCAACACAATGCCTTCGAGGATTTTTGCGCTCTTTGCCGATTTCTTGGGCACGTTTGGGGTCGTTCCACAGCTCAGGGTCTTCGGAAAGGCCGATGACTTCTTCCAATCGGTCTTTCTTGCCCTGATAGTCCATATAAACGCGGATGTCTTCGCTGCGCTTTTCCAAATCGTTTAACGCATTGTTGAGCTGGTTGATTACTTCGGCTTCCATAATGTTCTTTTGTGTAGGATTAAGCGGCGTATTTTAATGGATTTGCCGCCGTTTAGCCATTTCAGGGCGGAGAAAGGCCGTCTGAAAAGCGGGAAACGGCTTTTTCAGACGGCCTTATGCCATGCTTACACCCTTGTGTTGCGGCTGGCGCACATAGGAATATGGCAAGTCAAAAATAAGGAATGCCCAACCTTCTCATTCCCGCCTACGAGGGAATGATGGGGGCGTTTCATTTAAATTTACCAAGATACATGGCAAAATGAATCTCAACCCGCCATTTCAGGTCATGCGGGGATTGATTGGTCGAAGCCCATCCTGCCCGTGTAACCGTTCTTTCGACTTCCAACCATACAAACCGGAAAAAGGAGAAACACCATGTCCGCAATCCTCGCCTCCCTGCGCCATCCGCTGATTCAGGCACCGATGGCCTTCGCCCACGATACCGCGCTGCCGCTGGCGGTCTGCCGGGCCAGCGCGCGCTGGGTTCACTGGCCGCCGCCATGTACGGCCCGCCCGCCCTCGAACAGGCCTTTGCAAACGATGCGGGACGAAGGCGGCGGCCTGCCCTACAACCTCAATTTCTTCGCCCACCGCACACCCGAAGCGGACGAGGCGCAACGCGCCGCCTGGCTGGCCGTGCTGCGTCCCTATTTCGACGAACTCGGCCTGTCGGAAGGCGATATTCCCGCCAACGGCGGCAGGGCTACCGTTTGACGCGGACACACTGGCTTTGCTGGAACGCTTCCGCCCGCCGGTGGCCAGTTTCCATTTCGGCCTGCCCGCATCGGATTTGCTCTCGCGCGTGAAAGCCGCCGGCTGCGAAGTGTGGGCGAGCGCGACCACGGTGGAAGAGGCCTTGTGGCTGGAGGCGAACGGCGCGGACGTCGTCATTGCCCAAGGCTGGGAGGCCGGCGGCCACAGGGGCTGGTTTTTAAACCGCGACCCCGCCTGCCAAAGCGGCCTTTTCGCCCTGCTGCCCGCCGTCTGCCGGGCGGTGAACCTGCCCGTCGTTGCGGCGGGCGGGATTGCCGATGCCGATGCCGTCCGCGCCGCTTTGGATTTGGGTGCGGCGGCAGTTCAGGCGGGAACGGCCTTCCTGCTGGCCGACGAAGCCCTGACCAAACCCGCCCACCGCGCGGCCATCCAATCCGCACGGCCGGAAGACACCGCCGTCACCAACCTGTTCAGCGGCGGCGCGGCGCGCGGCATCGTCAACCGTTTCATGCGCGAAGCCGGCCCGATGAACGAATCCGCCCTGCCCTTCCCCTTTGGCGGGCGCGGCGGCAGGTGCGTTGAAGGCGGAAGCGGAACGGCGCGGCTGCTTTTGATTTTCGCCGTTTTGGGCGGGACAGGGCGCGGGCAGGTGCGTCCCTCGGCAGTGCCGCCGACATTGTCGCCCGTTTGTGCGCCGGCCTGTAAACGAACATAAAGAGGCCGTCTGAAAAGACCTTGTTCCGGTTTTTCAGACGGCCTTTTCTATCAACCCATCAAGGCGTTATCAAATATTGGTTTCCAGATAAACGACTTGGGTTTTGCAGATATTCTTCCAAACCGTGTTTGCCGTCCGCGCCGCCGATGCCGGATTTTTTTCCAACCGGCGTGGAAGCCCTGCATGGCTTCAAAGTTTTCGCGGTTGATGTAGGTTTCGCCGAATTGCAGGCGGCGGGTGACGTAGAAGCTTCGTTCAGGTTGGTGGTGTAAACGGAGCTGGTCAGACCGAATTCGCAGTCGTTTGCCAAGGCGATGACTTGGTCGAGCGTGTCGAAAGTGGAAAACAGGCAGGACAGGGGCCGAAGGTTTCTTCCTTCATGATGTCCATGTTGTTGTCGGTGTCGGTCAGCAGGGTCGGCTCGAAGAAATAGCCGCGTCCTTCGGCGCGTTTGCCGCCGCAGACCAGCGTTGCACCTTGTTTGACGGCGCGTTCCACTTTTTCGGCAACGGCTTTGACGGCGCGCTCTTCAATCAGCGGGCCCATTTCCAGCGCGCCTGCTTCGGCTTCGGCAGGGTTGCCGTAGCGTACGCCTTTCATGGCGGCGGTCATTTTTCAATGAACGCGTCTTTCAGGCTGCTGTGGACATAGACGCGCTCGGCGCAGTTGCAGATTTGACCGGTGTTGCCGACGCGAGAAGCCAAGATGGATTTCACCGCCAAGTCCAAATCCGCGTCTTTCAAAAACGATGGCGGGGCTTTGCCGCCGAGTTCCAACGAAACTTTGGTGATGTTGGCGGAAGCGGCTTCCATCACTTGGCGGCCTGCTTCGACGGAGCCGGTCAGGCTGACCATATCGACTTGCGGATGGGCGGACAAGGCATTGCCGATTTCCGCGCCGGGGCCCGTTCACCACGTTGAACACGCCTGCGGGCAGTCCCACGGCATCGACGATTTCGGCGAAAGATGTGGCAGTTGATCGGGGGTCACGCTGCTGGGTTTGACGACGATGGTGTTGCCCGTTACCAAGGCAGGGGCCCATTTTGCGGGCAATCAGGAAGAAGGGGAAGTTCCACGGCAGGATGCCTGCCACGACGCCCAGCGGACGTTTGAACAATAAAATGTTTTCGCGCGGGCGGTCGCTTTGGATGATTTCGCCTTCGTAGCGGCGCGCCCATTCGGCTTGGTAATCGAGATAGTCAGCGGTGAACATGACTTCCACGCGCGCCAAGTCTTTGGTTTTTGCCGCCTTCGGCAACGATGGTGTCGGTCAGCTCGTCGGCGCGTTCGCGTATGCCTTGGGCGATTTTGTGCAAATACGCGCCGCGTTCGACCGCAGGCAGCCGCTCCCCATGCCGGTTGCGCCGCACGCGCCGCCGCTACGGCGCGGTCAACGTCTGCTTTGCCGCCTTTGGGTTCGCGGGCGATGGCCTCTTCAGTGGAAGGGTTCAATACGTCGCGCCATTCGCCGTTGAAATCGTTTTTCAAAGCGTCCGTTGATGTACATGGCCAATTGTTTCATTTAGGGTTCTCCTGTTGTTGTAGTCAGATGTAGCGAGTGTATGCTTTTTTACGCCGTAACTGCAATGGACAGGCCGTCTGAAAATGCAATTTTGACAAGATGAAAATTTATTTTTCAGACGGCCTTTTACTTTTTTTATGCGCAAGACTGTAAGATTAGGCGTCTGCCACCGTCTAAACATCATCTGTTGCAATGTAAACAAAAAGGGAGTGAAAGATGAAAAACCCGGAAAAATCAGGTTGGAAAATCGCCCCTGCTGACGGGTGCGACCGTGGCCGGCGCAGCCTTCCTGCTGCCCCACACCGTTCCCGCAGAGGCCGCGTCCGTGCCGAAAATGTTGTCCGAACTGAAAACGCCGCAAGGCCGCCCCGCCGGCGTTTATTTGAAAAAGACAAACCAACCCTGATTAAATTCTGGGCGAGCTGGTGTCCTTTGTGTTTATCCGAACTGGGGCAAACCGAAAAAATGGGCGCAGGATAAGCGGTTCAGCTCCGCCAACCTAATTACCGTTGCCTCGCCCGGTTTTCTACACGAGAAAAAAGACGGCGACTTTCAAAAATGGTATGCCGGTTTGAACTATCCTAAGCTGCCCGTCGTTACCAACAACGGCGGCACCATCGCCCAAAGCCTGAATATCGGCGTTTATCCCTCGTGGGCATTAATCGGTAAAGACGGCGACGTGCAGCGCATCGTCAAAGGCAGCATCAACGAAGCGCAGGCATTGGCATTAATCCGCGACCCGAATGCCGATTTAGGCCGTCTGAAAAACTCGTTCTACAAACCCGACACACAGAAAAAGGATTCAGCAATCATGAACACGCGCACCATCTACCTCGCCGGCGGCTGCTTCTGGGGCTTGGAAGCCTATTTCCAACGCATAGACGGTGTGATTGACGCAGTATCCGGCTACGCCAACGGCAAAACGGAAAACCCAAGCTACGAAGACGTGTCCTACCGCGACACAGGCCATGCCGAGACCGTCAAAGTCACCTACGATGCCGACAAACTCAGCCTCGACGACATCCTGCAATACTATTTCCGCGTCGTTGACCCGACCAGCCTCAACAAACAAGGCAACGATATCGGTACGCAATACCGCAGCGGCGTGTACTACACCGACCCCGCCGAAAAAGCCGTCATCGCCGCCGCCCTCAAACGAGAGCAGCAAAAATACCAACAGCCCCTCGTCGTCGAAAACGAGCCGCTGAAAAACTTCTACGACGCCGAGGAATACCATCAGGACTACCTGATTAAAAACCCCAACGGCTATTGCCACATCGACATCCGCAAAGCCGACGAACCGCTGCCGGGCAAAACCAAAGCCGCCCCGCAAGGCAAAGGCTTCGACGCGGCAACGTATAAAAAACCCAGCGATGCCGAACTCAAACGCATCCTGACCGAAGAGCAATACCAAGTTACTCAAAAAAGCGCGACCGAATACGCCTTCAGCCACGAATACGACCATCTGTTCAAACCCGGCATTTATGTGGACATCGTCAGCGGCGAACCCCTGTTCAGTTCCGCCGACAAATTCGATTCCGGCTGCGGCTGGCCGAGCTTCACCCGCCCGATTAACGCCACCGCAGTTACCGAACACGACGATTTCAGCTACAACATGCGCCGCACCGAAGTGCGTAGCCATGCCGCCGATTCGCACTTGGGACACGTCTTTCCCGACGGCCCGAAAGACAAAGGCGGCCTGCGCTATTGCATCAACGGCGCGAGTTTGAAATTCATCCCGCTGGAACAAAATGGACGCGGCAGGCTACGGCGCGTTGAAAAGCAAAGTGAAATAAGCGGAATAAAACGTTTGAACGGAAGAGGCCGTCTGAAAAAACAGTTTTCAGACGGCCTCTTTTCGCCCATTCAATCTATTTATCCGCTTCACAAACGTTGCAGCAAAAGGAAACGTTCGTTTTTATTGCGCGGCCTGCCGCCCTGCCAAAACCTCGCGCCAGCCTGCGGGCACGACCGTATCGGCATTGGCCTGTATCAGCCGGTAGCCGCAAGCCGATTCGCCGACTTCGAAGGGCAGGCTGCCGTATTCGCGCCACGACACGCGGGCAAGGGACAGTACGTTTCGTCTATGCTGAAGCAGGGCACGGCGTTCGCGTAATTCGACAGGCGCGGCGGCTTCCATGCGCGCCACCACCGGGCGGTAACTTTTGGCCGCATCCAGCCAAGGCAGAAACAGCGTCATCAGCAAAGCCCACACCAGCGTCATGCCTGCCGCCCAATTGGTAACCGCCTGCCGCCCCTTCACATTTTTGCGCGTAACCGCCCACAGCCACAACGGCGTGAACAACAGCGCAGTCAGCATCGGCACGACATCAAACTCGGGCGTGTAATACGGGCTGAAATAAGCCGACCGTTCGGCCAGTTTGGCCGGCCAGCCGAAATTCATCGCCGAAAAAAACCAATCCAAAGGAACACCGCCAACAGGCCGAAAAATCATAATGCCGAACCAGTTGAAAAACGCCGCCGCGCCGCGCCTCAGGCTGTCGAGACGGCACGCGCCGAGCACGGCCAGCGGCGGCAGCAGCAGAATCAGATTGTCGGCATGGGTTTTGCGGCGCGACGGCCAACAGCAGCCCCACCGCCGCCAACCACAACACCGTCGGCCCGCCCCAGCTTTCGCTTAAAAACGGCGGCGGCTGAAAGTCCACAACGCCAACGGCCAGGCGGGAAAAGGCGAACCACAACAGGTTTTTCAAATAATAAGGCAGGCTGAAGGTGGCGGAAAAAGTTGCCAAACCGCCAAAAACACCGAAAACGTGATGGTTCAGCCACCCTGAAAACGCCTCGGGCGAAACCTGATATAAAGCCAGCGGATACACGGCGGCCAAAGGCACGGCCAAAGCAAAGGCGGCAGCCAGCGAAACGGCGAAACGGCGGCTCCGCCAAACGGGAAACAACGGCAACAGGCAGGGCGGCCAGCATCAATGCCGCCATAACCGCCCAACCGGTACAGACACCGACAGCAACGCCCAGCCGCAGCCCAACAACAGCGCGGCAAAAATCGCCCGCCGGCGCGCCACCGCCAAGCCGTACAGGCACAAACCCGCGGCGGCAACTGCACCGAAGCGCCGCCGAGCAGGTGGCCGCCGGTTATCAGTCCGGCACAGCCTATCAGTATCAGCACCACGCTGCGCCCCTGATGCCGTCCTGTCAGATGGAAACCCGCCATGCCGCAGGCTGTCAGGCCGACGGCGGTAAACAGCACGCTGGCCAACCGCATCGCCGAATAGGCATCCGTCAGCCAAGGCGACAGCAGCCGGCGGCACCACGCCGCCAGCCAAACATAAACAAACGGTATTCCGCCGTCCTGCCTGCCCGGCACTTGCGGCTGCAACCAACTGCCGCCCGACAACACGCCGTTTACCGCCTCGTTAAACCAAATTTCGTCGGGCTTCCACAAATCATGCGAAAACACGCCCGGCCAGAGCCAGGCAAACGCCAGCAGCAGCAATATCCACGGTTTTTCGCGCGTAGGCGGCGCGGCGCGCATCTCCGACGGGGGTATAGGTCAGCATAAGAATCGGTTTCCGGTAAAAGTCGGGCGGTAGTGTAACAAAATTGCGCCCCATTAGGCATGGCATAACGGGGAGGCCGTCTGAAAAACAACCGCACGCCCGTCCTGCCTGCCGTTTTTTCAATCCATACTTAATCAGGCAGGGGCTTTCTGTTACACCGCCCGCCCTTGACGGAGCAAAGACATGATGCGTTTCCCTTTTTACTGCCGGTATGGATTGTACTGGCCGACATGATTTACACCTTCGTACTGAACGTGATGCAAAGCGTCGCTTCGGGGCAGAAAAAGCACTGCCCGCAGACGGCCTGCCCGTATCGCCCGACATTGTTTTTTCCGGCCTCCAAGTCGTTGCCAACGGCGGCATGGTATTGTGCATCGGGTTCGGCCTGCTGATGCTGCTGAGGCTCGACCGCTCCGTGGCTCGCGGCAAAGCCATGCCCGTCGGCGTATTCGCCACACTCGGCCTCTTGGCCGTGCTGGCCTTTTCCCTTGCTTCAGTGTGGCAGTGGGGCTGGGCCCCTGCTGCGGCTGTCCGGCGGCGAAGCGGCCATATCGTTCGACAACCCGCGTTATCTGCTGGTCGCCGCCTGCCAGCCCTTCATCGCCCTATTCTGCCTCTACCGCCTCTTCGGCTGGTACCGTTTGGCGAAACGCGGGCAGCTTGCCGCGCATGGCGACGGCAGCGATACTGGCTTTGACCGGCACAAGCCAACATGAGAGTTTCTGATTGCTCAAACTTAAAACCCAAAGCGCATTGAAAACACGAACAGCCGCTTTCAGACGGCCTCCCTCGTCCCGCCGCCAATCATCATGACGCACAATCAAGGCAAAGCAGCAAATCCCCCAAACAGCAGAGGAGGCAAATTCATTCCGTTTGGCGATACCTTGCAGAACCATCCTCTTTAACATCAAACGAAGCCACGCTGCGGAGAAACAAGTTAATCTCTGCATCATCACTTATTCCGCTTGATAAAAGGCCGTCTGAAAAACCTTTGCTCAGGTTTTCAGACGGCCTTTCAATACTCAGATGCCGGGTTAAGACACCACTTCGCCTTTTTACGTTGCTGTTCGGTACTGCGGTTCACATACCATTGCTGCGCGATGGTCAGCAGATTGTTCACCACATAGTACAGCACCAGGCCTGCAGGGAAAAAGGAAGAACATAAACGAGAAGACAAACGGCATAATCTTCATCATTTTGGCCTGCATCGGATCGGTCGGCGGCGGGTTCAGCGTGGTTTGGAACCACATGGTCGCCGTCATCAGAACGGGCAGGATGAACCACGGGTCATGGCGAGACAAATCAGTAATCCAACCCAGCCACGGAGCCTGGCGCAATTCCACCGAACTGAATATCGCCCAATAAAGGCCGATAAAGATCGGGATTTGCAGCAACATCGGCAGACAGCCGCCCAGCGGATTGATTTTTTCGCTGCGGTACATCTGCATCATGGCCTGCTGCATCGCCATACGGTCGTCGCCGTATTGTTTTTCAGCGCCTCGAGCTTCGGTGCGACCGCGCGCATTTTCGCCATGGATTTATAGGCGGCGTTGTTCAGCGGGAAGAGGACTATTTTTGACGATAATGGTCAGCAGGACGATTGCCCAACCCCAGTTGCCGGTAAAGCCGTGCAATTTGTCCATCAGCCAGAAGAGGCCGGTTGCAGGCCAAATGTACGCTACCGTAGTCTTTAATCAATTCCAAAATGGTCGGCGATTTTACCGAGTGCGGAAGTGGTTTGCGGACCGGCGTACGGGGAAATACCGAAGCTCTGCTTCATGCCGTTGGCCAGCTCGGGTTGCGGAACGATGACGCCGGCGGAATAAAGGTTGTCGCTGCGGCGTTTGATGTCGATGCGGCAAGCATCGGTGGCACACACGCTTTGGCCGCCTTTCGGTTGCAGAATCCAAGACGAGAGAAGTAGTGCTGGCTCATACCGACCCAGCCGGACTGCGTTTTACGCTCTGTATTCGGCCTGCTCGCGCCCTTCTTTGAAGTCCTCATCCAAATCGCCGAATGAGACTTTTTGGAATTCGCCCTGCAGGGTGTACAACACCGGCCCCGTGTAGTTGGCCATGAAATAGCCTTTGGCCTTCCGGCGCTTTGCCGTCGCGGACGATGCGGTAGGAACCGTCGGTTCGGATGGGGCTGCCGCTGCGGTTGGTCACGTCAAAACGGATGCCGACCAAATAGCTGCCTTTGGGTAAAAGTATAGATTTTTGTCGATCTGGATGCCGTTGGCAGTGTTGGCGGTCAGGCGGACTTCGGCTTTGTCGCCTTCAAGGCTGTATTGCTTTTTGCGCACTTTGAAAACTCAATCCTTGTGTCAGGCTGCGGTACGTACCGCATCCACCACGTCGGATTGGGCGACATAAATGCTGTCCTTGCCATCGTGAAACAGTGTGAAAGGTTTGCTCTGATCTTCTGCCGAATCGTATTTCAGCAAGGTCAGGCTGCGCAAATCACCGCTTTTTCATCAATAACTGCATTGACGGTATCCGTGCTGACCGTAATCGGAACAGCCGGACTCAAACCGGTTTCACTCGGAATAGTCGGGGTGGCTTGTTGCTGTCCGGCCTGCTGCACGGCTGAAACCGCGGGCTGCAGGGGTTGGGAATATTTTTCCCATCCCAACAGTATCAGCAGGGAAACAGCAAAAACACGGTCATTCTTTTGATGTCCATCGGTTTTTCCTCTAGGTGTCGTCAGACGGAAGGAGAGGCCGTCTGAAAATTTAGGCGGCTGTTTCACAGCGCACCGGTATTTGAAATCTCTTGCACTCCGCGCGCAAACGCGTACTGCATTTAAATATGCGGACAAAATATCCGACTCTGCCGCGCTTTTTCGCTCCAACCTGCCTTGCACGGCTGAAACATGACGGGAAGCAGGCCGAATCCGATACGGGAATCGGTTTAAGGCACCGGATCATGTCCGTGCCCACCCCAAGGATGGCAGCGGGCAATTCGTTTGACTGCCAGCCAGCCCCCCTTGAATGCGCCATATTTGCGTACGGCTTCCAAAGCATATTGCGAACAGGTCGGAGTATAGCGGCATCGTGGCGGAATCATCGGGCTGATGCAGTATTGGTAAAACTTGATCAGCCATTGCAACAACTTGGCAATCATGATTTCTGCAACAGCAGCCGCTGGAGCTGCGCCCGTATTTCGTCCGCACCGTCGCGCCCGGAAGGGGCGGCGGACCCGTATCATAAAATCCCGAGGCGGCAATTGCGCCTTATGCCGTCGAAACCAGTCGCGTAACACACGTTTCATATAATTGCGGTCGTGGGCACGTTTGGCTGTTTTTACCGACCACCAAACCAAGCCGCGCATGCCCGGCGGAATTGGCATCGGAATAAGAGATTTGCAGTAACGCGCAGTTATATTGCTTTCTTAAAAGCAAAAACGGAAGAAAAATTCTTCCGTTTTCAATAAGCGAGTACTGCCTCGCCGAAGCTTTCCAAAAACGGCTTCGGATTAAACGGCCAAACGCTTACGGCCTTTTGGCACGGCGCGCAGCCAATACGGCACGACCGCCGCGGGTTTTGGAGCGCACCAAAAAGCCGTGGGTGCGTTTGCGTTTGGTTACGGAAGGTTGATAAGTGCGTTTTCATGATATTCCTAAAAATCGGTATGAAATTGAAAACGGCAGATTACAACCTAAATTCTTGTTTTTGTCAATCAATATAGGAAAATTAAACAGAATATCCCGTTTGCGGCCCAGGTTTCGGCCCCATCGGCAGCACATGGCGGGCATAATGGATTTTCTGTATAATCCCGCAATCTTTGGCCGAACCTTCTTCTCACGGCCTATCTGAATGATTTTCCGACGATTCCCTGCGGACACCTTGACGCTTGCCGAATTTTGGCCGCTTTGCCTTCGCCGCCTGCATCAGATGCTGACACCGCAACAGTTTGATACTTGGATTGCACCGCTGACCGTGGGCGAGGAAAACGATGTATGGGTGGTGTATGGCAAGAACCAGTTTGCCAGCAACATGCTGCAAAACCAATTCGCCGCCAAATTCGAAAACCGTCCTCAAAGAACTGGCTCCCCGAACAGCCCGCACTGCACTTAAAAGCGGGGCGCGGCATCAGCTATCCGATGGCTCCGGACGAGAATACCGACACAGTGCAGGAAACAACATCCGCACCAGAAAGGCCGTCTGAAAGCCCTACAGCAGCGATGGAGGAACCGGCCAAATCACCTGCGAAACCCAAACAAAGCGCGCAAGACATTCTAGCCGAACGCTTGAAAAACCTGCCTGCAAAAATCGGCGGAGGAGCAGCAGGAACACAAATCCGAAGCCGCAAAAAACCACCCCGGGCCGCACTGAAGAGCAGCGTGATGCGCATTATGCCCATACCAACCTGTCTCCTGACTACACTTTTGCCACCCTAGTGGAAGGCAAAGGCAACCGCATGGCCGCTGCCGCCGCCAAATCCATTGCAGAAAATCCGGGGAGACCGTTACAACCCGTTTTTTTCCTCTACGGCAGCACCGGCCTGGGTAAAACACATTTGGTACAGGCCATCGGCAACGACCTGTTGCAACACAGACCCGAAAAGCCAAAGTGCGCTATATGCATGCCGACGAATACATACGCGGCCTGATGAACGCATTTCGCACCAACAATTACGACACTTTCAAACAGCAATACAAACAATACGACCTGCTGATTATCGACGACATCCAATTCATTAAAGGAAAAAGACCGTACAATGGAAGAATTCTTCTATCTGTACAACCACTTCCATACCGAGAAAAAAACAACTCATCCTAACCTGCGACGTGCTTCCCGCCAAAATCGAAGACATGGACGACCGTCTGAAATCGCGGTTTTCCTGGGGCTTAACCCTCGAACTCGAACCGCCTGAATTTGAAATGCGTGTTGCCATTTTGCAGAAAAAGCCGAATCCGCCGGCGTAACCTTGCGCGAGGATGCCGCTTTTTCATCGCCAAACACATCCGCTCCAACGTACGCGAACTGGAAGGCGCATTCAAACGGGTCGAAGCCAGCAGCCGCTTCCAAAAACCAATCGACATCGACTTGGCTACAGAAGCATTGCAGGATATTGTCGCCAGTGCCTACAAAGTCATTACCGCCGAACTCATCCTCGATGCGGTAGCCAAACACTACCGGGTCAAAATCAGCGAGTTGCTGGGCAAAAACGTACCCGCAATATCGCGCGACCGCGCCAAGTGGCCATGAGCCTGACAAAAGACCTGACCAGCCTCAGCCTGCCCGCCATCGGAGAAGCCTTCGGCAGTGAGACCACACCACCGTCATGCACGGCATCAAGGCCGTAGCCAAACTGCGGCAAGAAGACCCCGAAGTGGCACAGGGACTATGAAAAACTGCTTTTACTCATTCAAAATTAACCGAATTTAAGGAAATAACATGCTGATTTTTGCAAGCAGACCGCGATGCCCTGCTCAAACCTTTGCAGGCTGTGACCGGCATCGTCGAACGCCGCCACACACTCCCCATCCTATCCAACGTCCTGCTCGAAAGTACACACGGTCAAACCAACATCTTGGCCACCGACTTGGAAATTCAAATCAACACCGACGGCCCGAAAAAGCGAAGCGGGCGATTTCCGCATCACCACCAACGCAAAAAACTGCAAGACATACTGCGCGCGCTTCCCGAAGGGCGCAAGTTGCTTTGGATTGGGCGCAAAAACCGCCTGACGCTGAAAGCCGGAAAATCGCGCTTCGCCCTGCAAACCCTGCCTGCCGAAGACTTCCCGCTGATGAGCGTGGGCGAGGAAGTCAGCTCGGCATTTTCTCTGACACAGGAAGCACTCAAAAGTATGCTGTCGCAAGTCCAATACAGCATGGCGGTACAAGACATCCGCTATTATCTGAACGGCCTGCTGATGCAGACCGAAGGAGACCAGCTCCGTCTGGTAGCGACCGACGGCCACCGCTTGGCCTACTCTGCCGCCACCATTGAAGCCGATCTGCCGAAAGCCGAAGTCATCCTCCCGCGCAAAACCGTATTGGAACTGTTCAAACTGCTCAACCAGCCCAACGAACAAGTCAGCGTCGAACTGCTGAACAATCAAGTCCGTTTCCGCTGCAACGGTACAGTCATCGTCAGCAAGGTAGTGGATGGCAAATTCCCCGACTTCAACCGTGTCATCCCGCTCGATAACGACAAAATCTTCCTGCTCAACCGCAGCCATTTATTGGGCGCACTCGAACGTGCCGCCATTTTGGCCAACGAAAAATTCCGTGGCGCACGCCTGCACCTGCAACCCGGCCTGCTCAGCGTGGTATGCAGCAACAACGAACAAGAAGAAGCGCGCGAAGAATTGGAAATCGCCTATCAGGGCGGCGAATTGGAAGTCGGCTTCAACATCAACTACTTGATGGACGTATTGCGGAACGTACACGCCGAAGACATGCAGCTTGCATTTGGCGACGCCAACCGCTCTACCCTGTTTACCATTCCCAACAATCCGAATTTCAAAATACATTGTAATGCCGATGCGGATTTAAACTACTTCATCTGAAATAGCAAAAGGCCGTCTGAAAACCGATAAATCGGTTTTCAGACGGCCTTCATAACATTCGACAATCTCAGGTGTCTGCTTAAATAGAAGACGACACGATTGATTCGATATCCTGCATCATGTGCTGATGCGCCAAAGCTTCTCCAACAGTAATGCCATAGCCCGCAGTAGTATCACGTCCCGTCTGACGCGCAATTTCGGCCTGCGTTACAAACCCAATAAAGTTTCCCGTTCTTCCTCACTCAAATGCTGTAATGATTTCGCATGGACTTTGACATCATTGCAATCATGCAGCACGATACTTTTTCGGATCAAAGGCTGCACGCCATTCCGCTGCCAACAAGTTGAACAATTTTTTTCATATTTACCCCAAGTGTTTGTTATATATTTAAATAAAGTTTAAATCGGCTATACTGCCGTTCTTTTTCGTAATGGGGTCATTATAAGGTTTTTCAGATAAATGGTATATTTTTAACGTTAAACGGTATTATGATTATATGGGTTTTTATTCACCTGATTGATTTTTATCAATAAATATTTTTTTACAGGAATAAAATGCCAGACGTAACAATAGGAATTTGATGAATTAAAAATAGGAATTGTGGGGCTTATCTACTTTTTCACCGCGACATTTTTGATTTGACACATAGACATAACTGCAATTATCCCGCCTCCCGCCCTAATGAGCATCACAGCATTTTATTAAAAGGGAAATAAATTCAAACAATTACAGTATCAACCCGAAAAACACCGTCTATGGATTGGCTATTTTGTCCCGATGATTACCCCATAACGGGCGAAACATGTTTTTCAGACGGCCTGATGTGAGAAGGCAGATAAAAATTGCCGCTCATATCCAAGGGAAAAAGATATGAACGGCCAAATACATTATGGGAAAACGTCATAGAAAACACCGTACCGGTTAGGGATTATCCCGACCGATGCGGGGCATTATATGCGGTTTGCCGCAGAGGTGCAATCAGATTTCTTTGGGCAGTATCCATCCTTATTGGTTGTCGCGTATCCACTTCAGCCACGGCTCAAACAAAGTGGGACTGACCGCGGCAATAACTGAACGCTGGAAAGTATGCGCCCCACTCAAAAATCGTCGCCTTCCAAAAGTAGCCAGGCAGCCGCCCGCTTCGGTAAAAATCAACGCGCCGGCGGCGCAATCCCATAACTTCTGCCCACCGTGAACATATACATCCATCCGACCGGCGGCAAGATAGCACCAGTCTAAAGTGCTGCTGCCCATGCTGCGTATGCTGACAACGGGAGACAGCGTGTTCATGCGGCTGGAAAGTTTACCCGAACGCAGATATTTGATTTCCACACCGGCCAAGGCGCGGTGCAATTTTTCCCTGCCGAACCAGCGGCAGCCTGCGTCCATAAGATACGCGCCGCCGCCGGACGACGCGGAAAAACATTCTCGGCTACAGGATCGTAAATCACGGCCAGCTCCGGTACATTTACCGTGCCGCATAAAGGCCACCGATAACGCAAAATGCGGAAAGCCGTTTACAAAATTGGTGGTGCCGTCGATGGGATCAACCACCCACAATCCTTCGTAATTATGCAGCCACAAATCACGCTGCCGCTGCTCCTTCATTTCCTCGCCCAGCATAGGGCGAGTCGATAATCCGCCTCAACCCGTCGGCAAAGGCGGCCTGCGCGGACAAATCGGCTTCCGATAAAATGCTGCCGTCGGGCTTTTCGCTGCCACCACACTCGAAAGCGCGGCATCACCTCCGTATCGGCGATATGCCGCACCAGATTTTGCAGTTGTGCTAACACTCATTGTCCTTTTTGTTTGTATAGGCCGTCTGAAACACCGGTTTCTGCAGGGGCAAAAACTTTCAGACGGCCTTTGTGCCGCCGCGAACACGCGCACGCCATAACATTCGGGCTATTTTCTTTGAAAGAAACAATTTTCTTCTGTAATGCTTAAAATACCGTTTACTTGCTCGGTAAAGATTTCATTTTGATAACTTAATGAAATAAATACCTCATACCGCCCTGTCGGCAGATTTTTCAACATCAACCCCTGGCAAATCCCATGGAAGCAAAATAGCACGACTCATAACCACCATAAGGATTGCCTATTTTTTTCTGATAAATTGGGTTTTTAAAACCTGACCCAACACATAAGAATATATATTTTTGAGTTTCCTCATGACGCAAAACCAGATAATAATTTCCAACATGTAATTTATAGAGGTTCACGCCGGTAACAATAAAAACACCTTCCAAATGAAATTTAAAAATCCCTAACCCAATAGTCTTCTAAATGGAAATACCGATAGAGGTTAATAAATTTGTTTATAATAGGACGCTTGGTCAGAAAAAACCTGTCTATCTTTTTCCCTTGTTACACTAAAACAATCTGTATTCAAAACCCCGGCTAATACTTTTAATCTCTAATTCTTGGTCCAACCCTTTTTAAATTAAAATTATTAAATTCTCTCAAATCCTTATTATTAGAAATAGAAATTTTCAACCTGTAAGTGCCGGGTCCGATCAGAGCCAGGTTAATGCCTTGAAAATCCATTGTTGCAAAAACCAGAAGCCGTATAATCATAAAAACATTACTATATAAAACACGGCTTTGGTCTTTTTAGGAACCGTTCCCAACAAAAAAACTCCTGCCGGAAATTACCATTCACATTTTCCAAAGCTAAATACTTATGCAACTTCCTGTAATCAGGAGCATCATAATTCTTAAGGTATGCCAATCCCTCAACAAATAAAACATCATTTTCAACCTTTATGGTTTTGTAATTCATTACTGGGAACTGCTTTTTGCCCGCAAATTTTCTTTTACGCTTTTTCAATAAACCTGCCGTCTCATTGCTGGGGGGGTAATCAAGACATTAAAACCCATATTGTCGAGTAAGCCCTCATTTAATTTAACGGCAATATTTTGCGTTAATAAATTAGTAACAGATAAAATTTCCTGTAAGAAATATGTCGCTACTTGATCGTGTTGGAAAGATAAGGGGAGTCTGTGAAAAATACATTTAAGTTATCATATTTTTCATTCAATCTCTGTATTACGGCTTTCTGGCCATATTCCAAATAATAATGATCATTTCCTGACAAAAACATAAATGTTTCTTGAGGATTTCTTATCCTTTGCGATTAAATCAAGCAACAAATTATCATAGAATTCAACAGTTCTATCAGTATAGTTTTGCACCCATTACATGAGTGGCTATACTTTTATTATAATTTATCATCCAAGTGCCAATATGGCCGACAAATGACGGTGCAACAATATTGGTAAAATCATATTTTTAATCCGATATATAAGGCCGCAAATCCGCCTTTTTGATGGTCCGATTAGGGTGCATTGGATTTTGATAACCCTAAGTCATTTAAAGTTCCAACAATCAATTCATTGACAACATCCGAAAAACTTAATTTCCCATTTCTTCCCAAATAACAAGATTGAGAATTCTCAAAAATCATCAATCATCAAGATATTACATTTAAAGAAATTAATGGAGTTTTTCAAAATCCCAACCCCAACGGCGGTAGCCATTAAACAAGACAACCAAATGAGCGTTATCTTTTGCGATTTTGTTTAAAAAATATAACGAATTTCGTAACCGTTAATCGTTTTTACTCTGCAAGTTCGACACTTTTCACTCCTTAAACCCGTTGTTTGGTTTTCAACTTATCTTAAATAAACGCCCACGAAAAATCCGTGGGCATGCATACGTCTTACCCCTAAACACAGCCATGCACCCAAACATACGTGATACAGACCGGTTCGCAGCCAAAGCATATGTACTGCCTGTTCAGTTTGAATATTCCCTTATTTTTAAAAATGCATCTCCGAAGATTGCCACCATAAATATACATTGTTGAAAAATATAAATTTTTATATACCGATGCTGGTGGCTATCATGGGCAAATCTATACTGCCTAATTTGACATAGTGTTCGGCAGTAACATTTACCCTCTCAATGCCATAATTTAAAGTAAATATTAAAATATTTATACTTTATGGGGTTATCAATGAACAAGGCATAGCCAAACAGCGTATGTAGTATAATCACAGCGATATTAACCTATTTTTACCCGTTATGCCCCGCTTCTTTCTTTCCGCCGCCCTGCACGTCGGCGAAGCTGTCGCCCTGCCCGGCGATGTGGTGCGCCACCTGAACGTTTTGCGTTGCCGTATCGGCGAAGAAATCGTTTTATTCAACGGCGACGGCCTTTCCTATCATGCCGTTTTAAACAGCTTGGATAAACGCACTGCTGAGGCTGAAATCCGTTCAAGTCGGCTGTCTGAAAACGAATCGCCGCTGTATATTACCCTGATACAGGCCGTTTCTTCTGGCGAACGGATGGATTTTACGCTGCAAAAAAGCGTGGAATTGGGCGTAAACGAAATCATCCCCGTCGAAAGCGCGCGCTCCGTAGTCAAACTGAGCGGGGAGCGTGCGGAAAAACGGGTAAGCCGTTGGCAGGAAATCGTTATTTCCGCCTGCGAACAAAGCGGCCGCAACACCGTCCCTGCCGTGCGCCCGCTGCTGCCCTTCCGCCGTGCCCTGCAAAACCTGCCGGATGCGGAAGCCAACCTGCTGATGGGCCTGAACCGAGCTGCCGTCTGAACAGCCTGCCACCGCCGCGCAGTGTCGTTTTCATGGTGGGGCCTGAAGGCGGCTGGACAGAAGAGGAAGAACGGCTCGCCCAAGAAGCAGGTTTCCAAGCCGTCAGCCTCGGGCGGCGCGTACTTCGCACCGAAACCGCCGCACTGGCCGCCATCGCCGCGATGCAAACCCTGTGGGGCGATTTTTAGTTTTCAGACGGCCTTATGCCGTTTTTCCGTTAAAAATAACCCCATCCGACCGCAAAAACTGACCAACGAAAGCCCCTTATGTCTTACCAGCAAAACCACCTTTTATCGTAAACGAACTGATTGCCGAACCGTTGTCCGACGCATTGATGGCACACGGCGCATTGTCCGCCGCCATCGAAGATGCCTATGCGGGCACCGATGGGGAACAAGCCATTTTCGGCGAACCCGGCATCGAGTCCGAACAAATCTGGCACAACAGCAAAGTACTCGCATTATTTGACGAAAAAAGCCGATGTGGCCGCCATCGTGGCTGCTGCCGCCGAAGCGGTGGAAATCCCTCCTCCCGCCCATCAAATCGAATTACTGCCCGAGCAGGACTGGGTACGGCTGACCCAGGCGCAATTCGAGCCGATTAAAATTTCCGACCGCCTGTGGATTACCCCGTCGTGGCACGAAGCCCCCGATGCAAACGCCGTCAATCTGCAACTGGACCCCGGTCTGGCTTTCGGCACGGGCAGCCACCCCACCACCCGCCTGTGCCTGCAATGGCTGGATAACAACCTGAAAGGCGGCGAAAGCGTGCTGGACTACGGCTGCGGTTCCGGCATCCTGACGATTGCCGCCCTCAAACTCGGCGCGGCCTCGGTACCGTCGGCGTGAGACATCGATCCGCAGGCGATCGTGGCCGGTACCGACAATGCCGTGCAAAAACCGCGTGGAAACGAAGTTCTACCTGCCCGACGAACTGCCGGACGGACAATTCGATGTCGTCGTTGCCAACATTTTGGCCAATCCGTTGCGCATGCTCGGCGAAATGCTCGCCGCCCGCACCAAAAACCGGCGTACGCATCGTCCTCTCCGGCCTGCTGGAAGAACAGGCAGACGAATTGGGCGGCATTTACGGCCAATGGTTCGACCTTGAGCCCGCTATCTTCGACGAAGGCTGGGCATGTTTGAGCGGCGTCAAACGCTGATATACCTTTTGCAGTCAAAGGCCGTCTGAAACCCCAAAACAGGTTTTTCAGACGGCCTTTTCAATCAATCCGCAATAGCGGAATTATTTGAACGGACGGACTTCCAAAGCCGAACATGCGGCGGGCGGTATTCAACATCTGGCAGCTGAAGCCCCATTCGTTATCGTACCAAGCAAACACTTTGACCATATTTCCATCCACCACTTTGGTCAGTGTCGAATCAAATGTACTGGCCTGCGTGGTGTGGTTGAAGTCCATAGACACCAGCGGCAGCGTGTTGTAAGCCAAAAACGCCTTTCAGACGGCCTTCTTCCGAGGCAGCCTTCAGCAGCGAATTGATTTCCTCCGCACTGGTTTCACGGGCGGCTTCAAAGCTCAAATCCACCAAAGAAACATTAACGGTCGGCACGCGGATGGCCAAGCCGTCCAAACGTCCTTTCAATTCGGGCAACACCAACCCTACGGCTTTAGCCGCGCCGGTTTTGGTCGGAATCATGTTTTTCCACGCCGCTGCGGGCACGGCGCAAGTCTTTGTGGCGCACGTCGGTAACGGTTTGGTCGTTGGTCAGGGCGTGAATGGTGGTCATCACGCCTTTGACAATGCCTAATTTGTCGCTCAGCACTTTGGCCACCGGCGCAAGGCAGTTGGTGGTGCAGGAAGCATTGGAAATCACGGTCATGTCGTCGGTAATGACATCATCGTTCACACCGTAAACAACGGTGGCATCGACGTCTGCTTCGCCGGGAGCGGAAATCAGCACTTTTTCGCACCGCTTTCCAAATGCACGTTTGCTTTGGATTTGCTGGTAAACGCGCCTGTACATTCCATCACCAAATCGACCCCCAAATCCTTCCACGGCAGCTCGTACGGGTTGCGGGTGGAGAAGAACGGGATTTTGTTGCCGTTGATGATGAGGTGGGTTGCGTCGTGGGAAACGTCTGCGTTAAAGCGTACCGTGTACGGTGTCGAACTTGGTCAGGTGCGCGTTGGTTTCGAGGCTGCCGCTTGCATTGACAGCCACGATTTCCAATTGGTCTTGAAGATTATAATCATAGATGGCGCGCAACACTTGGCGGTACGATGCGTCCGTAGCCGTTGATGGCAACTTTGATGCCCATGGGAGAAATCCTTGTTTATAGGGTTTGTGAAAAAGAAACGGCACGGATTATAGCAAATTGTAGTTTGATGTAGTTGGGATTTTGAAGGCAAAAATGCCGCCTATCGGAATAGAGCGGCCAAACACATTACGGGGAAAAACGTCTTACTCACTTACTTGCTAGAAAAGCAAATATCTATCAGACGGGCGAATAGTAGACAATGTGCGGAAACAATGCTGAAAAATAAGATAAACGGCGATATTTTTGATATAAGCGGTATTTTTAGTTTTATTTTGTAGTACCCGCTTTTAAACAGCCTTCCTGCCCTGCGTAATCCGTTCCAATCGGGCCAAATCGGTTTGGGTTTCGATTTCCATCCAACCTTCGGCCTCTAGTATCTGCCGTACGTACCGCACCCTGATTCCAGCCGTGCTCCATAATCAGGCGGCCTCCGGGTTTTCAGGTATTCCGCACCATGTGCCGCCAGTTCGCGGATGCAGCTTAGGCCGTCTGAAAAATCGGTGAGCGCGTTTGCAGGCTCGAAGCGCAAGTCGCCTTGTTGCAAATGGCCGTCGTCCGCTTCGATGTAGGGCGGATTGGAAACCAGCAGATCGAAACTGTGTTTTTCAGACGGCCTGTCGATGTCGAACCACGAACCGCAGGCAAAAGATACGTCGGCTCCATTGTCCGCCGCGTTTTGCCGTGCCACTGCCAGCGCGGTACGGACTGATGTCGCTGGCGAGTACGGAGGCATCCGGGCGTTCGCAGGCCAGCGTTACGGCCACTGCGCCGCTGCCTGTGCCCAAATCCCATACGCGCCCTTGCGGCGGCAGGTGTTGCAGTGCCGCTTCTACCAGATGCTCGGTTTCGGGGCGGGGGAATCAGGGTGGCCGGCGTGGTGCGGAAACGGCGGCCATAAAATTCGCGCCAGCCGAGAATGTAGGCCATGGGCTCGCCGTTCAGGCGGCGTTGCTGCATGGCCTGCAAATCGGCGGTTTGCCTTTCGTCCAGCATTTCGCCGTCGCGGGTAATCAGTTGAGCCCGCGTCCAGCCGGTAACGGCCTGCATGAGCATGCGGGCTTCGGTTTTGGACAACGGGGTGTTTTGCAGGAAGGTTTTGGGCTGCACGGCGCAATCTTTTCGGCGGGATGTTTTTCAGACGGCCTTTTATAGCAAAATCCAACCAAGAACGCTTCATACCGTTATTCCCGCACAGGCGGGCATGGCAATGGTTTGGGTATTCCTGATTGGAATTCACTATATCTGTTTGCGGCGGTTATCGGGAAGTTTGGACAAGAGGCCGTCTGAAAATACAGGAACGGGTTAGTGGCGGTCCGGTTTGAAGGTGTAGTGCCGACATCGGTCTCAACGGTGATTTCTATCGGGCGGCAGGAAGTAAATATTCCGCCTTTTGACATCGCCGAATCGAAGCACCCGCGGTACGATTTGATTGTAGCTCCATGCCCCGCTGTCCACATCCGATACGCTGCAATTACCTCGGTTGACAATGATGTTTTGTACGATCAATTGGTCATGCTTGATTGGACCTTGATAATCGCGCCACCGTTGTTGCTGTCGACAAAGGTTACTTCAAACGGCGCTTCTTTCGGTTTGACTTTTACTTTTTAATACTGCGCAGGCGGTTCCATTCCGCCTCCTGCCGTGCAGCGTTGTTCGGCCTCCAGCCTTTCCTGCCTGAGTATTTCTTCGCGGGTCGGGCCGCAGGCAGCCAAGGTGGCGGAGAGTGTGGCAATAAGGATGAGTCGTTTGGTCATTTTTTTCTTCCTGTTTAAGGATGTTTGGCTTTTCAATCTTTCGGGCGGTATGAAACATACCGCCCCGGCTGTCGAATGCTATTTTTCTGATTTTCCAAAACCAGCATTAATTCGTTTTGTGCGTTTCGGTCATTCGGGTTCAGCTTTAACGCCCGGCGGTAGTACTGTTCGGCTGCCGACCATTGTTTGCGCTCGATTGCCGCATAGCCCAACCCGCGCAAGGCCAAACCTTGAAAAATACGTTGATTGCGCCTTGTCGGGCAATGCTTCGCCCGCTTCAAGCAGGCGGGTAAATATTTTCTCGCCGGTAGCAAAATCTTTTTGTGCATTGGCTACTGGCCGCGCTCGCTCAAAAAATTGGGGGTTCGTAGGGCGCGATTTTTAAGATGGCATCCAAATCTTTTGCCGCCGCGTCGTAGTTTTGTTGTTCGACATAAACGAAAGCGCGCACATAACGCGGCATCAGCCATTCGACAGGCAAAACTTCAATGGTTTGGCGATTCTTTTTGCTTCGCCCAACAACAAAAGCGCATGGGCCGGATGATTGGCCGCCCGTGCGTTTTTTTGTGTTTTTGCAATTCAGCATCGGCTTGCTTGACGAGTTTGTCCAATATCGGCATGGCCCTTTCACTTTGGCGTTGTTGCACCAAGACGGCAGCCTGTTCAAGCTCGTCGCGCATTTTTCCGGCAATGCCTTCTGCTTTTTGTGCCGACGGGGGCGTTTTTGTTGTGCGCCCAAGGGCGGAGGGGTGATGCGCACGATTTCGGATTTGGGCTCTGCCCAAGCGGCTTGTGCCAGCAGCAGGAAGGGCAGGATGGATGCGATGATTTGCTTTTGCATGGATTTCTCTCTTTTGATGGGCTATTGTGTTGGTCTTTAATATCCCTGTTGCTGCCGGTTTCGGCGTATTTCGCGATCAAACGATGTATGTTCCTGCGGTTGGGCTGTATGGTCTTTGATGCCGCGCAGGTGTTTTTTTCTCTTTGTTGGCGCACCTGCCATTCTGTTTCTTTTTGCTGTTCGGCACTCATGGCGCAGGCGGTAAGGAATACAGCGGACAGGGCAGTCAGGATAATTTTGTTCATGTTTGCTCCTTGCTTAAAAGGTTTCGGTGTTTCCAGGATGATTTTGTTCATATTTACTCCTTGCTTAAAAGGTTTCGGCATTTTCAGACGGCCTCTTGCCAGTTTGCTATCCGTTCGCGGATTTTCTCCGCGCTCAGGCCGAGTTTGTCCAGCAGCAGGGTGGGGTCGCCGTGGTCGGTTACGGTGTCGGGGATGCCAATGGGCAATACGGGTTTGATGACGCCGTGTTGCGCCAAGCATTCCAATACTGCGCCGCCCGCGCCGCCGCATATGCTGTTTTCTTCGATGCAGACGATGCGGTCGTGCGTTTGCGCAAGTTCGAGTATCAGGGTTTCGTCCAGCGGTTTGACAAAGCGCATGTCGGCCACGGTGGCGTTCAGGCTTTCGGCTGCCTGCATGGCGGGTTGCACCATGCCGCCGAAAGCCAAGATGGCGGTTTTTCTGCCCTTGGCGGCGGATGACGCCTTTGCCGACGGGGACGGCTTCCAGGCCGTCTGAAACGTACCGCGCCGCAGCCCGTACCGCGCGGGTAGCGTACGGCGACCGGTTGGTCGAGCCGGTAACAGGTGGACAGCAGCAGGCGGCATTCGTTTTTCGTCGCTGGGGGCGGCGATGACCATATTCGGCACGCAGCGCAGGAAGCTCAAATCATATGCGCCCTGCGTGGGTGGGGCCGTCCGCGCCGACTATGCCCGCACGGTCGATGGCGAACAGGACGGGCAGGTTTTGCAGGGCGACATCGTGGATGAGCTGGTCGTAGGCGCGCTGCAGGAAGGTGGAGTAGATGGCGACGACGGGCTTTATGCCTTCGCAGGCCAGTCCGGCGGCAAAGGTTACGGCGTGTTGTTCGGCGATGCCGACATCGAAGTAACGGTCGGGGAAGCGTTGTTCGAATTCCACCAGCCCGCTGCCTTCGCGCATGGCGGGGGTAATGGCGGCCAACCTGTGGTCGGCTTCGGCCTGATCGCACAGCCATTGGCCGAAGATTTGGGGTGTAGGTGGGGCGGGCCGGGGCGGGAGTTTCAGACGGCCTGTCGCTTTGGGTGGGGGCTTTGCCGATGGCGTGGTATTTGACGGGGTCGTTTTCCGCCAGTTTGTAGCCCCTGCCCTTTTTGGTGATGACGTGCAGCAGCTTGGGGCCGGGTTTGCGGCGCAGTTCGTTCAGCGTTTCGACCAGCTGGACGACGTTGTGGCCGTCGGCGGGGCCGGTGTAGGCGAAGCCGAAATTTTCAAACAGCGACAGGGATTGTTTGATGTGGTTGCCTTCGTTGGCCAGCGTTTTGATTTTTGTGTTCGACCTTTTGCGCGATTTCGAGCGCGCCGGGCAGTTTGTCCAATACTTTTTCCGACTGCGCCTTGATGGTGCTGGAGCAGGCCGTGCATATCGCGCATCACGTTGCGGGCGAGATATTTGGGCAGCGCGCCGACATTGGGCGAAATGGACATTTCGTTGTCGTTCAAAAATCACGAGCAAATCCACGTCCCTGCATATCGCCCGCGCAGTTTAAGGCTTCAAAGGCCTGACCCGCCGTCATCGCGCCGTCGCCGATAACGGCCACACTGCGGTTGGCACGCCCCGCCAGTTTGTCGGCCACGGCCATGCCCAAAAGCCGCGCCGATGGATGTGGATGAGTGCCCCACGCCGAAATCGTCGTATTCCGACTCACCGCGTTTCGGGAAGCCGGCCAGTCCGCCGTATTGGCGCATCGTGTCCATGCGGTTTTTAGCTACCGGTCAGGGATTTTGTGCGGATAGCTTTGATGGCCGACATCCCACACCAGATGGTCTTCCGGCGTGTTGTAGACATAATGCAGGGCGACGGTGAGTTCGACCGCGCCTAGGTTGCTGGCGAAATGGCCGCCGGTGGCTGATACCGATTTGAGCAGGAAGGCGCGCAGTTCGGCACACAGTTGCGGCAGTTCGGCCTTATCCAGCAGGCGCAGGTCTCGCGGCAGATTGACGGTATCTAGCAAGGGGGATTGGCTCATGGTTTGTCTTTTTCTTTTGATGGAGGCCGTCTGAAAGTGGGCTTCAGACGGCCTGATTGGCAGTGCGGGCGGATTATAGCAAGAGACGGCGCATATTGTGGCAGTTATCGCCGTACCCAATCGTGATGCGCCATAAAAGAAGAATAGCGAAATGAAAGCCTTGCAGCCGAAAGGCATATAGATATGGTACCGTCTGAAACTGCGTTGCCTACCGCATCGGCAAACCGATGCGGTGCGGAAAATGCCGCTCCAGCTGCCGAACCGCTTCAAACAGCGGCAAAAGACAAAACTTCGGCATCAAAACACAGGCTGTCCGTACCGCAACTTTGAACAGGCAGCGGGAAAAGCGGCAGTTTGCCGCAGGCCAACACCGCACAGGGGAAAAACACCGTTGTTATAGTGGATTAAATTTAAACCAGTACGGCGTTGCCTCGCCTTGCCGTACTATCTGTACTGTCTGCGGCTTCGTCGCCTTGCCGAAGATACGACCGTCTATGCCGATAAAGGCTATGACAGTAAGGAAAACCGGCAACATCTGAAAGAACATCAGTTGCTGGACGGCATTATGCGCAAAGCCCACCGCAACCGTCCGCTGACGGAAAATCAAAACAAAGCGTAACCGATATTTGTCGAAGACCCGTTATGTGGTCGAACAGAGCTTTGGTACGCTGCACCGTAAATTCTGCTACGCCCTGGGCAGCCTATTTCGGGCTGCTCAAAGTGAGTGCGCAAAAGCCATCTGAAGGCGATGTGTTTAAACCTGTTGAAAGCGGCTAACAGGCTGAAAGTGTTCTGTTGCCGCCTAGAAGCGGCCCGGATGCCTGATTAATCAGGTATCCAAGGGGGATTAAGGGGGTATTTGAGTAGAATCAGTGGATATTTGAAACAAAAAACAGCCGAAAATCTTTAATTAGATTTCGGCTGTCGGGGAAAAAGGAATTTTGCAAAGGTCTCAGGCCGTCTGAAAATATCTTTCAGACGGCCTTTCCCGATATAAAAGGAAGCCAAAGGAAGTACCGTACACAGGCGGCGGGTTCGAAAGGATAAGGGGAAAACCACACCGCCCTCCTCCGGCACGAGCCTGCCTTTGGCCTACAAAAATCATTAAGCGGCGAATTTGATTTCTTTTCACGATTCGAAAATCTTTTTGCCTCGCCGTTCACAAAAACGGGCCGCATGGTTTGATGCTGCATCCATTCGATTGCGGCGCTGTCGGTGGCGGCATTACCGCTGCTGCGGGTAATGCGGGCATCGCTGATGGAACCGTCGGCCTTAATGGTGAAACTCATGGCAACTTTGCGCGTCGGCGCGGCCTGCGTCTTGGAAGAAGCGCACTTCGGCAGCAGCAGTTTGAGCGGTAAAGAGGCCGGCAACCAACAAAGTGGCGGACAAAAATATTTTTTTCATGTTCATAACGTTTTCCTGTCTGTTTAATGGTTTTTAATGGTTTAAATTTGTTAGAGTCGGCGGAAACTGTCGTGCCGCGCTGTTTCGATGGGCGCATTATGTCGATGCTGGATATTTTTAGCAAATACAAATTTGTCAAAAAAATTTTTACAAACAGGCAATTTTTCAGACAAACGGCACATTTCGCATTCTTTCAAATCGGAAATTTAGGCCGAAACTGCCATTTTACGGCACCATTTAGACAACGACTGATTTTTAACAGAAAGAAAAATTTTTATTTTGAAAACAGCAGCTTCACAAAATTCCAATTTCATCCGCCACGAAAATGCCGCGCCGAAATCGCCTTAACCAACATTTACGGACAAGCGGCTAAAAAAATTCAGATATTCGGTATTATTTGGCAGCTATGCCAGAAAAATTTATGTTGCTTTTATAGCAACAAATCGTAGATATTTGGTCTTTATTTTTTTGATAAGCGGTACAAATTTATAAGGCAAATGTTGCCAACCGGATAACAAACACCGCCGCATTCGGAATGATGCCGCCATATAAAGGCCGTCTGAAAACACTATCGGGTTTTCAGACGGCCTTTTTGCCATTCAACCTATCCGTTTGAACGGCGGCAGATTGGCAAGCAGCCGTTTGCCGTAGCGTTGGGTTTGGATGCGGTTGTCGAGGATGGTCACGCTACCGTAGTCGTTTTCGGTGCGGATAAGGCGTACGACGGCCTGGATGAGTTTGATGCCGGCTTCGGGCACGGTTACTTCGATAAAGGGATTGCCGCCGCGCTTTTCTATCCAGCGGTTTTGCGTTTTTCAATCGGATTGTCGGGCATGGAAAACGGCAGCTTGACGATAATCACGTGCACGCATGCCTCGCCCGGCAGGTCCAGCCCTTCGGCAAAGCTGTCGAGGCCGAAGATAATGCTGGCGCGCCCTTCGGCCAAAAGCCTTCGCGTGTTTTTTTCCAGCAGGGCGGACTTCGGGATTTCGCCCTGTATCAGCAGCAGCGGCAGATATTCTTCGGGCAGCCTCATGGCGACTTCGTTCATCTGTTTGCGCGAAGTGAACAACACCAGCGTGCCGACGGCTTCGTCGGCGGCAATCAGCTTCGGCAGCCATTCGGCCACGGCCTCGGTGTGCGCTTCGGGCTGCTTCGGGCTGGCGGTCAGCGGCGGGATGTAAAGTTCGCCCTGTTTGGCGAAATCAAACGGGCTTTCCAACGCCAACGTGGTGGTGTCGGGCAGCCAAACCAGGCCGGACTGGCGCAGCAGGAGGTCGAAATTGCCGAGCGCGCGCAGGGTGGCAGAAGTCAGCACCGCGCCCGCCGCCCGCCGCCACAGGCCGCCGGCCAGTTGTGCGGCGCCGGAAATCGGGCTGGCATTGAAAACGTAGTCGTTTTTGTCGCCCACGCGCCGCTCTCATCCATTTGGCCAGCGGGGCTTCGTCTTCCGGCGGGGCGGTGTCGAACAAATCCCATACGGTACCGAAATCTGTTCGGCGCGGGCGACAAAAATGCCGAATTCGGTGGTTACCCGGTCGATAAGCGGGCCGTCGCTGTCCTTTTCCCGGCGGGCGGTACGACAGGGCGTCGTTGAGGCGGTATATCTGCTTTCAACAGGGCGCGGGCGGAGGCAGCGGTGTTGGCGGTCAGGAGGGCGAGGTCTTCCGGCGTTTTGCCGTCTTCCCACAACCAAACGGGATCGTTGCCGCCGTCGGACAAATCCAGCGCGGGTTCGCTGCCGAGGTGGAACTGCCATTCCGACAGGCTTTCCAGCAGCGAGGCGGCAGCTTCGTCGGCGAGGTTACCGGCTTCGGTTTTATCGGTCAGGCCGACGATTCTGTTGATGACGGGCGGCAGTTTTTCCAACGTCCACATGGCCTGGTTGAGCGAGTGTTCGGCGGCAAAGCGGCTGACGGCCTTTTTCGGCAGGTGGTGCGCCTCGTCTATGCAGTAAAAGCTGTTTTTCCGGCGCGGGCAGGGATGACGCCGCCGCCCATGCCGATGTCGGCCAGCAGCAGGTCGTGGTTTGCCACGACGACATCCACGGTGTCCAAAGTATCGCGTGCGAGGTAAAACGGGCATTCGGCGCGGTTGGGGCAGGCGTTTTTCAAACAGCCGTGGCGGTCGTTGGTCACTTGTTGCCACAAGGGGTCGGGGATGCTTTCGGGCCAGGTGTCGCGGTCGCCGTTGAAGCGGCGGGCGGCAAATTCGTCGGCCATGCGGCGCAGCGTGTCCAAATCGGACGCGCTCGGTTTGCTGTCCCACAACACGCTCGGCGGGCTGTCGAATCCGGCCAGCGAACCTTGGGCATGGGTTTGCGTGAGTTGGTAGAGTTTGTAGGGGCAAAGATAGCGGTACCGCGCCCTTTTAGCCAGCGCGAAAGTCAGCTCCAAACCGCTTTTTTTCCACCAGAAACGGCAGGGTCGCGGTTTACCAGCTGCTCTTGCAGGGCGACGGTGGCACTGGAAACAATCAGCCGTTTGTCGCGCGTTTGCGCCATGATGCCGCCCGCCAGCAGATAGGAAAGCGATTTGCCCACGCCGGTCGGCCCTTCGATGACGGCGATGCTCTCGCCCTCGCGCTTGGGCGGTTCTTCGTCTTCGGCGCGGGGCTTGCTGCGGGCAAAGGCGTTGCCACCGCCGCAATCATCTCGCGCTGGGCGGCGCGGGGGCGGAATGCGGCAGGTTTTCGGAAATGGCGCGGTAGTGGTCTCGGATGGCGTTTTTCTAAATCAGTCAGCATGTCGGGATAAGGGGCCGTCTGAAAAGGGTTTGGCGGCATGAGTCGGAATCGCGCCTGTCCGGGCGCGGGGGCGGCGGTATTTTACCACCGGCAGGGAGGAGGCCGTCTGAAAGGCAGGACGGGTTTTCAGACGGCCTGCCGTTTGTTTTCCGTATCGGGACGGGTTGGGCGGATATTGGGATGGCGTGTGCGAACGGGCATTGGTGTTTTATTGCAGGAGGCCGGCCCTGCCGTTTCAGACGGCCTCTGCGGCGTGCGGGTTCAGTTCAAACGGCTTTGCCCTGGCCATTTCCCGCTCCCATTCGAGGCGGTAGTTCATCAGCTCGTCATAGCCGTCTATCATGTCGCCGCACTGCATTTGCGCGGCGGCATCGAGCAGGTCGGCCAGCACTTCGACGGGTTCGATTTCGAGGCCGTAGAGTTCGGAATCGAAATCCACGCCGAGCAATACGGCGTCCTGATCCATGCTCACCAGCCATTCGTGCATGAAGAAATCCAGCGGCAGGGGCTTCGAGTTGGTAGTCCGCCCATTCTTCGACCTTGCAGGCTTCGGCTTGGGCGCGGTCGTGCCAGACGCAGAATACGGGCACGGGTTCGCCGTCGTCTTCTTCATATTCGGTGGACGGGCATTCGGCGATGTCGCCTTCGTCCGACACCAGCGTGTAGAGCGTTTGGCTGCCGATAATGCTGCGGATAAAGCGGTTGTATTCTTCGTCTTCGGGCTGGGGGAACATGATGTGTGCTTCCGGTAAGGGTTGTTGTAACGTGGCAAAGCGGTTTTTCAGACGGCCTTCCTAGCGGATTGATGCCGTCTGAAAGGGTACTGCGGATTATTCTTCCGCGCTTTCGGAATCTTCGGCATCGCGGTTTTCAGACGGCCTCAAACCTTCCACCCTTCCATCACGGCTTTCAATTCCTGATACAGGGCGCGGAAGTTTTTTTCGGCGGTTTGCTTTGTTCTTTCTCTTTGCGCGTGTTGCGGATTAGGGTGCGGATGGCGGAAATGTCGGCCTGCGGATGGGCGGCGGCAAACTCGGTCAGCGCGGCATCGTCGGCAATCAGCCGTTCGCGCATCTGCTCGACACGCTGCAAAAAGGCGTTGTGCGCGCGGTTTTCGCCTTTGAGTTTGGCCAGAAAGGCGCGTATCGGCGCGGGGTCGGTTTCGCGCATCAGGCGAGTAGATGTATTGGTTTTGCCGTTTCAGCGCGCCGTTGGAAGTGATTTTTTTATAATCGCGCACGGCCTGCATCAAGTCTTCGGGCAGACCGATTTTTTTCAGCGTTTCGTCCGACAGGCGGGTCAGTTCCATACCCAAATCCTGCAATTCGTCCATACGCTTTTTCATTTGGGTTTTGCTGACCCATTCTTCATTATTGCCGTTCATTTAGTATCGTCCGTTTTTTTCCTGTCGGGCGGCATTTTAACAGCAGGGGGTATTTTTCGGCTAAAAAAATGATGGCCGAAACAGGGTACAATGCCGCCCACTTCAATTCAGGAAACCGCCATGTTCAACCACTCTCCGCAGGAATTGTCCGATTTGTGCGCCTTCGCGCTGTCTACCGCCAAACAGAAAGGCGCAACCGCCGCCGAAGCCGATTTGAGCGAATCGGTCGGCCAGAGCGTGCAGGTGCGCCTGCAGGAAATCGAACAAATCGAACACCAGCAGGATAAATCGCTCGACATCACCGTCTACCTCGGCCAAAAGCAAAGGCCGCGCCAGCACCGCCGATTTGTCGGCCCGCGCCATCGAAGAAACGGTGCAGGCCGCACTGGACATCGCCCGCTACACGGTACCGGCGACGACTGCGCGGGCTTGGCCGACGCGGAACTGATGGCCGCGGAATTCGGCGATTTGGACAAATACCACGAATGGGATTTGCCCTCCGCCGACGCGGTGGAACTCTCCTGCGCTGCGAAGCCGCCGCCATGCAGGCCGACAGCCGCATCAAAAAAACTCCGAAGGCGCGGGCATCCAAACATCGCATTACCAATTTGTTTTACGGCAACAGCCACGGCTTCCTGCAACACCAGCAGGGCACGCGCCACAGCGTGTCGTGCGCCGTGGTGGCCGAAGACGGAAACGGCGGCATGCAGCGCGATTATTGGTACGACCTGGCGCGCTCGGTACGACGAACTCGACAGCATGGAAGCGGTCGTACTGCACCGCCGCCGAACGCACCGTCCGCCGCTTGAACGCGCGCAGCCTGCCCACCGGCAGCTATCCCGTGCTGTTCGACACCACCGTGTCCGCCGGCCTCATCGGCCACGTCGTCGGCGGCCCTGTCAGGCGGTTCGCTCTACCGCCAAAGCAGCTTCCTGCTCGACAGCCTGGGCAAGCAAATCCTGCCCGAATTCCTCAGCCTGCGCGAAGAGCCGCACATCCCGCGCGCATGGTCCAGCACCTATTTCGACAGCGAAGGCGTGGCCACCCGCCCGCGCTTCGTGATTGAAAACGGCATCGTTCAGGGCTATTTCCTGTCGTCTTACAGCGCGCGCAAACTCGGCATGCAAACCACTGCCAACGCCGGCGGCGCACACAATCTGATTCTGAACGCCACCTGCGGCAGCCAGGCCGAACTGCTGCGCCAGATGGGGACGGGGCTGCTGGTTACCGAACTGATGGGACAGGGGCGTGAACATGCTCACCGGCGACTATTCGCGCGGTGCGGTACCGGATTTTGGGTGGAAAACGGCGTGATCCAATATCCGGTGGAAGAAATCACCGTGGCCGGACGTTTGCAGGATATGCTGCTCGGCATCGAAGGCGTGGCCGATGACGCACTGCGCCGCTCGTCGCACAAAGTCGGCTCGATTTTAATCGGCAGCATGACCGTGGCGGGGCAGTAGGAAACATCAAACAACCGCACACTGAGGGCCGTCTGAAAAAAACCGAAAAAGGATTTTTCAGACGGCCTTTATGTCGAAAAAGGATATTCATCCGCTATATAATCCGCCCCATTCCGCCCGGCAGGGCATCCAAATAAAGGGAAACCGATGAAGTTCACTTACCGCCAAACCTTGCTCGCCGTCTTCCTGCTCGGCATCGTCTGCACGGGCGGCTCGTTTTTCGCCCAATATGTGATGGGGCTCAACCCCTGCCCGCTGTGTATTTTGCAGCGCGTGGCCGTCATGTCGGTGATGCTGGTGTCCGGCCTGTGCCTGCTGCTGCCCACGGCCAAACGCGGCGGTACTGTATTTTTGCCACCCTGCTGGTCAGCCTGCCAGCCTTGTGGGGACTGTATACCGCGTCTTACCAAATCTGGCTGCAAAGCCTGCCCGCCGGAGAGCAGCCGAGTTGCGGCGCACCGTGGACGTTCCGCCTGAAAGACTGGCCGCTGTTCGATTGGTGGCGTTTCGTGGTGGACGGCTTCGGCAACTGCGGCGTACGCGAATATGTGATGGGCGTACCGCTGCCGGTGTGGAGCCTGATGTTCTTCGGCAGCGTATTGCTGATCGTATGGGGAATGCTGTTCAAACTGCGCCGCCGTTAGCCTGACAATTGGAAAGGCCGTCTGAAAACCGTTTGCAGGGTTTCAGACGGCCTTTTGATTGTCTGAACAATCGGCCATGACTTTCATCGTACTAACAATATAGTGGATTAAATTTAAACCAGTACGGCGTTGCCTCGCCTTGCCGTACTATCTGTACTGTCTGCGGCTTCGTCGCCTTGTCCTGATTTAAATTTAATCCACTATAATATGCTTATGTACTGACAAAAAAGTGGCATAAAACTACCTACCCCGCACGGCTTCCCGGGCAAAGTATGTCGGGAAGCGGCGGTACGATAAAGCAAACTCCCGACGCGCATCGCCACAAATAAAAATTGTTTTATATTATTTATCAAATAAATACGTAACTTTTAACTTTGCCTGAAAAAAATTGGCATAAGGGTTGCTTGGATATATTTGTCGGAACACAGCGTTCCAGTAGTTTTTAAACGGATGCACTGAGGCATCGCAAAAAAACAAATACATTACGGAAAAACGAGAGCCCTAAAGAAGGCAGGCCGTCTGAAGGCCGCTGTTGGCTCCGCTTGGGAATGCGGAGTATTTTGAGGTTAGCCGCTGCATATTGTGGGAATGTGCAGCGGCAGTTTTTATCTGAAAAACGCATCGGTTATATTAAAAGAAGCAGACGTTATTTAGCCGCTATCAGAAATTTTGTTACAGTCTGGAATTTCCTTTTTCCCATATCGCCATAACGGACTCCATTCAAACCGGTATAGTGCAGCGCGCCCTTTCCCGAATTTGAATAACAACGGATTCATCTACATCGCCATAATTCAGTGCACCCTCAACCCAAAGAAAACGGTTCTTTGGAAGTGCAGAAAGGTCAAACGAATCGTTGCCGCACGGCCTGTGTTCGGGCTTTACGACCGGTCTGGAAATGCGTCATCCCCGATGTCCGTCATCAACATACAAAAATAATTTAATCATTTTATGCACACACACCCATCCATTCGCATCAATCCGTGGCCGGTTATCGCGGCGGCGGCATTCATCCTGTTGCTTACCATCGGCATGAGGATGTCTTTTAGGCCTGTTTTTACGCCCCGTGGTGAACACGACCGATTTAAGCGTCGCACAATTCAGTCTGGTTATCGCAGTCTTCCAATTGATGTGGGGCGTGGCACAGCCGGCAACGGGGGCTTTGGCCGACCACTACGGCGCATGGAAAGTATTGGGCGGCGGCGCGTTGATATTGGCCGCAGCCTGCTTCCTCACACCGCAACTGCCGACATTCTGGGGACTGATGTTCGCCGTCGGGCTGCTGCTGGCATTCGGCACGGGCGCGGGCGGTTTTTCAATTATTATGGGGGCAAGTGGCGGCCAAGCTGCCGCCTGCCGTTCGCGGATTGGCCTCCGGCGCGGTAAAATGCCGGTGGTTCGGCAGGACAGTTTCTCTTTGCGCCTATGGTGCAGGGGTTGATGGTTCGGCCCCACATCGGCTGGCAGGGAACATTTTTATGTATGGGGCGGATTGAGCCTGCTGATTCTGCCGGTTGCCTGGTGGCTGACACGCGGGGGCAACATGCCGCAGCAAGCCCAAACGGCCCAAACGCACGACGGCGGACTGAAACAGGCAGTCATACGGGCATTTGCCGACCGCAGTTATCTGTTGCTGCATTTGGGCTTTTTTTACCTGCGGCTTTCACATTGCGTTTTTGGTGACCCATCTGCCGAACGAGATTTCACTGTGCGGCCTCCACCTACGGTGGCTTCGACTTCTTTGGCGGTCATCGGGCTGGCCAACATTGCGGGCTGTCTGTTCTCCGGCTGGTGTGTCAGTAGTTTTCCGAGCAAATATGTGCTGTTTTACCTATATGCTTCGCGGGTTTTGATGGTGGCGGCATATCTGGCCGCCCCGAAAACGGATATGAATTTTTATATTTTTTTGCCGCCGGATTGGGCTTTTACCTGGCTGGCAACGGTAGCTCCGACCGCGACGCTGACCGGCAAATTGTTTGGCACACGTTATCTGGCCACTTTATTCGGCCTCACGATGCTGAGCCACCAAATCGGCGGTTTTCTCGGTTCGTATTTGGGTGGGCAGGTCGTTTCCATGTTCAACAGCTACGGCTGGATGTGGTATGCGGATATGCTGCTGGCGGGGCAGCGCTTTATTGAACCTGCCGATTAAAGAGCCGAAACCGGCAGAGCATGCCTGAAACAACAAAGGCCGTCTGAAACATTTTTCAGACGGCCTTTTTATTTTCAATCAGGCTTTAAGGTTTACGCGTCGATATTTTGCGCAATCAGGGCGTTGTTTTTCGATGAAGGCGCGACGCGGTTCGACTTCGTCGCCCATCAGGGTAACGAACACTTCGTCGGCGGCGATGGCGTCTTCGATGCGCACTTTCAACAGACGGCGCACGGCGGGATCCATCGTGGTTTCCCAAAGCTGCTCGGGGTTCATCTCGCCCAAACCTTTGTATCGCTGGATGGACATGCCTTTTTGGGCGTTTTGGAGCAGGATGTTCAACGCGGTTTCAAAGCTGTCCACGTCGTACTCGCTCTCGCCTTTGTAGAGCTTGGCGCCCTCGCCAACCAAGCCTTTGAGCGCGGCGGCGGTTTGGGTGAGGGTTTGGTAGGCTTTGCTGTTGAGGAACTTGGGTTCGATGTAGCTGACCATGACGTTGCCGTGCAGCTTGCGGGTGATTTTGATGAAGCGGTTGCTTTCGTGTCCTTCGATGCGTTCGAGGGCGACTTCTTTTTCGTCGAGCAAACCGGAAAGTTCGGCAACGGCTTTATCGGCGTTTTCAGACGACGTCAAATCGATGGGCGACGCGTGCAGCATGGCGCGCAGGACGAGTTCGTCCACGAAGCGGCTTTCCTGTTCGATGACGGTTTTTCGCCAACAGGAATTGTTTGGCGGTATCGGCAAGTTCTGCGCCTTCGATGGTGCGGTACTGTCTGAAACGATTTTGGCTTTTTTTCCAAAGCGAGGCCGAGCAGCCATTGGTCTTTTTTTCCAGCTCGTCTTTGAGGTAACGCTCCTGCTTGCCGTATTTGGCTTTGTAGAGCGGCGGCTGGGCGATGTAGATGTAGCCGCGTTCGACCAGCTCGGGCATTTGGCGGTAGAAAAAGGTCAGGGAGCAGGGTGCGGATGTGCGCGCCGTCCACGTCGGCATCGGTCATGATGATGATGCGGTGGTAACGCAGTTTTTCGGGGTTGAACTCTTCTTTGCCGATGCCTGCGCCCAGCGCGGTAATCAGGGTTGCGACCTCTTGGCTGGCGAGCATTTTTCAAAACGGGCTTTTTTTCGACGTTCAGGATTTTGCCTTTGAGCGGCAAGATGGCTTGGAATTTACGGTCGCGGCCTTGTTTGGCGGAACCGCCTGCGGAATCGCCCTCGACCAGATAAAAGCTCTGACAAGGCAGGGGTCTTTTTCTTGGCAGTCGGCAGTTTGCCGGGCAGCCCCAAGCCGTCCATCACGCCTTTGCGGCGGGTGATTTCGCGGGCTTTGCGGGCGGCTTCGCGCGCACGGGCGGCATCGACGATTTTGCTGGTGATGATTTTTGGCTTCGTTCGGATTTTCTTCGAGGAAGTCGGTCAGGGGCTTGGTTGATGACTTCGTTGACGACGGGGCCGATTTCGCTGGAAACCAGTTTGTCCTTGGTTTGCGACGAGAATTTGGGGTCGGGCAGTTTGACGGACAACACGCAGGTCAAACCTTCGCGCATATCGTCGCCGGCGGTTTCAACTTTTGGCTTTTTGGCGACTTCGTTGGCTTCGATGTAGCTGTTGATGGTGCGCGTCATGACTTGGCGCAACGCGGTCAGGTGCGTACCGCCGTCGCGCTGCGGGATGTTGTTGGTGAAGCACTGCACGCTTTCCTGATAGCTGTCATTCCACTGCATCGCGCATTCGACGCTCATGCCGTCTTTTTCGCCGAACGCGTAGAAGATTTTTTTCGTGCAACGGCGTTTTTGCGGTTCATGTATTGTACGAACCCTGCCACGCCGCCGGAAAGGGCGAAGCTTTCGTGTTTGCCGTCGCGCTCGTCGGTCAATTCGATGTCCACACCGTTGTTCAGGAAGGAAAGTTCGCGGATACGCTTGGCGAGGATGTCAAAGCTGTATTCGACGTTGCCGAAGGTTTCCGCGCTGGCGAGGAAGCGTACGGTCGTGCCTTTTTTGTCGGAATCGCCGACTACTCTCAACGGCTCTTCGGTTTCGCCGCGTACGAAGCGGACGAAGTGTTCTTTGCCGTCGCGGTAGATGGTCAGCGTTACCCAGTCGGACAGCGCGTTGACGACGGACACGCCCACACCGTGCAGGCCACCGGAGATTTTTGTAGCTGTTGTTGTCGAACTTGCCGCCCGCATGCAATACGGTCATGATGACTTCGGCGGCGGATCGTCCTTCTTTAGGGTGGATGCCGGTGGGCATACCGCGCCCGTTGTCTGCCACGCTGACGGAATTGTCGGCATGGATGGTTACGGTGATTTTGTCGCAATGTCCCGCCAGTGCTTCGTCGATGGCGTTGTCCAATACTTCGAACACCATGTGGTGCAGGCCGCTGCCGTCCTGCGTGTCGCCGATATACATACCGGGGCGTTTGCGTACCGCTTCCAAGCCTTCCAGCACTTGTATGCTGTCGGCGCCGTATTCTTCGTGTTTTTGGTCAGTCATGGTCTTTTCTTTAATCGAAACAAAAGTCTGCCGCTGAGGCCGTCTGAAAAAGCACGGCTGAGTACAAACGGCAAAAATAAGGCGCGATTATACCTGATTTTGCTGGATTATTCAGCGATTTGTCGTAGAAACAGGCCGTCTGAAAACCATATCGGAAACGGTTTTCAGACGGCCTTGGATGGTTTTTGATTTTAACTATCGCGTGCTATTCAGGTAGCGTGTGTACCTCAAGGCACGCATACGGTTTCGGTTGGAAAAAGATCAGATTATCGAATCCGACGGCTATTTGAGATGGCAGCGGCTTTTTGTCGGATACAAGTATCCAACCTACGGCTGGCTACGGCTGGCTATGATATTCATTCATTTTCAAATTTATCAAAATAATTTTTTTAAATCTTCAAATAAGATATCTTTATTCATATCAAATTTAATAAACTTGATAAATTCAATAGGTACATTAGCCATAGAACTAATCCTTTTTAGTTCATCCAATAAAAATTTCTCTGTTCGATATAATTAAAAATCTTACAGTTTTTTTCCTTGGTATCTATATAAACTTGAGAAAAATCTTGCTAATTTGTTCAATTTCTCGTTCGGATAAATAATCGTGCCGAAAAAAATTTAGCTTCAATAATAACAGTTTGAATACTTTCACTATGTTCTACATCTACTATAAAGTCACAATTAAATCTATTTTTCCCTATTACCACACCAGTATTTTTGGGTAAATAAATACCCTAAGTTATGAAGTACAGAGGCAATATCTTCTTCGTATTGAATATATGGACTAACCTTAATCATCGTATTTACTGCTGCGGTTGCAACTTTATCTAATGTCGAATCTTTAAGAGTTTCTCCTTCATTTTCTAAAACTTTATGAATTTTATTTTTCACGACCCCAACAGCATTATTAAATTTAACGCCATATATTTCAGAAATCCCAAACTCTTGAATAACCTTTTTATCTCAGGTAAAAATGCTATTAAACTGACCAAAAATAAACCCTATTAAAAATCCAAAGTTATAATTTTTAAATATTGAACATATAATTAGCAAAAATAATGATAAAAAAACCAAACAAATTAAGATATTTATCTCTTTATCCATAAGACTATCTTACTAAACTTCTTTTTCATTAAATTAACTCCTTTTTCTCTTAAAAAAATGTTCTCAATTTTATGTAAAAACAAATATATGTATTTAATACTTGGTATATTAATGCGCCTCTTCCCAATTCATACCCACGCCCACTTCTGCTACCAGCGGCACGTTCAACATCCCTTCATCCACTTTCGCCATAATCTGCGGCAGTTTTTCTTTCACTAAATCCAGCTCGGCTTCGGGTACTTCCAACACCAATTCGTCATGCACCTGCATAATCAGTTTGCTTTGTAAGAGGTCGTCTGAAAGCCAGCGGGACACGCTCATCATAGCGCGTTTGATGAGGTCGGAGGCGGTGCCTTGCATGGGGGCGTTGATGGCGGCGCGTTCGGCTCCGGCGCGGGCGTTGGCGTTTTTGTTATGGATGTCGGGCAGGTAGAGGCGGCGGCCGAACAGGGTTTCGACGTAGCCTTGGGCGGCGGCTTGTTCTTTGGTGCGCTGCATGTATTCGGCGACGCCGGGATAGCGGGCGAAGTAGCGGTCGATAAAGGTTTTGGCGGACAGGTTGTCTATGCCCAGCGATTTGGCGAGGCCGTATTGGCCCATGCCGTAAATGAGGCCGAAGTTGATGGTTTTGGCGTAGCGGCGTTGTTCGGACGAGACGTTTTTCGGGGACGATGCCGAATACTTCGGCGGCGGTGCGGCGGTGTACGTCTTCGCCGTTTTGGAACGCGGCAATGAGGGTTTTGTCGCCGGAGAGGTGCGCCATGATGCGCAGCTCGATTTGGGAATAGTCGGCGGAAACGATGACGCTGCCTTGCGGTGCGGTGAAGGCGCGGCGCACGCGGCAGCCTTCGGCGGTGCGGATGGGGATGTTTTTGCAGGTTGGGGTTGTTGCTGGCGAGGCGGCTAGGTGATGGCGACGGCTTTGGGCGTAGGTGGTATGCACGCGGTACGTCTTTGGGGAAATCATTTCGGGCAGTTTGTCGGTGTAGGTGGATTTGAGTTTTGCCAAGCTGCGGTTTTGCAGGATGATTTTGGGCAGGGGGTAGTCGGGCGCGAGCTGTTCGAGCACGGCTTCGTTGAGTGAAATGCCGCCTTTGGCGGTTTTTCAGGCCTTTGGTGGGGATGCCCATTTTGTCGAACAGGATTTCTTGAAGCTGTTTGGGCGAGTTGAGGTTGAACGGCTGTCCTGCGGCGGCATAGGCTTCTTGTTCGAGCTTCATCAGCTCGGCGCCGAGCTCTGCGCTTTGACGGGCGAGTTCGGCGCGGTCGATTTGCACGCCGTTGCGTTCCATTTCAAACAATACCTGCGCGACGGGAAGCTCCATTTTTCATACATTTCAAGCTGTTTGGCGTCCATTTGCGCGCGCAGGTGCGCGTCGAGGCGCAGGGCGAAATCGGCGTCTTGGGCGGCGTATTCGGTTTGCCTGCTCAATGGCGACGTCGGCAAAACCGATTTGCTTCGCTCCTTTGCCGCACAGCGATTCGTAGGTAATGGTTTCAAGCCCAGCCAGCGTTCGGACAATTCGTCCAAACCGTGTCCGAGATGGCTCTCGATGATGTAGGAAGCGAGCATGGCGTCGCCGGCAATGCCGTTCAGGGCGATGCCGTAGTTGGCGAAAACGTGTTGGTCGTATTTGAGGTTTTGCCCGATTTTTTTCAGGGCGGGGTTTTTCCAAATGCGGTTTCAGACGACCCTAATACGTCTTGTAAATCAAGCTGTTCGGGAGCGGCGGTCAGGCTGTGGCCTACGGGGATGTAAACCGCTTCGCCTGCTTGGAACGCGATGCTGATGCCGACCAGCGCGGCGTTCATCACGTCTAGGGACGTGGTTTCCGTATCGATGCCGATTTGGTCCGCCTGCGCCAGTTTGTCCAGCAAGGCGGCAAACTGCGCTTCGGTGGTAACGGCTTGATAATCCAGCTTTTTCGGGGGCTGGGGCATGTTCTATGATCTTTTCAGACGACGTTTCCATGTCCAACGCCGCCTGTTCGCCTATCGTATCGCTGCCGAACAAATCGCCGTCCGCCGCTTCGTGCATACGGCTCTCCGCCTCTTTCAACCAAGTGCGGAAACCCCAGCGTTTGAAATCGACCGCAAGCTGCGCCCATTTAGGCGTAGTGCGGCGCAGGCTTTCGAGGCCGTCTGAAAGCTCGGTGTGCAAGTCCACATCAGTTTTAATCGTCACCAAATCATACGAAAGCGGCAGTTGGGGCAGCGCAGCTTGCAGGTTTTCGCCGACCTTGCCTTTGATTTCCGCAGCGTGTTCCATTACACCAGCCAGCGAGCCGTAGGCTTCCAGCCACTTCACCGCCGTTTTCGGGCCGCATTTTTCCACGCCCGGCACGTTGTCCACCTTGTCGCCCATCAGCGCGAGATAATCGCGGATTTGGTCGGGGCGCACGCCGAATTTCCCCTTCACGCCTTCAATGTCCAGCGTTTCGCCGCTCATCGTGTTCACCAGCGTTACGCGATCGTTCACCAACTGCGCCATGTCCTTATCGCCGGTGGACACCACCACGTTCCAACCCGCTTCGCCGCCCATCGCCGCCAGCGTGCCGATGACGTCGTCCGCTTCGACTTGTGGAATCACCAGCACCGGCCAGCCCATCAGCCGCACCAAATCCGGCAAGGCTTCCGCCTGCGGGCGCAAATCGTCCGGCATCGGCGGGCGCGTCGCCTTGTAGTCGGGGAACATCTCGTGGCGGAAATTCTTGCCCTTCGCATCAAACACCACCGCGCAATAATCGTGCACATAATCCGCCCGCAGCCGACGCAGCATGTTCAACACGCCGTAAAAGCGCACCCGTCGGCGCACCGTCAGGCGCAGTCAACTGCGCCATCGCGTGATAAGCGCGGTAAAGATAAGAAGAACCGTCAACGAGGAGGAGAGTGGGTTTGGACATGATAAGGCACCTGAAAAATCAATAATAAGCGGATTATAAAGGAGGAGGCCGTCTGAAAGTTTGCCGCGGGGCTGGAATTTCGGCAAACACCCCCATTTAGCGGCCTGTTCCGTTTTATTTTGCCGAAGCCGGCGTTTTCAGACGGCCTCCATCCGATTAACCTCCCCGAACGAGAAACCGATATGAGCGACAACGTATTACTAAACCTTGGCGATGAGCCGCGCTATTCCGACATCTGCCCCTGCCGACATCAAGCCCGCGATGCAGGCCGCGATGGCCGAAGCCCGTGCCGCCATCGCCGAAATCAAGGCACAGCCCGAATCATCATGGGCGAACACGGTCGAACGGCTGACAGACATCACCGAACGCGTCTGGCGCATTTGGGGGCGTGGTATCCCACCTCAATTCCGTGGTCGATACCCCCGAACTGCGCGCCGAATACAACGCCCTGATGCCCGAAGTAACCGTCTTCTTTACCGAAATCGGCCAAGACATCGAACTGTACAACCGTTTCAAAGCCATCAAAGCCTCGCCCGAATTCGCCGCCTTGAACGAAGCGCAGAAAACCAAGCTGGAACACGACTTGCGCGACTTCGTGTTGAGCGGTGCGGAACTGCCGCCGGAAAAACAGGCACGGCTGGCCGAGTGCAGACCGAAGGGGCGCAGCTGGCCGCCCGCTTTTCGCAAAAACGTGCTCGACGCAACCGATGCCTTCGCCCTGTATTTCGCTGACGAAGGCCGTCTGAAAAGGCCTGACCGACGACGAAAAAGCCATGTTTGCCGCCGCAGCCGAAGCGGAAGGCAAAAGCGGCTACAAAATCGGATTGCAGATGCGCACTATCTGGCCGTGATGAAACACGCCGACGACCGCGAATTGCGCGCCGAAATCTACCGCGCCTACGTTACCCGCGCCAGCGAACTGTCCGACGGCGGAAAATACGACAACACCGCCGACATCACCCGCCGCTTGGAAATCTCGCTGGAAGAAGCGCGGATTTTGGGTTTCGCCAACTACGCCGAACTCTCGTTGGCCACCAAAATGGCCGAATCGCCGCAACAGGTTCTGACCTTTCTGCACGACCTCGCCGCCCGCGCCAAACCGTTCGGCGAAAAAGATTTGGCCGAAGTCCGCGATTTTGCCCGCGAACATCTGGGCCTGAACGAATTGGCGGTATACGACATCACCTATGCCGGCGAAAAACTGCGCGAAGCGAAATACGCTTTCTCCGAAACCGAAGTCAAACGCTACTTCCCCGCCGACAAAGTGCTGGCCGGACTGTTCGCCCAAATCGTACGCCTCTACGGCGTCAAACTCGCCGAACGCACCGTGCCCGTGTGGCATCCCGACGTGCGCTATTTCGAATTGGAAAAAGACAGCTCGGTCATCGGCGGCGTTTACATGGACTTATACGCCCGCGAAGGCAAACGCGGCGGCGCATGGATGAACGACTACAAAGGCCGCCGCCGCCTGCCCGACGGCACCCTGCAGCTGCCGACCGCCCTACCTCGTCTGCAACTTCACCCCGCCTGTCAACGGCAAGCCCGCCCTACCTCAGCCACGACGAAATCGTTACCCTCTTCCATGAAACCGGGCACGGCCTGCACCACCTGCTGACCCGCGTGGACGAACTGGGCGTGTCCGGCATCAACGGCGTGGAATGGGACGCGGTAGAACTGCCGAGTCAGTTTATGGAAAACTTCGCCTGGGGAATACCAAACGCTGGCCGATATGTCTTCACACGAAGAAAGCGGTACGTGCTGCCCGCGCGAACTGTTCAACAAAATGCTGGCGGCGAAGAACTTCCAAGTCGGCCTGTTCTTGGCGCGGCAGATGGAATTCGGCCTCTTCGACATGCGGATTTACAGCGAAACCGAAGAAGGCCGTCTGAAAAACCGGCCGCAGGTGCTGAACGAAGTACGCGCGGAAGTCGCCGTCATCAAACAGCCCGACTACAACCGCTTCGCCAACAGCTTCGGTCACATCTTCGCCGGCGGTTACTCCGCAGGCTATTACAGCTACGCCTGGGCCGAAGTGCTGAGTGCCGACGCTTATGCCGCCTTTGAGGAAAGCGACGACATCGGGCAGACCGGCGCGCATTTCTGGAACGAAATCCTCTCGCGCGGCGGCTCGCGCAGCGCGATGGAATCCTTCAAAGCCTTCCGCAGTGCGAACCGCAGGTGGACGCATTGCTGCGGCACCTGGGCTTGCAGGAAGCATAAACCCTTTCTTTTCAATTCGTTTGAGGCCGTCTAAAAACGGGAAGTAAATATTTTTCAGACGGCCTCAAAAAGTATTGACATGTATTCCGCAGCACTATATTATTCGCGCTTCCTTTCTTAGGGTCGTTAGCTCAGTCGGTAGAGCAGCGGACTTTTAATCCGTTGGTCGAGCGTTCGAATCGCTCACGACCCACCAAACTCACTTTTTCAAAAGAAAATCAGTCTACCCGCTGATTTTTCTACCTATTTTTCCGCTTCAAAAATCCAAGCGGGAAATTGGCGGTGAAAAATAGTGAAAGGCCGTCTGAAAAACCCAAAACGGTTTTTCAGACGGCCTCTTTCGTTGCAAGCCGGATTATTGTTTGCGGCTGCCGTAGTCGGCGGCGGCGGTAAACAACACATCGGTGGAAGAGTTCAGCGCGGTTTCGCACGAATCCTGCACCACGCCGATAACGAAGCCGACAGCTACTACCTGCATGGCAACATCGTTGTCGATGTTGAACAAGCTGCACGCCAGCGGAATCAGCAGCAACGAACCACCCGCCACGCCGGACGCGCCGCACGCGCTGATGGTCGCCACAAGGCTCAACAGCAAAGCGGTGAGGAAATCGACTTGGATGCCTTGGGTATGGGCGGCGGCTAAGGCCAGCACGGTAATAGTGATGGCGGCTCCGGCCATATTGATGGTCGCGCCCAACGGGATGGAGATGGAATAGGTGTCTTCATGCAGACCGAGTTTTTCGCCAACGCCATGTTGACGGGAATATTGGCGGCGGACGAGCGGGTGAAAAACGCGTTTACGCCGCTTTCACGCAAAACAGGTCAGCACCAGCGGATACGGGTTTTTCTTAATTTTCCACCAAACAATCAGCGGATTGAACACGAATGCGACAAACAGCATGCAGCCCACCAGCACCACGAGGAGGCGGAAATAGTCTTTTAACGCCTCAAAACCGGTGGCCGCCAATGTGGCGAAATCAGGCCGAAAAATACCCAGCGGTGCAAAGCGGATAACCCAGCCGACAATGTCGGAAACGGCATCTGCCATATCGGCCACCATCGAACGCGTGGCGGCGGAAGCATGGCGCAGGGCGAAACCCAGCATCAGGGCCCAAGCGAGGATGCCGATGTAGTTACCGCTGGAAAGGGCTTTAATCGGATTATCCACCAAATTCAGCAGCACGGTTTTCAGCACTTCGCCAATACCGGAAGGGGCTGCGGAATCAACGTTGCCGCCGATTAATTTCAGTTCAGTCGGGAAAAACAGGCCGGCGGCCACGGCCACCAGTGCCGCGCAATGTGCCGAGCAGATAAAGCAGCAGAATCGGCTTGATGTGGGTTTCGTTGCCTTTTTGATGCTTGGTGATGGCCGCCGTTACCAGTACAAACACCAGGAACGGCGCCACGGCTTTCAGCGCACCGACGAACATGTCGCCGAAAAATACCCGCTGTTTTGGCGGCGGACGGGGATATGATGTATAGCAGTACGCCCAAAACCAGACCGATGACGATTTGCTGCACGGTGCTGGTGCGTTTGAGTGCCCGCAGGAAGGATTGTTCGTTGTCATTGTGTTATCTTAACCTGATTTGAGAAAGGCTTACATTCTATAAGAAACAGAATGGATTGAATAGCCGTCGAGGCCGTCTGAAAAACAGTAAAGGCGGTTCAGGCATCCGGCAGACGCGACATCCAAACCGCGCTGGCCAGGCAGATGGCTGTGCACCTGCGGTTATCCACCATTGGTCGGGGAAGCGGTAGAGCATCATCAGGCAGGACGCGGTCATCATGGTGTAGGCAAGGTATTTGGCGCGGCGCGGTACGGCGCGTTTCTCTTCCCAGTTTTGCACCATCGGGCCGAAATAAGGATGGCGGTGCAGCCAACGGTGAAAAACGCGGCGATGCTCGCGCCCAGCATGCGGCGGCCAGCAGGACGAACGGCGTGGTCGGCAGGGACGGGAAGCGCGATGCCGATGACGCCCAACAGCAGCGACACTGCGCCTGCCGTCCAAAAAAAGCCAGCGCAAAATCATTTTATTATCCTCCGCTTGATGAAACGGGCAGCCCTGCGGGATTTTCCAATGCGTCCCAACCGCTTTTGCCCATTTTTCCAGCAGCGCGATGTTGCGGTACGAAAAATGGCTTCGGCATCGGAAAGGCTTCCGCGGCTTTGGCGATGCTGTCTTCCCGAATCAGGTGCAGGGTTGGATAGGGGCTGCGGTTGGTGTAGTTGCCGATGTCGTCGGCCTCCGTGCCCTCGAAGCGGAAATCGGGATGGAAGGGCGCGATTTGGATAATGCCTTCAAGCCGTTGTCGATGACGGCCTGATCGGCAAAATCAAGTATGTCGTTAAACTGCATGAAATCCGTAAACAATGACGGATGCACCAACAACGTGGTTTCAATTCGTCCGGCAGCGAGTCGGCCAACAATGCCAGTTCGCGGTCGAGGTCTTCGAGGAAACCGTCGGTGTGTTTGGCGGTGCTGACGGCAATCCGCACACGTTCTTCACATGCGGCGCTTTGGCAAACGGACACAGGTTCAAGCCGATAACGGCTTTTTCGAGCCAGATGCGGGTATGTTCGGCGGCTGTGGCGGCAATATCGTTCATGTTTTCGGACTTCAGTTGCAAATGACTCGCAATCATACGGTTTTTCGCAGCCGAAATAAAGCTTCAGGCCGTCTGAAAAAACGCTGCGGCGGCCTTTTCAGACGACCTCTGTGGCAATCCCCACTTTGACTATACAATCCGTGCCGTGCTTTTTCAGACGGCCTTATCTATATTATTTCGCTGAAAAAGCAGATAAAAATCCGTTTTGCCCGAAATTCGGCATTTCGCGGCGGACGGGCGTGCAAATAAAGGAAGGGAAACCGTGTTCTACCAGATTCTCGCCCTGCTGATTTGGAGCAGTTCGTTTATCGCCGCCAAATTCGCCTACACCATGCTCGATGCGGCATTGATGGTACAGGCGCGCCTGCTGATTTCCATACTTATCGTATTGCCCGTCTGCCGCCGCTATCTCGACAAAAATCCCGAAAGACAAATGGAAGCCGCTGCTGTGGCTGTCTTTCCTCAATTATGTCGCGGTATTGATGCTGCAATTCATCGGCCTGAAATACACTTCCGCCGCCAGTGCGGAAACCGTAATCGGGCTAGACCCGCTGCTGATGGTGTTTATCGGCCATTTCTTCTTCCGCGACAAGGCGGAGTGGTATCACTGGCTGTGCGGCCTGACTGCCTTTGCCGGCGTCGTCATCATGATTGCGGGCGGGCATAGCGGCGGCAACATCGGCTTCTGGGGCTGCCTGATGATCGTGGCGGGCAGCGTGGTGTTCTGCAGCATCACCCGCCCGACGCAGAATCTGATTGCCGACATCGGCGCACCGGCCTACACCTCGCTCTCGCTGGCCGTATCCGCCGTGATGTGCCTGCCGTTTTTCGCTGCTGCTGGCCGAAAAACTATCAAATCAACTGGAGCTGGTCGGGCGGCATCGCCCTGCTCTACCTCGGCATCTGCTGCAGCTGGTTCGGCTATTGGCTGTGGAACAAAGGCATGAGCCGCGTTCCCGCCAACCTCTCCGGCCTGCTGCTCACGCTGGAACCGGTGTTCGGCATCATGATGGCCGTCATCGTGCTCGACGAATACATTTCCGCCGTATCGGGCTTGGGAATGATGATTGTCGTCGCCTCAGCATTTGCGGCGGTGGTTCTGCCCAAAGTGCTGCCGAAAACGTACGGGAAAACGGCAAGGCCGCCTGAAACCGCAGGCGGAAGCTTCCAGTTATCGCAACCGCGTTTTCAGACGGCCTTTCTCGCCCGAGGCGAAACGGCGTACAATCGCGCGTTTGATTTTCCATTTATTTTTCAGACGGCCTCTACACCTTCGGAGGCCGTCTGAAACACTTGAAACAGGCATACACATGACCCACATGATTTACCCCAAAACCTACGACGTCATCGTCGTCGGCGGCGGACACGCAGGCACGGAAGCCGCGCTTGCCGCCGCTCGCATGGGCGCGCAGACGCTTTTGCTCACACACAACATCGAAACGCTCGGACAAAATGTCGTGCAACCCGTCCATCGGCGGCATCGGCAAAAGGCCATCTCGTGCGCGAACTCGACGCGCTCGGTGGCGCGATGGCGCTGGCAACCGACAAATCCGGCATCCAGTTCCGCCGTTTGAACGCCAGCAAAGGCGCGGCAGTGCGTGCCACGCGCGCGCAGGCAGACCGTATCCTGTATAAAGCCGCCATCCGCGAGATGCTGGAAAACCAAGAAAATCTGGAGCTTTTCCAGCGGTCGGTTGACGACGTAACGCTCGACGGCGACCGCATTTTCAGGCGTAATCACCGCGATGGGCGTGGAATTTAAAGCCCGCGCCGTCGTGCTGACCGCAGGCACGTTTTTGTCCGGCAAAATCCACATCGGTTTGGAAAACTACGAAGGCGGTACGCGCCGGCGACCCTGCCGCCAAATCGCTAGGGCGGGCGTTTGCGCGAATTGAACCTGCCGCAAGGCCGTCTGAAAAACTCGGCACGCCGCCGCGCATCGACGGGCGCACGATTGATTTCTCCCGGCTCACCGAACAGCCCGGCGACACGCCCGTGCCCGTCTTTTCCGTGCGCGGCAACGCCGAAATGCACCCGCGCCAAGTGTCCTGCTGGATTACGCATACCAATCTGAAAACACACGACATTATCCGCAGCGGCTTCGACCGCAGCCCCATGTTCACCGGAAAAATCGAAGGCGTCGGCCCGCGCTACTGCCCGTCTATCGAAGACAAAATCAACCGCTTCGCCGACAAAGACAGCCACCAGATTTTCCTCGAACCCGAAGGCCTGACCACCAACGAATACTACCCCAACGGTATCTCCACCAGCCTGCCGTTCGACATCCAAATCGCGCTCGTGCGCAGCATGAAAGGCCTGGAAAAACGCCCATATCCTGCGCCCCGGCTACGCCATCGAATACGACTACTTCGACCCGCGCAACCTCAAAGCCAGCCTCGAAACCAAAAACCATCCAAGGCCTCTTCTTCGCCGGACAAATCAACGGCACCACCGGCTACGAAGAAGCCGCCGCGCAAAGACCTGCTCGCAGGCGCGAACGCCGTGCAATACGTCCGCGAACAAGACCCACTCCTGCTGCGCCGCGAACAAGCCTACCTCGGCGTATTGGTGGACGACCTCATCACCAAAGGCGTGAACGAACCCTACCGCATGTTCACCAGCCGCGCCGAATACCGCCTGCAACTCAGGGAAGACAACGCCGATATGCGCCTGACCGAAGACGGCTACAAAATCGGCTTGGTGGGTGAAGAGCAATGGCGCATGTTTAACGAAAAACGCGAAGCCATCGAACGCGAAATCCAACGTTTGAAAAACAACATGGTACACGCCGCAAAAACTCGCCGAAGACGAACAAATCCGCGTGTTCGGACAAAAAACTCAGCCGCGAAGCCAACCTGCACGACCTCCTGCGCCGTCCGAACCTCGACTACGCCGCACTGATGACGCTCGAAGGCGCAAGGTCGTCTGAAAACCCTGTCTGCCGAAGTGGTCGAACAAGTCGAAATCCAAGTCAAATACCAAGGCTATATCGACCGCCAAAACGAAGAAATCGACAGCCGCCGCGACATCGAAACCCCTAAAGTTACCCGACGACATCGATTACAGCAAAGTCAAAGGTTTATCCGCCGAAGTGCAGCAAAAAGCTCAACCAGCACAAACCCGAAACCGTCGGACAAGCAAGCCGCATTTCCGGCGTAACGCCTGCAGCAGTGGCGTTGCTGATGGTGCATTTGAAGCGCGGGTTTAAGGGGCGAAGTAGGCTTGTCTGCGGATGGCGCAAGATGTGGAAAGGCCGTCTGAAAACCAAGAATCAGTCGTAGGTCGGATTCTTGAATCCGACATCTTGGACGGCTGTGTCGGATACAAGTATCCGACCTACGGCTTGCTATCCATTAACGTTTTAAAAACTATAGGAGACTTAAAATGAAACATTCTACAAAATTACTCGCAGCCGCCCTGATTGCGTTGGGTTTGAACCAAGCGGCATGGGCGGGTGGCGTCCAGATTTTTCGGGAGACCTTGCAGGCAGCAGAACGGGGAAATGCACAAGCCCAATTTTTCTTTTGGGTGGGATGTATGACAAAGGACAAGGCGTGCACCAAGACTATGCCGAAGCGATCAGATGGTATCGTAAAGCAGCGGAGCAGGGACATGCCGATGCCCAATATAATCTGGGTTTGATGTACTACAACGGACAAGGCGTACGCCAAGACTATACCGAAGCGGTCAAATGGTATCGCCAAGCGGCGGAACAGGGAGTTGCCGATGCCCAATCCAATTTGGGGGTGATGTATGCCAACGGACAAGGTGTGCGTCAAGACTATGCCGAAGCGCTCAGATGGTTTCGCAAAAGCGGCAGAGCAAGGGGATGCCGAAGCCCAATTTAATTTGGGTGCGATGTATGCTACTGGACAAGGCGTGCGCCAAGATGATGCCGAAGCGCTCAGATGGTATCGCCAAGCGGCGGAACAGGGAGTTGCCGTAGCACAATATAATTTGGGTCTGATGTATGAAAACGGACAAGGCGTACGCCAAGACTATGCCGAAGCGCTCAGATGGTATCGCAAAGCGGCGGAACAAGGACATGCCGAAGCCCAATATAATCTGGGTTCGATGTATCACAACGGAGATGGCGTACGCGAAGACTATGCTGAAGCGCTCAGATGGTATCGCCAAGCGGCAGAGACAAGGGGATGCTGATGCCCAAAAATAATCTGGGTGAGATGTATGCCAACGGACAAGGTGTGCGCCAAGACTATGCCGAAGCGCTCAGATGGTATCGCAAAGCGGCGGAACAAGGACATGCCGAAGCCCAATATAATCTGGGTTCGATGTATCACAACGGAGATGGCGTACGCGAAGACTATGCTGAAGCGCTCAGATGGTATCGCCAAGCGGCAGAGCAAGGGAATGCCAGTGCCCAACATAATCTGGGTGTGATGTATAGCAACGGACAAGGCGTGCGCCGAAATGATGCCGAAGCATTCAGATGGTTTCGCAAAGCGGCAGAGCAAGGGGATGCTGATGCCCAAAAACATTTTGGGCGATATGTATTTGAGGGGATTCGGTGTGCGCCAAGACCTCGCACTTGCCCAAGAATGGTTTGGCAAGGCTTGTCAAAAACGGAGACCAGGACGGTTGCGACGATTATCAACGCCTGAAAGATGGCGATTGAACGATTTGTGATGCCCTTGCATTCGCACTTCAAACGCAATGCTTAAATGCTATTGGCGTGCGCCGCTAAAAACAAATCACCCGGCATCTCATCATCCAATGCCTTTCTCGTCCAGCGGTTGAGAATTTTCTCAACCGCCTTAATCTGTTTAACATTCGGCCAGTGCAGGCTGCTTTTCAATGCGGTGAAACGCCCCCAAAAAGCAGCCTGCACATCGCAAAAAGAACACATAAAACCGAATTCTGCGCCAAACAAGAACATGACGTAGGTTACGCACAGAGTTTTGCGCATTGGTGCGACAGCAGGGAGAAATCCTATGACGGGATAAAATCCGTTTTTCAGACGGCACGAAGATTTCGGGCATATACAACGTGCCCATCCATTAACATTTTAAAAACTATAAGAAATTAAAATGAAGCATTTGACAAAATTACTGGCAACCGCATTTGCTGGCTTTGGGTTTGAATCAGGCGGTTTGGGCGGATGACGCATCGGATTTCCGGCAAACCCTGCAGTTGGCGGAACAGGGGTTGCCGAAGCACAATATAATCTGGGTATGATGTATTCCACCGGATCTGGCGTGCACCAAGACGATGCCGAAGCGTTCAGATGGTTTCGCCAAGCGGCAGAACAAGGGGTTGCCGCAGCCCAGAATAATCTGGGTATGCTGTATTACACCGGATCTGGCGTGCACCAAGACTATGCCGAAGCGGTCAGATGGATTCGCCAAGCGGCGGAGCAGGGGACATGCTGAAGCCCAAATTAATCTGGGGGCAATGTATGAGAATGGACTTGGTGTACGCCAAGATGATGCCGAAGCGGTCAGATGGTATCGCAAAAGCGGCGGAACAGGGAAATGCCGCAATTCAATATAATCTAGGGTTTGCTGTATGAAAAACGGACGCGGCGTGCGCCAAGACTATGCCGAAGCAGTCAGATGGTATCGCCAAGCGGCAGAGCAGGGGATGCCGAAGCCCAATATCATTTGGGTGAGATGTATCACAACGGACAAGGCGTGCGCCAAGACTATGCCGAAGCGGTCAGATGGTATCGCCAGGCGGCAGCGCAGGGGTTTGCCGAAGCCCAATTTAATTTGGGTGGGATGTATCACAACGGACAAGGTGTGCACCAAGACTATGCCGAAGCAGTCAAATGGTATCGCCAAGCAGCGGAACAGGGGAATGCCAAAGCTCAATATAATCTAGGTTTGCTGTATGACAACGGACGCGGCGTGCACCAAGACTATGCCGAAGCAGTCAAATGGTATCGCCAAGCGGCGGATCAGGGGAATGCCGATGCCCAATATCATTTGGGTGGGATGTATCACAACGGACAAGGTGTGCACCAAGATTTGCATCTTAGCAAGGAATGGTTCGGTACAGCATGTAATCGTGGAGTTCAAGAAGCCTGCAACCAATACCGCTATTTAAATCAGGCTGGTTATTGAACGGTTTTGTGATGCCCTTGCATTCGCACTTCAAGCGCAATGCTTTAAATGCTATTGGCGAGCGCCACTAAAAACAAATCACCCGGCATCTCATCATCCAATGCCTTTCTCGCCCAGCGGTTGAGGGCTTCTTCAACCGCCTTAATCCGTTTGACACTCAGCCAGTGCAGGCTGCTTTTTAATGTGGTAAAACGCCCCAAAAGCAGCCTGCACATCAAAACCACCCATCAACACACTTTCACTTTCAAAAGGAGAACCACTATGATTTTTTTGCCATTGCCACCGCGCTGCTCACCGCCGTGCTGCTGTATATGTTGCTGTTTAAAGACTGGGACGACTTTCTCGAATGCGTAAAAATTCTGGCTCATACCCGACATCGTCAGCATGTTTCGTGGGAAATACTGGGAAGACGCGTGGGCGGAATTCAAGCTCCTGTTGTGGCTGGGCATTAGTATCGGAGTGGGCGCGTTGGTGTATCACAACTTCGGTTAACAGCCGTAATGAATACACGCAACTCATACGGCAAACATAATATCGTGCCAGATGTGAAAGCCGTCAAAATACAGAAAAATCAATGCCAACCTTGTATCCGCATGAAACAAGCGGCGTAAAGTAACGCTTAAAAAGTAATTGATGAATTTGCGAACATTACTTTTGTCTGTGCCTGCGACGGAAATGATGAGGCCGTCATTGACCGTCCGGCAAGCGAACTGCCAGCCGACTTCCCAAGCAATTTGGCAATGTTCAATGTCCCAATCAAAGCGGCCCACACTTCATTTTGATGCTTAAAAAAACATGAAAGCGATACGGTATATCACGTTATGCTGGAGACAGCGGGCTTGTAATCCCGTTTGAAAGGCCGTCTGAAAATATCATTTCAGACGGCCTTATCACTTTATTTGCAGTTATGGGGATTTTTAAATCCCTTTAATCTTCCTTCAACTTGGAACGGTATTGATGAAACCCTAACTTTAACCAGCCCAGCCGGCGTGCATGGAAACTCGTAGTGTCGCAAACGGCCAAGCCCGATTCGTGCGGCGTAACGCTCGGTGCAGGCTCGCTTGCTTAGTATTTCACGCCCCCGCCGTGCCGAACTTCGAATGGCAAAAACCACGCGCCTGAACGCATGATTGCCCAAGGCAAATCTTTCCCAAACCGACAAATGCCGATTTGGCCTATCTGAAAGTCGCCACTTATATCGGCAGCGATGCGAATAAAGCTGGCAGCTTTGTGTGCCGCTGATTGATGTAAAAGAGAAATATAAAACAGGAAAGAGGCCGTCTGAAAAGTTTTCAGACGGCCTCTTTTCTATCCAATCTGGTGCCGGAGAAGGGAATCGAACCCCCGACCTTCGCGTTACGAATGCGCTGCTCTACCGACTGAGCTACACCGGCACGATGTTCGTTATCATATACATAATAAAAACTGTTTGGCAACAGTACGTTTTGGCCGCGTGAGAAAGAGGCCGTCTGAAAACTCGGTACCGTCCACCCTGCTTTCAGACGGCCTGTACGCGGTATAATGCCCTGCCCGCCCGCATGGCCGGGCCTGACTGTATTCCCAACGAAAAGCGATTGATATGACGATCCGCATTCCCGCCGATACGCCGAAACTCCGCACGGTGTCCTATTTTCTCACTGCCGCCGCGCTGTTGGCCGTGCTGCATTTTTCATTTCCTGCCGCTGCTGCTGTCGGTTATTCTGACCTATATCTTCATTACCCGCACCAACGGCCTGATTTTTGTGGTTCCGCCGCCGGCTGTTTCGGCGCAATGCCTTCCTGCGCCGCTCGCTGAACGCGCACAATGTCAATCTGTTGTCGGCCACGCTGACCATAGGCTTGGTGTTGCTGGCGATTGTGCTGATGGCTTTCGGCGTGTACCACTGAGTTCAAGGCGGCCATATCGCGGTGATGATGGGCAAGCTGGCGGCGATTATCGAGGATACGAAAAACAGTGCCGACCTGCCGGCATCGGTGGCCAATATGCTGCCGAACAATCTGGCCGAAATCAAAACGGCGGCGGCCAGGCTGCTGAAGGAGTATGGCGATACGCTGACGCGCATCAGTAAAAAAACAGTCTGACGGTGTTTGTTTACATCATCATCGGTGTGATTGTCGGCGCGCTGCTCGGTTTCCACCGTCTAAACGCCCGTATGAAACGCCGCCGGATGCCGCCCTTCAAGGCGGAGCTGGTGCGGCGCATCGTCAATTTCAAAGCAGCTTCGAGCGTGTGTTTATCGCGCAGGTGAAGATTTCTTTTGATTGATACGGTGTACCGCCGTGTACCTTTATCTGATTCTGCACGCGTTCGGGGGTGGAGCTGCCCTTCCGCCTCACTGTTTTGGTGATTGCGTTTGTGGTGGGGCTGGTGCCGGTGGCAGGCAATCTGGTGTCCAATACGGTGATTATTATTTTTGAGCTTGGGTGCGTCGCTGTATGTGGCGGTGGCCTCGCTGGTGTTTTTGGTGGTGGTGCACAAGCTGGAGTATTTTTTTGAATGCGAAGATTATCGGTTCGGAAATCGAATCGAGTGCGTGGGAATTACTACTGGTGATGGTGGTGTTCGAGCGGATTTTCGGCATCGGCGGCATCATCATCGCGCCGGTTTATTATGCTTATCTAAAAAAACGAGTTGAAGCAGGCCGGATTGATTTGAGGGGATAGGAAGGCCGTCTGAAAATATGTTTTCAGACGGCCTTTTCGGTGGATACGGCAGAATTTGTTCGAGGGCTGACACAAACCTAATCAGTACACATCCCCTGTCCTTCTATGCAGGGGCAGTTCGGCAATCGGCTCGCTGCGCGATTGGCCTTCAAACACGGCCCATCGGCGTTTTCCGTCAGGCATCAACATCAGCGACGTGCTGCCCGACAAATGTTGTTTGACCCATTCGGTACCGGAAGGAAGACATATCGCCGCTACGGTTAGCCGCCAGCATTTCGGGTATTTTTTTCTTCGGCATCCAATAAAAACAGCCATGCATCGGGTTCTTTGCGGTGTATGTCGCCCGCAACCAGCAATCAGGTCATCACGTGTTGCGGGGGTGTCGATGACGACATAGAGGTAGCGCAAACCGTTGGGCGCGCGAAATTCGGCGTACGATTTTCCATGAGGTGGCAGCGGTGTTTTCAGACGGCGCGGCAGGGGAAGCAGATGCTTCGAGGCCGGGGCTGCAGTACCGGTTTTTTCCGGTTGGGATGGGGTTTCGGTTTTGTGTGCCGCCGCAGGCGCATAGGGCGGCGGTCAGGCATAGGGGCGGCGAGACGTGTCAGCAACATTTCTTTTTCCTTTCGGATCGTTCGGAATACTGTCCAAATAATATTTAGGCCGTCTGAAAAGATTGTTTCAGACGGCCTCATTCATTTCAAATCAGCCGGTAAGCTGGCGGGTAATCAGTTTTTTTCACTGGCGGCAGGTTGTTGCTGACGCGCAAGACGAGGTTGCGCAGCAGTTTGGCCGGGGCGGCTTCGTTGGTGAAGAGTTTGACCATCGCGTTGGTGCCGTGATAGAGCGGGCGGGTGTGGAGCTGGTGTTTGGCATCGTAGCGTTCCAAAAAGGGAGCTTGCGCCGATGTCTTGTCCGTTTTGTGCCGCCTGCATGACGAGTTTGCCCAAGATGTCGGCACTTTCCAGACCGAGGTTGAAGCCGTGGGCAGTTACGGGGTGCATGCCGACTGCAGCATCGCCGATAAGGGCGGCGCGGGTGGTAAAGAAGTGGCTGGCGTGCACGCCCACCAGCGGGTAGGTGCAGGGTGCCGGCTTTTTCCATTTTGCCGAGTTTGTTTTTCAGTTGTTTTTCCAAATCGGCGGCCAATTCTTCGGGCGACATGGCAAGCAGCGCGCCCGCTTTGTCGCTGTCTATGGTGATGACGCAGTTGGTCAGGTGCTCTTCCAGCGGCAGCAGGGCGAGGGTGCGTACCGTATTGGAAAAAAATTCGACGGCGGTGTGGCAGTTGGATATTTCGTGTTTGAAGCGGCAGACGATGACGGTGCGGTACGAAGTCGTGCATGTCGGCAGAAATGCCGATTTGGCGGCGGGTTTGCGAAAAACGGCTGTCTGCGGCCACCAGCAGGCGGGCAGTCAGTTCTTCGCCGTTATCCAATGTAATATACGCGCCGTCGGCATCGGTGCGGGCTTCTTTTCACGCCCACGCCTGCCAGCAGGGTAACGTTGTCTTGTTCGGCCACTGCATCGTAAGCGGCTTTGCGGATGTTGTGATTGGAAATCAGGTTGCCCAAGCGGTCGGTCGTACCGCCGCGCGCCTGTGTAGGCTGCGGGAAATGGAGTTGGTAGGAAGAGGAGCCGTTCCAAACTTTCGCATCGCGGAGCGGGTAAATTTCGTTTTTCGGGTACGCGCTGCCACATGCCCAGGCGTTCCATAATCTCTTTTCGAGAGGTGGGTCAGGGCGATTTCGCGGTACAGTCGTAGGCCGGGTTGGAAATGCTTTCGAGCGGGCTTTTTTCCACTATGGTAATCCGCAGGCCGCTGTCGGCCAGGGTGCGTGCGAAACTCAATCCCGCCGGCCCTGCGCCGACGACGACAATATCCGAATGCCGGTTCATCTTCACTGCTCCTCAATAAAATAGGTGAATTCGTGCGGAAAGGTGCGGCATGCCGTAATAAAGCCGCATTTTTTTCATTCCACTTTTTGAAAGACGGGGCAAGGATAACAAAAAAAGCGGTCATCGTGGGCACGGGTGGATAAAAATTTTAATGTATATCAAGCCTGCTCGCGGGCAGGTTGAGGCCGTCTGAAAACATATTCCGGCGGCGTTTCAGACCACCTCTTCGGCGGGGCGGCGGCCTATTCTGTTACAATCCCCTTCCCTAACCATCTGACGAGGAGCAAGCCATGACTTTGAACAGCCGTCCCGCCCTGCAAACCGCACTGGCGCACCGTTCCATCCGCCGCTTTACCGCCGAACCCGTTTCCGACGAAATGCTGTCCGCCGTTTTGAGGCGGCCCGCGCGTCGTCCACATCCAGCTATCTGCAAAACGGCAGCATCATCACCGCGTAACCGACATCGCCGTCCGCAAAGAATTGCGCGCGGTTTGCGCCGCCGAGGGGCGGTGCGGGACACGCCTACGTCGAACACTGCGCCGAATTTCTGGTTTTCTGCATCGACGCCGCCCGCCATCACGCGCTAGACGATGCGGTTCAAACCGATTGGACCGAAGTTCTGCTAATCGGCGCAATCGATGCGGGCATTATGGCGCAAAAACATGGTGCTGACTGCCGAATCCCCTGGGCTTGGGCGCGGTGTATATCGGCAGCATCCGCAACGACATCGCCCGCGTCGGCGAACTGCTCGGCCTGCCCGAACATGTCGTCCCGCTATTCGGCGTGTGCCCTCGGCCATCCCGACCAAGACCCGCTGCAACGCCCGCGCCTGCCGTTAGAAACTCTGGTATCGGAAAACCGCTACCGTCCGGCGGCAAAAAAACCGTTTTGGAAGACTACAACGAAACCGTCAAAACCTACTACCGCGAACGCAGCGGCAAAGACTTGGATTGGGCGCAGCAAGTGCGCAACACCCTGGGCCGTTACGGGTACGCCCTTCATGCTGGACTACCTGCGCAAACAGGGCTTTTGCCAAACGCTAAAAGAACTGCGGCCTTAAGGGCCGCCACTGCAAACGGCGGATTCCACAGGGTTTTCGGCTGAAATCCGCCGTTTCGCCATCCACAATAATCGGTTTCGCCTCATGAAAAATCTTATTCCTTCTTTTTCACCATCGTCGGCGTATCATTCCCCGCCCATGCAAAAAAAGCAATATCCAGAAAAGCCAAGACTACACGCCGGAAAAAGGTTTCACCATTCAAAAAGACCTTTCCTACCCTTTGTTTTTGGCCATGCAGGCAATGAAGGAAAAAGGACTGGATCTGAATAACTATCTGATAACTTATTCTGAAAAATATCACAAAGCCCGATATTATCCGGTTCAATTTTTTTCATGAAGGGGAGAAAATAGGCACTATCGCGGCACACCTGATGGGGACTACAATATTTATGTGCATCGCGATACGTTGAAAGTTGAATTCGTACCGATGAGATAATCAGCATCAACCGTTCTACATCTGCATTTCCGCTTTTTCAGACGGCCTATCCCGTACTTCCCCATCACTTCGCCCCATCAGGCTCAAAGGAAGAAAATCATGAATTTTTCTGTTATGCCGCAGACGGCGCATCTGACGACACGCTGGCTGGAAAATCAGCGGATACGGCATCTCCATATATGACCATCCTCCTTCAGACGGCCTCTACCTGTATGCGGATAGTGAAGGCATCAGTTTGTGCAAAGTGGGAGAAAAGGGCGTGTGCGGGTGGATTTTGTCGGCGGCGGCGCAATACCGCCGTTTGAAAGGCGGCGGCGAGCTGATTGCAAAGGCGGTAAACCATACGGCCTGCCCGTCGGTTATCGACGCCACAGGCGGTTTGGGGCGCGATGCCTTCGTTTTGGCGGCACAAGGTTTGCCGGTTTCGATTATCGAACGTCATCCGGTTGTCGCCTGCCTGCTTTCAGACGGCCTCAGACGGGCACGGTCGGCTGAAGAAACCTCCGCGATTGCAGAACGGATGACGCTGCATTACGGTGATGCGGTGCGGCTGCTGTCGGATTTGGCAGCGGCAGGCAGGCCCGATGTCGTCTATCTCGACCCTATGTATCCCGAACGGCAAAAATCAGTACGCCGTCAAAAAGGAAATGGCTTATTTCCACCGGTTAATCGGTTCGGCACAAAAACACCGACGATGCCGAGTTGTTGGCTGCCGCCCGTGATGTTGCAACGAAACGCATTGTGGTCAAGCGGCCTCGGTTGGGCGCCTTGCTGGCGCAATGCACGCCTGCCTATCAATACAGCGGCAAGTCCACCCGTTTCGACATTTATCTGCCTACACGTCCGATCGTCGGCGAATAAGGAATGCCATGCACCTGCCCTACTCCTCCATGCCTCCATTGCCTACCACCCTGCAGGACGGCTTGCTTTCTGCCCTGCAAACGGCTTTCCGCTACCGTGCCGAAGATTGGCTGCCGCTGCGGTTGAACGGATTGGCATTGGGTTTTGTGAATGAGGTTTGGCGAAAACATCTGATTCAGGATTGGCCTAATCCTCTACACGAAGATTCAGACGGCCTGCATCTGTTTGCGGACAATTGGATAGAAATGGGCGGCAGTTGGAACAGCTTGCCCGCCGCTGGCATGATGCCGGCCTTTTCGGCGGGTGGCGCAACGAACGTTTCGACGTCTGGTCGGGCGACGGCAGGCAAATCCTCTTTGCCCTCGAACGCTCCGCCTTCCGCCCGCTCGGCCTATATAGCCATGCGGTCCATATCAACGGTTTGGCGGTTACGGAAGAAGGCCTGCGTTTTTGGATTGCCCGCCGCAGCCCGCATAAGGCCGTCGATCCCAACAAGTTGGACACGTTGGTAGGCGGCGGTATTTCGGCTGGAGAACAGATATGGGAAGCGGCAAAACGGGAAGGCCGAGAAGAGGCCGGGCTGACGGATGCGGTTCTTAACCGCTTGCAATACACCGGACGCTGCATCAGCCTGCATCAGGTATCGCGCGGATTGCACCGCGAATGTTTGCATATTTTCGATGTGATACTGCCGAATAAGGTAATGCCAAAAAATCAAGACGGTGAAGTGGCGGCGTTTGCTTTAATGTCTGCGGAAGAAGCCGCATTGGCGATGTGCAATGGAGAAATGATGAACGATTCCGTTTTGGTAACAGCTGATTTATTCCATCGGCTGGGTATGTTGGACTGCGGACATCCGCTGGCTGCCTATTTGCAGGCCGCCCGTCATGCGACAGATTTGATTGGAAGGCCGTCTGAAAAATATGTTTGGACCCAATTCGGCAAAGTAAAATGACAAGCATCCGACCGCCGTTTGCCAATTTTGCCGTTTTCGATTTTCAGACGGCCTCATGGTCATTCAAAACGACTGCACCGTGAGGTTACGCATTACCGTCATATTCTTTTTAAACAAATGCTTAAGACGATTTTTACAGCGCGCAGTAGGACATTTCCCTGCCCGTCTTTAATCAACAACTTTCCGTCTTGAATCCCAAACTTCTCAGCCTGAACAAATACTTGGCTGATTTTATGCTCTGCCTCGCTATGTTCGGGATCACAAGCCATCCTCGTAGATGACGTATAACCGAAATCAATTTCCCATTGTTGGCACTATAACGAGTCGTCAGCCGATTGCATCCGGCATAACTGCTGAGCAACTGCTGTTCGCTATCAAATGTCAAACTCGCTTGGGCAGTAAAACGGACTTCCACCAATTTCCTCCGGCAGCCATTCACCATTTAGCGCCTCACTACTTGGCATACTCGCGCAAGCCGACAATAGCAGCCCAACAACAAAACACAATATTTTTTTCCCATAATTTTTCCTTATTCAGACAACATATATCCGAACCAACATCAAATAGAGAAAAACTTTTGATTTATCTAGTTTAATTTTATTAAGAACAGAACAACTTACCATTAAACTAGGCCCATTAAAAAGCTACCTCGTTTGTTCTCTTACTCCATTATCTGCAATTAAAAATGATTCTGAGGTGTAATTTAATCTTTCCTTCTTCTTACCCCAATAAAATCTTGGCCAGTCTTTAATATTTATTTTTACAGTACTTAAATCTTTGAGACCAATCTAGCCACAACCTCAAAATATGAATAAATTTTTATTTTTAAATCAATGGATTAAATAATTACAGAATTGAATAAAAAGCACGGCAAGCCGTGCTTTTTATCTAATCTAAAAATATAGATTATTGATGTTTTCTTGAGCGAATATAGTCGAGGGTTTTGAGTTCTGCAAGAGCAGCAGCCAACGCACTATGCGCCTTGGCCAAAGCTTCGTCGTCCGCAGCCTTGGCAATACCTGCCTCTGCTGCCTTCTTCGCTTCTTCGGCACGGGCTTGATCCATTTCACTACTACGGATAGCCACGTCAGCCAATACGGTCAATTTATCAGGTTGAACCTCAAAAACGCCGCCTGAAACTGCTACCAAAACCTCTTCTTTTCACCTGGAATTTGCAGCCGTAATGCACCTGGCCGTACCAAACTCATAATCGGCTCATGTCGCGGATAAATACCGAGCTCACCCTGAACAGTCGGAACCACAACAAAGCTGGCCTCGCCTGAATAGATGTTGTATTCGTTACTTACCACTTCAACTCGCATGACATCCATGCCAGCCTCCTATCAGTTTAAGGTTTTTGCTTTCTCAGCAGCTTCTTCAATGCCACCTACCATGTAGAACGCCTGCTCAGGAAGATGGTCATATTCGCCGCTCAAGATAGCTTTGAAGCCGGCAATAGTATCCCGCAACGGCACATACTTACCAGGAGAACCGGTAAATACTTCGGCAACGTGGAACGGTTGCGACAGGAAGCGTTGGATCTTACGTGCGCGCATCACGGTCAGTTTGTCTTCGTCTGACAATTCATCCATACCCAGAATGGCAATAATATCGCGCAATTCTTTTGTATTTTTGCAGAGTAGATTGTACGCCGCGCGCTACGTCGTAGTGCTCTTGACCCAATACCATCGGATCCAATTGGCGTGAAGTAGAATCAAGCGGGTCAACTGCCGGGTAAATACCCAAAGATGCAATATCACGGCTCAATACGACGGTTGCGTCCAAGTGGGCAAACGTTGTTGCAGGAGACGGGTCAGTCAAGTCATCCGCAGGCACATATACGGCTTGGATGGAAGTAATGGAGCCTGTTTGGGTAGAGGTAATACGCTCTTGCAAACGACCCATTTCTTCAGCCAATGTCGGTTGGTAACCCACTGCTGAAGGCATACGACCCAACAATGCAGATACTTCGGTACCGGCCAGAGTGTAACGGTAGATGTTGTCAACGAAGAACAATACGTCGCGACCTTTACCGTTTTCGTCTTTTTCGTCACGGAAGTATTCGGCCATAGTCAAACCGGTCAAAGCAACGCGCAGACGGTTGCCCGGAGGTTCGTTCATTTGGCCATACACCATTGCCACTTTGTCCAATACGTTGGAATCTTTCATCTCGTGGTAGAAGTCATTACCTTCACGAGTACGTTCACCCACGCCTGCGAACACAGACAAACCACTATGCGCCTGGCAATGTTGTTAATCAACTCCATCATATTTACGGTTTTGCCTACACCTGCTCCACCGAACAGACCCACTTTACCACCTTTGGCAAACGGACATAACAAGTCGATAACCTTAATACCTGTTTCTAATAATTCCGTTGTTGAAGAAAGCTCATCAAACTTAGGAGCCTCTTGATGGATCGCACGTGTATTGGATGCATTTACCGGACCTGCCTCATCAACCGGATTACCCAATACATCCATAATACGACCCAAAGTTTCACGGCCAACAGGAACAGTAATCGGAGCCCCAGTATTATTCACAGCCATACCACGCTTTAATCCATCTGAACTACCCATCGCAATGGTACGCACTACACCATCCCCTAAAAGTTGTTGAACTTCTAAGGTTAGGTCATTTTCAACTAATTTTAATGCATCAAAAACATGCGGGATAGCGTCACGTGGGAATTCCACATCCACTACAGCACCGATGATTTTGTACGATTTTGCCTTGGCTCATTATCGCATCCTAATTTCTAAATGCAAATCAGCAAGCTATACAGCCGCTGCACCTGCAACAATTTCTGACAATTCTGTAGTAATAGCCGCTTGGCGCGATTTATTGTACACCAAACGCAGCTCCTTAATTGCATTACCTGCATTATCTGTAGCAGCTTTCATGGCTACCATACGTGCGGCCTGCTCTGAAGCCATATTATCGCTTAACGCCTGATAAACCACAGATTCCAAATAACGACGAACTAGGGTATTCCAATACAACAATAGGTGTAGGGTTCATAACGGTAATCCCAATTATATCCCCGACCTTCGACTTGAGCTGCCTCCAAAGTATTCCGCCCAATAGGGAGTAATACTTTCCATTCGAGGCTCTTGGCGCATAGTATTTACGAAACTAGAATAAACAATATGAATAATATCAATTTTCGTTCTGTTCGTACCGCTTAAACAGCTCTGTCAATGAACCGACCAACAATTCTAACCTGGGCGTATCACCTAAATTTACTACGCTGGCAATTACATTTAACCCAATCGCTGACAAGTAGCTAAACCTTTACTACCGATACAAACTACATCAGTCTCAATACCACGTTCCTGGTAATCTTGCATTTGTGCTAAAAATTTCTTTTAGCACATTCGCATTTCAAACCCGCCACATAAACCTTTATCTGTAGTAATTAAAATAAAACCAGCGCGACGTATCTCACGGCGCTCGCTCAATAATTTAATACCGTGGTTTTTCTTTGTGTTTGTGCCAAATGGCCCATTACCAAACGCACTTTATCAGCATACGGACGCGCTAAACGCATCCGTTCCTGAGTCTTACGCATCTTAGAGGTTGACACCATTTGCATCGCTTTAGTGATCTTTTTGTGTATTCTGAACACTACGAATTTTGGTGAGAATCTCTTTCCCAACAGCCATTCTAGACTCCTTTCTTTACCGCTTATGCCGTATGTGCATAAGACGCTTTGAAAGACTTCATCGCTTCTGTTAAGGCTTTTTCATTATCATCAGACATAGTACCTGTTTCATTGATGCTTTCTAAAAACTTTTGGATATTGAGTACGCACATAACTCAAGAACTCAGCTTCAAAAGATAATGCTTTTAGAAACAGGAACATCTCCGTATGAACCTTCATTAATAGCCCATAGGGTCAAAAGCCATCTCAGCTGTATTTAATGTACTGAACTGCTTTTTGTTTCATCAATTCAGTAACTACCTCACCATGCTGCAACTGCTTGCGTGTGGCTTCATCTAAATCAGATGCAAATTGTGAGAAGGCTGCTAGCTCTCGATATTGCGCCAAAGCTAAACGGATACCACCGCCTAATTTTTTAATAACTTTAGTCTGAGCAGCACCACCAACACGGGAGACAGAAATACCTGCATTAATGGCAGGGACGGATACCCTGAGTTAAACAAATCAGTTTCTAAGAAAAATTTGACCATCAGTAATTGAAATTACATTAGTCGGAACGAACGCTGAAACGTCACCGGCTTGAGTCTCAATAATTGGCAGTGCAGTTAAAGAACCTGTTTTTACCTTTTACCTCACCACCAGTTAGCTTTTTCAACTTCATCAGCATTGATACGGGCAGCGCGTTCCAACAGGCGGCTGTGCAAATAGAACACATCGCCAGGGTACGCTTCGCGACCGGGTGGACGACGCAATAATAAAGAAATTTGACGATAAGCTACAGCTTGTTTAGACAAATCATCATATACAATTAACGCATCTTCTCCTCTATCTCGGAAAAACTCACCCATAGTACAGCCGGCATAAGGCGCAATAAATTGTAATGCCGCAGCTTCAGAAGCCGTTGCCGCAACTACAATTGTATGCTCCATTGCGCCATACTCCTCTAATTTGCGAACTACGTTCGCAATAGAAGATGCTTTTTGACCTACTGCTACATAAATGCAAACAACGCCAGTCCCTTTTTGATTGACGATTGCATCCAATGCAACAGCTGTTTTACCCGTCTGACGGTCGCCAATAATCAACTCACGCTGCCCTCGACCAATGGGTACCATTGAGTCAATAGCTTTTCACGCCTGTCTGCATAGGTTGGTCAACTGATTGACGAGCAATTACACCCGGCGCAATTTTCTCAATAGGTGCTGTCAGTTTTGTATCAATAGGACCTTTACCATCAATTGGCTGCCCCAGTGCATTTACTACACGACCCACCAATTCACGGCCAATCGGCACTTCCAAAGATACGGCCAGTACATTTAACCTCATCTCCTTCTTTGATGTGTTCATATTCACCCAACACAACAGCACCAACCGAATCGCGCTCCAAGTTCATTGCCAGACCAAACGTATTATTCGGAAATTCAAGCATTTCACCTTGCATTACGTCTGACAAGCCATGCACTCGCACAATACCATCAGTAACGGAAATTACCGTACCTCGAGTATGTATCTCTTGCTTTTGTGTCTAAGTTTTTCGATTTTTGGCTTTCAATAATTCGCTGATTTCAGCAGGATTAAGCTGCATGAAAACTCTCCTAATTCGTCATTGCTGTATACAGTTTTTTTGCAATTTACCCTGTATAGACAGATCCAATACCTGATCATCCACTTCCACCTTAATTCCGGCGATTAAGCTAGGGACTCAACATTAAAAACAGCTTCTAACCGGGTATTAAAATGTTGCTCCAAAATCTGCTACGATTTTGGCCTTTTTGCCCTTCGCTGGCAAATTCGAATGCACTGTAAATGACCGCCTTCTTGGTATTATTACGCGATAAAACTAAATCTTGATATTGAACATAAATTTCAGGTAAAAACCAAAAAGCCGCTTCTCATCTGCCACTACATAAACAAAATTACGAAAAAGTTTTTATCTCCCGCAACCTGCTCATCAGTAAGCAATTTGAGTAAAAATCAGCCTTTTCCTTGCTATTAGTTCGGGTATCCTCAATCAGCGCAGCAACACGACCCTGAGCTACCGACCATGCTAATTCCTTCAACCCACTCAACCAAGATCCAATTTGATGTTTTTCGTTCGCCAGTTCAAATAATGCCTTTGCATAAGGTCTGGCAATAGTTGCGAACTCAGCCATAAGCTACAGCTCCTGCTTTCAGGTTAGCAAGCAAATCAGCATGTTTGGCAGCATTAACCTCACTTCGCAAAATGGCTTCAGCACCTTTTACAGCTAAAGCAGCAACTTGCTCACGCAATGCTTCGCGTGCACGGTTAGCTTCCTGCTCTACATCTGATTTTTGCTTGAGCCGCGATACGGGCAGCCTCAACAGAAGCCTGATTCTTTGCTTCCTCTACAATTTGCGCCGCACGTTTTTCCGCATTCGCCACCAGTTCGGTAGCCTGATTGCGACCATCGGCCAAGAGTTCTGCAACTTTCTTTTTCAGCCTGTTCAAAAATCACTCTTCCCGCGTTCAGCCGCAGCCAAACCTTCTGCGATTTTTGTCAGCGCGCTCATCAAGCGCCTTTTAGCAATCGGAGGCCACACATATTTCATTGTGAACCAAACCAAAGATAAAAAGACGATTAACTGCGCAATTAAGGTTTGCATTTAAATTCATTACTTAACCTTCGTGTATAGAGTTAATCAAGCAATCTTTCTATTCTGCTCATACAGAATAAGAGTTTCCCTGATTACTAACAAACGGATTAACGAAGGCGAACAGCAGAGCAATAGCACACCAATCAAGAATGCCGCATCAATCAGACCTGCAATCAAAAACAGTTTGGTCTGCAGCGGACCAATCAATTCAGGCTGACGAGCAGAGGATTCCAAATATTTAGAACCAACCATTGCGATACCAATAGAGGCACCCAATGCACCCAATGCCACGATCAAACCGCAAGCAATAGCAATCAAACCCATTTTTACACTCCTTAAATAAAACAAAAGTTAAAACTACGACTAAACAACCAAAACTAAAACTTCAAACTTTAGAACATAAAAACCTTTAACCATTACATAAAACCATTACATAATGCTTTAGTGCGCATCATGTGCCTGACCGATATAAACGAACGCCAATGCCATGAAGATAAAAGCCTGTAAGGTAATAATTAAAATATGGAATATGCCCAAGCTGCACCTGCAACGATATGGAACACAAACAAGACGGGATCCATCAAACTGAAATGTCCGCCAGCAGCCCAAGCACCTCAAGCAAAGCAATTAGCAAAAATACCAGCTCACCTGCATACATATTGCCAAACAACCGCATACCATGAGAAACGGTTTTGGATAGAAATTCCAAAATATTCAGCAAAAAGTTGGCCGGAGCCAAAAACGGACCGAATGGTGCCGTAAACAGTTCATGCACCCATCCTTTACCACCCTTGATTTTAATGTTGTAGTAAATGCAGACACACAAAACACCAATTGCCAAAGCCAACGATGTATTTAAATCAGCGGTTGGAACTACACGCAACAATGCATGATGATCACCGGTAATGCCTTGCCATGTCACGGGCAACAAATCAACCGGCAACAAATCCATGGCGTTCATTAGGAAAATCCATACAAAAAGGGTTAAACCCAAAGGAGCAACAGCCTTGCGTGATTCTGCATTATGAATAATGCCTTTGCACATATCATCAACAAATTCATACAACAGCTCAACCGCCGCCTGAAAGCGACCGGGAACGCCGGCAGTAGCCGTTACAGCCGCTCTGCGCAACAGGAAGCAACCCAAAGCACCTAAAACGACTGCAAAAAATATGGCATCCAAGTTAATATAAGAGAAATCGGCGATATTCTGCAAACCTTGACCTTTCGTCACATCGGACAAACTGGTCAAACTTTTGCAGATGGTGCTTGATATAGTCGGCAGCAGTCACGGTTTCACTTGCGCTCTGACATGATGTTTTGCTTTCCAAAAAATATCACATGACTGGTGGCTAACAAGCCTAAAAGAAACGGTATAAACCGCAACTCCTGGTGATATAGGGCAAAGAATGCCACCATTAAAAACCAGTGCCAGCACTATTCTTAAACTTTCTCCGAAAATAAAAGCATAACCGGCATATTGCGGCATACTGCGGAAAAATATTTAAGAACAGAACCGTAACAGCAGAAGGTAAAACATAACTCACCCCTCCGGCAGCCGCCGACCATGCGGCAGGCGACCCCGCTATCAACCCGCTCAATGCAACCACTACCAATAACACGGCAAGTTGGAGATAAAGATTTTTACCATTAGGGCACACAGCAAGAGTCAGGATAGGCCGCACTACTATAATGAATGCCCGTTTTCCGTCAAGCAAACAGGTTAATTTTCGTGAAATAATTTTTATAACCTGCCGATGCAACCGTTATAGAAAGTTACGTTTTTAAACCTCCCATTCGGCTTTGCGGCCATTTTAAACAGTTCTTAGCAAAATGACAAGGTGTCTGCCGCATTTAAAGATAATTCGGCCTTCATCTATACCATTGTTTCATTTTCTGCTTGTTTGACAGGTATTTCCGGTGATTTATTGCTTCAACTCCGGCTCTAATTTGCTGCGTATTCAATCAAACGGCACACCTAACCGTTTTAACAGTGCATCTAAAGTTTCCGGATTGTCAAAATGCAGGATGATTTTACCTTTTTCGACCGTTACTGCTTTTGACTTCGGTACTCACGCCCAACTCAGTAGATTAATGTTTCATTCAACCGCCGGATATCGGGATGAACGGTTTTCTCGGTGCTGCTTTTTGCCTGTTGCGCCAACTGGCTGCGGCGCTCAACTTCGCGTACCGACCAACCGTTTTTAACCGCTTTCTGAGCCAATTCCAACTGATCAACTACCGGCAGTGTCAGCATACGCGGGCATGCCCCATCTCCAAGTGGCGGCGGTAAAGCAGCTCCTGAACCGGTTCCGGCAAGGCCAGCAGGCGGAGGGTGTTGGAAATCGCACTGCGGCTTTTACCGACGGCTTTGGCAATGGTTTCATGCGTCAGGCTGAATTCGTCGGCAAGACGCTTCAGGCCGCGTGCTTCTTCAATCGGGTTGAGGTTTTTCCCGTTGCGGGTTTTCAATCAAACCCATTGCCAGCGCGGTTTCGTCGCTAATGTTTTTGACGACGACGGGAATCTCGGTCAGCCCGGCCAATTGGCTGGCGCGCCAGCGGCGTTCTCCGGCGATCAGTTCGTATTGCGACAATCCGTGCTCGCGCACGATAACCGGCTGAATAACGCCTTGGGCTTTGATGGACTCCGCCAATTCCTGCAATGCTTCGTCATCCATCTGCACGCGCGGTTGGTAACGTCCGGGCTTGATGTCGCCCTACGGCTACCGTGGTTAGTCGTTCGTCTCGGTAGTCTTCTATGCTGCCGGACAAAAGGGAATCGAGGCCGCGTCCGAGGCCGCTCGGTTGTTTTGCCATAATTTTTGCTTCTTTCGGATAATACCGTCCTATTTTTAATGGAAAGGCCGTCTGAAAGCAGTTTTATTTTTCAGACGGCCTCTCTGCTGTTATGATGCCCGATCGGCTTCAAGGCTGAATAAATGTGTTCATTAAGGAAGATACGATGCTGGAAGTTTATCTGGTAGGGCACGGCAAAACCGTTTTCAATACCATCAGTAGCCTGCAGGGATGGAGCGATTCGCCGCTGACTGACGAAGGACGGGCTGCGGCTGCGGCTTTGGGATGCAGGGATGGGAAACAGGAAATTGCGTTTGATGCCGCCTTCTCCAGCACCGCGCCCGTGCTGCGGAAACTGCCGGCCTAATATTGCAACAGGCAGGGGCAAGGCGGCTTGGCTGTCCGGCAACTGCCCGATTTGCGCGAATATTGCTTCGGCGGCTTTGAAGGCGAGTTTACCCGTGTGCTGTACCAAAAGCTGGCCGAACAAAACGGTTTTCCCGATGCGGCGGCTTTTCAGACGGCCTTTCGCCGCGCGGATCGGCATTTGCTGGCGGAAGCCGTCGCGGAAAGCCGATCCTCTGGCTTTAGCGGAAAAACGAGGAACGATTTACCGCCCGAACCCGACGGGCCCTTTGAGCAAATCGCCCGGGAAAGTGTGGACTGCCGCCGCGTATTGGCAGTGTCGCACGGCATGACGATTACGGCGATTTTGAAAAGCATAGACAACAAAAGCAATCGAATACCGCAGCGTACCCAATGTTTCGGTATCGCGCCTGATTCTTTCAGACGGCCTCTGGCGCATCGGAAGCATCGGGGAAACAGAATAAACAGGGCCTGAATAGAAATCCGATTACAAATGCATGTTTTAGAAATTATTTTTTTCACCCTTTTAAAACCGTCAATAAAAAGTTCTCGTTTTGCTTCCGATTGCAAAGAAAAAGTAAAAATAACGGAAAATGGTTATGCGAAGTGAATTTTCACTTGCAGCTTTTGATTAAAACACATACCATTTAATTCATAATAAATGACTGTTTTTCCCTTTGCGAAGGAATTTTTATGGGTATTTCTAAACACCGTTCGATCAACATCAGCCTGCTGCAGGCGCGCGATGCCCTTTCATCTACTTTCGCCCCGTTTTTGAACGAGGCGGGCATTACCGACCAACAGTGGCGCATCATCCGCCTGTTGGCGGAAAACGGCACTTTTGGATTTTCAGGATTTGGCAGATCAGGCCTGCATACTGCGCCCCCAGCCTGACCGGCATTTTGACACGGCTGGAAAAAGCACGCCTGCTGGTGCGGATGAAACCATCCAACGACCAACGCAGGGTTTTTGAAACTGACCGACGAAGGTACGGACATGTACGAAAAAACCTGTTCGGCAATCGATGCCTGCTATGACGACATCGAAAGCAAAATGACGCGCGAAAAATGGACAAATTACTCGAGTTGCTTCACGAATTAACTACATTGAAACAACGTGAATCCGAAGCCGAATAAAAGGCCGGACAAAAAACCACACCGAAGCGGCAGTGTCGGGTAGAATACCCGCCTGCCGCGTCTTTGATCGCTAGTCTGAAACACCCGCACGATACCGTAATCCGACAAAAACTTATGCCGCACACCCTCCGACTCCCTTCCGCGACGCCGCGGCCGCCTGCGCCTCAGGCGTACACGTCATCACCACCGACGGCACGGTACCGGACGCTACGGCATCACCATGACCGCCGTTACCGCCGTTACCGACGAACCGCCCACCGTCATGCTGTGCATCAACCGCCAATCGGCCATCGTGCCCGTTTTATTGGAAAACCGCGCCGTCTGCATCAACGTGCTCGCCGCCGGACAGCAAGACGTGGCCGAACATTTCGCTGGCATGACCAAACTCTCGCCCGAAGAACGTTTCGAATACCACATCTGGCACAGGGGGCGCAACGGCCAGCTTCAAAGTAGAAGGCGCGCTGGCACACCTGCACGGCACCCTCACCACACAAAGCGAAGTCGGCACCCACTGGGTATTTATGGTGGAAATCGACGAAATCGCCGTCCACGACGGCAAAACCACCCACGACCCCGCACTGGTTTATTTCAGACGGCGTTTCGGCAGCCTGGCTCTGACCCTACCGCCGTACCCGGCATCAAAGGCCGTCTGAAAACACTCGGACAACCAAACGTACCACGACAAAGGAATACTGATGGACACATTAAACGAAATACTCGACTACAACCGAAACTTCGTCGAGTCCGGTGAATACGCCCAATTTTTCAGCAACAAATATCCCGAACGCGGCCTCGCCATCCTCTCCTGCATGGACACCCGCCTGTCCGAACTCCTGCCCCGCGCCTCGGCCTGAAAAACGGCGACGCCAAACTCATCAAAAAAACGCCGGCGCCCTCGTCAACCATCCCTGGGGGTCGGTCGTGCGCAGCCTGCTGATAGCCGTTTTCGAACTGCGTGTCAGCGAAATCATGGTCATCGCCCACTACGACTGCGGCATGCGCGGCATGAATCCCGACGCATTTTTGAATAAAAACCGGCGAATTCGGCATCCCCGAAGACCGCATCACCACCCTGCGCAACGCCGGCATCGGCCTCGACAACTGGCTGACCGGCTTTACCGACGTGGAAGACAGCGTGCGCCACACCGTCGGCATGATACGCCGCCACCCCTGATGCCCGACTACATCCCCGTACACGGCCTCGTCATCCACCCCACCACAGGGCAAGCTCGCCCTCATCGTGAACGGCAAAACCGAATGCGCGGTGAACCCGGCATGAGTACACGCATCGGCCTTTTCGGCGGCACCTTCGACCCGATACACAAAGGGCACACCCACATCGCCCGCGCATTCGCCGACGAACTCAAACTCGACAGCGTCATCTTCCTCCCCGCGGGCAACCCCTATCACAAAGACGGCGCGCAAACCCCGCCGAACACCGCCTGTCCATGACCGAACTGGCTGCGGCGGTACGACCCCCGCTTTGCCGTCAGCGACTGCGACATCGTGCGCGGTGGTGCCACCTACACCTTCGACACCGTACAGATTTTCCGCCAGCAATTTCCCACGGTACGAACTGTGGTGGCTGCTGGGCATGGACAGCCCTGCTCAAACTGCACACCTGGAAAAAAATGGCAGACACTGGTCCGCCAAACCAACATCGCCGTTGCCAACCGAAACGGCGGCAGCCTCAGCACAAGCCCCGCGCGAACTGCACGGCTGGCTGGGCGAAGCACTGCAAAACGGTTCGCTGCACCTGCTCCAAGCCCCGCTGCTCGACATCAGCTCCAGCGACATCAGAGGCCGTCTGAAAAACGGCTTGGATGCGGCGGAAATGCTGGACGGAAACGTTTGGCACTATATCCGCAAACACAAACTCTACACCGAATAAAAACAGCCGAGGCCGTCTGAAACCCGCAACGCTCGTTTCAGACGGCCTCATTTGCCGACCCTTAGTCAATCATATGGTATATCTCATCCTGTCGCCGCTGATCAGCCTCGCACTTCTCTCCGGGATGACCGTCTCTCTGGCCAACAAAAACGGCAACGACAAAAGAACGCTATGTCATTTTGATGTGGCTGTGCTTTTTGCTTGCCCCTTCTCTTAGCGGACTGGCCGCCTTCCCTACCGCGCGCGACGTATTTCGATTTCAGCCTGTTCATCGGCATCACCATCGCATCGTGGCCTTTCGGCTGCCTTCCCGCATCCGTAACCGCCGTGCTTGCCGCCACCTTCAAACTACACCGCAATCCGCAAGGCGTTGTAACCATGACCTTTATCGGCGGCGTATGCGGCTTATTATTCGGGATACTGAATGCCGATATTGTCGGCCTTCCACTCTCCGGCACCACCCTTGCGGGTGCAATGGCGGCTTTCGCCTTCTCTTGCCTGCTGCCGAAAGAAAGGCCGTCTGAAAACGAACGTAGTGAGTTTCTGCGAAGCTAAAACGAACGTAGTGGGTTTCTGCGAAGCTAAAACGAACGTAGTGGGTTTCTGCGAAGCTAAAACGAACGTAGTGGGTTTCTGCGAAGCTAAAAACGAACGCAGCGATTTCGTTTCTAAGAAGCTCATCCGCCATGTTCGTTTTTAGACAGCCTTGGTTTATACTTCGCTCCTTTATCCGCTTGCCCGCTGGAGGCCCGTCTGAAACGGCTTTTGCGGCATCCAAACCATGAACCTACTCTCCCTGCTCGGCAAAGTCGGCAGCATGACCATGCTGTCGCGCATACTCGGCTTTGTCCGCGACATGATTATCGCGCGGGTATTCGGTGCGGGCGATGCGACCGATGCCTTTTTCACCGCCTTCAAACTGCCCAACCTGCTACGGCGCATCTTTGCCGAAGGCGCGTTCGCCCAAGCCTTCGTGCCGATACTGGCGGAATACAAGCAAACCAAATCGCCCGAAGCCACGCGCGAATTCGTCCGCCACATCGCGGGGATGCTGACCTTCGTGCTCACCATCGTAACCGCAATCGGCGTGTTGGCCGCACCGTGGATTATTCACGCCACGGCGACCGGTTTTGCCAGCAAGCCCGACAAACTCGCGCTCTCCGCCGACCTGCTGCGGATAATGTTCCCCTATATCCTGTTGATTTCGCTGTCGTCGTTTGTCGGCTCGATACTCAACACCTACCACAAGTTCCAAATCCCCGCCTTCACGCCGGTGCTGCTGAACCTGTCGTTCATCGGTTTCGCCCTGTTCCTCGTGCCCTACTTCGACCCGCCGATTACCGCGCTGGCGTGGGCGGTGTTTGTCGGCGGCGTGTTGCAGCTCGTATTCCAACTGCCCTGGCTGGCCAAACAAGGATTTTCTCAACCTGCCCAAGCTGGACTTTAAAAATTCGGCGGTAAACCGCGTCATCAAACAAATGACCCCCGCCGTATTCGCCGCCAGCGTGACGCAGATTTCACTGGTCATCAACACCATCTTCGCGTCCTACCTGCAAAAGCGGCAGCATCACATGGATGTATTACGCCGACCGCATGACCGAACTGCCCACCGGCGTACTCGGCGTCGCGCTCGGCACGATACTGCTGCCCACGCTGTCGAAATACGCCGGCAGCGCAACCCGCGCGAATTCTCCAAGCTGCTCGACTGGGGACTGCGCCTGTGCTGCCTGCTGGCCGCACCCGCCGCGCTGGGGCTGGCCATGCTCTCCTTCCCGCTGATTGCCACCATGTTCGCTGAACAAGGGCTTCACCCTGAACGACGCGGTGATGACGAAAAACGCGCTGATTGCCTGCTCCTTCTGCGTAGTCGGCCAAATTATGATTAAAGTGCTCGCACCCGCCTTCTACGCCCAGCAAAACATCAAAACGCCAGTCAAAGTGGCCGTATTCTCGCTGATTGTGACCCAACTGATGAACATCGCCTTCATCGTACCGCTGAAACACGTCGGACTGTCGCTGTCGGTCGGACTGGGAGCATGCCTGAACGCCGCGCTGCTGCTCACGCTGCTCCGACTGAAAGGCCTCTACCAACCCGACGCGGGCTGGCGGCGTTTCCTGACCAAACTCGCCATCGCGCTGGCCGTCATGTGCTTCGGCCTGTGGGCGGCGCAATCCTTCATGCCCATGCAGTGGACGGACATCCGCGGCTGGCAGAAGGCTTTGCAACTGGGCTGGCTGGTGCTTCTGGGCATCACGCTGTACTTTACCTCGCTCGCCCTTTTGGGCTTCCGCCCGCGCGACTTCAAACGTTCGGAGGTTTAAACCGGAAGGCCGTCTGAAAATATCCCGCGCGGCGCAAACGTGTTTCAAACAAAGTAAAAACCGTTCAGCCGCTTTCAGACGGCCTCGAGGCACGGATAATCAGGCTTCCTCCGACTTTCAAACCTCACAGTGCCGCACAGGCGGCGATAAAAATCCCGTCCTGCGGGAGCCGTACCGAAAAAGGATTTTTGATGAAAACCGTCCTCCGATTTCTAACCGCCGCCGCTTTGATGCTGTCGGCACAGGCCTTCGCACAAACCCCGCCTCCCGGCGTTTACATGACCATGGGTTCGCAGCTTATCGGCATTCTGACCGACGGCAGCTATTGCATGGTCGTCCAAAACGACGTCAAAAACGGCGGCTGGCAGGAAACGCCAAACGGCCTGCAACTGGACGACGGCAAAACCGTCATCGTCGACAACGGCAGCGGCGGCTACACCATCAACGGCAAACCGGCGATGCTGATGAACGGCGGCAACACCGCCGGCATGTGCGCCTCCATCAAGGAACATGCCGAAGAAAAACGGCGCGCCCACTAATCAACCCACAGACAAATCCTCCGTCTTTCCAATACAAAAAGGCCGTCTGAAAACCCTTTTTCCGGTTTTCAGACGGCCTTTTAATTTTCGACGTTACCGCTTATTCGATGACTACCCGTGCATTCAGCGGCTGTACGGGGCGGTTGTTTTTCCGAACCGACGGCGCGGGTGAATTTTTCCGCTTGCGCCTGGTCGATGTGGTCGCAAGTTTTCAACACCAACCATGATACGCCCTCTGTGCACGGCGGCGTGGTCAGCGAACCGGCAAAGCGGTAGTATTTCAACCGTTTCGGCAGCAGGGTGGATGCGTCGAACGGTTGGTCGAGCTTCACTTTTTCCTGCGGTCATCGGCATGACGTTCCAGATGGAAGACAGGCGGTCGTTGGTTTTGCCGGCCTCATACAGCACGGCCAATACCAAAGGCTGTTTGTTTTCGTCTAAGTGGACGAAGTGGGCTTCCATCGGGAAAGTGCGGCCTTTGATTTGGTTTTCGCTCGGCACGTGGAAGTGGAACTGTTTCAGGGTGTAGGTGCAGTAGTTCACGGTCAGGGTGTTGCCGCCTTCGGGATAATTGACTTGGATGGTGTGGCCGTTGTTTTCCCACGTCAACCGTACTCGGTTTGTAATTGACTTTGATGGCGGGCAGTTTGCCGGAAACGGTTTCGGTAATGTTTACCGGAGATTGGTTTTTGCCGGTGGAGCACAAACGGAACTCTTCAGACAGATTGCCCCAGCTTTCGGGAGAGTCGTGTCCAGTATAGCCCCTAATGGGTGTGATTGCCGTGTGCGGCGGCGGAGAAAGCGGTACAGGCCGACAGGAGGATGGCGGTCAGACGCGGTAAATTACGGGGAAGCAAGGCATTGCAATATCCTTTCTGTTAAGGAGTGGAAAAAGCGTTGCGGTGCGTATGTAAATATTTTTATTTTTATTGGAAGATAGCTATATTAAATGGTTCGGTCAAGTTTACCCATCCTTCAAACCATTAGTGTAATGAAGTTAAAGCGAATTCATTTCTCCGCCGACCCCTACTTTCTTTAGCTCGATTTAACACACCTGCCGCAATCCCCCGCCTGCTGCTAAACAAATATAAAAGGCCGTCTGAAAAACCCGTTTGCCGTTTGGCAAAACTGTTTTTCAGACGGCTCAATCATAACGGGAGCCTTGCTTCGGCTTTGCGGCAACCGCGTTTCAGACGGCCTATTTCGCCGCGTCACCCGTATCGTTGCCGAAGCGTTTCAAACCGCCGCCGAGTGCTTTGTAGAGGTCGGCCATGTTTTCCAGCCGCGTCAGGGCTGCTGGCCAACAACGCGCTGTCGGCGGCATAGCTGCTGCGTTCGGCATCGAGCAGATCGAGCGCGCTGGAAACGCCGTGCTTGTAGCGCAGTTGAATCAGGCGCAGTTGGTCGGCGTAAGCCTTGCTCTGTTTGGCTTTGGCGGCATGGGCTTTTTCCAGCTGCTCGCGTGCCACCAATGCGTCGGCCACGTCTCTGAACGCACTTTGTACCGCCGCTTCATAGTTCACAACCTGAATCTGCTGACGGATTTTTCGCCGCATCAAGGCTGGCTTTTCAACGCGCCCCAAGTGAAAATCGGAACGTTGATTGAAGGTGCGAATGCCCAAAGTGCCGTTGCCGGATTTGAAGAGATTATTCAATTCGTTGGAAGCCGATCCGACGCTGCCTGTAAGGGTGATGCTCGGGAAGAATGCGCGCGGGCGGCACCGATATTGGCATTGGCCTGTTTCAGCGAGTGTTCGGCGGCACGGATGTCGGGGGCGGTTGAGCAACACGTCGGATGCCAGGGCCTGCGGGCAGGGCGGCTGACTTTAAACTGACGCGACAGCGGCAATCCTGCCGGCAAATCGTCCGGAAGGGGTTGGTTAATCAGCACGGACAAGGCATTGCGCGCCTGCTCGCGGTTTTTCACGGCCGTTTTCGTAATCGGCCTGTGCGGGGGCAATCAAGGCCTCCTGTTGGCGCAAATCAACGGCGGAAATCACGCCCGCTTTGTGTTTCAACTGGCTCAGGCGGTAGGTTTGCTCGCGGGTTTTCAAAAACGTTTTGCGCCAGTTTCATTGCTTCTTCGGCGTAGCGTTCGTTGAAATAGGGCTTTGGCCACGGAAGCGACAATGGTCAGGTGGACGGCATCGCGGGCGGCGGTGCTGTTGAGTAGCTTTCAACGCGGCACGGTTGTTGCTGCGCGCTTTGCCGAAGAGGTCGAGTTCGTATGCCGATACGCCGAGGCCGACGCTGTACGATTCGGTGATGGCGGCACGGCCTCCCGCAAGGTCGGCTGCGGTACGCTGGCGCGCCCGTTGCCGTTAGCCGCCAGCGTCGGGAAGAGGTTGGCGCGCGTGATGCGGTATTGCTCGCGCAGTGCTTCGGCGTTGAGCGCGGCGGTACGCAGGTCGGTATTGCGTTCCAGCGCGATTTCAATCAGGCGGTGCAGGCGCGGGTCGGCAAAATAATCCTGCCAGCCCAATGAGGCCGCCTGAATGCTGTTTTGCGCCTTATCGTATTTGAACGTTTCCGACACCGCGACCTGCGGCTGTTCGTATTTCGGAATCATGGTGCAGCCGGACAATGCGGCGGCAACGGCAGTACTGCACCTCAAAAGGGGTTTGAAAAATTTTTGTTTCATGTTTGGTCCTTGTTGTTTTTCAGACGGCCTCCCTATGCGTTCGGAGGCCGTCTGAAAAAGCTCGATGGTTTATTCGCCGTGCATCGGCAGGGGCAGGCTGTTGCGGTTGTTGCGGCTGCTTGCCTTTGAACAATCTGCGTATTACCACATAGAACAGCGGCACGAGGAAGACCGACAGGATGGTGCCGATCAACATGCCCGACAATACGGAAGTACCGATGGCGCGCTGGCTGGCCGAACTTGCGCCCGAAGCGAAGAACAGCGGTACCACGCCCGAAATAAAGGCGAAGGAAGTCATGATAATCGGACGGAAACGCAGATGCGCCGCCTGAAGTGCCGATTTCACCGCATCCATGCCCTGCTCTTGCAGGTCTTTGGCAAATTCGATAATCAGAATAGCGTTTTTCGCGCTCAAACCAATCACGGTAATCAGACCGACTCGGAAATAGATATCGTCCAGATACTGCGGCGGCACGCCGAACAGGGCGAGGAAGCCGTTGCGGCCTGTGATGCCCAGCACCACGCCGAGGAAGCCCAGCGGCACGACCAAAATCACGGAGAGCGGAATCGACCAGCTTTCATACAGTGCGGCCAACACGAGGAAGACGGCCAAAATCGCCAAGCCGTAAACCAGATAGGTTTGCGAGTTGCCTTTGGCTTCTTCGCGAGACTAGCCGGCCCATTCCAGGCTGTAGCCGCCCTCAAGTTCGTCCACCAACCTTTTCACTTCGGCCATCGCCTGTCCTGTGGAGTAGCCGCTGGCATGCCGCACCTTCCAGTTTCATGGACGGATAACCGTTGAAGCGCACACTCTGCTCCATGCCGTTTTCCCATTTCGCGGTAGCGATGGTGGACAACGGCACGGCAACGCCTGATTTGTTCGGCACGGTCAGCGCGAGGATGTCTTCCGGCTGCATACGCGACTGTGCGTCGGCTTGGACGATTACGCGCTGCAGGCGGTAGTTGTTCGGGAAATCGTTGATATACGAAGAACTCAATGCCGTTCCCAAAAACGCTGCGTATGGACGGAAATCAATACCTTGAGCCGCTGCGGCCTGACGGTCGATTTCCAGCTTGAGCTGCGGTGCGTCTTCCAAACCGGAGGCGCGGATGTTTGCACTGTCGAACATCGGGTTTTTGGCGCATTTTGGCAATCAGTTCGTTGCGCTTGGCCAGCAACGCGGCATAGCCGCTGTTGTTACGGTCTTGCAGATAGAATTCAAAACCCGAACTGGTACCCAATTCCATGATGGCAGGCGGATTGATGGCAATACCAAAACCGTCCTTCACATTCTGCATCAGCGCGCCGGTGAGTTTGCCGGTAACGGCAGCCGCGCTGCTGGCAGGGTCAGCCCTTTCGGACCAGTCTTTCAGCGTAATGAAGCCGAAACCCATGTTCTGACCCGAACCGGCAAGCTGAAGCCGGACACGCCGAGGAAGCTTTCCACTTCTGGCATTTTGGTGATGATTGCGTTGGCAGTGGCCAACGTCGCATCGGTACGCTCTTTAGTCGCACCGGCTGGAAGCTGAACCATCATCATCAGGCTGCCTTGGTCTTCCTGCGGCAGGAAGGAATCCGGAATGTTTTTATACAGCAGCCCGGCCACACCGCCCAATGCCGCATACACCACGAGCATCGGCACGGCGTGTTTCAACACTTTGGCCACGACGCTTTCGTATTTGTGCGTACCTTTGCTGAACGCGCGGTTAAACCAGCCGAAGAAGCCTTTTTCTCTTCATGATGCCCTTTCGGAATCGGTTTTGAGCAGGGTGGCGCACAAGGCGGGGGTCAGCGACAGGGCGAAGAAAGCCGAGAAGGCAATCGCTATCGCCATGGTGGCGGCAAATTGGGTATAAATCTTATCGCTCGCGCCTGTAAAGAACAGTAGCGGTAAGAATACGGAAATCAACACGGCGGTAATACCGATAACCGCACCGGAAATCTGCGACATGGCTTTTTCGTCGCCTCTTTCGGCGGCAGCCCTTCCTCGCTCATAATCCTTTCCACGTTTTCCACCACCACAATCGCATCGTCCACAACGATACCGATCACCAGCACCATGGCGAACATGGTCAGCACGTTAATCGACATACCGAGAGTATTGCAGACAGGGCAAACGCGCCCAGTAGCGAAATCGGTACGACAATGGTCGGAATCAGGGTATAGCGGATGTTTTGCAGGGAAGAGGAACATCACGACAAACACCAGCAAAATTGCCTCGGCCAGCGTCTGCACTACTTTTTTTAATCGAGATGGAAACGAATTTCGAGGGTATCGTAAGGCGCATCCCACTTCATGTCGCCGGGAAGAATTTCTGCACTCGTCCATCCGTTCGCGGACGGCGGCGGCGGTGGCCATCGCGTTACCCTTGTTGGACAGCATGACGGCCATACCGACGGTAGGCTTGCCGTTCAGTCGGGTGGAAGTGGCATATTCCTGACTGCCCAATTCGACACGCGCCACGTCTTTCAGATAGACGTTGGAGCCGTCAGTGTTTGCGCGGACGATGATGTTGCCGAATTCCTCAGCCGTTTTCAGCTGGCCTTCCGCCGTGATGGTGGCGGTAATGGTCTGTCCGGGCACATTCGGCAGGGTCGCCGAGCGAACCGGCGGAGATTTGGGCGTTTTGTGTAGAAATCGCGGACGAAACTTCGGCCATGGAGAGGTTGTGGTTCTGCAGCTTTTTCGGATCACCCAAACCCGCATCGCACGTTGCGAACCGAACAGGCGGGCTTCGCCGACGCCGTCGATGCGTTGGATTTCAGGCTTGATATTACGCTCCACATAGTCGGCGATTTCTTCCGTTCCGATGGTATCGGACGACATCATCAACACCATCAGGAAGTTGGAGCGCGATTTGAGACACGGTTACACCGTTTTTGCTGCACGGTAGCGGGCGGCATCGCGGTGACTTCCGACAGTTTGTTCTGCACCTCGACTTGGGCAAAACTCTCGTCGGTTTCCGGCGTAAAGGTCAGGCTGACCGTGCCGCCGCCGCTGGATGTGGCGTTGGTAGTCATGTGGTCAAACCTTCCACGCCGTTCATGTTCCGTTCGATGACGGCCAGTACGCTGTCTTCCATCACTTGTGCCGATGCGCCGGGATAAACGGCAGTCAGCGTGATGGTGGGCGCGCCCACCGACGGATATTGCGACACCGGCAGCGAACGGATGCCGATTACGCCCGCCAGTATGACGAATATCGCGATTACCCACGCGAAAATGGGGCGGTCGATAAAAAACTTAGCCATATTCGCTTCGTTCCTTATTTGGATTTGGCTTCGGAAGCGGATTTGGCTTCGGGTTTGACCTCTGAGGCCGTCTGAACGTCGGTTTTCGGCTCGGAGGCGGAAGTCTGAGGTGCGGAAGCGGCGGCGGACTGAGACTCGGCGGGGGTAGTGGCGGCTTCTGCAGGCGGCGTCCATTCTTTCGTCGTAACGGTTTTCACGCCGGTTTTCGCGCTCATCATGCCGGCAATGGTGGTACCGGCGACAACAACCTTGTCTCCCGCATTCAGGCCGGAAGTAATCACCCAGTTATTACCCTGCTGCGCCGCCACGGTTACCGGACGCGGTTCCATTTCGTTTTTCGCGTTCACCACGAGTACGGTGTCCTGCTGTCCGCGCGTTACCGCCTGCTGCGGCACGACATAGGCGTTCGGCACGACGGACTGCGACATCACGGCGCGGACGTAAAGGTTGGGCATTAAGACGTTTTGCGGATTGGGCACGACCACGCGCAGTTTCACCTGCCCGTGGTTTCGCTGACGGTGGTATCGGCAAACATCAAAAAGCCTTTTTGCGGATAAACCGTGCCGTCTTCAAACTTGATGTCCACTTCGATATCGGTAGTCGACGGCTTTTCAGACGGCTCAGTCTGCAATCTGCTGGCGCAGCTTCATGATTTCGTTGGCCGATTGGGTTACATTGGCATACATCGGATCGGTTTGCTTGATATTGGCCATTGCCGTCGTGCTGTTCGCACTGACCAACGCGCCTTCGGAAACATTAGACTGGCCGATAAAGCCGGAAATCGGCGCGGTGATGCGGGAATAGTTCACATTGATTTGTGCCGACTTGATGGCCGCCCTGGCTGCTTTTCACACCGGCTTCGGCAGAACGTTTTCCGGTAACGGCGGCATCATATTCCTGCTTGCTGATGGCATCGGCTTCTACCAGCGGGCGGTAGCGCGCCAGGTCGGCGTGGCTTTGGCCAGCGTCGCTTCGGTAAAGCCAGTTGGGCGCGCGCTTTTCCAGCGAGGCGACATAAGTCGCGTCTTCCAATTGATACAGCGGCTGGCCTTCGCGCACATAGCTGCCCTCTTCAAACAGGCGGCGTTTGACGATACCGCCTACCTGCGGGCGCACGTCGGCGGAACGCACGGCCTCCAGACGGTCGGGCAGCTCGACACTCAAAGCCACATCCTGCGGCTCTACGGTAACCACCTCAACTACGGGCGAGGGAGCCTGCTTTTGTTGCGCGCCGCCCTGTTTTTTGCCCCGCAGCCGCTCTGACCGCCGTCTTTTGCCGCCGCAGGCAGCAAAAGCAAAAGCGGTGGCGGCAGCCAAAAACAGCCAGCCTTGCCGTGTGCGCGGAAAAATTTCTGCATCATATCGTTTCCTGTATAAATTCTGTTCAAACCTGCACCAAATCAGGCCGTCTGAATGTTCAGACGGCCTAATCCGCTCTTTTATGACAACTTGAAGCCGCGCATTATACATACAATTTTGAATGTAAGTAAATTGAATCTTATAATGCGCGGAATTTTTTTACTTATTCCGTTTCACAAACCATGAGAAAAAACCAAGGCCGAAGCCCAAAAAACCCGCGAGCAGCTGTTGCAGTCCGCCCTCGACACCTTTTTCCTCCATGGCGTGGCGAGAAACCCCGCTTCAAGCCATCGCCCGCAATGTAGGTGCACGCGCGGCGCGCTTTACTGGCATTTCAAAAACAAGGAAGAACTGTTTGAAGAACTGTTCCGGCAAACCTTCGAAGACTTCCGCACCACATTTTGGGACAGCCTCAAAAAAAGCCGACAAACAAGGCCTGAAGCAACTGCTTGAACGGCATCTTCGCCCACATCAAACACGACGAACTGCACCACAAAACTCTTCGTCATCACCCATTTGAAATGCGAATATACGGAAGAAAACAAAGCCATCATGGCCGTGCAGAAAAATACATTGCCCTGTGGGAAGAGAGCAGCTGCGCGAAATCGTCCTCCGCTGCACCGCCCGCAACGAACTGCCCGGCGACCTCCACATCGACCTGGCCATCACCTACCTGCGCGCCACCATCTGCGGCCTGATGGAAATGTGGCTGCACGAAGACGACCTGGATTTGGAAGCCGTCGTCCCGCCGATTATCGACACCGCCATCTACACCCTGCAACACGCTCGACCCTGCGCCTCGCCCTAGCCGAACAGCGCGAAGTACGCCGAAAACCGCAGAGGCCGTCTGAAAAAGGCCGTCTGAAACACAGCTTCAACGGAATGAAAACAAACGCCGTAGGGTTTGCATGCAGACAAAACCGAGGTTTCCATTAGGAAGCAGACCCCGCAACTGACTCAAGCCAAATCCCTTTCCGCTGAAATACCCTCCCGCAAACCGTAACCCGAAACGAGGACAAACTGATGAACCGACCCGACAGACCCCGCCTGATTCAGCGTAAAGCCGCAGGATGCTGGGCAAAAAGCATGTGCCGCATCACCTTTTCCGGCCCCGAACTGGCCGACTACCCTGCGAAAGCAACGGCGTACCGTTCAAACTGCTGCTGCCCGAAGCGGGCAGGCTGAGCCGCAAATGCCCGAAGGCTTTTGAAAACGCATTAGTCCGAAATGGCGCGACCCGTCGGCCAAACCCTACAGCCGCACCCTACACCGTCCGCCGCTTCGATGCCGGCAAATGCCTGCTGGAAGTCGATTTCGTCCTCCACGGCGACAACGGCCTACTGCCGCCTTCGCCGCCCACGCCCCTGCCCGGCCAAAACCGTCGGCATCACCGCCCCAAAACGCGGCAGCATCCTGAAAACCGGCTGCCTACTACCTGCTGGCAGGCGACCTGACTGCCCTGCCCGCCATCTCCGCCATGCTCGAACAAATGCCGTCTGAAGCACGCGGGCAGGTATTCCTGCTGCTGCCCGACCCCGCCGACCTACCGGACGACTTCCGACACCCGCCCGGCATCACCGTCCGCACCTTTATCGGCGGGGCCGAGCAAAATGCCGCCATCGTCGAAGCCGTCGGACAAACCGAACCCGAAAATGCCGACTGCTACGTCTGGTTTGCCGCCGAAGCCGAACTGGCGTCGCGCTGCGCCCCATTGCCCGCCAAACCTGGAAACTGCCGCCTGCCCGCCGCTACGCCGTCCCCTATTGGCGGCAGGGCGAGGCCGAAGAAGCCTACCACCCGAAAAACGGCACGCCTTCGTCGACGGCGATGCGGAAAACCCGCAGCAATAGCCTTTTTCACGCACAAACCCCTATCATAACGGCTGACAACCACTACGCGACCCACCGCATGAAAGCCCGTACCGCACTGACCGCCCTCCTCCTGCACTTGCTGCACCGCCCGCGCCGACGACACCGACCGCGAACGCGAACGGCTGGCCGTTTATGCCCGGCAGGGCGACAGCCAGCTGGCCGAAGCCGCCCAAAAATGGGCGAACTCTACCGGAAAACCGGCAACGGCAAAGTCCGTGCCGACTGGATTGCACTGCTGGTACGGCGCGGCGACAGGCGGCAGCGCACTGGCCGCCTGCCCCGAATGCCGCCCCGGCGACTACGCGCCCGACGAACTGGAAAAACCTGGCCAAAGCCGCCCGCGACGAAAAACAGTTCGACACCGCCCTCCAACTTACCAAGCACTGCAAAAAGCGACCCCGAACGCAAAATCGGCTGGCTGGGCGGCGCGCTGACCGCACTCGACGGCAACGACTACATCTCCGCCATCAACCAAATCGCCCTCTACCGCGAACGCTTCAGGGCAACGATGCCGACATCGCCGCCGCCCAGTCCTACATGGACAACCGCATCCAAAACAACGAAACCGCCGTCCCGTCGCGCAAGCAGCAGGAAGCAAACCGCCGCCGCGAAGCCGAAAACCGCCGAACGCGACCACATCCCTGCAGCAATACCGCGCCGCCGCCGAACGCCGCGACTTTGCCGCACAAGAGCAACTCATCTCCCGCCACGGCAAATTTTTCTCCGCCAAAAGACCGTCTGTGGCTGCGCCACGCCAAACTGGCCGACGAACTGCGCCGCGCCCGTGCCGACGGCGACCGCAAACGAGTTGGAACAAGTTTACGACGGCCTGAGCAAAAATCCTGCGCGAAAGCGAAGAAAAACAGCGAAATCTACAACCAGGCCAAACGCGACCGCATGGCCGTCCTCATCGCCTGGGGCGCGACCAGGAAGCCTTGAAGACTACCGCGCGCTGCGCGCTACCAAGAACAGCCCGATTATGTGAAAAGAACAGTACGCGCAGGCACTGGCCATGAACAGCCGCCCCGTTACCGCCTCCGCACAGCCGCCGTCGGTCACAAACCGGCCTTCCGCCGCCAAAAGCTGCTCCCGCGAAAGGCAAAGTCCTGCTCGACGCGCTGGGCAACCCCATCCCGCCCATGGATAGCGCGGTGGAAGACATCGCCCGCGGCCTCAACTACCTAGCAACCCCGGCAAAGCGCGCAGCCTCCAATTCCGCGTCTTGCCGCCCATCATGCACTGACCGCCCTCACTCGAAGAGGCCGTCTGAAAAACATTCCGCCGCGCGGGTGCTTTTTCAGACGGCCTCTTCCCGTTCCGGACACGGTTGAAAGCCCGCCCGCCGAAGCGGTAGAATCGGACGAGCAGCGGAAGCGGTTCCCCTTCCGCCAACGCCCATCCCAACGATACAAAGGAAAAAATCATGGCAGTCAATTACCGAGAAACCCCCGCCGGCCAACCCAAGCCATCGACGGCATCCGCCTCTTCGTCGGACAGGCGGGCATCAAAAACCGCAACACGACGACCTCACCCCTGATACAGCTCTCCGACGGCAGCACAGTCGGCGCGGTGTTTACCCAAACCGCTTCTGCGCCGCACCCGTGCGCATCTGCAAACAACACCTGTTCGATACAGACGGCGTACGCGCCCTCGTCATCAACACCGGCAACGCCAACGCGGGAACGGGCAAGGAAGGCCGCGACCGCGCCATGGCCGTCTGCGAAGCGGCGACGAACAGGCAGGCTGCGCCCTGACCCAAGTCCTCCCCTTCTCCACCGGCGTCATCCTCGAGCCCCTGCCCGCCGACAAAATTATTGCCGCCCTGCCCAAACTGCGCCCGGCCAGCTGGGCGGATGCCGCGCGCGCCATCATGACCACCGACACCGTCCCCAAATCCGCCTCGCGCGAAGGCAAAAGTCGGCGAAAAACACACCGTCCGCGCTACCGGCATCGCCAAAGGCTCCGGCATGATTCATCCCAACATGGCGACCATGCTCGGCTTCATCGCCACCGATGCCAAAGTTTCCCAACCTGTACTCCAGCTGATGACGCAGGAAATCGCCGACGACACCTTCAACAGCATCACCGTGGACGGCGACACCAGCACCAACGACAGCTTCGTCATCATCGCCACCGGCAAAAACGGCCAAAGCGAAATCGACAACATCGCCGACCCGCGCTACAAACAACTCAAAAAACCCTGCTCTGCGGCTCGCCTCGAACTCGCCCAAGCCATCGTCCGCGACGGCGAAGGCGCGACCAAATTCATCACCATCGAAGTCTGCAACGCCGAAAGCCGCGACGAAGCACGCCGGGCCGCCTATGCCGTCGCCCGCTCCCCCGCTGGTCAAAACCGCCTTCTTCGCCTCCGACCCCAACCCTACTCGCCTGCTGGCCGCCGTCGGCTGTTCCGGCGTCGATTTGGACCGCAACACCCTGAAAAATGTGGCTCAACGGCGTATTGGTGGCGGAAAAAGGCGTACCGTGCCGCCGGCTACACCGAAGAACAGGGTCAGGCCGTCATGAACGAAAAGCGAAATCACCGTCCGCATCGACCTGCAACGCTACCGCGAACAGGCCACCGTCTACACCTGCGACCTCTCGCACGATTACGTTTCCATCAACGCCGACTCACCGTTCGTAACCACAAACGCCGTCTGAAACCAGCTTTCAGACGGCCTCTTCCCCTACCTTGACAGGAAACCCGATGACGCCGGACGAACTGCCGCACCACCTCGACCCCTACCTTGCCGAACTGCAAAGGCAGGGCAAATCCGCGCACACGCTGGCCGCCTCACCGCCGCGACCCTGCAACAACTCTTCAGCCTGCTGCCCGCGCACGGCCAATCCGTCGTACTGCAACGACTTCGTCGCCGTCCTGAAAAACTGTCGCAACAAAACCAATCCGAACGCAGCCTTGCCCGCAAACTTTCCGCCTGGCGGCAATACTGCGCCTTCCTCATACGGCAAAAGCTGCTCGACGCCGACCCGACAGCCCGCCTGAAAGCACCGAAAGCACCCGAACGGCTGCCGAAAGCCGTGGATGCCGAACTCGCTCAACCGCCTGCTCGACCACGCGCCCGCAGAAAACGGCCTCGACGTGCGCGATTTGGCCATATTCGAACTGCTCTACGGCAGCGGCCTGCGCGTGGCCGAATTGCACGGCCTGAATACGGACGACATCCCTGCTCGACGAAGGCTGGGTGGAAGTGCGCGGCAAAGGCGGCAAACACCGCCAAGTACCGCTGGGCAGCCGCAGCGTTTCCGCCCTGCGCGCTACCTGCCGCAACGGATCGCGCAAAGCGGCGAAAACCGCCCTGTTCACCGGCCACACGGGCAAACGGCTGGGCATCCGCCAACCAAAAACCGCCTGCGCGACTGGGCGGTAAAAAAACGGCAGCCCGCAACACCTCAGCCCGCACATGATGCGCCACAGCTACGCCAGCCACCTGCTGCAATCCTCCGGCGACATCCGTGCCATACAGGAGCTGCTCGGCCACAGCAACCCTGTCCGCCACCCAGATTTACACCAAACTCGATTTCGACCGCCTGGCGGCAAGTACGACCGTGCCCATCCGAGGGCGAAACGGAAGAAAGACGACGGATAAACCCGCCTGCCGCCCTCCGCCCGCACCGCCTGTTCAGACGGCCTCAACATTCTTCAAAAACATTCTGCAAACCAACTGTTTTTCATTACAGCAAAGCGCGCAATACCGTTCGCACCTCGTCCGCCGTCAAAAAAATTCCGATGCCGCCTGCTTCCCCGCACGCGGATAACCGCAGGCTTCCGGATTTGCCGATAAAACCAGCTCCCGCTGTACCCGCACGGGAAAAGGCCGTCTGAAAAACCTCAAAACGTTTTTCAGACGGTTTTATATGGATTAAATTTAAACCAGTACGGCGTTGCCTCGCCTTGCCGTACTATCTGTACTGTCTGCGGCTTCGTCGCCTTGTCCTGATTTAAATTTAATCCACTATATCTGTCCGTATCCACATCTAACGCGTCACCGCGCATCTCGCTGTTATCAAACACCAACACCTTCTCCGGCCAGCGCAATGCCGCCAGCCTGAACTGTTCGGGACGGTATTTCTGCGGGAATTTCCCTTGTCCCGCCAGCTTGCGCCAATCGAGAAATCGACGCAGAACACGTTGCGCCGCGCTCCGTGCCAGACATCTGGCTGCGGCGGCAGCAACAGCCGTTCGGCGGCAACGGCGGCGGAGACGGCTGCCAACTGCGCCAATAATGGCCGATAACGACGGGCGGATCGTCGCGGTAGTCGTCCCACCACGCGCAACGGGTCGTACCGCGCCAACGTCCGCCGGCGTAAAAACGGCTTTGTCCGCTCAAACGCTCCACGCCGCTGGTGAGGGCGCGTATCGGATGCAGGCGGCTGCGTTCGAGTTCGTATCGCGCCGTGGCGGGGCATGGGCGGCGGCGCATGGTCGGGATTTTTCCGCCTGCGGGGCGTAATGCGCCTGTTCGTAGAGGTAGTCGGGATACCAAGAGGCCGTCTGAAGGCGGTGTTTCAACTCGGCATCGAAGCGGCGGTATTGCGCGGTCAGGCTTTCTCCCTTTGCTTCTTCGAGGCGTTCGATTTGCGGCGGCAGCCAGGCGGCATGGACGATGCGCAGGTCTTCGCGCTCCAGCAGTAAGGGCTGTTCGGCCAGCCATGTGCGCAATTCGGTTTTTCTTTCTCTTCCACGCAATGCCACGGCGCGTAATGGGCGTCTTTTTCGACGCGGACATCGAAAAACCAGCCGGAGCCGTCTTTCGGGTCGTCGGCAAGAATAGTTCAATTCGTGGTTGCCCAAAACCATCCATACCCATCCGCGTTCGCAAGCCTGTTTGAACCACGCCAGCATCGCGGGGCTGTCGGGGCCGCGGTCGCACAAATCGCCAACAAACACCAGCCGCCGCCCGTGCGGATGGAAACCGTCGTCGCGGTAGCCGAGCCGGTGCAGCAGCGATTGAAAGGCGGTAAATTCGCCGTGAACGTCGCCGACGATGTCCAGCGGCGTATCGGGCAGGGATTGGCGGTATTGATAGGACATGATGGTGGAAGGTCGTCTGAAAAAGTGTGCCGACGGTGTTTTCAGACGGCCTCGGGCAGTTTCAAGAAGTTTTCGCGGTAGTAACGCATTTCCTCGATGCTTTCGAGAATATCGTCCAAAGCCCGATGCGAACTGCGTTTCACCACGCCTTTGGCAACGGGTGGATTCCAACGCTTGGCGAGTTCTTTCAGGGTGGACACGTCCAGATTGCGGTAGTGGAAATACGCTTCGAGGCGCGGCATGCGTATTTGACCATGAAGCGGCGGTCTTGATGGATGGAATTGCCGCACATCGGCGTGGCTTTTTCGGGAATCCATTGCGCGATAAAGTCCAGCAGTTTTTGTTCCACTTCGGCTTCGGTCAGCCGCGATTCGCGCACGCGCTGCGTCAGCCCCGTGCTACGTGTGGTGGCGGTATTCCATGCACGTCCATGCTGTCGAGCAGTTCGTCGCTTTGGTGGACGACATAAACTTCGGATTGCGCCAAGACGTTCAAATCGGGGTCGGTGATAATCATGGCGACTTCGATAATGCGTTCGCGTTCGGGATCAAGCCCGGTCATTTCCATGTCGAGCCAACAGAGGTTGTTTGCGTTTTGGGTCATTTCAGACGGCCTTTTGAATGGGAAAGCGGCGGATTATAAAGGATATGCCCGATGGAAAGCGCCGTCTGAAACGGGCTTCGGCAATGTCGGAACCCGTTCTTCAGACGGCCCTATCCGCATCAGGCATCCAATACGAATTCGCGCGGAAGGTTTTTCGCAGTAATGGCATTTGAGCTTGGTTTGGCTGCTTGGCCGCGGATGGAAAAAGCGGCTTTTTCACCGGTTCGCCGTGGCTGGCGCAGTTGGCATTGGGGCAGCGGAACACTTCGGCGATTTCGTCGGGCAGGGGTCAGGCGGCGTTTGGCCACCACTTTGAAATCGGCGATGGTGTTGACGGTGGCTTCGGGCGCGAAGAGGGCGAGGCGGTTGGCGGCCACGTCGTCGAACGCCACGCCGGAAATTTTGATGATGTCTTTGCTGCCTTTGGGTTTTGCTCGGCAGGTTGAAGCCGACGGTTACGGCGCTGCCGTACTGCAGCAGCTTTGAACTGGCGCAGGATGGCCAGGCCCAGCCCGGCGGGATGTGGTCGATGACGGTGCCGTTTTCGATGGCTTCGACGCTGAGTTTTTATTTTCCATGTTTTTCCTTACACTTCTTCGTTCAACACCAGCGACAAAATCGCCATGCGGGCGTAAACGCCGTTGGTCGCCTGCTCGAAATAGTAGGCGTGCGGCGTGGCATCGACGTCGGGGTGGATTTCGTCAACGCGCGGCAGGGGGTGCAGCACGCGCAGGTTGGGGCGGGCGTTGGCGAGCATGGCGGCGTTGAGGTTGAATTTTGCCTTGGATTTTTGGGCGAATTCTTGTTCGTCGAAGCGTTCGAGCTGGACGCGGGTCATGTACAAGATGTCCGCCCATTCGACGGCGGCTTCGAGGTCGGGCAGGATTTGGTAGCTGCAGCCTGCGGCTTCGAGTTCTTCGGTGATGTATTCGGGCATGGCGAGGCTGGGCGGGGAGACGAAGGCGAATTCGCAGTCCCAGCGTTTGAGGGCTTGGCAGAGGGAATGGACGGTGCAGTACTGTATTTGAGGTCGCCCGCCATGGCGATTTTGAGCTTGTTCAGACGGCCTTGGGTTTCATAGATGGTAACGAGGTCGAGCAGAGTTTGGCTGGGGTGTTGGTTGGTGCCGTCGCCGGCGTTGATGACGGGGACTTTGGAAAACTCGGCAGACACGCGCGCCGCGCCGTCTTTGGGATGGCGTTGGATGATGGCGTCGGTGTAGCTGGAGATGATGCGGGCGGTGTCGGCGAGGGTTTTCGCCTTTTTCGCGTTGTAGTCTCGCGCCGTCGGCAAAAGCCGATGACTTTGCCGCCCAGCGTTGTACGGCGGTTTCAAACGACAGGCGTGCGGGTGGAGGGTTCGAAAAAGCATGAGCCGATGAGTTTGCCTTCGAGCAGGTCGTCGCGCGGGTGCTCTTTCAGCTTCAAGGCCGTCTGAAGCAACAGTTCGAGCTGTTCGGTGGTCAGGTCGGAAATGGAAATTATGTGTTGTCGGTAAAGCGGGTTGGGCATTCGGCTTCCTTTTCTTCATTCGGCAAAAACCCCGCGAAGGCGGGGTTTTGCGAAACAACGGCAAAGCACGACGGATGCGCCGCGGCATGCGGCCCGAAAGGGCGGGTGGAAAATGCGGGGCGGGCCATGTGGTGCCTCTAATCGGTAGGACAGGGCGATTATCGCATATTTGCCTTTTCGGGTTTGGGATTTTTCAGGCTGGGGTCGTCTGAAAATGGTAAAATGCCGTTTTCCCAGACTGCCCCTGCACCGCAAAATGAAATTCAAAACCCCGCCCGTCAATGCCAAACTGATTGCCATGCTGCCGTCGCTGGTGAGTACCGGCATCATCGCCTATCTGGTTTACTGCTTCCGCCTGGAATCGGTTACGATTCCGCTGGTGCTGGGCGTGATTGCGGGCGGCCTGGTCGATTTGGACAACGTATTGTCAGGCCGTCTGAAAAAATACGGCGGTATCGCTGGCGGCCTTTGCCGTGTCCTCGCTGGCGGTGCAGGCCGCGCTGGGGCGGCCCGTGTTTTCTGGCGGTGATGGCCCTGCTGGCCTTCGTTTTCACCATGATCGGCGCGGTCGGCCTGCGCTACCGCACCATCTCCTTCGGCACGCTGGCGGTGGCGGTGTACACCACGCTGACCCACAATCCCGCCCATCCTACCGCCTGGTACGTCAATCCGCTGATGATTTTGTGCGGCGCGTCGCTCTACAACGCGGTTACCCTACTGCTGCACATCCTGCTGCCGCACCGCCCGGTGCAGGGAAGCCGTGGCCGAAGCCTATTCTGCACTGGGTGCGTATCTCGACGCCAAAGCCGGTTTTTCGACCCCGACGAAACAGACGGCCTGGAACAACGCCAAATCGCCCTGGCCATGAAAAACAGCCGCGTCATCCACACCTTCAACCTCTGCCGCAGCGCGCTGTTCTACTCGCATACGCGGCCAGCACCGCCATCCGCGCACCACCCGCATGCTGCGCTATTACTTCGCCGCCCAAGACATCCACGAACGCGCCAGTTCCAGCCACATACACTACCGCGCCATGGCGGACAAACTGAAAAACAGCGACCTGATTTTTCCGCTTCCTGCGCCTGATGGAATTGCAGGGCACAGGCCTGCCGCGACATTGCCGACAGCCTGCGCAACGACCGCACTTACGAAGGCGACCCCGCCTGTCCCGCGCGCGCAAAGGCTTGAAACAGTCGGTGGCGCATTATGCCGAAAACCCACCGGGGGCTGCCGAGCGCCCCTGCTGCAACAGCTGGCCGCCAACCTGCAAAGCATCAACCACCAGCTTTCCCACCTCGAAAGCGGGCTGACCGAAGAACAAGGCGGCGACCTGCGCATCGCCCACCACGATTCGGCCAAACTGAAAGATGCCTTCAAAAGCATCCGCCGCCAGCTTACTCCCCGAAGTCCCCCACCTTCCGCCACGCCGTCCGCATGGCGATACTGGTGCTCTTCTGCGGCCTCGTAGTGGAAACCCTGCAACTGAACTTCGGCTATTGGATACCGCTGACCGCAGTATTCGTCTGCCAACCCAACCACTCCGCCACCCAAAGCCGTCTGAAACAACGCATCGCCGGCACACTGGCGGGCGTACTCGTCGGCTCACTGCTGCCTTTACTTCACCCAATCGCTCGAAGCCAAACTGATGGTATTGACCGCCGGCGTGGCCCTGTTCTTCCTCTTCCGCGCCAACAACACAGCTACTCCACCTTCTTCATCACCATCCAAGCACTCATCGGCTTTTTCCATCGCTGGCTTCGACATCGCCCAAGCTCCCTGCCAATGCGCATGGCCGACACCGTCGTCGGCTGCCTGCTCGCCTGCTACCGTGTCCTACATCTGGCCCGACTGGCACTACCTGCAACTGGGCAAAACCGGCGCGTACCCATCGCCGCCGACGCGGGCTACCTGCGCGGCATCCTCGACAGCCTGAAAAGCGGCGGCGGCGAAGATGTCGCCTACCGCAGCGCGCGCCGCCCTGAGCCACGAACGCGCCGCCGCCCTCTCTAGCACACTGTCCGACATGTCGGGCGAACGTCAATACGGCAGCCGCCTTTCAGACGGCTTCCAACTGCTGAAAATAAACTATTCCCTCATCGGCTACATCTCCGCCCTCGGCGCATACCGCTCCACCATCCGCCGCGACGACGAACACCAACCTTCCTACAGCAATACTTCCCCGCCGCCTACCGCCTCTGCGACCTGCTCGAAGCCGTGCCGGAACTGGGTAAAACCGACTTCCAAGCCCGTCTCGCCGACGTACAGGCCGAACTGGAGCAGATGCACCCGCACGACTACCGCGAACAAAAACAGCCTGCTGTGGCAGCAGCTTTCCGCCACCGCCGCCCTGCTCGAGCCTCGCCCATTCCGCCCTGCACGGCCCATTTACCGCCGCAGCCGCACCCGGCAACGACGGCGGTAACCCAAGCGGTCAAGCCCTTGAGCACAGCGCAGACACCGAAGGCGGTACGGGCAAACCGCACCGCAAGAAACGCCGAAGGCCGAACCGGAAAACCATTGAGCCAACGCGCATAACGGCAGCGCGAAACCATCCGCCTACGGCACATAATCGGCAGTGCAATAAAATCCAAATGCCGCAGAAACGGCAGGCGCAGGGCGTAAATTGACTCACATTTCCGACAGATTGTTGCCATTGGCAGAAAGGCCGTCTAAAATCAACCCGGTTTCAGACGGCCTCCCTATCCCTTTGAGGCCAGTCTGAAACATCTGTCTTAAACAGCCCGATATCCGTTATCGAATTCACCGCAGGCAGGGCGGCAATATTCGGTACGGCTATTCGTAAACGCGCCCCATCTCCAGCAGGCGGCCCAAAAAATCCCAACTTTCCTGCACGGCCGCCTCTTCTCCGTTCAAATCCGCCATGCCGCGCGCGCCGCATTCCAATAGTGAAAAGGGATCGAAGTTGTACCACGCATGCCCAGTTTCCGAAAAAGCACTGGAATCGCGGCATCCGTTTTCCGTTTGCTCGCCGCCCATTCTGTGCAGTTCTGCGGCTTGAAACGCATCACGGCGCAGGCATAGTCGAAAGGGGCGTATTCTGTGTCGGCTGGCGCGGTGCGAATCACCGGCCATGCGGCATCGAACGGCACGGATTCGGCGGTAAAGGCCTGTTCGAGCAGACTGAGGCACAGCTCCGCCGTAAAAGGCCCGGCCTGCCGTGCTTCTGTCAGAGCATGCAGTGCCGACAGATAGCTTGCGAGGCTGCGGTTTGAAAAACGGTTGGGGAAGTTTTCGATTCGGGCGTAAAACTCGGCATAAGTCATATTCGCTCCATTTTTTCGGGCTGTATAGTTTGAGGTCGTCTGAAAACGGCGTAACGTTTTTTCAGACGGCCTTTGACGTTTTCCCCGCGCCTATTCGCGGTGATACGGATGGTGGTTCAGAATCGACACCGCGCGGTAAAGCTGCTCGGTCAGCAGCACGCGCACCATGCCGTGCGGCAGGGTGAGGCTGGAGAGGCGCAGCATCATTTTCGCCCGCTGTTTGAGCGCGTCGGTCATGCCGTCCGCCCCGCCGATTACGAAGCAGACGTGCTCGCCCTGCAACTGCCAGTCTTTCAGATGTGCCGCTAATTCGAGCGAAGTCGGCGCTTTGCCGCGTTCGTCCAGCACCACCAGATACGCGCCCTCCGGCACGGCCTCCATAATCCGTTTTTTTCCTCCGCCGCCATGCCCTGCGCGGCATTCACGCCCGCGCCGCGTTTTTTTCCGGTTTGATTTCCTTCGAGGCATACTGAATGTCGCGTACGAAGCGTTTTGGCGTATTCGTTTACCGCCTCGTCCACCCAGCGCGGCATTTTTCGTGCCGACGGCCAATACGGTGATGTTCATGCTGTTTCCCTTTCAATCGAAAACCGTGTTTTTCAGACAGCCTATTCAAACAAACGTCCCTGCTCCAGCAATTCGCGCACGGGTGCGAAACCCGCCCTGTGTTCCGGCAGCGCGCCGTATTGTTTCAGGGCGGCCAGGTGCGCCGCCGTGCCGTAGCCTTTGTGCTTTTTCAAAACCGTATTGCGGATAGCGTTCGGCCAAGGCGTACATTTCCGCGTCGCGGGCGGTTTTTAGCCAGTATCGACGCGGCGGATATAGCGGCGATTTTGTCGTCGCCCTTCACCACGGCCTCCGCTTCGACGGCCAAACCTTCGGGCACGCGGTTGCCGTCTATCCACACTTTCTGCGGCGGCACGGCCAACCTTCCACCGCGCGGCGCATGGCCAGCATTGCGGCGTGCAGGATGTTCAGCTCGGCGATTTCCGCCACGTCGGTAAAAGCCACGCACGCAGGCCACCGCCTGCCGCCGGATTTCTTCCGCCAGCGCGTCGCGCTTTTTCTCACTGAGTTTTTCGAGTCGGCCAAACCGGCCAAAATCGTAATCGGGCGGAAGAATCACGGCGGCGGCAAATACGCTGCCGATCAACGGCCCGCGCCCCGCTTCGTCCACACCTGCTTCCAGTCGTCCGTCCATTGCCTGATCCGTCCGGTCTTGATAAAACGCGCAAGCATAAAGCAGCGGCGCGCGTGCTTCAACTTTTTCCCGCCGATCCGCCTTGCCCGCCCTGTTTTTCAGACGGCCTTTTCGGGCTTGGGTAAAAATGCGGGTACGGTCCGTCTGCCGTGACGGTTTGCCGGATATTTGACTATAATCCGCCCTCTTCCGTTTCCACCGTATTTCCAATATGTTCCGCATCGGCCCCTACAGCATCGCCACGCCCGTCGCCCTCGCGCCGATGGCGAGGCATTACCGACAAACCGTTCCGACGGCTGGCCCGCCGTTTCGGCGCGGGTTACGCCGTCAGCGAGATGCTGGCCAGCGACCCTTCGCTGCGCCACACCAAAAGCCTGTCGCGCGGCGATTTCGACGGCGAAGACGGTCTGAGGGCGGTGCAGATTGCGGGCAGCGACCCGAAACAAATGGCCGAGGCCGCACGCTACAATGTGGAAAAACGGCGCGCAGATTATCGACATCAACATGGGCTGCCCGGTAAAAAGTCTGCAACGTGCTGGCGGGCAGCGCATTGCTGCAAAACGAAAAACTGGTGGACGACATCCTGCGCGCGGTGGTGTCGGCGGTGGACGTTCCCGTCACGCTGAAAACCCGCCTCGGTTTTGCCGAAAACAATAAAAACATCTGCACGGTGGCCAAAATGGCCGAACAGGCAGGGCATCGCCGCACTTGCCGTCCACTACCGCACCCGCGAGCAAATGTACAAGGGGCAGGCCTCTTACGACCTGATTGCCGAAGTCAAACACGACATTTCGATACCGCTGTGGGTAAACGGCGACATCACCACCCCGCAAAAAGCCGCCGAGGTTTTACGGCAGACCGGGGCGGACGGCGTGATGATCGGGCGCGGCGCACAAGGCCGGCCCTGGCTGTTTGCCGACATCGCGTACTTCCTGCAACACGGCAGCCCGCCCTCACCCGTCGCCTTTCAGACGGCCTCCGCCGCCATGTTGGAACACCTGCGGAAATGTATGACTTTTACGGCGAAACCGCAGGCCTGCGCATTGCCCGCAAGCACATAGGCTGGTATCTCGCGCCGTTTCCCCGACGGCGAAGCCTGCCGCAAACACATCAACACCCTCGATTCCGCCGCCGAACAATACGATGCCGTTTCAGCCTTTTTGGAACGGCAGGAGCAAACGAATGGCCGTCTGAATGCGCCCAAACCACTCCGTATTGAGATAAAAAGGTAAATTTTAAAAATAAGCGGTTTAACAACTATCGCAAACTGAGTTTTTGCACTACAATACCGATTCACTTACGGGGCTGCCGGATACAACGGCGGCAAATATAAAAATTCAATCGAGATTATGCTATGCCCAACAAAATTCCCGATATTGCCAACTGTATCGAGCAAAACCTTCACCAATACTTCCGCACGCTGGACGGCGAACCCGCCTGCAACGTCTACGACATGGTGTTGCGCCAAGTGGAAAAACCGATGCTGGAAACCGTGATGGCGCAGTGCGGCGGCAACCAATCGAGAGCTTCAGTAGTTCTCGGCATCAACCGCAACACGCTGCGTAAAACTGCACGAACACGGCTTGCTTTAATCTGCGCCTCGAGACATGTGAGGCCGTCTGAAAACCTTTTTCCCCACGGGAGGAAGTTTTCAGACGGCCTTTTACGCATGCGCTCAACCCTGCCGGCGAATCAAAAATCCCGGTGCGGCCTCACAACCGTACACCCCCAGCCCGACAATCACGCCCTCGGCAAGGTCCGACAAATAGGAATGGTGACGGAAAGGTTCGCGGCGGTGGACATTGGAAATATGCACTTCGACAAACGGTATGGCCACTACCGGCCAGCGCATCGCGGATGGCGACACTGGTGTGCGTATAAGCACCCGCATTGATGATGACTGCATCCACGCCTTCATCGCGGGCGGCATGGATGCGGTCTACCAGCCTGCCTTCGCTGTTACCTGAAAACATTGCACCGCGACACCACGCCCCGCCGCCGATTCAATCAGGCGGCGTTCTACATCGGCCAGCGTGTCCGCACCATAAATCTGCGGTTCGCGCGTACCGAGCAGTGAGATTGGGGCCGTTGATTAACAGGATGTTTTTCATATCGGTTTGTTCCTTGATATAAAACACAAAAGTGTTGAGGCCGTCTGAAAACATCGAGCCGGTATGGGAAACCCTTACAACAAACTTGCTGCAACTATAGTAGGGCATCATACACCTGATGTTCAGTAGGATGCTACTGCAGAACGATCCGAATCGTGGAATGAGTTGCTTTGCATTATCAGTCAGGGGCCGTCTGAACAGCAACACTTAACTTTTCAGACGGCCTCTAAGCGTAGGATTGTATTTCTATAATACGCGGTTGATGAACAACCGCACGAAAAAGAAACAGGTAAGACAGCGGCCAAAAACAGGAAAACTGCTTAATTTGGCATTGGCCACATTCGAAAGGGTGTTGTGTATATGATGCCATTCTATTTGTCGCAGCACGATACGGTTAAGCGCAAAACCAAAAATAAAATAGCCAAAAGAAAGCAACGTTTCAACCGAAATAAATACTCACGGCCAAAAACAAACCTGCTACATAAACGGCAAAAACCGAGTTTCAATGCAGAGAAATCCGTAGTTTTCCCATCTTCTTCCTGATAATTTTCATTCATAATAATTATATCCTGTAAATCAATGTTATTTATCGAATGAGGATTATAATCCGTGGATAAATAAACGTCAAAAGGATATTTTTGATATTTGTGCAGGCAAAATATCGTTATGGCAAATTTAAGTGTACTGGTGGGGGAACGAATCAGATTGCAGCGAAAACGGCTTAAAATCAATCAAGAAAAATTGGCTTTGATTGCGGATATCGACCGCAGCTATATGGGACGGATCGAGCGTGGGGAGGTAAATATCACTTTGGATAAGCTATATGGACTGTGTGCAGTATTGCAATGCGAGGCAGCTGAACTGTTGCCACTTCGAGCGAACTGGATGAAAAATAGATATGGGTATTCGAGCAAGACAAATTGTCTTAATGCAATTAACACGACTTCCTACTATAGTGGATTAAATTTAAATCAGGACAAGGCGGCGAGCCGCAGACAGTACAGATAGTACGGCAAGGCGAGCCAACGCTGTACTGGTTTAAATTTAATTCACTACTACATGTATCGCATTTTCAAATTATCTCCAACCATATGAGGCCGTCTGAAAACGCTGCCAAGAAAAACGCCGTCTTTTTCAGACGGCGTTTTGTACTGCTTATGCCTGCGGCTGTTCGTCGGCAGACGTTTCAACCGGAGCGGCGGCAACCGTTTCTCCCGATTGCGCAGCCTGCTGCTCCGCCCATTGGCGGCGGCGCGTGCGGTGGTAAGTCAAGCCTGTACCGGCCGGAATCGGTCTACCGACAATGACGTTCTCTTTCAGGCCGCGCAAGTCGTCCTGTTTGCCCATAATCGCGGCTTCGGTCAGGACGCGCGTGGTTTCCTGGAAGGACGCGGCAGAGATGAAGCTGTCGGTAGACAAAGAGGCTTTGGTAATACCCAGCAGGATATTTTCAAAGCGCGCCGGTTCTTTGCCGTCGGCCAATGCTTTCTCATTCACCGCCATCACTTCGGCGCGTTCTACCTGTTCGCCGGTGATGAAGCGGGTTTCGCCCGATCGACAATGTTCACGCGGCGCAACATCTGACGGATGATGACTTCGATGTGTTTGTCGGAAATCTTCACGCCTTGCAGTCGGTAAACTTCCTGCACCTCTTGAACAATATAGCGGGCCAGTTCTTCGATGCCTTTCAAACGCAGAATGTCGTGCGGATCAACCGAACCGTCTACGATGGTTTCGCCGCGAGTTTACGACTTGGCCGTCATGCACCAGAATCTGTTTCTCTTTGGAAATCAGGGTTTCGTAGGCTATGCCGTCCACATCGGTAATGATGAGGCGTTGTTTGCCTTTGGTTTCTTTACCGAACGACACGGTACCGGTTACTTCAGCCAGCATGCCGGCATCTTTCGGGATGCGGGCTTCAAACACTCGGCCACGCGCGGCAGACCGCCGGTAATGTCGCGTGTTTTTGGACGAAGCCTGCGGGATACGCGCCAATACGTCGCCTTTGCCGATTTCCTGTCCTTCGCGTACGGTAATCACCGCGCCAACTGGGAAGGCCATGGAAACGGGGGTTTTCCGTGCCCGGGATTTTTGACTTCTTCGCCGTTTTCGTCGAGCAGTTTCACCGTCGGACGCAGCAGTTTGCTGGTGCTGGAAGAGCGGCGTTTGCCGTCAATCACCACCAAAGTGGACAAGCCGGTGATTTTCGTCGGTTTGTTTGGCAACGGTTACACCTTCTTCCACGTTTTCAAACTTCACAAGGCCGGCATGCTCGGTAATCATCGGACGGGTATGCGGATCCCAAGTAGCAAGGGGTTGTGCCCGCTTTGATGGTCGAACCGTCCTGTACCAGCAAGGTGGCGCCATAAGGTACTTTGTGGCGTTCGCGTTCGCGGTACTGATTTCGTCGTGAATCACGACTTCGGAAGCGTCCGATAACGATCAGCTCGCCCTTATTGTTTGCCACATAACGCATTTGGCTGTTAAAGCGCACCGTACCGTTGATTTCGCTTCCACGTGGCTCGCTGCCGCCGCACGCGAAGCCGCACCACCGATGTGGAAGGTACGCATGGTCAGCTGGGTACCCGGCTCGCCGATCGATTGCGCCGCAATGACACCGACGGCTTCGCCCGCATTGACCAATTTGCCGCGAGCCAAGTCACGGTACCGTAACATTTCGAACACAGGCCATAACGGGTTTTACAGGTAATCGGGGTGCGGACTTTCACTTCATCCACGCCGGAGTTGTCTATGATGTCCACCAGTTGTTCGGTCAGCAGGGTTCCGGCTTCCAGCAGTGTTTCGTTGGTAGAAGGATCAACGATATCTTGTGCGGCCACGCGTCCCAAAAATACGGTCGCGCAATGCTTCAATCACATCACCGCCTTTGTAGCCACGGCTTTCGCGATGAAGCCGTCTGAAGTGCCGCAATCGTCCTCAACCACCACCAAGTCTTGGGTAACGTCCACCAAACGGCGGGTCAGGTAACCGGAGTTGGCGGTTTTCAAAAGCGGTATCGGCCAAACCCTTACGCGCCGTGAGTTGCAATAAAAGTATTGCAATACCGACGAGGCCTTCGCGGAAGTTGGACGTAATCGGAGTTTCGATAATCGAGCCGTCAGGTTTTGCCATCAAGCGCGCGCATACCGGAGAGCTGTTTAATCTGTGCCGCAGAACCACGGGCACCGGAGTCGGCCATCATGCTAGATGGAGTTAAACGACTCTTGCTCCACTTCGTTGCCGTCACGGTCGATGACTTTCTGCTTAGACAGGTTGTCCATCATCGCTTTCAGCGATTTTATCGCCGGCGCGCCCCCAAATATCGACCACTTTGTTGTAACGTTCGCCGTTGGTGACCAAGCCTTGACGGTATTGGTTTTCGATTTCTTTCACTTCGGCTTGCGCTTCGGCCAACAATTCCGGCTTCTCTTTCGGAATTTCCATGTCGTCCACACAGATGGAAATACCGCCTTTGGCTGCAAATCCGAAACCGGTATACATCAAGTGGTCAGCGAAAATAACCGTATCGCGCAAACCGCATAGGCGGAATGATGCGTTAATCAGCTTTGGAAATTTCTTTTTCTTCAGTGCCTTGTTGATGTATTCGAACGGCAGGCCCTTCGGCAGGATTTCGCTCAACAATGCACGGTACTGACGGTGGTTTCGTAACGGGTAACGACAGATCTCGAATTCACCCGCTTCATTTTTCACCCATTCGCGCAGACGCACGGTAATTTTCGTACCCAATTCAACTTGTTTGGTGTGGTAGGCACGGTGTACTTCTTTAACATCGGCAAACAGGCTGCCTTCGCCCAAGCCGTTGATTTTGTCGCGGGTCATGTAATACAGACCCAATACGATGTCCTGAGACGGTACGATAATCGGCTCTGCCGTTGGCAGGAGACAATACGTTGTTCGAAGCCAGCATCAAGGTACGGGCTTCCATTTGGGCTTCAAGCTCAACGGAACGTGTACCGCCATTTGGTCACCAGTCAAAGTCGGCGTTGAACGCGGCACATACCAACGGATGCAGCTGAATGGCTTTGCCTTCGATCAGGATGGGTTCAAACGCTTGAATACCCAAACGGTGCAGGGGTCGGCGCACGGTTCAGCATAATCGGATGTTCGCGGATGACCTCATCCAAAAATATCCCATACTACCGGCACTTCTTGTTCGACCAGTTTTTGGCCGCCTTCACGGTGGAGGCCTCGCCGCGCAGTTCCAGCTTATGGAAAATAAACGGCTTGAACAGCTCCAAGGCCATTTTTCGGCAAACCGCATTGGTGCAGACGCAGGTACGGGCCTACGGGTAATCACGGAACGACCTGAGTAGTCCACACGTTTACCCAACAGGTTTTGACGGAAACGGCCACCCTTACCTTTAATCATGTCTGCCAACGATTTCAGCGGACGCTTGTTGGCGCCGGTCATGGCTTTTACCGCGACGGTACCGTTATCCAACAGCGAGGTCAACCGCTTCTTGCAACATACGTTTTCGTTGCGGACGATGATGTCGGGAGCGATGCAGTTCCAGCAGGCGTTTCAGACGGTTGTTACGGTTGATGACGCGGCGGTACAAATCGTTCAAATCGGAAGTGGCGAAACGGCTGCCGTCCAACGGCACCAACGGGCGCAAATCGGGCGGCAATACCGGCAGCACGTCCATAATCATCCACTCCAGCTTCATGCCGCTGCGTTGGAACGCTCAATACTTTCAAGCGTTTGGCGATTTTTGATTTTTGGTGTCCGAACCGGTGCTTTCCAATTCCTGGCGCAGGATTTCGACTTCTTTCGCAATATCTAACTTCGCCAACAGATCGCGTATACCTTCCGCACCCATTTTTGCGTCGAAATCATCACCATATTCATCCAATTTCTGATAATAATCTTCTTCACTCAGCAATTGGCGACGTTGCAACGGAGTCATACCGGGGTCGGTAACCACAAAAGCTTCGAAATACAATACGCGTCTCGATGTCGCGCAAGGTCATATCCAACACCATACCCAAGCGGGATGGCAGGGATTTCAAGAACCAAATATGTGCTGCAGGTGCGGCCAGTTCGATATGACCCATGCGTTCGCGGCGCACTTTGACAGCGTTACTTCCCACGCCGCATTTTTCACAGGTTACGCCTTTGAATTTCAAACGTTTGTATTTTTCCGCACAAACATTCGTAGTCTTTAACCGGTCCGAAGATTTTGGCGCAGAACAAGTCGTCGCGCCTCGGGTTTGAAAGTGCGGTGGTTGATGGTTTCAGGCTTTTTCACTTCTCCATAAGACCACGAACGGATGGTTTCAGGAGAGGCGATGCCGATTTTGATGGCATCGAATTCTTCTTCTATTCCTGCGGGTTTTGCGGGGATTAAACAGGTCTAACAATGCTTTCATTTTTGCTCCTTGGGACATTTCGTCGTCCGCTTTTGGCTGGGGCATACGGTATCGGAATAAGGCAGGCCGTCTGAAAACGGCTTATCCGGCAACCGCACGGCTTGACTTTCCGATCGTACCTTTATCTTTTCGGGTTTCGGCTGAATATGGATGCCGGCACGAATACATCGACTTTTCAGACGGCCTCACGTGGCAGAGGCCGTCTGAAACGGAACATTAATGGCGTTCCAAGTCGATATCCAAGCCCAAAGAACGGATTTCTTTTGACCAATACATTGAATGATTCAGGCATGCCGGCATCAATTTTGTGTTCGCCTTTAACGATGTTTTCGCACATTTTGGTTCGTCCGTTTACATCGTCCGACTTCACGGTCAGCATTTCCTGCAAGGTATATGCTGCACCGTAGGCCTCTAAAGCCCAAACCTCCATCTCACCGAAAACGTTGTCCGCCGAATTGGGCCTTACCGCCAAGCGGCTGTTGGGTAACTCAGCGAATACGGACCGGTCGAACGGGCATGCATTTTTCATCCACCCAAGCGGGTGCAGTTTCAACAATGCATCACGCCGACAGTTACTTACGGTCAAAAGGTTCGCCGGAACGACCGTCATACAGGGTGATTTGGGCTGAAAAGTGTCGTTAAAGCCTCAATTTTGTACTTCATGGGGTCATCGCTTGATAGGCCAAATCAAGGAAGGCTTTTGATTTCAGTCTCATGCGCACCGTCAGATGGGGAGGCAAAAGTAGCACCGTTACGCAGATTTTTCGCCAATACCAAGATTTCTTCATCACCCAGTTGCGACAAATCTTCCTTATGCATATCCGGCCCGCCTAAGTCACCGTTGTACGTGGTATCCAGGAATTTACGGATTTCGCTTTGCTTTTGCGCTGCTCATATCAGCATACGCACCGATACTGCTCACAATGCCTTTGGCTGCCCATCCCAAGTGAACCTCCAAAAATCTGGCCGATGTTCATACGGGAAGGTACGCCCACGGGTTCAACACGATATCTACTGGACGACCGTCTGCCATGTAAGGCATATCTTCTACCGGCAGAATGCGGGATACCACACCTTTTGTTACCGTGACGATCGGTTATTTTGTCGCCGGCTTTGACAGACGGCGTTTGATGGCAATAAATACTTTCACCATTTTTGTACGCCGGGTTGCAATTCGTCGCCCTGGGTCATCTTCTTGATTTCAAACAGGGTTTCGCTTCTTCACGTTTGTCCTGTAGGCTGCCTTTAATCAATTCCAACTGTTTGGCAATGTTTTCATCGGCAACACGCACATCAAAACCAATCGTGTTTTGCTGGGCAAACCCGCCAGATATTCGGCGGTAATCTTACTGCCTTTAGCCAATTTCATCGGCCCGCCGTTGGCTTTTTGACCGACTATCATGCGTTCGATACGGTCAAATGCATCGTTATCGAAAAATTCTCAATTGGTCATTCAAGTCCAAACGGTAACGTTTCAGTTCGGCATCAATAATCGCTTGGGCACGCTTGTCCCGCTGGATACCTTCTCGGGTAAAGACTTGAACGTCGATGACTGTACCGCTCATACCGGTAGGCATACGCAGCGAAGTATCTTTCACGTCGGATGCTTTTTCGCCGAAAATGGCGCGCAGCAATTTCTCTTCGGGAGTCAGCTGGGTTTCACCCTTTAGGCGTTACTTTACCCACTAACACGTCGCTAGCTTCCACTTCCGCACCGATATAAACAATACCGGATTCATCCAAACGGCTTTGCATACGCTCGGACAAGTTTGGAATATCACGGGTAATATCTTCCGCACCCAGCTTGGTGTCACGGGCAACGACATTCAACTCTTCAATATGAATCGAGGTATAACGGTCGTCCGCAGCTACCTTTTCCGAAAATTAAAAATCGAGTCTTCGTAGTTGTATCCGTTCCATGGCATGAAGGCAATAACCATGTTCTGACCCAAAGCCAACTCACCCAAGTCGGTAGATGCGCCGTCAGCCACCAGATCGCCACGTTGCAATACGTCTCCCGCTTTCACAGCCGGACGTTGGTTGATATTGGTGGATTGGTTGGAACGGGTGAATTTCACCAAATTGTAAATATCCACGCCTACTTCGCCGGCAACTGCTTCGTCGTCATGGACGCGCACTACCACACGGTTAGCATCAACATATTCAACCACACCGCCGCGACGCGCGACAATGGCAGTGGCACTATCGACCGCAACGGCACGTTCGATACCGGTACCGACCATCGGTTTTTCAGCACGCAGACAAGGCACCGCTTGACGCTGCATGTTGGCACCCATCAAAGCACGGTTCGCATCATCATGCTCCAAGAATGGAATCAAAGAGGGCTGCAACCGATACTGCCTCGGCCGGTTGCCACATCCATATATTGAACCCGATCTGTTGTAGCCATGATGGTCTCGCCTTTCTCACGGCAAGTGACCAAATCATCTACTAGACGACCTTCTGCATCTAATGTGGCATTTGCTTGAGCAATAACGAAACGGCCTTCTTCAATTGCAGACAAATATTCAATATCGTCAGTTACTTTACCATCCACCACTCGACGATATGGAGTTTCAAAGGAAACCGTAATCATTGGTGCGGGCATAGACTGATAACGAGTTAATCAGACCGATATTCGGACCCTCAGGCGTCTCTAATCGGACAAACGCGACCATAATGAGTCGGATGTACGTCGCGCACTTCGAAACCGGCACGTTCACGCGTCAAACCACCCGGTCCCAATGCTGAAACACGGCGTTTATGGGTGATTTCCGACAACGGATTAGTCTGATCCATAAACTGCGACAGTTGGCTGGATCCGAAAAATTCTTTAATTGCTGCAGAAACAGGTTTGGCATTGATTAAGTCTGTCGGCATTAAATTTTTCCGACTCGGCCTGATTCAAACGCTCTTTAACTGCACGTTCGACACGTGACAATCCGCTACGGAATTGATTTTTCTGCTAATTCACCAACAGAGCGAACACGGCGGTTGCCCAAATGGTCGATATCGTCTACTTCCCCATGACCATTACGCAATTCCACCAATGTGGCGATAGAGGCAACAATATCCTCCACACCCAAAAACAAAACCACCTTTTTCTGCAGCACCGGCAAATGTCTCGTTCAATAATCTGCCGTACCATGAGGCCTTTTGTTCAGAGGTCAATTTTTGTTCATAGATGCGAGTATTAAATTTCATTCTGCCGACACGCGACAAATCATAACTGTCTTCGTTAAAAACAGTCTGTTAAATAATAGCTCCACTGCCTCTTCGGTGGGAGGTTCCCCGGGACGCATCATTCTGTAAATAGCAACCCTAGCAGCATGCTGATCAGCAGTTTCATCAGTACGTAAGGTTGCCGAAATATAGCCACCTTGATCCAAATCATTTATATATAGTGTTTGAATTTCTTGTACGTCATTGATATCAAACTGCGCCAACAATTCTTCCGTAATTTCACTATTTGCAACCGCCAAGACCTCACCTGTATCGGCAGAGATGACATCTTTTGCTAAAGTTCGGCCCACTAAACTCTCTGGATCAACGCGCAACCTTTCCAAACCAGATTTTTCAATATCGCGAATATTCTTTTCGCAGTAATACGCTTGCCAGCGGCAACTCAATACATTACCCTCTTTATCGACGATATCAAACTTGGCTGTTTCACCTTTCAGACGGCCTGCAATTAAACTCGTTTCAACGCCATCTTTTAAGAAATAAAAACGTTTCTTTTTATCATAAAATGTATCTAAGATCTGCTCATCGTTATAACCTCAAAAGCTTTTAACAGAATAGTCACAGGCATTTTTACGGCGGCGGTCGATACGGAAATACAATAAATCCTTCGGATCAAATTCAAAAATCCAACCAGGAACCACGGTAAGGAATAACCGCGCAGAAAAATAACAACTGCCGGACGAATGTGTCTTACCGCGATCATGTTCAAAAAAATGCGCCAGGAGAGCGATGTGGTTGAGAAACAATTACACGCTCCGTACCATTGATAACAAAAAGATCCACTAGGTGTCATTAAAGGAATTTCTCCCATATACACCTCATTTTCCCGCACTTCTTTAATTACATCTTGTTTCGATGATTCTTTATCCAGAATAACCAACCGGATACGTGCGCGCAGAGGGGCTGCATCGTGTTATTCCCCGCAACTGGCATTCAGGGATGTCAAAAAGAGGCTCTCCAAAAATATAATGAACAAACTCCAGACGAGCATAACCATTATGACTAACAATAGGGAAAATTGAATTAAATGCAGCCTGGAGTCCCTCATCCATACGCTTATCATAGGGAAGTACCCTGCTGTAAAAATTTAGCATACGAATCTAATTGCGTCGCCAGCAAGAAAGGAACATCAAGAACATTGTCACGCTTCGCAAAACTTTTACGAATACGTTTTTCTCTGTAAAAGAATAAGCCATCCCAAAACACTCCAATTAGTTGAAACTACTTAATATCAACGCAATGCGGTTTATTTCGTCTCAAATGAGAAATACAACCGAAGGCTGTTAATTTACCTAAATTTTTCACATAAAAATCATATTTATGAAAATTTAGGTAAATCTTTAACCTATTCAGTAAATGCAATAAGGCTGGCAGCCAGGCTGCCAGCCCTTTACTATAAAAAATTTTAGTTTGATTTCGACTTTGGCGCCAGCTTCTTCCAATTGTTTTTGGATGTCTTCAGCTTCAGCTTTAGAAACACCTTCTTTAAGAGTTTTAGGTGCGCCGTCAACAATGTCTTTAGCTTCTTTCAGACCCAGACCAGTAATTGCGCGAACTACTTTAATCACGCCAACTTTTTGTTCACCGGCAGAAGCCAATACTACATCAAATTCAGTTTTTCTTCAGCAGCAGTTGCACCAGCACCAGCAGGACCAGCAACTGCAACAGCAGCAGCAGAAACGCCGAATTTTTTCTTCAAAAGCTTTAACCAAGTCGTTCAATTCCATTACGGTCAAAAGAACCAACTGCTTCCAAAATGTCTTCTTTAGTAATAGCCATGCTATTTATACTCCAAATATTGTATTAAAAATAATTGATTAACAGAAACAAAATTGATTAAGCGGCTTCTTCGCCGGCTTTTTTTCTCTGCCAGCAGCCAAACCGCGCGCAAAGCCTGATACAGGAGCTTGCATAACGAACAACAGTTTGGACAACAGCTCTTCGCGGCTCGGAATAGAGGCCAACTCAGCAACCTGAGCAGACATTCATATCACTTCACCATTGTAAGAACCGGCTTTAACTACAATCTTGTCATCTTTTTCGCGAATTGGTGCAGCACTTTAGCAGCAGCAACAGCATCTTCAGAAGCAGCATAAACCAACGGACCAACCATTTGATCAGCCAAAGCTGCGAATGAAGTACCCTCTACCGCACGACGAGCCAATGTGTTTTTCAGAACGCGCAAGTAAACGCCTTCTTTACGCGCATTAGCGCGAAGCTCAGTCATACTGGAAACACTGATACCGCGATATTCAGCAACCACGAGAGTCTGGGCGTTAGCAATTGCTGCGCTGATTTCCTCTACGGCTACTTTCTTGGTTTCAATATTGAGACTCAAGGTCTACCTCCCCACTGTTTATAAACAGGATATCGAAAATGATATCCCACCAGCGCGGTAACCTAAAAGACATCTTACAAAGCAATCTTGCAATGTGTTTCAGGACTACCGTCTGCGTAGGGCAGTTACGATTAAATCTTGCGATCCCTACGGTCTTGGACATCTACTTAATTCTAAGTAGCCCAAATTCAAGCAACTCAAAAATAGAGGTTGCTTGCAAAATTCTTAGATTAGTTATTCACGCTTGATGTATCAGCGCGAAGACCTAAACCCATAGTGCTGGATACAGCAACTTTTTCAGGTACTGACCTTAGCAGCAGCGGGTTTGGCTTTAACGATAGCGTCCAGCAACGCATTAGAGTTCTCTTTCAAATCAGCTTCAGCTGAACGAAGCACGACCGATAGTTGCATGAACGATACCAGCTTTTGTCTGTACGATATTGCACTTGGACCTGCTTTTTGCATTTTTAACTGCTTCAGCCACATTAGGAGTAACAGTACCCACTTTTAGGGGTTCGGCATCAAACCACGCGGACCCAAGATGGTACCCAACTGACCAACGATGCGCATTGCATCAGGAGAAGCAATAACGACATCAAAGTTCAGATTACCCTGCTTTTGATTTCAGCAGCAAATCTTCAAAGCCGACAACATCAGCACCAGCTTCTTTTAGCTGCTTCAGCATTTGCACCTTGAGTAACATATGCCACACGGGTTGTTTTACCAGTACCTTTAGGCAAAACAACTGAACCACGGACAACTTGGTCAGATTTACGCGGATCAACACCCAAGTTGAAAGATACGTCAACAGACTCGTCAAATTTAGCAGTCGCTGCTTTTTTACCAAAGCAATTGCTTCCATCAATTGCATATAATTTGTTAGCTTCAACAGAAGAGCGCAAAGCTTTCAAGCGTTTGAGATACTTTAGCCATTATACAACACCCTCCACATCCAAACCCATTGAACGAGCAGAACCAGCAATAGGTACGAACAGCGGCATCCAGATCAGCAGCAGTCAAATCAGGTTCTTTAGTTTTAGTAATTTCTTCCAACTGAGCACGGGTCAATTTTCACCCACTTTGTTTGTCAGAGATTAGAACTACCTTTTTGCAAACCGGCGGCTTTTTCAACAGAATAGAGGCCGGAGGAGTTTTTCATCACAAAAAGTGAATGACTTATCCGCAAATGCAGTAATTACAACTGGAATTGGCAAGCCAGGCTCCATGCCTTGAGTTGCAGCATTAAATGCTTTACAGAATTCCATAATATTCAGACCACGTTGACCCAAAGCAGGACCAACTGGGGAGATGGATTGGCTTTACCTGCAGGAATTTGCAGTTTGATATAGCCGATAATTTTCTTTTGCCACTTATAGGACTCCTAAAAACGGGTATAGCGCGGAACCATTTCCGCTTCCCAAAAACGTAGTATTCTACTCTAATACAAAAAATCAAAAACTTAGAGATAACTTTAATCATTAGCTAGGCATCTTTTTACACATTGCCGAAATTTCAGCTGCATAATGCCAGAATAATCCTAGTTTTTCAACTTGCCCAAAATCAAGCCTCAACAGGGTTTCCCTACCAAAGATTTGTACTAAGACACGAAGCTTTACTTCTTCATAATTAACTTCGCTAACAATACCATTAAAAGTCAACAAATGGCCCTTCGGTTACCCGTACCTGTTGGCCGACTTCAAACTCTACGCGCTTGGCTTAGGCTTATCTCCCCCTATCTGTATTTGAGCTAGAATGGAATCAACCTCCCTTTGGGGAATCGGCAAAGGCCGATTAGCCTCCCCACCAACAAATCCTGACACTCTAGGTGTACTTCTCACTAGATGCCAAGAATCATCCGACATTTCCATCTCTACCAAAACATAACCAGGGAAAAATTTCCGCTCACTTACTGTGCGCCGCCCATTTTTGATATCCACAACCTCTTCTGTTGGTACTAATATTTTTCCAAAAGATACCCATCCCCTCTCTTTCAATTCTATCCTTAAGTGCCTTTTGTACATTTTTTTCAAAACCAGAGTAAGCCTGAACTACATACCATTTTTTAGACATTACTAACCCTTCTTCATCAATAGATCAAACAATACCCAAGAAATTAAAAAATCAGCCAAATAAATAAAAATTGTCAATATTGTAACAAATATTAAAAACAAAAATTGTCATCTTTGTCGTCGCATATAAGCTTTGTCAGGCCAAACTACTTTTTAGACTCTACAACAGAATTTTTAAAATATATTAGTAGACGAGCACAAAATTACCCCATATTAAGACAATGCCGGCAACAAATACTGAAGTTGACAAAATAGCGGTCCTCAAAATTTCAGAACCACAAATAAATATTTTGAATTTGTAAACCAAATTGAAAAAACAATAATCATCAATGCAATAATAATTTTAAACAATGTACTTACAATGGACTTTTTTAACTATTCTGGACTTATCATTTTAACTCCTTATTTAGTATTTTACTTGAAGTAAATCCATTTTCAGAGCTTTTTGTTCAGACATTACATTTTTACCCATAAAGACTAGCCCGACACAAGGCCGGTTGGTTTTTAGATTTAACGAGCCAAGAGGGTCTCAGAACCCCCAACCCTCGGTTTTTGGAGACCGATACTCTACCAATTGAGCTATTGGCCTCTAAAAAGTTAAGCGATGACAGAAGAAACCACACCCGCACCTACGGTACGACCACCTTCGCGAATCGCAAAGCGCAGACCTTCTTCCATAGCGATAGGCGCAATCAGTTCTACAGTAATGGCTACGTTCTCACCCAGGCATATACCATTTCTACACCTTCTTCCAAAGTAACCGCGCCGGTTACGTCGGTAGTACGGAAGTAGAATTGAGGGCGGTAGTTAGCGAAAAGAACGGAGTGTGACGACCACCCTCTTCTTTGCTCAGTACGTATACTTCTGCCTTTGAATTTGGTGTGCGGAGTGATGGTACCAGTTTAGCCAATACTTGACCACGTTCCACTTCTTCACGTTTGGTACCACGCAGCAATACGCCTACGTTGTCACCTGCTTGACCTTCGTCCAGCAGTTTGCGGGGACATTTCAACACCGGTACAAGTGGTTTTTGGGTTTCTTTCAGACCTACGATTTCGATCTCGTCACCAACGTGGATGACACCGCGCTCTACACGACTAGGTTACTACGGTACCACGACCGGAGATGGAGAATCACGTCTTCGATAGGCAACAGGAACGGTTTGTCCACGGCACGCTCAGGAGTCGGGATGTAGCTGTCCAATGCGGCAGCCAGTTCGAAGATTTTTTCTTCGTAAGCGGCGTCGCCTTCCAAGGCTTTCAGTGCAGAACCTTGTACGATCGGACAGTCGTCGCCTGGGAAGTCGTAGCTGACAGCAGGTCACGGATTTCCATTTCAACCAGTTCCAACAGCTCGGCATCGTCAACCATGTCGCATTTGTTCATGAACACGATGATGTAAGGTACGCCTACTTGACGAGCCAACAGGATGTGTTCGCGGGTTTTGCGGCATAGGGACCGTCAGCAGCAGAACATACCAAGATAGCGCCGTCCATTTGGGCGGCACCGGTAATCATGTTTTTAACGTAGTCGGCGTGGCCCGGGCAGTCTACGTGTGCGTAGTGACGGGTTTCGGTTTCGTATTCTACGTGTGAGGTATTAATGGTAATACCGCGGGCTTTTTCTTCGGGAGCGTTATCGATTTGGTCGTAAGCTTTTTGCAGCACCACCGAATTTTTAGCCAAAATAGTAGTCAAAGCAGCAGTCAGAGTGGTTTTACCATGGTCAACGTGACCGATGGTGCCAACGTTTACGTGCGGTTTGCTACGTTCAAATTTTTTTCCTTTGCCATGGCAAATTTCCTATCTCAAAGTTTACTAAACAAACGGGTATTTGGTGCCCATGGGCAGATTTGAACTGCCGGCCTCTCCCTTACCAAGGGAGTGCTCTACCCCTGAGCTACATGGGCCAAGATTATTGGAGCGGGTGAAGGGAATCGAACCCTCACCGTAAGCTTGGAAGGCTTCTGCTCTACCATTGAGCTACACCCGCAGACTTACTGCATCAATGCTCCAACATATTGGAATTTTGGTGGTGGGAGAAGGATTCGAACCTTCGAAGCTTTCGCAACAGATTTACAGTCTGCCCCTTTGACCGCTCAGGAATCCCACCAAAGAGATTGAACATCTTACTTAAACCTCAAAACCTTGTCAAACAAAAATACGGTTAAAAAGATAAATTTTAACACAACCAATTGTTTTATAATTTTATTTTTTTCTTCTACGATGCGGATGTATTTTGCATACAACTCATCATGTGTTTCAGGGATGTTCTTCATCAATCAATATGCAATCGACAGGGGACATACCTGTTGGCATTGCGGCTCATCATAATGCCCAACGCATTGTGTGCACAAATTGGGGTTGATTTCGTAGATTTCCTCACCTTGGGAAATTGCGTCGTTTGGACATTCCGGTTCTCAGACATCACAATTGATGCAGTCGTCCGTAATAAAGGGGCCATAATTCAAAGTCCTTCTCAGATGCGGTATGGTTAAAATTATCGGGCGCGGATTATAGCACAACTTCTCTAGACGATTGTTTTTCTTTATATTTATGAATAGTTATCATTTTTAAACGCTTACCTTCCGAAGCAATACGAAACGGCTTAAGCCGGACCGTCCATCGGTAGTGTTCCAACCAATCCGGATATTCGGGCAAAGAGCCTGCTTCGATATATACAAAAGCGTTTTTCTTTGAGGCATTCCCTCAGCAGAAGAACAAATCCTGCCACTGCGTCCAGTTGAACGGAGGATCAAGGAACACGACATCAAATGATCTATTCGTCGTCTGTAAAAAACGGCAGCTGATTGCTGATGCAACGTTATTTTTCTTGCCATCCAAATTGGCGGATATGTTTTTGCAAATTCTGAAACGTATTTCTATTTATTTCCACCATAGCTACTTCGGCAGCATTGCGCGAAGCGCCTCAAAAACCTAACGCGCCGCTTCCGGCAAACAAATCAACACATTCATACCGATCAAATCCTGACCGAGCCAGTTGAACAGTTTTTCGCGGACACTGTCAGGCGTCGGACGCAGACCGATCCGCATCTGCAAAAAAACCAGTTTCCGTCCCCTGCATTGCCCGCCGATGATGCGGACTTGATTTGAATGTTTGCTGTGTTTGCTCACGATTAAAACAAATCGTCCGACACTTTCAGACGACCTTTAAAGAATGACAAAACAGCTATTATACCGCAGCGCTTTTTCATTTAAGGCAGCATGAGAACAAATCGACCCATCGCAAAAATTTATTTTTATGATGGTAAACTTACAAAATTTTTATAAATCATAAAATATTTTTCTCAAATAAAAAGGTCGCTTACGTCCGCCATTAGAACTTTCCCACCGTTTTTCAGTCTATTAACCATAATACTTAATGAAAATATGGATGGCTGACAATGCCGCTTTGGAAAAATTATTTTTGGAGACCTTTGCAAAAAGCCTTTCCTCCAACAGCCGAAGCCCAAACACAGGGTTTTCGGCTATTTCCCCAATCACTCCTAATTCTACCCAAATACCCCTTAATCCTTCCCGGATACCCGATAATCAGGCATCCGGGCCGCCTTTTAGGCGGCAGCAGGCACACTCAGCCTGTTAGCCGCTTTCAACAGGTTTAAACCATCGCCTTCAGATGGCTTTGCGCACTCACTTTAATCAGCCCGAAATAGGCTGCCCGGGCGTAGCGGAATTTACGGTGCAGCGTACCAAAGCTTTGTTCGACCACATAACGGGTTTTCGACAAATATCGGTTACGTTTGGTTTGCGCTTCCGTCAGCGGACGGTTACGCTGGGCTTTGCGCATAATGCCGTCCAGCAACCGATGTTCTTTCAGGTGTTGCCGGTTTTCCTTACTGTCGTAGCCTTTGTCGGCATAGACGGTCGTATCTTTAGCTATACCCTTCCAGCAAAGGCAACAGGTGGTTGCACTCATGGGCGGGTATTGGCGGGAGTGATGTACAGTTTCTCGATATAGCCTTCCGCATCGGTACGGGTATGTTGTTTTGTAACCGAGTTTGTAGAGGCCGTTTTTCTTTTTGTCCAACGGGCATCTTTGTCCTTACTCGGTGTGGTTTTGGCCGCTGACTTGTCCTTCTTCATCGACTTCTGTGGCCTGACGCTGTTTGCTGCCGGCAGTTTGAATAATGGTGGCGTCAATGACGGCGGCGGATGCTTTCTCTATTTTTTTAGGTTTTTTCGGTCAGTTGGCGGTTAATCAGTTCCAGCAATTCTGACAGGGTGTCGTCTTGCGCCAGCCAGTTGCGAGTAGCGGCATAAGGTGCTGTAATCAGGGGATGCTCAACTCGTCAAAAACGGCAAAAACAGGTTGAAATCGATGCGGGTGATGAGGCTGTGTTCGAGTTCGGGATCGGAGGCTGTGCCATTGTCCGAGCAGGACGGCTTTTAAACATGGACAACAGGGGATAGGCGGGACGGTACGCGGTGGTCTCTAAGGTAACGGGTTCTTTGACGATTCAGGTACTGTTCGATCGGCTGCCAATCAATCACCTGATCCAACTTCAATAGCGGGAAGCGGTCGATGTGTTTGGCAATCATGGCTTGTGCGGTTTGCTGGAAGAAGGTGCTCATGGAAATCTCTAAATGTCTTGGTGGGACTTTTAGGGGATTTTTGGGAGATGCAAAGGTCTCTTTTGGTGTTTTATATCGGCGGTGTAATTGCCTTCACCGCCCACGCCCATTTCTTTTGACGAATATTACCGCCACTTGGGATTGATACCGAACTTGGGGCGCGGTCTGCTTTGGTTCGTCTTCTGCCTGCCCTTAATCGGCAAAACCGTTGCTTGATAGTCAGTTTATTCTTTCTTGCCACGTTGGTTTCGCGCGGCGTTGAAAACTAGTCTTTTTACAAAACCAAAGGTCGTCTGAGACTTCAGACGACCTTTTGGTTTTGAATTGACGACATGAAATATTGAACTGCGCTTCACCGGTTGAAGTGCGTTTTAAACTTAAACTAGATAAATTACATTTACTTATTTATAATGAGTATTCCTCTGAGAAATATTTATATAAGGTTATTACCATGTCAGATCTGAATCTCAGTAACAGCATCTTCCAAGGTTACAACGACAAACATGGCTTAATGATTTGTGGCTATGAATGGGGCTGGAGTAAAGCCGATGAAGCTGCTTATCTAGCAGGTGAATACAAACTCCCTAAAAATAAAATCGACCATACATTTGCCAACAAATCCCTCTATTTTGGTGAGCAGGCAAAAAAGTGGCGTTACGACAATACGATAAAAATTTGGTTTGAAATGTGGGGACACCCCTTAGACGAAAATGGATTGGGTGGTGCATTTGAAAAATCCCTGGTTCAAACCAACTGGGCTGCTACACAGGGCAACACTATCGATAATCCCGACAAGTTCACACAACCCGAGCACATCGATAATTTTCTCTACCACATCGAAAAACTGCGTCCGAAAGTCATCCTCTTCATGGGCAGCAGGTTGGCGGATTTTCTGAACAACCAAAATGTACTGCCACGCTTCGAGCAGTTGGTCGGTAAGCAGACCAAACCGCTGGAGACGGTGCAAAAAGAATTTAACGGTACACGTTTCAATGTCAAATTCCAATCGTTTGAAGATTGCGAAGTCGTCTGCTTTCCCCATCCCAGTGCCAGTCGCGGTCTATCTTACGATTACATCGCCTTGTTCGCGCCTGAAATGAACCGGATTTTATCGGACTTTAAAACGACACGCGGATTCAAATAAACCAATCACAGAAAAGTAAAGGTCGTCTGAAAATTTTTCAGACGACCTTTTCTCTTTCAAACCAACCTAATCTCACTCTTTCGGTGCAGGCGGTTCAATCTGTTCTTTCCAGCCGCATTCTTTTTGCGGGCAGACTTTTTCGACGCCCCAGCGTTTGGTGGTTTTGATGGTCAAGACCGGCCAATGGCAGTTCGGACATTCTTCGGCGACGGGCGGGTTCCAGGTGGCGTAGTTGCAGTCGGGATAGGTGCTGCAACTATAAAACAGTTTACCGTAGCGGGATTTGCGCTCGACGAGGTTGCCTTTTTTGCATTGCGGGCATTGGACGCCGGTATCTTTCGGTTTTTCCAGCGGCTCGACGTGTTTGCATTTCGGATAGTTGGCGCAGCCGATGAATTTGCTGCCGGTTCGGCTGTATTTGTACACTAGGCGACCGCCACATTTAGGGCATTCGCGTCCGTTGAGTTCGGCTTGCTCGGCTTCCGCTTTGGCGATGCGCTCGGCAGCTTCTTCGGCAGTTTCGTTGACGTTGCGCGTGTAGCTGCACTCGGGATAACCGGCACACGCAACAAAACGACCCATTTTGCCGAATTTTATTTGCAGTTTGTGTTCGCCGCATTTCGGACAGGTTTCGTCAAGTTCCTGCGTGGTAAATTTGGCGCGTTCGATGCCTTCTTTTTCTTCCACTTGTTTGATGAACGGTTTCCAGAATTTGTCCATCACAGGAATCCATTGGCGTTTGCCGTTGGCAATTTCGTCAAGCTGGTCTTCAAGTTTGGCTGTGAAGTGGTAATCGACATATTGGGCGAAGTGTTCGGTCAAGAATTTATTGACGATGTCGCCTGTGTCGGTGGGCATGAAGCGTTTTTGCTCAAGGGTAACGTATTCGCGGTCTTTGAGCGTGGAGATGATACTGGCGTAGGTGGAGGGACGGCCAATGCCGTATTCTTCGAGGGCTTTAACCAGCGTGGCTTCGTTGTAGCGCGGCGGCGGAGTGGTAAAGTGTTGCTCGCCGTAGAGTTTGTCCAAGGGCAATTTGTCGCCTTCACTCATTTCAGGCAGTTTTTTGCTGTCTTCGCTCTCTTCGTCGTCACTGCTTTCTTCATACACGCTCAAGAAGCCTGCGAAAGTCTGCACTTGTCCGGTTACGCGGAATACGCCTTTGCCGACGGTAATATCGACGGTGGTTTGGTCGAATTTGGCGGGCGTCATCTGACAGGCGACGGTACGCTGCCAAATCATTTGATAGAGTTTGAACTGGTCTGCGCTCAGGAAGGGTTTGACGCTTTCGGGCGTGCGGTACACGGAAGTCGGGCGGATCGCTTCGTGGGCTTCTTGGGCGTTTTTGGATTTGGTTTTGTACTGTTTGGCCGAACTTGGCAGATATTCTTTGCCGATTTTGTTTTCGATGTAATGGCGGATTTCGGTTAACGCTTCATCAGCCAAATTCACGCTGTCAGTACGCATATAGGTAATCAGACCGATGGCACCCTGCCCTACGTCTATACCTTCATAAAGCTGTTGGGCGGTACGCATGGTGCGGTCGGTGGTGAAGCCGAGTTTGCGCACGGCATCCTGCTGCATGGTAGATGTGGTGAACGGCGCGGCTGGATTGCGGCTGCGCTTTTTCTTTTCAATGGCGGTAACGACGGCCTCTTTGCCTTCGAGTTCTTTCAATACGTCGGCTTGCGCGGCTTCGTTCGGCAGGTTGAACTGTTCGAGTTTCACGCCGTTGTATTGGGCGAGTTTGGCGGTGAACTTGCTGCGTCCTTTGTGGCTGTCAAGATGTACCGTCCAATATTCCTGCGCTTCAAACGCGCGGATTTCGTTTTCGCGTTCGCAAATCAAACGCAGTGCGGGGCTTTGCACACGGCCTGCACTCAAACCGCGGCGGATTTTTTTCCACAACAATGGCGAGAGGTTGAAACCGACCAGATAGTCCAGCGCGCGGCGCGCTTGTTGCGCATCGACCAAGTCCATTTCGATTTCGCGCGGATGGGCAACGGCATCGAGCACGGCGTTTTTGGTGATTTCGTGGAACACGACACGCTGCGGCTTGATATTTTTCAAGCCGCGTTTGGATTTGAGGATTTCCAAAAGATGCCAAGAAATGGCTTCGCCTTCCCTATCCGGGTCGGTTGCGAGGTAGATGTTTTCAGCTTCTTTGGCACCGGCGACGATGGCATCGACGTGTTTGCTGTTGCGGCTGATCAATTGGTATTTCATGGCAAAGCCATTATCGGGATCGACTGCTCCGCTTTTGGGTACCAAATCGCGGACGTGGCCGTAAGACGCCAAGATTTCAAAATCACCGCCCAGATATTTTTTCAGGGTTTTGGCTTTAGACGGGGATTCGACGATTAATAGGTTTTTCGCCATTGTTGTTCTCTTTTGGATGTATTGGGTTTATGTTTCAGACGGCCTCTGCCGTGTCGGAGAGCCGTCTGAAAGCTATGGAATGTTTGGATTTCGTGTTGCGCCTGTAGCGCGGCGGTAGATTTTCAGACGGCCTCAATGCATAGTGGCTTCCCCGTGCAGCGCGGCCATCAGGTCGTCGCCCACCAATACGGGCAGTTCGGTTTCTGCGCCCAACACCAGCAAGCTCATCACTTTGGCCATATCGACGGTAATGTCTTCGGCGGGCATGAACATCAGGGCGTTGATGACGAACTCGCGTTGTCCGGCATCCAGCGCGCCGGCCTGTTCGAGGTAGTGCAGCAGGCGCGCGCACTTCCATCGGCAGCCTGTCGCTTTCCTCCGTCCAATAAACGCGCATGGCGGTGCCGCTTTGTTCGGCAACTTCCCATTGCGATGCTTCGTTCAATACGTCGATCAGCATCAGCAGTTTGTGTATGTCGGCCTCGTCGAAGCCCACTTCTTCCAAAAACGTGCCTCAAATCGCCGCCCGAAGGGCAGGGGTCGAAAGTCTTGGAAGTGTTCGATTGAGAAGGCTATCAATTCCACCATTTTATTCCTTGTCCCGATGCGTTTTCAGACGGCCTGTTTATCCGATGCGTTGGTAACGCCCGCCCGGCATGGCGGCAACGGTCCACCAGTTCCAATTCCAACAGGGCGGCGTAAATGTCGGTAGCGCTTTTGTCCAGCTGTTCGGCCAAAGTGTCAGGGATGTATGGGGCCGTAGCCCATTTTTCTCAAGCAGGGCAGCGGCATCGTTTGAGGCCGTCGCCGGGGAAGCCGGGGTTTCAGACGGCCTGTATTCTTTGTTTTCAACGACTTCTTCCTGCCTGCCGTCCATTTCTGCCGCAGGGCTGACGGAAATTTATCCGCCGTACGGGCGTTTCCTTATATATAGAATACTGATGAAGCGGCACTTTCTGGCAACAGTTGCGGGCATTCCCTGCAGGATGTCTTCCAGCGATTCGGTCAGTTTCGCGCCTTCTTTAATCAGCTTGTGGCAGCCTTTGCTGTGGGGGTTGTCTATCGAGCCGGGTACGGCCAGCACCTCGCGCCCCATTTCGCCCGCCAGCCGAGCGCGGTTATCAGGGAACCCGATTCCAAAGGCGGCTTCAACGACCAACTACGGCCTGCGAGGTGCGGCTATCAGGCGGTTGCGGCGCGGGAAGTTGCCCGCCAGCGGGCGGGTTCCGAGCAGGGAATCGGATACGATCGCACCTTTTCTCGCCAAGTTCGTAGGCCAGTTCGCGGTTGGACGACGGGTAGATGCGGTCTATTCCCGTCCCCAAAAGGCCACGGAGCCGCCACCGGTAGCCAATGCGCCGCGATGGGCGAGCCGCATCGATGCCGGCGGCCATGCCCGAAACGACGGGAATCCCGCGCTCGGACAGGCTGCGGTACGAAATCGTGGGCGATGCGCAGTGCCTGCGGGGTGGCGTGGCGGCTGCCGACTATGGCCACGGACGGGCAGTGCAGCAGTCCGACGTTGCCGCGGACGAACAGCATCGGCGGCGGGGTGATGCCTTCGGACAGCATGGCGGGGAAGTCTTCGTCGCACAACAGCAGCAGGCGGCAGTTTTTCCTGTTCCGACCATTTTTCGGCGGCTTCGGCGGCCTGTTCGGCTTCTCCGCGCCGGTTTACCCATGCTTCCTGCGCGGCTTTGCGCGCAGCACCTGCCGCATGGCTTCGGTATCCGCCTGCCACGCGGCGGTGGCCGCTGCCGAAATGGCGGATAAGCTGCAGGGAAGGTTTCCGCGCCGATATGCGGCATCAGTGCTAGCCGCAGCCAGTAATGGCGTTCTTGTTCAGTAGTCATGCCGTTTTTCCGCTTTGCATCATAATCACTGCGGTTATGGCATATTTTGCCGCCATTGGCAACGGGAAGCCGTCTGAAAAACGGCTTTTTGCCCTTTTCAGACGGCCTCCTTTCCTGTTTGCTCGAGGCTTCGCCTTCGTGTTCGCTCAAAAAGCCGCCGCTTTGGCGCGACCAGTTTAGCATACAGTCCGTTTTTGCGCCGAAGCTCGGCATGAGTGCCTTGTTCGACGATGTGACCTTTGTCCAAAACGATGAGTCTGTCCATGGCGGCGATGGTGGACAGGCGGTGGGCGATGGCAATCACGGTTTTGCCGTCCATCATTTTGTCGAGGCTTTTCCTGAATCGCGGCTTCCACTTCGGAATCCAGCGCGCTGGTGGCTTCGTCGAGCAACAGAATCGGCGCGTCTTTCGCAGCATGACGCGGGCGATGGCGATGCGCTGGCGTTGGCCGCCGGAGAGTTTCACACCGCGTTCGCCGACATGCGCGTCGTAGCCGCGCCGCCCTTTGGCATCGGAAAGGTTGGGGATGAAGTCGGCGGCTTCGGCGCGTTCGGCGGCTGCATCATTTCTTCGTCCGTCGCAGTTCGGGCGGCGTAGACGATGTTGTCGCGCACGGGCGGTGCAGCAGCGAGTATCCTGCGTCACCAATCCGATTTGGGCGCGCAGGCTTTCTTCGGTAACGTCGCCGACGTTTTGGCCGTCAGTGGAAATCGTACCGTTTTGCGGTTCGTAAAAGCGCAGGAGCAGATTGACGATGGTGGACTTGCCCGCGCCGCTGCGTGATTAGGCGACTTTTCGCCCGGGCGGATGGTCAGGTTGAAATCCTGCAGCAGCGGTTTGCCCGCTTCGTAGGGAAAAATCCACTTTGTCGAATTTGATTTCGCCGCGTACCACTTTCAGCGGCGGCGCGTTCGGTTTGTCCAAGATGGTTTGCGGTTTGGACAGGGTGGCCATGCCGTCGCTGACAGTACCGATGTTTTTCAAACAACCGTGCCGATTCCCACGATGTATTGCGACAGGCCGTTCACGCGCAAAGCCATGGCCGTGGCAGTGGCTACCGCGCCCACGCCGACCTGCCCCTGATGCCACAGCCAGATGCCCAGCGCGGCGGTGCTCAGCGTGAGCGATGTGTTCACCAGAAAACTGCAGGTGTGCAGCATGGTGGCCAGACGCATCTGGGCATGAACGGTTACCATGAATTCTTCCATCGACTGCTTGGCATAAGCCGCTTCGCGCGCGCCGTGGGAGAAAAGTTTGACAGTGGTGATGTTGGAATAGGCATCGGTGATGCGGCCGGTCATCAGCGAGCGGGCATCGGCCTGCGCGGCGGCGGTTCTGCCCAATTTGGGAATCAGAAACGCATCACCAAGGCAAAGCCGATTATCCAGCCGATAAACGGCAGCAGCAGCCAGCCGTCGAGCGTTGCCAGTATCACGCCGACGTGATGAAGTACACCAGCACATAAGTTACCATGTCGGCCAGGGTCATCACCACGTCGCGCAGCGAGAGCGCGGTCTGCATCACTTTGGCCGATACGCGTCCGGCAAATTCGTCCTGATAAAAACCCAGCGACTGCCCCAGCATCAGGCGGTGGAAATTCCAGCGCAGGCGCATGGGGAACACGCCTTGCAGGGTTTTGCAGGCGCACGTTGGACGCGATGAATATCCAGCAGATGGATAACAGCATCATCAAGGCCATGCCCGCCAACGCCCAACCTTTTCGGCAAACAGCGTTTTCGGGCGTATATCTGCCCAGCCAGTCCACCACTTTGCCCATAAAGCTGAAACAGCAGGGCTTCCATGATGCCGATGCCCGCCGTCATCACCGCCAGCACGGCAATCCATTTTGCGCACGCCGTCCATGCCCGACCAAACAAACGGCAGCAGCCCTTTTTTCGGCGACAGCGGCACGACCTCGGGATACGCCTCGACCCGGCTTTCAAACCAGTTGAAAATCTTGTTAATCATTTTTATTGTGCTTCGATAAGTTTTCAGACGGTACAGATGGTTAAGACAAAAGGCCGTCTGAAAACATTATTGGAAAAGGCGGATTTTTACGGGAAAAGGCACGGCGGAAAAAGCGCGATATGGGGAAAAAGCGGCGTTTCCGATCGGGAAAGGCCGTCTGAACAGTTTTCAGACGGCCTGCCGCAGCAAGGGCCGCTTAAAGCAGCCCTATCGCGTCCTGCTTTACCGCTCAACCCCGTCAAACGGATACGCCGGTTTCGGTTTGGTGATAGGCGACGGAAATCAGCCGTAAAGAACAAAAAGGCCGTCTGAAAACGAGAACCCCGCTTTCAGACGGCCTTTCCATCATTCAACCTCACCTTATTCGGGACGCATCTGCGGGAATAAAATCACGTCGCGGATGGTTTGCGAATCGGTCAGCAGCATCACTAAGCGGTCGATGCCGATACCGCAACCGCCTGTCGGCGGCAGGCCGAATTCCATCGCGCGGATGTAGTCGGCGTCGTAGTGCATGGCTTCGTCGTCGCCCGCGTCTTTTTGCGCCACTTGCGATTTGAAGCGTTCGGCTTGGTCTTCGGGGTCGTTCAATTCGGAATAGCCATTTGTGCCAACTCGCGGTACGACAACGAACAATTCGAAACGTTCGGTCGAGACCTTGTTTGGTATCCGAAGCGCGTGCCAACGGGGAAACTTCGACCGGGTAATCGACGATGAAGGTCGGGTCCCACAATTTGCCCTCGGCGCAACCTTCAAACAGGGCGAGTTGCAGGCTGCCGATGCCGGGGGACGGCGGCAGGCTTTTCGCCGTGTTTGACGATCTTTTTTCAGCCACTCCGCATCGTTCAACTGTTCGTCGGTGTAGTGCGGATTGTATTTTTGATGGCACCGAGAATGGTCAGGCGCTCGAACGGGCTTTCCAAATCGACTTCTTTGCCGTTGTAGCTGATTTTCGCCGTGCCGTTTACCGTGCGCGATGCGTTGCGGATGATGTCTTCCGCCATCTGCATCATGCGCTCGTAGTCGGAGAAGGCTTCGTAGAATTCAATCATGGTGAATTCGGGATTGTGGCGCACGGACATGCCTCGTTACGGAAGCTGCGGTTTGATCTCGAAACACGCGCTCCAAAGCCGCCGACCACCAAGCGTTTCAGATACAGCTCAGGGGGCGATGCGCAGGTAAAGCGGGATGTCCAAAGCGTTGTGGTGGGTCACGAAGGGCTTCGCCGTCGCGCCGCCGGGAATCGGGTGCATCATCGGGGTTTCGACTTCGAGATAATGCTCGTTTACCATGAAATTGCGCACGGATTGGATGATTTGGCTGCGTTTGATAAATGTATTACGCGATTCTTCGTTGGCAATCAAATCGACGTAGCGTTGGCGGTATTTGGTTTCCTGATCGCTCAAGCCTTTGTGTTTGTCGGGCAGCGGGCGCAGGGATTTGGACAGCAGGCGGATGTCGGACACGCGCACGGTCAATTCGCCGTGGTTGGTTTTGAACAAAGTACCTTCCGCGCCGACGATGTCGCCCAAGTCCCAATGGTTGAAATCGTCCAAAACTTCCTGACTCACGCCTTTGTTGTTCAGATAAAAGCTGGATTTGGCCGGTAACGTCTTGAATGGTGGCAAAACTCGCCTTGCCCATTTGGCGTTTGAGCATCATGCGGTACAGCAATTTTGACGAGGGATGGCTTGCGGGTCGAGTTCTTCCTTGCCGACTTCGCCGTATTGGACATGCAAATCAGCAGCAAAGCTGTCGCGCTTGAAGTCGTTGGGATAAGCAATGCGCTGTTGGCGGATGTTGTGCAGTTTTTCGCGGCGCAGGGCGATGATTTGGTTTTCGTCCAACTGCGGCTCAGTTTGCGGATTGTTTTGTTCGCTCATTTAGTTTCCCTGATAAAAACAGGCGGTTGAATCTGCCCGATAGGAATGGTGTAAACGGCGGATTCTACGCTGTTTCGGCTGTTTATGAAAGCAAAGGCCGTCTGAAAAGGCAGGATATGCTTTCAGACGGCCTTTTGCGGTGCGGCAGTCGGGTTTTCAGCGTATATCCGCCCAAGTCAGCCCGAAGCGTTGCAGGTATTTGCGCAGCCTGTCGCTGTCGTTGGCGGTGGCGCGTTCCAGCCGCGATACGTTAAACAGGGCGCGGGCTGGCGGCGGCCATATTGGGGTGGCGGCGGCATTCGGCGATGACGTGTTGCAGTTGGACGCGGTCGAACAGGTCGAGGGTTTTTCGGCATCGATTTTGGCGGGCAGGCCGTCTGAAAAAGGGTTTTCCGCATCGTCCGCATCCGTTTCGTCCGCCCACAGCCATTTCAGACGGCCTATTTCGGCTTCAACCGATTCGGTCTGTATCCCGCCCTGCGGGCAGCGTGGCCAGGCGCATGATGCTGGCGGCAAGGTCGCGGAAATTGCCGCGCCATCGGGCTTCGCTTGAATGGGCGAAGGCAAGGTAGGCAGACAGGGCTTCTTTATTGAAACGGGTGGCGCGTACGGAGTTCCTGCGAAGCGAGCGCAGCTGGTGTTCGATGTTCGGCTCTGATGTCTTCGCGGCGGTCGGCGAGCGCGGGCAGCGGATAGTTCCAGATATTGATGCGGGCAAACAGGTCTTCGCGGAAGCGTCCGGCGCGGATTTCCCGCCCTCAGGGTCGCGGTTGGTGCCGGCGATAAGCTGGAAAGCTGCTGCACTTCCTTGTCGCTGCCGACGGGATAAAAATGTTTTTCTTCAATAGCTTTGAGCAACATAGCCTGCTCGTCCAAGCCCAATTCGCCGATTTCGTCCAAAACAACACACCGCCGTCGGCGGTTTTCAAATAACCTTCGCGCTTTTTCCGCCGCGCCGGTAAACGCGCCTTTTAGTGTCCGGAACAGGGGCGGAAGCCGCGCCGTCGCCGCGCAAGGTGGCGCAGTTCACATCGACAAACTCGCCTTTTGAATCAGGTGGCGCGCTTTTTCAATTCGAAAAATCCTGCGCGCCAGCATCGATTTTGCCCGCGCCGGTAGGGCCGGAGAGCAGAATCGGTGACGGGGAATGGAGAGCGACTTGTTCGATTTCCGCAATCATGCGGTTGAAGGCGGCGTTTTGGGTGGAGATGCCGCTTTTCAGGTAGCGCACCGCATCATCGCGCACGGCGGCAAGGCGTTCGGCAAGCACGTCGTAACGCGCCAAGTCCAAATCGATGATTTCACAACCGCCGACATCGCCTTTCCCCATGCTGCGCCTTTTGGTTTTTCGGCGGCGCAGTCTGCAACAGCACGCCGGGATTTGGCGCGATTCTACCAATAAAAAAACAGGCAGATTTGCGCGACGTGCGTACCGGTGGTGATGTGGGTGAGATAAGTTTCTTCTTCAGTATCAAATGTATAGCCCGCCGCCCAGTCGTGCAGCTTGGTATGACCTCGGAAAAATCCCACGGGTTTTCCAGCTCCATAGGCACGAGATTAACAACGGTGTGCGGCGACACATCTTGAATATCGGCTTTTACATGATCCGCCAGATCGCGGTATTTCTCCGCATAAAACAGCTCCATGCGGTCAAGATGGAAATCCTGACGCTGATTCATGGCGACGTTCTAGCGCCACTTCTGCCAACGCCCCTTGACCAAAACCGCTGTCCAACACCGTGCCGAGAAAGCTGACGGCGACGTTTTTCTACTATTCATTTTTCTACTTTTCTATATTTTAAGATATTTTTAGCATTTCTACCCCTTCCGCAGCAAAAGGCTACCTGAAAATATCTTCTTTTATTTTCAATCAATTAAAAATAATTTTTGCCATTTTACTCATGCTTGGCACGGCTATTGCAATATGAGTTTCAGGCACCGGCAAATGCCGGAGGAATTACAGCCTACGAAGCTCGAGGTCGCGGGTTCGAGATCCCGCCTCTGCCGCCAACGATGGCAGAGTAGCTCAGGAGGATAGAGCGCGTAACAATTTCTCCACCTCTAGTTGCCGAAGTGCCCCCTACGGGCGGATGCCGGCAGGGATTACATTGTCTGGAAACAGCGGGTTCGATTCCCGCCGCCGGAAACAGCGAAATCCTGCCAATCTAGCCGCCCACCTTTTTCGCGGCATGGAAAAACAAATGCCTTCGAAACTACATTGGTCGCAGGTTCCGAGTCCTGCCCCGCTCCAAACGGGTAGCTCAGTTGGGTAGAGCGGTGAGGCGTTTCCAAAAACTCGTTGTTTGCCATGCCGCCCCTTAATAAATATTTTTCAGGTAGCCTGAAACAGGATGTTTGTTATGAACACTTGGCAAATCATCGGCGTCATCGTTTTTTCGACCATGATTTATCTGTCCTTCAAAACAGCCGCAGCCGCAAACGCGAGCAAGCTTGGCGGAAAACAAACTTTTCCCGAAGCGGGAATGCAGTTTGATAAAGCGAAGGCTGCCGTTACGACATCGCACTTTCAGACAGTGCACCTTCCGCCAAGCCGAAATCCTCGGCACGGCGCAGGGCAAAGAAGCGGAGTTTCTGTTCGGCTATGGAAACATGCTTGTTTTGAGGGCTTTCAGACGTACCAAGGCCTATGTGCGGCAGTCATCCGTCCGCTGCGATTGAAAGCGAAAGGCCGTCTGAAAGCGCGGCTTCAATGAAGTTAAAACGAAGTTCCTGAAGGAGGCTGAGTTTCTGCGGAGCTAAAACGAAGCTTCCGAAAGAAGCGAAGTCTCTGCGAAGCAAAACCAATATTTTAGCAAGTTTTACGGGCGGATGCCGGCAGGATTACATTGGATAAACAATCGTCGTACTAATAATACGAAGCAGGAATCCTGCCACAGCCCTAGCCGCCCACCCCTTTTTCCGGTACGGCAAGCAGATGCCGGAGGAATTACATTCCACGTCCGAAGGCCGCGGGTTCGAGTCCCGCCCTGCCGCCAACAAACTTCTATGGCAGGATAGCTCAGGGTAGAGCATCGGAAGAGATTTCTCCAACACCTAGCTGCCCGCCGTACCCCTTACGGCGGCAGGCGGATGCCTGAAGGGATTACATTAACCTTCCACGTTAAAAACCGTATCCCTTCAAATATTAGCCGCTGCGCCGCCACCCGTTCGAGGCCGTCTGAACGGTTCAGGCTACCGAAACCCCAAAACCGACAATAAGAAAGGAAATGAAAAATGGCTAACACCACCTTGTTCCAATCCGTTAAAACCCGTTTGACCGCCGCCAACACCCGCAACGAAGCAGGCGGCATCGCCTACACGCTGACACCCAAACAACAGCTCGCCCAGCTTGCCGCCACCGGCTGCCTGAACAGCACTTACTACGCCGACGCGCAAGACCAGCTGAGCAAGTATTGGCATTGGCAGAAAACTTGGATGCCGAGTTTATCGCCAAAAACCGCCGTGTACGCCCGTCAGAAAGGTTTTATGAAAGACATGCCCGCGCTGTTGCTTGCCGTATTGGCGCAGAAAAGATGTGAACATGCTTGCCCGCGTATTCGACCAAGTAGCGGACAACGGTAAAATGTTGCGCAACTTCGCGCAAATCATCCGCAGCGGCGCAGTCGGCAGAAAAATCCTTCGGCAACCGTCCGAAAAACTGATACAGACCTGGCTTTTGACCGCCACCGAAAAACAACTGTTGAACGCAGCCGTCGGCAACGCCCGTCGCTGGCGGACGTGGTCAAAATGGTGCATCCAAACCGCGTGAAGCATGGCGTGCAGCCTGGTTTGCGTGGCTCATCGGCAAACCGTACGACCGCGAAGCATTGCCGCCCATCACCCGCGCCTTTGAAGACTACAAACAAAGCCGCCAAGGCGCATTGCCCAACGTTCCGTTCCAAAATGCTCACTGCCTTGGAATTGAACAGCGGCGACTGGGCGCAAATCGCCCGCAACGGCTCATGGCAGCAGGTTCGCCAAAAACCTGAACACCTTCCTGCGCCACGATGTGTTTGCGAAAAAGCAAAAACATCAAAATGGTGGCAGAAAAACTGCGCGACCAAACCGCCATCCGCCGCGCCCGCGTCCTGCCTTACCAATTGCTGACCGCGTATCAAGCCGCATCCGAACAGATGCCGTTTGAAATCCGCGAAGCCCTGCAAGATGCAATGGAAACCGCCGTACAAAACGTGCCGGCAATCCGAGGCAAAAGTCGTGGTTTGCCCGGACGTCTCCGGCTCCATGCACAGCCCGGCCACCGGCTATCGCGGCAGCGCGACCAGCAAAACCCGCTGCATCGACATCGCCGCACTCGTGTCCGCCGCCATGTTGCGCACCAACCCGAAAAGCCCGCGTAATACCGTTTGAACAAATCACGGTAAACGTGCCGCTCAACCCGCGCGACAGCATCATGACCAACGCCCAAAAACTCGCCAATATCGGCGGCGGCGGAACGGCATGCAGCGCACCACTCGCCATGCTGAACCGCGAAAAAGCCGATGTGGATTTGGTCGTCATCGTGTCCGACAACGAAAGCTGGGCAGACCGCGGACAATGGGGCGGCAAAACCGGCCTGATGAAGGAATGGGACATCCTGAAACAACGCTGCCCCGAAGCCAAACTCGTCTGCCTGGACATCCAGCCCTACACCACCGCACAGGGCGCAAAACCGCCGCGACATCTTGAACATCGGCGGCTTCTCCGACCAAGTGTTCACGCTCATCGGCTCGTTCGCCGAGCAAGGTATGGGCGCGGATTTCTGGGTGGAAGAGATTGAGAAAAACCGAGCTGGCGGCGGTGAACTGAAGCTAAAGGCCGTCTGAAAATAGGGGTAGAAATATTTTTCAGACGGCCTTTCCGATAAAAATAGCGAATGAAAATAAAAATACCTAATCATCGTCATTCCCGCGCAGGCGGGGATCCAGATATCGGATTTTTAGGAAGGCTGAAAGGCTGCCGCAAGCCCAAATTCCGGATTCCCTCCTGTGCAGGAATGACGATATCATAGAGATCCTGTTTGAATTTACTATATTTAAGTGACGAACATGAATGCTGACGAACTTGCCCTGTGCGAAACCTTTCCCGCGACCTTGCAGCATGAGGCAGAAACGCTGATTTTGCGGCAGCCCTACCGCAGCCGCTTGTCCGTCCTCAAAGGGGAAACCGTTGTTTCAGACGGACAGACAATCCGCCTCATCAGACGCCAATATGCGGCTTTCCATGCGAAAGGGGACGAAGTTCGGCAACTGATGGCACACTGTCTCGAATACCCGCCATCACGACGGTCATGTTCGCGAACGGCATTTCAAACCGCTGCTCGCCGCCGGACAGCCTGCGTTCGTCCTGCCTTTTGCCGCACAGTTGCTCGGCGAATATGTTTTGCCGATACAATTTGACGTTGCCGTATTTTTCCAAAACAACGCTGCGGCTTTGACACGCTTCTTCGCTGACAACCCGCTTTATTGGCAAAAGCAGAAAAACCGCATCCGCAGCTATTGGCATTGTTATCACAGCAGCCGTTATCCCGATTGGCAAAGTTATCCCGTCCGTTTGTTGGCGGAAGAAATCGATAAAGAAATCGCCCGTATTGTTTTCAGACGACCCCTCACCAAACGTCGTCGAAAACCCAAATAAGGAAACCAAACACCATGCAAAAAATTTATCTTAATCCGCGGTCATCAAGGTTCGGGAAAATCGACTTTCGCCGAACAAAAAGCCGCTGAATTTAAAAGCACAGTATCCGGATGCAGAAAGTTGTCCGTATTGAAAAACGATTTGTTCATTACCGATGAATACGGTGAATATCGTTGGTCGGGCGAAGCGGTGGATAAGGCGCAGAAAGCGCGGTAATGCCTTGATGACTGAAACTTTGAGACGTGGACGCCAAAATCCGAATCGAAATATTTTTGATCATTAATTCCAATACCAACCAAAAAGGCTTCGCGTTGCCGTCATTTGTTGGATCAGGCGGAGAAAAAGCGGTTTTGAAACAGAGGTCTATCGACTACACAATTTCTATCCCAACCTGCACGGCGTGAAAAGAGCATGACGTGTTGGCGGCGTATATCAAGTTGAACCAAAACCGTGTGGCAAAACGAAATTCATATCGAGGCTGTGCAGCCCGGCAAATGCGGAGCAGTTAGAAAAAAATCGAACAGATGCAGGCTATCGAGCAGTAAGCCGCTGGTGTTTGATGAGGCGCAGCAAACCTTTGTGACCGATCACTATCTGCAACACGGTAGCCGTAACTTTACCGCCAAAGCATCCAAGCGTTATCCCGAATTGCGCGTGTTGAAATACGCACGCAGCGTGTTCTATAACAACCGCTTTGATGATGCTTTGCTGGAAATGCGCGGTTTGATTATCGACGCGCATAATCGAATCATCGTGCGCCCGTTTAAAAAAAGTGTTCAATTATTCGGAACGTATTGCCAAAAGGCAGCCGTTACCCGATCCGAATCGGCGATGAGAGATTGGTGGACGCGGTAGTAAAAGTAAACGGCTTCCTCGGTTGCTGTACTTTCGTCTCGCTTTCAGACGACCATCCGTCTCACGGCGCTTCGTTTGACGGCAAAGTGCTGTATTCGACCACCGGTTCGCTTGATAGTGCGTTTGCCGACATGACCACCGCACACTGCGCGCAATACGAAACCTTGTTCCGCGCATATCCGAACCATACTTTTTGATTTGAAATCACAGATGCGAAAGACGTACACATCATCCGCGAAGAATTGGGCGAAACCTTAATCGGCTGCATTGACGTGGCGACCGGCCGTCAGTTTAGCGAAGCCGAATTGGACGAAAATCGGCAAACAATACGGCGTTCTCCGTCCAGAAATGTTGAAAAAAACATCACATTCGGCGAGCTGAAAGGCCGTCTGAAAAACGTGGAACACGAAGGCTTTTATGGTGTTTGATGCTCAAAACCGGCGAAATGCTGTTCAAACTCAAATCACCGTATTACCTGATTTCCAAGTTTCTGGGACGAAGCAACGAGGGCAATATCGACCGCAAACTCGACAAACGCCATGTTGATGAAGAATTTTTATCCCTTTAATCGACTATATCCACGAGCATCAGGAAGCGTTCAACGCTATGCAGGAATTGGATAAGATTGCGTTCATTCAGGCGTTTTTGAGACAGTTGTAAAGGCCGTCTGAAAAAAATGCTATATGCTTGTGTTAGTATGAGCGCTGGCGGATGGAGTGTTTCATCTGCCATACTTTTTAGTGAATAAGGAAAAACAATGAAAAAACAAGTATCGTTAGGAAACTGATGCTCGCCATCGCTATGCTTCCGTTAGCTGTTCAAAGCTGCGCAGGCTGAGGAGTTTGGGTCTTTCGGCGCTCCGCCTAAAAGGCTTCAAAAGTCGGCTATCAAACCGCGCAAAATGGTGTGTACATTGATAGAACTTGTGCCGCAGAAACAGACTGTGGAAGACTGGACTCAAAATGGTCACGTTGCAATCCATGGCAGGTATGAAAACCGGGTGTTGAGCAGTTTTTCGGCAATCTTTCAGCCTCATGGCAGAATGCTTGTCCGCAAAGTAGTGTCAACCCAATAACGGCAGGTGAAGAAAACGGCTATCCATTCGCTTTGGTGATGTTGTTTTGCGCCAACAATCCGCAAACCAGCAAACCTGAATTTACTTGGATAAAAAGCCGTACAGGGTAACGAAGCTTTGTACGTGAAACAATATGCTTTCCGTTACGAGCCGACGAAGGCCGAGTTGACCAATGCCGTCATGCATTTGCGCAATTTACGCGTCTGCGACAACAGCGCAGGACATCCTTGCAATAAAAAAGGAAAATAAGCATTTAAATATTTTTCAGACGGCCTTACCGGTTTTGCTAAAGAAGGCCGTCTGAAAATATATGGAGCAACACGTATTTATTTCCCGCGCTCGTACGCTTCGATTTCGCCGACTTTAGGCGCATAGCCGCTGCTTGTGTCGTGGCGCAAATCCAACCAGATATCGACCAATGCCCAAGCGGCCGGGGCGGCAATCACGTTTTGCCCCATACATAAAACCTGGGCATCATAGTTTTCCACCGAGCCGCGGAGCGTGAGTAAATCGTGCGCCGTCGCCGCCCGTATACCGCGCACGCTTATTGGCGGCAATCGCCGTAACCCACGCCCGTACCGCAAATCAGGATGGCGCGGTCGGCATCGCCACGCCACTTCCTGCGCCGCCGCAAGACAAGCTGCGATGACGTCTTCGGGCGAGACAAATCGACCAGGCTGCCGACACGCGAGTCGTTTTTGCAAATGCGCTTTGAGCGCGTCTTTTCAATATCGCGCCGTTGGCCGGCGCGGCACAACCAAACGCATACATACTCCTTAACCACATAAGTAAACAAACCCAGCATACGCCCGCTTGCAACATCGGTTCAGCCGTGACCAGCCGCACTACCACATCGAAAAATCACAGGAAACGTAACATGAGCAAAAATCTTTTTCACATCAGACTACATTTTTCCTCATAAAAACATCGCCAAATTCTGCCCGCAGTTCCGCCCGTTCGACAACATCGCCGACATGGGACGAATACCTGATCGAAACATGGAACAACACCGTTTCCCCACGATGACGTATACAACTTGGGCGATTTGTCTTTCGCCCACGACATCAAAAATCGCAGCCATCCTATCCGCGCCTTAACGGCAAACACCACCTGATTTACGGCAACCACGACGATATCGTCCGCCGTCACAACAAATACCTGTTTGAAACCGTCAAACACGACGGCCACCCACTGCTATCATCCGCGAACCTACCGAAAACTGCAATTGGAAGAAATAGACAACACGCTGATTTTTGTTCCACTACCCGATTAACGATGGGACGGCTGCCACAAAGGCTGAGTATCCCTATACGGCCATTTGCACGACCGTCTGGCCGAAATCCCCGGTACGTGCCTTAAACGTCGGCTTCGACCTGCACGGTCCGTTTCCTCACCCTGCAAGACATCGACGGCTTCCTCAGCCCGCTGCCGAAAATCTCATGCATTTCGGGGAAAAAACACATCCTGTACCGTCCCCAAATAGAACTGCTGAGGACTTCAGTCACATCGGCTGCAGGCAATCAACAATTTGTAAGGCACGAACCGCAGCTGAGTAACCGAGGGTGCGGTTATATATTTTTCGAACACGAACACCAACCTTCGCCTATAAGGCCGTCTGAAAATACTATTTCAGACGGCCTTTCATCAACAACACCCTCAAACGCCGATTTCAACCGCCGCCAAACCGCCCCGCCCGTTTGATTCCGCTATAATCCGTCCTTTCCGCCGTCCGAAACCGCCCCATGTCCGCCAAAATCCAAGTCCGTCCCGTCAATCCCCAAAACCCGTACCAAACCCTGATTGCCGCCGGTGCGACCGCTGATCGCCTGCTCTGTGCGCCGCCCGCGATGTGGCGGGCCGGACGAGTTGCTGGACAAAGCTTTTCCGCCCTGCCGCCCCATACGCTGCTGAAAACTGCGAAACCGCAGCCGTCCGTTTGCGCCGACGCAGTCGAAAAACAGGAAAACATCCTGATTGTTGCCGACTACGACGCCGACGGCGCAACAGTACGCGCGGTGGGCATCAAAGGCTGCAGTATGCGGGGGCTGCGGCGGATCTTTGTGGTGCTGAACCGCTTGAAAACTGGCTACGGGCTGACGCTGAAATCGCCGGGAAGCGGCGGCGGCATGGCGGCGCGCCTGCTGCGACGGCGGACAACGGTACGCCAGCATGGCGGGCGCGGGCTGCGGCCTTGGGCTTGTCGTTGCATTACGACCACCACCTGCCGCCGAAACGCCCGACGCATCATCGTCAATCCCAACGCGCAAGGCTGCGGTTTTCCGAGCAAAAACCTGGCGGGCGTGGGCGTGATTTTTACGTCCTCACCACCTTGCGCGCCGAAATGCAGCCGGCGCGTAGTTTTCAGACAGTCTCACCGAGCCGAACCTGCTGACCTGCTGGATTTGGTGGCTTTAGGCGGTGGCCGACGTGATGCCGCTCGAGCCACAACAACCGAATCTCGTATCGCAGGACTGAAACGGATGAGGGGCGGGCAAGATGCGTCCAGGCATCCGCGCCCTGTTTGACGCGGCACGGCGCGACTGGCGCAAGGCGCAGCCTTTCGACATGGGTTTTGCACTGGGCGCGATCAGTACCGCCGGACGGCTGGACGACATGTCTGTCGGCATCGCCCGCCTTTTGGCCGACAACGACGCGGCGGCTACAAACGCTACGGCGGCACAGTTGAAATCGACCTCAACATCGAACGGCGAGAAATCGACAATCCATGCTCAACGACGCTGGCGGGGCTTCTAGACTGCCGCCGTTCAGGGCAGACCACACTGACGGTTTACCGGCGACTTCCATCAAGGCGTAGTCGGCATCGTGGCAGGCCGTCTGAAAGACCGATTTCCACCGCCCCACCATCGTCACCGCCCCGGCGGACAACGGCGAAGTGCGCGGTTCGGGACGCTCATCCGAGCTGCACCTGCGCGATGCGCTGGATTTGAGTAGCCAAACGCCATCCGACCTGATTTTGAAATTCGGCGGACACGCGATGGCGTAAGCCTGACCATCACAGAAACGACGTCGCCCGCTTTCAGACGGCCGTCGAAAGCCGTGCGCGGCCTGCTGACGAAGATGACCTGACCTCAAACCTACCTTACGACGGCAGCCTTCCCGCCAGCGACATCACCTGGAACGCGCGCAACATCCCGCACGTCCCAGCGATTCGCGCCGGAGCTTTACCGACAATTCAGCGTCAGTCCGCCAACCAAAGCATGGGCGCGAAGCCGCAAACACAAAAAGCCCTGCTGAAAAGACGCTACCAATTTGAAGCCATGTTCTGGCGGTGCGGCGAAAACATCCCCGAACGCATCCGCACCGTCTACCGCCCCGTAGCCAGCAATGGCGCGACAATATCGAACTGCAACTCTACTATCGATTACTCGGGAAGCGGCTGATTCGGCATAGGCCGTCTAAAATCTCAAAATCGCGCCACGGCAAACCATACACACGAAACTACGAAGGAAACCCTCGGATGAAACCCTGCTTTTCTGCCTGCTCACGGCAGCCATCAGCAACTGCCTCACCACCTCGGCCTGAAATCCGCCGACATTCAGGGCAACCTGATGCGGGCATTGAGCCTGTATTACGCCTCCGCCCTTCATCCTTTCTCGGCAGCCTCACACCGTTTTCGGCCCGCTGAAACTTTCAGACGGCCTCGTTTCCGCTGCCGCCGATTGGCGCATCTGGTTGGTGGCCGCAGGCATGGTAATAATCGAACTCGGCTTTTTCTTGGCCTCACAGCGGCAGCTCACCGCAATGGTCAGGGCGTGGCGTAAAACAGTACCGCCGCCTTGTTGCTGGTACCGCTGGGCATCCTGCTATTCCACGAACAATTTTTCCCGTGCAAAAAGTACTGGGCATCGTTCTCACACTATCAGGCATCTATTTTTAGCCTCCAAATAAAACGGCTGTAATATCAATATGCTACCGTAATCCACTAAATTTTATTGCACAACATTATGCCACAGGGCTATAGTGATGACCGACCACCTGCACCCACCATCAAAGACACACCCGCTCTGGAGAAACCATCATGAAACTGCCCGTATTGTTCATCGGCACGGCAGCCCGCTCAATGCCATACGCGACTCCGCCTGCACCGAAGAATGGCAAAACTACGCGACGAACTGCTCGACGAATACGACGGCGAAATCAAGCATCCTCTGCATCTCCTCCCAATGGCAGACCAAGGCACGCGTCATCTGCCCGCACAACTGTCCACCCTGCACGATTTACGTGACTCCCGACGAACTCTACCGAATCAATTATCCCGCCGAAGGCACACCCGAACTGGCCGCCCGCATCGTCGGCCTGTTGGGGGAGAAACAAAGCCGCCGCCGATCGAAACGCGGTCTGGATTACAGCGCGTGGGCGGTATTGAAAACGCCTCGTCCCCACCGCCGACATCCCGTCGTGCAAAATGAGCCTCGACCAGCCGCCTGAACGCCCAAGGCCACTTCGACCTGGCGTCAAACTCGCCCGCTGCGCAAAGAAGGCGTGCTGATTGTCGCCGCCCGGCAACATCGTCTCCAACCTGCCGCTGCAAGACTGGCAACATCCGACCGCGCGGGCAATGCCTGCCCGTGGGCGGATTTTGGCGCGCGAACTGGTCAACAAATGGATAACCGGTACGCCGCTACGACCGCCTGCTGGACGAAGCCCAATATCCCGTTGCCATCCGTCAGGCGTTCCACAACCGGCAGGAATTTCTACCCGCTGCTCTACGCCCTGGCGTTACGCGGCGAAAAAGAACCGATCGAATTTTTCAACGACGAAATCATCAGGCAAATCCGTCAGCATGACTTCGCTGGTTATCGGCTTCGTCTGAGTTCCCGGAAGCGCGACCCTCCTTTACGAGTTATCAGTAGAATCGATTATCATCGGTAAGTAAAAACAACAGGAAACGTCTGCCATGCCTGACCCGAACTCCTCTCGGCCTCCTTGCCGCCGTCCTTTCGCCGCGCGCTGGCTGCTGCCAAAGACATCGTCTGAAACAGCAGACCATTACAATCGCATAAAAATCCAAGTCGCATCGTCGTTTACGATCCTGCCGCGCTCGACATCCTCGAAAGCCTGGGCGTACAAAGCGGCCCTCATAGCAACGACGGAGGGCAACCCGATCCTGCCAAACTCGCCGCCGAACCGCCCGAATTGATTATCCTCGGCGGCGCAACGGCAGGCCGTCTAAGATACCGCCGCCATCGCCCTCCTCGACCTCACACCCGATACCGACGGCTACCTCACCGACCTCGCCGCCCGCACCATGCTGCTGGCCGACATGATCGGCAAAAACAAAGCCGCCGAACAAAAATTGAAAGCCGTATCCAACAAACGCGCCATCTTAAAACAACGTACCGAAGGCAAAAACCGCCGTCTTCCTGCTGATGGAAAAACGGCGGCTTCATCCCCAATCCGAAGACGACCGCTTCGGCTTCTTCTACACCCTCTCCGGCCTGTACACGCCCGACAATGCCGACTTGACGCATCATTCCGAAGACCAACCACCCGCACCGCTGCCGGAAAAAGCTTCTCGCACCAAGGCCGCACGGGAAGCCGAAGAAAAACGGCTGGCCGAACAAAATGCGTGGTTGGAAAAACTGCTGAGCCGCCCGTCCCGACTACATCGCCGTCCTCAACCCGCACGCGGATGCATCCACCACCCGCGCCGAACTGCAAAAACACTCCCCAGTACTCTACCGCTATTCCGCCCAAACCATCCTTCTCGATACCGGGCTCTTGGTACCGCATCGGCGCGGGGGCTGGACAACACCGTCCGCATGTTGGACGAACTGATACGGGCAACCGACTGAAACACCGAGGCCGTCTGAAAACCCGTCGGGTTTCGCGGGAAAGCCGATTTTCGCACCGGCGGCCCGATAGGCAGTCTCTCAGGCGGAAGACGGTTTCTCACGAATCCCTTTTCGACTCCGCCGGCCTACACTGACACGCCCGTACGAACCCGAACCGAATATGCCCGGTACGAACCGATGGGAAAACGGCAACCGTGCGCCCTATCCGTCCCGACCCGTTTTTACAGCATAAAGCCTGCGGCAGGGGCAGGGCAACACCTCAACCGGACATGCAAAAAGGCTGAGACCTTTGCAAAATACCTCTTCACCTTTTTCACTGACAGCCGGAACCCAAACACAGGTTTTTCGGCTATTTCAATCACCCTAATTCTACCCAAATACCCCTTAATCCTCCCCGGATACCCCATAATCAGGCATCCGGGTCGCCTTTTTAGGCGGCAACAGGCACACTCTAGCCTGTTAGCCGCTTTCAACAGGTTCAAACACATCGCCTTCAGATGGCTTTGCGCACTCACTTTACACAGACCAAAATAGGCTGCCCGGGCGTAGCGGAATTTACGGTGCAGCGTACCGAAGCTTTTGTTCCACCACATAACGGGTCTTCGATAAATAGCGGTTGCGTTTGGTTTTGCACTTCCGTCAGCGGACGGTTGCGGTGGGCTTTTGCGCATAATGCCGTCTAACAACTGATGCTCTTCCAGATGTTGCCGGTTTTTCCTTACTGTCGTAGCCTTTGTCGGCATAGACGGTCGTACCTTCGGTAATACCTTCCAACAAAGGGGACAGATGGTTTGCACTCATGGACATTGGCGGGGTGATGTGCGTTTCTCGATATAGCCTTCCTCATCGGTACGGGTATGTTGTTTGTAACCGAGTTTGTAGAGGCCGTTTTTCTTTGTCCAGCGGGCATCGCTGTCTTTACTCGGTGTGGTTTGTCCGCTGACTTGTCCTTCTTCATCAACTTCTATGGCCTGACGCTGTTTGCTGCCGGCGGTCTGAATAATGGTGGCGTCAACGACGGCGGCGGATGCCTTCTCTACTTTTAGGTTTTTTTCGGCCAGTTGGCAGTTAATCAGTTCCAGCACTCGGACAGGGGTGTCGTCTTGCGCCAGCCAGTTGCGGTAGCAGCGCAGGTGCTGTAATCGGGGATGTTCAGTTCGTCAAAACGGCAAAAACAGGTTGAAGTCGATGCGGGTGATGAGGCTGTGTTCGAGTTCGGGATCGGAGAGGCTGTGCCATTGTCCGAGCAGGACGGCTTTGAACATGGACAACAGGGGATAGGCGGGACGGCCGCGGTGGTCTCGGAGATAACGGGTTCTTTGACGGTTCAGGTATTGTTCGATCGGCTGCCAATCAATCACCTGATCCAACTTCAATAATGGGAAGCGGTCGATGTGTTTGGCGATCATGGCTTGTGCGGTTTGTTGGAAGAAGGTGCTCATGAAGAAATCCCTAAATGTCTTGATGGGAATTTAGGGGATTTTTGAGAATTTTGCAGAGGTCTCAGGCTGTCTGAAAACATCAGCTTCTGTGAAGTAAATGTTTTCAGACGGCCTTCATCAAAAATATCCGTTATCCAGCCATTCCGGCGAACACCGCTTCCGCCGCCGCCACGGTTTCGTCTATCAGCTCGGGCGTGCGCGGCGGAAACGAAGCCCGCTTCGTAGGCCGACGGGCCGAAGGCGACGCCGCGTTCCAACATGCCGTGGAAGAAATGTTTGAAACCGTCGGTATTCGAACGCGCCATGTCGGCGTAGTTTTGCGGCACATGGTCGGCGAAATACAGGCCGAACATGCCGCCCACGCTGTCGGCGGTAAACGCCACGCCTGCTTTGGCCGCGTACGTCTGAAAGCCTTTAACCAACTGTTCGGTGCGCGCGGTCAGGTTTTTCGTAGAAAGCCTTCGCGCCGGATGATTTCCAGTGTTTTTCAGCCCGGTAGCCACGGCCACGGGGTTGCCCGACAAAGTACCCGCCTGATACACGCCGCCCAGCGGGAGATGCAGGCCATGATGTCTTTGCGCCGCCGAACGCCGCCAGCGGCATACCGCCGCCGATGACTTTGCCCATCGTGGTCAGGTCGGGCGTGATGCCGTGCAGCGACTGCGCGCCGCCGAGTGCGACGCGGAAACCGGTCATCACTTCGTCGTAAATCAACACCGCGCCGTGTTTGGCGGTGAGGGAGCGCAGGGCGCGGACAGAAGTTTTCAGACAGCCTGACCAGATTCATATTGCCTGCGAACGGTTCGACAATCACGCAGGCAATTTCGCCGCTCGATGCAAACGTTTCTTCCAGTTGAGCGGTGTTGTTGTATTCGAGCACCAGTGTGTGCTTGGTGAAATCCGTAGGTACGCCGGCGGAAGAAGGGGTTGCCGAAGGTGAGCAGGCCGCTGCCGGCTTTGACCAGCAGGCTGTCGGAATGGCCGTGGTAGCAGCCTTCGAACTTGATGATTTTGTCGCGACCGGTAAAGCCGCGCGCGAGGCGGATGGTCGACATGGTGGCTTCGGTGCCGGAGCTGACCAGCCGCAATTGTTCGACGCTGGGCACGAGTTCGGCGATTTTTCGGCGATGACGATTTCCGCTTCGGTGGGCGCGCCGAACGACAAACCGCCCAACGCGGCTTCGCGCACGGCTTCAATGACTTCGGTGCGCGTGTCCCACAATCGCAGGCCCCCACGAACCGACGTAATCGGTGTAGCGCGTGCCGTTTTCGTCCCAAACATACGCGCCTGGGCTTTTTTGATGAAACGCGGCACGCCGCCGACGCTGCCGAATGCGCGGACGGGGAGTTTACGCCGCCGGGGATGATGGCTTTGGCGCGGTTGAACAGGGTTTTCGTTGCGGTCGGTCATAATCATTCCTTTCGAGGCCGTCTGAAAAACGCGGTAGGATAAATTTGCATCAGACGGTATGATACCGTAAATCGGACCAAAGCCATTCCGTTAATCCGTATCGATATCCGGCTTGACCATATTTTATATAAGTTTGATAATATTTATCGTTTGTTAGATAATCTTACCGTTTCTTCGGGGTCTTCCCGCCTGCAAACATTCATTGATTTTTTTATATTTTCTCCACATAATGAGGGTTCCATATGAAAAACGTAATGCCGTCATTCTCGGCGCGGCTTTAGAGTATTTCTGCTTCTTTCTGTACCTACGCCGCCGATTTCGGCCACGAGCAAACTTTTTGACCATCAGCGGCAACCCTGCCTATTTGGCCGAAACATCCGCCCGCGTCCTAGCCAATCAGAATGCCACTGCTCCGGAATTGGTAGAAGACATTACCGACGGTTTTGGCGCGAAAAATACCCGGCTACAAACTGATGGTAATGGGTCGTACCTATTCTATGGCCGCCGAAACCAAACCGCCGAAACAGGGTCAAACCCAATGGCGGGAAAATGCCTATGTCCATAGGGGCATCAAATTGTATCTCGGCATTCCGGTTGCCGGCGGCAAAATGGATTTGGCCAATGCGAAGCTGATCAATATCGCCGTGGTGGATGATGACGGCGGCTCCGCCCCCACGTTCCCGAAGAAAAAATCCGGTAGGTAGGCAAACAGTTGATGGGAAAAGATACAAAAATTGAAAAAGCCAAACTGCTCATCAGCGAATTGGATTTTCCCGATATGGATAAAGGGGAAACCAGCGGCGGCGGCGTGCGCTTGGAAGCGGAGGCTGTTATCGGCGGCAAACCCGTCCACACCAAAATCAACAGCACATTTGCCCGCTTTTATACCGCCAAACCGGCCACTGCCGGGGGCATTCAAGCTGATGCGCGTTTGATGAAATAAGCGAAGACGAAAAATCAGGAGCTGCCCGCATTTCAAAAAGGCAGCTCCTTTATGATCTTCAGACAGGAGGCCGTCTGAAAAACCTTGTGCTACCAACGCACCATCAGCGCGCGGTGATCCGAATGCCGCCAAGGCAAAGGTTCGGCACGCACCGGCCGTTTTGCCAAAACATGATCGAGATTTAGCCCGAACGGCAGCCAGGTTGGCGTCCAAAAACCGTGTCTGCGCCCGTATGCCCGCCGTTTTGGTAAAACTGCGGAACACTGGCGAAAAACGGGCTGCTGTTCAGATCGCCAACCACCAGCACATTTTTCTTCCTTCCCGATGAATACGGTAGTCTGCGCCAAATATTCCCGCCGTTCCACCGCCAATGAGGCACTGACGGGCGGCGGCGGATGAAAGGGCAAATAAGGCGATATTGCCCGCTACCGCACGAATATACGGATAATCGCCGACAAACCTTACCTCACAGCCGGCCAGGGGCTTCCTGCTCACACTGCCAGGGCAAACGGACTGTCCGACTCCCATTCGCAACCATAGGGATAACTGCGGCGCAAAGCCTGCCATCCGCTGTCCGGCCAAATCGATTTCTGCCAGCCAGCACTTCCGGCGCGGCAGCCAAAATCTTGCCGATTCTTCTACTGCCTTGGGATTATCGAGATTCACGTTGTACCACAACAGGCTGTGATGTGTTTCAGACGGCCTCTCCCCTTCGAAAGGCTGCGCCAGCCACAGCAACAGCACAGATGCCGCACCCAGCCATATCCACCGTTTCCAACCACTGTCCAACAAACCGCCAACACGAAAAACGGCGGCATAATAAAGGCACAAAAATGACTGAACAACTCAGCCAGCCAATACGATGCGCCGATATTGGCCGCCAATACCGCAATCACCGATAAAACCGCCAATATCCGCACCCTTTGAACGGCAAACTGCCGCCAACCGAATTTTTATCCATATTTTTCCAAAACTGCAATAATGCAGCCATGTAACTATCGGTTTGTCTATTATAAACTTCCGCCTTCAATCATATCAGGGGCATACGGTATTGCTGCCGATCGCATCCATTTTTCCTCACCTATTTTACTTTACGGAAAATTCTATCATGAAAAAAACAACCACCTTGCCTGCGCTGTTTTAACCGCTTTTGCTGTCTATCCAAACCCTGCCGGCATCTGCCGCCAAACCTGATACCGCTTCAACTGTAGGAACACCCTCACAGAACAATCCTGCTCCTGCAGATGCCGGACTTCCCGCCGACCTCGCCGAACAAATGGTGATCGGCCCGGCAACCGTTGATTTGGGCAATCAGGCCAAACTGAAACTGCCTGCAAAAATGGTCTTTGTGAAAAAAAATCGCGCCAACGCCATGATGAGGGAAGCAGGCAACGCCACAGATCCCAACCGCTACGGCCTGATTCTCCCCGAGTCGGAAAACGAGGACGGTGATACTAATTGGATGGTAGACCTAACCTTTACCGATTCCGGCTACATCAAAGACGATGATGCCAAAGAATGGGATGTTGAGGCCATGCTCGAGCAGCTGAAAGAAGGCACCGAGGAACAAAATAAAGAACGTGCCTCCCGCAACCTGCCGGAATTGGAAACACGCGGCTGGGTGGAAAAACCGCAATATGATGCAAAGACCCATCGTCTGATTTGGTCGATTGACGTTCTGAATAAAAACGAACCCGATCCCAATCCTGCCATCAACTACAATACTTTCCAGCTGGGACGCGAAGGCTATATTGAATTGACTATGATCACCGATTTGAAAAGCATAGATCAATACAAACCTATTGTGCAAGAATTGTTGGGCAATATCGAATTCAATGAAGGCAAGCGTTACAGCGATTTCAATGCCACAACCGACAAAGTGGCCGAATACGGACTGGCTGCCTTGGTCGGCGGTATCGCTGCAAAAAAACTGGGATTATTGGCCTTGGCCGGCGCATTACTGGCTAAATTCGGCAAACTGATTATTTTCGGTGCTGTTGCAGCAGGCGCATTGTTTAAGGGCCTATGGCGCAAAAAAGATAAAAACAAACCGAACGAAGAAGAATAAATAAATCCTGTTCAAACCAAAAAAGGCCGTCTGAAAAACTTTCAGACGGCCTTTTATCATTCATGCCTTACGAACGGATCCGTTTCAACACTTCTTCTTTGCCGATTAAAGCCAATACGGCATCGACGCTTGGGGTTTTCGCTGTGCCGCAGACCGCGAGGCGCAGGGGCATACCGAGTTTGCCCATTTTGATGCCTTCTTCGTCGCAGAAAGGTTTAAAGAGGTCGTGGATGGCTTCGGCGTTCCAGTCTTCCAGCCCTTCGAGGCGTTCGGCGAAGCGCAGCATACGGGCGGCGGCCTCGTCGTCCCAGTGTTTCTGCACGTCTGCTTCGGCAGGCGTTTGTTTGACGTAGAAGTAGAGGCACTCGTCGGCGAGCGTGTTCAGGTCTTGGGCGCGGTCTTTGACCAATGCCAACACATCTTCCAAAGCGGGCTTGCTGGTTTCATGGATATCGCGCAGGGCGAGGCGGGGTTTGACGAGTTCGGCGAGTTTGTCGTTAGGCGTGATTTTTGATGTGTTCGCCGTTGATCCAGTAGAGTTTCTTCAAGTCCATACGGCTTGGAGATGGGGAAAACGTCTTTCAAATCAAACCATTCGATGAATTGTTCCATCGTGAAGAATTCGTCGTCGCCGTGCGCCCAGCCCAAGCGTGCCAGATAGTTGAGCATGGCTTCGGGCAGGATGCCCATTGCGCCAAAAATCAGTGATGGCAACGGTATCGCCGCTGCGTTTGGAGATTTTTTTTGCCTTGTTCGTTAAGAATCATCGGCGGGTGGCCGTATTCGGGCAGATTTGCACCGATGGCTTTTTAAGATGTTGATTTGTTTCGGCGTGTTGTTCACATGGTCGTCGCCGCGGATAACGTGGGTAACGCCCATGTCGTAGTCGTCCACGACAACGCAGAAGTTGTAAGTCGGTGTGCCGTCGGCGCGGGCAATAATCAGGTCGTCGAGTGCTTCGTTGGGGATGGAGATTTCGCCTTTGACCAAGTCCGTCCATTTCGTAACGCCGTCCAAAAGGCGTTTTTGAAAGCGGACGACGGGTTGCACGTCGGCAGGGATTTCGGGCAGGGGTTTTGCCTTCTCCCGGACGCCAGCGGCGGTCGTAAGTCGCCGTGCCTTCTTTTTTTCGGCTTTCTCGCGCATGGCTTCCAGCTCTTCTTTGCTGCAATAGCAGTAGTAGGCATAGCCTTTTTTTCTAAAAAGTTCGGCAATGACTTCTTTGTAGCGGTCGAAACGGCGGGTTTGGTAAACGACGTTGTCTGCATTGTCGTAGTTCAGGCCGACCCATTTCATGCCGTCGAGGATGATATTGACGGATTCGGCAGTAGAGCGCGCCAAGTCGGTGTCTTCGATACGCAATAAGAATTCGCCTTTATGATGGCGGGCAAACGCCCATGAGAACAGGGCGGTGCGTACGCCGCCGATGTGCAGGTAGCCGGTGGGGCTGGGTGCAAAACGGGTTTTGATTGTCATGTTGTTTCCAATATTTATGTAAGATATTTAATTTAAAACAGAAGGATACGGTGGCTTTTCCAAATCCAACAATGCCTGTTTGCGCGGCAATCCTCCGGCATAGCCGGTCAGCTTGCCGTTGCTGCCGATAACGCGATGGCAGGGAATGATGATGGAGATTTTGTTTGCACCGTTGGCGGCAGCCACCGCACGAACGGCTTTGGGATTAGCCAAAGCTTCGGCTTGCTGTTTGTAGCTGCACGTATCGCCATAAGGTATGATTTTGCAGGATATGCCAAACCTGTTGTTGAAACGGCGTGCCGATTAAATCAAGCGGTATGTCGAGAGTTTTGCCGCCGGCCGGCAAAGTATTCGGCCAATTGGCGGCGCAGGTTCTCAGTATCGGCGTTCTTTTGTTCAATACATTTCTCCGCATTATGGTGTTTCATAACGGCCTGTAATTCACGCGACAAAGTCTGTTGGTCGGTAAATTCGAGCAGGCACAGCCCTTTTCTGCTGAATACAGCCGTCATTTCACCAAGCGGAGTATCTATTTCGATGCGGTTTAAACTATCAGCGGCGTTTTCGGACGGCCTTTGGATGTGATTATTCATCTTCCATATTTCCTTACTCACTGATATCAATCGCACGTGTCTGCCGCCAAGCAGCCAAACAGTTTTCATAATTGGCTTGCGGGATACACACGGTCAGACGACAGTCCAGTTGCAAATCTTGTGCAATAATTTCAGCCTGATGCTGTTTGGCAATTCGCACGGCATCGTTCAAATCTGGATAATCGCAGCGCAAAAAGACGGTTTTCTCAATATTTTTCTACTATATCGGCGGCTTTTCAAGGCTTTACCGCAGCCGTTTTGTAAGCATGTATCAAACCCGGAACACCCAGCAATGTGCCGCCGAAATAGCGCACGACAATAATTAGTACATCGGTCAGACCGAAAGAATCAATCTGCCCCAATATCGTACCGTCCTGCGCTGCCGGAAGGTTCGCCGTCGTCGTTGGCGCGAAATTGCAGGCCGTCTGTACCAAGGCGGTAGGCATAACACCAATGCCGTGCCTTATGGTGCGCCTGCCGTCGGTCGTCCAGCAGTTTTTCACGTCCTCGGCAGTGCGCACCGGATAGGCGTAGGCAATAAAGCGGCTGCCCTTATCTTTAAATTCTGCTTCCACCGATGCGGACAGGGGTACGAAAAGTATCAGCCATATTCAGACGGCCTTCCTGACAATAAAAAACCGCTTTGCAGACCGCCGACAATAAGCTTTCCATCTTTTGTAACGGATATTGAAACCGCACATGAAGCACACCCTTTCCACACCATTCCAATCATAGTTGCGTCTTGACTGCATCGGATTTTGATTTCAAAAATGATGGGTTTTAAAAGCATAGGCCGTCTGAAAGAGGATGCTTTTATGTTTCCGTTCAGACGGCCTGTTTCACGTGAAACGCCTTATTGTTTCAGTGCCGCCGTTAATTGCGGCACGATGTCGAACAAATCGCCTACTATACCGTAATCCGCTGCATTGAAAAATTGCCGCTTCGGGATCTTTATTAATAGCAACCACGGTTTTACTGTCCTGCATTCCGGCGATGTGCTGAATCGCACCGGATATGCCGACTGCGATATACAGCTCGGGTGCAACTACTTTGCCGGTTTGGCCGATCTGATAGTCGTTGGGTGCATATTCGGCATCAACGGCCGCACGGGACGCGCCTATTGCCGCACCCAGAACATCGGCCAGCGGGGTCAGCACGGCATCAAAATTTTCTTTGCTGCCCAAACCTTTGCCACCGGACACCACTACTCGTGCCTGTGTCAGTTCGGGACGTTCTGATTGCGGCAGCTCGCGGCTGACGAATCGGCTGATATTTTGTGCGGGCGCAGGCGCGACAGAAACGGTTTCGGCCGAACCGCCGTCTGCGGCGGCATCAAAAGCGGTGGTACGGAAAGTCAGCACCAATTTCGGTTCTGTGCATTTCAATGTAACCAGTGCGTTTCCGGCGTAAATCGGACGGACAAAGGTATCACCGTCTATGATTTCAACCACTCGGATACTTGCGAACAATCCAGCAAAGCAGCAATGCGCGGCATCAGATTTTTGCCGAAAGCATCGGCAGCGGAGGCGATGTACCGGTAATCGGCAGCCAGAGATACAACCAAGGGCGCAGAGTTCTTCTGCCAATGCTTCAGCATAATGAGGCGCATCGGCCAGCAATACTTTTTCTACGCCGGCCACTTTTACCGCCTGTTCTGCCACTAGTCACCGCGCCGCTGCCCGCCACCAACAGATGTACGCTACCCAGTTTGGCAGCAGCGGAAACAGCATGGCGGACTAGCCGGATTCAAGGTTTGATTATTGTGTTCTGCTATCACTAATACGTTCATCATTTTCTCCTTAAATCACTTTGGCAGCTTTGAGTTTTTCCACCAATTCCAGCCACACTGCCGACTTTTTTTCGCCGGCCTTCCGCGCTTTCGGTTCAGCGTAGGACACCGCCTGCATACAGGGGTGCCGTATTTACACCCAATTCTTCGGGCGTGGATTTTTCCAACGGTTTTTCTTAGCCTGCATAATCTGCGGCAGTTTGACGTAACGCGGTTCATTCAGGCGCAAATCCGCACCGATAACGGCAGGGCAGTTTCAGGGCGACCGTTTCCATTCCCCGTCGATTTCAGCGCGTTACCACGGCTTCAACGCCGTCGATTTCCAATTTTTCCGGCAAATGTACCTTGCGGCGCATTCATCAGGGCAGCCAGCGCATTTGGGCAGTTTGATTGGCATCGTCATCTATCGCCTGTTTACCCAACAGCAGGATTTGCGGCTGCTCTTTGTCAGCCACAGCTTTGAGCAATTCGCATCACAGCCAGCGGTTCTAAAAGCGACTTCAGTTTCAACATGGACGGCGCGGTCGGCACCCATGGCCAAAAGCAGTGCGCAAGGTGTCTTCGCATTTTTGCCGCCCAGCGAAACAGCGACGATTTCACTTACTTTTACCCGCCTCTTTAAGGCGTACGGCTTCTTCCACCGCAATTTCGTCAAACGGGTTCATCGACATTTTTGACGTTGCTGATGTCTACGTCCGAGCCATCGGCCTTTACCCGCACTTTGACGTTGTAATCCACCACGCGCTTTACGGCGACCAGTGCTTTCATTGGAATTCCTTTCGACTATATTTTGAAGAAATTATTTTGATTTTCCGGCTTGCCGAATCGAATGTTTTCACACACGGGTTTACACAAATCGCTGCCTTATCCCTATTTGAAAATTTGCATTTTCTTCCGAACAAATCCCGGCCTTACGACCCGAACAAGGATAAGGTCCGCATAGGAAATTTTTGATAAAACCAAACATCGGCGTACAATCAATAAACTGTAATACCGTTAATTTTTAAATATCCGGCAATGTTTCCGACCAAACAATACAAAATGTACCGCCGCCGCATCCGGGCTGCCAACCTGCTGTCAAATCCTTTTGCGAATAGCGGCGGCAACCGTTTTTAGGGCTAACAACGCTGTGAGGTACGTCATGCATAATGTCATATCGTGCGGCATTCATCTTAACGTGCAATAAACTGCCGCGTATATTTTCCTACACAACGGCAAAAGTAAGCGGTTCGGCATAATCAGCTTGCCCGAGCGAAGGCTTGCGGCGGATCACCCAACGATATACTGTGCCGTCTACAACAATTCGACGGCTGCCTTTTTCGTTATCTACATTATTTGTTACTTTATCTGTTTTCAGACGGCCTCTTCCGCATTCATGCCCTGTAACAATAATTTAAAACGGATTCGGGTTCCGGCATTTGGCCTACACCTCCGATATTGGCTGCTTTTCGACGACGATTGCACGCCGGTTTTTTCGGGGGCAGTGTCGGTATAAATACCGACCAAAGGCTTATCGAACGCATTGGCCAAATGCAGCAATCCGGTATCCACGCCGACCACCCCAGCCGCATCCTGCAATAATTCTGCCGCCTGCATCAGATTCATTTTATCGCATACCCGAACATACGGCAGGCCGTCTGAAAAGGCTCTCGGCACGGATTTTTCCTTCTCACTGCCCCAAGGCAGGTATATCGTACCGCCGTCTCGTTCATACATCAGCCGCATCAGCTCGCGCCAATATTGAGGCTGCCATAATTTGCTGTCGCGACTGGTGGCATGTAGGGCAACGTAATACGGTTTTTCGGTTTTCAGACGGCCTTTTTCGGGAATTTGCGCACCGAAAATCAATTTTTCCGGCACTGTAACCAAATGTTTGGGCAAACAGACTGCGGTTGCGCCAAACGGCATCTCGGCCCTTAGGAACAGGAAACACCCGGTTGTACAAACAGGCCGCCCAGCTTTCACGCGCACTGTATTTGTCCAGCCCCCACACCGGCGCACCTGCCATTTTTGCCGGCAGAGCACTTTTTATCAGGCTTTGGCTGTCCAACACCAAATCAAATTTTTCTTGCCACAAATTGGTTTTCAGACGGCCTATTTCCTGCCAAGTTTCCTTTTACCCAACTGTTTGCGCCATTGCCGCCAGCTTAGGGTATGGATTTTTCACAAAAAGGATGCAGCCGTGCAATATCTGCAAACCCTGCTTCACACAACCAATGCAATTCGATATCGGGGCGGCAGACAGATAAATCGTTTACCGCCGGCAAAGTGTGGATTAAATCGCCCATACTCGACAGGGCGGACCAATAATACTTTCATTGCGTTATCGCCAGATTCCTTTTGCACTACATTGGCCTGTTTCACGTGAAACAGAATCAAGCTGATGATTTCAAATAATCTTTTATTTTTCAGCATTCGGCAATACCATTGCTCCGGCTGCCTGCATTTCGTGCCAAGCTTGTTCAACCGTTTCTTCGGCAATGCCGCGGCAAGCTGCCGCATTCACGATAACCTGCCAATCTCCGCTGCGACAAAGCTGCAATACCGTATGTTTGACACAATAATCGGTGGCCAAACCGCCCACCAGAACTGTTTCCGCACCCTTTGCCGTCAGCCATTCGATTAGGCCTGTACTCAACCTTTCTTCGATATCGTGATAGCACGCGCCGTAAGGGTGCAATTCAGGGTCTACTCCCTTCCATACGCAATAATCATATCCATAATAATCAGGAAGGCCATTTAATAAATCAAACCCTTCGCTGCCGACAATCGCATGGGAAACCCACGTCAAATCAGCGTTTGCCAAACCTGTCGGTTTCAACATATCCACAGGGTTATCCACAAGCCAGCGGGCATTCGGGCTGTGTGCGTCTTTCGTCATTACACGCAAATCGGCCAACTCGGCCTGCGCGTTCAACTCTGCAGCAATAGTGTCCCCGCCGGCCACCGGCAATTCGGTCGGACAAAGCGGGTAAAGGTTTTCATGCATCAACATCAATTGAAACAATCATGGCGCTATTTTTCCATCTACCGCAAACAGAGCAGCGATTATAACAAAAAGCACCGCCGCGCCGTGCTACAATCCGCACAACTTACCAACATAGTTATCCACAATGCGGTATACCATAGAAACCATAGGCCGCGTACATTCGCCCTATACGCAGAAATTCGGCATCGCCCGCCAGCCCGGACTGGTGCTGTCGGCGGAAATCGTCATCGAATTGAAGCCTGAATTTACCGCCGATTCCGTACGCGGTTTGAAGGTTTCGGCTACATCTGGCTGCATTTTTATCTTTCACGGCGTACTTCGGAGAAGGCTGGTCGCCCATGGTACGTACCGCCGCGTTTGGGCGGAAAAACGGAAAATGGGTGTATTTTGCCACCCGCAGCCCGCACCGTCCCAACCATCTCGGCTTGTCGTTGTTGAAACTGGAAGGCATAGAATGCGGCAATGACGGCGTGAAAAATCCGCTGCAGCGGCGCAGATTTGCTGGACGGTACGCCGGTTATCGACATCAGCTTTACATACCCTTTTGTCGAAGCTCCGCCCCGACGCGGCTGCCGGTTTTGCGACCGAATCCCTCCGTTGCTGGATATTGTTTGGCAGACTGAGGCGGACGGCCTTTCAGACGGCCTGAAAAACCCTGATTGAACAATCCGTCGCCCAAGACCCGCGCCCGGCCTATCAAGACATCGCCGAACGGATTTATGTGATGGAAATTGCCGGTTGGGAAGTAAAATTTAAGATTGAAGGGTACACCGCCGCCATAATTCAAATCAAACCAATCGAAAGCTATTTAGTTTGAGGCCGTCTGAAACGATATTTTCAGACGGCCTCAAATCCATTCGGAAGAAAAGATTTCAAACTACGCCAACCGGCAGGCAACCATATAATTAACATCCACTTTATCACTGAGCGAATCATGTTTCAGCAGCGGGTTGTAAGTCAAACCCTTGCTGTCGGCAATATCCAGCCCAGCTTGGCGGCACATACGCGCCAATTCGGCGGGCGTGATGAACTTCTGCCAGTCGTGCGTACCTTTGGGCACCAGCTTCAAAATATATTCCGCCCCAAAATGGCATGCAGATAAGATTTCGAGTTACGGTTGATGGTGGAAACACCATGCCGCCCGGTTTGGCCAGCCGGGCGCAGGAACGGATGATGGCGGCAGGGTCGGGCACATGCTCCATCATTTCCATGCAGGTAACGATGTCGTAAGCCTGAGGGGTTTTCAGCCGCCAAATCTTCCACGCCAACACAGCGGTAGGCACATTGTCCAACTGCCTCATTTTTGCGTGGTTTTCGGCGGTTTGCAGCGATTTTTCCGCCAAATCGATACCCAAAACCTCCGCCGCGCCTCGGTCGGCCATGCTTTCGCTCAAGATGCCGCCGCCGCAGCCGACATCCAGCACTTTCTTGCCCGCCAAACCGGCAAAGCGGTCGATATAGTCCAAACGGATGGGGTTGATGTCGTGCAGCGGCTTGAATTCGCTCTTTTATCCCACCATTTGTCAGCCAGGCGACTGAATTTGTCGATTTCTTCGTTGTCCACATTCGGCTGTTGCTCGGTTTGATTCATTGCATTCTCCGTTTTTCAGGTCGGCGGCATTGTACCCGAAACACTGCCTCGCCGTATTTGTCTTTCAGACGGCCTGATGCCTGCCGCAGAAAGAAAAGGCCGTCTGAAAAACCTTTTTCAGACGGCCCAAACAATCACTGACACCGGATTAGGGCGTTCAAACCCACCCAATAAACCAATGTACGGATAAGCTGGCAGGTGTAAGACATTTCATTGTCGTACCACGATACGGTCTTCACCAACTGATTATTTCCGCTGCCGATAACGCGGGTTTGCGTGGCATCGAACAGCGAACCGGCCTGCAAACCGATAACGTCGGAAGATACAATCGGATCTTCCGTGTAGGCAAAAGGCTTCGCCTCGGCAGCCTTCATCGCGGCATTGATTTCCTCAACCGTTACTCACGCGACAAGACCGAAACCAATTCGGTCAGCGAGCCGGTGGCGACGGGTACGCGCTGCGCCGAGCCGTCGAGTTTGCCTGCCAGCTCCGGAATCACCAGGCCGATGGCTTTGGCCGCACCGGTGGTATTTTGGCACAATGTTCAGCGGCGGCGCGGGCGCGGCGGAAATCGTTTTTCCGATGCGGCGCGTCCAAAGTATTCTGGTCGCCGGTGTAGGCATGAACGGTGGTCATAAAGCCCTGAACCACACCGAATTCACGTTGCAATACGTCGGCCATCGGCGCCAGGCAGTTGGTGGTGCAGGAAGCGGCGGAAACCACTTCTTCGCTGCCGTCTAAAAATCTGATGGTTCACGCCGAAAAACGACGGTTTTGACATCATTGCCGCCCGGGCGGAAATCATTACCTTCTTCGCGCCCGCCCGGATATGGGCCTGCGCTTTTTCTTTTTGGCAAAAATCCGGTGCATTCCAAAACCACGTCTATGCCGAGTTCGCCCCACGGCAGTTCTTCGGATTCGGATTGGAAAAACACTTTGATTTCCTTGCCGTTTACCGCGATATTCCCGTTTTTCAATTCCGCTTTTTCCGCCAAATCTGCCTTGTGTGCTGTCGTATTTGAACAGGTGCAGCAGCATGTCTGCCGGTGTCAGGTCATTGATTGCCGCCACTTCAATGCCTGGTGTTTCGCTGATAAAGCGCAAAGCCAGTCTGCCGATGCGTCCGAAACCGTTGATTGCCACTTTAATAGCCATGTCTCACTCCTTGTCTTCAATATTTTTGATGTAAAGAAATATCGCCGGTCCGTTTTATCACATTCGGCACGGACTACCTAAGATTACCTGTTATTTTTGCCGATTTGTCGTAAAAAGATACCAAATAATATGAAAAATATAAATTAATGATGCTGATAAATGCTGACATTTATTGTGGATAACCAAAAATTATGCATTTATTTCATGGCACTATGTTGATTTTAAATAGGTGGATAATGCTAATTTTTCTTTTTGAATACTGTGGATATTTTTCAGACGGCTCCATATCTGTGGACAAAACCAGATTGCGGATATTTTTCGGCAGCGGTTGTCCACATCAGGCTGAGGCCGTCTGAAAGATTGGGAAAAATTTATGGAATACCTGCTGCCGATATCGTATTTTTTACCGTATGATGACGCGGCATGATTAGGATTGGAAAGGAAGCGATATGCGGCAGAGAACTTTGGCAAAATCGGTCAGTGCGACAGGCGTCGGCCTGCATTCCGGCGAACGGGTGATATTGACCCTGCATCCGGCAAAAGAAAACGAAGGCATCATGTTCCGCCGCAGCGATTTATCGGGCGAACAGGGCGAAATCATCCGTTTGTCGCCCTATCTCGATCAACGACACCCGCCTTTCGTCCACCATCGTAACCGAACAAGGCGTGCGGGTCGGCACCATCGAACACATCATGTCCGCCCTTGCGGCCTACGGCGTGGACAATGTCTTAATCGAGCTCAGTGCGCCGGAAATTCCGATTATGGACGGTTCCAGCTTGCCTTTCCTCTACCTTCTGCAAGATGCCGGCATTGTTGATCAGAAAGCGCAAAAAGCGTTTCTTGAAAATCATCAAACCGGTGGAAGTAAAGGCCGACGGCAAATGGGTGAAATTCACTCCGCACAACGGCTTTTAAGGTAACGCTGACCATCGAATTCGACCATCCCGTATTCAATTGCAGCCCGCCGACTTTCGAAATCGACTTTGCCGGCCAATCGTATGTGGACGAAATCGCCCGTGCCCGCACTTTCGGTTTCATGCAGGAAGTGGAAATGATGCGGTCGCATAATTTCGGTTTGGGCGGCAATCTGTCCAACGCCATCGTTATCGATGACAACGACGTGCTGAATCCCGAAGGCCTGCGCTATCCCGACGAATTCGTGCGCCATAAAAATCCTTGATGCCATCGGCGATTTATATATCGTCGGCCACCCGATTATCGGCGCGTTTGAAGGTTACAAATCCGGTCATGCCATCAATAACGCCCTGTTGCGGGCAGTATTGGCCGACGAAACCGCCTATCAGTGGGTGGAATTTCCCGACGACAGCCTGATTCCGCCCTCATTCTTCCAAATCAACGGACAAGCAGCCTGAAAAACGGGATCGGGTTTATCCATCAGAATTGAGGGCCGTCTGAAAACAGTCCACAATCATCCCTGCGTAAACAGGATGGTTGCCGACAGCTTTTCAGACGGCCTAATTATTTGAAAAAGAAAAATATAAAAACAGCTTATTCACAGAAAAATTTAATGGTTCAACAAAATAATCTGTTTATATAAAAGCATATTAACGTACAAACAACAGCAAACAAAAACAAAACCGTAAAAATAGGGCTTTGTTATAAAAATTTCATAAAAACAGTATAAAAATCAAAGAAAACAACCAAAAATCATAGCAGGGACAGCAGTAATCGGGTAAAGTTATGCCATTTTCCAACCGAATTTTGAAGGACACCTGATGAAAGGCGACATCGGCGTAATTGGTTTTAGCCGTAATGGGACAAAACCTGATACTCAACATGAACGACAAAGGCTTCAAAGTAGTGGCCTACAACCGCACTGTTTCCAAAGTGGACGATTTTCTCAACGGCGCGGCAAAAACACGAATATCATCGGTGCGTACAGCATTCCGATTTGGTGGAAAAACTGGAAAAACCACGGAAAATCATGTTGATGGTTCGGGCTGGAACAGTAGTGGACGACTTTATCGCCCAATTGTTGCCGCACCTTGAAGAAGGCGACATCATCATCGACGGCGGCAATGCGAATTTTCCCGATTCCACCCGCCGTACTCACGAACTGGCCGCCAAAGGCATACGCTTTATCGGCGCGGGCGTGTCCGGCGGCGAAGAAGGCGCGCGCAACGGCCCGTCGATTATGCCCGGCGGCAGCGAAGAAGCCTCGGCCGTTTGTCAAACCCATTTTGCAGGCCATTTCGCCAAAACCCCGCAAGGCGAGCCCCTGTTGCGACTGGGTTGGCCGCGACGGTGCGGGGCATTTCGTCAAAAATGGTGCACAACGGCATCGAATACGGCGATATGCAGCTGATCTGCGAAGCCTATCAGCTTTATGAAAGACGGCTTGGGCATGAGTGCCGACGAAATGCAGCAGACTTTTGCCGCATGGAATAAAACCGAGCTGAACAGTTATTTGATTGAGATTACTGCCGACATCCTTGCTTATAAAGATTCAGACGGCCTGCCGCTGGTAGACAAGATACTCGATACCGCCGGACAAAAAGGCACCGGCAAATGGACAGGCATCAACGCTTTGGATTTGGGCATTCCGCTGACTTTGATTTCCGAAGCTGTTTTCGCCCGCTGCGTTTCCGCCTTTAAGCAGCAGCGCGAAACTGCCGCCGCATTGTTCGGCCATACCGCCGAAACAGTGGCAGGCGACCGTGCGGAATGGCTGGAAGCCCTCCGTTTGGCTTTGCTGGCATCCAAAATTATTTCTACGCCCAAGGCTTTTATGCTGATACGCGAAGCGGGCGAGGCAAACGGCTGGGAACTGAACTACGGCAACACCGCCCTGCTTTTGGCGCGAAGGCTGCATCATCCGCAGCGCGTTCTTGGGCAATATCCGCGACGCTTATGAAGCCGATCCCGATTTGGTTTTCTTGGGCAGCGACCCTTATTTCAAAAATATCCTGCAAACCGCGCTGCCGTCTTGGCGCAAAGTGGCGGCCAAGGCCGTCGAATGCGGCCTGCCCATGCCGTGCATGACTTCCGCGCTGACTTTTTTGACGGCTACACCACGGCACGCCTGCCGGCCAATCTGTTGCAGGCGCAACGCGATTATTTCGGCGCGCACACTTACGAACGCACCGACAAACCGCGCGCGAATTTTTCCATACCAATTGACGGGTACCGGCGGCGATACGGCTTCAACGACTTATGATGTTTAAGGCCGTCTGAAAACATGATTGCCGACGATAATCCGCGTCTGCTTTTTCTCAACCAAGTGCTTTTTGCCGTGCAAAAACCGCCTGATGCCGCCGTTTTGTCGCATCATTTTGCCGAATATGCACCTTTGCCCGATATCAGCCTGTTGCTGACACATCCCTATTGTGATGAGCCTTTGGTTGTATCCGCTGTTTCCGTGCAAGGTGGCGATGTCGTTTTTCCCAAACCGTTTCTCGCCGATGGCAAACCGCATTGGCGTTTGGATTGCGAAAGCGGTGAAATTTTTATACCTGCGATTTGGATGAAGCGGTCGGTTTTGTGGAAGATTGGCTGGATTTTTGTCAAAGCACCCGTTTAATCAGGCAAGATTTGCCGTTGCGGGTTGCCGCCGAAGATTTACCCCCGCCGTCTGCCGTTCTGCCGCAGCAGCTTGTTTGGTCGGAAGGAACTCCGCCCGATATGGCGGATTGGCCTGCAGGATAAAGCTGCCTGGCTGCCGATCGTGCGGCGGCAGACAGGGGAGCGTATCGCCGAGGGCTTCCCCGCGACAAGCGAGGCAATGCGGCTAAAGGAAATGTGGTCGTTTTGTCGTGGTATGGCGAACCGGTAGGCCGATATCGGCGGCGGTACCGGCATTTGGTGCGTGCGGCGGCAAAAATACGCTGGCTTTTGCAGCGGAAAAGTCATTGTGGAAAACCAGGACCATTGTTGGGCTGACGAACGATGGCGTTGGCACAGCGGTGAAGAATGGCCGTCTGAAAGTGTCCGCAACGGCACGGCAGGCGACGAAGAACGTTCTCGCTCCAAGCATCTGCCGCGTTGGCAGAAGGCCGTTTCGATGACGCGTTGGCTTTTTGATACGGCATCGGTTGGGATAAATATTTGACACAAGTGTTGCATGGTTTTGCCACTGAATATGGGCGATGCGGCACATTGTGACGATTGGCGGGAAGAGTTGGTCGGGCTGATGGCGAATCTCGCGCCGTGGCATTTGGCCAAGGCCAGTATTGCAGGGAAAACGCCGCCCGCGCCTGCTGTTGTTTTCAGGCCAGCGGCAGCGAGAAAGCCGGCGTTTTTGAGCGCGGCGGGGCGGTTTGCGCTTGGCTGTGGATTACAGCGGCTCGAACGAACGTTTGCCGCAAAGCAGATTTTTACAGGAAGGAAAGCGGTTTGGGTAAATTTACTGTTGGCCGGATTGTTAAAAAGCATCTGAAAACCTGTTTTAATCAAAATTTCTTAATGTCGAAACCCCGCCCTTTGGCGCGGTAGGGTTTTGGTTTGTTGGGAGGAGCAACCCTTCCTCTTCCAAATTAGGACGACACACAGGGCTGAGCCTTATGTGTTACCCCGTGTGTTGAAATATTTTTCAGACGGCCTGTTTTCTGCTTCAAACCGCCATCCCATCCCGTTCACGACTGGTAATACTTGTGGACGATTAAAAACCCTTTGCTTTTCACAAACTCCGTATCGGAAGAAATACCCGAGCCGCAATCCACTTCACGGTATTTCATATCAACCCGGTTAGCGTTTTGATAACGCAGCTTGAACGACCATTCCAAAGTTTCGGGCTGTTCATTCACCGTATTGCCGCAGTCTTCCGTATTTTTCTCCACGCAGTGTCAGGCTCGGCAGGGACGGCGGGAATCGTCTTCGGATAAGGCGCTTTGCCGTCATAACCTTGCTTCATAAAGGCGGCGTAGGCCTGTTTCAGCGAACCGGCGTAGCGGCATTCGTAGCGGACAACGATGGGGTCGATTTCGGGATTGCCCGTGGGTTTCGGGCTTTCTCGGCAGGGACAGGCCGCCGGCGAAGGCGGCTGGGGAGGCCAGAAGCAGGCAAAGCAGCAAAGGTTTAACAGACATCATAAGTTCCTTTAATTCGGTTTAACAGGACAGGCCGTCTGAAATCTAAATAAATTTCAAACAGCCTTATCTAAAAACAACGGCGCGATTATATATTCAACAATTTTTCTTGACACTAAATTTCCCATCCGCCAATTGCTTTCAAAACGATACAGTACATCTAAGGCTTCGCGCGGGGACATCTCGTCGGGGTGGATACTATCCAGCTCGGCAAACAATGCGGATGATTTTTCAGACGGCCTTTCGCCGTCTTGTGCCGAATCATCGGCAAAGTCCGGTTCAAAAGACGCGGAGCCGAAAAAATCTAGCTGCGGCCTTTGTTCGGCGGCTTGGCTTTCCAAATTTTCCAAATACCTTTGGGCCGCTTTCAATGCCCGTGCGGGCAGTCCGGCGAGTTTGGCCACCGCTATGCCGTAACTCTTACTGGCGGGGCCCGCTTCGATATGGTGCAGGAAAACAATATCCCGCCCCTGTTCCAACGCGCTCAAATGCATATTTACCGCTGCCGGGTAAAGTTCGGGCAGAGCCGTCAGCTCAAAATAATGTGTGGCGAACAAAGCGAACGAACCGTTTTTCAACAGCAATGTTCCGCTACTGCATGTGCCAATGCCAAGCCGTCGAAAGTGGACGTGCCGCGCCCCACTTCGTCCATCAAAAACCAGCGACTGCGGTGTAGCGTGATTCAAAATATAAGCCGTCTCACTCATCTCCACCATAAAGGTCGAACGGTTGGATGCCAAATCGTCCGATGCCCCTGATGCGGGTGAAAACCTGATCGACAGGGCCGATTTTTCGCCGCTGAAGCCGGAACGAAACCGCCTGTGTGCGCCATCAGGACAATCAGCGCGACCCGCCGCATATAAGTCGATTTGCCGCCCATATTCGGGCCCGTGAGCAGCATCAGGCGGCGCTTGTCGTCCAGCGCGTATGATTGGCCGTAAACGCCGCACTTGCTGTTCGACAACCGGATGCCGTCCGTCCAAAAATTTCAATCACCGGATAATCCGTAAATTCAGGGCAGACATAGTCGGCCTCTTCCGCCGTGGCGGCAAAAACAGCACAACACATCTAATGTTGCGGCGGCTTTGGCTGCTTTCTGTAATAGAGGAAGCGTGTCTTGTAATTCCCGTATCAGGGCTTCGCACAATTTCCAAAGACAAAGCTCGCTCTTGTGCCGTCAGCACTTTATCTTCAAAAACCTTCAATTCGGGCGTGATAAAACGCTCGACATTTTTCAGTGTTTGGCGGCGTTGGTAATCGGCGGGTGCCTGTTCCGCCTGAACCTTAGACAGCTCGATATAAAAAAACCATGTACGCGGTTGAACTCTACCTTCAGAGTGGACAAACCCGTGCGTTCCCGTTCGCGTGCTTCCAAAGCCAGCAAAAAAATTCATCGCCGTGATTTTGAATATGGCGCAACTCGTCCAACTCGGCTGAAAACCCGTGATTGATTACCCCGCCGTCGCGAAGCCAAACAGAAGGTTCGGGCAAAACCGCCGCCGCCAGCCGTTCGGTCACCGCCACACCTTCCGGAAAAATGCCTTGTAACGTATCCAGTAAAGGCGAAGAAGGCAGTTTAATCTGCGCCAAAAGCAAACAAACTGTCGCGCAAACTGCTCAAATCGCGCGTTCGTGCCGAACCGACCGCAATCCGTGCCGCAATCCGTTCAATGTCTGCAATGCCTTTCAGACGGTCTGTAATGTCATCGTTGTTACCAAACAAAAGTCGATACAGCCTGTTGTCGTGCACGGATATGGCTTCTGTTGCGCAGAGGATGATGCAGCCACAAAGCCAGCAGGCGGCTGCCCATATGCGTGGCACAGCGGTCGAGTACCGAAAAATAACGTGGGCGACTTTTTGCCGCCTAAAGTCTGAGTAATCTCCAAATTCCGCCGCTAGCCGCATCCATGCCGATATATTGCTGTTCGCTTTCCAAACTTAAGCCGTCCAAATGGCGGGGCAGTTGCGACTGGGTCAGCTTAATATAATTCAACAGTGCGCCGGCAGCTCCGATTGCGGGCGCATGATCATCCATTTCAAACCAAATCCGCGCAGGTCCTGGCAGCCGAAATAGCGCGTAATCAAGTCAAAACCACTGTCCGCATCAAACTGCCAATCATGCAGCCGCGTAACATTCGCCTGCGGCAGGCCGATGTCGGGGGCGGATTTATCGTCCGGCACAAGGATTTCCGCCGCCTGCAAACGCGCCAACTCGTCGGCCAGCCTGTCCGGCGTCGTCATTCTGACCTTAAACTCGCCGCTTTGCAGCGATGCCCAAGCAATCCCCAAACGTTTTTCTTATACAAACTGCTGCAATTCGGTTTGTTTCCTTATCTTCCAATAAAGCCGAATCCGTCAGGGTTCCCGGTGTAACAATCCGTACAACCTTTCGTTCCACAGGTCCTTTACTTGCGCCAACTTCTCCCACCTGCTCGCAAATCGCCACACTTTTTCCCAGCTTTACCAAGCGCGCCAAATACTGTTCCGCCGCATGATAAGGCACACCTGCCATCTTAATTGCCTCGCCGTCCATTTGACCGCGAGTCGTCAAAGTAATATCCAGCAACTTGGCCGCTTCTACCGCGTCGTCAAAAACAACTCGTAAAAATCGCCCATGCGGTAAAAAACCAATTTATCCAAATGGTCTGCTTTAATGCCCAAATATTGCTGCATCATAGGAGAAACGGCGGATTTGCTCATTTTCAGACGGCCTTATACTAAGAAAAACAAAAAGCCATTTTAGCAATTCGGGCAATGGATTAGGTGGGGGAAATTTCGGTATGTGATTTTCAAACCAAAATTCAAAAATAAATTTCCATTACAAACAACAAGATTACAAAAATAAGTATCCTAACAAGATTTGACACGAATTACTAGGTTCTGTATAGTTCGGCTCTTCGCTGCTTCGCAGCAATGCTCTTTAACAAACAGATTACTGATAAGTGTGAGTGCTTAGGCCTCACACTGTTTAGAAGACAGACAAGATAATGTTTTTGAACATTGTCCTGTTGGTTTCTTTGAAGCAGACCAGAAGTTATTAAGTTAGAGATTGAACATAAGAGTTTGATCCTGGCTCAGATTGAACGCTGGCGGCATGCTTTACACATGCAAGTCGGACGGCAGCGGGGTAGTGCTTGCACTACTGCCGGCGAGTGGCGAACGGGTGAGTAATATATTGGAACGTACCGAGTAATGGGGGATAACCAATCGAAAGATTGGCTAATACCGCATACGCTCTGAGGAGGAAAGCAGGGGACCTTCGGGCCTTGCGTTATTCGAGCGGCCAATATCTGATTAGCTAGTTGGTGGGGTAAAGGCCTACCAAGGCGACGATCAGTAGCGGGTCTGAGAGGATGATCCGCCACACTGGGACTGAGACACGGCCCAGACTCCTACGGGAGGCAGCAGTGGGGAATTTTTGGACAATGGGCGCAAGCCTGATCCAGCCATGCCGCGTGTCTGAAGAAGGCCTTCGGGTTGTAAAAGGACTTTTGTTAGGGAAGAAAAAGGAGCGGTTAATACCCGTTTCTGCTGACGGTACCTAAAGAATAAGCACCGGCTAACTACGTGCCAGCAGCCGCGGTAATACGTAGGGTGCGAGCGTTAATCGGAATTACTGGGCGTAAAGCGAGCGCAGACGGTTACTTAAGCAGGATGTGAAATCCCCGGGCTCAACCTGGGAACTGCGTTCTGAACTGGGTAGCTAGAGTATGTCAGAGGGGGTAGAATTCCACGTGTAGCAGTGAAATGCGTAGAGATGTGGAGGAATACCGATGGCGAAGGCAGCCCCCTGGGATAATACTGACGTTCATGCTCGAAAGCGTGGGTAGCAAACAGGATTAGATACCCTGGTAGTCCACGCCCTAAACGATGTCGATTAGCTGTTGGGCAGCTTGACTGCTTAGTAGCGTAGCTAACGCGTGAAATCGACCGCCTGGGGAGTACGGTCGCAAGATTAAAACTCAAAGGAATTGACGGGGACCCGCACAAGCGGTGGATGATGTGGATTAATTCGATGCAACGCGAAGAACCTTACCTGGTCTTGACATGTACGGAACCTTCCAGAGACGGAAGGGTGCCTTCGGGAACCGTAACACAGGTGCTGCATGGCTGTCGTCAGCTCGTGTCGTGAGATGTTGGGTTAAGTCCCGCAACGAGCGCAACCCTTGTCATTAGTTGCCATCATTCAGTTGGGCACTCTAATGAGACTGCCGGTGACAAACCGGAGGAAGGTGGGGATGACGTCAGAGTCCTCATGGCCCTTATGACCAGGGCTTCACACGTCATACAATGGTCGGTACAAAGGGTAGCTAAGCCGCGAGGCGGAGCCAATCTCATAAAACCGATCGTAGTCCGGATTGCACTCTGCAACTCGAGTGCATGAAGTCGGAATCGCTAGTAATCGCAGGTCAGCATACTGCGGTGAATACGTTCCCGGGTCTTGTACACACCGCCCGTCACACCATGGGAGTGGGGGATACCAGAAGTAGGTAGGGTAACCGTAAGGAGCCCGCTTACCACGGTATGCTTCATGACTGGGGTGAAGTCGTAACAAGGTAGCCGTAGGGGAACCTGCGGCTGGATCACCTCCTTTTCTAGAGAAAAGGGGTCTAGGTACTCACACTTATCGGTAATCGAAGATGCAGCACAAAGGGTTTGTAGCTCAGGTGGTTAGAGCACACGCTTGATAAGCGTGGGGTCGTAGGTTCAAGTCCTACCAGACCCACCATGCAGACCGCAAGGCAAAGAAGGCTAATTAGGGCCGGAGGCCGAAGTACTGGGGGCATAGCTCAGTTGGTAGAGCACCTGCTTTTGCAAGCAGGGGGTCATCGGTTCGATCCCGTTTGCCTCCACCAAATAATTTACAAATTAAAACAGGTTGTATTAGAGTACAGCTTCTTTTAATTTGCAAAAGTAAATAGCAATATTGAACGCATCGATCTTTAACAAATTGGAAAGCCGAAATCAACAAAACAAAAGACAATGTATCTGCTTTTTGATGATTGACCGATTGCAAACGGTCAGTTGTCTCCTGAATAGGGAAAAAGAAAAACAGGTGCAGTATTTGGGTGATGATTGTATCGACTTAGTCCCGAAAAACAAAAGGCGGGATTAAGACACAACAAAGCAGTAAGCTTTTATCAGAGTAGGAAATTCAAGTCTGATGTTCTAGTCAACGGAATATCAGGCAAAGTCAGAGAAGTTCTTGAAATGATAGAGTCAAGTGAATAAGTGCATCAGGTGGATGCCTTGGCGATGATAGGCGACGAAGGACGTGTAAGCCTGCGAAAAGCGTGGGGGAGCTGGCAATAAAGCTATGATCCCGCGATGTCCGAATGGGGAAACCCACTGCATTCTGTGCAGTATCCTAAGTTGAATACATAGACTTAGAGAAGCGAACCCGGAGAACTGAACCATCTAAGTACCCGGAGGAAAAGAAATCAACCGAGATTCCGCAAGTAGTGGCGAGCGAACGCGGAGGAGCCTGTGCGTAATAGCTGTTGAGATAGAAGAACAAGCTGGGAAGCTTGACCATAGTGGGTGATAGTCCCGTATTCGAAATCTCAATAGTGGTACTAAGCGTACGAAAAGTAGGGCGGGACACGTGAAATCCTGTCTGAATATGGGGGGACCATCCTCCAAGGCTAAATACTCATCATCGACCGATAGTGAACCAGTACCGTGAGGGAAAGGCGAAAAGAACCCCGGGAGGGGTGAAATAGAACCTGAAACCCTGATGCATACAAACAGTGGGAGCACCCTTGCGGTGTGACTGCGTACCTTTTGTATAATGGGTCAACGACTTACATCCAGTAGCGAGCTTAACCGAATAGGGGAGGCGTAGGGAAACCGAGTCTTAATAGGGCGATGAGTTGCTGGGTGTAGACCCGAAACCGAGTGATCTATCCATGGCCAGGTTGAAGGTGCCGTAACAGGTACTGGAGGACCGAACCCACGCATGTTGCAAAATGCGGGGATGAGCTGTGGATAGGGGTGAAAGGCTAAACAAACTCGGAGATAGCTGGTTCTCCCCGAAAACTATTTAGGTAGTGCCTCGAGCAAGACACTGATGGGGGTAAAAGCACTGTTATGGCTAGGGGGTTATTGCAACTTACCAACCCATGGCAAACTCAGAATACCATCAAGTGGTTCCTCGGGAGACAGACAGCGGGTGCTAACGTCCGTTGTCAAGAGGGAAACAACCCAGACCGCCAGCTAAGGTCCCAAATGATAGATTAAGTGGTAAACGAAGTGGGAAGGCCCAGACAGCCAGGATGTTGGCTTAGAAGCAGCCATCATTTAAAGAAAGCGTAATAGCTCACTGGTCGAGTCGTCCTGCGCGGAAGATGTAACGGGGCTCAAATCTATAACCGAAGCTGCGGATGCCAGTTTGCTGGCATGGTAGGGGAAAGCGTTCTGTAGGCCGATGAAGGGTGCATTGTAAAAGTGTGCTGGAGGTATCAGAAGTGCGAATGTTGACATGAGTAGCGATAAAGCGGGTGAAAAAGCCCGCTCGCCGAAAAGCTCAAGGTTTCCTACGCAACGTTCATCGGCGTAGGGTGAGTCGGCCTAAGGCGAGGCAGAAATGCGTAGTCGATGGGAAACAGGTTAATATTCCTGTACTTGATTCAAAATGCGATGTGGGGACGGAGAAGGTTAGGTTAGCAAGCTGTTGGAATAGCTTGTTTTAAGCCGGTAGGGTGGAAGACTTAGGGCAAATCCGGGTCTTCTTAACACCGAGAAGTGACGACGAGTGTCTACGGACATGAAGTAACCGATACCACGCTTCCAGGAAAAAGCCACTAAGCTTCAGTTTGAATCGAACCGTACCGCAAACCGACACAGGGTGGGCAGGGATGAGAATTCTAAGGCGCTTGAGAGAACTCAGGGAGAAGGAACTCGGCAAATTGATACCGTAACTTCGGGAGAAGGTATGCCCTCTAAGGTTAAGGACTTGCTCCGTAAGCCCTGGAGGGTCGCAGAGAATAGGTGGCTGCGACTGTTTATTAAAAACACAGCACTCTGCTAACACGAAAGTGGACGTATAGGGTGTGACGCCTGCCCGGTGCTGGAAGGTTAATTGAAGATGTGAGAGCATCGGATCGAAGCCCCAGTAAACGGCGTACGTAACTATAACGGTCCTAAGGTAGCGAAATTCCTTGTCGGGTAAGTTCCGACCCGCACGAATGGCGTAACGATGGCCACACTGTCTCCTCCCGAGACTCAGCGAAGTTGAAGTGGTTGTGAAGATGCAATCTACCCGCTGCTAGACGGAAAGACCCCGTGAACCTTTACTGTAGCTTTGCATTGGACTTTGAAGTCACTTGTGTAGGATAGGTGGGAGGCTTTGAAGCAGAGACGCCAGTCTCTGTGGAGCCGTCCTGAAATACCACCCTGGTGTCTTTGAGGTTCTAACCCAGACCCGTAATCCGGGTCGGGGACCGTGCATGGTAGGCAGTTTGACTGGGGCGGTCTCCTCCCAAAGAGTAACGGAGGAGTTCGAAGGTTACCTAGGTCCGGTCGGAAATCGGACTGATAGTGCAATGGCAAAAGGTAGCTTAACTGCGAGACCGACAAGTCGAGCAGGTGCGAAAGCAGGACATAGTGATCCGGTGGTTCTGTATGGAAGGGCCATCGCTCAACGGATAAAAGGTACTCCGGGGATAACAGGCTGATTCCGCCCAAGAGTTCATATCGACGGCGGAGTTTGGCACCTCGATGTCGGCTCATCACATCCTGGGGCTGTAGTCGGTCCCAAGGGTATGGCTGTTCGCCATTTAAAGTGGTACGTGAGCTGGGTTTAAAACGTCGTGAGACAGTTTGGTCCCTATCTGCAGTGGGCGTTGGAAGTTTGACGGGGGCTGCTCCTAGTACGAGAGGACCGGAGTGGACGAACCTCTGGTGTACCGGTTGTCACGCCAGTGGCATCGCCGGGTAGCTAAGTTCGGAAGAGATAAGCGCTGAAAGCATCTAAGCGCGAAACTCGCCTGAAGATGAGACTTCCCTTGCGGTTTAACCGCACTAAAAGAGTCGTTCGAGACCAGGACGTTGATAGGTGGGGTGTGGAAGCGCGGTAACGTGTGAAGCTAACCCATACTAATTGCTCGTGAGGCTTGACTCTATCATTTGAAGAACTTCAAATATAAAAGCTTACTGACTGATTCAGTCATTACCCATCATTGATTATCGGCTTTACCGATTTGTACAGTTTACGTTTGGCGGCCATAGCGAGTTGGTCCCACGCCTTCCCATCCCGAACAGGACCGTGAAACGACTCAGCGCCGATGATAGTGTGGTTCTTCCATGCGAAAGTAGGTCACTGCCAAACACTTATTTTGAAGCCCTGATGATTTATTCGTCAGGGCTTCTCTATTTTATACGTGCTTTTTTGCCCTATCTAACATAGACAGGTTGCTGAAGAAGGTTATGACGGTTTGATTCTTCGGATGGGAATTTGTTTCAGTGGTGTAGCCAATGTGTTTGCCAGGTACTTGTTTTTTTATTTATGATTCGGCATTATCTTGCAATTTTTGGCCGGATAATTAGGTGTGATTTGGCGTTTGATTTAAGAAAGGAGCAGGTATGAAAAAGGCTTTGTTTGGTTTGTTGTCTTATGCGGTTACGGCTTTTGGCTTTGCGTACCGTCAATATCAATACGGCCACGGTTGAGGAGTTGAAGGCTTTGCCCGGGATTGGTCCGGCAAAGGCTCAGGCCATTGTGGATTACCGCAAGGAAAACGGCCATTTTCAAATCGGTGGAGGATTTGAAGAAGGTGAAGGGTATCGGTGAGGGTATCTTCGGTAAGTTGAAGGATGAGGCAACGGTCGGTACTGCTGCGCCGGCTAAAACGGCCAAACCCGCAGCCGCCAAATCTGCCGCCCAACCCGCAGCAGGGAAAAATGCGGCTAAGTAGGGATGGTCGATTCACTTCGGAAGAAAGGCCGCGCTCTTGTAAAAAGGGGGCGGCCTTTGGTTTTTACGGCAGGGGAATCTCGGGTGCTGTTGCTCGGATGCGATGCGGGCTGGTTGGGGATAAGGCGGTTAGGCGTGTGGGCCTGTAGGAAGGAGCAATATATGATGAGGCC